>Ga0207422_1000034_pt1 | contig 604793 bp, 464 predicted proteins | sample MarCyaLeptolynsp_FD_187757 | JGI IMG/M metagenome (GOLD analysis project Ga0207422, IMG submission 187757) | Marine cyanobacterial communities from Panama - species 1 Leptolyngbya sp. (SPAdes) | ecosystem: Environmental > Aquatic > Marine > Unclassified | place: Panama: Panama City | collected...
GAATTTATATCTACAAGCTGTCTGCCAATGACTTTGTCTCCAGCCGTAAGCTGATCCTGATGAAGTAATCGCTCTTTAGCCCACGACTTTCAGTCGTGGGCTATAGACTGCCTGCGGAATAATCCGCGGGCAATAAAAGCCCCGATTAATCGGGGCTTTTTTTTGCACAATTCCTGCCGGTTTGTTATCTTTCATACAGCTTTGGTGTATTCTATATTGCATTTAAAGTGTATTTAAAATTACAATAAGCTGTCATTCACATACTCAGCTCTCTCCAGTGAATCATTTATGCATTAACCCCCCTGGTGCCTATGAAATACATTGTTTCTATATTGATTATTTGTCTTTCCTTTCCAACAACACTGAGTGCTCAGCAGGAAATCGTATTTACAAACCGTGCTTTGGAGCTTGGTATAGACTTTACATATAATAATCAGTCGTTTGGTGGTGGAGTTAGTTTCTGCGACTGGAATGGGGACGGTTGGGATGACCTGACGTTTGCCAGCTCGAATGGGCAGAAAATTTTTGTAATGAAGAATAACGGTGGTAATGGATTTATTACCCAAACTCAAATTGGGATTGAAGTGGCGGCTCCGTCGAAAACCATATTGTGGTTGGATTATGATAATGATGGCGATAAGGACCTCTTCGTAGCCAATACGGATCATAGCAACAAGCTGTATCGCAACAATGGAAATATGACCTTTACCGATATTACCGGACTATCCGGTATTAGCACCGCCTCTCAGGAAACCATTGCGGCATGCGCCGGAGATTATAATAATGATGGTTTTCTCGACCTTTATATAACCAATCGCAGCAGCTTAATACCGAATTATCTATATCGTAATAATGGAAATGGTACGTTTACAGACGTGACGCCTCTGGCGGGGGTGGCCGATGCGAGCCGCCTTCCGTTGGCTGCGTCTTTTCTGGACGTGAACCGCGATGGCTGGCAGGATATTTATATTGCTAACGATCGCATGCAGGGTAATACCCTGTTTATAAATAATGGAAACGGCACTTTTGACGACGTTAGTGCCAACTCCGATGCCGGAATTGATATGGACGCGATGGGAATTGCGATCGGAGATTATGACAATGATGATGATCTCGATATGTATATTTCAAATACTGAAGTTGGAAATGCTCTGCTACAAAACGACGGCAGCGGAAATTTTACCAATATTGCCTTTGCTGAAGGGGTAGAAGTCAACAAGGTTTGCTGGGGCGTCAATTTTCTGGATTATGACAACGATATGGATTTGGATTTGTACGTGTCGGTAAATCATCCCAGTCCGGAAGTCGTGGACATTAGCAATGCATTTTTCGAGAATACCGGTAGTGCATTCCAATTGCGAAATAACGTCGGCATGGAGCTGGATAGTTCCTTTAGCTGGGGGAATGCCATCGGTGATCTGAACAATGACGGGTATTATGATATTGCCGATATTAATTCATTGCCGGATAAGTTTGCTGTATGGCAAAATAGTGCATCTGAAAATAACTGGTTAAAGCTGACGCTAGAAGGGACAGTGAGTAATCGCGATGCCGTAGGTAGTATTATTGAAGTTCATGTTGCCGGGCAAAAGTTTATCCGCAGCACGCATTGTGGTATCAGCTATCTGTCTCAAAACAGCGGTACGGAAATTATCGGTCTTGGAACGGCAAATAAAGCGGACTCGATCGTTGTATACTGGCCATTGGGAGACACGGATACCTATTATGACCTTACAGCAGGTTTGACGCATCATTTAACCGAAGGAATAGATGTCCCTACCGGTATTGATGATGAAGTGGCAGCTCTCACTTCATTCCAACTGCATGGAAACTATCCGAATCCATTTAATCCATCCACTACGATTCGCTACGAGCTCAATCGTTCATCATCGGTTACATTAACGATTTATAATTCGCGCGGTGCTGAAATACGCACCATTACATCAAATAGTCAGTTAGCCGGTATCAATGAAATTCGCTGGAATGCAAAAAGCAATGCCGGTAATTCCGTCGCCAGCGGCGTGTATTACTATCGCCTACAGGCCGGTAGTGCGGTAAGATCCGGTAAGATGATCTTGTTGAAATAATCAGATAGACTGGAGCAGTCTTTAAGACTGCTCCAGTCTGTCCTTCAAAACTGCTCCAGGCTCATTTGCTCATAATTGCCTTTTTATAAAAAGTATATTACATTACAGCTCTTGGGAGGAAGGAGTCATTGACATTGGACGAACATGACTGACGATGTGGTAAATCATGGACAAGATGCGATATCATTTTCTATTGCCCTTTGCTGTAACCGTATTTTTTTGTATCACCTCTTTTAACCTCCCCCTGGAAGCACAGGCGCGCTTTTCCGGTAAGTGGTTCTCCAGCCTCGGTAATCTCGAACTCACAACTCGCAGTAGCTCCGTTTCCGGCACCTATTTGCGCGGTAATGCATCCAATGGTCGCGTAAGCGGAACGTTGTCCTATGGTGGTGAGATTCTTTCCGGCATGTGGAATGTCGATCAATATGGCGGTCGCTATATTCTTCGGGCGGTAAAGAACAATGCCGGCTTTTATGGACGCTGGTGGCGCGAAAATGGTCGACTGGGTGGAAGCTGGATCGGTGTGAAGCAGGGCACCAGCCTTATCAAAAAGAGCATGCAGCCGGAGGAGCTAAACGGCATCTGGCATACTAATTATGGCAGGATGACATTAAAGCTGGCCGACGGTCAGATATCCGGCGACTATCGTGGCTCCAAGAATAGCGGCACGATCAATGGTTCAGTTGATAAGCGGACCAATAAGTTTGTCGCCCAATGGAAGGATTCGAAATACGATGGTAAAGTGATTATCCAGATGATGGAAGGCGGAGAGGCCTTCACGGGGCGCTGGTGGTATGCAGACGGTGAATATGGCGGTCGTTGGTATGGTGTGCGCTACAAGGCACTCAGTGGCTGTATTCAGGGGAATTGCGATAGCACGCGTGGCGTGTACGTCTGGAATGACGGCAGCCGCTATCATGGTGAATGGCGAAAGGGCATGTACCACGGCAGTGGACAAAAATATTCCTCCGCCGGCAAGCTGGAAAACAGCGGTGTTTGGATTAACGGCCTATACCAGGGGCGCCGTACTGCCGGTAATGTGATGAACGGTTCAGGGACGCTAAAATATGCCAATGGTGATGTCTATACCGGATACTTTAATGATGGTGAACCAGATAGCACCGGCTCTTTTACATTTGCAAACGGCAATGCTTTTAGTGGAGAGTTGAAAAACGGTGAACCTCACGGCAGAGGAACCTATACCTGGCCGAATGGTGACAGCTATGAAGGAGAATTCAAACTCGGCAGAATTGAAGGTGAAGGCATCTATACGTTTGCCAACGGGGATGTGTATAGCGGAAAGTTTCGGCGTGGACAACGCTATGGCGCCGGAGATATGTCCTTCGCTTCGGGTGATGTCTACAGCGGCCGCTGGCGTGCTGATGAGATCTCAGGACGCGGAGTCTATCAGTTTAGTGGTGGTGATTCCTATAAGGGACAATTCCGTAAGGGAGAGCGATCAGGGCGCGGCACGTATACCTATCGGGACAGTAGTTCATTTACTGCACGTTGGAAAGATGATGAACCTACAGCCATTTTAAGCAGTGATGGTGTTGCCGACCCGAGTATTGAGGGAATTACAAATGCTGTACTAATGAAAAATAAAGAATCGCAGCCAACACTACCGGTAAATTCGGCTCTACAAAACGATGCATATGTATTTTATCGGCAGACTGAAACCTCTGTAGAAGAAGGGGACAGTCGTGTAAGTGAAGTGCTTTTCGAGTATTATGTGGTTTTTATGGAAGGCTCCCATAGCCGTGAAGCTGTCGTAGAATTCTTTACAAACGAGACCGGATTAAACCAGGAGCTGTTTGAAGTAGAGGTTACCTCAGACCCGACACAGTATATCCGTCAATTTGCCAACCGTTTTCAGTTTTCTATCCTGCCGACGCGGTTGAACAGTAGTGGAGAACGTTATTTATGGCTTAGGTAAATTGCCCTAAGTGTGTAATAATGCTACAGTTTATATCGCTATTTGAAAAAACTGCAGGATATCGATCTACAGCTGTAGAAATAAATTTGTTCTTTGAACGCATCGAATATGTCACCCCCTCTTCCTGCTTGGTTAACCCCATTCAATAATAGCTTTGTGAGCCTTTTGGCTTCTATATCGGTTGTTTGATTTAGCTTTATATCCTTGTTTTTATTCGCTTTGGGTAACGCTTTCTCCTTCACTCCCTGTTGACTCCCACTACCAAAAGTCTGACCTCCGACCTCCGACTTGAGTATTCTGCCTACTGCCCACTGCCTACTACCTTTTTTACTGCCTTACAAGCCAATTACTAAAGTGGCATATGCTTTGCGATTAAGAGGGCAAAGGATTCAGTTCATTCAATGGAAGGATTACCCCAATGATTACCAAAGTGGTGAGGCACTTCGTATTATTTGTATTCGTTCTGCTTATTGCACCTGTTTCACAGTCTTTAGCAGGATCAAAAGGATTTAAGGGCAACTGGAGATCAACCTTCGGACTCATTCAACTTGAGAAGAAGGGAAATCTGGTAAAGGGAAAATACAACGATACCGACGGTAGTGGCTTTCTTGAAGGCCGCATCTCACGCGATGGTAAAATACTTATCGGGCGCTGGAACGAAGGTGATATCGGTGGAAACTTCATTTTTCAGATGCAGCATGGCCATAATTCCTTTACCGGTCGATGGAAGCGTAGCGACGCAGCAAAGTGGGGTAAATGGATGGCCGTACGGGAAGCAGAGAATATTCAGACAGTACAAAAAGAATCTGAGTCCTTTACAGGTAGTTGGGAAACAAACTTTGGTAGTTTAACACTGAAGTTTGACGGCAGCCTTTTGACGGGAGAATACCGCGGACGATTAAATCGCGGACGCCTGCAGGGCACGCTTGATAAACAAACCGGACGCTTTAATGCCACCTGGCGAGACAATAAATATCGTGGTACAGTGACGTTCTCCATGCTTAAGGGCAACCAGGCAATTTCCGGTGAGTGGCGTTATAGTGACAATGAATACGGTGGTAGATGGTATGGAATACGCCGAACGGAAATTGGCGGAGCTATCTCCGGTGATTGTGAAAACGGCAAGGGCACCTATCTATTTGCTGATGGAAGCCGTTACGAAGGGGAGTGGAAAGACAACCTATCTCATGGAATGGGAAGACTATATGATGAAAACGGTCGGATGATTCTAAAAGGGCTGTGGTCAGAAGGCGTCTATCTTGGTAAGCCCGGTAAAGGCGAATTCAAGACCGGAGTCGGTACTATCGAGCTGCCAAGCAAGGTCGTTTATAGTGGAGAGTTTAAGGACGGTAAGATCGCCGGTAAAGGTACCCTCACGTTTGAAAACGGTGATGTCTATGATGGTGAAGTAGTAAATGGTCTGGCACACGGTAAGGGTATATTTACCTGGAAGAAAACCGGTAACGTATATTCTGGAACATTTCGCAATGGCGTTATGCATGGGCGAGGCGTTTTCACTTTTAAAAACGGGAATAAATACGAAGGACAATATCTTGGCGGTAAGCGCCATGGTAAGGGACGCTTCGTATGGACCACCGGCGATAAGTATGAAGGGCGTTGGAAAAAGGATCAGCCGAATGGGCGTGGTACCTGGCTCTATACCAATGGTGATTCTTACGATGGTTACCTGATCGATGGCTTAAAAGCCGATAAGGGCACCTATCTATTTGCTGATGGCCGAAAAATTGAGGCAGACTGGCAGAATGACCGCTTAAATTACTTAATCACCGATAAGGCCAAGGGAACCCATTTTACCCGACCGGATGACATTGAGGTGAAATACAATAAGCTCATTTCGGATACCGACCTCCTGGCGATTGAAGAATCGGAAATGTACCTGGTGTATGATGTTGATAAGCAAACCGTCGGCTCGAACGGAAAAGGTTTGCGTCGGCAGGAAGTAGCCGTCAATTACCTGGTCGTCAGGGTGCCGGAAAAAAAGAGTGAGGAAGAAATTGCGGATTATGTCCGTCAATCGTTAAGTATGGTTCTGGATAAGAACTCCAGAATCGAACGAGTGCAAAACCCTGCTTCCAAGATCCAGAACGTGATTAATCGTTATCGGTTCAACCTCTCTGAAACCCGCTTAAAGACCGTTGATAATGGCTGGCATCTGTATTCGGAGAATCTGCGCGCCTCTTCAAAATAAATTGCTATTCATCTAATAAAAAAAGTCTCGCAAGTTTAACTTGCGAGACCCTACGCTGTAATAAGTTAACCTCCCAGTATAACTTATTTCATCTCAGATAGAACAACTTCTGTGCCAATATGAAGGTGTTTTTTTAAGCATCTGTTTTATATGGCTTTATGTCGCTTTCCGTTGCTTTCTTCCTGTCGATATAGTGACGATCTATTGTTGGGGAGCTCTTTTGTGTCAAAATATTGACGATTTACCGTATGCCTAACTTCTTCATGCGTGCCAGGAGGGTTGTTCTTTTGATTGCCAGGATCTCGGCAGCGCGGGTCTTATTTCCATTTACAGTTTCCAATACGCGTTTAATGTGATTTCTTTCGACAGATTCCAGAGTTTGGGAAGAGAAGGAGTTGCTGATTATTGAGGTCGTAGCAGATCCTCCTTCATCGTACGGTACCTCCAGGTCGGATTGATCCGATCGGGTTAATACCATCATGCGGTAGATATAGTTTCGTAACTCCCGTATATTGCCCTTCCAGGGACTCTGAATAAGCATTTGAAGCGCTGAGTTGGATATAGACGTAACAGATTTGCCTAACTCCTTATTAAACTCGTTAATAAACAACTGGATTAAAGCTGTAATATCTTCCCGACGCTCGCGGAGGGGTGGGAGGAGAATAGGAAAAACGTTTAATCGGTAATATAAATCTTCTCTGAAGTTCCCCTCTTCTACCTGTTTCAAGAGATTGCGGTTGCTGGCTGCGATTACCCGTACATTTATTTCGCGATCAACCGTATCGCCAACGCGCCTGATCGTTGATGTCTCAAGCACTCTTAGCAGTCTTAACTGGAGGGCTGAAGACGTTTCGCTAATTTCATCAAGGAAGATGGTGCCCTCATTTGCGGCTTCAAACAATCCGAGCTTATCTTCATAAGCCCCGGTAAAGGATCCTTTTTTATGTCCAAACAACTCACTTTCCAGCAGCGTATCGGAGAGAGCACCGCAGTTTTGAGCAACAAAGCGCTTGTCTTTTCGCAGGCTGTTAAAATGAATGGTCCTGGCAGTTACTTCTTTTCCAGTGCCGGTCTCACCTTCAATTAGTACCGTTATATCATTATCCAATACCCGATAAATGTTTTGTGCTACGCGCTGCATGGAAGGGCTATTGGCGATCATGCCTTCGAACTGATACCGTCCGCGAACCTCTTGTTGAAGAAAAAAATGATCCCGCTTCAGTTCTTCAAACATATGGGCATTTGCCAGGGCTACTGCTGCCTGAGATGCAAAGGCTTCGAATAATTCCAGATCTGCTGAAGAAAATCGGTGCTTTTGGCGATCACTATCGACATAAATAATGCCGATACAATCGCCGCGAGAAATTAGAGGCACGCACATCATGGCCTTGAGTTCCAGATCTATCACGCTTTTGCGATCCCGAATATCACTTGCCAGGGCTATGTCTTCAATCAACCTGCTTTTTCCCTGCTCTGCTACCTGTTGGGAGATACTTTTACAGATAGCCATTTCTGCAGTATTGCCAAACTGGAGTTTTAGTGGACTTGAAACCTTAATTTCCAGCTTTTTGTCTTGATCCAGCAGCATCAAAAATCCACGCTGCGCTTCAGTAATATGTACAACATTGTCAATAATCAGCTGAAGAGATTGCATTAAATCCAGCGTAGAAATTTGTCTGCTCACATCAAGCAGCTTTTTTAAATAGCTATTTTCGCGTCGAAGTTGCTCAAAACCCGAAGACTGAACGGACTGCAGTGATTTGAGTATATCTGTACTTTTATTCTTTGCCATTTAAATATCCCGGGGCTGGTTTTTCCTATAGACAAACAGAAATGATGCCAGAGTATTCGATACTGAGCTAAGTGCTATTTAATACTGTATTTTGGAGCTATTTCCCGAACGCGATGAGATAAAGATAAGTGTCAAAATATTGACGATCAAGGGTGAATGGTTATTTAAAGGTCAAATTTCTTCATAAACTTCAGAACAGTCTCTACCTTGTATTCTTCAATATAGGTTTCCTTGTCGGTTTCATTATCAAATAGCATGAAAACCTGGGTCAAAATTCCGGCACATTCCAGTAATGCGTTTCGGGCATCTGAAATCTTACTTTTAGATTCCAGCATCTTTGCTTTTTTGTAAAGCTCCTGCCATTTATTCGTTTCGTAAGTAATCACAATTTGACGATCAAGTGGGTTTGGGGCAAGTGCAACAGATTGAGCAGCGGTCTGCGATACCTTTTTCATGATTACACTTTGATGAGCACGCTCTAGAAAAGACTGAGCTTTTTCATTCAATCCGGATGCATTCAATATTTTAAAATGATTTAAATAAATTTGTCCGGAATTCTGGCTGAAGTGCTTTTGTCGTTCCAGTTTCGAAACAGCTTTTTCACTGAGTTCCAACGCCTCTTGTTGATTTCCAGCTTCAAGCAAGGAGATACTTTTTTGACTAAAGTCGAGCGCACTCTGATTTGTCTTAACACTGCGCGAAACAAATGTCTTTTCCAGAGTGATCGGAATTTCTGCCAATTTTTTTTTGAGTTCGGTAGCACTTTGAAAACGCTCTGCCGGGTCGTATTTGAGCATTTTCAATACCAGGCTCTCTAATTCCGGAATGATATCCGGCCTTAATTCATGTATTGGTCGTATTTGTTTGTTTGCGATTATGCTTTGCAGCATTGCCACCTCGTGCTCACCAGAGAATGGAAATTCGCCGGTAAGTCCCTCATACATTACAACACCCAGCGAATATATATCGGAGCGCTGATCGATATTCTTGGCGATTGCTTGTTCCGGAGACATATATGCGAGTGTCCCAACTATGGCTTCCATCTTCGTTAAGCTCATCATCTGCATGGAACGGGCCAGACCAAAATCCATAAGCTTGGTTTTAATGAGGCTTTTTTCTGATGAGCTGCCTCGCAAAGAGTTGGTGATTCTGGATTGCAGATTGCGCGTTTGCTTGGTAACCAGAAAGATATTATCACTTTTGATGTCGCGATGGATAATCTGCTTTTGATGCATATATTCAAGCGCATCACAGATTTGCATAATAATCGGAATAATGATTCCACTTGAAAGCGGCCCGGATTGGCTTACGAGGTCACGTAAGGTAATACCTTCCAGTAACTCCATGTTAATGTAGCCTCTACCGCCAATTTCTCCTGTTTCGTAGATCTTTACAATATTGCTGTGTTCAAGTGATTCCATAATTTTTGCTTCGCGAAGAAAGCGGATACGATTTTTTTCGTTATCCAGCATAATCGGATGCAATACCTTTAATGCGCAGGTTCTTCGTTTATTTACGTCATATGCTTTATGCACGATGCCCATTCCGCCTTCGCCTATTCGTGATAGAAGACGGTAATGTCCTATGTAGTTGGATTCACGCCAGAAGATATAGTAGCTGTCGGTATAAGCGACAATTGCCAATATTGTAAAAGGACCTCCAACCAGGGCCAGGTGTTTAAGAAGATTCTTCTCTATAACAAAAAAGCTGTTGAGTAATAGGTAAAGTATTCCAAATAAAAGCCAAATGTACCACTTTGAAAGCAATCGGTAGGAAAACTCTTTTCTTCGAAAGGTGATGATTAATGCTAGCACCAGTGATGAAAGCAAAATCAACTTACCAATTTCGATTAGAGGATTGGCACGTACAAACGCAAGAAGTAATGCCCGCCAGGATAGATATGCATGTCGAACTCCGGCAGGATACTCATGAATTTCGAGATGTTGAGCAGCACGGATGTTTCTCTTAATGACGGTTCTTCCACCTGGAAAGCGAACCTGAACATCATATGTTTTATCGGCATTTAACCCAAAATGACTGGTAGAAATCTGGTTGGGCATAGCAGGGTTTTTGCCTAAGGCATGTTGGCGGTAACCGCGCAGATAATCGGGATTATGCAGATAGCCGCTTTCATAGATACGTATTTCACTACCAATCCCCATTCGATTTGCCTTAGTGCCGCGTGGAGTTATTTTTAGATAGTTCTTGTCATTAATCTCGTTTGAAAAATATTGACTCGAATTTTCATAGGGCTGAAAAATATAGAGGTCCAGATCACCATCATTATCCCGGTCATCCATCAAAAGCGTGTTTTCTCGTACATTGGTAAATCCGATAGTCTCACTGATGTCTTCATATCGGCCGGTTGAGTCGCTGAGAAAAAACCTTGATGTAGGCCCATCTTTCTGAAAGAGTCTTATGAGAAGGTCGGGATATCCATCATTATTTACATCACCGCTTGTAATTCCATGTGGTGTGCTACTTGCAAGGTTTCCAGTTGAATCTGAGAAAACGCCTTTTGCCGGAGTGAAATGAAAATCGCCATCATTATGCCAGACATAAATTTGGGTTCCAATCGCAATTAAGTCGAGATCACCGTCAATATCGATGTCTTCCAGCAGGGCTTGACGGATATACCCTTCCATGGTATTTGCAAGGCCACTTTGCAGTGTATGGTCCCTGAATGTGCCATTTCCGTTATTTACATAGCAGCTAAGGGAAGAAATAGATTCCGGGATAATTAAATCCGGATACATGTCGCCATTTAAGTCGCCCCATAGAGAAATGCGACCACTTCCGTAATCTCCGGTTGTTGAATCGGTGATCGTAAACTGACCAAAACCGTTATTGGTGTACAGCTTGTTCGTAACGTGTTGATATTTGCTGGATATTGAGCGAAGATGATAATAATCCAGATCTCCATCTAAATCGACATCCAGTAGGTAAACACGGTCGTCATATATACTTTGTGCAGGAATAATAGATTGTAGATGATAGCGGCTATTTACGTTTTGAATAGAAATGCTGCCAAGGCCTCCATTGCGTAATGCAATAATATCTATAGTTGCATCATGATCAATATCTCCAACACCCACTGAGATCGTTCGGTCAAGATTCTGGCTTACTTCTGTAGCTACGCCAGCCGTACTCTGACTAAAAACTCCTGATCCATTATTGATATATTCCAGTATTTTTGAGTTTGAGATCACAAGAATATCATTGTCCAGATCTCTATCTAGGTCAGCCATAATTACCGAATGTCCTTTTAAGTTGTCTACCTCTACCTCACTTCGGCTATTTCCTATTTTAAAGGGATGGGTTCTGGATTTACTAAGCTTTAACAGAGTACCCTTGGCTGCGATCCACCCGGTAGAGTCATTTATTGCTTTTACAGATGCAAACCGCTCGGCACCACGTATTGAATTCAGCTGCTTCCAGGATTTACCATTGTATTGTAGAATTGCACCATAAAAACCAACCGCCCAGCCGTTTGTATCATTTAACATCGAGATAGACATAAGATTGCTGTTTACAACTCTTGGAAAACGGGTCCAGATGCCATTATGGTATTTTAGAATAAGTCCATTTTCTCCTACAAACCATGCAGCGCCGCTTGAGGTTATGTCTACATTCGTTACGCCTGTATCCCGGATATCGTCCGGTAGCTGAATGATATTCCATTTATGACCATCATATCGAGCTGCTATTCCTCTTTTCCCTACGACCCATCCATACTCTGGGCTTTGCATACTGATTTGCATCAAGTTAACATGACTCATAGCCGCTGTATCTTGACTCAACGGCTTATACATCCACCTGCCGTCTTTTTTATGAAGCATTCGTCCATGATTTCCAACAATCCATATCTCATCTGGTGAGACCATTGCAGAGGCCTGGGGAAAGATACCTGGTCTGGCAACTTCCATAGACCATTCCTGGCCATTGTAATGCCATATATCGAGGGAGTTCTGATATGAGGTGTCTCTATAGGCGATGATGATTAGGTTGTTCTCATCATAAGCAGAGAATTCAAATGTTCTATCCGTTGTGATTGGGAAATCGGAGACATAACTCCACTTATTGTTTTTATAACGATACAATGGTGTTTGGATTGCATTGCCGGTATCTGTTGCCTTAATTCTGCCACCCCACCAGGCGTCATCTTCTGAGAGCAGAATAAGACGGTTAATGCTGAAAGACTCAATTTCATCAGTATTGATGTAGATCCAATTACTTTTCCGGGAGGATAATTCGGAGTCTTCCTGGGCCGGAAGAGACTGAATCAAATTAAGAAGCAAAACCCCAACGAAGCATAGCTGACGGTAGTATTTCATATTAGACATGCTGGACCTGTTGCCGAAAAAGGGATTGTCGTCAATAGTTAAAATTTTATAATGATGACTGTCGGCGTTTGAACGCCGATGGTAGACTTTCATCCCGGTGTGGAAGGTCAACACGGTTGGAAATGTCATTACCGGGAATAAAAATATTACACTCTTACAGATTGAATTGCAATGACGCAGTATGAAAATTTATAAACGCATTGAATTCTATAAATCAAATTTCTTCATAAACTTTAGAACAGTCTCTACCTTGTATTCTACAATATAGGTTTCCTTGTCGGCTTCATTATCAAATAGCATGAAAACCTGGGTCAGGATACCGGCACATTCGAGTAAGGCGATTCTGGCATCAGAAATTTTATTCGCAGACTCCAGCTTTTTCGCTTCACTATAGAGCATCTGCCATTTATCGGTTTCATATGTTATCACGATTTGACGGTCCAGCGGATTGGGCGGGAGAGTCACCGACTGATTACCGGTATGAGATATCTTTTTCATAATTACACTTTGATGAGCACGTTCCAGAAAGGTTCTGGCTTTATCCACTGAGCCGGCAGCGTTAAGGACTTTAAAATGATTAAGGTAAACCTGCCCCGAGTTGAGATCCTTATAATCGCTATTCTCAAGCTTTTTTATGGCCTCTTCACTTAGTTCTATAGCCGCTCTTTTATCACCCGCACTTAGCATTGTTATGCTTTTCTGGCTTAGCTTTAACGCACTTGCATCATTTGTAGGCCTGCGTGAAACAAAAGTTGTTTCCAGCGTAATCGGTATTTTCTCCAAAGCCTGATTAAGCTCTTGAGCACTTTGAAAGCGCTCGGCAGGGTTATACTGAAGCATTTTTAAAACCAGATTTTCCAGTTCGGGCATAATATCCGGTCTGAGTTCATGTATTGGACGCAGCTGCTTGTTGGCGATTATACTTTGCAGCACTGCTACCTCGTGTTCACCAGAGAAAGGGAATTCACCGGTTAGTCCCTCGTACATGACTACGCCAAGTGAGTATATATCTGATCGTTGGTCAATATCTTTACCAATAGCTTGTTCAGGAGACATATAGGCCAACGTCCCCACAATTGCCTCCATTTTAGTAAGGCTCATCATTTGCATGGAACGGGCCAGACCAAAATCCATTAGCTTGGTTTTAATGAGGCTTTTTTCTGATGAGCTGCCTCGCAAAGAGTTGGTGATTCTGGATTGCAGATTGCGCGTTTGCTTGGTAACCAGAAAGATATTATCACTTTTGATGTCGCGATGGATAATCTGCTTTTGATGCATATATTCAAGCGCATCACAGATTTGCATAATAATCGGAATAATGATTCCACTTGAAAGCGGCCCGGATTGGGTTACGAGGTCACGTAAGGTAATACCTTCCAGTAACTCCATGTTAATGTAGCCGCGCCCGCCTATTTCACCTGTCTCATAAATGTTTACAATATTGTCATGATGGAGGGATTCCATAATTTTTGCTTCACGTAAAAAGCGCATTCGATTTTTCTCATGCTCTAACATCGTTGGGTGTAATACTTTCAGAGCACAGGTCAGACGCTTATTTACATCATACGCTTTATGAACAATACCCATTCCTCCTTCACCTATACGCTCCAGTAAGCGATAGTGCCCAATATAGTTTGAATCCCGCCAGAAGCTGTAATAGCTGTCTGTATAGGCTGTAAGCGCAAGCAGAATGAAGGGGCCGGCTACAAGACCAAGATGTGTCACAGGATTTCTATCCAAAACAAATAAGCTGTTAATAGCCAGATAAATAATCCCGAATGCCAGCCAGACATACCATTTTGAGATAAAGCGAAATGAAAATTGCTTTTTTCGGAAGGTGGTTATTAAGGCGAATAAGAAGGCGGCCAGCAATATTAATTTGCTCAGTTCAAGAAGGAGATTCGCTCGTATTCCTGACAGCAGAAGTGCACGCCAGGATAAATAAACGTGCCTTATACCTGAAGGGTATTCATAAATGATAAGGTTTTGAGATGTCTGCACATTCTCTCTAACAATTGTCCTGCCACCTGGAAAGCTTATCTGGATGTCGTATTTTTTTGTGGCGTCAAGTCCAAAGTGGCTTGTTGATTGCTGGCTGACCATCTTGGGATTTTTACTTACACCATGCTGTTTATAGCCGCGTAGATAGTCCGGGTTATGGAGATGTCCACTTTCATAAATCTTTATCTCGCTACCGATCCCCATGCGGTTCGCTACAGTTCCTCTGGGGGTAATCTTTAGGTAGTTCTTGCTGTTTAGCTCATTTGAGAAATACTGGTTCTCATTGGTTAATTTCTGAAAAACATACAGATCAAGGTCTCCGTCATTATCCCAATCCTCCATGATCACTCCAACTCCGTTAAACATAGATAGACCGGTTGCTTCACTGATATCGACATAGCTACCGGACTGATCACTTAAATAGAAGCGCGTGATTAGGTCATTGCCACGTAACAGATAAAAGATAAAGTCGGGGAAACCATCGTTATTTACATCGCCACTGACAAATGTTCTGGGGGCAGAAACCATATTGTTGCCCAGCTCATTTGGGAAGAAGTTGTGAACACGAGTGAAATGAAAATTCCCATCATTCTTCCAGGTGTACACTTGTGATCCGATTGCTATTAAATCCAGATCACCATCAATATCAATATCTTCTAGTAGCGCTTGAGCAATATGCCCTTTCATGGAGTTTAATAAGCCGGATTCCGCTGTATTCTCTCTAAAAGTACCATCTCTGTTATTAACGTACGTTCTTAAGGTTGTCTGAGTATCCGGTATAATAAGGTCCGGATATAAATCACCATTTAAGTCTCCCCAAAGCGTTATCCGTTCACAGCCAGCATCACCGGTTGATGTATCGGCTAAAGAAAAGTTACCAAAACCGTCGTTCTGATACAGCTGATTTGCGATCGGCTCAGTATTAATGGAAATGGCGCGCTGGAAATAGTAATCCAAATCGCCGTCCAGGTCGTAATCCAGGAAATGACCGTCATCATCCCATTTACCACCTTTTATATTCTCAGGACGTAGAAAAATCCTGTCGCCCGTATTTTGTATTACGATGCTACCTTCATTCATATTTCTTGATGCGATAAAATCCGGTATCGCGTCGTGGTCAATATCCCCGGAGGTTACTGAAATGATTTTGGATATTTCAGTATCAACGGCAGGATCAAATTCAATAGACGATGGTGAAAGATCTCCGGATCCATTATTCGAATAGACGTACATTTTGGATTGAGAAAAAAATGCCATATCCATATCCAGATCACTGTCCAGATCTTTCATTATTGCCGTAATGCCCTTTAGTTTATCGATTTCAGTTTTTTCATCAGACATTTCGATGCTAAATGGATGGCTTCGTATATTCTTAAGTTTGAATAAGGTTGTACTGCCCGCGATCCAGCCGGTGGAATCGTCTATTACTTTTACTGTTGTCAGTTGATCGCTCATGGGGGAGTGAACGCGGTACCACTCTTGTCCGTCGTATTTTAATATTCGCCCATAAGAACCAACAGCCCAGCCACTGGTTGGGCTTTGCATCGATATTGAACAAAGTGTTCCAGAGTTATTGTCAGTGAATTGCGTCCAGCTTTCCTGAAAGTATCTTAAAATGAGCCCATTGTCGGTGGCAAGCCAAACGGCCCCGTCATCTGTTATGTCTACAGAAAGGAATGGTGTAGAGGCAAGTTCTTCAGGGAGGGAAATAAGCGACCATTTCCTGCCGTCATAACGAGCCATGGTACCGCGTCTTCCGACAGTCCAGCCAAAGTCAGGATTCAGCATTTTTATATCCATAAGATTAGCCTCTTTCATCGCTGTGGTATCGAGGCTAAGTGGTCGATATGTCCAGATGCCGTTTTTTTTATGCAGCATCCGGCCATGATTTCCCACAATCCAGATTTCATCCGGTGATACCATGAATGAAGCCTGTGGAAAGAGGCCAGGCTTAACAATCTCTTCACTCCATGTAGAGTTTTGATATTGCCAGATATGGAGTGAATCGTAATAGGCTTCATCTGTATGTACGATAACGACTAAGTTATTCTCATCGTAAGCGGAAAACTCGTATGTCCGATCGGTAATAACCGGGAAGCTGTCTTCAAAGTGCCACGAATCTCCTTTAAGCCTGTATAGTGGAGACCTGGCGCTATGGTTGGCAGGGTCCCCTGCTTTACGCCTCCCTCCCAGCCAACCTGCTGTACTGGAAAATAGAATTAGCCTTCTACGTCTAAAATAGTCTGCATCCAGATTCCCGGCATAAACCCATTCGCTTTGCTTACTCTGTTTAGTTATATCTTCCTGGGCAAATAACTGACCGTCAAAAAGAAATATCAGAATGAATAGCGCTAATGTAGAACGCCGGATGTTAAATTGACTTCGGAGCATGCGGTTCTGTTTGCATTAAATGAAACGTATGAGTGAAGATTTTACGGTAAAACTTAAAATATAGGGATTGAAGATCGGAGGTCGATCCCTGAGCTCTTCAAATACCCGGGAGGGAGGTTAACAAGATAAAAATTTGTTTGCCGGGTGAGAACATATTAAGGTTTTGCATTGTAAGTTGCAATGGCGGAGATGGAAAACTAGTTTTGCGGAGGGTCCCAGAGTTCCTCTTCGAGATCATCATCTTTACGTGAGAGCTTTGATATCGTTTTTTCGGCCTCGCTTAGCCTGCCATTACAGGTCTCAACAAGCTTCATGCCTTCTTCAAAAAGTTTAAGGGCTTCGTCGAGAGGAAGAGATTCACCTTCAAGGAGTCGGGCGATTTCTTCCAGCCTGCCAAATGCCTTTTCAAATGATGGTTGCTTACTCATTCTTATCTCCAATAGTTTTTACTTCTGCAGTAAACTCACCTTTTGCAAGTTTTACATGAATTTCTTCCGCCGTTTTAAGGGATTTGGTCGATAGCAGCGGCTTTTTCTTCTTTGTTACGATACTGTAACCCCGACTGAGTATCGCTTCCGGATTTGCTGCTTTAAGGCGTTTTTGCAGGTTCAATGTCTCCCGCTGATAAAACTGCAGCTTGTAGCGCATAGAGAACGACAGCAGACGTTCCAGTTCATCCAGATGCTGAATGCGCTGATACAGGATGTCGGTGATGCGCCTGAGCGCATGGCTATTGCGCAGGTTGTTTACGAGATGCTTTCTTTCGTTTACCGATCGCTTTAGCTGATTGGTCATTCGCTCCTGATAATATGCCAGTTGACCGCGAATTTCCCGCTGGTCTCTTACGGCCAATTCCGCTGCTGCGGAAGGTGTGGGTGCTCTTAAATCCGCTACAAAATCGGCGATGGAATAATCTACTTCATGGCCGACGGCCGAAATAATAGGCAGGTTGGAATTGAAGATAGCACGAGCGACAATCTCTTCGTTAAATGCCCAGAGGTCTTCCAGGGAGCCGCCACCACGTCCGACAATCAGCAGATCTACCTTATTATGCTCATTAAAATCTGAAATGGCAGTAGCGATTTCTTCCGCTGCACCGGGACCTTGTACTCTGGCAGGAGCTATCACAATATCAACGCCGGGAGCGCGTCTTTCAAGAACGTTTAGCATATCTCGAATTGCAGCACCGGTAGGTGATGTTACGATACCGATACGGGTAGGATAGGGGGGGAGTTCTTTTTTGTGGAGGGCATCGAAGAGGCCTTCAGCGTGGAGGCGTTTCTTCAACTCCTCAAAGGCTAGCTGTAGTGAGCCCGCTCCGGCGGGCTGCATCTGCTGTAGAATAAGCTGGTAATTCCCGTTTCGCTCATAAACCTGAACATCACCTTCCACTAAAACCTGCATGCCGTTTTGCGGCCGAAAGTTCAGCTTGCCGACCCTTGAGCGCCACATAGCACACTTGATCTGACAGTTTGCATCTTTCAGGGTGAGGTACATGTGTCCTGAGGAGTGATGAGTAAAGTTCGATATCTCACCCTCCATCCACAGGCGTGGAAAGCTGTTCTCCAGCACCTCTTTGATATCTCTGGTGAGGCGCGTTACCGAGTATATGGTCTTATCCATATGGGTTGCGACTGCTGGTAGGAACGAAACGGTTTGCAGCGGAAAGTATTCTCCGCTGCCATCAAATTATAGTCTAGCGAATCTTTTTCTTGTGACGATTCTTGCGCAGACGCTTCTTACGCTTATGCGTCGCCATCTTATGGCGTTTTCTTTTGCGACCACAGGGCATAGAATACTCCTTGTTGACAGTCAGTTAAACTCTATATAGGCGCTATTTGCGCTAAAAATTAAGATTCAGTTTGTTCGTTTACCTTGGGGAACTGCTCAATTTCCTGATGCAGTTCTTCAAGATATGCTTTTGCCTGCTGAGCCTGGCCGGAGTCGGGAGCTTTTTCGATTAACTGCCCCCAGTAGCTGATCAGCTGATTTACTTCTCCCAGCTTTAGCGAGACGATGCCCATATTATACAGGGCATTCAGATGGTCCGGCTGGCCCTTCAGGGCTAGCTTGAACTGCTCTTCAGCTACCTTAAATTCCTGCAGGTTGTAATGACTTACCCCGAGGTCGACACGTACGTCGGCGTTATTCGGGTCGGTCTCCAATACTTTACTGTAGTACAGGATCGCTTCGCGGTAGCGCTGGCTATCAAAGAGCATATTCCCAAGCTGCAGCTGAAGTTCGGAATTCTCCGGATCAGCACTTAACGCGTTTTGAACCCGCTGTACATCTTCGGCAGATGGAACCGGTAACTGTTGCTGTTGAGCAACAGATTGCTCCTGATGGTCATGGTTATGCCCATCATCGGCCGTATGTTGAATTCCTTTGGCATCCAGCGTAGCGATAAAGCCTACATAGTAATAGCCAATTGCCACCATTAGCGCCAACAATACTGCTCCGGAAAGCATACGTTTCTGAGGAACCGTCAGCTCACCAGAGTCCGATACTTGGACAGTGCTTTCACTTGCAGGCATCGATGAAGCTGCTGCTACATCTGCCGGAGATATTTTAAAACCACACTCCGGACAAAACTTCGCATTTTGGGGTAGCTTGAAGCCACATTGACTACAGTAATTCATCTTTTTCCATCTGGGCTTTTCGTTCTAACAGCCCTTTGTTAACGTTTTCCCTAAACTGTTTTGCCGGCCTGAAGACCGGTACAAAACGATGATCTACGGAAATGACTTTTTTCGTTCTGGGATTCTTAACCAGTCTTGCTTCACGCTCTTTGGCATAGAAACTTCCAAAGCCGCGAATCTCGACACGATCACCATTTTCAAGCGATTCGATGACGTTGTAAAGAAATCCATTTACGACTGCTTCAACGTCGGATTTGGTTAGTCCCGTGGAGTCCGCCAGAATGCTTACCAACTCGGCTTTTGTTACATTCATTTCATTCTCCAAAAGATTTGAATTGTACGAAATATTCCTATTGAAATCAAGTTTTCTGAAAGATACATCTTAAATAAAGTTCGTGAATGCTCATCTTACATCAGGGAGATATCAAAAAATAAATATTTAACCTGATGTTTACCGTCCTGAAAAGATCTCAGTTAAGGCGTCCATCTGCTGCGAAAAAGGTCTGAATGAGCAAAAAATGCACTTAAAATTCTATCGTTGGCCGTTAAAGCGGTTCCCCAACTCCTCTTTAAAGGCAAGGCCCGGGACGGGTTGCAGCACAACCTGTCCAACGTCAATATACTTCTGAAGCGTGTTTTTGACCTCATCTTTGGCCGTAAAATAAAGGATTTGCCAGCCTTGCTGCGATAAATCCAGCAATAATTCCATTTGTCTGCGTAAACGTTCCGTATCGGATTTCAGAAAAGGATCGTCCAAAATGAAAAATCCTTTCTCTTCATCAAGCAACTTTTCGGCCAAAGATATTCTGATTGTTAAATAAAGCTGGTCAAATGCGCCGCCGGATAAAACGTTCGGCGACATCAATTTTCCATCCCTGCGCTGCACCTGGATACCGGTATTGTCAGTAGTCTCATAAAACACACCGGTATAAAGTCCTTCGGTAATAGTATCATAATAATCCGAGATGCTGCTTTCTTCACCGAACAGGCTGCTGACCTTCTTCTCTTCGGTGGCGCCGATCTCGTCTATTACTCCCAGCGCGAGTTTAGCTATTCGCTGTTTGTATTCTACCTGCTCGATAAAATTACGGAGTTTCCGGCGCAGCTGCTTCAGGTCTGCCAGGCTACGGCAAACGAGTGGATTATCCTCCGGCTCCAGCGTCTCAATGGCTTTCCTGCCAAGCTCAGTAAGCGTCTCACGGAAATCACGCAGCTGGCGCTTCAAATGATCAATCTCTTCCTCGGCATTCTTTTGCTCATTACGACGCTTTTCGAGCTTCTTCTCATCGAATTCTACTTCTTCGTCTACTTCAAACCCTTCTAGATCTGCCAGTCTGTTTTCCCAATGAGCGACGTTATCTGCCAGGCTATCACCGCTTTTACCGAAGAGATTATTCAAAACAGCGATTGATGCCTTCGCAGATTCTTCAAACTGTTTACGCTCTTCCAACCGTTCCCTGAGTCTGCGAAGGGAATCGGTGTCGTGCCTCTTGCTGAAGTCGCTTATAATAGCCTTTGCTTCGTTTAGCTTCTTGTCGATTTCCGGTAAACGCTCTTCTTCAATACCGCGGGACGCATTTTGCAAATAGGCAATACGGCCCTCGCTGCTGGCAAGATTTTGCTGCTGACGCTGAACCATTTCATCGAACCGGTTAACCTGCTCGCTAATTTGTTTGACCGAATCACCGGCTATCGATAGTTTGTTGGCCTTTGTCTGTATTGCAACGATAGCCTCTTCTTCCTCACCCGTAGGTTTCAAATACTGCCAGTAATAGAGTAAAGCGAATAGACAGGTAATGAGCCCTACCATGCTCGATAGTCCGAGCATAAATAAATCAGTGCGATAAGCATAGCCTGCCAGTGAAGCAATTGAGGCAATTGCCATAAAAAAAATAAGGATCTGGTGAAATGTACGGTTTGTATTCTCTTCGCCTTCTTTACCGCGGGACTTGCCCAGTCTGCTAAGTAGGGGACGAAGGGCCTCATCGATCTGTTTTTTTCGCGACAGGTTCAGATCCATGCTCTGGCTTACTTCGCGCACATACTGTTCTTCCTCCAGCAGCTCATGCTGATATTCTTTTAGCTGCTTGATTGTTTTTTCACGCTCGTCTTCTTTCTCCGAAATCAGTGTTTCAGCCTGTGTCCAGGTGAGCAGATCGTCCTCGGATACTTCTTGCAGCGCATCGAGCTTTAGCATAGTGCTGCGTACGGTCTGAAGGTGCTTCTTGCCGGTATTATACTTACCATGCAGGCGGGCGTTTTCCATCCTTTCCGTGCGGCGTTCAAGCTCACGAGCATGCTGCTGAAGATCTACCAGATCTTCTTCGAGCGTGTCATAGCCCTTCGATTTTGCATCTTCCGAGGTTTGACGGCAATGTTCCAGAAGTTCGCGAGCCTGTTCATATCTTCGCTTGATATGGCGACTGTCCTTGGTATTCACCATATCCAGCTTTTCGGTGAAATACCCTTCGTTGCGCAGGCGCTGCTGCAGCTGTTTAATATGGTTAGTGCGTAAACCGGTAAGGCGCTCGGTTACGCTGCCGTAAAATTCGGTTTCCCGTGCTATGGTAAGGTCGCTATTGCAGATAATGAATAAATTGCGCGATTCTTCAGCGGAAAGCGGATATAGGTCGGTGAGCTGACCTGCTTCCGGAAGCTTGACTTCCTCACCATCCGCTTTTTCCAGAACGACATATCCTTCAGGACTTTCGTTTAAGCGAACAATATCGCTGATGGCCTTGCGGCTTTTACCAAAGAGGATTCGCACCAGCGATTCGAGAGTTAGCGTTTTGCCGTCCTCATTATCACCATGAAAGAGGTTAAAGTTGCTCAGGCGCAGGGGTTCAGGCGTGGATACCGGGCCGTATCGCTGTATGAGGAACTCTTTTATTCTCATGCCGACAGCTCCATCATCGCCTTTAATGTCATATTGATAACGGCACGCTCATCTTCCTCATCCAGTTCACGGGCCTTTAGCTTGCGATAGAAATCACGAAAGAGCTCGTCTTCTACTATTTCGCGAATATCGTGAATTTCCATGCGAATGATATCGAGTTGCTTACCGGAAAGTTTTTGCAGGGCACGCTGTACTTCCTGCTCAGTCATTTCCAGTTTGGCACCATTAAAAAAACCGTCGATTTCCAGCAGTAAACGGGCGTTCTCCGGAAGAGATTCCATACGAGATGTAATTGCTGAAATAGGATTTGACTGATGAGAAATATCCAAATGGATATGCAGGCGTTCAAAGAACGGTGTTGTCAGCTCCACCGGTTCGGGTATGTTACCGAATTTGAACAGGTTTGCTTTTCGCGGCCCGGTTTCACGCTTTGTGATGGAAATAGGTGAACCGCTGTAAACAAAATATGCGTCTTCTTTAAACTCGTGAACATCAAAATTGCTATGGAAATGTCCGGCCAGCACATACTTGAAAGGCAGGTGCCGAAAATAGGATAACTTTACCGGCAGGTAGCGCTGGTTACCTTCATCGCCGTAGTGAACCCAGCCGTCAATGATATCGAGCAGCTCACCGTGGAAAATCAGCAGGTGGTTTCCTTCCATGTTTCGGGCCTTCTGCCCGGCCAGGTGCAGATATTCCAGAATCTCTTCTTCCTGCAGGTCGCTATAGGGAAACCCCCAGAAATGATAGCCGTTCAGACTATGCGGCTTTAGCAGATCATCCAGTACAATAACGCCTTCGCCAAGAAATGCACCGTTGGGATAGGCATTCACATCGTGGTTTCCGGCGATAATAAATACAGGAAAGGAGAGGTCGGTAAATATTTCTCGCACTTTCGGGCGCAGCTTATGAGCCGCAGTATCGCTATCGAATAAATCTCCGGCTATCACCAGCGCATCTATATCATTTTCTTTGCCGACGTGCACGACCTGCTGAAGAGCTAACCAGCGATCATCCTCGTATTCACGAATATGTACGTCTGCGGTATGGAGGATTTTCATAAATTCCTGCATCTGATATGAGAAATAATGGCTTTCCGGGAGGGGCATCCCGCCAACTGCCTTTTCAATGTAGATACATTCATTACAAAAAGTAAACCAAGTTTTGCATAAATATCATAAAAAATTACTCTTAAGCTACCGTAATTGTGCATTTAAGCGGAAATCCGACTAAAAGTAGGGTGTTTTTTAGCTGAAAGTCGACAATTAGGCACGCATCTTGCCAATAATAGACATATCTGATCCTTGATTTTTGTTCTTTTCCCTGAATTTATAAAGACTTACAGGTTTTGTAAGGACGACGTGCGGGTAGCAAATACCGTAAGAAGGTTGCTACTTCGTATAAAATCTTTACAATAGCCGGTCATTACCTGAATTAGGAGGCAGTTATGTTGTCCACAAAAAGGTTTTCCCGTTTCGCTGCAGCACTTGTGTTTATTGCCGTTATAGGTTCTTCATGTGCTCGCCAGAATATTTCACCTTTACCGTCTAAAACCGGTAAGACGGTCTTCTTTAATTCGTTCGAGGCGCCTGGTGATACCAAGAGTTGGTACTGGGCGGGATCATATCGGTTGACGAAGGATGTTCCTCCCGGCGGCGGCGATAGTGCGATTCGTATAAAAGGCGTTGAAATGATGCCTGCTGCCAGTTTTATCAGCAAGCCACTGCGCGGTGGCGGTTACTTTACGCTGGAATGCTGGGGGAAAAACCTCGACATCGGTGGAACGGTGCAGCTTGCGACAATTAAAAACTATGAGATTACCGAGACTATTCAGCTGGGCATCTTTGAGGAAGAGTGGGAGCATCTTGAATCCAGCGATACGCTCTTTGTGCCGCCGAATACCAGCTTAATGCTAACCATGCAGGCCGGCGGCCCGGTAGATGGAACTATTTTTGTTGATAATCTTACAATCAGAAAGGTAAGATAATACGATAGCGCAGATGTCCGGTTCATCCACGAGCCTCCAAAGCAGGATCCGGCGTCTGCGCTGTTGCTATAGCCCGATCCCTACCCGTACCAAGATCTGTCTGGGTGTATCATAAAGTTCCTTACCGGTTGCTGCTCGAAACGATTCCCCGTTCATCACATTAAGTGCATTAAAAAATTCTGGCTCTCCACCTTCTATTGCGTTCGCTAATTCAATAAACCCTCGATTGCTTTCAATGCCGATACGGTTGGCCTCACCAGTAAGAGGGTAAACGTTAATAGCATTTTGTCTATCAAATATATTGATGATATCCAAGCCTATTGTGACGGACCGATTACAACTAAACCGCACAGCCTTCGAAAGAGACGCATTTAACTGCCAGGTAAGTGGGGTGCGAAATTCATCAAAGTCGGGGATATTCGTCGCAAAAACTCTACCAAGGTCGTCCAGGCCGGCAAAGAAGTATTCCGGTATTTGATTACTGAATGTCGGAACATACGAGACGCCGGAGGTGATTTCAGGGTGTAAGGCGACCCGGAACCCGTTTAGCCACTCGGATTTTGAACGCGACTGGTAGCTGAGGATCATATTCACATCATGTTTCGAATTAAAGAATGACGTGGAGGTAAATCGGGTGTCAAACGATGGACCAAAGGACTCATATTCAATTAATGGATTGTAGAAACGGCGGTGGAATACTCTCCTGATGTCTCCGGTTTGATAGGTATAGTTTGCACTTAGGTTCACGTGCCCCAGCTCAGGGGTGGCATAGTGGAGAATGAGATGGCGGTTGCTGATTTTTGATTCCGGGGGATCGAATCTCTCGGTAATCCAGGTTAGTCCATTGTTTGTAAAGCCAATATTGAAGATGCCAAATACATTATCTGCGACTGTAGCACCGATTGAAAGCTGTTGATTACGCTGATAACTTGCAAAAGAATTACCGAAATAGCTGTTGGTGTGTTGCATAAACCGGCCTAGTCCGGCATAAATTCGCAGGGAGCGAAACGGCCTGACAGTGAGGTTAAAACGCGGCAGGAGTTCCCCGCGGGAATCATTTTTCGAAAATGCCCTTTCGTCTAATAATCCGGTTTCAGGATCGAAAGTAGAAGTAGAGTTATTTGTCCGCAGATAGGTATCGGTATCAAAGATTGCATACCGAAAACCGGCTGAGGCGGTAATCCGTTCGTTGGAAAATCGCACTTCGCCGAAGGTAGCAAAAATCATTGGTGAGCGGGCTGAAGACGGTCCCTCAATATCCTGTTTATTTCCCAGACGGTCGTAACCAATAGCGTTGAAGTCTGCTTGAAGAAGCAGCGTTTCCGGCTGGATATCTTCTGGGGAGCTGCCTTCTGGAAGCTGGAGGAGCAACCGCAGTACAGAGCGGCCGTTTATTGTAAAGAAGCGGCTTGATTCACGCTGATAATCCACACCTGCCCGTCCGATTAACGCGGCGTCTTTTCCCTTAAAAAAATCATAACTACCCTCCAGCTGCAGATTCTGTCGGGTATGCTGTGATTTCACAAAGGTCTCGGAAAGTGGGGAGCCGCTGCCCTGAAAGTTTATCGCCCGTATTCTCCGGGGAAGCTGCGGATTAATAGCGCCTCTGAATGAATTACCCGCGGCATCATTGCGACTGCTATCGTACCAGGCAAGGTATTCATCCTCAAATAATTCGTCGTGTCTGGCAAAGCTGCTGCTTACCCTGCTGTAGCGAATGGTGAGATCACTTGCGGGAGAAGGTACAAAACCAACCTGAGCTGCCGCGTACCAGCTGTCCAGATTCTCGTACATTTCCCGATCGTTAAAAACGGTGAGAATCGGCATGGTATTGATGCTGGTTTGCCGTGAGGTGAGACCAAATTGAAAGCTCCCTCTTAGCGCATTGGCTCTTAGTGTAAGATTACTGTTCAGGGCCAGAAAGGTATCGTCATAATTCTCCCGGCTTCCTTCGGGCAGTCTTACGTCAATAAATTCAGGCATTTGTGGATCGAAGGTATCCAACAGTCCGTTAAAGGTTGCACCTTCAAAAACCTGTTTAGAGGGATCATTAAGCTGTTGATATTCCGCCGCGCCAAAGAATCGCAGATACTTTCCCAAGGGGCCGCCCAACGTTAAAACGGTATTCTGTTCGCCAAAGCCGTAACTACCCAATAGGGTTTTGTCTTGACTGCTGAACGCATCACTACGGTAATGCAGGCTGCTGCGCCAGCGTTCTCCACCTTCCCGCAGGTGCGTATTCAGAAGGCCACTGGTAACACCGTCAAATGAGGCGTCGCCGGGCAGGGTCGAGACCGATACGCTTTGCAGCGCCTCCGGGATTATATGTATGGCACTTCGTCCGCGAAGGCGATGTGTGACATTCACCCCATTAATAAAGTAGCCAGCTTCCAGGGAGGTCCCACCGAAAAGATGCAGCCTGCCGTCCCGAAAGATCGTGCCGGGCAGGAAATTGATCCTGGCCTCTAAACTACGCTTACTGAATAAGCCGAGCTGCTCAGCATCTAATGTATTCCCATCAACCGTCTCGGTTAGCATTTCGGGGAATGTGGTCGAACTATCGGTGGATGTAAAAGTTGATTGAGCAAATAGTGAGGCTGATATGAGACATAGGCATAAACATAAGCCGGCTGGACGTAGCATATGCAACTCCATCTGGAAATGGTTTTGAATATCGATTAGACTGGGAGGATGAATTTATATACGGGAAAAAGAGGAAGAGTGAAAGACTAAAATAAAAAGAAACCGCACATAGCAGAGGATGCTAAATGCGGATTCTTTTGGGTTGAGGATAGTATTTCTAATACGGATTAAGACATTCCGTTTACAAAGCGGCTGAGACGCGACTTCTTGTTCGCAGCACGGTTTGCCGGAATAATGCCTTTAATGGCTAATCTGTCTATAACTGAGTGCGCATTGATTAAAGCGGATGCGCCTTCTTCCTTGTTTTTCGCTTCCTGAACGCGGCGAATAGCTGTTTTCAGCATGGTGCGATAAGAATTGTTACGCTGACGCTGCTTTTCGGACAGCTTGATACGCTTCATTGTTGACTTATGATGTGCCATTGAATACGTCCTTACTCAAAAGAATCCTGATTTCATCTACAAATTACAATAGACAACAAAGATAATCCGCAAAGTGTCCTTTGTCAAGTGGGGAAGAAAAAAACTTCAGAAGTCAGAACACAGAGCACAGAACACAGAACACAGACATCAGAACTCAGAATACAGATCACATAGGTCTGACTTCTGACAGCGAAGCGTTCTCTTGTCTCTGAGCGAAGCGTTCTCTTGTCTCTGAGCGAAGCGTTCTGCTTTAAACAAGATCCATCAGGCTACCAAAGTCCGGATCAAAGAGCCGCTTATAGGTGCGGATGGCAAAGTCATCAGTCATCCCGGCAATGTGATCGCAGATAGCACGCATTTTCTTACGGTCGCTGGTAAGCTCAATAACCCTCCGATGAATAGCATCCGGTAGTAGCTGACCCTGCACACTGTCTCCTGAAACATAGGTGTCGCAAAACGCCAGAAACAAACGCTCCAGAACCATGTTCCACTTGTAGCGCAGCTGCTGCAGTTGCGGAGAGTCGAATACAATGTCGGATGCGATGCGTTTGTAAAGCGCAGCCTCTTTTAAAGCACTTTTTCTGATGACCAGTTCATAACGATAGCGGTGGGTCGCATCGCTCATAAAGTTATCGCGCTTTTCCAAACGACAGGAAGCAATAAAGTCGCCTATTTTGCGAGAGAAAACCCGCTCGTAGGTACCGTCATAGATGACAGCAATTGCTTTCTTTAACAGCTTTTCTTCCGTTGCATCCAAAGATTGACGCTTACCCCAATCTTCCAGGCTGCGCTGGGTAAGAAACCGGGCGCGAGCACCATCAATCATATCGTTTAGTGAATAAGCGGTATCGTCTGCCCAATCCATTATCTGGCATTCGATACTGCGAAAATGATTTAGCTTATCACCCGGCGTCAGGGACTTTGGGATGGAACGATTATCAAAAACAAAATCCAGATAGCGTTTTTGTTCGTCATACAGAAAATGATTGGGCGGATTATCCAGAAATTTTCGCAGCGTTTTATATTTTAATACGCCATCCAGCAGGGCACGACTGGGGGTCATCCCTTTGCGCTTATTGCCTTGTCGATAGATGATCTTGGTTAATATACGCAATGTCTGTGCATTGCCTTCAAAGCCACCATATTCCCGCATCATGTCGTTCAGCGTACTTTCACCGGAATGTCCAAACGGGGGATGTCCGAGGTCGTGTGCCAGGCAAACGCCTTCAACCAAGCTGGGATCGATATAGAAATCATCTTCCAGAAGCGGGCTCTCACGATGAAGCAAGTGACAGATAGAACGTCCGATCTGCACGACTTCAATAGAATGAGTGAGGCGGGTGCGATAAAAATCATATTCACCACTTAGAAAGACCTGTGTCTTTGCCTGGAGTCTGCGCAGGGCTGAGCTGTATATAATCCGATCGCGGTCGCGCTGAAATGTCGTGCGATAGTCGCTGCCGCGGCGGGTGCCCAGAAGCTCGGTGTCGAAAGCAGTGTAAAAGCGATTTTTGGTGCCGCGTCTGCTCATGATCTATTCCTGTTCGGATTGAGGTACTAAAGGCAGTGGACGTGCCCCCATCAAACGACCAACCGGATACATATTTATGTCGCGCTCAAAATAGGGAGAACGGGCATAGAAGAAGTAAAGCTTTGCCCAGTGGCTGGGAAATTTCTCCGGGTTGGCTGCCACGGCTTCATCAAACTCTACTTTAAGCTGTGGGTCTTCAGCGATCATGCGTCTCGCCATTTTTTCCAGAAAATAGTCTTCCGCATATTCACGTCGTTCAAAAATACGGTTCCATTTTCCCCAGCGAAGAAACGAGTCCGGTGCATGCGGTTCCAGCAATGCTGCAATAATGCGGTTGCTGCGTTGGTTGGTGATAATAACCGCCGTGCCTTCCGAATAATAAACCGTTTCCTCAAATGGCTCTAGTCCGAAATCTGCTAAAATGGTCCCTTCAAAAGAGCGTTTCCGAAAGGTAATGTCGGTTATCAGGTAGCGCGAGACCTTAATCTCCAGGGGCCTTTTTAATCGATCAACCCGAACTCCATGGCGCTCCAGAAGCTCGATATGTTCCAGCCACTCCTGAGGTATAAAATACGCATAAGGCAAGATTGCCGAGTCGGTAACAACAGTCTGCTCGAAATGCGGCATTCGAATGGACTTCGGTTTATCGCTGTAGTAGCGTACCCATTGCCCTCCGGAGAGATCACTGGGTTGCACATCGTAATCTACGCCCAGAAAATCGATCATGGTGCTATCCTGCATGTCGACCTTTACGTTCAGGGCAATGGTCTCACCGATTGCAAACTCCGAGGACTCGATATCAGCCGCATCGTTTGCAGTGAGTAGAGAGGTTTTTTCTTTATTGATCAGCTCGATCATATGCCGCATTAGCAGAAGATTGGCAGTAACGCGAGCTTGATAATCCTTTAGAGCATGGCATTCGACCAGGAAAAAAATGCGATTTTGAGCAGCTCCATATCCGGTTGAGAAGCGGGGGGAAAAGGGATAGTGAATCACACCTTTGCTGATATCGGATCGGTTTTTTAGCCGGAAATAGGGGTGGATTGGATATCCGTCTGTGGCCATTTTTTCTTTCAGATAGGGCTCAAGAACATCATTCGTCCAGTCTGCCAGCGGAGTTGCCATCGTCTGGCGTTTTGCTACGCCGTAAGTGAGAGGGTATTGCCAGTCCGCGCCATCGGTCGCGTGATTGTCTACCAGGAAATCCGGTCGCCATCGGTGATAAAATTTCAGCCAGGCCTTCATTTCCGGAGATTCTGCCTTCAAAAAGTCCCGGTTGAGGTTTAGTAGCTGGGCTGTGCTGCGAAAGCCCATCTCTTTTGGGCCGTTTTGATTGATGCGGTTAAAGGGACCAAAGCGCTCATGACCATCCACATTGAAGATGGGAATGAAAAGCAGCATTACATCTTTGAGCAAATGCTCATCAACCTTAGTGATCGCTATATCGCGAATCAGCATTAAACTGGCATCCTTACCATCACTTTCACCGGCGTGGATGGCGCTCTGAAACAGCAGGATTGCCTTTCCGGCGGCGCGTGCCTGTTCAGGTGTTTTAAGGCCATCTTTATCTACGATGATGAGAGGAATATCGCGGCCCTGAGGACTTTTTCCTATGGAAGTATAGTGAACCCAGTCCGATGCTTTTGCAAGCCTTTTGCTGTATTTAATGGTTTGTCTGTAGCGCGGGGTTTCTTCAAAACCGGACTTCTCATAATAAGTGGCCCAGTCCTGAGAAAATAGCAGCGGGGAAAGTAGCAGCAAAACGACAATTAGAAGGATTCGCATAGTGTAGCCTCATAGCAGCTTATTCATTTTCTGCGGAGCGAAGCTGCTTCATTGTAAAATCAATTGCTTCGCTAAGAACCGAATTGTTGCGTGCATGCATTGCCTCAACATCGGCTTTATGTCCGACATCTTGCAGTTGTCCAATCAGAAAGACGGTGCAGGCCTGTAACCAGGCGTCGCTTTGCCCGAGTAGTTCCCTTAAGCATTGGGATTCATCTACAACAGTAATGTTGAGCTGTGAGCGAGCGACCTCAATCAGCTGACTCAGGGATGCATTTTCGACGATAGGAATAATAAATCGTTTTAAGCTTATATCCAGAATGTTATCCAGAAACTCGACGGCATTGGCGCGCAGATCCTGCTTATCACTCACAATTCCAAGATAAGCGTTCAGCATGTCTTTCTGCTCATAACGCAGACCCAGCAGCCGGAAAACGCGCTCCAGATTATTGTCCAGCTTCTCCTCCAGGGCTTTGATGAGGAGTGCGCGAGCATTGTTGATCGCCTCCTGACGACCGTTGCCGCTTTTCACGCGTTCCAGCCCCAGATTATGCTGTGCGTTCAGGACATTCAGCATTTGAATATAATTTTGACATTCACGCAGGATAAACTTTTCAATAGCCGTATCATTGAACTTCAGTAGGGGAAATTCACGTCTGATATAGGTGAGGCTTTTGATGATCTGATCGCGCAGAATCAAATCGCTTTTGCCAAGCTGATCGGTTAAAACATCAACCGAATTTTGAGTTCCTACCATCGATATTACCCGAGGGATTACCAGCCTAACCCCAATACGCGTCTCGATAGTGTTGAGCGTCTCAATCAGATTAGGAATCGCCTGCTCACCGTAAGCTGCAAGGGATTCACGAGCATGTTGCTTTACCTGCTTACGGTCGAGGAGGTCTATTAGAATTTCGATAAACTCCGGTGCCTTGGTATTACCGGCACTACGAGCTGCAGCAGCGACAACTTCCGGAAGTTCATCATTGAATAGCTTATGCAAATAAGGATTAAGCTCGGGAATCTTGGCCAGCCCGATCGCCTGAGCGATATGGGATTTCATAAACTTTTGTTCTGCATCATCAGACGATTCATTTTCCAGGCGCTCCAGCAGCATCTTAATGCGACTTTCAATTGCCTGGTCGTCCAGTCCCTGGAGCTGGCCTTTTGAGCTTGAGAGGCAAAGCAGGGCTGCGGCACGCAGGTGATAATCTTCATGCTCGATATATTTTTGCAGGAATTCGACCTTGTCATCGGAACGTTTGAACAGGTAGTCCAGTGCCAGGGTGCGCAGCTGCTGGTTTTCTGCCTTCAACATGGGCTGAACGTCTTCACTAAAATCGTCCGTTGCATACTGCATGGTCAGCTTTAGTGCCTTTTCCCTGATCTCGGCATCATCGTGTTTCAGGAGTCTGCGTAGATGCGGTACGAAACTTGGATGCGTTACATTATCCAGCAGATCCAGTACATAAAGTATCTGCTTTTTGTTATCCCCACTCAGGATTTCCAACAGGTTTTTGAACATGGATGCGTCGTCGAGATTTACATCCTGCTCGGCCAGATTGATGGTGCGCTTTTCAATGGCCATGCGAAAAGCCTGGGTATACTCCGCTCGAATTCGAATAATCAGAAAGATCCAAAGTCCGATTAATGCAATGGTAATGATACTAATCTCGCCGACCTGAAAGCCGAATACCGCTGTGCAGACGATCAGCAGTACGCCGCTGAGCCCGGTGCTGAGGCTATCGACAAATACATCAATAAACGCTTTGATCTGTGGTTTAATTGAAGACGGCACCGGCAGGTAGAGCAGTTCGAGGCCGGCCTTATTGATCGATTGCTTTAAACTTCCGTCCGCAATCTTCACGGAGATTGCCGACCAGAGCGTCGGGTTGAACAGAATGGCAACGGCACCTACGAGGATTCCTATCGGTAGAAAGAAAAGCGTAGCTCCGACTCCCAGCGTCTTCAGGATGCGATTGGTGAGGAAGAGCTGCACGGCCAGTGAAATTAGACTGAGGTTAGAGAGCCATAAGCCGAGAAAGGCCGTTACTTCATCTGGATTCGTGATACTTTTATCGATGATGTCGTTGTATTGAAAGTCTACCAGGTTTGCGATGGTAACGCTAACTGCGACAATGCCGGCGAGATAAGCCGTATGTTTTGAACTAAGCAGCAGTTTTAGCGCATTACTTCCGGCTGAGCTGGAGCGTGCCTGATGACGCTGTTTTGACGTCTCGCTTTTTCCGCCGGTTGCGCGCTGCTTCCATACCAGCTGCAAAATAAACATACACACCATTAAAAAGGCGATGCAGAGAAACAGCAGATTCTCAGTGCCGATAATGGGAGCAAGAAAACTGGTGAGGTAGCCACCAAAGATGCCGCCGGAAATGGCGCCGGCACCGATAAAACCGAAGAGGCGTTTAGCCTCCCGTGCATCAAAAACGTAGTTGGCAAGAATCCAGAATTGCGACGTAGTAATTGCGCCAAAGATAGCAGACCAGACATAGAATGCATAAATGAACCAGCCGCCTTCATAATCGAAATACAGCATTGTCCAGAATAATAGGAGGTTACTTAGGATTATTGCTGTAGAGGCGCGGATTAACAGGTCCAGCCGAACCCGGCTGGCATAGCGGGAATATATTGTTGAAACGATTCCGGCAATAGCGGCAACGAGTATAAATGCATAGGGCAGCTGTGCAGCTCCGAAGCGCTCCAGAAATAGAGAATTGCGCACCGGCTTGATAATCAGCAGGCAGCAGATGATCAGAAAAATATAGCTGAACATCAGCATTGCGCGGGATGTCTCGCCATCGCGGATGTCTACAAATTTGGTGAGCAGCGTTCTCATAAAAAGGTGTGTTGAGCGTTTATTCTTTTGCGCAGAATAACATAACAGTCAGAATGTATTATTGCAACAGAAAGAAGAGAGAAAAGAGCACAGAACTCAGAACCCAGATGTCGGATCGCTTCGCTGTCGGAATGCAGAATACAGATCGCTCGTTGCACTTGCTGTCGGAATGCAGAATACAGATCGCTCGTTGCACTCGCTGTCGGATATCGGATGTCTGACTTCTGAACTCTGAACTTTGAACTTTGAACTTTTTTTAAAAGAAATTGAATAAATCCGAATGTAGCGGGTAATTCTTACAGTATGAGTAACTGGAATCAACATAGCGACGTCGATGTCATCAGCGCCTGTGCAGCGGGAGACCGGTCTGCGCTGGAAGAATTATCGCGGCGATATTATCGGCAGGCGTATTCAATGGCGCTATTGAACGTGCGACAGCCGGATATTGCGCTGGATATTGCTCAGGAGGCCTTTATCCGCATCTTCCGCAATATTAAGCGCTTTGACAGCAATCGCTCCTTCTCTGCCTGGATGTACGTAATAGTGCGGAACCTGAGTCATAATTATCGTGAACGTAAAAAAAATCGCATGACGGCATTCAGCGATGTGGTAGACGAAACGGTACTGGAGCAGGTTTCCCGAAATACCGAGGTCTCGCTGGAACGCCGCGAAAGAAAGCGCTTATTATGGCAGGCTATAAATGACCTGAATGAAAAAGAACGCGAAATAATCGTATTGAAAGATATCGAAGGCTTTAGCTACAAAGAGTTGTCGGACTGCCTTTCCATTCCCGAGGGGACGGTTATGTCCAGGCTTTACAACGCCCGAAAAAAACTCGCTGCAATGTTGAAGCCGGAAGAGTTGAGGTGATATAAAATGACGGGTAAAATGAAAATGCCGGAGGAGCGGCTGCAGCAGCTTTTGATGAAGCAGGTTGATGGTGAAATCAGTGACTCTGAGCGTAGAGAGCTGGAAGATTATCTGGCCGATCATCCGGAAGTAAGGCGTGAGTTATCCATATATTCAACGATAAAAAAGGAGACTGCGGAGATGAAGGAATATTTGATGCCTGAGATGGCCTGGGAAGATTTCTGGAAGAGCAGCTATAATAAAATCGAACGAAGTCTGGGATGGATATTTCTGTCGATTGGAATGATCCTGCTTTGGGGATTTTCCGGTTATGAAATGATTCGCGAATTCTTCGGTGCGGATATGCCATTTGCTGTTCGCTGGGGCATTATTTCGCTCTGGACAGGTGGAGGAATTCTCTTACTCTCGGTGATTCGGGAGCGGTTGGCTGTCCGTAAACATGATAAATACAGAAAGGTGCAGAGATGATTTATACGACTTTGGATTCTATTGACGACAGAAAGATCAGTAAGACGCTTGGGGTAGCAAAAGGAAATACCGTTCGTGCACGTCATGTTGGCAAAGATATTCTGGCCGGATTTAAAACGCTGGTTGGAGGAGAAATTCAGGAATATACCAAGCTTATTGGTGAAGCGCGGGAGCAGGCGATCGATCGTATGCTGGAGGATGCCAGAAGTATGGGAGCCGATGCAGTGATCGGAGTACGATTCGGAACCAGTTTTGTGATGGGATCGGCTTCAGAGATACTTGCTTATGGAACGGCTGTTAAGCTGGACTAAAGGATGCGGTAAGAGAGGCGTTGCGTAGCAATGCTACGCAACAGGCCGATTAAATAATTGTATTAATTCAGTTTTACTATCTGTCCCAGATTGAGTTTTAACAGCGTGAGGTTGCTGTTTACACGAGGAGTGGTTGTAAACTGAATACTCTCCAGGATACCCTGATATAGACCGGACTGTTCGAGATTGTCACGAAGCTGCTCGCGGGTCATCCCTTTTCGGTAGTTGGAAATAATCCACTTCATAATATCATAACCCAACAGATGGAATAGTTCGGGTGTCGTTTTCATGGCCTCACGAAAGCGGTTCATGAATCCTTTATAATTCCATGAATTCGGATCGTAGTAACCGGCGGTAATGTAGGTCAGGTTCTCCAGCTGATTACGATACTTTCGCAGTTGTGCAGGATCATTCCAGCCCTCGTTACCCAGCAGTCGCGTTTTGATATTATTGTAGGGGATCTGATTTGCAATATACTGAATGAAGTCCGGGCTGCGGACAACCATCAGCAATGCATCAATTCCTGTTGAGGCAAGGTCCGTCGTGTCGCGTCGTGAAAACTCATTCAGGTTGTCATAGCGTTCATCCATGTATTGACGGAACTGGCGGTTGATCTGCTGATCGGACATATCCGGATAAAGAGCCGTTATCGAATCCTTGTAGGCTGAAAAGAATCCGGCGCGGCGGATGTTGCGGAACTGCCGCGAAAAGTCCTGTGTGGTTTCATAATAGCGCTGATAGCTAACTACCTCACCGCCGTTGGCCTGAACCTCTTCGATAAAGCTATTTACAAAGCCTTCTCCGTACTCATTTACCGGAGCCAGCACAGCAATTCGCTTGGCGCTTAGGTCGCGGGTGGCATAATTGGCCAGGAATCGTCCCTTGGTAGCAACATCCGGATTAATCTGGAAGCTGTAGGAACTCAGCTTTGTAAGGCCTGCCTGGGAGCTGAGCGGAATCACATAAGGCATTTTTTCGTAGCGGGACAGCAGGGATAGGCCTGCACACTGATCCGAATCAATTGGTCCGATAACGCAGAGCGGATTGGATTCCAGTATTTGTTGATTCGTGGTATTTAATGCGCTGATAACAGTTTCACCGACATTGGCCGTTTTAAGAACGATGTTCTTCCCGGGATTACGCTGTTCGTATTCCAGCAGGGCATAGCGCATGCCGAGCTCAATTTCATCGGCGATCTCGCGGGTGTCTCCCTGTTCCGGCTTTAAAAATAGAAAGCCATCGCCCTCACTGCTACCGCTGCTGCTTACAGTCTGTCCGCCCAGCAGTCGCTGAGCGCGATCCACGTAGGGGTGGTTTGGCTGTCGATTTACGAAATCCTGCAACATACTTCGAGCCCGCGGCCGCGCACCTTCTTCGATTAACTTTTCGGCCAGCACAATCGATGCAAGGCCGCTGGTTGTTGAATTCGCGCTGCTGCGCTGAGCACGTTCAAGCTGGCTACGTCCATAGTAATTTCTGAGCGTTTGGAAGATATATTCTGTTGAGATCTTTTTCAATCTAGGGTCGCGTGAAGAATTAACCACCTGATTCCATTCTGCGACAGCTGCATCGTATTGGCGCTGCTGGAAGCGGGTGTTGCCCAGCAAATGACGCATATCATCTAGGTAGGTGCTGTTCGGATGTTTGGTAAAGAAGTAATTGCAGATGATTTCCGTGTTGGCGTAATCACCGTTTTTATAGTAGGATTTGGCCAGCATCAGCCTTGTCGCAGTGGTAAGACGTCCATCCGGAAAGTCCTGTAAAATTTTAAAGAAACCGCTCTGAGCGGCCTGGTAGTTTCCGTTTTTATATGCATCCAGGCTGGTGTCGAACGCAGATTTCTCGGTCTGGGCAAAAATTGGCAGCATTGCCAGGCAGAGAAAAAGCAGAATAAACCGTTGTTTCAATTGGGCCTCCTGTAGCCGTGACCGTGAAGAGGTCAACGACAAAATTGCCGTCCTGTAAGATTGTATTTTCAGACTTTACCGCGAAAATATACCGTATTGCCCAGTGAATGTCAACACTGATGATTTTGCAGTTTTGGGGGAGAGGGGGGAATTTTTTGTTTTTTTCAAAATTTGAGGGTCTTGGGAGAATAAAGACTGCTCCATTCTAACAATGCTCCAAACTGGCGGTAAATAACATTCAAAAAACCCGGTACGATTTAGAATATAGTACAGACTATCCAGCTCCCAAGACTGCTCCATTCTAACAATGCTCCAATCTGGCAGAAAAATGGAGCAGTTAAAAAAAGGGGCAGTTAAAAAAAAGGAGCAGTTTTCAAAACTGCTCCTTTTTAGAGAATAATAGCGGTGTTTATTGCTTAAATCAGCGAGTGCTGCCCGGATAGGCATCCAGTGCTTTGGAGAGGATTTCCATCGAGCGTTTCATCGATGGAACATTTAGCATGAAAGCAAGCCTGGCTTCGTCCTTGCCGAGCCCTTCGGTTGCATAAAATCCATTGGCAGGGGAGAGCATGATTGTCTCGCCATTGTCGTTGAAGTCTGCCAGCAGCCAGCGGCAGAATGATTCGGCGTCATCTACCGGTAGCTTGATGATGGTATAGAAAGCACCGGGCGGCTTGCGTGCCAGTACGCCGGGCATTGCCTCAAGTGCGGCAAACACCGTATCACGGCGATCCAAATATTCCTGCTTTACTTCGGTAAAATACTCTGCCGGTGTATCCAGAGCAGCCAGAGCAGCCATTTGCTCAAGGGTCGGAGGACAAAGTCTGGCCTGACCAAAGCGCAGTGCTGTCTCCAAAACGTGCTCGTTACGCGTAACCAGACAGCCAACGCGGGCACCACATGCACTGTAACGCTTCGATACGCTGTCTAACAGGATAGCGCGTTCGTCAAGTCCGTCGAGGTGCATAACAGAAACGTGCTCTTTTCCGTCGTATACAAATTCCCTGTAAACCTCGTCTGTCATAAAATACAGGTCATGATCAAGCACAATTTTACGTAGCCGTTCCATTTCTTCGCGGGTATATACATAACCGGTCGGATTATTCGGGTTACATATCATAATCGCACGCGTGCGTGGAGTGATTTTTGCCAGAATATCCTCATCTGATGGAAGCTTGAAACCGTCTTCTGCGCGACAGGTGAGTGGAACCACTTTAACGCCGGCTTCCACTGCAAAGCCGTTATAGTTCGCGTAGAATGGCTCGGGGATAATGATTTCATCACCGAAGTCCATGGTAGCCATCATTGCAAATATAATCGCTTCGCTTCCTGCTGTTGTTATGAGTATTTGCTCTGCCGTAACGTCGATATTCTTGGACTGATAATAGTTGGCAAGTCCGGCACGGTATTCCGGCAAGCCGGCTGATGGGCCGTATGGGAGCACTTTAATATCGTGGTTGCGAAAGGCATCCATCATGACGGTCGGGGTGTGAATGTCGGGCTGTCCAATATTCAGATGATAAATTTTGATGCCACGTTCTTTGGCTGCATCAGCATAGGGGGCAAGGCGCCGAATTGGAGAAGATGGCATGCGCCGGGCGCGTTCTGCTATTTTGGGCATGTCGAAGTGTTTCCTTGATGTTTGCAGTTCAGAATGAAAATCGGCGCCCGTCCGTTAAGGAGCAGGCGCCTGAAATTGTCAGATTTTTTCAATCGTAATTAGGCCGATTCCAGTATGCGGCCTGGTCCGCTGGTTTCAAAGCGCGATGGCTGATCGTTCACATAGGTTAGCCAGTGATCATAAGTCTCATGCTCACCACGAACAATTTCACCATACAGTTTTGCCAGCTTCTTCGTAATTAGACCGGGAGTGCCGTCGCCAATGGCATATTCCTGCCACGTTTCAGGTGCGCTGTCTGCATCTCGTCCGTCGGTCATCTTTACCAGCGGGGTTACTTCAGCAGCCGTACCGGTAAACATCGCTTCGTCTGCAGCTAGAAAATCCTCAAGCGTAATAGGTGCGATCTCGGTTTCATAACCCAGGTCTTCTGCGAGCTGCAGAATTGTTGTGCGGGTAATTCCTTCGAGCACTGACTCAAACTGATCGTTGGTGCGCACGACACCGTCTTTAATAATCAGCAGGTTCTCTCCCGGGCCTTCGGCAATACGCCCTTCGAGATTCATAAACAGGCCTTCATCAAAACCGTGAAGACGAGCGTGACGGGCATTGACGTTGGACTGAACGTAAACACCACCGATTTTTGCTGTAGGCGTTATCTGGCTATGGTGCATGCGTTTCTTAGGGAGAAGTAGTACGTGAACGCCTTTGGTTATGCCTTCATCACCGAGATAAGCTCCCCATTCCCAGCAGCCTACTGTTGCTTCAACCGGGCAAGCGCGGGGGGTAAGGCCAAGGTTTCCATAACCAAAATACAGGTTGGGACGTATATATGCGTTGTTCAAATTGTTTTCAGATATTACGGTCTTACAGGCGTCAAATAGGTCGCCTTTTGAATAGGAAACATCCATTCCTAAAACAGATGCGGAGTGAAAAAGTCGGTTGATATGATCCTGCAGGCGGAAAATTGCCGGCCCACGTCGGGTGTTGTATGCACGGATTCCTTCAAATACGGAGCTTCCATAGTGTAGAGCATGTGACATGACGTGTACAATCTGCGAGTCCCAATCGTTTATCCGACCATTGTGCCAGTATTTCTGCGCACCCTTGAAATGGGTCGTATCGATCATGTCTGTTCCTCCTTATGTTTTTGGTTTGCTACTGGTTGAATTATCGAAATTTATCCGTTGAAGAACAGTGAATAGCTGTCTAAAACCGGATTTAGCGCACTTTTCTGAACTGAAAGGGCGAGAAGTGCCAGAATTCAACCTATATCGCCGGACTTAAGAAGTCAAGGAGATCAAAATTTTATTCACCAAATGCCCTGCTCGAAACCAGTGAAAGTTTGCTTTTAGAATGCATTTTGTTTACTTTCTCCAACTATGAAAAAATACGTGCTGAAGTCACTTCCTGTCTTAACATTTATGTTGGTTTTAATACCGGTTCTACCCTCATTTGCCGGCTCAGTTTCTGTGCCATCTGCTGCTGTTGCAGGTAATTCACAAAAGTTAGTCGAAAACCGATTAATGCAGGAAGCCCCATTGCGAAAGGTGGTATTTCTCGATGATCGCTGGACCATTCGAAATCCCTCCAATGGTGAAACCCGAGGTGAGCTGCGACTGCCCTTTTCTTTTTATACTGAAAACGAATTCTTGCTGGAAACAACCTTCGAAGTGAACTTTGAGCCGGGTGAGGAAGTTCAGCTGATGCTGGGAATGTTGAACGGTGCTTTCAGCATTCGACTGAACGATTCAACAATCGCACGCGAACGCCGTCGCTATATGCCTTTCGAAATAACCCTGCCGCAGGGTCTGCTGAAGAACGGGGCAAATACGCTGCAAATTCTATTTTCCGACGGTTTGGAAAAAGCAGTGGATAATCCTCAAAGCAGCTTAATTAACCTACCGCGTATTAATTCCGGGATTTTTACAGGCGCCTATATTCGAATTGCTCCACGTTATCGCATCTTGGAACTGAATGCCGGCGTGAACAGCGACTCGGCACTTTTTTCAACCGGCAGTATGAAGCTTAATCGTCCGCTACCGGATTCGTTAGGCTATCGTGTTGCGTTTAAACTGCTGGCTGCCAATGGCAGCGTCTTTCGTCAGTCGGATGAGGCAACTGCTGATCGCGATGTGTTTCAATTACCGTCCTGGAATCTGAGTGCACTGCCGGGCTGGAGCCATGATTCACCTGCGACATATCAGATCGAAGCGCGATTAATAAGCACTGAGGGCGATGTAGACATACTGCGTATTCCCTATGCCGTTCGTGATAACCGTTTTCGGGAAAGGCTTGCGCAAAAAGAACTTCAGCTGCAGGGCATTAACTATGTGTATCAAACGCCGGATGGCGCTTCCTGGCTTGATGAGGAATTGGTCAGGCGTGATCTGGAAGATATCAAGGCGAGAGGCTATAACGCAGTCAGAGTTGTTTTTCATACCATGCCTGAAGCCTTTTACCGGTTGTGTGATGAGATCGGCCTGTATTGCCTTCAGGATCTTCCCGTGGTCTTTTCCGGAATATCCAGCGATAGCAGGAGAATCCCGAGGGATTGGAACCTGAATTATAACCGCGCTGTTCAGCTTGCCTCACGCTACAGCAGTCTTTCGGCAATTGGGCTGGCCTTTAATTTGAATGCTCAATCCGAACTCCAGTGGAACCGATTGCTGCAGTTCAGTAGCCGTCTCGCTGAGAACCCGGTAATGTCCTACATTTCTACTTATAATCTGCCTCCGGAAAAACGAAGCGAATTTGACTTCACGCTATTGGAAATTGTTGACAGAAATAATGTCGAAGAATCACTGGCGCTGGTCTCTGCCAGTGCCAGCAGAAGTAAAACCGGCGATATTATGCCTTCAGGTTTTTCTCGGCCGCTTACCTATCGAATAGATATGGAGTTTTTGGTTGTAGACTCCTTGCAGATATCTGAGCTGGAGCGTGAGCTGAGAGATTCGGCTGAAGCCTTTGGATACCCGGGGTATTTTGTTCGAACCTACAGTGACTTTTACTCCTGGTCTCCTCTATCGCAAAATGGGATTATGCCCAAGGATCGAGCCGTTAATGCCGGAGCGGAGACCTATTTTCGCAATACCGTTGGGCTGGTGGATCTGTCGCGTTCCGATAAGCTGAAAAACAGCAACAGCAATTTTCGTTTGGAAGGATTGGCTGCGCGCGGCATGATTTCCGAGGGAAAGAGTGTCCATTCATTCCTTTATATTTTTATCGGAATTTTGAATCTCTTCTTCTTTTTAGTCTTGTATAAGCGCTTTAAAATCTTTCGTCAAAACGTACACTATAGCATCAGCAAACCGCACGGGTTCTTTGTTAATCTACAGGAACGTATTTCCGTACCCTATAAGCAAACTTTCTTTTTATTGGTGGTGATTGCCTTAAATGCGGCACTGGTCTACAGCTCGTTTGCCTTTTATTATCGCTACGATTTGCGCCTTGACTATTTACTGTCTTTCTTCGTGAAGAGCCCGAATCTGAAGGCCGGTTTATTGGAGATGATCTGGAATCAACCGCAATTCCTGATTTTCGGAACCCTGGCATTTGCTTTTATCTTCCTATTGCTGGCTATCCCGATTAAGTTTCTTGCCCTGTTCAGTTCCAGCCGCGTACCGTTCAGTCAGGCGATTGCCGCCAGTGTTTGGTCCGCAGCACCATTTGTCCTTTTACTGCCCCTAGGCATCTTTATGTACAATATTTTGATTGCCGTTAAATCCTATTGGATTCTCATCGGCGTGCTATTATATTTTCACGCTTGGTACTACTTGCGCTGGGTGAACGGTGCCCGCGTATTAACGGACAAGCTGTATTCCCGCGTTTTTTTGGTCTTTACGCTTCTGGGAATAGCGTTGATAGCCGGAATAGGCTACTTCTATTACAGCTCCGGAAATTTTCTTGAACACCTGAATCTGCTGGAGAATTTAAGTGAACTCTACAAGTAGCTTCGCTTAATTCACGCAGTAGAAGAGGCGGCATGTATCTATCCAAACTGGACATCTTCGGCTTTAAGTCTTTTGCCAATAAAGCATCGTTTAAGTTCGATGCCGGATTAACCGGTATCATCGGACCAAATGGATGCGGTAAAAGTAATATCGTAGATGCTATTCGTTGGGTGCTGGGAGAACAGCGGCCGCGTATTCTGCGCTGCGATCGCATGGAAAACCTGATCTTCAACGGCACCGCAACCCGGAAGCCGCTCAACCTGGCCGAGATCTCGATGACCATCGAGAACAATAAGAATATCTTACCGTCTGAATACTCCGAACTTAAAATTACACGTCGTCTGCATCGCTCCGGCGATAGCGAATACCTGATCAATAATGAACAGGTACGCCTGATGGATATCGTAAACCTCTTTACCGATACCGGGATGGGCGCGGATGCCTATTCGGTAATCGAGCTGAAGATGGTTGAGCAGATTTTAAGCGATAATGCGGAAGAACGCCGTCGCCTCTTTGAAGAAGCAGCCGGGATAAAGAAATACAAGGCTCGTCGCCGTTCTGCTTTCAATAAGCTCGATACAACGACCAAAGAGCTGACGCGACTGGATGATCTCATCAGTGAGGTTCAGCGCAACGTGAATTCGCTGGCTCGCCAGGTTGGTAAAGCCCGTCGTTATCATGAATACAAAAATACGCTAAAGGAAAGCGAACTGCTGCTGGCGCATCTGCGCATCAATTCGTTTCGCTCTGAACTTGGTCCGCTGAAAACTGAACTGGAGCAGGTCGGCTCTTCCCGCGATACGCTCGGAAAAGAAGTGCATGTTGAAGAAGCGGCATTAGAGAAGATGCAGGCTGAGTTTGTTGAGCTGGAGCAGAGCTATCGCCGCCTGTCGTCGGATTTGTATCAAAAGGACGAAGCCATCAGGCAGCTGCAAAGCCGCAAGCAGTTAAAGCAGCAGCGTATTGATTCGCTTACCGAAAGTATTGCTTCCTTTCAGCGGGAGATAGAATTTCAGAAGGAAAAGATTGATCAGCTGAACGGACAGCGAGATTCTCTGCAGGGGCAGGGAGAATCCAATACCCAGGAAATCTCCGATGCACAGTCGCGCTATCGCGAATCTGCTAATCAGCAGCTGGAGATTGAAAGCGTCTACGAAAAGGTGCGCAACGAATATCAGGAGTTTGTGCAGGCAAATCTGCAGAACCTCCAACAGTCCGGTGACGTGAAAGAAAATTATCAGCGACTTCAGCTCGAAAAAGAAAATATTGCTTCCCGCCTGAACCGCAGCCGTGAAACGCTGCAGCGCTTTGATGAGGAATTAAAGCGTGGGAATACCCGCCTGGAAGAGCTGGAAACAGAACACTCCCGCCTTCAGGAAGATCTGACCATGTATACGCAGGAACGGGATCACCTTGAGGAATCGCTGAAAACGCTGCGTGAACGCCAGCAGGAACTACGCGACAAGATTGCTGTCGGTGAGGGCGAGCTTCAGAAAACGCGTAGCAAACGCGACTTTCTGGAAAATCTGATCAATAGCTATGAGGGCTTTTCCGAAAGCGTGCAGTTCGTCATGTCTAATAAAGGCAACTACCGCGGCATTGTCGATACGCTTGCCAATTTGGTAGACTGTGATGATGAATATCGTCCGGCACTGGAGAGCTTTCTGGCCGGCATATCAAACTATCTGGTTGTTGAAGAAACGGAAACAGCTCGCGAAATATTTGGTAAGCTGCGCAAGGATGAGAAAGGCCGCATGACCGTGGTGCCACTTTCACTGGTGCAGCAGCTGTCTAGCGAGGACGGGCCGGTTTCAAACGGACAAATGCAGCGCTTTCGTGATCTGGTGAACTGTCCGGCAAATTATCGTCCACTGTTCGACTACCTTTTTCAAGCAGCTTATTTGGTTGATGATCTGGAGACGGCGATTTCAAACCGTAAATCAAATCCCAAACTGACCTTTGTAACGCGCGATGGCGAGATACTTGGCGATTGGGGACAGATTACCGGTGGAACCGTATCCAAGAAGGTAAATCTGATTGGACGTAAAGAACGCTATGAAAAGCTCTGTGCCGATTTTGAAGAGCTGGAAAAAGAAATCAGCAGTCAAAAGTCCGAGCTGGAAACCACCGGAACTACGCTTCAGGAGAAAGAGGCAAAGCGAGTCGAGTTTGAAGAACTGCTAACCGGTGTGAACCGCGAGTTGGTTGAGCTGGACAAGCAGGTTACGCAGCAGCGATATGAAGTTGGTCGCCTGACCGATAGCCAAAAAGAAATTGCCGCAGAGATGCAGACCGATCAGGATAAATCCTCCTCTATTGAAACCGATGAGAAGAAGCTGCTTCCTGAAATTAAGGAACTGGAAGCAAAGGTGAATTCTTATCGTGAAAAAGAAGGCAGCCTGAAGCTGAAGCAACAGGAAGCTGAGGAGCGGGTTCGCGAGATTACCCGGGCTACCCAGGAACTGCAAATTGCCTATCTGAACTTGATTTCTCAGGAGAAAGAGCTTTCCCAAAAGATAGAGTTCATGGAGCAGGGGATTACCGAAGCGCAGTCGTTTATCAACAATCGTGGTGAAAAAATCGGCGATAGCGAAAAAGAAATTACCCGGTTGAAAGAAGAGAACGTAGCGATTGATTCAGAGCTGGAAGCGTCCTTTAAAGACAGGGATAACGCCGAAGATCTGAAAAATACTGCGGAACGACAGTTCCAAGAACTGCGCGGAACAATACACAGCTCGGAAGCCGAGTTGAAGAAAAAGCAACGGCTTTGGAATCAGGCACGGGAACGCATGCAGGAAGTTGAGCTGCGCGTACGCGAAATTCAGGTGAAGCTCGCAGCACAGGAAGAGCAGCTCAAGGAATCTTACGGCGAAGAAGCGCTGGAATTTGATATTAAGGAAATGGATCCGTCAACCTCGATCCATACCCTACAGGAAACGATAGAAACAACCCGCCGCAAACTGGAAGCGCTGGGTGACGTGAATCCGCTGGCGATCAAGGAGCACGAGAAGGAGAAGGAGCGGCTGGACTTCAATAATGCCCAGCGTGACGACCTGCTGTCTGCCCGTGATCAGCTCCTGGAAACCATCGACCAGCTGAACACCACTGCGCGAAAGCAGTTTATCGAAACGCTGGAGCAGATTCAGGTGAACTTTCAGCGGGTATTCTCCGAGTTCTTTCCAGGGGGCACTGCTGATTTAGCGCTGCTGGAAAGCCGGGATCCGTTGGAAGCCAATATCGATATCAGCGTAAATCATAAGGGTAAAAAACTACAGACGCTAACCCTGATGTCGGCCGGTGAAAAAACGCTGACGGCAATTTCACTGCTGTTCGCAATTTATCTGGTTAAGCCAAGTCCATTTTGTATCCTGGACGAGGTTGACGCACCACTTGACGATGTTAATGTTTCACGCCTTACCAATGCCCTGAATATCTTTGCCAGTGATACGCAGTTTCTGCTGGTAACCCACAATAAGAAAACGATGGAAGCAACCGACGCACTGTATGGAATTACTATGGAAGAGCAGGGCGTTTCAAAGGTTGTTTCAGTGAAATTCGATTAACCCTTTCCTGTTAATCATCACCTCTATATAATGCAAATGGAAGGGGAACTTATTCTCTCTCCGCTCATAAGAACAAGCGGGAGAATGAGCATCTTGCGGATAAGTTTCGCTGTTCACATCGCGTGAGCAAATGAAAACTGGAGATGTAGTATGATGTTACGTTATGTATGTATTGCGCTGACGCTGATTGCGACGCTTGGCGCACAACCCAGAGCTTTCCTGCCGCTGAGCGTGGATTACGCTGTTTTTAACACCGTAGGAACCGGTCCTTATGTTGAAGTATACATTTCATGCCTGCAAAACTCGTTAAAGTATGAACAAGATTCCGAAGGCATGGTGGCGCGATTTAATGTAAACCTTGAGCTAAAAGCGGAAAATGGCGAGCCTGAAACGCTTAATGAAAGTTTGATTTCACGAGTGGACTCGGAAGAGGATATTCGTGATGGTAGTGAACTGCGACATGTAATAAGACTTTCTCCTGAGCCGGGAGAATACAACTTACGCGTTGCCTTGACCGATGCCGTTAGTGGAAAGTCCGGCGAATACCTGACCAGTATGGAGGTACGACCTCTTAAACCGGACTCGCTCGAGATGAGTGACATACAATTCGGCTCTAAAATAGAGCAGGCTCAGCAAGAAAGCCTGTTTAGTAAAAACGGATTAAGGGTTGTGCCGAATTCATCGTCTGTGTTTAGCATTACCATGCCGGTTATGTATTATTATGCTGAGCTGTATAACCTGCCTTTCGATCCTGAGAAGGAATCTACGTATACTATGGAATCGTTGATTACCGACCGAGAAGGGGAAATAGTGAAAGCCTTCCCGGTCAAAAAGTCGCGTAAGCCAGGTACGTCTGCGGTTCTCGCCGGTGGTCACAATATTGTAACGCTACCGTCGGACACTTATTTTCTGAAGCTGCGTATAACCGATGATGAGACCGGTCAGAAAGTAGAGCGCAGCAAACGCTTCTTCCTGTTTAAGCCTACAAAGGAACAGATTGTCGCTGCTCAGCAAGGTGCTGCCAATACCAATGACATGATGAGCGCTTACTATGTGAATCTTACTGAAGAAGAGCTGGACGAAGAGTTTAACATGGCACGTTATATCGCCCGTCCTGAAGAAGAGTCGATATATGATGGTCTTGATGCGGCTGGAAAAGTTCAGTTCCTGGTTGAGTTCTGGAATCGCCGCGATACCGATCGAACGACCCGGGGAAATGAGTTCAAGCGAGACTATCTTCAGCTGGTTGAATATGCCACGAATAACTTCGCTACCAAATTCAGTAGCGGTTGGAAAAGCGACCGTGGAAGAGTCTTGTTGACTTATGGTTCACCGAATGAGATCGAGCGTAGCCCAATGGAGCGTGGCTCCAAGCCTTATGAAATCTGGTCTTATGATGAGCTGGAGGGTGGTAGCATCTTCGTTTTTGGAGACCTGCGTGGCTTTGGCGATTATGAGCTGATACACTCGACCTACAGCAAAGAGCTTTATCAACCGGACTGGGAACGCCAGATTCTGAGAAGACGCACCGAAACGGATTTTGATCCGGTAAGATAAGAATTTTTAAATAACCCAAGAGTTATTTTTGGTGTGTTGGAATATAGCTCTTGGGTTATTTTTTTTATTCCAACCCCATCCCTAAATCATCCTGCATATAGCGCTCGAAATTTTTTCGCGACACCATATCAATCGCTTGCTTTGCAGCAATCTGTACATCCGGATTGTCATGCAGGCTATAGTCCTGAAGAATTTGAGACAGGTCTTTGGTAAGATTAATTCCGGCCAGAGCGTCGATAGTGGCTGCGATAATTGTGTGGTTATCGTGTTTCAATAGCGGTGGAAGCTTGTCGGCCAGCGTAGCAGAATTGGAATTGATTGAACTTCGAATAGCAGATAACAGCAGATCGGTGTCGGTCTTGTCATTCAGAAGTGCGGCGATGTCGTCAATCCAGTACTCCGGAAATTTACCCATGGCGCGAACGGCTGCTTTTTGCAGACCGAGTATGCCGCTTTCCATCAGGTCGCGTACTTTCTCGCGGATGGTCTCCTGAAAACCCAGCCAGGATAAAGCATCCATAGCCGGTTCCTGAATCACCGGATCATCATCATATTCCAGCAGGTTGAGCAGCGCATGCTTCACACCAACGTATTCGTCTGTTAGGCTTCCGGTTTGATATTCATCCCACTCCTCAGCTTCATCCAAAAAGGTTGTGGCACCGGCAGATTCTTCAAAGCCCTGTTCAATGCCTTCGCGAATCACAGTTCCAAGAGCACGAATCGCTGCATAGCGTACCGCATCACTCTCGTCATATTGAGAAAGGCCGGTTACTGCGCCGAGCACGCCTTGCTCAAAAATACAGCCTTCCGCGGCTAATGCTGCCGCAGCGCGAATGCGTTCGTCCATAGACTGAAACTGTTCCAGCAGAAAGCCGATGTTCTGTCGGGTATAGTTCTGCTGGTCCCGGATGGCGGCAATCTGATCAAGGATCATCTGCCAATCTGGATTTTCGTAGTTCATCATCTCAAAAAAAGTTCAAAGTTCAGAGTTCAAGGTAGCGTCGCATGATAATGCGACGGGTTCAAAGTTCAAAGTAGCGTCGCATGATAATGCGACGGGTTCAGAGTTCAAGGTAGCGTCGCATGATAATGCGACGGGTTCAAAGTTCAAAATTCTGAGCCCATGACTTTAGTCGTGGGGTGAGTTAGGCAATTATCCCCGTTCCCCGAGCGTAGCCGAGGGGAGGCAATTAGGCAATTAGGCAATTTAAAAAAGGCAAAAGTGAAACGTGAATTAGGCAATTTATATCTGCCGTCTTTTAATTGCTGTTTCTCACCGTTTCTCACCGTTTCTCATCTTTTGCTAGCCCTCGCTTTCGTCTCGACAAGCTCGACGTGACAAAATAGCTGCCCGCTGCCTGCTGCCTGCTGCCTGCTGCCTGCTGCCTGCTGCCTGCTGCCTGCTGCCTGCTGCCTGCTGCCTGCTGCCTGATATAATGTGCCGAGAATTTGAGGGCTTGGCAACACCTATTTTCCTTTCCATCCCAGTAGAAAGCCAAGCAGACTAGAGAGAAAGCCCAGCAGTATGTAACCAACCTGAGTGTCTGCCAGCCATTGTGGTTCGATACCGGTTAGATAGCCGCGTGATTCCAGGTAATAGAAAAGGAGAGTTCCGATAAATCCAAACACAACCGAAAGCTGAACCTGCCGGACATTCGTATTCTCACGAAATACTGCGATAACAGGCAGAAAGATTGTAGTGGTTAAAATCCCCGAAGAGAGATAAAAAATATCCCAGAGCGAATCGGTAAAGAGGGCGTAAATAAATGCTGCCGCCACGGCCCCGACCGAAGCAAAGCGGGCGAATCTTCCCAGCCACTGTGGTGAGCGCTCCTCCAGCGCCGGCTCTACCAGGTCATATGAAAAGGAGAGCGCTACAATATTGCTGCAGGTGTCCACTGTAGACATTGCCGCAGCAACGAGGCCGGTGCCCAGTAAAATGGCCAGCCACGCCGGTGCATGTTCTGCCATGAATAAGCTGAAAATAACGGCTCCGTCTTCCAACTTTGCCGGGATTACACCATCCACCGGGGGATAAAGCAGCAGCGCGGTTAGTCCGGTAAGTAGCGGCATCAGTCCGACAAACAGCATGGAGTTTCCGGCAGTAATAACCATTGCTTTACGGGCCTCAGCATCGCTTTTTGCAGCCTGCATGCGAATCCAGATATCGGTTTCAACAATCCATCCTGGAAGATAGGCCATGAAGGTCAAGGCAATTAAGGCTATGCCGGGAGAAAAGAGCTGAGGTAAGCCTGCTGTTGCTTTAGGGGCTTGTGAACCAGCATCCAGCAGCCGGGATAGTCCCGGGAAATCGGTTGCTGTTAAGCCGATTCCCGCCATTATGGTAATAAATAGTGCTACCAATGCGAACTGAATTTTATCCGTTGAGACCACCGCCTCAAATCCACCGGTGTAGCTATAAACGGCAACAACCAGCGCAATTAAGAAGAGTGCTGTTGGTAAAGAGACGTTTAGAAATGGAGCAATGAGTAAACCAGCGGCATAAATCTCCGCACCGGCCCAGACGATAAAAACAGCAATCAGGGGAGGGGCGAGTAATTGCCTGGTGCGTGAGCCAAAGCGCTTGCCGAGCAGTTCCGGCTGGGAGAAGGCATTGAGTTTACGAAACAGGGGAGCGAACATGTAAAACCCGCCGATAGTTATCAGCCAGGGCAGCACCAGCAGCCAAACAGCTCCAAGACCGTACCAGTAAAAGAGTTGCACACCGTATACGCAGGACCAACTCACCGACATCATTCCGGCGGAAATGGATAGTCCGCTGGACCAGCCGGAAAGATTACGACCAGCCGCCCAAAACGACTGCGTGTCGGGCTCTTCAGTTCGCTTGCGATAGATCGTTATTCCCAGCCCGATAACCAGGGCGCTATAGCTTATGAATGCTAACCAGTAAAGAAAGGTGATACTCATATTAATCGGAAAATCCGGTTTAAATGTGTTAAAAAAGGGGTGGAAGCCGTCATTTAATACTTGTCATTCGGATCAGAGGTTGAAAATATTCATGAATATATGTTCTCACCCTCCCCTTCGACTGCGCTCAGGGAACGGGCTCTCGACTGCCTTCAGGGAGCGGGCTTGAACGTTCCCCGAGCATAGCCGAGGGGAAAATTAACCCTTTAAAGTACTAATTAACAAAATCTTATTCAATTCCTGGCTGGTATTAATATAGTAATCGCATCACTATTTGATACCTAATTCCTTGATAAGCCGATTGAGGTAGGTTCGCTGTATGTCCAATGTTTTAGCTGCTTCGGTTTGGTTTCCATTGGTCTGACCCAGCAACTCATTGATGTAGCGCTTTTTGAAAATGTTGATCGCTTCCTGAAGCGGCCGCGGGTCGAAAAGATCGTCAATAGCCGAAGCAACCGGAACGCCCAGAAAGGGAAAGTCCGAATCGCCAAGGACATTTGAGCCGCTTAAGACCACGGCTCGTTCCATACTGTTCTGCAGTTCACGGATATTTCCCGGCCAGCTGTAATTCTTCAGCTTTTCAAGGGTAGAATCGGAAATTCGCATGGACTTGCGTCCCTGATCGCGGGACAGTTTTTCACTGAAGTAATTGATTAGGGCCGGAATATCGTCCCGGCGTTCACGCAAGGGTGGAATGTTCAGTTGAATTACGTTGATGCGATAGTATAGGTCCTCGCGAAAGTTGCCCTCCTGAACTTCATGTGCGAGGTCGCGATTGGTGGCACAGATGATTCGTACATCCGCACGCTTGGTTGCCGTTCCACCTACGCGCTGGAATTCACCGTATTCGATAAAGTGCAGGATCTTGGCCTGCAGGTTAATTGGAATTTCACCAATTTCATCCAGAAAAAGAGTGCCGCCGTTAGCTATTTCTACCCGCCCTTCCTTCTGCTTCTGGGCGCCGGTAAAGGAACCTTTTTCATGTCCGAAGAGATCGGATTCCAGCAGCGTCTCGGAGAGAGTCGCGCAGTTCACGTAAACAAAGGGGTATTCTTTTCGTGGAGAATGTTCATGAATGAAGTGCGCCATCAAATGTTTGCCGGTTCCGGTTTCAGATGTAATCAGAATGGTTGACTCGCTCTCGGCAGCACGCTTGGCCGTGCCGAGGAGATCGCGCATTTTCTTACTCTCGCTGATAATTTGAATTTGCTTCTCGGCAATTTCCAGCTCCATTACCTTGGCGTGGTTTTGCAGACGTCGCCGGGCGATAAGCTTATTGACTACAAGAAGAAGGTGCTCTGGATCGGTTGGTTTTGGCAGGAAGTCTTCCGCGCCTTGTTTCATCGCTTCTACGGCATGTTGAATATTGGCATGTCCACTAAGCATTACCACCATCACCTCGGGTGAATGGCTTTTTACCGTCTCCAGAAACTCGGTTCCCTCACCATCAGGCAGACGCAGATCCAGCAGTATCAGATCGGGCCCGAACTCCAGCCACTCATCACGCGCATCACCTATCGAATGCACCATCTCAACGGTAAAGCCCTTCTTCTTTAAAAAGGTGTTCACCTGCTGACAGAGATCGAGGTCATCATCAACCATAAATATTCGTGTTTTCATTGCTGCATCTCCGTTTGGAGGGTATTTGTCATTTTATCGGTTTTGCTGAAAATTGACTTGGTGATCGGTGATCGGTGATCGGTGATCGGTGATCGGTGATCGGTGATCGGTGATCGGGTATCGGGTATCGGGTATCGGGTATCGGAATTTATATTTGTTTTCAAAATACGCTTCTTTTTTTCTAAGAAATAGTAAAAACCGGAGATTTTAATGTTAAATGAGTTATGGCATCGCTCACTAGAGGTTTGGCAGTTAAGTCGAGTTCTGGTAAAAGATGTTTATGTTCTGTCAAAGACTTTTCCAGCGAGCGAACAATTTGCATTAACCTCACACATAAGGCGGACCAGTGTGTCTGTATTATCGAATATTTCGGAGGGAGCGGCTAGAAAAACAATCAAGGATAGAAAACGCTTCTATAATATTGCTCGAGCAAGTTTGTCTGAATTGGATGCTCAATTGCAAATTGCCGAAGATCTTGAATATTTTACTAGGGCTGATTCAGTAGAGATAGAAAATAAAATGCGCAGCATATTTAAACTGTTAACGGTAATGGGGCGCTGAAATATTCTCGTTTCCCGTTTCCCGTTAATTTGCCCCATCAAACCGCAAAACTACTTTAGTTCCTTTACCTTCATCAGATTCGACCTCTAATTCACCATTCATCATCTGAGTAAATTCGCGGCAAATATACATGCCGAGGTGAAAGCCTTTTTCCTTATCGAGGGAGTCATCGCTAAAGGGTTCAAATAGCGTGCGCAGCACTTTCTCGGAAATACCGCGGCCCTGGTCTTCGATCGAGATGGTGACCGAGTTATTGTCGCCGGGCTTGGTGCAGATGCTGATTTTGCCGTTTTTTCTTGAGAATTTGGCGGCATTGTCGATCAGGTTTAGCAGCACCTCCTGCAGCATTACCGGGTCGGCCATGATGCGGGTATTCGGCTCGCATTCCTGCGTGATGTTCAGATTCTTGCTTTCGATAAGCCGCTGCAGATCGGACAACACGTTATCAACTGTTTCGCCAACGGAGCAGGGCGTTGTATTGATTTTTAGCTCACCATGTTCCATCTTGGCCAGCCGCAGCATGTTTTGTACGAAGCCCTGAAGACGAAGAATTTGCTGCTGTAGCTCTTCCAGTGATGCCGTATCGGGTTCCGGATTTTCGCTTAGCTCAACCTGTAGGTTTTTCAGCTTCCACATCATGGTGTTTAGCGGAGCACGTAGGTCGTGAGCGACTTCGGCAACGAGCATGCTCTTCCATTTGCTGAGTTTCTGTGCCTGCTCTTTCTCCAGCGTTTCACGTACGGCCAGCTGAACGTAGCTGAGTTTTTCCCATTGCAGGTTGGCAGCACGTGCCATCTGTCTGGCCAGCTCCAGATCTTCCTGATAAAATCGACGGCGTGATTGTTTCTCACCGAGTAGCCATACAATGTCATGTCGAATGGGCAGCATAACTACCCAGTTCTCCGGCAGGTCAGCCTTATGGATTTCCAGCTGCCGTTCAATTTTTTTGGTCTGACGTCCGCTGATAGTAAGCGCCAGTTCTTCGATTTTATCCTGCTCTTCCAGAAACTCTTTCGGGCCGGATATGTCGTGTCCGTTGCTGGAGAAGCCCTGCCAGTTATTATTGCGCTTCGACATAAAGAGCTGCTGTTTCAGCGGAATAGACTGTTCGAAGTTTGTTTCCAGAGCCGAGAGAATTTGCTGTTCATTGGAGCAGCTCTCAAGATCGGTTAGAAATTTCTGCATGCTCTGGAACTGGTGATAGCGAATGCGGAAGAACTTCTTGTCGATGAACGCCTGCACCCGTCGCTTCAGCGGATTGAATAACAGGGCAATGATTACCACGCTCAGGATAGAGAAATAAGGCGATTCCAGTGAAAACTGCTGGTAGATAAGTGCGGACATGCCGCCGACGATTAGCACGTAAACACCGATTAGTATGGTGATCACTGCACCGTATGCCAGGCTGCGGGAAAGTACTATTTCAATATCGAATAAGCGGTATTTCAGTATCGCGATGGCAATACAAATTGGTACGATTACGAAGAAGAGATCGAACATCCATTCAGGTAGTGCAGGCGGCATACCGAGAAAATGTGGCAGGTTCCAGAAGAAGAGAAATGGAAAGATTCCCCATAGCACGCCACCGATTACCCACTGTAGCTTACGCTGGTTGACCGGGTTAGAATGTCTGGCTTCATTTCTGAACATATTGATAACGCCAAAGGCCATCGTGAACAGAATCAGCACCCGAAAATAGCGATAGGCGGTATTGTATGCGTGCATGGTTTCTGGTGTCGGGTCGTAGACCTTGGCAAAATACAGCGTCATAAGGATAACCGACAGCGTGGCGCCCAGGAACTGCAGGGCGGTTTTCCGCTTGCGCAGCATATCCGGCGGCAGGGTAGATGCAGGGAAGCTGTAGCTGAAGTAGAGAAATGAAAATACTGCCTGTGGATAAGCCAGAAAGTAAATAATAATGAAGGGGATCGAGAACATGAGAGACAGCTTCATGCCGGACCACCATGCGACAATGGTGAAGCCAAAGAGGTAACCGGAGAAGGCAAAATATTGTTCACCTTCGTCCTCAGCGTTAATCCAGACTATGGTAGCTACCGCAAAAAAAATCAGTCCGACCAGCCCTTTAAGCAGCAGTGCCCATAGTTCATAGCGTTTTTGCAGCGTGTATTGAAGTTCTGCGCCGTTAGCCGTGCGCAAGTTGAGGGTATCGCCGATGTCCATAAGCTCGACGATGTCGTTTATCTCATAACGGCGGGTGACCGGCTTATCGGCAGCATAGGAGATTTCTTGCAGGCCGGAATCGGGCGTTACCAGGAAAACGCTGTTGCCGGTTTCCTCGACATCGACGGGTAGTGTCGGTCTTAAGGAAAGGTTATAGAGTGCCATGCCGGATAGGCCAACCCAGGCAATCAGAAAAAGTATCAGGGATAAATGCTTTAATTTCATTTAGGGCAAATCAGTTTATTGTCAGGTTCCTCCAGTGCTTTTGGGAAGCAAGCAACGGAAGAAGAATTAAAAACCCTGTGTATCAATTATTGAGAAAAAAAATAGAGGTTAGTGTTCGTAACCTATTTGCCTTCCCTTCGACTACGCTCGGGGAACGCAGGAGCCCGCTCCCTGAGCGTAGTCGAAGGGAAGGGCTGGAATATCATTGTTTTGCATGTTCAACGAATTGATACTGGTAAACAATGGGTTCGGATATATAAACATATTGATAAAAACATCCCGAATCAATATATGATCTGCCGATCAGGTGGGTGTTGATATTTGAACGATTTGAGAAAGTTCAAAGTTCAGAGTTCAATTTAAGGTTCTAAGTTCTGAGTTCTAGGTTCAAAGTTAAAGACTCTGTGAAATTTACATTATGCTTCAGATAAAATGGGTCTAGGTCCAAAATCTTATTGAATAAAGCTGCATCTAAGCTTTTAATTAGCTCAGAACCTAGAACCCCGAACCCCGAACCCCGAACCCCGAACCCCGAACCCCGACCTACATTTCATTGATAACGGTTGAAACCATTGGCACATTATCGGTAGCCAGAATATCGGCGCCATTTTGTATTACGCGGACGTAAACCTGCTTGCCGCGTGCTCTGGCGCTGCGGTCGAGGTTGCCAAGCGTTCCCAGGATGGCGCAGATGCCGTTCTTATGCAGGAGCTTATAGACGCGCTCCTTGGGTTCGCGGGTACCAACGAATCCGATAATGTTCTCCGGTCTGAGGCCGCGGCGGAACAGCATATTGATGGTGTTGTAATTTTGAGCAGGGCAGGAGATCAGCAGTTTTTGATTGGCGTTGTAAAAACGCTCAGCAGCATCAACGGTGTAGGCTATGGGAATGGTGAAGCTTTCGGCATCATACTGGCGAATGATATCTACCATGTCGTTTACTGAGATGCCCTTACTATCCAGTGAAAGAACAGCCTTACCACGAGCCCAGCTGAGTGCTTCTTGGAGGGTTGGAACCCGAAAGTTGGTTACCGTTCCTTCTTCGTCTTTTAAGTAGAGCTCCTTCAGTTCCGTCAGCGTAAAGTCTTTTACATCTCCGCTGCCGGTAGTGGTGCGATCAATGGTTTTATCGTGCATCAGTACTAGCTTACCGTCTTTGGTGCGGGTCACGTCTATCTCAATAATTGCTTTCCCGTAGGTCACCGTTTTCTGCATCGCCTCGATGGAATTTTCCGGATAGCCTGGCTGAGGCCCACCGCGATGTGCGCTTACCATTGGCTTGCGGCCCGGCGCCCAGCGAAAGTAAGCCCGCAGCTCATCTGAGGACTCAAAGGAGAGATAATTTGGATTCTCCACAGACTCCTCTACCTGCTGCCCTCTGCCTTCTGCCTGATGCCCACTGCCAGCGTCCTGCGTATTACAACCCACTATCAGCAAAGCCGCAACAATTCCCATCAATAGCGTTCTAAAAAAGTACATCATATTATTGTCTCCGTTGTGTCATAATTGACAGACGATACGCAGACGACACCAAAAAAACAAGGCACGATTCACATGCCAAAAATCTTTTTGAAAATGCTTGTTTCGCATGCCGGTGCATACTATATTTGTCTCGCTAAAAAATCACCTATGCCGAGGTGGCGGAATTGGCAGACGCGCTAGGTTCAGGGTCTAGTGGGGGTTACCCCGTGGAGGTTCGAGTCCTCTTCTCGGCACGAAGTATATCATAACAGGCCTTTGCAGAAACTGCAAAGGCCTGTTTGCGTTTGGGGTGTTTAAGTTTATCTCTTATGGCTCTGACTACCTTCTTCAGCACCCAACCTGTAGGAAAAGAAGGTCCTGGCGAAGCTTGAAAAGGGTTTTGGGAAAAATTATGAAAAGCGATTTTGGCAAGATGGAGGACGGACGTGCTGTAGAGCTGTATACGATCCGCAACGACAAGGGTCTTGAAATGACCGTCACCAACTATGGTGGGATTATCGTTTCGCTGAAAGTGCCGGATCGAGAAGGTAGGATTGCTGATGTCGTTTTGGGATTTGACAATTTTCAAAGCTACCGTAAGGAAAACCCCTATTTCGGTGCCATTATCGGACGCTATGCTAATCGTATTGGCAAAGCTTCATTCTTCCTGAATGGAAAGCACTATTCCCTGGCATCCAATAGTGGTGACAATCATCTTCATGGTGGTGAAAGCGGGTTTGACAATGTATTATGGGAGGGAAAATATTTTGCCAGGAATAATGCTACCGGAGTGGAGCTCACCTATCTGAGTATGGACGGTGAAGAAGGGTATCCAGGTAATTTAAGCACCAAGGTGACCTATTCGCTTGATAACGATAATCGGCTGAAGATCGAATACGAAGCTACGACCGATCATCCGACGATCTGCAATCTTACCCATCATAGCTATTTTAATCTTGCCGGGCATGATAGTGGATCCATTAACAGTCACGTATTGATGATCAGATCGTCTCGCTTTACCCTGGTTGATACAGGGCTTATTCCTACCGGAGAGTTGAGGAATGTGGCAGGAACTCCCTTCGATTTTCGGAAAGCTAAACGGATTGGCACAGATATCGACCAAGCTAGTCAGCAGCTGACGTACGGTATGGGTTATGATCACAACTGGGTGCTGGATCGACAATCAAAAAAAGAACTGGAGCTGGTAGCAACGCTTTATGAGCCCAATTCGGGTCGTCTGATGGAAGTGTGGACGGAAGAACCAGGACTACAGTTTTACAGCGGTAATTCACTTAATGGGACGCTTATTGGAAAAGGCGGGCATACTTACCAGCAGCGTGCCGGCCTCTGTCTGGAAACACAGCACTTTCCGGATTCACCCAATAAACCGAATTTCCCTTCGGTTACTCTTAATCCGGGAGAGGTATACAAAACGCAGACTGTTTATCGCTTTCTGACGAAATAAGGCGTTAGGGGTTATGTTGTTATACTCCTGAGCTTAGTTAGAATTGATTGCAATCCACGCAACCTCCTCTCTGTCGACATTTTCAATTTCGATCTAAATTGGGTAAATTTAAAAAACCAACCGGAGAGGAAAATGCGTATCAATCGTCAGAAAATGCTTAGTATGAATTTCTCCATCTTTCTAAGTCTGGTGCTGCTGATTTGCGCCATCTCTCCAGGCTCTCTGTTTGCTCAACAAAAGTCCAATAGCCCACTTCCTGTCCTGAGAGCAAAATTTGAGAAAAAAGTAGCCTCTATCGTTGAAGAAAGTGATGCGGTTATTGGACTGGCAATTAAGGATCTGACGACCGGTGAGGAACTGGTTCATAATGGTAATATGCAGTTTACCCAGGCCAGCGTGATTAAGCTGGAAATTCTGGTAGAGCTGTTCAGGCAGGCTAAAGAGGGTAGGTTTTCGCTGGATGATGTCGTGGCTCTGGAGGAAAGCAATATTGTTGGCGGGAGCGGGATACTAAAACGCCTTACCGCAGGTAAGGTCTCTATGACGATACGAGATATTGCTGTTCTAATGATTCTTGCCAGCGATAATACCGCCACCAATATGATTATCGACATGCTCGGCATGGATAATGTGAATGGCACCATGAAGAAGCTCGGCCTTGAGAAAACCAAACTTCAGCGTAAGATGATGGACGGCGCGGCATCTGCAGCAGACCGGGAAAATCTTTCGACTCCAATAGAGACGCTTCGCTTACTGGAAATGCTGCATAAGGGTGAAATACTGGACCAGAAAAGCTGCGATGAAATTTTAGAGATTCTGTCCATACCCAAAAGCGGCAGCATCCGTACTAAGCTACCGTCGGGTGTGAAGGTTGCTCACAAAACCGGCTTTGTCGGTGGAGTGCTCAATGATACAGGAATCGTGTATCTCAAAAACCGTCCGTTTGTTGTGGTTGCCTTTGTTAATTGGCATACCGATTCCGGAGAAGCAAGAGATGCCATTTCGCAGGTTTCTCTCGCTGCGTATCAATACTTTGACAGACTCGGCAATTCGAATAGCTACGGCAATAAGAGATAATTCAATGGTCCTGGGTCCTTCATCAGAGGACAGTAACCTGAAGTCGGATGTCAGAGGTCCAAAGTCTAAGGTCCTTATTCTTTGGGCTCACTTTACGTGGCCTAAGTCCAAGAGTCCATAGCCTTTTGTCCAAAATCTATGGAAATATGGTTCGAAGACTTTTTTACAATATGCTCGGTAATAGGAATCGACTATAATCTACTTGCGATTGTTACTATATCAATCTAAATTTTAGAACGTCATTGAATTTTCAAAACTGACCTATTTTGGGGTCAAACTTTTCCCCCGCACCTCTTTAGCCTTTTACAAGGTATATGGAAATGTATACTGTTTATTCAGTAAACGGGGTTCCCATACGTTTTACTTATGAACGCTGGCATCATATTATCGACAACCATGATGATTTAGCTGGTTATTACGATACTATTCTAACTTGTGTCGAATCGCCTCTAATGATCATTCAAGGGAATAATAAATCATTAAAAGCTATTAGAAATATTTCGAAACACCGATGGCTAGTAGTAGTTTATAAAGAGTTGAATCCACTTGATGGTTTTATTATAACGGCTTATTTTTTAAACAAAAAGCCCAAAGGTAAAGTGATATGGAAGCTTCATTGATCCAAAAATCTAACCAGGTAGTCAATCGATGTCTTACCCTGGCATCTAATATCCTTAATCAACCTTTCGAAAAGCTATGGATTGATTATGACCGTGAAGCGGATGTGATATACCTTAGTTTTCGGCAACCGCAAAAGGCAACGACGACCAGCGAGTTCAGTGAGGATATTTTATTGCGTAAATCAGGAAAAGACATTGTTGGTATGACAATACTTAATGCGAGTTCGCATTGATGTAAATTCAAACCTTTTGCAGTTTTGGAAGTACTTAGTAGAATACAAGCTATTTTAATTATTCCTCCCAAGAAAACCCATTTGTTCTCCCCTCTATCTCTGTGCTACATTAATTGAATTTGAATAAATCGAACAGAGACTGGAAAACGTTTTGACTGAACAACAACACACACCTGAACAATCCGAGCAAGAAACACCTGCTGAGAAACCGAAGCATCAACCCGAGCAATCGATCTGGCGGGAGCTGCTGGATGCCATTAAGGGCACGGAAGCAGATTATACTGCAATTGATCTGAAAAAAGCGATTCTGCTGCTGGCCGTTCCGATGATCCTTGAATTAATTATGGAGTCTACGTTTGCAGTGGTAGATATCTACTTTGTGGGACAGCTTGGTGCTTCAGCCGTCGCCACGGTTGGACTAACCGAAACTTATTTGTTCTTGCTATATTCTGTAGCGATGGGACTATCTATGGCGATTACTGCTACCGTAGCGCGGCGTATCGGTGAGAAGGAAAATGAAGCGGCCGCCATAACTGCCGTGCAGGCAATCGTGATTGCGGTATTGTCCTCACTTCCATTTGCGATAGCAGGAATTTTTTATTCCCAGGAACTGCTGATGATGATGGGAGCCGATGAATGGAGTATCAATCACGGCTACCGTTATACCCAGTGGATGCTGGGTGGGAATGCCGTTATTGTATTGCTATTTGTGATTAACGCTATCTATCGCGGTGCCGGGGATGCAGCGATTGCTATGCGCGTTCTCTGGATCGCCAATGGATTTAACATCATACTCGATCCGCTGCTGATTTTCGGCTGGGGGCCGATCCCGGCAATGGGCATTGAAGGAGCAGCAATTGCTTCTACAACCGGTCGTGGGATTGGCGTGGCCGTACAGCTATGGACGCTCTTTAATGGTGGAAAACATCTGCGATTGAAGCTTTCCCAGCTTCATGTGAATACCAAAATTATGTTCAACATTATCCGAACCTCGCTTGGGGGTGTTGGACAAATGTTGGTGGCCATGACGTCCTGGATTTTTCTGATGCGTATTCTGGCAGACGTCGGTAGTGAGGCCGTTGCCGGTTCAACAATTGCCATTCGCATTATGATGTTTACCCTGATGCCGGCCTGGGGGCTTTCCAATGCCGCTGCAACGCTGGTTGGGCAGAATCTGGGAGCCGGTAGTCCGGAACGTGCTGAAGCAACCGTGTGGAAAATCGGCTATTACAACATGATTTTTCTGATCGGTGTATCGATTATTTACTTCATTTTCAATCGGGAGCTAATCGAAATCTTTACCGCTGACGAAGGTGTAATTGCCATAGGAGCCGAGTGGCTGAGAATTCTGTCATACTCGTATTTTGTCTACGGCTGGTGGATGGTGTCGGTGCAGGCATTTAACGGGGCCGGCGATACTGCGACACCAACCAAGATAAACCTGGTCTTCTTCTGGCTGATACAAATTCCGCTGGCCTGGTACCTGGCTATTTCGCTGGGTTGGGAACAGTCCGGCGTGTTCTGGTCGGTATTCATATCGGAAACCACAGTTGGCCTGTTTACGCTTTGGTTGTTTAATAAAGGACGTTGGAAGCTGGCGGAGGTATAAAGGTGTAAGAAGTGAAACGGCAGCAGCGAAGCCCACGACTTCAGTCGTGGGTGAATGAGGCAATGAGGCCGTTCCCCGAGCGAAGTCGAGGGGGATACCCGATACCCGGGCCTCGGCTAAGCTCGGCCAACGGAATTAATCCATCGTTCCCCGAGCGAAGTCGAGGGGGATACCCGATGCTGCAGTGGCTTGGAAGAATGGCGGGAATGGCATTACTTAAAACCAGGTTGTCATTCTATCTTCTTGATAAGTAGAATGGCTTTTAATAATTTTTTTGCTGAAAATTTTGAATTTGACTTTTGTCAAAGCTAAATTGCTCCGTCTTGTATAATCTAGTTAATACCTACATCGCAACTTATCCAGGATGGATACTACAATGTTTGAACTACCCGATCTTTATCCATTATATAAGCAGTACATGAGATGGTTTAGCTATCCACCCACCCGCTGGTATTTTTTAATCTCCTGTGGTTTTCTGGCGCTGGGTGTTTACTGGTTTGGCTATGCAAAATCTCAAGGCTATACGATTAAAGGATTTATTAAGTATTTATTTCCAAAATCCATTTATACGCATGCCTCTACAAAGCTGGATTTAAAGTATGCCCTATCTTTTCCAATAATAGGAGGGTTACTTTTCAAACCGGCGCTTGGTTTTGCAACAGCGACTGCAACTTATCAGTATGGCTATAAGGGCTTGGAATACATTTTCGGTGCACAAGCATTTGCAATGCCGGAATCCGGATGGACCTTAACAGCCATGATTGTACTGTTTACCATAGTCTCGGCTATGGCTGCAGATTTCTGTCTTTTCCTGCAGCATTATTTAATGCATAAGGTGAAATTCCTTTGGGAGTTTCATAAAGTGCATCATTCCGCTGAAGTGCTGACACCATTGGTTGATTACCGCGTACATCCAATCGAGATACTTACTTTTGCTTCTACAAAGGGCATCGGAATTGGGGCGGCACAGGCTTTATTTAACTACATGGCGGGTGCTCCTATTCACATCTATAATATTCTTGGGTTAAATGCTCTTCTCTTTATAAGCTATATTTTTGGCCATGCTTTACGACACTCCCACGTCTGGTTGTCCTACGGGACCATTTTAAACCACATCTTTATAAGTCCTGCTCAACATCAAATTCATCATAGCGTCGCTGAAAAACATTGGGACAAAAATATGGGTTCCATGTTTGCTTTGTGGGACTGGGCTTTTGGAACGTTGTATGTTCCAAAAGAGAAAGAAGAGTTGGTTTACGGTATACCGCCGGAAGATCAGAAGGAATTCCGATCGCTTGGTAATTTATATCTGCAGCCCTTTCGGAATAATACGCATTCAAAATTCAAGTTGGCTATCGTACTCCTTCTCCTTGGATACTTCCTATATTTTGCCATTGAGAATCTTGTACAGATGATATTATAGCGCTCGGGTTTAATTTACCCGGGCTATCCAGAAAAACTTTTTACCCCGCCTAAAGCCCATGAAAAATGGGCTTAATACTTCTCCATTAATTCGATTCAAAAACTATGTTTTGAGAGATTTTTCTTTTAACGGCTTCTTAAGTTGTAGATGTATTCTTTTAAATGTAATTTCTTAGGGTAAAAGATAGCATCACAATAACTGTTGGGATTTCAGATGTATCAGAAAATACTCTATGCAGGTTGGGGAGATATGGACTTTAACTCCCACATGAAAAATACCGCCTATCTCGATAAGGCTGCCGATGTGAGGCAGATGTTCCTAATGGAAAATGGGTTTCCGGCTGAGGAATTTATGCGGCTGAGAGTTGGACCGGTCGTCATGAAGGATGAGCTGGAGTATTTTAAAGAAATTCACCTGCAGCAAAAGATTACCGTAACCTATGCTCTGGCTGGACATTCAGAAGACGGCAGTCGCTTCCTCTTGCGCCACGAAATCTTTCGTCCGGATGGGAAGCTAAGTGCAAGAGTAACCAGCACCGGTGGTTGGCTGCATCTGGATAAGCGTAAGCTGATTGCGCCACCACCAAAGCTTTTTGCCGCGATGAACTCTCTGGAGAGAACCGATGATTTTGTGGTATTGCCTTCGAGTGTTGAAAAACGGTGAACGATGAACGGTGAACAGTCATAGTTTGATTGAACCCCATGACTTTAGTCGTGGGTGAATGATGCAATGAGGCCGTTCCCCGAGCGAAGCCGAGGGGAGGCAATGAGGCAATGAGGCAATTAGGCCGTTCCCCGAGCGAAGCCGAGGGGAGGAAATTTATAAATGTGAAAAGTGAAAAGGCAAAAGTTGCTGTTCCAACTGCTTGTCTCTCACTGTTTCTCACCGTTTCTGCCGTCTTTAAATTGCCGTCTGTAATCTGTCTTTAGTAATCTACCGTCTGTAATCTGCCGTCTGTAATCTGCCGTCTTAAGTTTGATTTCCGATTCCTGATTCCCGATTCCCACTGCCCCCCCTTAACAAAACCGATTTGCCGCAAACAGGGGAGAGTCAATACTTAATGGCTCTTCAAGAATCGTTTCTGCTATCAATTTGCCGGTAATGGGTGCCAGAGAAATGCCCAGCATGCCGTGTCCGGTAGCGGTGAGGACAGATGGACATTTTTTAAACCTGCCGATATAAGGAAGTCCATCCGGGGAGCAGGGGCGCAAACCTTGCCAGATTTGACTATCCATTATTTCCGCCGGATTAAATTGAGGTATATATTCCTGCACGGAATTGGCAATTCCTTTTACCCGGTTCGCACGAACCTTCGTATCCGTTCCGCATAGTTCAAGCGTTCCTGCAAAACGCAGTTTCTCTGCCATGGGGGTTATTGCAACTTTGGCCTCAGCGAGGAGCAGAGGAATCTTCAGTTGACGCTCGCCGGGCACAATATCCATGCTATAGCCCTTTCCACCCTGCAATGGCATATTTAATCCCAGCGAATCGGTTAGCGTTGAAGACCAGGCCCCGGCCGTTAACACAACCTGTTGACAGGTGATACCACCGCGGTTTGTTTCCAGGTTGATACCGCCGGATGCTTCTCTAAGTCGCGTAACGCGAACTCCGGACTGAATGCTCACTCCCTGAGTCCTCAGCGATTTTTCTAAGCCTGTCATTAATTCGGATGGATTAAGGTGACTATCCTGTGGAAAATAGGCGGCACCTCGTGCAACAGTATGCAGGTTGGGATCAAGTTTATTAACCGTCTCCCGGGAATGTAGCTGGACGTCAATACCAACGTCGTTGCCCTCTTTGGCAAGCGTCTGGCATTCCGCTTCGCCTTCCGTTGTTTTATAAAGTAACAGGATGCCATGGTGATTTACAGGGATATCCAGTTGCTTGGCAAGCTTTTTATATTCTTCAAGGCTCGCCAGACTCAGATCGCGTAATACCGGCACAGCTTCTTCAACACGCTCATGTTTTGCTGCCTGCATAAAGAGCAGTAGCCAACGAAGTAACTTAAAGCTGAGCGTAGGGCGAATATAAAATGGACTATCTCGTTTCATCAACCAGCGTAATCCCTGACTGATAACGCCGGGGGAAGCCATGGGAATAAAGTGGCTGGGGACAATCATGCCGGCATTACCGCTGGATGAACCGGAGCCGGGACTCCTGGCTTCAAGGATGGTTACATCAAGTCCGGCTTGCCGTAAATACCAGGCACAACTGAGGCCGATAGCGCCTCCACCAATGATACATATATCTGCCTTGTGCTGCATCAGATCACCTGAAAACCATGACAATACGGATCATCTGCATCAATAAAGATGGTGTTTAGTCCGGTAATTTTTGCCCATCCTTCAATACTGGGAATAATCGCCGGAAAATCGCCAACCTGGGTAGTCTCCTCAATTCGTCCACGGAAGAGGCTCCCGATAACGCTTTCATGAACAAACGTATCGTTTAGCTTCAATTCTTGTTTGTTATAAAGCTGCGCCATGCGCGCAGAGGTTCCGGTACCGCAGGGAGAGCGATCAATTGCTTTATCGCCGTAGAAAACTGCGTTTCGCGCATGCGCTTCCGGATTACGCGGCAGATCACTCCATTCAATATGGCTTAGCCCGCTGATTCTATTATCCACTGGATGAATAAAGTCATACTTCTTGTTCAGTGCCGCACGTAATCCCGGGCTGATGCGAATCAGATCACCGGTCGTCATCCTGTCTAGCCCTGAAAAATTTTCCTGAGGTTCAACAATTGCATAAAAGTTGCCACCATAAGCAACATCTACCTGAAGTAGGCCTAACTCCGGGCACACCACTTCAAGGTTTTTCGAGTGAAGGAATGCCGGAACGTTGCGAATCTTTACAGACGAGACCTTGCCATTTTCTTCACGGTATTCAGCCAATACAAGTCCTGCAGGTGTCTCAAGACGAAGCAGGCCCAGCGTTTTGGGTTTTACAAGCCCGCGCTCGATAATAACCGTTACAGTACCGATCGTTCCATGCCCACACATGGGCAGACAGCCGCTGGTTTCAATAAAAAGGATTCCAATGTCATTTGCGGGGTCAGATGGAGGGTAGAGAATGCTACCGGACATCATATCATGTCCACGTGGTTCGAACATTAAGCCGGTGCGAATCCAGTCAAATTCACTGATAAAATGCTGTCGGCGATCCAGCATGTTTTGGCCGCTCAATAAGGGGCCTCCTGCTGCAACTACTCGAACCGGATTGCCGCAGGTATGCGCATCAACGCAAAAAAACGTATTTCGATCCAAAGGGTCTACTCCAATAAGGATTTAGCAAATGTGGTCCAATATTGAATCAATTGGTTTACCGACTCGCGTGCTTCCTCAGCATTAGCGGATACAATTGCCCGGGCCAGATTTTGATGTTCTTTTGCAACCATCGTCATATCACTATTTTGCTGATAAAAATACCAAAATCGGCGACAATGCGTATAAAGCGGACTCACGGCGTCGGCTGCATAACTGTTTCTTGCTGCCTCAGCAACAATCTGGTCGAGTCGATAATCCCAGTCCAGAAACCCTCTGACATCTCCTGAGGTGATACACTCATGCATATTGTCCGCTGCCTGCTGAATCTGTATCCTCTGATCCGGATTTGCCCGTCGTGAAGCCTGCTCAGCAAGTAACATATCCAGGACTCGTCGCGTTTGCAGCAGGTTTAGAAACTCTCCTATATCGATAGAGCTGATCATCATGCCTTTTCTTGGAATTAATATGACCAGCTTCTCCGCGGTTAGCCGCTGCAGTGCCTCCCGTACCGGGGTGCGACCAAGACCGGTTTGGTCAATTAACTCACCTTCGGTAAAGCTGGAGCCCGGAGGTAGCTTCAGAGTAACAATCATTTCCTCAATTTTGTTATAAGCCTGGGTAGATTGGGATACTTTTGCCGGATTGCTCATGGGAACCTGTAGATCGTGATTATTTAACATTTTAAGGTATCCCATATATACGCAACCACCCAGCGAATATCAATATATTAGTCGCCGATATAAGCGGTCTTAATTGTTGTATAAAATTCTGCTGCATATTTGCCCTGTTCTCGACTGCCGTAGCTGGATCCCTTTCTGCCACCGAATGGGACATGGTAATCGACCCCGGCAGTAGGTAGATTAATCATAACCATACCGGCCTGGGCATGTTGCTGAAAATGCCGTGCATATTTTAAGGATGTCGTACATATTCCACTTGAGAGACCAAAATCCGTATCATTCGCTACGGCTAGTGCCTCCTCGTAATCCGCTACCTGAATAACGCTTGCGATGGGGCCAAATATCTCTTTTTGATTAATGCGCATGATATTCCTGGTATTGACGAATAGCGCAGGTTCGAAATAATAACCTTCAGTTTCCCTGTTCAGAATATCACCGCCAAATACCGTTGCCCCCTCTTGCCGTGCGATTTCAATATAGCTGCGGTTCTTCAGCAGTTGCGCTTCATCGACTGCCGGGCCGATTTGGGTTGTCTCTTTTAAAGCGTGTCCTACTCTTAATGACTTCATCTTTTCCGTCAAAGCTTCCACAAAGCGGTCATGGATCCCCTCTGTTACAATTAGCCTGCTGGAGGCCGTACAGCGCTGACCAGTAGAGAAAAATGCGCCATTTGCAGCGCAATTCACCGCTGTTTCCAGATTTGCATCATCGAGAACTACCAATGGATTCTTTCCACCCATTTCAAGCTGCACTTTTGCTTGCCGAGCGACGCACTTCTCAGCGATACGCTGACCGGTTGCAATAGAACCGGTAAAACTGATAGCTGCTACAGCGGGATGATTTACCAACGCTTCGCCAACTTCGGAACCCGTTCCCAATACCAGATTAAATACGCCTTCAGGAAGGCCGGATCTATCGATGATCTCTGCCAGCGCGCAGGCACAGCCGGGAGTCAATTCGGCGGGTTTCAATATGACGGTATTCCCATAAGCCAGCGCCGGTGCTATTTTCCATGCAGGTATGGCAAAGGGGAAATTCCAGGGGGTTATCAATCCAACAATCCCAATGGGTTCTCTGGCAATCTCTACGCTGACACCGGGGCGAATAGAAGCCAGCTTTTCTCCTGTTATACGCAGTGCTTCACCGGCATAATACTTGAAAATTTGTCCGGCGCGGTTCACCTCGCCAATACCTTCCGGAAGCGTTTTTCCTTCTTCTCTGGAAAGCAATCGTCCCAATTCGATTTTTCGCTCCAATATCTCGGTTCCAATTCTATCCAGCACATCAAAGCGCTGTTGAGGTGTAGAGATAGCCCAGCCGAAAGCAGCGTTTTGCGCAGCATAAACAGCTTCCTGAATGACCATCTCGTCACCGGTTGAGTAATCGCCAATGATGTCCTGTACATCAGATGGATTGATATTTGGAATAACTGTATCAGACGCGGGCCACTGCCCGTTGATGTAATGTGTAAACCTGTCCATTCTATTTCCTTACCTGTAGGGATCTATTTATTGTCTTCAGACAGCTGGTGTGCTTAGAAAGGCCTGTACGTTTGGTCGATTCTTTAGTGCCTCTGAGATAACCGATTCTACATTGGAGCGTTCTGTACCGCTTAGAGGAAGTCGTGGTGGACGTACCGTTTCACTTCCCAGGCCAACCATCACCTCTGCCAGCTTTATATTCTGAACCAGCTTATTCGATACGTCGAGATTAAGCAGTGGCATAAACCAACGATAGATTTCGCGGGCTTCTTCGATGCGTCCCTGCTTGACCAGATTGTATATTGCAACCGTTTCCTCAGGGAAGGCGCATACCAATCCTGCTACCCAGCCGCATGCGCCCATTACCAGGCTTTCCAGGCCAAGGTTATCTACGCCGGTGAAGACCTGATATCGATCACCGGTTCGATTGATGATTTCGGTAATACGCCGTATATCATCAGAAGACTCTTTTATTGCGACCAGAGTGGGTTCATCTGCCAACTCCAGCAGCATATCTGTTGTCACATCAACCCCATACGACACCGGGTTGTTGTAAATCATAATTGGCAATTTGGTAGCACGTGCTATCTGGCGTAGGTATTGAACCGTCTCCCGCTCATCACTTTTATACTGTAGGGGAGGCAGAAGCATGAAACCATCTACGCCTGCATCTTCTGCCGTCATGGCAAAATGAATAGCTGCTTCTGTCGACCCTTCAGCGAGACCGGAAATGATTGGCACGCGTCCGTCAACGGCTTTTGATGCTGTGAGAATCAGCTGCAGCTTGTCTTGCTGTGAAAGCGTGCTGGCCTCTCCGAGAGAGCCCGCAACCACAATACCATGCACTCCGGCCTCAACCTGCGATACAATATGACGAGCCGTAAGCTCCTCGTTGATTGAGTAATCAGCATTAAATTTTGTTGTTACTGCTGGAAAAACACCTGACCATTTGAAAGACATCATTGCCCCCTTAAATACATTAAATTTCCCAAAAGATATATCGCTGATATATCAGTGTCAAGAAAAAACTTTTATATGGATAAAACGTATCACATCCGTTTACAACTGCAATGCGATTTGGTTTATTGGATGGTAGATGTATATGGAGATCGGGGAATCCAGGTGTTTTTACGATAGAACTTTTCGGGCATTTATTTCGTCTCATATGATGTAGACAAATCTCCTTATAGATCACCTCGCTTTCCGCAATGCTCCGAAAGGACTCTCTAATGAAAGCTGTTATTGTATTCTTTTTACTTACCGGTGTGTCGATTACTTGCTATTCACAAAACCCTGACAGCCTTTATTCTCTATCGATGGATGCCTATGACAATAAGGATTATGCAGAATCGGCCAGACAATTCTCCGAGTTAATGATCGTAAAAGGACTTGCCTTGAGTAGCAGATGGCTATATAACGGAGCATGTAGTTTTGCGCTTAACGGTGATCAGCAGCAGGCACTTAAAATTCTGGAATACCTGGCTAATGAGAAATATTATTCAAACCTAAACCATATACAGTCAGATGGAGATTTAAAAAGCCTTCATACCTCGCCACGCTGGAAGATTCTTCTGGACAGGGTAGCAGCGAATAAGGAAAGCGAGCCCCAACGCAACCGGGCCATGTTTATTGATGAGCTACTTGCTGCAAAACAGATACTTGAGACCGATGCGGGTAAACTTTGGGGAGTGCCCCTCTGGAGTGAAAATCTATTAATTATCGACTATGACTTCAACGTATACACCTTCAAAAAACTGGATGATGCCAGGCAGGATTCGCTGCTTTTCTACAAACCTGTAACTGACAATAGTCTCAGTTTCACCAATACCACACAGCCGTTTGAAGGTGAAGAATATGCTACTGTCGTTCTTCATTCGGTCGCAGACAGCAGCGCAACGATTATCCATGAGCTGTTTCATCTTGTACACTTGCAAGATCAAACGCTCCGCGCCGATCCGGTTACCTATCTTGATGAATATGAAGCGCGGGTATTACTGCGGCTGGAGTATCAGGCGTTGCGTAATGCGCTGGATGCAATTGACCAAAATACTCAACATCAAATTGAACAATTTATACAGGATGCATTTCTATTCAGGAAGGAGCGCCAATCCAAATATAAAGAACATCTTCAAGTGGAGCTGGAGCTTGAAACCGTTGAGGGTCTGGCAAACTATACCGGAATTGTGTTATCCCGCTATAAAAACAAGTATCAACAGGCAATTAAGGAAATTGACTTCCGCGAATCGGCTGAGACCTATACCAGACCGTTTCCCTATGCCACTGGCCCGGCCTATGGACTTATTTTTGATTACCTGAAACTCGATTGGCGGGTAGGATTCTCTGAGGTCTATAATTTTCTTAACATCTATGAAACGCTTTTTCTGAAACAGCCTCTTGAATTCAGCCAGGCTGATATGGATTCAGCCAGGTTGCGCAATAATTTTATTAAAATTGATCGTGAGGAACAGGAGCGTAGAGCTGAACAGCAGCGATTGACTAACTTCTATGTCGATCTCTTTTATAATAAGCCAACGCTGAGGGTACCGGTGCCAAAGGGCTATAGTATGACCTTCAATATGAACGGCACAATGACTCTGGATGAAGCAGATATCGTTTATTCATGGCTGAAAGGAAAGGCAGCCGATGAAAGTCAATTTGGCAGCTTTTCAACTTTACCGGGTAAAGACCAGCTTGGCAGTGGCGGTATATTAAGCATTGCTGAACATAACGAACTGGTTTTCCCTGCACCGAAACAGATCGATGGAAATATTGTTAGCAGCTTCAATTATGAAATGACGCTGAATGACGGCTGGAAGATTGAAACCGTAAATGACAATGGAGATATGCGGATTATATCTTCTAAAACTACGATTCAACGATTGCGAATTGATTTAAATGGCGATGGTTTAATCGATGAGGCCTACGGCTGGTATCAGGACTCCTTGTTTTTGGCATCTGTGAACATTGCCTCGGAAATGGATGCGATAGGAGAAAAACGGTTCAGTTTTCCACTGGGAAGTAGAGATAAGCAGAATGCTTTTTGTGGACGCGAGATTCACATGTCCAGTGAGATGATTAATAATACGCCGGTTATAAAACTTGCTGATGGTCTATGCGATGCGATTCGCTTGGAATGGCATGCTAAGTCAAGTGAATTAGTAATATCGCAGGATTAGATAACAGCATGTACAAAACGTTTTCTATACTCTGGATTTGATTTGGCTCAATAATGCTGAACATTTGATTACGTATCCTTTCTAAATTTCACCTCGGATGATACTTATCACGTGGATACGCCTCATGCCCGACTTTTCAACGATTTATTCTCTTCTTCGCCAATACATCAAGTGGTTTCAATATCCGGCAACTCGCTGGTATTTCATTTTATCCTGCATCATACTTGCGCTTATCGTCTACGTCATGCGCTATGCTCGTTCTCAGGGGTATACGATTAGTGGATTTTTAAAGTATCTGTTCCCAAAAGAACTATATACTCACGACTCAACCAAGCTGGACATAAAGTTTATTCTTTCATTCCCCATTATTGCGGGAATTTTTTTCAAGCCGGCCCTCGCATTCAGCACCGCCGCAGGTACCTATCAAGGTGGTTATTGGCTTTTGGAAAAGTCCTTCGGAACTCAGGCCATTATCATTCCGGAATCCTGGTGGGTAATTGGCGGATTAACGGCTGCTTTTACAATTACATCGGCAATGGCAGCAGACCTGTTTTTCTATTTCCATCACTGGTTGCTTCACAAGGTAAAGTTTCTTTGGGAGTTTCATAAGGTTCACCATTCGGCAGAAGTTCTAACGCCATTGGTAGACTATCGTGCCCATCCACTGGAAATAATGACCTACGGGACGGCCAAAGGAATTGGAGTTGGTATTGCTCAAGCGCTGTTTGTTTACGGAACCGGTGGACAAATTCACATCTATACAGTGCTGGGGCTAAACGCGGTTATTTTTATCTACTACGTAATGGGTTATTCACTACGTCATTCTCACGTTTGGATTTCCTACGGTCCGTTCTTTAGCCGAATCTTTATCAGTCCGGCACAGCATCAGATTCATCATAGCGTGGCAGAGAAGCACTGGGATAAAAACATGGGCGGAGCTTTTGCGTTATGGGACTGGATATTTGGAACGCTGTATGTGCCGAAAGAGAAAGAGGAGCTTGAGTTTGGTATTCCTCCAGAGGACCAGAAAGAATTCCGTAGCGTGAAAAATCTATATCTGAAGCCATTTACGAATAATGCCAATTCCAAAACAGGCTTGGTTATTGTATTTATTATGATTGGTGTTTTTCTGTATTTTTCTCTGCGACAGCTTTACCAGGTTTTTATGTAATTCACTTCTACTAAAGGCCTTTTTTCCTTAGCCAAATATTTCCACCGGTACTTTTTAGAAAACCGGGTGCATTTTGGCTTAGCCAGCTTCGGTGTTGCTTTTGCAGATAATCTGCAAAAAAGATTATCTCAAAACTGTTGTTATACTGCAAAAAAGCTCGCAGCAAATAGGCTTCATTCCAGGCGCGTCCTTCCCGAACCCAACCACGAAGATATTCAAAAGGCCAGAAAATATCGTGAAAATGGATCAACACTCCATTATTTAATTCCGGGATAATGTTGAACAAGAGATGGTTCACATCGCTGTTAAGTTTTGAGACATGAGTGGAGTCGATAAACAGAATATCGTTTTCCTGCAGCTCCATGAAAATATTCATATCCGTATTCTGGATTTTCTCATTAAGAATCCTGGGACTTTTATCGGTCTTTCTTAACAAACCGTTCAACCGTTTTGGAAAAGGTTCAATAAAGGTCAGGTCAATTGACCCATTAAAATATCGATCGTTCGTATCCAACATTAATGCTGAAGAATAACCTGAACCGATCTCGATAATTCGACGGGGCTGGTATTTACGCATCATACTATAGAGTGTTAATCCATCCGCGTAACCATAAATCCCGTTATTAAAATAGTAGCGAAAATCTTCCAGGCGCTCTTCGGGGAAAGGGCAGTCGTTGAAATAGGGAAGAAATTGTTCCAATATGCTAAATTGTTGGTCCATATTTAGATCTATAGATGCAACCTGGGTAGTCTTTTTGACCGGCGATTTGTAATACTCCAAACGCTCCTGCATGGAAGGAATTGCTGAATAGAAATGTCCTGAGGGGACGAACTCGGTAGAATCACTGTTTAACTTCATTTGTATTTCCGGAGACTGGATAATTTGCATCAGAATATCCTCCCGGCCAACTTCCGAATTAGCCAAAACCGTCATCAGCTGTTGGGTAATATGTGCAGCGGGTGATTGATTGAAAAACAGCTTAAAACAGTAATCCAGAAATTCCGGATCTGTCATGAGTCGGGTATTCACCGTCATAATTGATATCATCCAGAGCGTTTGTGTTTGTTTATGTTGTTGGATTGTCGGTATTATCGGTATCATAAACCGAAAGATAAGTTATTTAAATTCAAGGAGATCACTGGAGTGACAAAGGTGTTTAAGAAAATACAATTCTCTGCTGTTTTGACAGCTGTATTGCTCCTGGCGTCGTTTATACCGGTAGTATATCGCTACATATTCAATTTTGGCGAGGCAATTGTTGTTGGTTTTAGTCAGGAAATGCCGGTAGAAGTTGTGCGGATATTCTTTGTGAGCCTGACGCTATTCCTGTTCTTCATATCCCGGACGCATCTTTCACGAATTGTTTGGGGCGTTGTTTCTACCTTCTTTTTACTTGGCTTGTTCGCCTGGCTTACCGGTGGACTGAACAATGGCATCACTTCGCCGGAATTTGCGATTTCATCTTTGCTAAGCGGATTGGTCTTGGGGATTACGGAGTATTTTAGCAACCGTCGAAATCGGATTGGGCGGTTTGTGAAATAACCTGGTTTAATAATCCGCCTAAAATCATTAACATGTCACCCCTCCGGGGCTTTCGGGTACTGTGTTGCCTGAATAGCTATAAACATGTCGCCCCTGCGGGGCTTAAATTCTACTGCCTACTGCCTACTGCCTACTGCCTACTGCCTACTGCCCAAAATTCGTTTCATCTGCAAAATCGTTCGCTCGATCTTGGCACCGGAATATGCGGCATAGCCCAACACCAGTCCCGGTTTTTGTTCATACCTCATGGTATAACCGGATAGCGCCGGAGTATAAATCCCTTTCTTTAACATTTGCATGGCAAACTGCTTATCATTCGAATGTTGTTTTAACCATGCTACCGTATGCAGACCAGCCTCTGTTGGATGTAGATCGAAATAGTCATTCAAATGCTGCTCTATCAAGGAATAAAAGGTTTCCCTCCGCTTCTGATAGAGCAGCCTCATTTTACGAACGTGCCTGCCGTAATGTCCTTCTGATAGAAACATCTCCATCGCTGACTGTTCAAAGAAAGGAGAGTGGCGATCTGCCAATAATCGCGCTGCAATGAAAGGATCAATCAATGCTCCCGGCACAACCAGATAACCGAGACGAATGCCCGGAAACATCACCTTGCTAAAGGTGCCCATGTAAATTACCGAACCACTGTTATCCAGGCCCTGAAGTGCTGAAAGCGGCAGGCCGTTGTAACGATATTCGCTGTCGTAGTCATCCTCCAAAATCCAGGCGCCGATACTGTTTGCAAAATCAAGTAGCTCAAGGCGACGGTTTAAGCTCATTGTAATTCCCAGTGGATAATGATGAGAGGGCGTTACATAGATAAGACCGGGTTTCTCTTTGATACGTTTGAAATTAATGCCTTCAGCGTCCAGCGGAATAGGGAGGAGGTCAACATCATTTGAATGCAAAATATTCTGGGCATCGACATAGCCGGGATCTTCAAATCCGACTGAAGCCCCCCTTTCAAGCAGCACCCTGCATACCAGAGAGATACCCTGCTGAGAACCGCTGGTAATAATGACCTGGTTTGCTCTGCATTTCACCCCCCGTGCGATTCTCAGATAGTTGGCAATGGCTTCACGAAGCGGCTTATATCCTGCCGAGCTACCGTAACCAAATCTCTCAATATTTAGCGTATTTGCTGAATGAGCCAGCAGTTTGCCCCACTTCCGAAAAGGAAATTCAGAAAGATCCGGAACACCTGGTTTGAACGGAGCGAAGGCATTGTAGTCGTTTCTTTCCCTCTCCAGAACGGTTGAAAGGTTGCTGCCGGGGATTTTGCGTTCCATAGAATCGGAGCGTTTTTGCCGATCTGATACATTGATCTCCCGATTGGCAAACAAAAGCTGCTCGGGAATGTCTTCATTAATAAACGTTCCCGATCCCTGCTTGCCGCGAATATAACCCTCCAGCATCAGGTGTTCAAAAGCCATCGTGACGGTTGTGCGGGAAATCTTCAGGTATCTGGCCAGATCACGGGACGGGGGCAACTGCTGTCCCGGATTAAAACGCCCATCTAATATTGCCTTTCGAAACTGCTGATACACCTGCCGGTAAAGCGGTATATCATTGTCGCCATTAAGCTCAATTCCAGCAATAATAATCTCTTTTTGAAGTTTAGCCATTTCGACCCCTATTATTGGTCTTGGATAATATTCAATAATGGCTATTTGTAGCAAGCCAATTCTGTCCTAGTTTCTCATAAAACGCTACTTATGGAGGACATATGACAATCAACGATTTAGCCAATACAGAGCACGATCCCTACTATGCACGCTACATACGTAAGCTATCCGATGATGTTCGTTTGCGTGAGGGGTTCAAAGTTGGTGGTGAGAAGGTGAGACAGTTTTTTAAGACTCTGCCTGATGAAAAGCTGGAGTATCGCTATCAGCCGAATAAGTGGTGCGTGAAAGAGGTTTTTCAACATCAGATTGATACGGAGCGTGTGTTCATGTATCGCTGTTTCCGCATTGCCCGTGGAGATAAGACCGCACTCGCGGGATTCAACCAGGATATTTTTGTGGAGCCTTCCGGTGCTTCAAGGAAATCGCGGGATCAGCTGATCGGAGAGTTTATAGCAATCCGATCGGCTTCGATCTCGCTTTTGGATAGCCTGACGGATGCAGACCTTCAGCAAATTGGTGATGCCAATGGAGGAGTGATGTCTGCGCGGGCTGCGGCGTTTACTATTATCGGCCACGACATCTGGCATATGGATGTGATACGAGATCTATACCTGGGAGGACGCTGATGCTGACGATTCATCCAAACTGTGAACACTGTGGAAAGGACCTGCCCAATACCTCAACCGAAGCAATGATTTGCAGCTTTGAATGCACCTATTGCGAGGCCTGTGCAAAGGAGGTGTTTAAGAATGTATGCCCATCCTGTGGGGGTAATTTTCAGCCTCGGCCGATCCGACCGTCCAGAGCGGTAGAAAAATATCCTGCTTCAACTGACCGCATCTACGAGCCAAAGGATGTGGTTAAGGCGCAAAAGTTAATTTCCAAACTTGAACATATCGCACCGGAGGAACGATGAGCTGCAAATTTGAACAGTACCGAGATCGCAAAATGGCCTTCCTAAAAGTTGCCACCGTTGAGGATTGGCAGGTAAAAGTCTATGCTATTACCATGCACGATTCATTTAACTCCCACAATGTGGTTGAGAATGCCCTTAAACGTTTACCGGAATGGCTACCACCCAAAGATAATCCGGAACTACCGGTTTATGATGTCGCCTGGCTGATAGCGCACGAAGGACGGGAGGGTGTCTGGCTATTGTTGAACTGGTGGGTTGGCGGCGAGATGATGGAGACGATTGTCAACTTTGCGGCCTACGATACCCCGGATAACATAACGGCATCGCCCTATCAGAAAAATGCGCTGCTTTGTGTCTGGGAACTGGAAGTGATTGCCCATGAGCGGCAGGCCTGGATAGACAACGTATTAACAAAAGCGTCCAAGCCGGATTTTAAAGGTTACCTGTCGGATGTTATGGAGGAAAAATGATGTGGAGAGGTGCTATAATCATATTTTTTATGGTTAGTCAAATTATGGCGGAAGAAGTTGTACCCAAGCGGATCTATCAAACCGCATCCTTAGGCAGCATGGCTGCTCCGAAAATCGATGGGGCTCTTGATGATGCCTGCTGGAACCTGGTGGAGTGGAGCGGTGGATATGTTGAGTGGAGTCCGCAGGAAAACACGGATCCATCCCAGCAAACCCAGCTAAAAATTCTCTACGACGATAAAAATCTCTACGTGGCGTTTGAATGCTTCGACAGCGACCCGGACAGCATTGTTGAGCGCTTGTCGCGTCGGGATGGATTTGATGGTGACTGGGTAGAGATCAATATCGATAGCTATTTTGATAAGCGAACGGCCTTTTCCTTTACCATTACGGCTGCTGGTGTGAAGGGAGAGGAGTTTATTAGCGACAACGGTAACAACTGGGATGCAACCTGGAACCCCATCTGGCATGCGAAAACCAATGTTGGGGAAACCGGCTGGACGGCGGAAATTCGCATACCTTTAAGCCAGCTCCGCTTTAGCAAAGAGGCCGGGCAAATTTGGGGTATTCAGTCTACCCGACGCTATTTTCGCAAGGAGGAACGTTCGACCTGGCAGCGTTCACCGCTAAACGCAGCTGGCTGGGTTAGTGGATTTGGTGAACTGCACGGGCTTGAAAACCTGAGGCCGCGAATGCAATGGGCATTAAAGCCCTATACGTCCGGCAGCATAAAGACCTTTGCCTCCGAGCAGGGAAACCCTTTTGCAGATGGGACAGATGGCCGCAGCGGCTTTGGCCTGGATGCCAAGGTTGGAATTACCAACGATATTACGCTGGATGCTACCATCAACCCGGATTTTGGGCAGGTTGAGGCCGATCCTTCTGCTATTGCGCTGGATGGTTTTCAAATCTTCTTTCCCGAGCAGCGTCCGTTTTTTATTGAAAACAAGAACCTTTTCGACTATAAGTTTGCCAGCTCCTTTGCTGGAAATACGGCGGGTTTTGATAATCTGTTCTACTCGCGTCGAATTGGGCGAGCACCTCAGGGATTTCCCGGACTTCAAGTGGGAGAGTTCAGCAATCAACCGGACGTGACAACTATCCATGCGGCAGCCAAGGTGAGTGGGAAAACCAAAAGCGGCTGGTCGTTAGCTTTCCTGGAAAGTATAACCGCCAATGAAAAGGCAGATATCGCCAGTTCGGGTTTTGAAAGGCGTGAGACCGTCGAACCGCGAACGAATTACTTTGTGGGCCGGGTTCAAAAGGAATTCAATGCGCGAAACAGCTGGATTGGTGTTATGACAACTGCTACCAATCGAAGCTTATCACCTAACGTAGATTTTCTGCATCGTTCCGCTTATTCCGGTGGACTCGATTTTCGGCACCAGTGGGACAATCGGAGCTGGTACGTTGCAGGGAATACGGTATTCAGTCAGGTGGAAGGAAGTCGAGATGCAATCTTGCGAACACAGCGATCGATACGTCGGCTATTTCAGCGTGTCGATGCCGGGCACCTGGAAATAGATACCTCGCAGACGTCTCTGGTCGGAAGTGGTGGCAATATGCAGATTGGTAAGAGTGGTGGTAACTGGCGATTTGAAACCGGAGGCACCTGGCATTCACCCGGACTGGAGTTGAATGACGTCGGATTTCAGCTGCGCGCTGATGATTTTCGTCAGTACGGTTGGCTGAACTATCGGACGACAAAACCGATGAAACGTTTGAGGCAGTTTAGCATTAGTGCGACGAATCTTGCAGCATTTGATTTTGCCGGAGAGCTTAAGGAATTACTCGTTTCATCAAATGGCTGGATGCATTTGAATAACAACTGGTGGTTGAATGGGGCGTTGACCTTCAAGCCGGCCCGCTATTCGGTGACGGAACTTCGCGGTGGTCCCAGGTTAAAGCTTGGCAGCGAGTTCGGTTATCGTAACGGTATCATTTCTGATGCGCGCAAGAAGCTGCGGTTTACTGCTAATCATTCCGGGCGCTGGGGTGCAGAAGGAATCTCCCGTTACCAGGATGCAAACATCGCGCTTACATGGCAGCCGAGCAATGCATTTTCCGCTACGCTAACGCCAACTTATTCTCTGTTTAAGAATGAGCTGCAGTATGTCGGTGTGGTGCGGTTCAATAGTGAAGATCGATATTTAGTTGGTGCTGTTGATCAGCGAACACTAAGCATACCGATTCGTTTTGACTGGATTTTTACACCGGAGATGAGCCTGCAGTATTGGGGACAGCCGTTTACTTCCCGGGGACGATATAGCAATTTTAAGCGAATTACCGATCCCCTTGCTGGTGTCTTTTCAGATCGTTCTCAGAGAGTAGCGTCTTATCAGCTGGATCTGAATGGTAGTACGTATCTGATTGATGACGATGGAAATGGAACAGCTGACTATTTTATTCTTGATCCGGATTTTGCTGTGGCTCAATGGCGTTCAAACCTGGTTTTTCGCTGGGAATATTCGCCCGGATCAGAACTTTTCCTGGTGTGGTCTCAGGATGCCGGAGCTTTCGGAGATGCTTCTTCGGACATTGTTGAGGGCTGGCGTGATGCTCTTGCCGATGTTCAGCCGACCAATATATTCCTGATGAAGCTTACCTGGCAGCTAATGAATTGAGGGATTCGGCGTTCCCCGAGCGTCGTCGAGGGGAGCGCTGTAATCTTGCCCTCGGCTACGCTCGTGCAGCGGTTAATGCCGCGATCTCTATATCTAGTTCAACGGATAAAACGTCAGCCTGCCGGATTTATTACCACCTTCATCTGAGATCAGTAGTCCCTTGTCGGTTAATACGGTAATCCCTTCCATTTGATGATGCAGTTTACCTGCCAGCTTTTGAATGGCCAGGAGTTCTCCTTGCGGGGTGATTTCTGCTATTGAATGTTGGCGAGCGGCTATAATCAAATAATGCCCGCTTTCCGGATGGCGTTCGATACCAGATGGCTGGAACTTCTTTTGTCCGATTTTATCGGCGAGTTGATGGATCGGGATATAGATTGTGTCTTCCAGAAGCAATGCACGCTTATCCAGAGACCAGAAAAAGATACCCACTTTTCCTGAGGCTTTGGCCGTAAGTGGATTTTTGCTGATGATAACAAGGGAGCGGATTGTTGGATCATAGGCAAGTCCTTCGATCTCCCAATCAACTGCAAGACTGGTAGGATAGATTCTGCAATTGGCCTTTTCACCGTTACCGACTGGTTCAAACATATAGATTTTACCATTGCTATTGATAACGAACATATTCTCTTCAGCAATCGCAATGCCTTCCAGATCATCCTGAACACGCTTTCCATTTACCGTCATTTCGAAGGTCGAAAGTACTGAACCGTCTAGCGGATCGAGTTTAAAGATAATTCCGTCTTCATCATTATGCGTAAAGATGTCTCCGTTTGGTGTAACTGCCAATCCGGATATTTCCCGGAGTATGGGTAGAAGAGGAAAAGAGATGGCATCATTGCTGTTCAGCTTAAATGAACGAAGCACGGACTCTGTGCGTTTACTCTGAATTTGTTTAGTGGTATCGACTGTTATGTTAACCGGAGCTTCCTGCTGCGACCTCGCTCCTCCGCTATTTCCAGAATAAAAATAAATGAGCATAAGGATAAAGAAGCTAAGAACAACAAAAGCTATCAGGCTTTTGAGAGAATTGGATATCATTTCAGAAGGTCTCTTCCTTATAGGTGGCCGGAACAAAATATTTGTTCAGAATTTTAGAATTAGACTATAATATCATTTACTATCGTATTCTACTTTTCGCAAATCAAAAATAACACTTTTCGAGGAGAAACTAACTATGTTAAAGCGCCATCTCGTTTTCGTACTCATTGCAGTTTTAACGCTTCCATTTATGGCACAGGAAAATAAAAAACCCTACATAAAACCTCCAAGTGATAAAGCACTTGCAGAAGCTGTTGATATGGTTGAAGAACTTTTTAATAAGTTAAAAGATGGTAAAACCGAAGAGCTGGCTAACTGGATTACTGAACAAGTTGGTTATACCTGGGACGCCACAACCAAGGTGACTAAGAAGAATGAGTTTAAGTCTGCACTCGATATAATTATGATTAGTCCGCCGCAGAGTGCCTATGGTGAGCTTGATGGTTATGATAAAATTGATGAAAGTTATTTACCGGGAAGCGATCGTTTTTTCCGTTTTACATATATATCCTATCATGAAGGCGCGCCATTGGTCTGGGAGTTTCGTTTTTATGTAAAGCCAGATGGTAAAACATCGCTAAATTCAATACAGTGGGTAGATAAAAATCCGTTCGAATATATGTCTACACCGGATATGTTAATGAACCGATATTTCGATTAAAAATGTCTAATCATGTTTTTCCCGCCAGGCTTTTGGTGATTGCCCGGTCCAGCGCTTGAAGGACCGGGTGAAACTACTTGTGTCGGCATAGCTTAGCAGATAGGCAACATCTCCGATGCTGAGATCCGGACGTTTCAGATAACCAAACGCAAACTCCTTGCGCAATTCATCCAGCAACTGCTTATAGGTTAGCCCTTCTTCCTGAAGCCTGCGCTGCAGCGTACGTGGGCTGAGATTTAAATGACCGGCAACCTGCTCTACCGTTGGAAATGCCGGCTTAACCAGAGCAATAACCGACTGCTTTACCTGAGCTGCAAATCCTTGCTTATTCTCCAGCTGAGCAGATTTCTCTTCGGCATAGGCTACCAAAATACGCAGCAATGCATAATCGGAAGTTGCGATCTTTGCTTCCACATGCTGTTTCTCCAGCAACATCGCTATCTGTTTTTGCTCAAAGCGAATCGGACAACCATATACCCGTTCCAGCTCAGCCGGGTTTTGTGGGCTCTTCCAGGGCAGGTGAATTGCAATAGGATTGTGCTTCTGGTGCAGCAGCGAGTGAAATTCCCTTATATTAAATGCCAGTATTCCCTCGGCTGTATGACGTAAGGCAATGGGAGCTTGCTCTTCCCAAAGCGGGCGTGGGTTGATTGAAACGACGTAATGATCCGGTTTCTCATCAAGGCTCATCGGAAGCGAGCTACAGGCTAGATTGGCAAACTGACAGCAATATTCAAGGGCTTCCTTAACGGTTTTGCTGGTGTGGCTAATCTGAGCGATTAATCCAGCCGCTGCCAGGTTCATATGCTCACCGAGGTGCAGGCCAAAAAAATCATCATCTGTCAATTCTATCGCTCTCTCAAGAACGGTATTATATATCGCATCTTCGACGTAGCATTCTTCCTCACAAAGCTGTTCCTCCGAAAAACCGCACAAGGATAACAGTTCATTTAAGGAGGCCCCCTGCTTTGCAGCAAAACGCGTGAGGTTCAGGACAAATTTTCCGGTGAATGGCATATTGGAATCTACATATACTGGCGGCAAATGTCAATTTTTTGGCGTTAGCCGATAACAGGTTTCTCGCTGAGAATGTTAGCTTATTCCAACGGTTTTTTTACAGGATATACGTCATATCAAATAAAGGAGAACATCATGAATGCACAGAAAGTTCGCAATACTCTGAAGGCAAACTCTCGTTTTAGCATCGCCAGTGGTTTAATCATGACGCTGCTATCCGGAAAAGTTGCGGAGTGGCTGGGAATTGAGCCAAACTGGATTATTATTGCCGTTGGTGTGGGTTTAATCAGCTTTGCGGTCAGTGTTTACTACACTGCAACGCGTGATCCGCTCCCTGAAGGGCAGGTGAAGTTTATTATCGTTCAGGATTGGCTTTGGGTTGCGGGGAGCGCGATTATTCTGCTGCTGAACCCATTCGACTTTAGCGCCAGCGGACTCTGGATAACCGGAGTTGTAGCATTAATCGTAGCAGCATTCGCAATCGGCCAGCAGCGTTGGCTGAATGCATAACTGATTTATAATCATTGGCTTATGAAACGCAGATTGTTTTGAGTTTAGTTCAAAAACGATCTGCGTTGATTTTTTATTTGGAATTTCTTTATGGAAACACTATGTTTGCTAAACAGTGTTTAGTAAATGAATGGCGGTAACCTTGTGGGCATAGCTGAACGAAAAGAACGTGAAAAGAAGCAGATGCGGGCGTTAATCCTGCAGCATGCAATGCAGCTTTTTGTTCAGGAGGGGGTTGGCAACGTATCGATTCGAAAAATTGCTGAACGAATTGAATACAGTCCTGCGACCATCTATTTGTATTTCTCGGACAAAGACGCAATTTTCCATCAGCTTCACATCGACGGCTTTACAATGCTGGTTGATCGAATGAAGGTTGTAAGAGAACTGGAAGACCCGCTGCACAGGCTGGAGAAGTTGGGAAATATATATATCGATTTTGGTCTCGAACATCCGGAATATTATGAACTGATGTTTATTCTTCGCAGTCCAATGAAAAATGTAGAGAAAGAATGGAGTCCCGGTGAATCGGCTTATGGAGTGCTGCGAGAGACGGTCGAGCTTTGCCTGGAGCAGGGAAAGATTCCAGCGGGACATCCTGAAGCGGCAACCATCGCTATTTGGTCTACCGTCCACGGTTTTGTCTCACTTGCAATTCGGGAGCGCTTGAAGCTGGTTCCGGATCAAAGCAGGCAAGCGGTTATACAGGCTGTTAAGCAGTATATTTCGACGATGTTTCATCAATAGATATATTTTTTTGCAAGTTAGTGAACAGTGTTAATTTTTTTATTTCTGTTAATAAAAATAGACTTGTTAAACAGGAGAAAAACCCATGATCCGTGTAACCCAAATAACCCTCCTGCTTTTGCTCACCACATTTAGCTGGGCGCAGCAGGACAATTCTCTCAACGGCAGCATCAAAGGTAAAATTGTCGATGAAGCAACCCGACAGCCTTTGGTGGGTGCCGATGTTTTCTTAATTAACTCAACATACGGTGCTTCAACCGACATTAATGGCTTCTTTGTGATCGAGAATGTAGAAGAGGACGTCTATAAGCTACAGGTAGACTATCTCGGGTATCAGAGTGCTGTTAAAACCGATGTGCGGGTGATACGCAATAAGCGCACCTTTTTGGAGGAGCTTGGGCTCGAACAGGCTTCAGTAAAAGGGGACGCCGTTGAAATCGTTGAGTCGATTAGCTTTGGAGACAGTGACGAAGCTCCGGTTTCATCTTTCGGTTATTCCAGAGAGGAAATCCGCCGGGCCCCCGGTGCTGCCGGTGATATCTTACGTGCCGTAGAAACCCTGCCCGGCGTGAGCAGCGGTGGCGGAGAGTTCTCTTCGTTTTCGGTTAGGGGAGGTTCTCCCAAGGAAAACATTATCTTGATCGATAACATTCCTTTCGACAAGGTGACTCACTTTAGCGGCGGAAGTACCGAAGAGCAGGAAAAGCAGGGCGGACGATTCAGTATCTTTGCGCCGAATCTAATTGAAGATGCCAAATTTCAGGCCGGAGGGTTCTCCGCTCGATATGGTGGTAAGTTTTCCTCCTTTCTCGACCTGCGCATCAAAGAGGGGAATCAGGAAAGTCCAACATTTGATGGTCGAGTCGATATTATCGGTTGGGAGGCGAATTACGATGGCCCGGTTAATTTTATCGATAATACCGGTATCGTCTTATCAGCCAGGCATAATGATTTTACCCGCATTCTGGAACTGACCGGGCAGGAAGAGTTTGGCTCTCCACGCTTTACCGATCTGATCTTCAAATCCACCACCGATATTAATCCGCAGCATCGCATTTCTCTTCTTGGGCTTTATACGCCGGAAAATTTTGACCGGGAAGTAGAGGATGTATTTGAAAGCGAAGATTTCGCTTCAAACGATATCGCCAGTCTGGATGAAGATAAATCGCTGCTCGGGATGAACTGGCGTTGGCTGACCGGAAAAAGCAGCTATCTGCAAAGCAGCCTGTATTATCGCAATAGTGATCGCAAAGGAAGCCTCGGACGTGCCTATCCGATTTTTACTAACGGAAATGACCCGCAATCTGAGAACGATTTTAACAGTCGTATCATACAGGCAGAAACGCTTACCGAATCAGAGTTTGGCTCAAGAACTCTATTCAACTACGTGTTTAACAACGGCTCTTCTATTGTAACCGGATTTGAGGCGAGCAACAATTCTTTCGATCTTGATGTTCAGCAGTTTGGCCTTGATACGCTGTATGTTTACGATCAAAATGACTTTCGCCCCGATCCTTCCCAAAAATATATTGTGACCACACCGGAAAATGTGAACGTCAATCTGGATGAGAGTCGCAGCTTCTTTTCAGGCTTCGGAGAGCTATCTTACAAGTTACTCCCGACGGTAACGCTGAACTCAGGTTTGCGTTATGAATACAATGGGTTTAACGAAGAAAGCTATTTGTCTCCACGTGCCAGCATTAGCTTTAAACTGGATCCCAGAACGCGGCTGAGTGCTGCCGCCGGCATTTATTATCAAACGCCTGATTTTCGGGTTGCTACGGCAAATCCATTGAATCTCGGTTTGAAAAATGAGCGCGCAGATCACTTTATACTGGGATTATCCCGTTATCTGTCAGACAACTTCAAGCTGACTGCAGAGGCATATTATAAGCGTTTTGATGATCTAATTGTGTCAAATGATCGCACCACCAGCCTCGCAAACAATAATGGAGACGGCTGGGCAGCAGGCATCGACCTTAGCCTGATTCGCCGTTTTGTTAATAAATTCTATGGCCAGATTAACTACTCCTATGCTCAGAGTGAGCGAGATGATAATAATGGCGAAGGAAGCTATGAATCGGACTTTAATCAGCCCCACGTCTTTAATATTCTGGGTGGTTATGAATTCAATAAAGAATGGTCCATAGCCGCAAAGTGGAAGTATGCCACGGGCCGCCCGAAGGATTCCTTCATTGTAAACTCCAATATTTTTAATGATCCCACACTGCAGCGCTTTTCACAGGAGATTACCCGTAATAACGGTTCACGCCTGTCGGATTTTCACACGCTTAACTTCCGCGTGGATTATCGTAAGCAATTCAATCGCTTTGCTATCGTTAGCTTTCTGGATGTTGTAAATGCCTACAATTATCTGAATGTAAATGAGGATCGATTTCTGGAGCTAACCGGAGAGGAAGACAGTCGGGGTTTTCAGGTTCTTCCGACCGGTGGCGTCAAGCTTGAATTTTAGAATACAGAATACAGAACGCTTCGCTGACAGAAGTCGGATGTCAGACTTCTGACTTCGGACCTCTGACTTCGGACTTTGAACTTTGAACTTTGAACTTTTGGAAAAATATGAAAACAATCAAAAAATATAGCTTGTTGCTAATCTCCTTACTGGGACTCAGTAGCTGTACTATATCGACACCGTTTCGTTATGTAGACGAAGCAGAAAATGATAACTCCCTAAAAAGCGATAGCCTGCTGGTTGTGATTACCTATGCTAAAACCGGTGAGGACAGCGATAAAAATAGTGCCTTCTGGGATAATGTCACTAGAGTTTATGATTCGATGGATAGCCATTCCGGCCTGGTTGGATATTCCATTCGGCGTGAGCTTTTTGGTGATCAGGCCTGGACGATAACGGTCTGGCGCGATGAAGAAAGTCTCCGAAACTTTGTAAGCAGCAAAGAACATCGGCAGGCAATGCGGGAAGGAACCGGTGCTCTTGCGGATATGGCTTTTGCACGAAAACAGGTGTCAGGAGGAGACATTCCCATTCCCTGGGAAACGGCAGAAGCGATCCTGCGGGAAAAAGGCAGAACGTATTAATTCCCCCGAAAGCTTCCAGTCGGATATCAATCCAGGATTTTAGGATATTCCGGCTGGAACTTTCCTTCGTCTGAATAGACTATATTTTTTTTGACATCTCCTGATAACTGGGTTATCATTTAATAACCCACATAACCGGAGTATGTCATATGAAGCTTTTCTACGCTACAGTCATTTTTCTTTTTGCGGGAAGTTTATTTGCTCAGTCTTTTGTCGAAGTCTTTACAACACTGGAGCCGATGCGCTATTCGGCACTGGATTGGGGAGATTTTGATAATGATGGTGATTTGGATCTGCTGGCCAGCGGGGCGCGATTTGTCGGTCAGCCCTTCAACAATAGTGATCCATCAACAATTGTCTACGAAAATGATGGTAGCGGAAACTTCACGATCTATAGTTCCTCTATAACCGGTGTCGAGAGCGGAACTGCCCTTTGGGGCGATTATAACAATGACAATTTGCTGGATGTTTTGATCTGTGGCAGGTTGGAATCCGATCTGGCAGCCGCAGAAATTTGGCAGCAGAATAACGGTGTTTTTACCAAGGCTGCAGATTTGGAATCTCTGGATTATCCCAATGCCTCCTGGGCTGATGTGAATAATGACGGTTGGCTGGATATTTTCCTGTCTGGCGATGCAGACCTTAGCCCCTTCGATTTTGCGCCGGTCTCAATTTTATACACAAATGACCAGAATGGCGGCTTTATTCGCGATGATCAAACCGTAAAAGGCGTCACCTATGGTGGAAGCGAGTTCGCAGACTATGATGGAGATGGTGATTTCGATCTTGTTGTTACCGGCTTGAATATCGCCGAGGGTTACATAACCCGACTGTATGAAAATAGTGGCGGACAGTTTTCCGAAAGCTCGAATCTCTTCCTTGGGCTTCTGCGCTCCCGCCTCGCCTGGGCCGATATCGATAATGATGGTGATCAGGACGTTGTTGTGGGCGGTCAGGAGGGTGGTATTTCCGCAACTCGCACAAAAATGTACCGAAATGATGGGGGTGTATTTAGCGAAGTAAGCATTCCGGAAGCGATCCTGCCGGCTGTTGGCCTACCGTCATTTGACTGGAGCGACTTCGATAATGATGGTGATCTGGACTTGCTCTTAACCGGCCAGCAGGGTATTCTGGCAACACGTACTACATATATATTGCGTAACGAAGGTGGTTTTAACTTTACTGCGCTGGATAATGAAATTATTGCCGTGCGCACCGGTGATGCAAAATGGGCAGACATGGACAACGATGGTGATGCCGATATTGCCATAAGTGGTACCGATAGTTCCGGTACTTATTTGACACGTATCTATCGCAATGAGCTGAATGTGGCGAATGCACCTCCGTCTATTCCGCAAGGACTTTCAGCCAATGTTAATGTTGCAGATGTTTCGCTCATTTGGAACGCATCCAATGATGATCATACCCCGCAAACCGGTATTGCTTATAGTCTGCGCATCGGTAGTCAATCCGGCGCTTCGGATATCATAAGCCCGATGGCAAATGAACAAACCGGCTTCCGTAAAGTGCAAACGGGCGGGAATGGTAACTTCAATACGCAGTGGACTATCGCCGGGCTACCGGATGGCACTTATTACTGGAGTGTGCAGGCAATTGACGGTGCAAATAGCGGTTCTGCTTTTGCAGATGAGCAGATATTTACCGTCGGTTCAGTCACCGGCATTGAGGATAATGTTTTGTTGCCATCCGAAATGCAGCTGGAGCAGAATTATCCCAATCCGTTTAACCCTTCTACCATGATTCGATTTACGCTTGAGAAAACAGCGGCTGTTGAACTATTGCTTTTTGATAGCAATGGCCGTTTTGTAGAGACGATCAGTAAGGGAGCTCGAGAAGCAGGAACCCATTCAGCGAAACTCGATGGTGCCGGCTTAACATCCGGAGTCTATTTCTACACGCTGAAAGCCGGTGGTCAACAGCTGTCTAAAAAGCTACTTTTGGTGCGATAATTATTTACGAGGTGGATTAGTATATACTCACCCACCTCATTTATCAGACAGCAAATTACGTAGGAGGACGTTTCTGGAATTCTTATTTGAGCTTGCATTTATAATTATCACGGGAATTATAGGGGCAACTATTGCATATATACATAAGCGTCTTCGACAAAAAAGATTGAAAAGACATGGATATAATATGCATCCTCATGATACGATCAGTATTAATGATACAGAAAAGGTAGATGACCTTTATCGTACGACTGGATTTACCCCTCAGCTTTTAAAGGGGATCCCCCTCAATTATAAAATGGATGTTAATTCCCTGGAAAATCTCTTTCTTGCTGATACCGAAAGGGATTCGAGTATTTGTTTTAGTGTGAACACAAGAATATTAAGTGGCGGAATAAATACCCAAACAGTAAGTGCTTTCGTGATGCGAAAACTGGAGTGCCATTTTATCGATATTCATCCCAAATTCCCTCGGGCTGAACAAGAGATAATGTATTCTGCTGAGAAAGTTGACCTTTCCAGGCATAAACGCTTCTCAGAGCTATATGTTTGCTACAGTAATAATCCGGAATTAACAGAGCAACTATTAACCGACGAGTTTATTGAACTCTGCAGCTCAATGTTCCCGCTTTCTGTAGAGGTGCTTCAGTACTTATTTGTTGTATATGAGGACCACCGAGAGATTAGTTTTGATCTTCTGGAAAAAGAATTGGGACAACGGAGAAGACTCTTTGAGATATTTAAAGATACGCTCGAAAAATACATCGCCGGTTAAGGTCATCAATTTATCCTCCGGTTTTCTGAAACTTGTTCTATTCGCTTCCGTCCTTTTGATAAACTATCCGCTTGTTTATCATAAAGAGACATCAAATGAAATCCATCCTATTTGCTGCCGTACCTTTGCTTTTTCTTGCCTGTCAGACAACACCGGGTTCGCAAACCTTTGAGCTGCATCAAGCCATTCAGCAGGCTGATTCAAAGACCTTCGAAGAGGTTTTGAATAATAACCCCCAATCAATATCACTGCACAATACAGCCGGCAAAACACCGCTGATCCTTGCTGCTGAAGCTGGACAGTCCGCAATGGTCGCCCGGCTTATAGAGGTCGGTGCTGCTGTCAATGATACGATGCCGAACGGCAAGAATGCCCTTCACCGAACCGATAATCCGGAAATTATAAAGCTGCTGGTTGAAAGCGGAACGAATCCGAATAAAAAGGATCAGTACGGCAACACGCCATTGAAGTTCACACTTAATTATTCTCTGCGCTTTGCTTCGCTAAGGGAACAAAAGAACGCAGCGCTTTCTGCCTTCCTTGATGCAGGTGTTCAATTTCCTCATGCCGCGGAGGAAGGACGATGGTTTCTACACAATACAGCCATTGTAAAGCACGATGCGCTACTCCGTCAGCTCCTGCTTAATGGAGCGAATGCAACTACGCGAAATGATAACGGTGGTACTTTGCTGCATTCAGCCGCCTCAGGGGGCGTACTCTGGTTAGCAGACAGTCTGATAAATTCCGGAGCAAATGTAAACTCTTTAAATCGCTATGGACAAACGGCCTTATTTATGTCCATTATTGAAGGTCAAAGAGAAATGACCGAACTGCTGATTAGTCATAAAGCAACCATAGAACTGGCCGATCTTGCTGGACGAAAACCTTTGCAGTATGCACGTGATTTTGGTCGTGATGAAATCGTAGATGTGCTACTGCTGAACGGCGCAGCCAGGCAAGCTCAAAAGATTCTGCCGTTCAAGGGAGCCTACCTCGGACAAAATCCACCGGGAGATGAACCACAGCTATTTGCAGGTGGAGTTGTTTCTTCTGTTTTCTTCGATCATAGCGCACCAAATTTTTCTGCCGGGGGAGATGAGCTTTACTGGTCTCCGGTTTATACCAGTCGTGGCGATTATATCTTTTCAATGAAGCAGATAGGGAATAATTGGACTGTACCGCAAATCGAACCGTTTTGTAGAATCGGCGGCACGTATATGTATCCCACGCTTTCAGCTGACGGTAGCAGGTTGTTCTTCGCTTCCGATGAAGCACTTCCCGGGCAGGAAGCCGGTCAGGAGATGAATATCTGGTTTGTAGAGAGGGAGAATAATGGTTGGTCTAAGCCGAATCTGGTTGGATTCCCGGGCGGAGCTGAATACGGTTTATCGATTGCTGAAAATGGAAATCTATACTTTATGGCGATGTATGAACAGGGTGAGGGAGGAGCGGATCTATACATTTCTGAATACATGAACGGGACTTATATAGAACCTAAAAACCTGGGAGCGGCGGTAAACTCTTCTTCATATGAAGATGAACCGTATGTTGATCCACAGGAGCGCTTTTTAATCTTCTCATCTCTGCGACCGGGCAATGGGAGGGTTTATCTCAGCCGAAATGAAAATGGAGAATGGCAACCGGCAGTTGATGTTTCTGAACGAATTCCTTTGGACGGAGATGTGCGTTTCCCGCAAATCTCAAGAGATGGTCGCTATCTGTTTTTTGCAAGCAATGCAAATGGTAACTGGGATATCTACTGGATGAAAGCACCGGATTTTCTTGAATAACCCAGCCGTTTTTTCAGCATGGAGAAATAATTGGCAAATACCTCGTAGGCTGCTCCCTTTCAATTTACAAAATTACGAGGTTTCCCATGAGGTTTGCGTCGATTTTTGCCGGATTACTCGGCTTGGTTATGTTTCTCTCCGGTTGTGTAACAACAAACGGTTATACGGCTAAAACATTGGATCGTGGTAAGGTCGTTTTAACCCCGGGCGTCAATAATTTGCTAACGGTTGAACAAGGAAGTAATGATGATGTTAATACCCAGGCCGGGTTGATTCCGGCACTTGGCGTTGCGGGAGGAATTACCGACAATATCGAAATAGGTGCACGCTGGCATGCTCCTTCAACTGTCGAAGCAAATCTGCGCTTTCAGCTTACACCAAAGACGTTTGAAGCGTTTATACTTAGTGCAAATGCGCATGCAGGGATGATTTTTGATATAAGCGGAATTGGAGATGGTGATGAAAGGCAGGGATACTCCAAGTTAGGGGCAACGCTCGGTAAGGTGATGAATAGTTATGAGCCTTTTATCAGCTATTATCGGTATACCACACCTCTTGAATTGGTCTCTGCCGATGTTTTTGACCGTGAAGTGCGCTGGTCTGTGCTTACGCTTGGTATTGGTATTCCCTGGAAAAATGATTTGATGGTGCCAGAATTGAATTACCTGTTAACAGGTGACGGTATGGACGGTGTATTAACCGTTGGATTTGGCATTCGAGCCAGCATCAGGTAAGTAAGAATTTATGACTGAAGATATTTTATAACCGAAACCAACCCATGTTGCTCCCGTAGATGTAATTGAAATTTAATGGAGCGACAGTCTTGAAAGAAAACTTTACTACGACACTATCCGATGGCAGGCGGCTGGGCTATCGGTTTCTTGGAGATCCGAACGGCTTACCACTTTTCTTTTTTCACGGGACGCCAGGGTCTCGTTTTGTACTTGGCGAAAATGATTTATTAGCACAGATTGAAGGTGTGCGCTTCATTATACCGGAAAGACCAGGTTATGGGTTAAGTACTCCTTTGCCGAATCGCACTCTACTCAATTGGGCTAGAGATGTTAAAGAGCTGGCAGAATTTCTTAAGCTTGATAAGTTTAGTGTTGCCGGTGTCAGTGGTGGTGGCTCCCATGCCCTGGCCTGTGCACATGAATTGTCAGGTCGAATAAACAACGTTTTCCTGCTCAGCTCCTCCGCACCGGGAACGATCAAAGGGGCAACAAAGGGTATGGCACTGGGAAATAAGCTCGGCTTTTTCCTGAACCGTTATTCTCCGGGCCTGGCTTCCTGGCTTGTGAATGCCCAGGTTAAATCTGCCACTTCCGATCCGGATGCATTTATGGATGCCATGATTCAGCAATTGGCTGAACCGGACCGGAAACTACTCGCTAAAGACTTTATACGCGATGCTGTTCAACAGGATGTAGTAGAAGCCTTTTCACAGGGCGGCGATGGTATGATCGCTGATAACCTCGCTTTTTCCGGGGATTGGGGCTTCCAGGTTGCGGATGTAAAAAACCCTGTCTATCTTTGGCACGGGATGAAGGATAATTTGGTCACTGAAAATATGGCGCGCTATCTTGCTAAGACAATTCCAAATTGTACCGCCACCTTCGTGCACAATGCTGCCCATCTTTTAACCGAAGAGCCATCGATAGTTGAAGAAATTAAAACAGTAATGTTGAAGAAAGCCATAACTCAAAATTGATTAAGAGAATGACGTTGCGTTTAAACCAGTTATATACTATTGCTGCGATAAGTATGATATGTCTGTTCCTGCTTAGTTGTGCCCCGGATGATCAGGACCGTTTTAAGCGAGTTTCGCCTGCCGAATCCGGCTTTTCAGACGTTGCCCTGGAGGAACTGGCAGCATATCTTGAAGAAGCCGGGTCATCATCTCTTCTGATGGTTTATGATGGCAAGGTCGTATTTGAATGGGGGGATATTTATCGCAAACACCTTATTCATTCCATCCGTAAATCAATGCTGAACTCTATATTCGGTATATATACCGAGCGAGGCATCATCGATACCAGCGCCACGCTTGCCGAGCTGAAAATTGATGATATATCCTCCCTTACCGCAGCTGAAAAAACGGCACGGATCGCAGATCTGTTAAAATCACGATCCGGCGTATACCACCCATCTGCTGCAGAAGCTCCGGGAATGATCGCAAAAAGGCCGGAGCGAGGCAGTCATCAACCCAATGAATTTTATTATTACAATAATTGGGACTTTAATACCCTGGGCGCCATTTTTGAACAGCAAACCGGCAAGAGCATTTATCAGGCGTTTTACGAGGAGATTGCCAAACCGCTTGGAATGATGCATTTTAAGGGTGAAGCCACATCCCTCACAATATCCGATGAGGACCGGGAAATCCCCGATACCGATGGATTCTATCAACATGAACCGGGGAAGTCTAAATATCCGGCGTATCATTTTCGCATGTCCACGCACGACATGGCATTGTTTGGTCAGCTTTATGCCAATAACGGTGTTTGGAAGGGGAAGAGAATCCTTTCAGAGGCATGGATCAAAGCGAGTTCTACAGCGTATTCCGATACCAATCCGTATATCAATGCCGGATACGGTCTGTTGTGGAACGTATTGAAAACAACGGAAACCCGAAAAACGGTCTCCTTTTATCATACCGGTGGGGGCATCCACATGCTGGGCGTTTATCCGGGATCAAAGCTGGTGTTTGTTCATCGTGTGGATACAGAAAAGGAATTTGACTTTCCACAGGATCGCCTGCATAAAATTATCGGCATGATATTTAATGCGCGAAAATAATGCAGAACTCAGATGTCGGATCGCTTCGCTGTCTGAGTACAGAATACAGAATGGCAGAGACGGTGAGAAACGGGCAGATGTGCCGTAGGGCAGTTTATATCTGCCGTCTTTTAATTGCCGTTTACCTTTTCACCTTTCACTTGTATAGCTTGACTAATTATCCCGCGACTAAAGTCGTGGGATAGATCCTTGAACCCAGAACCCAGAACCCAGAACTCAGAACTCAGAACTCTGAACTTTGAACTCAGTGTTATCCATCCCTCAACATTTTCTAGCGGTACGATACAACGCTGCACACTATCCGGGCGCGGCGGGGACGAATGGGCTTGAAGGTGGTGCAAATTGTCAGGTGTTTGCTTACGAACTGTTGCGGCATTTCGGTAAAACGTTGCCGAATCTGCGTTCCAGTAATCTTTGGGAAGATCGCGAATTTACGCAAGTTGTTACGGAACTTGAACCGCTGGACCTGCTTTTGTGGAATCGCACGCCGGAGCCCTGGGGCGCACACGTGGGTGTGTATATTGGTGAAGGATCGGCAATTCATCTATCCAAAGAAATTGGCTTGCCGGTGATCTGGAAGCTAGAGCGCTTTCCGGAGGAGAAGCAGTATGCGGTTTTTATCGGGGCGAAGAGAATTAGGTAATGAAGTAATGGGGCAATTTTATACGTGAAAAGTGAAAAGGCAAACGTGAATCGTGATTCGTGAATCGTGATTCGGCAGCTACTCACTGCTCACCGTTCACTGTTCCTGCCGTCTTTTCATTGCCGTCCTCAACCTGCTTTATTTTATCACCCGTTCCCCGTTCCCCGTTACCCGTTTCTGCCGTCTTTTCATTGCCGTTTTCAACCTGCCGTTTTTATTTAATTCTCCGTTCCCCGTTACCCATTGCCCGATGTCCGATGCCCGATGCCCGTTGCCCGTTCCCTATTCCTCACCGATTCTACCCATCCCCGAAACATTCCCGTCTAACCAGACGTTATATAACGGAACCTCACTCCGGAGAACAAATGTCATTATCCCTAAAATCCTGCCTTTGGCTATGCCTACTGTCCTTTCTCACAAGTGGCTTATTCGCGCAAAACAACCTGAAACGGCAAAAACTAATTCTTCGCATTAATGAAATTGTTGCCCCCTACCTGGAGGCTGCAGACTTTCAGGGCGTCATCGGTATCCAAAAAGGTGATGATAATCCACTGATATTGCCCTATGGATATGCCAGCGTGGAGCTCGATGTACCTCACCGCGGGAACAATACGTTTATGATAGGCTCCGTATCCAAACAGTTTACCGGGGTGGCGATTCTGTTACTGGAAGAGGATGGAAAACTTAAAACCAGTGATACAATTGAAAAATACCTGCCGGATTTTCCGCGTGGTAAAGAGATAACCATTGAACAGCTACTGACGCATACCTCCGGGGTTGCCGATGTCTATTCCTTGAAAAGTTTCGGAAAAACAGCCGGTTTAACCGCCAGGTTTGATGACGTCATATCCGAGCTGGCAGCCATGGAGCTTACCTTTGACCCGGGTAATGGATATGCTTATAGCAATGGCGGTTATTCTTTGCTGGGAGCAATTATTGAAAAAGTTTCCGGAAGGTCCTATGGTGAGTTTCTCCATGAGCGTATTTTCAAACCGCTTGAAATGAATCAAACAGCACATGACGCTCGCGGAGAGGCGGTGAAAAAGAGAGTGCCGGGATATGACCCAATCGGTTTTACAGAACTGGCACCGGTACAGACAATACATCCTGATTTTACCCTCGGGAATGGTTCATTATGGTCATCTGCTTCCAATCTGTTAAAGTGGAATAAGGCGCTTCATAACGGCAGGGTGCTGTCGAAAGCATCTTATCGTAAGCTGATTACAGATTATGGTCGTGGTTACGGCTACGGCGTTAGCGTATTTCGGCGCTTCGATACATCGGTAATCGGACATGATGGACGCGTGGCCGGATATGCTTCCGATCTGGCCTATTACCCCGATAAGAAAGTAAGCGTCGTGATTCTTAGTAATGTGCAATCCGTTGCTAGAGACGATATACGTCGGCTGGTGGCAGCGGCAGCACTTGGAGAACGCTATGAGCGCCCAACTCCCAAAGTCTTCGCAGCTGATACAGATCGCGATCAGGAATTATTGACCGGAGCATATTCGTTCGGTCCGAACTTTACGGTTTATATTACTTCCCGGGATGGAAGGCTCTGGGCACAGGCGAATGAAGGTGGACTCTCCGAGATTGTACCGCTTGAGAACGGACGGTGGTTTTCGCGGATGCTCTATGCCACCGTCCAGTTTGGGGAGGATGGTTCCGGCGCAGTGGATCGCCTGATTTGGGGCGAAGGCTCGAATGCCCCCGTTGGTCGGAAGTTGATTTCTCAAACGGACTGATATATTTATTAATTGAAATTTATATTTTCGGTTCGAAGTTCGAAGTCCGAAGTCCGAAGTCCGAAGTCCGAAGTCCGAAGTCCGAAGTCCGCAAACTTTTCCACACTAACCGTCGTCTAATAAAAGATGGCTCCTCAGGACCGAATATTGCCGTTGCTAAGCTGCTGTAGAAATCCTATATTTCAATGAGGAGAAGATATCCATTTATGAAGGACAGGCTATGAACGATACGCTTCGTAATGCCGGAATTATTTTAATGATATTTGTCTCGGCCTTTGTGCTCTACCGGGTGGTTACCGAGGTAAAGCAGGTCGATGTTGATGAACATATGCAGCAGCTGGGGCAGCTGCTTTTTGATCGCGTCCCCGAAGGAGAAGAACGGGATGCGCTTGCCGCTGAATACAATGATTATGTCGAGAAAGTGCGCAACCGCGAGGTGGCCCCGGAATCCGTTGAACGCGTAGCAGCAGGGATTCTGAACCTGAGCGGAAGTAAAAAGACATTATCCCCTCGTGAAGCAGAAGCAGTGCTAACGCTTGCCGTAGATGCACCGAACCCGGTTGGATTGTTTAAAACCCCTGCTACTCCAAAGCCTGCACCAGCTCCAAATCCTGAGCGTTGGAGAAAAGTTGACGATCGCATTAAGGCCGCAATGGAATTTACGATGACCGTTAAAGCTCAGGAAGAAGAAATTGCCGTCCACGAGGAAAATGAAAAGCCGATATTCCACGTCCATCCGAACCTGGATATTGCCATGGACATGGAGATGAAGAACAAGCTCAAACATGACAATATGGAAGACCTGGCTGAAAAAGTGCGAATGCTCGAAGAAGAGAAAATGCTGGAATGGCAGGAAAACTTCGAGCAGGTAATGGAAGCGAAAGCGCTTAAGCTGGAAGCGGAGATGAAAAAGCTTGAGCATGAGATAAATCGCATCGAATTTCAGGAACTTTCTGACGGTAAAAAAGTGCTGCATCTGGTTAGCTCGCTGGCTATTCTGGATTCGATCGGTCTTCCCATTCCGGTAAATATCGACTCTATTCTTCAGGAAGTCGGTCGGGAACTGGAGGAGTCGGATATACAGATACAAATTGAGTAACTACAGGCAGTAGGTAGTAGGTAGTAGGCAGTAGGTTTGTCACACCGAGCCTGTCGAGGTGCTAATCAGAGTTTCGATAGCAATTAACGAACGGCAGTGAGAAGACGGCAGATAAAAAACGGCAGGTTGAAGGTGGAAATCTAGCCTGCGGCTTTAGTCGTGGGTGATTAAGGGAGAGGAAAATTGGAGATTGGAAAACCAAAAGCGAACCTGTTTCGCTTTTTTTTGTTTGTGGTGTTTTGTACGAATCTGGCTTTTGCACAGCGCCTGCCGAACGAACATTACTTTGCCGGTGTGATTGTTAAAGGAAAGCCATACCTCTTTATTAAGGATGCGGCAACAGTTAGAAGCGTTCAAAATCTGTTGTTAGAAGCCCAAATTATAAGACAGCAACAGCTCAATTCTACTGTTAGTGAACCTGTTCTCGAAGTCAACAAACCTCATACCTTTCAAAATCTTATGCTCGCAACTGGGAATTATGCCCGAGTAAAGTATTACACCAGATATTTTACCCATTATCCACTTATGAAGGAACTTAAATCTTTAGAATACATCGTTCCTATGCCAGGGCATCCAATAATACTTCAGTCTTATAGTAAAGATAATTCCGGCTATGTATCTGAGGTTATGGTTGATAGTATTTTCTATAATCTGGAAGGTGAACTGCTAATAACATGTAGCATGATTTCTGAAAAAGACTCACTGGCTATTCTATCGAATGAACGGTCAATGTTACGGATTATTGCATCGACAAGAAGAAGCAAATTCGAAGGGCTAAGTCTAAACCAGGATATTCCTGCTGTAATAGAGAACAAAAGCCGCAAATTAGCTCAGGTGTTGAATAAAGTATTTGAGAAAAAGAAGTATAGTAGAAGTTCTGAAACAACTGTACAGCCATTCATGTTTACCGAGCGAGTTCGTGGATCTCGTAAGCCAGTTACCAGAACATTATATGCAATTAGTGTATCTTCCTGTTGCTATGAAAGGACAAGTAGAGGATTTGTGTCAATTCTGGATGAAAATGGCGAAGAATTATGGCGCTCTGAACTTGGATATTATTATGAGGAAGTATTCGTAACCGACGTAAACAGCGATGGGAAAAGTGAATTGATATTTACACCCTTAAAAGGAGACTTCTTCTTTGAGCTAATGATCCCCGATCGTGATTTTCACACGGGAAGGTTTATTATGCGAAAAGTGCTGGATCATCGTTTACCTCTGGATTTTGATAGCGGCTGTTAGATTCAAAACGGTTGATGTGAAGATACCCTTGCCGTCCTTTACCTGCCGTCAGTTAATTGCCGTTTTTTGATCTGCCGTATGTAAATTACCGCTCACCATTCACCGCTCACTGTTGCCCACTGCTTGCTTTTTACCGGCCGTCAGTTAATTGCCGTTTTTTGATCTGCCGTATGTAAATTACCCCCTCACCTTTCACTGCTCACCCCTCACCGTTCACTGCCACAAGCCACAAGCCACCCGCCAACACAATTTTTGTAACCTCCCCCAAATTCAAATCATCTCATTTTCGAAACCTGATAATAATTCACTGTAAAAATATAAAACCACCAACACAGGGGTTGAAATGAGTGCACAAAAAGTTTTAGTAACCGGAAGCAGTAACGGATTTGGATATTTAATCGTTCAGTCTTTAGTTGATAAAGGACACACCGTCTATGCCACAATGCGCGGAGCTGACGGAAAAAATGCCGGTAAGGCTGCAGAGCTTAGTTCTTATGCAGAAGGAAAAGATGGATCTGTTCATATCATCGATCTCGATGTTACCAGCGATTCATCTGTTGAAGAAGCGATTGGCAAAGCAGTTGAGCTAGGTGGTATCGATGCAGTTGTGAATAATGCCGGTTACGGCGTGGGTGGATTCACCGAGGCGGTAACCACTGACCAAATGAAGCATATTTTCGACGTCAATGTATTCGGCGTTCACCGCGTTACCCGAGCTGCACTGCCGGGAATGCGAGCACAGGGCTCCGGACTATTCGTAAATATTTCCAGCGTAATGGGACGCGTCGTACTACCCTTTGCCGGCCCCTATACAGCTACCAAGTTTGCACTTGAAGGATTTTCCGAAAACCTGCGCTACGAGTTGGCACCCACTGGCGTGGACGTTACAGTTGTCGAGCCAGGCGGATTCGGCACTGGCTTCCTCAGCGCAATGGTTTCCGGAAGTGATGAGTCCAGACTTGATTCTTACGGTCCGTTAAAAGAAGTGCCGGACCAGATGTGGGGTGGATTCGAACAAATGCTGGCCGCTGATGACGCACCGGATCCGCAGCTGGTAGCAGATGCGGTTATAGAGCTGATTGAAACACCTGCCGGTAAGCGTCCTTTTAGAGTGGTCGTAGACCCAATGACCGGTGGCGAAGGCCCGACAACGATCAATGGAGTTACCGATCAAATCCAGACCGCTATTATGACGAACTTCGGCATGGAAGATTCGCTTTCGGTAAAAGGATAAGTTACATGAAAGCACCGCGCTATTATGTAATAGCACAGTTATGGATTAAAAGCGATCGCGCAGCAGCCTTTGAAGCCTTTGAGAAAAAGGCTGCTGCCGCGATGGCAGAATTTGACGGGCGTATAGACACCGTTATCCGTCATGCCGAACAGGATGAAAACAGCCCGTTCGAAACTCATTTGCTGTCTTTCCCGGACGAAACAGCGTTTCGGGCTTATCTAACCAGCGAATCAGCTCAGAAACTTGCAGAGGAACGAAAAGACGTTATCGAAAAGAGCCTGGTCTTTCCTGGTCAACAACTGCATTATCTTCGGGACGATAGTTAACAGTCCCATCTTCCTGTAAAAAACACTCGACTTTCAGCTTTAATCCATGCTATTATAAAAGCGGATTCGCACTCCCATTACTTTTCTCTTTTTTAAGGAGCTTAAGATGTTCAGATGCTTCCTTCTCTTATCTCTCTGTGCTGGTCTTTATCTCTTTGCCGGCAGCGACCGCTACAGTAAAATACTCTTGACTGGAAATTATCACGGTGAAGACGTCGATATTTCTTCTGAGGAAACCTGGCTGGCACTTGTTCACAAAGATAACGGTTTCTATCTGGAGGAAACCCGCCTGCAAATAGATGCGGTCCACGATGCGATGGTAGATCGTCCGGGCGAAAAATCCGGCAAGGCAATCAACATTACTCAGCACAATTCATCAATTTTGATCCTTGCAAAATCACTTGGTTTAAAAGCTGGTAAAATACAGGGGCAAACATTTCCCGGACATTATTTCAAAAACGATGAACCTCAGCATATCCAGTTCAATGGAAAGCCTTATCATCTTCGAATGCACATTCCGCCTGTACTAGATCGTGAGTCAAAAAGCGATCTGGAATTTTCCTCTAATGAAAAAAAGCAGACGCTGAGAAGCTACTACACCAGGGCCCAAAATGACACGTTATACGTGTTTGGGGATGAAAGTGCCGTTGGTATTATTTGGGCGGGAGATTTGGACCGGGATGGAAAACCGGATTTGATCATGAGCCTCAGTGATCACTATAACGTTATGGAAACTGCACTCTTGCTTTCATCAAAAGCGGATGAGGGAGGGCTGGTGAAACTTGTTGCCACCTTCAGAGCTACCGGATGTTAATTGAATTTCTACTATGAAAGAATTCATGCTCAGAACACAACGTCTTGATCTTAAAAAGCTGCAGCAGGAGGATCTGGAAAACTTGCATCAGCTTTGGTCACTACCCAAAGTACGTAAGTATTTATGGGATGATGAAATTGTGCCACTGTCCCAAATGCAGGACGTAATGTTGGAAAACGACAGGCTTTTTGAAGAGGAGCGTGTTGGCCTTTGGGGAATTTATGAGTCTGGAAAATCACAGTTAATCGGTTTTACCGGATTTTGGTATTTTTTTGAACCGCCGCAGCTTCAGCTGCTGTATGGGTTGGATCCTCAATTCTGGAAAAAAGGGTATGCGGTTGAAGCAGCTGGTGAGATGCTGCGTTATGGATTTGAATTTATCGGTCTTAAAGAAATACATGCCGCAACCGATTCGCCCAATAAAGCCTCACAAAATGTACTAAATCGCCTGCAGATGAAAAATATTGCTAACCCGGTTTCCGATACACCCGATACCTTATTTTATCGTATTGCGCAGCAAGATTGGGCTCAAAATCGATAACGAGCTATTTCACTTATCAATATAATAAATCCGATATTATTAGATTGATAAAGCGAGTTCGTCGTTTTATGCTCAATAATGCTTTAAAACGTGGTTTTGGCGATCTAAAGACTTGGCACGATTTCTGAATTATGATTATCTAAATCCATTGATCGTTTCCCTATCTGTATCTGGAGGAAGGTATATGTCTATCAGAAGATTTCCCGTGCTTATCATCGGTTTACTGTTGTCCGGTTTAATGCTGAATGCGCAGCCTTTGACCAATCAGGTAGGCTATCTCCCGCAGTCCAACAAGTTTGTTTATACAACTCAACCTACCGACAGCTTTTACGTTATAGATCAGTCTACCCAGGCCATCGCTTATCGCGGTGGGATTACGGTAAATGTTGTGAACGACCCGAATACTGAGACCAATATTTTTGAAGGGGATTTCTCAACGCTTCAAACTCCCGGGAACTATATCGTCACCATACCGGGGCAGGGGTTCTCACAGGTTTTTGAAATCGGAGCTAACGTTTACGAAGCCGCCTCCGCAGCATCGATAAAGGCCTTTTATTTTCAGCGTTGTAATTTCGATCTGGTTGGCAGCTTTGCCGATCCGTATTTCCATCCGCGTTGTCATGTTGCTGATGGTGTACTTCATCCATCAACCGGCGGCTCCGGGTTTAAGCTTGCGCGCGGTGGCTGGCACGATGCAGGTGATTATGGGAAGTATATTGTAAATGCTGCCGTAACGGTCGGCACCCTGCTTCTGGCGCATGAAGTATTTCCCAGCCGATTCGCCTCAGACAATTTGAACATTCCCGAGAGCGGTAACAGCATACCGGATATTTTAGACGAGGTTCGTTTCGAGCTGGAGTGGATGCTTCAAATGCAGGATACTGTGAGTGGCGGTGTTTACCATAAGCTGACGTTTGAGGTATTTAGTGCATTTGCGATGCCGCAAAACACCAGTGGAACCCGATACATATACGAAATATCTTCAGCCGCCACGGCCGATTTTGCAGCAGTCATGGCGCGTGCCGGTCGCATGTATCAGCCCTATGATGCCGTTTTTGCGCAAGAATGTCTGGATGCAGCTGTATTGGCGTGGGGTTACCTGCAGGCTAATCCGAATATTGTTCCCTCTGGTGGATTTCAGAACCCTCCCGGAACCAATACCGGAACCTATGGAGATGGTAACGATAGCGATGAGCGGTTCTGGGCAGCTACGGAACTTTATATTACAACCGGAGAGACAAGCTACCATAATTATTTTATCGGTAATTATTCACAGTTTGGGCTTATTAACGGTGAAATATCCTGGCCGAACGTACAGACGCTTGGGTATTTAACGTATATGCTGAATGATGTGAGTGGACAAAGTCAAAATATTAAAAACCTGATTCGCACATCCCTGCAAAATTTTGCCCTGGGAACGATAACGACGACCACAAATCGCGGCATGCGTTTGTCAATTTCTCCGGGTGAGTTCGTCTGGGGCAGTAATTCGGTGATCATGAACAAGGCTATTTTGCTGATCTTGGCTTACGAAGAGTTTAACGATCCGGCTTATCGACTGGCAGCGCTATCTCAACTGGATTATATCTTTGGTGCCAACCTGCACAACGTTTCATTTCTTACCGGTAGCGGTGAGAAGGATGTTCAAAATCTTCATCACCGACCGTCCGCAGCGGATGGTATTCCAGGTGCCTTACCGGGCATGCTTTCCGGTGGGCCGAATGAATTTCTTGGCGACCCGGTATTGCAGGCAAATTTTACTGATCAGACACCACCGGCACTGTGCTGGATTGATGATGTCGGCAGCTATGCCGGAAATGAGATGGCGATAAACTGGAACGGGGCGATTGCTTTTGTGCTCGGCTATTTTGCCGGTGAAGGAACAGTGAGCTCCGTAGAAGATCCTTCTGATCTTAAGCCCAAATCACTAAATCTTCAGCAAAATTATCCGAATCCGTTTAACCCATCAACTGCTATTCCGTTTCAGCTCGGAAAGGCCGGCAATGTACAGATAAAGATTTATAATACCCTGGGGCAGGTGGTACGGCAGCTGGTTAACAGCCAGCTGTACGACGCTGGCGAGCATCGTGTTATCTGGAATGGCTTTGATGATAACGGTTCCCTGGCCCCCTCAGGCGTCTACATTTATGAACTTTCTGCCGGCAAGGTCCGCTATGCCAAAAAGATGGTCTTCATGCGTTAATGTAACAAATATTGCTCCTGTGTTACAGCAGGCGAGCAAACTGTAGCCCTACCGCAATAACCGGCAAACTTTACCGCAATAAAAAAAATATAGCTTCCATTATAAATGGGAGCGTCGCAACTGCGACAACATGGACGTCCCCTTCAGGCGAGCCGTGGCTGTATTTAATTCTTTCCCCGGCGAACTCCCACATTGATATCTTAAAACTTTCAATCATGAGGAAATCCATGAAGGACTTTTTTAGCTTTTATCACGATATGCGCAGTAAACCGGTCTATTTCATTCTCGGACCCCAGGGGTCGGGATCGAATTTGACGTCAAACTTATTTATAAAGGTGTTTGGTTGTGAAGCGGTGAGGGATCGTTCCCTGATTTTCAATGCCGCAGTGCGGATTAAAAAAGACAACTCTTCGATAAAAAAAGAAGTGGATTATGTAATTGGTAAGCTTTTTCCAAACGCTTTTAATAAGCGCTTTTTCGGTGGAAAGCACTACCATCACCAAAATAAGAACTATATAGGTATTGGGGAATTCGTCTCAAAAGTACCGATGCAGACGGCCGAAGATTTTGCCTACTTTTTTTACGCTTATCATGCCTGGAAAAATGGTCATGATATGATCGCCGTAAAAAGCGACGACATCTGGGAAAACCTCGAGCACCTCGAAAGCATTTTTTCCAACGGAAGGTTCATTTTATTAGTGCGTGATCCCCGAGATAACGCACTGTCGGTTATGCGAAAAAACTTTGGACCCAGAGATATTTACGTAAGCTCAAAGTATATCAAGCAGCGGTTGAACATTTATACCCGCTTCTGCGAAAAGCATGAAAACAGAGGCTTGATGATAAAATATGAGGATATCCTGAACCAACCGGTTGAGTGTGTTCGCAAGATTGCTCAAAAGTTTGAAATGACGATTCCAACGGACCTGGAAGAGCGGATTGAGAGCCTGAAAATTCGTCCTTACAATTCACAGAAGTGGCGCAGGCTCTCTGATAACGATCTTTTAATTGCTGAAACGATTTTGCTAAATGAATTGAAACAGTTTGGTTATGAAACTGTAAATCAGACGTTTTATCATATAGACAAGAACACAGCTTTCAAACACAACGTCAATGATATGTGGCAGCGGGTTCCGCAAAAGCTGAAATACGTATTTGGAAATATTGTTTCTCCGTAAAGATATAAAACCCTCATGAAGTCCTCCCATTGTTTCAGGCACTGTCGCACCTGGAACAGTGGGATTTTTTTATCTCCAAAACCGATAGCTTTTTTGAATATCCATCCAGCTACCGGACTTGTAAAGTTCAGCCAGCTCAGCCGGTGTTAAGAGATTATTCTTCTGGTAGTGTGATAAGTCGTCTAGCGCTCTTTTGAACTGTTTAAGGCGTATGGTGGGCAGGAATTGAACGTCACCAGCCTCTCCAGCAGCAACATAGAAAATATGGTCAAAACCGCTATTGGATTCATTATTTCTGGCAAGAGATTTCCAGAACATGATGCCGTTTAGATTGTCTGCATTAGACTGATAAACCAGCTGGAACGGATCTCTACCCGACTGATGAAGAAATGGTGTAGCGCCATATAGCCAAACCTGTTTGCCTTCTCGTAGCAACCCCTGTGCTTTAACATCCGAAAGTGAATCGCCAATTGAATGTCCGGCAATTGCCCAGATCGGAATGTCTTCTATAAAGGGATAACCCTTATTAATGCGCAGATCTCTATCATCAAAACCCTTATGTTCATCGCAGAAAAAGTGGGATATGTCAATGCGAAAGCGAATGTCGAGCGGGAAAGATTCGCTGAAAACGCTTTCGGTTAACTGGTGATAATAGTGCAGAGCTTTATAGTCTTCGTATTGTTTCGGTTCGTCCAGATTCCAGGGAATACCATTTTTCTCATTCGGCTTTTGATTACAGTATACCTGGAATGTTGTGTTTATCCAGCCACGTTTCTGAAAGTGTTGAATAAATTGTTTAGCAAAGGCCTGCCAGATAGCCTCATACCTTTGGCGATTGGAAAAATATAGCGTAAGCGGTGCCGGCCACTCTGGATTGAACGGCAGGTAAGCATGAGAAAGTGGTTTTCCATCCTGAAAAGCACTGCCGTCGTACAGGGGAGCAAACCTTGCATCAAATTCGGTCCAGTCCAGTAGCGGATTTAACAGATCATCATTCAGCAATTTCGGTACAGAGGTTTTATAGGGGATTCCACGCTGACTGCGATAGGGCAATGGATTTAAAATAGCTCCATGCTTTCTGGCAAATCTGTGTGCCTTAATGTCCAGCAGGTTTCGCTTGACTGCTGTAGTATCGTCTGGTGCGGCCCGATAGTGTTTATAGCCGTACTCATTCATATCAAGAATGAGTTGCGTACTGCTGTCTGGATAGACCTCATATTGAATTTGAACTTCCCGACTCAGGGTAAGGCTTGCCGTTATTATCTCCATTGTCAGTTGTTCCGGAGAATTCGGTTGTCTGACCGGGTAGGGAAACTCCAGCCATACTCCGTCCAGCTTTGCTTTAACCGGATTAGGAAAGCCGGTTAATTTATCGGTATAGGTGAAAATGGTTTGATAGTATGCAGCTGAAGAATCCGTTCCCTGAATGTTCGTTTGTGCGGTTGACATTGGGACAAGCACATCGGGATACCAGGCATTGCCTTCTTCGCTGTTGCGAATCAGTCCAATACGATAGGCGTTGATTGCCAGTGGTGATTTCGAGTAAATAACGATTTTTTCTAATTCTTTATGTGGAGTAAAGATTTGCAGGCAGGCTGCTTCATTACGTAATACGGTGAAGTGATGACTCTCTTTATCGTTGAGGTGAGGTGTATGATTGTAGGTCAGATCACCTTCTCCGACTACCCTGGCATTAAAGGGATTAAGGGTTATTTCCGGAGGGAGGATGCGTATTGGCTCAAGTGGTTCTTCTGTGCAGCTTAATATTAGTAGCGTTATGATCAGCAGGATGTATTTCATTCGTTCAAAGTTCAAAGTTCTAGGTTAAAGGTGAAAAGGCAAAAGTAAAAAGTGAATTAGGCAATTAGGTAAATTAACTTTCTGTTTCTGCCTGTATCTCACCGGCTCTGCCCGTCTTTGCCTGCTTCTCTCTGTCTCTGACAGATTCTTACTATTTCTGAGCTAGCGTTAATGGTCTTACTCTCGCTCACCCATTCGCCCGCTCCGGGACGACACACTGCTTTCTGTGCTCTGTGTTCTGTGTTCTGTGCTCTGTGTTCTGTGTTCTGTGTTCTATCTAAGATATCCAGCCTTTTTCAATAGCATGTGACAATACGTCTTCAGAATGATTAAAAAATATCATGTCGACGTTCTGTTTGCTGCAGCGATCCTGATAGCTTCTGAACTTATCACTATCTGCTTTACCGGCAACGTCACGGATGTATACTGCGGCAATTCTACCGGCAAGCTGTTCAACAGACCAGGTATAAACCGAGGCGTCATGTTGCGTGCTGTCGCCGATTAAAATGAAAGACATGTTTGGATAAACATCACAGAGTTTTTGAATATAGGCAAACTTATGGTGCCTGTGTCCGACAGAGAAGAACTTATCTTTATCAAAACCGTAATCCTTCAGGAAAAGCGGTCCCTTCGGCAGGCCATTTCGTGAAAGGAAGTCACATAGAAAATCATACAGGTTCCATGGACTGCTGGAAAGATAAAATACCGGCTGTTTAATATTCGTTCCGTTTCCGCTATGTAATCTCTGATAGAGCTCAGATACACCCTCAAAGGCTTCCCGGGTGGCCGCATTTTTAAAAAATAGTTCGGTAGCACCTCGGAGAGGATTATCTACATAGCTTTTCAGTATTGTATCATCGAGGTCACTGATAATCCCCAGGGTGGTTTTTGGATGGAGCTGTAATAGTTCTCCGGTACCTTCATTGCGCTCACGCTTTGGCAAGTAGCTATCCGGTATAATTATTTTTGTTGAAAGCCATTGTTCGGTAGCCGATTCTTTTACCGGCATGGTTAAGCGGAAATAGCCCTCTTCATCTGCCTGAACCTGATAACTTTGCCCGTTAAATGAAATTTGTAGCGGACAAAAGGCTACTTCATCACTTTCCAACCGCTTCAGCATATTCCAGAAATTTTGCATCGAGGAGGTCTCTTTTAATGCCTCAGCAATTACTTTTGGCTCAAGAATCCTGCCTTCGATATAGGCGTTTTGCTGGTTAGCGAATCCACGATAGGGGAGTATATGCAGGCTATCCGGTTCAGAAAAACGCCGAAAAATCTGATCAGCGGCCTGATCAGCGGAAGCGGCTACTTCGCGAATAATGGCATACCAGTCAATCATTGTCACTCCAAATAAAAATTATCTTCAGCTTTATGTTACTAAAAAACAGTGATATAAGGTATCGTGTCTGTTGTCTGTTCGCTATAGTGGGGGCCAAAACCGGCTTTATTCTTATTTTTAGGTAATGGCGAACATTCCGTTTCCGATAATCATCTCAACCCGAAAAAAAGATCGGGACTAAATTAAGACAAGGTGTTGAAAAATGAGACAAAAAAACGAAACAACTTTTCAAAAGCGACGAGAAACCGTACACCCGAAAAGTGAATCGTTCTCCTAAAACACTGTTTTTATTGACTTAATTGATTTTGGTACGGCATTTGTAGTTCAGCAGCATGAGTTCATAAGGATGTGAAACTTCAACATGGTGGTTTAAATGTATTTCCTCATTTTACTCTTAAATAACCCAAATAATTATTTATTCTCATCAACAGGGAGGTAGATCCTCATGGGTCAACAACAACTCTTACTCATCGTTCTCGGCGTAATCGTCGTAGGTATTGCAATCGCAGTCGGTGTAACCATGTTCCAAAGTAACGCTATCGAGTCAAATCGACAGGCAGTTATCAGCGACCTGGTTAACTATGCGTCTAAAGCTCAGCGTTTTTATCGCACCCCTGCCCAGCTGGGTGGTGGCTCACAGAGCTTTGATGATTTTTATATTAGCCCGATTGATACTGGAAACGCAAACGGTTCATACAGTGCAGGTACAACTGCTCCGAGTGGAACAGCTTTCGTAGCAGGCAGCACTACTGCTATTTCCAGTAGCTCCGGTACTATTTACCTGACAGGTTGTGGTAAAGAGGTCGGTGATAACGGTACTACGGTTGTTAAAGTAGCCGTAACTGTAACACCGTCAGATATTAGCACGACTATTCTTAATTAAGCAGTATTTGTTAGTAGCCGGAGTCGTGAAAGTGCGACTCCGGTATTTTGGACAGGATAACCAAATGGAGTTGGTAAAATGCCTGATTTTCGCTTTGAAGGAACGACAGGGGCAGGGAGAGCAGTGCAGGGAGTTATTGCTGCAGACAGCCTGTCGGAAGCAAAACTAAAAATACAACAGCTCGCCAATAAGCATAAGGTTGCTATTAACGCAATCAAGAAGCGTAAGACCTTTCTCTACAAGGTAAAGAAAGGAGCTGAAGCACCAATTACCGGAGAACAGAGCGCTTTCAGTAAAGAAGAGGTTGAGATTGCCCTCAAGCGTCTGGGCTATACGGTCATATCGATTAACCCCAAGCTATTTGATTTCAAAATGAAGCCGCCGGCGGCGGAGATTGTAACTTTTGTACGAGTGAGTGCTGATCTTCTTCGTGAAAAGCTGCCCTATAATGAAGTGCTGCAGCTCTTGATGAATGATATCGAGAATAAAACTCTAAAAGGTGCAGTCAAGGAGATCAATAACGATCTCCGACAGGGTAAAGATAGTGAGGAGGCGTTCATTAAGCAGGAACGCGTTCTGGGACGCTTTACCGCACGTATGCTTGGACTGGCATCGAAAAGCGGTAACATGGCCGATATTTATGAGAGCACGGCGAAGTTCCTGGAACGTGATGCCGAATTTAAGAAAAACCTGAAGAGCGCTCTCATTACGCCTATGTTCACTTTGGCTATTCTTTTTGGGGCCTGCTTCTTCTACATCGCCTACATTTTCCCGGAGACGGCAAAGCTCTTTCTGAAGCTCGGCTCAGGATTGCCACCAATGACAACCGCCACACTGGCATTCTCTGACTTTCTTGTCGCCAATATGTGGTGGATGATGTTAACACTTATTGGCTCTCTGGTGGCGCTTGTCTGGTGGGTTAGCACGCCTAAAGGGAAATACATAAAAGATCGCTTCATAATTCGCATACCCGTATTGGGTACGCTGATACACAAGACGTCTATTGAAATTTTTTGCCGGGTATTTAATGCCCTATACAGCGGTTCCGGGGAAAATATCGAAGCCATTCGCCTGGCCTCTGAAGCATCCGGGAATAAGTATATAGAAAGCAGAATAAAAACGGTTGCCATACCCATGATGTTAAGTCAGGGTAAAGGGCTGGTAGAGGCCTTCGAAGCGTCTGAGGTGTTTACCAAAACTGCCATTTCCCGATTTAACTCTGGAGCGGAAACCGGAACCGTTAAGCGATCCGCTGAACAGATTGCTAACTACTATGAGAAAGAGACCGTTTATAAACTCAATAATGCAATTGAATTCATTCAATTGATGATCGGTATGGTAATTATGGTTGTCATTTCCGGATTGACAATTATTTCCTCGGAGACAGCAATGATTACACCAAAGTCGCCGATGCAGTAAAAAGTGGGGGGAGACCACTTTATCTGAAGGGTTGGGAGAGAGAATGCAAGACAATATGTACAAATTGGGTATGTCGCTGGTAAAGCGCGATGCATTGCCTTTCGAAACGCTGGAGCGGGCGCTGAAGTTCAAGCAGTCCGACCCGGCCGGAAGCAATAAGAGCCTGGCACATATTCTCGTTGACGAATTCAATATTGATCATGATCTGGTCTTTAGCGAAGTTTCTCAGCTTTATGGTTTTAAAGAGTTTACTTTTACCGAGTCAATGCTGTCGGAAGATCGGGTAGAATTTATCCGGAAGATTATTGAGCCTCTTCCGGAATCCACCCGCGAAATGATGGTACGGGAGAAAATTCTGGTTGTAAAACACGCCGGGACAACTCCACTAAAGCATGTATTTGTTTCTACGGATCCAACGAACAAACATATACCGAATATCGCCCGTGCCATCGGCGCGAAGCGTTATGAAATTTGCTACATCAGTCCTGAAAGTTTCGAGTCGCTGCTCGAAAAAGTAATGCCGCGTGAAAACGAATTCCTCAAAATGATGGAAGACGGTAACTTCGACATCGATGTGGAAAACGATGAAGAAGGTGAATTCGATGAGCAGGCAATTGAAGCGGAAATCAATAAGAGTATTCTGGTAAATCTGGTTGAGGGGATGCTGATCGAAGCAGTTCGTCAGAAAGCCAGTGATATTCACATCATACCTAAAGATGCAACAACCACAGAAATTCACTTCCGAATTGACGGGCGCTTACGATTATGGCATGCGCAATCCGGTGTTCGGCCGGAATCCTTGTCGGCTGTAGTAAAAGATCGCTCACGCAATGTCGATCGCTTTGAAAGAGAGAGTTCTCAGGACGGATTTATCCAGCGCATGATTGATGGACATACCATCCGCTATCGCGTGTCGGTCGTGCCGATTGTTGGGAAAGTGTACAAGTACAAGCTGGAGAGTATCGTTATTCGAATTCTGGACGATCGGAATGTGATTACCGATCTGGATATGCTTGGCTTTCATGGAACTGCCAGGGATTTCTTTGTAAAAGCGATTTCTCAGCCACAGGGGATGGTTATCGTTACGGGACCAACCGGAAGCGGTAAATCAACCACATTGATCGCTGCACTTAGCTATATCGTTTCGCCGGAAATTAACGTCCTAACTGTAGAGGATCCGGTGGAATATGTGATTCCGGGCGTGCGACAGTTAAAGATTAGTACGAAAAACAATTTTGATCAGGCGCTCAGGGCTATCCTACGGCACGATCCGGATGTGGTTATGGTAGGGGAGATGCGTGATAAAAAGACTGCGGAAACAGCCATTAAATTATCAAATACCGGCCACCTGACCTTCTCTACACTACACACGAATGATGCACCGAGTGCGGTGTCTCGATTATTTAAGATGGGGGTAGAGACCTTTCTTATCGCCTATGCGATCAACATTATTATTGCTCAGCGTCTGCTTCGAAGGTTGTGCAAGAAATGTAAGCGACCGATCAGGTCTCTTGATAACAGCATTCCTCTGCGCCTGGGATTTAGCTTGGAAGAAATCCAGACTACAACGTTTTATGAGGCTGTTGGCTGCGATGAGTGCCATAACGGCTATAAAGGACGCGCAGCAATTCACGAGGCGCTGTATTTCAGTAAGGAAATACGCCAGATGATTTTCGAAACGGGTTCCGAAATCAACGAAACGGCCATCAAAAATCTGGCTATAAAGCAGGGGATGCTTACGCTTCGAGCCTCTGCACGAGAACGCGTAAAAGAAGGTATAACGACCTTTGAAGAAGTTGCTAAAACAACAAATGACGATTAACCGGGAGCTATGGAATGCCGGGTGGACAATACATTATTACCTTTGCAGCAATGATTATGCTGACGGTAACGGTTATGAACCTGAACAACAACCTTGCAGATAGCGATATTAACCTGTCACAAAATCGCTATCGAATGGAAGCTTTGTCAATCATGAACTCCTATGCGGAAAAAGCGGTTCAGGAATATTTTGATGAGGCGTCTACTGATTCAACCAGTAGAAAAGAGTTGGTTGATTTTACTTTGCCGGCAAACCTGGGTGCAGATGCCGGAGATGCCGGGACAATAGATGATTTCGATGATTACCACAATATAGCGATTCTTGATACCGGACAGAGTGGTGTTGTTTATCGTTTGAGTTTTGATGTAGAGTATGTTCAGCTTTCCGGGAGGCAGTTGATAACGTCTACTACGGCCCAGTATGTGAAGCGAATGCGAATTAGCTTAACAGATAACTACGCCGATCCGATTATTTATCGTAATGATAATGGTGTTCAGGTTAAAGATACGCTCACACAGGAAGTGGTGTATGGGTATTGGTTTTATAACTGATTAGCAAAACGAACAGGGATGTTTTATGCAAGGCTACCTTGATATTCTCGGTGCCACGATGCTTGGCGGGTTTATCCTGCTGATTGCCATGACGGCATCCGATAACGGCATGCGGGAAGTGTACAACTACAATTCCGGTGCGATGATGCAGAATAATCTCGCACTTACCTCTCGTATTATGGAATACGACCTCCGCAAGATGGGCTTTGGCATCAGTGAGAGTGATTCTGCTGTGCTGATCGGACAGCCCGATCGAATTAAGTTTATTGCACAATTAAACCTTCGTTCCGATCTGAATATGGCCGTTCGGGGTGTCAGTTCTACTGATGGGGTTGTTGATACCATTGAATATCGAATTGAGCAGGATGAAGTCATCGACTTTGGCGATACCACCGTTACCATGTATCGGGTAACTCGCAAGATTTCAATTGCAAATATCACGGTAGACTCGGCAGTTGTCGGTAGAGTCGGAGATAATCAGGTCTTTAGTTATCTGGATCAGGCCGGAAACGCTGCTCCGAGCCTTGCGGGTACCAAATCGATTGATTTAGCACTGAAAACATTTGATCCGTCAGTAGTCTTGAGTCCCGAGCTGGTTCATCAGGATGTCGGAACCAATAATAATCTAATGTTTCGTAAACGGGAGCTGGCGCGGATACTGCGACCCTCTTTTTTTCGTTCAAATCGTATAACCGCTAAAAACCTCAGACGATAAGGAGAACGGCATATGTTTGGAAAGGGAGCATTGATCGTCGTATTGGGATTTAGCATGGCGTTCGCTACGTATCAGCTGAAGCTGAACTCTGCGGTTTTATCTACACGTGATAATTTTAACGCGTTTTACATTCAGACGCAGGTAAAGCAGACGGCGCAAAATGCGATCAACTATGGGTTGAATCAGATGTGGCTAACCGATACCACCAATGCAACCTATTACATCAATACCCAGCTTTGTTCTTCGGAGGTGGTTATTTCTTCAGCGGGATTGGATACGGTTAAGGTTGTTGCCCGTTCCTGGGGATACGTGTTTAATCAGGATGAGTTTTCGGAGTTTGGCCGATCGCTTCGCGTCGAAGATTCGATTGTCGCCTTTTATAGCTATCAAACTTCGGCTTCAAGATATTTTTGGTTTACGAATACCGAAGGAGTCGTGTACTGGATTACCGGAGATAGTATTACCGGACCGCTCCATACCAATGACGTGATTCGTACTTCCGGTTCACCGGTTTTTCAGGGGAAGGTGACTGCACAAAGCGGTATTACACCCGATCCTTCCGGAGGTAGTAGCAGCGCGGTTTTTAATGGTGGTTGGGAAGTAGGTAGCGGGGCAGCAGTTCCAACAGACGCTTCAACCATGTACAAGGCTGCATCAAACGGAAACAACGGGCAGCCTATGAATAAGGTAGCCCTCTTTGATACTGAGGTGTCTTTTGAGTTTCTCGATAATGGTGATGTTGTTAGTACTGTAACGGGGGAATCACCTGATACCGTTTCGCTATCAACTATTGCTCCTACGGGAGTTATCTACAGCACCGCTGATGTACGAGTAAAAGGCACGCTGGATGGGCAGGTTAGTATCTACTCGGGGCAATCAATTTACATCGATGACGATATCGTATACAAAGAATCGTCCCGGGATAATGCTAACTCCAACGATCTACTGGGCCTTGTAGCACAGAACGATATTTTGGTGACGGATAATACAGCGAATAATACCGATTTGCATATAGAAGCCAGCATGATAGCAATGACCGGTAAGTTTACAGCAGAAAACTATCAGACCAGACCGGTTTCCGGGACATTATATATCACCGGAAGCATCATGCAGGAAACACGCGGACCCGTGAGCACTTTTAACTGGTCAGACAGGTCCATATTAAGTGGATTTCAGAAAAACTATATATATGATGAGCGGCTACAGGGAGTATCACCACCATATTTCCCTTATATAAGGAGCCAGAGTTTGGTCGCATGGTGGGAGTAAGACACGGTTCTCCAGGGAGGGATAGACGTGACTGTAAGTTCGAACATGGCGCTGGAAGCGCGAAATTTATTAGATAAGCTAAAGAAACGTATTCCGGATTTGCTGCTGGAGTATGAACGACAACGATTTATTTCTACAGAAATCGTTGATAAGCTAACGCTTGAAGAGCTTGCCTCTCTTCGGGAGTATATGAATGATGTACTGATGCTGATGCGGGAGTATGAAGCTTCAGACATTGAAATGGGTGGCTATTCCAGTACTCACCATATTTGGCTGCGTATTAAAGGAGAAAAGAAACAGGCGGAGCAGTTTGGTCGCTTCGATATAGATGATTTCTCTATCCTCATTCTGGCAATTCTCACCGGTGAGCAGCGAAAAAGATTATTTGAAAAATTAAGCTACGATTTTTCCTACACCATTCCCGGTCTCAATGACCAGCGTATTCGCTATCGTGCCTGTGTCTATTTTGAACTTGGGGATATCGCATTAAATATGCGTGCGATAAATGCGAAAATCCGACCTTATGAAAGTTATGGGTTTGGCCTCAACGTGACCAAAATGTTCAGCCTTGAACATACTCATGCCGGCTTGATACTGATAACCGGCATAACCGGCTCCGGAAAAAGCACGACAATGGATGCCATTGTTGATATGAATAACGAAACGGTAAACGGACATATCGTAATTATTGCCCGCCCGATTGAGTTTGTTCATCGCTCCAAGAACTGCATTATTAGACAGCGTGAAGTCGGAATTGATACCCTCTCCTTTAAAAATGGCACGATCGAATCCCTTCGGCAGGATCCTGATATTATTGTAATCGGCGAAATGCGTGATCCCCAGACTATTATGGCGGGACTGGAGGCTGCAGACAGTGGACACAAGGTACTTTCTACCCTCCACACGTCTTCTGCTGTTGAGAGCATTGATCGTATACTGGGAGAAGTACCCTCTATAGAGCAGGAACGCGTGCGCAATAGACTTGCCGACACCCTGAAGTGTGTTGTCTCTCAGAAGCTGGTAAAGGGCAGGCAGAATCAGATTGAGCTGGTAAAGGAAGTTCTCGTAATGACGCCGTCGATTAAGGCTGCTATTCGCAATAACAATACCAGCGAAATTTATCAGATGATATCTGAAGGGACCAAATATGGGATGATGACGCTTGAACAGGATTTAAAACGAGTTGTTCGTCAACGGAAGATTACCTCCGAACAGGCGATAAAATACGCCAACAATAAGCGCCGCATGCAGCAATTACTTAACTAGGGAAAAAATAATTCGACTATAGAAGCCAAAGTAAATATAACGCAGGACTAGATTATGGATTGGGAGAAAAAGTATTCGGGAAAGCTGGCTGTAGGTATCTTTGTTGAAGATACGCTGCTTCATGTGGTTTGCCTTGCTCGTGAAGATAATAAGACCCGACTTGTTGAAGCAGAGATTCTGCAGATGGCCGGTGTGGAGCAGGAAATTCCTTTAGAACAAGAAGTACTTGCAGACGGGACGCAGGCCAACGATTCCCCGTTTGAGTTTTCGGATGGCAGTGGTGAGGATGCTTTTTTATCTGCCGAGGGCAGCGATGTTAGCGCAGAGGCTCTGGCGGGGGTCCTCAATCGTCTACCTAACAAGCGCTTCAAGCTGGCGCTTAGTTTGCCGGAACCGATGGTGTACTACACGTCCTTTGATAATGACTGGGGATTGAAAGGGACCAAGCTGAAAAAGAGGATTATTGAAGAAATTTCAGCTTCTCGTAGCGAGGGTACGCAGTTAAGTGTAGAACAAGTTCACGTATTGAAACTTGCAGACAGCCGAATTCTTGCCATTGTGAATGAGGATGATACCAGCGTACTGGATGTCCACAATGCTCTTCGTGGCAATAGTCTTCGTCGTACCCCCTGGATAGACTTTGTTGAGACCGCTGAGGTTTCTCTGGTCAATCTTATCAACACCAACTATGAGTTTACAGAAGACGAAATTAGCCTGGTTATCTATGTAGGTTCTGAGTCCAGCCGGCTCATCTTTATGCATGGTAAGGAGATTTACAATATTTCCAACCTTATTGGTGCCGGATTGGATTCTCCCAGCGTAGCAAATACAATTTATAGTCGCCTGCTGCTGGAGCAGGATAATCTGAACCTGCATAAAATGGATAATATCATCCTTACCGGTGAGGCCTTTGAAGCAGAACTGAAGGAGTTTTTGGTTTCCAAGTTCGATGAAGATGTAAATTTAGAATACCTACAGTTTAACAGCCTGGATGTATCAGGAATCGATCCGCTGCTGTCCCGCTTCAGTATTGCAATTGGTACAGCGTTAAGGAGCCTTAATAAAGGTGAAACCGAATACAAGGTTGATCTAATTCCGAAGTCAATTCGGGAAGGGCAGAAGTCGTTTAAGCTTGGTCCGGTTGGTTGGATTTTATTAGCATTGATACCGCTATTGACGTTCTTCTTCACGTTCCAGAGTGTAAAGCAGCAGGAGCAACTAGCTGAGCTGGGTTCGAAAATTACGGCAGTTTCATCAGATCTCGATAGCCGGAGAAACGTGGAGCCGACGTATAATGCTGAAAAGAAAAAGCTGGCGGCATACGACAGAACCCTTACGCTTGTGGACTCATTATTAGTCGGAACAAAAACATGGAGCGGTATTCTACGACAGATTTCACGTTCAACGGCTCAGGTAAAAGGGATTTGGGTTACTGATGTCGTGCAAAGTTCCAAGACTGAGATTAGGGTTGAAGGCTATTCGCTATATCGCGACAGGGTGTCGCAATTTGCGGATGCGCTTACATACAACTCGAATCTGGCGGAGGTGGAACTGGAGGAGATTCAGGACAAAGAGGTATTCAGCTTCATTGTGAAGCTCGATTTGCCTAAAAAATAATCCAGGGAGTGGAGAAATGAGTTATAAGAAAAGGAATATTCTGATTCTCGCCTGCTTTTTGCTGGTCATAGCGGGCTTCGGAACTTATCTGGTAGGGTTTTCCTATCCGGCTGAGATCGAAGCAGCTGAAAAAAAGTATGCGAAGCTGGAAAAACAGGTGGAGTATTTGAACTCCATCGAGATGGAGTTCCCGCAACTTTTGCAACAGGTTGAAGAAAAACGAGATCGCCTGGCTAATATCGACAAGCGGGTCTCCAATAAGGTTACTTCATCCGGAGTTCATGCGTATCTGGCACAAATTCAATCTTACACCGGAAAGGTCGATTTTCATCTGTTTCACAATGGAAATGAAACGCTGAAGGATTTTGGCTATAAGAAATATCGTCTGAAGGGTGAGGGACCGTTTTCGCGGGTCTTTAATTTCATCTGGTACCTCGAGCGTGGACCGGAAATATTTCGCCTTGTAAATGTTAGCCTCAAAGGCGTTGAAGACAAGGATGAAGAAACGGAAAAACCAAAGCTGGTTATACCGTTTGAAATGGAAATTTGGGCCTATTACGCCAAGTCTACAGAGGATCTGCCGAAAGTACGTCGTAGAATTAATGATGTTCGGACGATTAAAGCACGAAATGCATTTTACCCGTATATCAAGCGTAACCTTCCACCAAATGATGAAGGGCTTCTGGAAGTCGAGCGTGCAGAGCTAAAGGCACTTGTGGCCGATAGGGCGCTTGTGAAAGATCATACCGGAACCATTCATGTCTTAAGGTTGGGAGATAAGGTCTATCTGGGTAATCTGACCCGCATTAATCCGCAAGGCAATCAGGTAGAATTCACTCTGAATAAAGGCGGAGCCTACGAAAAAATCGTACTGGACCTGCAATTTGATGAATCCGAGCAAACCGAAAATAGAGAGTAGGGAAATGAAAAGGGAATTTCTTTTGGTATTATTGTTTCTGTTTCTGGCGTTCATACCAGCTCAGGCACAGGAACGAAGAATAAAAGAACTACGCAAGGAAACTGCTGCTCCGGATGAGATGGTATCTTTTTCCAGGCAGACAACATTTGATAACGTAGTTACAATATTTAATGGTCTCAGTAAAAAGTATCTGGGCAAAGTGATAGTTGACCCCTCCAATACGGTTGTTGCTATCGGTATTGATGTCAATCGGGAGCATTGGCTTACAGCGTTCGAAACAGTACTGCAGAACCTGGGGCTATGGTATGAGGAGACAGAAGATTATATCCAGATCGTTTCACAAAATATGGAAAAGCAGTCCTTAACAACGGAAGAACAAGAAGCAATTGACAGCTTCTCAGCACGTGAAGTTGTGATTTCGGCAGTATTCTTCGAAGCGGATGCCTCCAAGCTACGCCAGTTGGGAACCAGCTGGGGCTTTTCCCGAAACGACGATTTAAACCCGAATATCAGGCAGACTGCCGGTGATAACCAGGGCGGGCTTCTGGAATTTTCAATTGAGCCGGAACTGGATTTCGGGAACCTGACAGCAATATTCAAAACTCTTGAAAACGATAAGGTCGGTGAAGTTATCGCCAACCCGCAGGTTACGGTGCGTTCTGGCGAAGAAGGACGCATACAGGTCGGTAGCGATGTTGCCGTAACTCTGAAAGATTTCTCCGGTAATTCGGTCACGCAGTTTTTCTCAACCGGGAGCATCATTAACGTGAAGCCGATTATTGTAAAGCACAACGGCGTAGACTTTGTAAATCTGGAGCTCAAGATTGAGCGGAGTAACAGCTCATCCGGAGAAGCCGGATTGGAAATTAAAAAGTCGCTGGCTGAAACGTCCGTTCTTTTGCTGAATGGAGAAGAAACGGTGATCGGTGGTCTGTACGTAAACGAAGAGTCTGAAAGTCGGGACGGTGTGCCACTTTTAAAAGATCTACCGCCCTGGTTCTTTGGTCTGCGCTACCTGTTTGGCTATGAGTCTACTAGCGTAATTAAAAAGGAGCTGTTGATTCTGATACGTGCAGAGCTGCTTCCTACGCTTGCAGATCGCTTTCGTTCGAAACTGGAAAAATATGATGATGGAGAGCTTTTGGAGAGAACACGCAATAAGATGAATGAGCGTATTGATAAACTAAAGGAAACAGTTGATAAACGTGATCTACAACCCTGAGGTATTACCTGAGGATAAACGGCGTCATAATTTCTGCGGGACGTAGCGAAATGGTGTCAAATAAAAAGGGTCTGCATAATTTATGCAGACCCTTTTTTATAATACGTTTATTGCCTCCCTAACGCTTGCTTATTCCGAAGGGACGGTAAATATTATCCCTGACTCTGAATGCCGGATTGTTTTCATACCAGTTTGGAGACAGTGTTCCTCCACTTTGTGCCCAGACAGCAAAGAGGAGGTGAGCGTTGGTAATATCAATTCCCTCAAACGGGTAATCCATCTGAATCGGTGTTGTTACAACCCAGGGGATGCCGTTTGCATTTTGATAGTACAGCCCCTGATTCGGCAGGGACGCATCTGCTCCGGTTCCCAAAAGTGATGTATCGGCCAGGTCTGTAGGCGGCTGGTTTTTAAAGTGCACTTCGCGGGTCCGGTCTCCATCCACTATCAGAAATGGATTAAACGGCCCACTGTTGAGAACCGCAGGATCCATTGGCGTATTGAAAACGACTTTTACCGTTATGGAATCGTATTCCAGCGGTTGGTAGCCACCTCGTGTATTCATCAGTGTTTCGTCGGAGTAAATCATTTTACCGCGAATGTTATCATAGGGAATAATGACGGACTTGGCACTATGTCCCGCTTCGGTTCCATTGGCATCCAGCGTGATATAGTTACCGGTAATGGACATGCCGGTTACCGAAGCAATATCAGAAGAGGGGATCGGTAGCTCTATACCAAAACCATTCTGCTTAGTCGAACCTGCAGCACGTAGAATAAAAGAGAAATCCATTTCTACAACCAGATTTGAAGCATTGATATATTGTTTCAGGTTGTAGTCCAGTATCAGGTCGTTAAAATCATAATCTCCGGCATTTGGCCAGTCATCTTCAAATGCCATTGTCCCGTAAACACCTACTGCAGGAACACCGGCACAAAAGGCATAATTCGGATCATTGGGAAAGTCATCAATATCATCCGGAATGCCGTCACCATCGGTGTCGGTGATCGGTGGTTCACCAATCGGAATGGTGTCCTCATCATCAATACAATTGATGTCGCTTGCGGTAATGTAGAAAATCGCATCGTTGAAGTCGTTGTCGCATGATGCGCTGCTGCGTAGGATGTCTTCAAAACCGATTAATACTAGGCCGCGTTCCTGATCATACAGCAATACATTGTGTTGCTTCAAGCTATCGTTTGACTCCGGATTGAGTTGCGGATCTGAATAGACTATATGTCTGCCTTCATCAACTGTATTCTGACCCTGGTTCCAGCCCTGAGCAACTAATACCCAGCCGACAATGGTGTTTTGCGGAAATGAACCGAGAAAAACCTTATCCCCGGAATATAGTCCGCCACCGCCGTTTTGATATGAAAGGTTGGGGAAAATGATGGTAATGCTGTCAATGTCTGATGCTTGTGTCGGTGGATTATTCACATCATAGGTATAGTAGCCGACAGCATTTTTCCAGCCGGCACCTTCATGAACAAAGGTGATCCACAGGTTACAGCTATCGAGAATTGAGACATTCGTCTGATTACCGACCGCCAGATATTCCGGGTGACTCTGCGGGATCGGATCATTCTCTGGTAAAGATGCGTTGATATCATCCAGTAAATCCTGAGAGAGGATGTCACGAACAGCTTCCAGATAGAATGGGGTGCCGTTATGAGACCAGCTACCGAGAAACTTATACACCGCGTTCTTACCGGCAGTATTTCGATTGTTACCAAAGAGATTGGGTGCCAGTGGAGGTGGGCGATTATCTAAGGTGAATGCGATTTCATTATTGACTATTGGAACCATGCTGTTATTTAAAGTTCCAACATATTGAACGTCAACATACAGGCTCTCAGCTTCAGCGGCGGCCTGAAAAGTTGGTTCCCATTTGCCGTCGGCTCCGGTAACTCCTGTTATAATCAGATTGCCGGGGTTACCCTGATTGTCCGGGGCGGCATCTCTAACGTTAAACCGAATACCCTGCATAGGGCCACCGGTGGTGTTCAGGGCTTCAAATCGACCGGTTACATCTTTCAACGTGCCGAATTCAAATTCTCCGGATACATCAATCTCATCAATCCCGTCGCCGTCTTTTGGGTTAGAGGCTAGCTCCCCGCAAGCCATAAACAGCATGCCAATCGCCAGGATTGAGAAAAAGATTGAACGAAAAATTCCCATTGTAATCATAGCTAAAAAGCCTCCATTACAGGTGCGAGGTAGTAATTACCCTCAAATGGTACAAATCAAGCGTTTAATAAAGTCCAAAAAATACGCTCTGGTGAATGTAAGCCCGGACGGTAAAATAACGGGAAACAGGGCGGGAAATGCGAATCCGTGCAGGCTGTGCGGGGCAATTTGGAAAATTCTCCGAATCGTAATTTTTTGTGCCGAAATAAATGAAGCTATACGGAGGGTTTAGGCTTGTGATTCATGCCACAACAGTCTATATCGCTTAAAAAGCTATTTGGGTGAATTTGGCGCTTTTTTTAGAAGGGTTGGTTGCTAAGAATATCGGCTGTTGAGTTTACCTGACACGGATAAAGGAAAGTCACTCTACCTGATGCTTGCAATTCACAGAGAATGTTTGGGATCAAAAAGGCTAAAGTTACCCTACATCATCGGCAGTAATAAAGGAACCTTTAGGAAAAATCTGCTATGAAAAACAGTTTCGATAATTTGCGATCTAAATCAACAGTAGAAGCCATTGCGGTTTCTAATATGGCATCACTCACGATAGCTGAGGCATGCATTATTTGGTTTTATCATTCTGAATTGTATTTGGATCATTGAAAAGTCTGCCGGCAACAATCTTTAAATAGATCAGTTGCAGGAATAAGCAATAGAATGGCTTAATGACGAGCACTTAAACTTCCTTCGTGCAAGAAGGTAATAAATTGCCGAACGAACTTTCAAACCCGCAAGTCAACTGATGATGTGCCGGGTTTAACATTCGACTTAAATAATTAGAAATGTCCCGCTTAAATCATATCAATTCCAATTTATAAGGAGGTAAGTTGTTATGGGTCAACAACAGCTCTTACTCATCGTATTAAGTGTTATTATTGTCGGTATTGCAGTAGCAGTAGGTATCACAACGTTTCAAAGTAACGCAGTAGAAGCCAATCGTCAGGCCGTGATCAGCGACCTGGTAAATTATGCTTCCAAAGCACAGCGCTTCTTCCGTACCCCGACTCAGCTCGGTGGTGGTTCTCAGAACTTCCAGAACTTTGGACTTAGCCCGATTGATACTGCTAATGCAAACGGTAGCTACGCAGTAGTTACTACTCAGCCTTCCGGTGCAACCCAAATTAACGGTAGTATTGCTACCGTTAGTGCCAGCGCTCTGACGATCTATATCGCAGGCAGTGGTAAGGAAACCGGTAACGACGGAACCAACCCGGTAAAAGCATATACCACCGTGGTAGCCGACACCATTTCAACGACGATTCTCAACTAAGTAGAACCGTATAAGTTTCACAGATTCCCCGGCATTGTGCCGGGGAATCTTATTTATGGGCACCAAAAGGACTTGGTGATCAAGCTATGGCAGACTTTAGATTTGAAGGTACAACAGCAGGCGGGCGAGCAGCCCGGGGTGTCATCTCTGCCGGTAGCTCCGGAGAAGCAAAGCAAAAAATTCAGGAGCTGGCGAAGAAGCACCAGGTTAAAATCACCCGTATCCAGAAGCGTAAGACGTTTATCTATAAGGTAAAAAATGCGCAGGATGTGATTATTAAGGGTGAGCAGAAAGCGTTTACCAAAGAAGAGGTTGAACGCGCCCTCGAAACCCTCGGTTATACGGTAATGAACATCCAGCCCAAGCTGCTGGATTTCAAACTAAAGCCACCTACCTCGGAAATCGTTACATTCGTACGCGTTAGTGCAGACATGCTGCGCGAGAAACTTCCCTATAATGAAGTGCTGCAACTACTGGTAAATGATATCCAAAATGCCAGCCTGCGTGACAGCGTGAAGGAAATCTATAACGACCTTCGTCAGGGGAAAGACAGTGAAGAAGCCTTTATTAAGCAGGAACGCATTCTCGGAAAATTTACCGCACGTATGTTGGGACTGGCTTCGAAGAGCGGTAACATGACGGATATTTATGATAGTACTGCCAAGTTTCTTGAGCGTAATGCTGAATTCAACAAGAGCCTTCGCAGTGCCCTCATTACCCCCTTCTTTACCATGCTGGTATTGCTCGGGGCCGTAGTTTTTTATGTAGCATATATTTTCCCGGAAACAGCATTGCTGTTTATGAAGCTGGGTATGGAGCTGCCGCCGATGACGGCTGCAACGCTTGAGCTGAGTAATTTTCTGGTGAATAATATCTGGATGCTACTGATAGTAGGGATATCTCCGCTGTTTGTGGCATTCTATTTTTTCAGGAGTCCGAAAGGGCGCTTTCTGTTTGATAAATACATCATATCATTGCCGATAATCGGCACCCTCATACATAAGGTCGCAATTGAAATCTTCTGTCGTGTGTTCTATGCATTATACACCGGCTCAGGTGAAAATATCGATGCGCTGAAGCTGGCCTCAGAAGCCTGCGGTAATAAGTATATCGAGCACCAGGTAAAATCTATTGCCGTTCCATTGATGCTCAGTAAAGGAACAGGGCTCGTTCAGGCATTTGAGGCAACCGGTGTTTTTACCAAAACAGCTCTGGCACGATTTCACTCCGGGACGGAAACCGGAACCGTGCGCAAGTCGGCACTTCAGATTGCGAACTACTACGAAAAAGAGACCGAATACAAGCTGAAGAACGCTATTGAATTTATTCAATTGATGATTGCGATGGTCATCACCATCATAATCACTCTTCTGACGCTTATTTCTTCTGAAACAGCGGTAATGACACCGCAATCACCGACGACGAACTAGCAAGGGAATGCATTTCGTCAGAATTGTCGCTGTTTCTTCGGGGGAAGTAATGTTTTATCTGAAAACACGGGTTTATAGACGATGCAAGACAGCATGTATAAACTGGGGGTCTCCCTGGTTCAGCAAAACATCGTTGAATTCGAAACGCTGAAAGAGGCGTTGAGAATTAAGCAGGAAGAGGAAACCACAACGCGTCGTGGTTTGGCACAGATCCTCGTTACTGATTTTGGTATTGAGGAAAATAGCGTCTATGAAGAGATCGCGAAGTTTTACGGTTTCAAAGTGCTCGACCTTCCGGAAGAGGTTGATGAGCGGATCGTTGAGTTTATCCGCAATGTGATAAAAGCGCTGCCGGAAAATATTGATAATATGATGCGTGAAGAGCGCATCCTGATTTATAAATATGACAAGAATGTCTCGGTCCGCTGGCTGTTTGTTTCGGTTGATCCGACCAACAGACATATCAATGAAATAGCGCGGGCCATCGGTGCCAAGCGTTACGAGGTCCGATACATAAGCCCCGCCGACTATGAGCGCCTCACCGAAGTCGTTTACGTTCCGGAAAACGAATTCCTTCGCAGCATTGAAGATTCGGAATTTGAGATTGAAGCGGAAGATCCGGATGCGATTATCGATGAAGAGGCAATCGATAGCGAGATTAACCGTGGACTCCTTGTTAATCTCGTTGAAGGTATGCTGGTAGAGGCTGTTCGTCAGGGAGCGAGTGATATTCACGTTATTCCCGCAGATCGTACGACGACAAAGATAGACTTTCGAATTGACGGAACGCTGCGTCCCTGGCACGTACAGAAAGGTGTGCGACCGGAAGCATTGTCTGCCGTTATTAAAGACCGTTCAAAAAATATCGACCGATTTGAACGCGAAATGCCGCAGGACGGTTTTATTCAGCGTAACGTGGATAATCATATTATCCGCTATCGTGTTTCGGTATTGCCGATTGTAGGACGAGAATATCGCTTTAAGCTGGAAAGTATCGTTATCCGAATCCTGGATGACCGTAAAGTGATCACCGACTTTGAAAAGCTGGGCTTTCAGGGCGGTGCAATGGAAGATTTTAAGAAGGCTATCTCGCAACCTCAGGGTATGGTTATCGTTACCGGCCCAACCGGTAGTGGTAAGTCTACCACGCTGATTGCGGCTCTGAGCTATATTCTCCGACCGGAGATTAACGTTCTAACGGTGGAAGATCCGGTGGAATATGTGATTCCCGGCGTGCGACAGGTGAAAATCGGTGGTAAAACAGACTTTGAGCGTGCCCTGCGAGCCATTCTTCGACACGACCCAGATGTTGTAATGGTGGGTGAGATTCGTGATAAGGAAACCGCCGAAACCGGTATCAAACTTGCGAATACGGGTCACCTTACCTTCTCCACGCTTCACACCAACGATGCCCCCAGTGCTATATCCCGACTGTTTAAAATTGGTGTGGAAACATTCCTTATCGCTTACGCAATCAATATTATTATTGCCCAGCGACTGATGCGCCGCCTTTGTGATAGCTGCAAGCGACCTTATAAGCAAGTCGATCCGGCGATTTTACAGCGACTTGGATTTAGCGACGAAGAAATTCAAACCACTACCTTCTACGGGGCTGTAGGCTGTAAAGAATGCCACGGTGGATATCGCGGACGAGTGGCGATACACGAAGCGCTTTATTTTTCGCGAGAGATTCGCAAAATGATTTTTGAGACAGGTGACGACATTAACGAAGAAGCTATCCGCACTCAGGCCGTTTCCAACGGAATGCTTACCCTGCGTGCCGCCGGCCGTGAACGGGTAAAGCAGGGAACTACCACGCTGCAGGAACTGGCAGCCGTTACCTCGGACGAATAACATGATAAACAGGACGCCAAGAAATGTCGGGTATCCAGACGATTCTAACATTTGCCGCGTTTTTTATGCTCATAACGGCAGCGTTGAACTTCAATCGCGCTGTTGTAGAGTCTGATATAACCATCAGCCAAAGTCGCTACCGCCTCGAAGCTCTAGCCATTCTCGATGCTCACGCTCATGACGCCACCCAGCTCTTTTTCGATGAGACGACTTTAGATACGACTGTTGATAATACCCTTGCCAATATGACGGTCCCCGGAGATCTGGGAATAGACCTGAATGACCTCGGGGTGATCGACGATTTCGATGACTATCATAATATGACGATAACGGATTCCGGGCGTAGCACGATCCCGTATCAATTGAGCTTTACGGTAGAATACGTAACGCTGAGCGGAGATGCTTTTGTGCCGTCGGGAACTCAGCAGTTTCATAAACGGATGACGATATCGGTTTATGATGCCACCACGACACCGTATCTCTATCGAATAGAAAATGGCGCCCGGGTGCGTGATACCCTGAGTGTAAGCTTCGTGCATAGTTATTGGTTCTATAATTAGACTAAAAAAGCTTTTAATCGTTTCTACGCTCCGTGAATGCATCACGGAGCGTTATTTGTAAGAAGAATAGGGAGATAAATTGTGGGCGGTAGTGCCATACTTGATATTGTAAGCGCTTCTTTAATCGGCGGTATCCTGCTGATTGTGGCTATCTCCGTTTCCGATAGCGGGACCCAGGAGTTCTTTAATCAAAATTCTGATCAGATTATGCAGAGCAATCTGACGCAGATGTCCCGGATTGTTAAAAGCGATTTCAGCAAGATGGGCTTTGGCATACCTGAGGGCGATACTATCGTTTTTGTGAGCACGCAAACCCGCTTCAAATATATCGCACAGCTTAACCAGCATCCCAATTACAACATGTTGATCGACGGAGTTGGTTATTTTGATAATATCCCCGATACGATCGAGTATGAAATTTCGCTGGACGATACGTTCAGTATTGCGGACTTGACCGTCTCACAATATAACGTAACGCGAACAGTGAAAATGCCCCCTTCCGCCAGCGAGAGCTTTGTTATCGGTAAAATCGGTAACCTGAACGTATTTGAATACTTTGATTTGCTGGGGAATCCGGTGCTGTTGCCGACGGATGTGCGCGATGTGGAAGCGCAGTTCAGCACGATTAATCCACGGGTAATCCTGAGTCCTGAACTGGTTGTGCAGGACCTGGGAACCATCGCTGATCAGCAGCGCCGACAGCAGGAACTAAAGCGGATTTTACGTCCGTCATACTGGAAACAAGTACGTTTTGCATCACGCAACTTAAGACGATAAGTAAAAGGAGCATAGATTATGTTTGGCAAAGGTGCCATCATCACCGTATTGGGCTTTATGGCGGCATTTTCGCTTTATCAGTTAAAGCTTGGACGAACCATGTCCAATACAACAGACAATTTTAATCAGCATTATCGCGTTTCAACGGTTCAAAAAACAGCGTTAAGCGGCATGAACTATGCGATTAATGAAACATGGCAAACCCAGGTTTACAATACCAGCTATACCATTCAGGCAGAGCAGTGTACGGCTGTTGTGAATGTTTCGACGATTGGTTCGGATACTCTGCAAATTATTTCCCGTGCCTGGGGATATGCCTTTGATGCCAGCGTGTATTCTGCAACCGGAAATCGCATGCGGGTACAGGATTCTGTAGTTGCATTTTTTGCCTATTATACGCCGCTATCCCGCTGGTTCTGGTTTACCGGCCAGGAAGGAAATGTGTATTGGACCACCGGCGATTCGGTTTGGGGGCCGGTGCACACTAATGGGGTATTGAAAACCTTTGGCTCACCGGTATTTATGGACGATGTAACTGCTTTTTTGGGTATCGATCCACCACCATCTGATCCGTCGAATCTGGCAGTATATAATGGTAACTGGGAAGTCGGTGTTCAAGGGACTATCCCAACGGATATGACCGACTTGATGAATGCAGCAAACTCGGGCAATGGCGGTGCAGCTATGAATACCAAGGCCCTGTACGATACCCTTACAACACTGGAGTTTTTGCCCACCGGTCAGGTGCTTCGCACCATCGGAGCGGTTACCGATACCATGCTCGTTAATTTGATGGCTCCAACAGGCGTGATTCATTCCACAGCAGATGTCAGAGTAAGCGGTACATTTGATGGTCAGCTTACGATTTACTCGGAAGGCAACATTTGGATAGATGACGATCTGGTATATGCCAATAATCCGCTTATTGATAATACGTCGGACGATATCCTGGGGCTGGTAGCTGCGAATAATATCATTGCAACTGATAACGCAGCTAATAATGCCGATCTCAATATTCAAGCAAGCCTGCTGGCAATAAACGGTGAGTTTTACGCCCAGAATTATGACTCGCGACCTATCGCAGGAGATTTAAGCGTAACGGGAAGCGTGGTTCAACAAAGACGGGGCGGGCTTGGAACATTTGACTGGAGTGGTTCCGGGTTGCTGAGCGGATTTCGTAAAAACTTCCGCTTCGACGACAGATTGAATACGATAGCACCACCCAGTTATCCGGGAATAAGAAATCTGGAACTTCTTTCCTGGTGGGAATAAGAACGGAATTGTAAAACAGGTCTATGTCAACAGACACACGAAACACGGATTACGCGCGAAAGCTGCTGAAGTCTTTGCGCGCCCAAATACCTGGTGGTATTGGGGAAGTTGAGAAGCAGATCTTCATCGGCAAGAAACTAATGCCGCGCATCTCGCAGGAAGATAAAAGCGCACTCCGTGGTTATTTCCGTCAGATAATGCTGCAAATTCGCCAGTACGATGTTTCGGATATTGAACTCGGCGGATTTGGCTCCAATAGTATTATCTGGGTGCGAATTCAGGGACGAATAAAGGCCAGCAAGGAGTTTGGGGTTTTTCATCCTGATGAATTCAGCATCCTGATTCAGTCGCTTTTGATGGAGTCACAAAAGGAAAAGCTGTATACGAATCGCAGCCTTGACTTGTCTTATAGCACCCGGGCCGGGGAAGATTTATTGCGTTATCGCGCCAATATTTACTTTGAGCTCGGTGGCCTCTCCCTTAGCATGCGCGCTATTAATCCGCAAATTCGCCCCTATGCCAGCTATAATTTTCATCCAAGCCTGGATCAGCTCCTAAGCCTGAAGTTCAGCAAGGAAGGATTGGTTCTAATTACCGGGATCTCCGGAGCAGGTAAGAGTACCACTCTGGATGCGATCATTGATATGAACAATAGAACGGTAGATGGACATATCGTTCTGATAGCATCACCGGTTGAATTTATTCATCCCTCCAAACGCTGTGTCGTCCGCCATCGTGAAGTTGGTGTGGATACCATGTCTTTTAAAACCGGAGCCATTGAAGCCCTAAGGCAGGATCCGGATATCATTGTAATTGGTGAGATGCGTGATCCGGAAACAATCCTGGCAACGCTTGAAGCCGCGGATAGTGGACACAAGGTATTCTCCACACTGCACACCTCTTCGGCGATTGAAAGCGTGGAGCGTATTGTGGGTGAAGTACCCTCTGATGAACAAAATCGGGTGCGTCAACGCCTTGCCGATACCCTGCGCTGCGTAATTTCGCAGAAGTTGGTTCCGAGTCTGGATGGACGACGTGTTCTGGCAAGGGAGATTATGATCGTAACACCGTCTGTAAGAAGTGCGATCAAAAACAACAATGCCAACGAGATCTATCAGATGATTAACGAGGGAAATCGTGATGGCATGGTGACAATGGAGCAGGACCTGAAACGTCTGTATCTGGAAAGACGCATTTCCCGGGAAGACGTATATAATTATGCAAACAACAAGCGAAGAGTGCAGCAGCTACTTCAATAAGTTGAGGATTTTTGATTAATGGCGACAAAACCCCGCTACAGCATTGGCATTTTCGATGAGGGTACCGTTCTGCAGGTTGTATGCCTGTTGAAAAAGGGTAACGATATAAAAGTCGTCGATGCGGAGGTATACAAACTTGCAGGCCGTCTCGAATCGGTTGACGTTGGTGAGGATTCAATCCTGCACCAGGTCAGTGTAACGACAGATATGTCTGAGCCGGTAGAGCTGAATAATGTCCCTCAGGCGAACGGCAGTATTCAGATTGATAATTATCCCGATAATATGGCAGACCAAAATCTGTTTATCTTGCGGGAAATTCTCAGCAAATATTCACATAAGAAATACAATATCGCTATTAGTCTTTCCGAGCCTCAGGTTTATTATACCACTTTTACAGAGGACTGGGGACTTGACGGTGAAGAGCTTGCAGACAAGGTCATTGAGGAATTATCGGTTTCACATCCGAACAGACAACGTCTGAGGGATGATGACTTTGAGCTGTTGCGTATGTCCGATGGTCGTTTATTGACAATTATCCGCGACTCCACTTTAAAGGTCATCAACCTGCTCGAAAGCGTTCAAAAAGGAATTGTTAAGAAGATTTCTTTTCTTGAAAGCGCCGAAATTTCACTGGTAAATCTTGTAAAAGAAATCTACCGCTTCAAGCGCGGGCAGATCAGCCTGATTGTTTATGTGGGGCGTGACTATAGCCGCTTGATTTTCATGCGCGGTAATCTGATCTACAGCATCTCGAACCTGATTGAGGCCGGCCTGGATTCGGGGAATATTGCCAATACTATCTATAGCCGAATTTTACTTGAGCAAGACAACCTTCAGCTGCCGAAGATTAATAATGTTATTCTGTCCGGTGAATCGCACGAAGCCAATCTTGCCGACTTTCTCCGACGCAATCTGTCCGGAAATATTCACATTGAGTATATCAATTTTCAGAAGTTCGGCGTACCGGGAATGGAATCGGTACTCTCTCGATTCAGTGTTGCTATTGGCTCCGCACTGAGAGCGCTGGAGTCGGAAAACGAATTCTTTTACGATGTAGACCTCACGCCTGCCAAGCTTATGAAAAGCAATAAGGGAGGTCGCTTCGGTCTACTGGGCTGGGTGGCAATGATCTTTATTGCGATCATGACCTGTTTCGCTACTATCAGTGCGCATAAGCAGTTTTCGGAACTTGGTGAGATCGGTAAGAAAAACGAGTTCCAGCAGGCAGAGCTGGATGAGTTAAACCGGGTCGAAGAACGGCTGAATGCCGAGAAAACCAAGCTGACGAATTACGATAAAGCGCTGGTGATCATCGATTCATTAATGATCGGTTCAAACACCTGGAGCGATTTTCTTGCCGACCTGACGCAAACCACCCAGAAAATTGGTGGTATTTGGGTCTCGGAAGTCAGTTTTGAGCCACAAACCAGCAAGGTGAAGTTAAAAGGTTACTCTACCGGTAGAGAGCGGATACCGCAATTCTCCAAGGCTTTTAACGATGCGACTCTAAAGGTTGTAGAGGTAAAGGAAAAACAGGGTAAACGACTGTATTTCTTTCATGTAGAAACCATTATCAGTAAATGATCGGGAGATTGAATCGTGTTTTCTGAAATGACACCAAAAGTAAAAAATGCGTTGATTGTCGGATCGGTACTGGCATTGGTAACGCTGCTTTGCGGATATATGGTATTTTTCTATCTACCCGGCCAAATTGACAGCGCTTACTCACTGAATGAATCGTTGAAAAAGAAAATTGCCTCACTCCGTGAGATTGGTAATGAATACTATCAGGTTCAGGAGCTTCTTCAGCAAAAAGAAGAGAAGCTGCTGGTTATCAATAAAGTGATTAACAGTGAAGTAACACCGGCGGATACCTATGAGTACCTGAACTCGCTGCTGGATTATTCCGGCTTTGTTGATTTCGATATGCGATTCCAGGGCAGCAAAGATTTACAAAGCTATGGCTATAATGTGTATCAGATCAAAGGACAGGGAAGTTTTGATCGTATCTATAAGTTCATCAGTTATATCGAACGTGGTCCGCAGATTTATCGAATTAAAAAAATGAGTCTGCGCGCCCGATCTGCTGAAAGGGCTATCGCAGGTGATCCGGAAATCCCGTTCAATATGCAAGTCTGGGCATACTATGCCAATCTTGAGGACTTACCGGCACCACGCATCTCTCTAGAAGGTGTGTCGATAGAACAGATTGATAATCCGTTTAGTCCATCCTTTGCCGGTGTGCAGATAGCACCGTCAAAGCGAAAGCGAACCGGTACAGCGCCAAGAACACGACAACCAGCGAAGCCGGCTAACCCGCGCGGTCTGGTCGAGGTTGAAAAGGCCAAGCTGAAGGCAGTAATGCTCGGAAGAGCAATGATTGAGGATCACAAGGGAAAAACGCATATGCTCAGGGAAGGGGATGAAGTGTTTCTTGGGGTGATATCTAAAATCGACCAGACCAATAATCGGGTCGAAATCAGATTGAATACCGGCAACACTCATGTATTAACGATGTATTAAACCGTTCGTATTAACCCGCACTAGCAGAGAGTATCATAATGACACGTACCATATTGACAGTTTTGACCGGAATCTTCTTGTTGATCTGCTCGCAGGGCCTTTGGGCGCAGCAAGACAATGTTGCGCTGCGTAAAGCGTACGCCAAACCCGAGGAGATTGTTTCGTTTTCCCGCTCTACTTCTTTCCGTCAGGTAATGCTGATTCTGAATGAGCTGAGTCAGAAGTTTATGGGAAAAGTGATCATCGATCCGGAAAATCGCAATACCGCAATAGATGTAGATATAGATAAGATGCACTGGCTTACTGCATTGGAGCTTATTCTTCGCACAAAAGGGCTCTGGTATGAGGAAAAGCCAACTTACCTGCAGATCTTTGCGGTTAAAGACGGACCGCAAAAGCAGGAGCTAAGCAAGGAGACGCTTGCAGCCAAAGAAAAATATGAAGCGCGCGAGGTGATTATCTCGGCTCTGTTTTTTGAGGCGGATGATGCCAAGCTGCGTCAGGCAGGTATGAGCTGGAATTTTACCCGTAACGATGATCTGAAGCCAACGATTACCAATCTTAGTGCTGATGATGTTGGAGGTCTCTTTGAGTTTAAAGTAGAACCAAGCGGTGACTTCGGAAACCTCACAGCCGTTTTCAAAGCTCTGGAAACCGATCAGATCGGAGAAGTCGTTGCCAATCCTCAGGTAACTGTTAGGTCCGGTGAGGAAGGCCGTATTCAGGTAGGTAGCGATATTTCAGTTACTTTGCAGGACTTTGCCGGTAACGCAGTAACGCAGTTCTTCTCAACAGGTTCTATTATTAAGGTTGAGCCGGAAGTGGTCACCTACGATTCTATTGAGTTTATTCATATTGATTTGGAAATTGAACGATCAAGTAGTTCATCCGGTGAAGCCGGACTGGAAATTGCAAAATCCCGTGCTGAAACGACAATTATGCTCCTTGATGGCGAAGAAACCCTGATCGGTGGTCTGTATATTAATGAGGAATCAACGACCCGAAACGGCGTACCGTTTCTAAAAGATCTGCCCTGGTGGTTTTTTGGACTGCGCTATGTATTCGGGTTTGAAAGCCAGAATAGAATTAAAAAGGAACTGTTGATTCTGATTAAAGCAGAAATGCTACCAACGATTAAAGAACGTTTTGAGCAGAAACTACGCGGAGTAAACAAGCGGAACGTTCTTACCGATGAACGCCGTAAAGCCAGAAAGCAATTCAAGGAATACGATCTCCAAAAAGAACGTGGTGAAAGAGACTTGAAACCCTCGACACGTACCACACAAAGGCGTCGTAACCGATAATAGTATTACCTTTTTTCCAAACTAAAAAAGGGCGAAGTTATTCGCCCTTATCTTGTTTTTTTGACAAACTACCAGTGCTCATAAACCGTTAAGGTAAAAGTACTCGTCTTTCCAATTGATCTTCTCGATAGCAGTTTTGCGAAGTAAATCGATTTCATGAATGAAATCGATTGTTTTTATTGGGAAAAGTATGATGAGGAACCTTAAATATTACCCAAGTACTTGTCGAATATAGCACTGGAAGCAAAAAAAAGGATTTTTTATGGGACAGCAACAGCTTTTACTTATTGTATTAACTGTTATTGTTGTAGGAATTAGTATCGCCGTAGGTGTGCAGTTATTTCGTGGGAATGCTCAGGAATCCAATCGCGGAAACCTGATATCTTATTGCGTTTCTTATGCTTCTCGTGCGCAGCTCTATTTCAGAACATCCAAAGAGTTCGGTGGTGGTGCCAGAAACTTTGATCAATTTCAACTTAGTCCATACGATACTTCAAATGGATATGGCTCATACAGTATATCGACGACTATACCGAGCGGAGCGACTCGGATAAATGGCAGCGTCAGCCCTATTACCGGAAGCAGCGGTACTATTTATGTTGTCGGCTCCGGTACAGAAACCGGAAATGACGGTTCAAATCCGGTGAAAGCTTACGTTCGCGTAACGTCTGATAGTTTAACCACGATTGTCCTGAATTAAAAAAAGGCGTCTACCATTCCATAGCAACAATGAAACCAGAGGGCTATAAAGTAGCCCTCAGTTGAAATTGAATCTGCTTACCATCCGTATCGGAATTACTGGTAAGCGAAATACCCTCAAAAAAGTTTTGATTCCTCAATTGAAGCAGGTAATTCTGAAGCATTATTGCCGCATGCATACCCCCTGAGGCAATTTCCCCTTCAACAGATATATGATATCCTTTTCCGTTCAACGTCTGATTGGAGGTCTCTTTTTCCTCCATTCCTTTTTTAAACCTTAATTTTTTTAACTGTATGCTGGATGGCGTAATAAAGCTGAAGATATCTAATACCTCCAACATTACCGGTCGGCCGGAGCTACGGCCTTTTGATATTTCAGAAATATATGAACTGCTTCCATACGAGACTTCCATGTTACAACTCCCTTTAGTAGATTTGTAAATCCCTTAACAAAACTATATTCAAAATCATGATAAAGAAAACTCTAGAGCTCAGCGTTTGTCCGGCTAATTCCATACGTCTGGATAATCTGCTTTCCGAGAGCTTTACAGCTTATTCCCGCAGAGCTATACGCAGACTTATTTTACAGGGCGGCGTATATGTTAATCGCAAGCGTATCCGAAAGCAAAGCTATATGGTGCCGGGTGATAAAACGGTCCATCTTACGTTAATCGATTACGATGGAACGGATATCGATAATCTGGCGGCAAAAATAGTTTGGAAAGACCACATCATAAGGCAAACAAAACACTGGATTGCGGTAAATAAACCTGTTGGTATTTCAACATCTCCAACCCGGCACTCCGTTTTACATGATCTATACGCTTATCTTCAACGTGAGAAGTTAATCCCTTCTACTTCTCTGCCGGGTAATCGCCTCGACAGGGACACGTCCGGTGTTGTTATTATCCCTTTAACCAAAGCGTTTGCTGCTCATTTTAACCAGCAGCTTTCTAACCGAAAGGTTCTGAAACGTTACCTGGCTATTTCGTCCGGAATTGCCGGAGAAAAACACTGGGAAACGGAAGGACATATGCGCCGTACCAGCGGAATCCGAATGCAGCTTAAATCGGAAAAAAGTCCGGGATCGCGCTACTCCCTGAGTCGGTTCAGCCTTATTTCCATTGATACAGAACGAAGATTGTCTCTTGTTGAAGCTAAGCCTTTAACCGGACGAACCCATCAACTGCGGGTTCATTTAGCAGAAAGTGGTTTGCCGATTGTCGGTGATTCGCTTTATGGGAAAAAGGTATCGTCCTCGATAACTGCATCCCGAATGATGTTGCACTGTGCAATGATGGAATTTGCCGATGTTACTGGCGAAAAAGAACAGGTCGAGGCACCCGCTTCAGCGGAAATGGTCGAATTTTTCCCTACTGCTAAAATATGGTAATCGACCTATTAATTGGGGACTTGAGATAAAAGTATGCAAAACCTGGCTGCTAGGATTTCTTCTGCAGCAGCACTGCATATGAGCCGTCTATGCCATGGCGTTGTGGAAAAGTACGCAGGGTATATTTATCCCATAGAAAAGACGTAGGTGCGATATCAGTAAGGTCTACGCTAATGAAACCGGAATGATTCTTCAAGAATTCTTCGACAATAGCTTCATTCTCATCCGGGTCGATTGTGCAAGTTGAATAAACCAGATGACCGCCGGGTTTTAGAAGCGTCGCAGCCTTTTCCAAAAGCTGCTTTTGCAGCTGCTTCATTTCAGAAATATCCTCTGCAGTACGTTTCCAGCGAAGATCGACCCTTTTGTTCAATACACCAAAACCGGAACAGGGAGCATCGAGTAGAATGCGATCGAACAGCTCGGCTGTTTCAAAGCTGAGGGCATTCGTGTTGAGTATTTCCGTATTCGTAACGCCTAGACGCTTCAGATTTTCCTTCATTGTCTCAGCTCTGGCAGCATGTTTCTCGATTGCTGTTATAGATCCGGAGTTTTCCATCTTCTGGGCAATATAGCCGCACTTCCCACCGGGAGCAGCACACATGTCCAGAATGCGTTCTCCTTTTTGTGGGTTCAAAAGTTGAACCGGTAGTCCGGTAGAAACGTCCTGAATGGAAACTTCCCCACCTGGAATCAGGCCAAGTTGACGAAAGCTCGAGAAATTCTCTATTCGGAAAAAATTCTCCATGTACTTACTCTCAGTAAAGCGAATCTCGTTTTCTTCCATCTTATGCAAAATGGCTTCCCGCGTGCTTTTGAGAAAATTAACACGTGCGGTTAATAGCGGTCTGGAGTTATTTGATTTACACAGAGCAACGGTATCATCAACGCCCCATTGTTCAATCCAGCGCTGAATAAGCCATTTCGGATGACTGTAGGTAACAGACATGCGCTCCAGAAAATCCAGCTGAAGCTCGGCATATTCCAGCTTCTTTTCTTGCCTGAGGTAGTTACGCAGTATAGCATTTACCAAATTTGCCGTCTTTTGACTAAAGCGTTTTTTGCTTATTTCGACAGCTTCATTTAATACTGCATAGGGTGGTATTCTATCTAAGAACATCAGCTGATAAGCCGAGGAACGCAGGTTGCTTTTTACATCGGGAATAAGCTTGTCGTAATCACCCACATAAAGCTGTTTCAGAAACCAATCCAGCCGCAATCGCCAGCGCAAAACGCCATTGACCGTTTCGGTAATCAGTCGCCTGTCCGCATCATTAAAGGCATTTAGCTCGTTTTCCAGTAATCTGTCGGTATAGGATTGCTGGGTATCGACCCTTGTTAGAATCTCGATTATGCGCATTCGCGCGTTAATCTGTGATTCTGCTTTGCCGCTATCCGGCTTCGGTGAGCTGGATCTTTTTTCGCGTGAATCTATAGTACTCATATATTTAGATGCTGTTTTTTTGATTAATCGGGTATTATCAACCTCATCAATTATATCTAATATAACAAATAAAGATCCGGAGTAAACCAGTTTTTAAGGAATTATTTTTATAGGACTTAGGTGTGGTAAAAAACGCTTAAAAAGCGTTTCTCATAGAAAGGAATACCGGGGCGAAAATCGCCCCGGTCAACTCAAATTAGCTTCTTTCAGAAAGGCGCTCGTACTTAGCGGTCTCGGCAACGCTTTTATATCCAGGACGGATAATACGTCCACCGTTTATGATTTCATCAATGCGGTGTGAGGACCAGCCAACTACCCGGGCCATTGCAAAAAGCGGTGTATAGATCTCAACCGGGAATTGCATCATGTCATAAACAAAGCCGGAGAAGAAGTCTACGTTTGGTGATATAACCTTTGTGGAGTTCTTAATCTCTTTAAATAACTCCGGCGTAACCTTCTCAATTGTCAGATACAGGTTAAACTCATCCATTCTACCGGTATCTTCAGCCAGTTCACGCGCTTTCTTCTTCAGCACAACGGCTCTCGGATCGGATTTGGTGTAAACGGCATGTCCCATTCCATAAACCAGGCCGGTTTTGTTATGCGCTTCTTTGCGGATAATTTTAGCGACATAATCGCTTACCTGCGCTTCATTATTCCAATCCTTTACATTGGCCTTAATGTTATCCATCATGAACATCACGTTTGAATTTGCAGCACCGTGCAGTGGGCCTTTTAAGGCTCCGGTAGCTGCTGCAATTGCGCTGTAGGTATCTGTAAGACTCGAACTGACAACGTGCGAAGTAAAAGAGGAATTGTTACCACCACCATGTTCAGCGTGAAGTATCAGAGCGAGGTCCAGTATCTCTGATTCCAGGTCTGTGAACTTACTATCCGGTCTCAGCATGTGCAGAAAGTTTTCGGCGATATCATAACCCTCTTTCGGCGGGTTGATAAACAGAGATTCATTGTGATGCTTATTGCGCATTGCACGGAAGGAATAAGCAACGATAGCAGGAAATTTGGCAATCAGCTCCATGCTCTGGCGCAGTAAATTTTCCAGAGAGGTAGTATCCGGGTTCTCATCCAGCGTGTAAAGCATGAGCGTCATTCTCTGAAGCGAATTCATCACGTTAGGACTGGTATATTGAAGAATACCGTTCGCCACCATGCGGCGTGGAATCGCCATTAAGGGGTAAAGGGCTTCTTCGAAGTCCTTCAGCTCCGAAGGAGTGGGTAGTTCACCCAGCAATAAAAGGTGGGCAACTTCTGCAAATCCATGCCTTCCGTCTTCCTGGAACCCGGCTACCAGTTCCTGAATATCGATGCCGCGATAGGAAAGGCGTCCATCAACCGGAAGAAGAGTGTCGCCGTCCTTTTCTGAACCGACTACTCCGGAGATACGCGTAAGACCGGCCAATACACCCGATCCGTTGGCGTTTCTCAAGCCACGCTTTACATCCAGCTTTGTGTATAGCTCTCTATCAATTTTGTTATTATCCAGAATCTTCTCTGCTGCCCGGGTGATGAATTTGCTGCTCATGCTTACGATTTCCTCTACAATTTCAGCACTTACGTCTGGTGGTTGGTATAGTCGCATAAAATTAGAAGTCTGCTACTGCGGTTCTTGCGACTGTATAAATGTAAGAAAGCATTAAAAAAATTACTAGCAACGTTTCAAATAAACGCTACTATGATTTTAAAATTTTCAAGGCTTCCGCTGCTTTTGTAAGCAGTGGTTCAGCCGAGATGGACTCACCGATTGCTTTTTGCATCCAAACATCCGGTGCGATGCTCCCAAGTTTACACATGCGCTCCATTTCTCTGGCCAGCTTTCGATCTTTTAAATAGTGTTCGATTTGAAATGCCATGATATGGCCAAGAGCATAATCCGGGATATACATTCCGCAGTATAATATGTGTGAGTATATAGCTAGAATGTGCTGATCCACGCGGCCGAATAAGGGAGCAAAGCTCGAGTTCCACACTTCGGCTGATAGTTGGAGCATCGCTTCTTTTAATTTTTCAGGGCCTGCATGCGGGTTTGCATACATCCATCGCCATATGTACATGTCCAGCAATGAAACACCGCAGATCTCGAGCGTCTGCCAAAGCGTATGTAGCGTATTCAGTGCCTCAACCTCGGGGTTCTTCTCTGTCAGTCCCAATACTTCCAGGTCTTTATCTTGAAATACAAAGGCGAAGGCTTCGGTAAAGGCCGTATTCGGTACGCCTTCCAATGTGTAATAATCGATATCGTTTAAGGAAAAAACCTGCTCTACGCTATGACCAAGCTCATGCATGGCCGTATTAAATCCCTTGTAGTCCATGCCCCCTTCAGGAACACGGGTTCTGAGGTGAGCGGTGTCGCGTCGCATTTGTGCACCAAGAGCATGTCCGGCCCCACGAGCTGCATCAACACGAATATAGCGCTTCAGGTATCGGGCTTTGCGTTGTGAAAACCCCAGTGATCGTAGAATATCTGCCAGGCTTTTTTCAAAGGTTACCAAATCGGGGTAGGCTGTTTGGACATGGTGATCGAGTTCTGTCTCCGGCATGCTGCCTCCCGAAGAGAACCCGCTATACCAAATATCAAAGGCTTCCAGCGGGCGTCCGACCCTTTTGCGAATAAGATCAGCTATATCCTTCATCACCGGGGCTGTTAAAATAGTCTTGAGCAGAGCCTCGACTTTCTCTTCCGGTATCTCCCGGTTGGATTTAAAGCGTCGGTCAACAAGGCTGGGAGTGGAGGGTGTGTACGGGTCCATTAGCTTTTCAGCTTCAAACGTAGACCAAAGGCACTCATAGCGGCGGTTTGCCTCAGGCTCGCTGTTCGGCATTTCACCGTTTCGGCCGCTTATCTCATTGGAGAGCGGATTCCACTGGGCATCGGGGTTATTGATAGCTCCTAATGGAATCTCCTGCTTAATAATGCGCTGCATTATTCTATGAATGAGCTGTTGTTTTGCATAGCCCTTTTTACCTTCGGCATACTGAGCTTTTATCTCATCTCGTAAACCCCAATGACTAATCAGCTTCATTCCCTGCGGAAAGGGGCTTTTGCCGGAGCTATCGATCACTCCATCCATATGAATATTGTAGGAATACACATAATCTTCAGCGGCAGTATACACCTCAGTGCGTTTTTGTCGTACTTCACCAGGGATGCGCTCTTCGAACTTTTCAGCAAGTCTGATATCTGCCCAATATTCTCTTGCCCAGTCATTGCCATGCGTGTTTTTTTCTTCCATTGTTACCAATGGAAAATTCAGCAGAACCACGAAGGCCAGTTTCGTTTTGAAAAAGTCCTCCTGCACATGTGCAAATAAATCAACATTCGCAAAAAGAGTATCTACCGGCTGCATATCACCAGCGTCTACATGTAGCATCCAGTTCAGATCGCGATAAGCGCGATGAAGGTTACCGTAAACCGATTCCAGATGATGCTGAAAGCGTGCACGCAGGGCCGTCAGTTGATCCTCCTGTGAGACAAAGTGTGTCTGACAGAATTCTCTGAACGCATTATTGTCACCATCCGGATCTGTCCAGCGCGCGGCTACCTGACGGACTCCGCGATCGATCCTGGATTTTTGATCAATACCATGCTGATTAATCAGCCACTCGATGGTGTCTCTGGTGGCGGCAACAATGCTGCTCATACTATCTCCTCGCTTCCGTTCGCTCGTTTAGCCTGTTATCGTCCTGTTTAGCATCGTAATGTAGGCTTAAATTACTCCATTTTGCAAAACCGATTTCTGCAATTTTTAAGCGAAACGAGAAAATTAGTTTACAACACGCGCCCTCACACCAAAGTTTACGTTATCTTTTAACCATGCAAAGAAACGTTCCTGAGATTTTAAAGGCGTCTCAGGCAGGAAAATATCCGGATCTTTCCAGGTTCGCATAACCTCAGCATCTTGTGTCCAGACTTTTACACGCTTGCGCTTTACCTCCGTTTGCCACCGAGTTGCAACCACAGCATCTGTATACAACAGCCTTAGCGTGACGTTACGCGACAGGGTTTCAAGCGGCTTCACCGCAAGACTTTCAAAAGGAGTCGCATCCTTATTACTAATATCTGGGATACCATCGCTAAGCATTACAATTGACACCGGGCGTAGCAGCAGGTTTTTGTTTTTGATGTGAAGCGCGACCTGCTCAAAAAAAGCATTGTAATCCGTAAAGCGATTCACTTTTTGCCTGGGAAAAATCTCAGCCAGCCGGGAGCGAATATCTTCTACCGATTTGTTTTGAAAGGTCTGAATCGGATAGAACGTTTTCGGCTCATCTGCAGAAGCTCCCCCAATTGAGCTGACGAACAGGGTCTGTGGCTTTTCAAGCTCACCGAGGCCATTCAGGTGACTGTAAATATAATGAGCAAGAAAATCCAGGGAATCCTCAAAATAGGCGCTTTTGGCAAATGATCCGCTAATGTCGACGCCGATGAACATACAAAGGCGCGGCTTCTTTTCACCCGTTGTTAGGCAACCTGATGTTAGAAAAAAGGTTGCGCATAAGATTGCAATGAATGTTTGTTTCATGTTCTTTTCCTCTGAATACTGGGCATGTTGTTAAGCATCGCGCAAGGTTTTCTCTTCTTCACTCATTCGGTTCATTAGAGTGGATGCGCTGCCGATTTCGCTAAGCGTTGTGAAAGGCAACGAAAACAGATGCCTGCCGTTTATCAGGAGCGAACAGAAATTAATACAGGCTGCAACGATCTGTAGTGGCGGAAGCATAAAGGTGGAAAGCAGATGCTCACCCTTATCTTCTACCCAGCTTATGTCAGAACGAATCTTCGCAAGAAAGGAAGAGAAAACCTCCGTATAAGAAAGCTGAGTGCCCCCTTCTTTTCCGGCTTTTGAGAGCTCGCGTTTTTCTTCTTTTACACCCTTCCCCTGAATCATAGAAAGGATGACAGGCGTTCCATGAGCCGCGAACAAGAACCACGAAAGACTACGGATGCCAAACCAGGCCAGTGCTGCAATGGCAAGGGTGGAAAAAAGACCCAGCTCAAAGTTGTCTGAATACTGAGCAAACCAGGGCACTAATGCATCGACGAATTCCCGATAGAGAAATAGCACTTCAACCATTAGGACAACAACCTCAATAACCAGGATTCCCATAATTGCAGGAATATTCTTGCTCTTAACCACTTCCAGAAAGTTGGCCAAAACAGCATAGCTTCCCAGAATTACTAGCAGCATAAAAATGAACAGCGGTATGCGGATCATGGTTTCGCTCAGCTGCTCACCGGTGATGTTTGAGAAGGTATCTATAACCAGTGGAGTTGTTACGTAGGTAAAGATTACAGCTTCAATCACACACCAGAAAAGAGTTAATACCACTGCGACCCAGGGCACCGAGGAAATCAGAACCTGTTGCCCGCCTCTGCGTAGAATGCGGAAGGGGAGAAGAATGGTATCGTGCAATATGGATAGTATGCCCATAACGGTAATCTTGAGTAAACCAACGAGGGAAGCAACGAAGTACAGCAGAAAGCGGGCAATCCCACCCCAAAAGGCAACAATGGCTTTTCCAAGATCCCACCAGGTAATAAATAGCAGCGTTACAAATTTTTGGCGGTTTTGACGAACCAGTACTGTCAGGCCGCATGCAACCGTTAACCAGCAAGCGAAAACGATGGCTGCGACCGGTAGTAGTAGTAAGCTGCGCTTTGCCAGCATAATCCAGAAGCTGTCTGCCGCACCCCATGCAAATGTCAGAAAAGCTTCCTGAAAAAAGGTCGGAAAAAAGATAATTGACGCCGCCAGCTTGATAAGTGCATTGTTATCGTTTAACATAAGCACCCCTCCTTTTAAATCTGCTTTAGAGAAAAATGTGATATTTGTCAAAAAATGACCGCTTTTGTAAAAAAGCTGCACATCCTTTCAGAGGTCCCAAATCATCCTAAGTTTTGGGTTACCTCAACTTAATACTTGATAAAACGTCACTTACCTGTGGCGAGAAAGGCTATGAGTAAGGGATTTCCCAATTTAAAGAGCCCTTTATGACGCTAAGTAGGGCAAGAAGCATACCTGTTTTGTTTGCGAGAGGGTAAAAACACGATGATTCATTTATAATCGTTGAGATAATTCTTGATATCCGGTTGCCGAAATTATAGACTGTAACCTTTAGGAAAAGACTTTGAATCGCAGAAAGGCAGATTATGAACGTACTAGGTATTGATGTGGGTGGATCCGGAATAAAAGGGGCGATTGTAGATACAAAAACAGGTGAACTGGTCACTGAGCGGTTTCGACTGGATACACCGCAGCCAGCTGACCCGGATGTCGTTGCCGAAACGGTTAAAAAAGTAGTCGAGCATATAGGCTGGGAAGGCCCGATTGGCTGTGGGTTTCCAGCAGTAGTTAGAGAAGGCTTCGTGAAGACGGCATCCAATATTTCCAAAAAATGGATTAACGTCTCTGCCGCGGAGCTTTTTTCTGAAGTAACCGGATGCCCGGTCAAGGTAATGAACGACGCCGATGTTGCTGGCATTGCCGAAATGACCTTTGGTGCCGGTAAAGGCGTTGCCGGTAGCGTGGTTATGATAACAATAGGAACCGGACTTGGTTCTGCACTATTCCGAAATGGAATTCTATTTCCGAACACCGAGTTTGGTCATTTTAAATTGAAGGGGGATATTGCGGAACGTTATGCAGCAGACTCTGCCCGGAAAAGGGAAGATCTGAGCTGGAAAAAATGGGGTAAGCGATTTAATCAATACCTGGAAGAAGTCGAGCTGCTGTTAACACCGGACTTGATTATTCTCGGTGGTGGCGCCAGCAAGAAGTTTGAGCGTTATGAGGATGAAATCGAAATTGATACTAAAGTTGTTACTGCCGAATTGCTAAATGAAGCCGGTATTGTTGGGGCTGCGCTATCGGCGCTGTAATAAGAAACAGGGAGAGAAAATATGCGTTCACATGAAGTCGACTATGAGGTCTTTGGCGACGATATGCAAGTCGTTGAGGTAGAGCTTGATCCCGGCGAGACGGTGATTGCCGAGGCTGGTGCTATGAACTGGATGGAGGAAGACATCACTTTTGAAACACGCATGGGGGATGGTTCTCAGGCCGAGCAGGGAATAATGGGAAAGCTGCTAAATGTCGGAAAACGCGTATTGACGGGTGAGTCTATTTTTATGACCCACTTTACCAATGCCGGCCGGGGAAAAAAGCGAGTTGCGTTTGGGGCGCCCTATCCCGGCAAGATTATGCCGATAGATTTGGATGAAGTGCAGGGAGAATTGCTTTGCCAGAAAGATGCTTTTCTATGCGCAGCTCTGGGTACGGAAGTCAGCATTGCTTTTAATAAGCGATTAGGCTCAGGCTTTTTTGGTGGTGAAGGATTTATCCTGCAGCGTCTTCGTGGCGACGGAATGACGTTTATTCATGCAGGTGGAACTGTCCTGAAGAAAGAACTCAAGGGAGAAACCCTGAGGGTTGATACGGGCTGCCTGGTTGCGTTTACGAATGGGATTGACTATAACATTCAGGCTGCCGGTGGATTAAAATCCATGATCTTCGGTGGTGAGGGAATTTTTCTGGCTACGCTTCGTGGACATGGAACCGTCTACTTGCAAAGTTTGCCATTCTCACGTCTTGCCGATCGGGTTCTTCAGCACGCACCGGGTATTGGCGGGCGAAGTAAAGGGGAAGGCTCCGTACTGGGATCGTTTGGTGATATGATCTCGGGAGACTAGGTTTTTCTGTCACAACTCCTTTTCAAGTTAACGGTTTATATTCTTCGTTAAGCCCCGGTCAGTTCTGAAACGGATTTCTCCGCCAGAATGACCGGGGCTTTTTTATGCAGTAGATCAGGAGTAATAACGGATATCCTTTTCCGTCTTTTGCGGCATTGCTATTGCCTGATTGCAGTTCAGTTTGGCCTGCGGAATTGCCGCTGTATGAATGGCGATTGTATTTCCTTCAGGATCTCTGAAGGTTGCCACATAGCCGAGATCTTGCCGAATCAGACAGAATGGTGAAAGTATTGTCCCCTTACCTTCAACAATGCGATCGAATATCGTAGCCAAATTGGAAATGCTGTGAATATATCTCATTGTGGATGGTACGGGGCCAAATGTTGACGGACATTCTATTAAGGCACCGGCATAACTCTGGTAGTCCAGACTGGGGATAAGGGCAACCCTGGTGCCGTTTAACTGCTGTATCGATAAACGCCTTTGAAACAGACGAGTATAGAATTCTACGGATTCTTCAAAGTGCAGCACCGGGATTTCAAACCACTCATTTGCAGACATATTCCAACTCCTTTTGAATTCATAATTCACAGTTATTAATCGCAACAATTCTCTTTACGGATAACCTCTACCATGTCTGCCGTTTAGGAAACCGGGACGACCTTCTGCTTAACCAGCTCTTTTGCCTCAATACGTCTGGCACCGGTAAGTTCAGCCTTTATCTTATTCCGGATATCCTGCTGACGGTCAGCGACGGTTTTTTCTGCCTTGCGCTTCAATTCAGCCTGTTCCACTTTGGTCTTCTGTTCAAGAAGTCGTTGATCCTGCAGATTAAAATAGGTGGCTCGCAATACGTCGGCCATTCGACCATATGGGCCGCGAATGCCAGCCTGCTGCAGAAGCTTCTCGATCAGACTCTGAGCGTAGCGTTTGGTCATGCGTCGAGCTCCGTAGCGCCCGTTTACCAGAAACAAATCCGCTCCCTTTTGCTTACGTTTCTCCAGGTGTAAGCTCAATAGCCTCAGGATTTCATCACTCAGCGTTACCTCGGTGTCTGTTCGGCCTATGGCTGATACCGATATTTTTATATTCCCCTCCTCCAGGCGAAAACTTCCGCAGGGACGATTGCTACGTAGTGAGGTAATGCTGCCATCGGCAGATACGGATAAATCCACAGCCTCGCTTACCGAACATCCGGTATCCAGCAGAAATTGCACGAGTAGTGCTGAGGCACGCTGCGTATCGTTTTTCAGATGTTTCGATATGTAAGCTCTTAGCTGCTCCCGTTCCACTGTAGTGATGCCCTCCAGGCGACCAAAGGGAGACTCTTCCAGCTTAATGATGTCCGAGAGTCCCGGCTCAATTGAGTAACGTGCATCTTCCAGATAGCGCAGAAAGCTTTTCAGTGCCGGCAGGTAGCCCTGCTGAGCGGACTCGGAGAGGCGTATCCCCTCGTCGGTTTTTTCCCAACGGCTGTAGCGCCATTCGTGCGCAATCTTTTCCGCATTAATCTGTTCAATTTCCTTAACTCCCAGATTGCGAAAGATTGCCGGGATATTTCCCATATAGGTAATGACACTGTCCCGCGGAAGGCGGCGATCTGTTTCCAGATAGTTCTTGTAGGCTTTCAGAACATCATACATTGCTATCCTCCTTTCGCGGTTAGTTTGCGCTAAACTTTGATGGATTACTGGTAAATTGTCCGCTATGCCCAATTTCATTCAGATAGCCGCGTACCGTTTTAGAGGTAACGCCGACTGAGGCGGCCATCTCCGTTAGCGTTGCATCGGGATGTGTTTCTACAAAGCGCTTCAGCTGACGCAGTCTTTCCTGCTTTTGGCGCGACTTATTGGCACTACTGCTCGGCTTTAGTGCAGGCTTTACCGGACGCGGCTGCGGGCGAGCGCCGCTCAGCTGACCGTAATTCTGCGGCATCGGCATACGCTGACCGGTGTTGCGCAGAACCGCCAGGTTGCGGGTTCCAATCGTATCGCACATAACGTAAGCCAGTACTGGGAAGATAATGGTGCCGGCCAGCCACTGCACCCAGGTTAGCGGGTCGAGGCTCATCAGACTGCTGTAGGTCAGCTGGATATCATAAGCGGACTTGAAGCCCTCCGACATATTGGCGATTCCGGAAGCAAACAGAACAATACAGGTTACCGTGCGAACCATCCAGGCAAGCTCTCCGTCCTGAAGAAGCTCGTCTTTGAAGATCGACATGGCGACAACCCCGGCATCGATAGCAAATGCTGCGATGGCACCGAGAATCAGGCTGTCGTAAAAGAACTGCGCCATAAACGTTGTTGAATGCAGAAAGGTGGCGCTGAGTATGCCGATGAGGCAGAGGGCACCGGCACGATATTTTATAAGTTCGCGGAAACTAAACTTCGTTTGCATGACGCCCCCCCTCCCTGCGATCGGAACGTAGAAAACGACGTACATTTTGATTGTCACGACGGAAAGGACTACGATCGGCCTTGAAAGTGCGTGAACGGGCAAAGCCGGTGCGCAAAAGCAGGTCTCGCGGCTGAACGTCCTGCACATCATTGTGGCTGGACTGAACCGACTGACTGTCAATTGCGGCGTTACGAATAAACTGTTGTGCCAGTGTACCCGGGTCAAGAATCTGGATCTGCTGCATAAGACACTCCTTGTGTTGTTGTGGGATGTTGCATACCTGTGAACGTTTGCGTGGCAGAGTAGTGAACAAACATTCACTCATATCTTACGCAGTCGATGCGGGGAATGCAAGAAAATAAATAAAAAATGTATACGTTTGTTCACTGGTTTGAGGATTCTGTATTAAGGTTATGTTTTAAAATGACTTATAAAGTCTCAAGTAGAATGAAAAGGAGCCGATTTTGTACTTTTGTTCACTAACTTTTATCAAAATCCGTCTGCTTGCAATAGTTGTAGACTGGTGAACAGCAAAAAAAGAGGCGTTTGCAGAATCTGAAGCCATAAAAGGAGAGAATTCCAAGGCTAAACGTAATTTTTTCGGCTGGTTATAATTGATTTTCGGCACGCAGTAGAGTCGCAGAACGAATTTAATTTCATACGGACTGTAAAGGACTACATGTCCATTTGGAAGTAGACCAAATTATCGTTTTCCGCTACGTATTTATGTCTCTTTCCTCCAGAAAACCGCATCATACAGGCACGTATTGAAGCCGGTAAGCAACTTCTGCCGTACCTTGTCAGGATTTTGCAGCTGAATCGGACATTCTGACATGAAATCAATTTTGGCAAAAAAAACGTTTATTTAATAAAAACAAAACGTTAGATTGATTTAGAGTTGTGGCATCATTTTTGTTTTATAGTATTCGCAACGTGAACTAAGGAGACAAAATGAAGATAGGAAGTTGGAGGATTGAACCCGTAAATACTGCCGGAAGGGGACCTTTGATCTCCGGGATGGCTTTGATAATGACCGGATTGCTGGTTTTATTGGTACCGGAAATACTCGTGGCATTCATTGCCGCAACATTTATGTTAACCGGAGCCAGTCTATTATGGCTTGGCTGGCAGTTAAGACGCCGCAGCAACCACAATGTCCGGATTCATCTATTTCAGAAAGGATAACCCTTTATGTCAATAAATGCCAAGCAGCTTAGCACTATAGAAGTACCCGACGAGCTGCCGATAATTTCAGTCCGTAATACCGTATTCTTTCCCAACCAGTTTATTCCACTGGCCGTGGGAAGACCGAAGTCGCTGCGACTGGTAGAGCATGCGCTCGAAGAAGACCTGCTGGTCGGTATTCTGACTCAGGAAGACGGGTCAGTAGACGATCCGGACTCTGATGAGCTGTATCAAATCGGCACCGTAGCCAAAGTGCTGAAGGTGATAGATCTTCCCGATGGAAGCAAAAGTGCTTTTATTCAGGGAATTTGCCGTTTTGAGATCGATGAGTTTACTCAGGTCTCACCATTCTTCGTGGCCAAAGTGCATCGGCTGGATGACGTAACGCCGGACGATGAGCTGAAAATTCAGGCCATGGCAACTAATCTGCGCAATCTGTTTCAAAAGGCCTCGGACCTGGCTCCGGAGATTACCAATGAACATCAAACCATGATTGCCAACCTGCACGATCCAGGCACCATTTGCGATCTGATTCTTGCGTTCTCAAATATTCATATGTATGAGAAACAGGAAATTCTGGAAACGCTGGACGTAGAAGAGCGCCTGAAGCGCGGTACCTATATTTTTAATAATTACCTGCAGACGCTTGAGCTGGGGAAAAAGATCCAGTCCGAGGTGCAGGATGAAATTAGTAAGGGCCAGCGCGAAATGTATTTGCGCCAGCAGCTCAAGGCTATTCAAAAAGAGCTCGGTGAGGCCGATGATGCGTCCGATATCAGCGAACTGCGTAAGCGCGTAGATGAAGCCGATCTGCCGGAAGAGGTGCTGAAAGTAACCGATAAGGAAATCGATCGCCTGGCAAGAATGCACCCGGCGTCGGCTGAATATACCGTAGCTCGCACCTATCTGGATTGGCTGCTCGATCTACCGTGGATGAAGAGCACTGAAGATAATCTCGATATCGATAGCGTGAGCGATCACCTGGAAGAAGACCACTTCGGTCTGGAGAAGGTGAAGAAGCGTATTCTGGAATACCTCGCGGTGCGCAAATTGAAAAACGATATGCGTGGCCCGATCCTTTGTTTTGTTGGACCTCCGGGAGTTGGTAAAACCTCACTTGGACGTTCTATTGCCGATGCGCTGGGACGCGGCTTTGTCCGCATGTCTCTGGGCGGCGTACGCGATGAAGCTGAAATTCGCGGACATCGTCGCACCTATATCGGCGCGCTTCCGGGACGTGTTATTCAGGGCATAAAGCGCTCCAACTCCAATAATCCGGTATTTATGCTGGATGAGATTGATAAGATAGGTCAGGACTTCCGCGGCGATCCGTCGTCGGCTCTTCTGGAGGTGCTGGATCCGGAGCAGAATAATTCTTTTAGCGATCACTACCTCGAAGTGCCATTCGATCTTAGCAAGGTGATGTTTATTGCGACCGCCAATATGCAGGACACGATTATTCCTGCCCTGCGTGACCGCATGGAAATTATCGACATCCCAAGCTATATCGAAGATGAGAAGGTGGCCATTGCCAAGCGCTTTCTGCTACCGAAGCAGATTGCCGAGCACGGTCTTACCGAGGACAATCTTTCTATCAGCGATAAAGTCCTGCGTAAGGTGGTAAATTCGTATACCCGCGAAGCCGGGGTGCGTAATCTGGAAAGACAAATTGCTACAATTTGTCGTAGTGTTGCCAAGAAAGTTGCTTCCGGAAAGACAACTGCTACGCGTATTAGCATCGATAATCTGGCTACCATCCTCGGACCGGTTCGCTTCTACAGTGATGTGGCCGAGAGAACGGACGAGCCGGGAATCGCAACCGGACTGTCCTGGACGCCGATGGGCGGTGAAATCCTGTTTATCGAAGCGAATAAGATGCCGGGTAAAGGAAACTTGGTGCTGACTGGTCACCTCGGTGACGTAATGAAAGAGTCAGCCCGGGCTGCATTAAGTTATATTCGTGCTCGCGCAGATGAGTTTAATCTGGACGCGGACTTTTATGACAAACACGATATTCACCTGCACGTTCCTGCCGGTGCCATACCGAAGGACGGCCCGTCTGCCGGTGTAACCATATTCTCAGCGTTGCTGAGTCTGTTTACCGGACGCAAGGTCTGCAATGATCTGGCAATGACTGGCGAAATTTCACTTCGTGGGAAAGTTTTGCCGGTTGGCGGTGTAAAAGAAAAGGTACTTGCAGCTCATCGTGCCGGTATTAAGAAAGTAATCTTGCCGGAGAAGAACCAAGCCGACCTGGCTGAAGTTCCGCAAACGGTGAAGGACGAGCTGGAATTTGTGTTTGTAAAGAACATGAGGGAACTGGTTAAGCACGCTCTGGATAATGCTGAAGAGGCCGCAAAAAAAGGCGGATCGAAGCGTTCCTGGGGTGATGGTGGAATTAAAAAGGAAGTTGAAGACGAGGTAAGATAAGTATGGGTCCACAACCTGATTACTATGGTGTGCTCGGCGTAGCCGAAAGTGCCACTCAGGATGAAATAAAGAAGGTTTATCGTCAGCTTGCAAAAAAGTATCACCCGGATTCCCGTGGTGGTGACAAAGCTGCCGAGGAACGGTTCAAGCAAATCAGCGAGGCCTACAGCGTGCTCAGCGATTCACAGAAACGCCGGGAATATGATTTATCCCGACGGGGTGGATTTATGGGAGGCGGTAATAGTGGCTTCGGTGGAGGACCGGGTTCCTATCAGGTTCACTTTGGAGACGATTCCTTCGAGAACATACAGGACGTGTTTAGTAATCTATTTGGTGGATTCAACGGACGTGGCCGTCAGGCTCCCTTTAACCAGGGAGCCGGCGGTGGTTTTAACGACCTGTTTAACCAGGGACAAACACCGCCTCCGGGACAATCATCCCGAGGTGCGGATATGGAATCTGTAATTACCATTCCGTTTGAGCTTGGTGTAAACGGTGGTGAAACCATCGTTAAAACCGGCAGCGGCAAAAAAGTTAAAATCAAGATTCCGCCGGGTACCGAAACCGGTAAAAAAATCCGGATTCGCGGGCAGGGGGCACCCGGTGCCAACCGCACAGCTCCCGGAGATCTCTATATCACGATTCGCGTGTCAAACCATATGGAGTTTGAGCGTCGCGGTCAAGATATTCATTCCAATGTCTATATTAACGTAGCTGAAGCCATTTTGGGAGCCGAGATTCAGGTAAAAACCATTAGCGGCAAGATGGTGAAGCTAAAAATACCGGCCGGTACCAGCAGCGCAAAGTTCTTCCGGCTGCCGGGGATGGGTGTTCAGCTGGATGGAAAAAAGGGCGATCACTACGTGCGCGTGGAGATCGACGTACCGCAGAACCTTACCATGAACCAGAAGCGCGAATTTCGCAACTGGGCACGTAAGCTGGGATTGATTGATTAGACAGAAAACTTTTTACTAATATTGCCGCATTGACATTAGATAATCTAATGACAATGCGGCTTTTTTGTTATATGCGATAAAAAACAACACTCGCGAAAAGTTGATAAAATCGCAATTGCTTAAAAAACTTTCACAACCCGCTTGAACTCCGCCACTGAATAGCTGTATAATGAGCGATAAACGGATACTGATTAAATGCAAACAGGACCATGGATGCGCGCTCTGAAATTTCTCATACTGCTACTTATAGCCTCTAACTTACTACTGTCTACCCATGTTGTGGCTGGTACGCTGGATTCATTAAAGGCCGAAAAATTCCTGAAACAGCTGGTGGATTATGATAGCTCTCTTACTCAGTGGGTGCTGAAGTCAGAATTAGATAAATCGCGCCGATTTGGAATTGACTATCGCACGCCGATGGATAAGTTCTTTATACAGTACGATATCGAAGAGAATATTCGACGATTGGTAACTCGCGGAAGGTTAAAGTATCAGTTTGAAATCGAACCGTTGAATAGTGGTTATTCGCGACTAATCTTCAAGCTGGCTGCCCGCGATTATAAAACGGCTTTTTACTTTAAGGAAGACAGTCTTACAACACCCTATGACTACTACAGTAGAGATTGGAAAGAATTCGTAACCAAATATATGCGAGTGCGTGCCTCTGATCCACGCATGTTTCCGGCAACCGCTGCCAGGCAGCTGGACGATTTTGTAGACAGCCTGATTGTTTTGCTTCAGCTGGATGAAGAGAAAGCTGCGATGCTGCAACAGCAAAAGCTGGACTATCTGATTTGCGTCGATACCGATGAAATTGAAAAGGTTAGCGGCTTTAATACGCGCGGACTGGCTATTTTGGCAACGGACCGCATTATCACGACGTTTCCGCTGCATAAACATGAAGTCGCTCACCTGCTTATTAATTTGGCATTGCCTAAACCTCCATTATTTGTTCATCCCTTTATGCAGGAAGGGTTTGCCACAGCCGTCGGCGGACGCGGCGGTAAAACACCGGAAGTCATTAGTGAAATTGGCGTCTTCCTACAAAAAAGTACCTTCATGACGGTCGAGGAAATTCGTAAGCGGAAAGACTTTCAAAACAGTGATGCTTCGTTGAGTTATCCACTAAGCGGCGTTTATAATTCCTTTTTGCTTGAGCAATGGCCGATCGACCGCTACTTGCGATTCTATTCATCACTCGGGTCAGTAACCTCCAAAGCCGTACCGCATAAAGTATATCCCGATTCTTTACCTGCAGATTCTCTTTTTGAGGCCTATATTGCCATAGTCGATATGAAGAAGACAGTCCGGTTCCCGGATTCGCTCCCTGAAAGCTCTCCACTGTTGGATGCGCATTGGGGGAAAGTCTGGGAGGATGGCGAAGACTATGTCTTCTCAATACGTGGTGGTATTCAATTAACTCCACCGGATCCGGTGCGGAACCTGCTTAGCAGCGAGTTCCGTGCGATCTTTCCCGACGTGCGCTATGGTGGTCAGCAGTTTTTTCTGGAAGTAACCAAGGGTGAGGTAAAGCTGTTCAATTTCTATACGGCAAATCTGGATGCATTTTACAGTACCGGCCTGAGCATGAATCCGATTGAGGTGCAGGGGGCAGACGGAAACTTTCAGTTCATTCTTCCCAAACGTGTATTCCCGCTGCCGCTGGAAAATATGACGATTACGCAGTAAGATCGAGGAGTAAATCATGAAGTTCAAACCACCGTTTCCGGCATTATCCAGGTTGCGCAGTGACTATATTAAATCCGATTCTGCTTACCGTCGCGGGCAGGAACTTTATGAAATGGGAGTCGTATCGCTGCTGGACCATCAGAACAGCGATTATACCTTTCAGGTAGAAGATCGCTTTGAAGATTTCCTGGTCAATATCTCGCTGAAGAATAATACCATCTCCCATACTTGCAGCTCGAATTCGGCTCAAAAATGCAGTCCTTATACGGTGGCAGCGCTGATTTGGCTTTACGAACGTTTTGAGGCAAAGAAGATCCGGACCGGTAAAGCCGGTGGCGATACCTACACGCGTGAAGAGATGATGGATCGCGTTCTTAAAGAGCGTGAGGAGCGTGCAAAGAACGAAAAATATGAGATCCTTTTTTCCGATAACGTATACGGAATTCATACCTTAAAATCTGCATCCGGCAGGGTGTACGGACTGACCATTCGAGATTTTGAAACTGGAAGCGGTTACTGCACCTGCCCCGATTATAAAACCAATAAGCTGGCAACCTGTAAGCACTTGATGTGGCTGCTGCGGGATATTAAACATAAGCGTCCAATCGATAAAATGATTGATACGCAGCCCTATCCATTTGTTGAAATCTACTGCGATCCGCAAAATGATTATCACGTCACTTACTTTTACAAGGGTAAGATAAGTATTAGCGCAGCGTCTTTGCTGGATAAGTATTTCGCAGGAGAAAAGTACATTTATCCTGACAGATACGAATCTCTTTTTGAGCTGTTGAATTCAGCCGAAGACGTAAAGCAAATCCTGATTCGCCCTGAGGTGGTTACCCGGCTGGAGAAACATTTTGAAGCACTTAGCTATGAGCAGCTAAGCCGCAATACAAAGGTTGATTTCTCCGTGTTAAAGACGGAGCTTTTTCCTTATCAGGAAGAGGGAGTACGATTTTCTCTGTTTAAGTCGGGAGCGATTATTGCCGATGAAATGGGGCTTGGAAAAACCATACAGGCTATCGCTACCGCCGTGCTTAAAAAGCAGATTTATGGACTGAATCGCACGTTGATTATTTGTCCGGCATCCCTAAAGCACCAGTGGAAGGAAGAGATTGAAAAAGCTACCGACGAACGAGTAGAAATTGTTCGCGGAAGCCGGGAAGAGCGGGAGGCTATCTATCGTTCTTCAACGGCTTATTTTCTGATTGCGAATTATGAATCGGCAGTCCGGGATGTAATTGTGCTGCAAAATCACGCGCCGGATATGATTATCCTGGATGAAGCACAGCGCATCAAGAATTATGAAACCAAGACGTCCTATGCTGTAAAGGCAATTCCCAAGAAGCATTCACTGGTATTAACCGGAACGCCGATCGAAAATCGACTCGGTGATCTGTATTCAATCATGAACTTTATCGATCCGGAGATCCTGGCTCCACTTTGGGAATTTTCGATGAATCACTGCTCATTTGATAAAACTCGCCACGAGCGCATCACCGGTTATCACAACCTCCAGGCTCTTAAGAAACGGCTGCGTCCCTGGGTATTGCGCCGTCGGAAGGAAGACGTACTTGATCAGCTGCCTAAGCTGGCCGAGATTACCGTACCGGTTTCCCTGCATCCAAAACAGCAGGAAGCGCATGCGAAGCTGGCAAAATCTCTTATGCCGCTGCTCTATAAAAAGATAAAAACGGTATACGACGTTCAGAGAATGCAGCGTATACTGGCCAGCATGCGCATGGTTTGCGATTCGACTTACCTGCTGGACCGGCAACTTAATCATTCCTCCAAGCTTGTAGAGCTTGAAACCATACTGCTGGATAAGCTGGATATTCCATCAACTGGAAAAAAGGTTGTGATATTCTCGGAGTGGAAAGGGATGCTGCGCCTAATCGACAATATGCTGCAGGCACATGGCATTGAATCGGTTATGTTGACGGGCGACGTGCCGGTTGAAAAACGACCGGAGCTGATAAAACAATTTGCGGAGGATGAGAATTGTCTGGTGTTTTTGTCCAGTGAGGCAGGGGGCAGCGGTTTGAATCTGCAGTGCGCCGACACGGTGATCAATATGGAGCTGCCGTGGAACCCGGCGCGCAAGAATCAGCGCATTGGTCGCATAGACCGTATTGGACAAAAGAGTGATCGCCTTACGGCAATTACGCTGGTAGCCAGAAACTCAATAGAAGAGCGAATTCAAAACGGTATTGAACTCAAGGAGTCCCTGTTTGATGCCGTGCTTACAAAGAACAGCGTAACCGACAGCGTGGATTTCTCTTCAGCGGGACATAGTCAATTTGTCGAAACGCTGCAGGAGCTGGTTAAGCCGTTTGAAAATGCCGGTGAGCATGATACCGTTTCCGTTCCCAGCCGTTCCAAGAAAGCAAGTCAGCTACCCGGTGCCGAACAGCTGCTATTATTTGGCCCGGACCCTGAAGAACATCAGCCGCCACAAACCCCTGCTGAGGTAGAGGTCGCTTCCGGAACCTCGGACGTAAAGCAGCTTGAGCAGACGTTAAATCAGGGCATGCAGTTCCTACGCGGTTTAATGAGCATGGCAACTGGTCAGGAGTTGAAAACAGATGGTCAATCGATAGAGATCGATAAGGAAACCGGTGAGGTAATTCTCCGGTTCAGGCTACCCAAAGAAGAATAGAGACTGCTACGCTGAGAGATCGCTGCGCTCAGAGATCGCTTCGCCGAGAGACCACTTCGTTCAGAGACCGCTTCGCTCAGAGATCGCTTCGCTGAGAGATCGCTTCGCTGAGAGACCACTTCGTTCAGAGATCGCTGCGCTCAGAGATCGCTTCGCTGAGAGATCGCTTCGCTGAGAGATCACTTCGTTCAGAGATCGCTGCGCTCAGAGAATAAAGAATTAAGTCTCTTTTCTCTGAGTGAGCCCGACTTGTCGGGCAAACGTTCTCTGAGTCCCGCAGGGACGTTCTCTGAGCGACAAAGGAGCGTTCTCTTTTCTCTGAGTCCCGCAGGGACGTTCTCTGAGCGAAGCGGTCTTTTAGTTGACGGAAGTCAACGTCCCCCTCATACTTGCCCAGTGACCGGGGAATGTGCAAAGATAGGGATATTCGCCTGGTGGGGGAGCAGTAAACTGAACCATAACCGTGCCGCCGGGTTTAGATAAAGCTGTATGGGCCAGAATATCATTACTTTCCGGTATATAGCCACTTTCCTCACTTGCCTTATTAGCAAGCCTACCAAATACTTTATAGTCTGTGCCCTTAGCCAACAGCACGAAGTTATGCTGCATGGCATCGCTCTCCGAGGTGTTCTCCAGAAAAACCCTAACCTGTGTGCCTGCTTTAACTGTAATGCTTTCAGTGTCGTATCGCATCAGGTTACCGACTGGACGCAGGAAATATTGGTATACCCCATCGGGCCCCGGCTCGGGGATCTCTGCGCTCTGAGATGAGCAGGAGAGGGCGGATAGTGAGGTTATGATTGCCAGAATGTATAGTAAATTTTTCATGTTCTGCCTAAGACAAAAGTTCTAAGTTCCGAGTTCAAAGTTCAGCTGGGTGAATGGGCATCGGGCAGCAGTCGCTACGCTCCTTGTGAGCGGTCACTACGTTCCCTGTGAGTGTTCGCTTTGCTCATGGGCAGTGGGGCAATCCCGGGATCTTCGTTACGCTACGATTGCCCTACTGTCTTACTGCCTGTTTCTGCCCGTCTCTTCTCTGCCGTATAGGATCATGCATTACAAGTACCGCTTGACTTCGACTCCGCTCAGTCTGACGCTGGCCGATCACCGATCACCGATCACCGATCACCGGTTCTAAAAAATCCTGCCAGCACCTCGACAAGCTCGGTGTGACATTGCCGACTGCCGACTGCCGACTGCCGACTGCCGTTTTTTACCAGCCACCCACCACCAGCCACCAGCCAATGGCCACCACCTAGTTCACCGATTTCATAATTCCCTTCATCAGCGTCCAGTGTCCCGGATATGTGCAGACAAAAGGATACTCACCTGCCGGAGGGGCGGTAAAGGTAATTTCGGTTTTCTCTCCCGGTCTTGCCTGTGGTGTGGAAAAAAGCAGGTCATCATGCTCCGGAATATAATCTTTCTCCGCACCGGCAGTTAGAGCTGCCATGCCAACATCATTTATGCTGGCACCAGGCTTCAGGATGGCGACGTTATGTACCATGTTTTCCATAGTGGCGATATTATCCATTATAATGCGCACCTTCGTTCCGGCCTTTACAACGATCTCGGTGGTGGCAAATCGCATTTGATTACCTATTGGCTTAATAACAATAGTTTGCACTCCATCCTGCATCGTGGAGCCTGAGGTGGATGGTGCAGCACCTGCCGGCGGCGGGGTGTGATCATTTTGCTCGACACATCCTAAAAAACCGACACATATAATTAAAAAGATCATTCGCATGTTCATATCTCCTGGTTCAATTCGAATACTTGAATATACGAGTCAGGTGTGAAGGTAATCAAGACGGGGAAAATATCTGTCGCTTATCAGGAGCGTACAAACTTCAGTAACGCTGCATAATCATGTTTATCAGCTTTTCTTAAAGCGCTGATATAGCGCTTTCTCGCATCACCTACTTTAACAAGATTGGTGCTACCCCAGGTAAATGGAGGTTGTCCCATGTATGCCAGTAGTAAATCTGCGGAGAGGCGTGAGTGGCGTCCGTTGCCGTTGGGAAAGGGGTGAATAAAAACCAGGCGGTGATGAAACCTGGCTGCTATTTCATCAGGTGTATAGGTGTCTCTGTCGATCCAAAATCGGCAGTCGCCTAATAAGTTCATTAGCTCCGGACGTATGCGATGCGGTGATATGCCGATATTTCGCTCGGTATTACGGATTTTCCCTGCCCATTTCCATACATCGCCGAACATTCGCTGATGTAGTGATTTTAGAAATTTAGCGTTGAGCACATCACGTCTTCTACGAAATGCCCAATCTTCTGCTGCGAGAATATTATCTTGTTCAGCCCGATTGAGCTCTTTTCGCGTGGATATATAGGTGGGTATAAGATCTTCTTTTTCGTATTCCGTTAATTGTGTTGCGCTGTCGTCTTGCTGAAAAATATCCATCAATCCGATTCCCAAAGTCTGGAGCCGCCACTTTCAATCAACTTTAATACGAGCTCCTCAAGCGTTTCATCATACTCTTCCGGAGAAACATTTTGTGCTTCCAGCGTCATGGTATGGTTTGTTCTGCTCAGTTGTTTAACGGCAAGGGATCTTGCCCGTTCCTCAATGCTTTTAATAAGCGGTTGGCGAGGAACCAGGGTATACACCAGATCGCAACCCAGAGCATCTGCAGCCCGTTCCAGCGATTCCAGGCTTATTACCCGTCGCGCTTCAGACTGTTCGGTTTTTACAACCTGCGGTTGACTAACACCCATGCGCTTTGCGAGTTGGGAAGTAGTCATTCCCAGAGCATTGCGTATCGCGCGTATCCAACCTTTCGGGGGCCTCGCTCCAACATCGGTATTTCGGAGGGCCTCGAAGCGCTTATCGAGCCTCTGGCGGGCTATAATACGTTCTCTGGATTTCATTATAACCTCTATAGAATTATTTTTTATATAAATTATAATATAGAAATTATATTTAAGTGTCAAGCTATAACTTACAAGACATCTTTACCAAAAAAGAACCACGTGCGCCCGCTCAAAGCATGCTATATTCAAATTGCGGATACTAATAGCGGGATGAATCATTTCGCTAACAAGAGAGAAATGCCGAAAGAGCTGCATCTTAGAAGTCAAAGCCATTGCCAACATACGCTGGAGATACATATGAACCGCCTGATTTTACCTTTTTTGATCCTAACCTTCCTTTCAGCAGTCTATGCTCAATCGTTTAACGGTAGTTATGAGCTCCAGGGAAATAAGCTCAATCTGAACCAGAGTGGTCAGGCCGTTACCGGAACTCTTCAGACAACCGATGGAGAAATATTTAAGATCACCAGCGAGATTACCGATGGAGAAGCACTGGGTAGTATCGAGGGAACGGAAAGTCTGGAATTTTTTGGTGCCTATTTTGAAGGAGGTGGGCTCTCTGTCATTATTGCGCCCATGGTGCTGGGGATTCCGGATTTACAGAGCGGACAACTTTTTCAGTTTCAAAGAGCTGCTGCACAGTCTCCGGCACCCGCCAAAGCGGCAGCACCTGCGGCTCCTTCCAGTCCAGCAAAGCCGGCAGCTACCACTGAAGCACCCTCAACACCTCCCCCACCGGTAAAGCCGTTGAAAGAAAGCGGGAGTGCTCAATTATCGGCTTCTCAGAGATATCAGGCCGGTACGCGGGTAAAAGATCCCGATAGCGGCGTTTCCTTTGTTATACCACAGGACTGGTTCGGCGGGGTACCGGCTAATAGTGAAGGATTTGTAATGGGATCCAATACTATAGCCGGTGTTGGTTTGGTCTATTTGAGGCAGCAAACCACCACGGAACAGGCAGAAGCGCTGCTCAATACAGCTCAGGACCTGGGTGACGGAGTAATGCTGCAACCGACCAACTTTTCGCGTACAGGAAATGGTTTTGAAATAGACTATTCCAGCGGCACTTACTTTGGTAAAGTGGTTGCGCGCTTTGGCAATAGTGGCAACGGAGCTGCGGCATTCTGGGCCGGTCCTGTGAATGAAAAAGAGCGCTATGAAAAACTGGCGCGACAGGTTGCCGGGTCTTTCAGGTTTGGTAAGCCAACGATAAGCTCAAAAGTTGTCGAATGGCAGAATTGGCTTCGTGGCTGTATGCTAAGGCAGCTTAGCAGCAGCTACAGCAGTGGCTATGGTGACGGTAGTTATACCGGCTCAAGCTCATCTACAACACTTCATCTTTGCAGCAACGGTCGCTATTCATACTCCAGCAGCTCCAGTTTCTCTGTGGATGCCGGAGATGCCGGTTTTGGTTATTCCGGAGGTGGTGCTTTCGGTAGTAATGGCAACAGCGATTCCGGTACCTGGAGTATTGAGGGACGAGCCGGGAATGCTTTCCTGGTGCTTACAAGCGACCAGGGGGATGGAGTCGGAACCTATTCACTCTCTACGAATAGTGAAAATCATACCCTGGTAAATGGTGAGCGCTATTTTCGGGTAGATAGCGATTGGTGCAACTAAGGACGTTCAAAAAGCGCATTTCGCGAAAATTCCGGTTGCATGTTTGGCCTAAATTGCTTATTTATTGGGTGTCAGACAAGGAAGTCTGAACACGTAACTGTAATGAGGCCATTATCTTACAATTTCACCGTCAACAGCGACAGGATGATTTCGCAACCTACCTCGATGAGATAAACTCCAGGCTGCATCGGAGTTGTTCTCCATCAATCCCAATCCCAAACAATATAGCTAATTGCCATGCGACAAATCAGCGATAAGATACTCCTACGTAGTGAGCTCGCGAAAAAGCGCAAAGATTTAGCCGGGGATGGTAGGAAGGTGGTGTTTACAAATGGCTGTTTTGATATCCTGCATCGCGGGCATGTCGAATACTTACAGTCCGCTGCAGCTCTTGGTGACGTACTGATAATCGGTTTGAATGACGATGCTTCGGTGCGACGTTTAAAAGCCGCAGACCGGCCAATTGTTCCTGAAGACGACAGGGCCTTTTTGCTGTCGTCACTTGAAATGGTGGATTACGTTACACTGTTCAGTGAGGATACACCGCTTGATCTGATAAAAACTCTCTTGCCCGACGTATTGGTAAAGGGAGGCGACTATAACCGAAATACCATCGTTGGAGCTGACGAGGTTGAAGCTGCAGGGGGCAAGGTCGCGGTAATACCGCTCACGCCGGGAAAATCAACTACCGGGATAGTAGAGCGTATCAAACAAACATTGAAATAATGTCTTTGGAGACTAGTACATTGAGAATATTCAGCGCCCTGATTATTGCACTTTTACTCAGCAGTTGTAATACGTTTCTTGCCAAAAAAGATACGGCCGAGACGCCGGAAGAAAAGCGCCAGAATCTATTGCAAAAAGAATTGAACATTGTCGACGTGTATTACAATCTGGCTATCAGCAATCAGGCCGATCAGGATACTCTCGACGCGGAATATTGTTATCAGTTTGCCTTGAGTTTACTCGATAGCCTTGCAGATGATTTTGATCAGGATTCAGCTTATTTGGAAATGCAGCGAAATGTAAACCTCGCATATGATCGATACCTTGATGAGCTGAATGCATTTTCAGAGGACAGTTCAGAAGTTAGCGCAATTCTGGATGAGCTTGAAGCCATATATGCAGAGAGCAGTGACAGCACTTATCAACCAACCGGCCGCGCCTCAGGAGATATGCCACTGGTGCTCAATCGCAAGGTTGAAAATGCTATCAAGTATTTTACCAAGACCCGCAAAGGCCGTCGGGTAATGAACACCTGGCTAACGCGCGCCGGTAAGTATGAGAAACTGGTGAAGACACGACTGCATGAATTGGGTGCACCAACGGACCTTTTTTATCTTGCGATGATTGAAAGCGGATTTCGTCCAACCGCTCGCTCATGGGCCAGAGCGGTTGGTATGTGGCAATTTATCTCCTCAACCGGTCGTGCTTATGGCCTGAAACACAGCTGGTGGTACGATCATCGCCGCGATCCAATGCTGGCAACCGATGCTGCCGGTCGACATCTACTCGATCTGAAAAAACGCTTTGGAGATTGGTATTTGGCGATTGCCGGATACAACTTCAGTCCAGGGAAAATTGCGCGTCGTCTGCGAAAATATAATATCAATGAGTTCTGGGACCTGCCGCGTCTGCCGCGCGAAACCCGCAACTACGTGCCGACCTATCTGGCTGCCGTGACAATTGCACACGATCCACCGGCATATGGTTTTGAAATTACTCCTGCCGATCCTTTGGTATTTGATACGGTTACTGTTAAGGAATCTGTGGACCTGAATATTGTTGCCGATATCGTCGGAAGCACCTTCAAGGAGTTAAAGGCGTTAAATCCTGCCTTATTGCGCTGGTGTACACCACCGGACGTAAATTCCTGGCTCCTGAATCTGCCGGAAGGGACTCGCGAGGTGTTCACTGCGAAATATGCGGAGATACCCAAGGGGCAAAAAGTGAAGTGGCTGCATCACCGCGTGCGCAGTGGCGAAGCATTATCCACTATTGCCCGTCGATATGGCGTAGCGATGAGCGAGATCAAACGCTTTAATAAGCTTCGCGGTACGCTGATACGTGTAGGACAGAACCTGGTTATTCCGGTTCCGCAGAATAAGCCCTATTACAACAAATATGTAGCGTCTACTCAGACGACTAAGAAAAAGCGAGCCAAGCGAAAACGCGCACCGCTTAAGCATATTAAAACCGTGGATGGCAAGGAGAAAAACCTTTATCGCGTGCGCAAAGGTGATTCACTTTGGGAAATTGCACGTGACTATAATGTTTCGGTAACCAACATACGTCAATGGAACGGTATGGGACGTTCCCGCCTAATCAAGCCCGGACAGGATCTGGTAATTTGGTTGGATCCGGGTGCCAAAAAGCCTGAGCAGAAACAAGATCCGGTTTTGATTGATTTGACGCCAAAGCAGAACGATGCCAAGCTTGCAAACGCAGGTGGTGGTGCTAAAACACATACCGTCCGCCGTGGCGATACGCTCTGGGATATTGCCCAGGCATATAACGTCTCCATTGCGAATATTAAACGATGGAATGGGATGCGATCCAATAAGATTAAGCCGGGTCTGGTTCTGAAGGTTAGTCCCTAGCGATAATGATCCTTTTTTATAAATCTGAAGCCTGCGACAAATGTTGCAGGCTTTTTTATTGCCCTGTTTTCGTGACCCCCGACTGAAGCCGGGGGGAGAGGTGTTATCAGCCTGCTTAGTCCCCGACTTCAGTCGGGGGTTAGAAGAGGTATCTGATAACATGGTCTTCGTTCCGAGATCATGGGCATATAGCAAAATAGCCTATTGAAGAAATCCGCAATCTTTCTTACATTAAGGTGTAACTGATACACGCTCACCGTTACAATAAATACAAAGAGACAATAATTTCACCATTATAGAACCGCGCCAGGCAACAGGAGAGTTACAGCAATGAAAAAAATCGGCATTCTTTTTGGAAAGGAAAATACCTTTCCCCACGCATTTGTAGAACGAGTGAACTCTAAAAAGGTAAAAGGAATTGAGGCAGAATTTGTAAACATCGATAAGGTGATGCAGGGTGTTTGCGATGAGTATGCGGTTATAATCGATCGTATTTCTCAGGATATTCCTTTTTATCGCGGATTTTTGAAAAATGCGGCATCCGCCGGTGTTGCTGTAATTAACAATCCTTTCTGGTGGAGCGCAGACGATAAGTTCTTTAACAATGCGCTTGCTCAAATGGTTGGTGTAAAAGTGCCGCGTACCGTATTGCTGCCGTCAAACCAGCATCCGCCCGATACCGACCAAATGTCCATGCGAAATCTGGCTTATCCGCTTAACTGGGATGCAATTTTTGACTATATCGGCTGGCCGGCATTTTTTAAGCCATTCTCCGGCGGTGGATGGAAAAACGTCTACAAATGTGACGATAGAGATGCGTTCTTCAAAGCATATCATGAAACCGGTCAGCTGGTGATGATGCTACAAGAAGAAATCAACTTTACGGATTATTATCGCTGCTATTGCCTTGGCGGGAAGGTTGTGCGATTAATGGAATATGATCCCCGTCAGCCATACCACCTGCAGTATGTAAAGAATCCTGCCCCGATTCAGGCCAAGATGAAAAAGAAGCTGGAGGAAGCGGTTGTGAAGCTCTGCCAGGGACTTGGCTATGATTTCAACACTGTTGAGCTGGCGATTCGCGATGGTGAGCCCTATGCAATCGACTTTGGCAATCCAGCTCCTGATGCAGATTATTATTCAGTTGGAGAAGAGAACTTTGAGTGGGTGGTTGAGAATGCTGCCAACCTGGCAATTGAGCGTGCAAAAGCACATAAGCCAAACGGCATAAATCTCACATGGGGAGCATTTGTTTCCTCAGCTGTAAGAGGTACCCGCGTCAGCAGTCGTTCAATTAAAAAATAAGAGGGCTTATATGGCAGAGAGCAAGCTGTTTACCCTGGGTATAGAAGAAGAATTCCAGATTGTCGATCCTGAATCACGCGAGCTTCGCTCGCATATTCAACAGATCATTAAGAATACCAGTGCGCCCCGGCTGGCAGAGCAGCTAAAGCCGGAAATGCATCAGTCGGTTGTGGAAATCGGCACGCATGTTTGTCAGGATATCAACGATGCACGGGAAGATTTATACGAACTCCGGCATGAACTCGCCAAGACGGCGATCGAAAATGATATGCGTATCGCAGCTTCAGGAACGCATCCTTTTTCACACTGGAAGGATCAGCTGATTACGGAACACCCCCGCTATCGAACCATCGTTAAGGATATGCAGATGGTTGCCCGTGGTAACCTGATTTTTGGACTGCACGTACATGTCGGAATTAAAGATCGGGAAAAAGCTATTCATATTATGAATACTGCTCGATACTTCTTGCCGCATATTCTGGCTTTGTCTTCCAATTCCCCATTCTGGATCGGACGTAATACCGGATTCAAGTCTTATCGCGTAAAGGTATTCGATCGCTTCCCACGTACCGGTATTCCGGACTATTTCAGCAGCCTGGCAGAGTATGAAAGCTATTTGAATCTGCTGGTGAAAACCAATTGTATTGAAGATGGAAAGAAAATTTGGTGGGACTGCCGCCTTCATCCTGTGTTTGATACCATTGAGTTCCGCATCTGCGATATACCAATGCGCGCTGATGAAAGTTTGGCTATTGCTGCTGTTTTTCAAGCAATTGTAGCAAAGCTTCATCTTCTACAGAAACAGAACCTGGACTTCAGATTGTATCGCCGTAATCTCTTGATGGAAAATAAGTGGCGAGCCTGTCGTTACGGAATTGACGGTAAACTCATCGACTTCGGTAAGCAAGAAGAGGTGGACTGTCGAAAACTAATTCTTGAAATACTCGACTTTGTAGATGAGGTAGTAGATGACCTCGGAACGCGTAACGAGATGAACTATATCAAGGAAATGATGGAGCACGGTACCGGTGCTGATCGCCAGCTGGCAATTTTTGAGCAGGCTAATGATCATAAAAGCGTTGTTGATTATATCATCAAGGAAACGCACCACGGTCTGAATCTGAATATCTGATCTTCCTATCCGAAAACAAATGCGGCTCCCGATGCGGGAGCTGCGGCAATTGTATCCAAAACGGAAAATCCCTATGATTGAACCCATTCGTCAGGCATTTCTGGATGCCTTTGACCCCGCAGTATATGATCGTTTCGTAAATGATATCCATCAGAATAATCACGAAAGCCTGGTTTTTCGCGTATCCGAATCGCCCCTTTTTTTGTCGGATAATCTTACCGATAAGCTCATCGCTGCTTCGATGGACGTGCTGGATGTTGTAAAGCAAAAAGACTATTCCTCAAAGGTGGAAAATGCTATTCCTCCCGGAATGAACGTTGCCGGTGAAACCGATCATACCCACTTTCTACAGGTTGATTTTGCGATATGTCGTGATGAAACAGGTGAACTTTCTCCCCAGCTGATCGAACTGCAGGGATTTCCTTCGCTTTACAGCTTCCAGTGTTATTTGGATGGAAAAATCCGCGAGTACTTTGACATACCCTCCGGTTTTACGCCCTTTTTCAGCGGTCTTACAACGGAGACCTATCACCAGCATTTCTCTAAACTCCTGCTCGGTGACAGCGACCCGGAAAACGTGGTGCTGCTGGAAATCGATCCCTACAACCAAAAAACGCGAATCGACTTTTATCTGACGGAGTCGTATTACGGTATTAAGAGCGTTTGCCTTAGCGAGGTTATACAGCGTGGACGAAAGTTGTTTTATAAGAAAGACGGACGCGAAATTCCGATCGAGCGTCTTTATCATCGCTTTATTTTCGATGAGCTTTTGCAGCGCAAAGACATTGTTTGCGGTTTTAATTTCGAAGATGATCTTGATGTACAGTGGGTGGGGCATCCAAACTGGTTTTGCAAAATCAGCAAGTATACCCTGCCGTTTATTAACAGCCAATATTGTCCGCAGTGCTATTTCTTAAGCGATTTGGAACGCTATCCGGATGACCTGGAAAATTATGTACTGAAACCATTGTTCTCTTTTGCCGGTAGCGGTGTAATCATTGATTTAGATCGTAAAACGCTCGATGCCGTAACCGACCCGCAGAACTTCATTTTGCAAAAAAAGGTAGAATACGAGCCGTTTATGAAGACTCCGGATGAAAATGCCAGAGCTGAGGTGCGTATGATGTTCCTCTGGGATGAAGAGCCGATTCTGGTGAATAATCTTCTTCGTCTGAGTAAGGGAAAAATGATGGGGGTCGACTACAATCGTAACAAGACCTGGGTAGGTTCCTCAGTAGCCTATCATAAACCTGTTTAAACTATATGTCTATAGATACAACGCTACAATATGACCCGGAATATCAGCAGGGGGCATACAATGCTATTCATGTTTGCCTGCAGGTAAAGCCCGATGAACGGGTTACTATAATAGCCGGCTATGAATGCCGGGAAATCGTTTCAGCACTTACAGAACAACTTCAGAGCATTGAAGCGCGCTATAGGGTGATTTTTCTGGAAGATGTGGTGAAGCGACCCTGTTTGAAACTTCCCAAAGAAATTCTTATCGATTTAAAGGGATCTCAGGTTAGCATTTATGCAGCACATGCGATGCCGGGTGAACTGTCTGCGCGCAGCGAGTTAACGAGCTTTGTGAATGAACACCAAATTCGTCATGCTCACATGGTAAATATTTCCCGCCAAATTATGCTTCAGGGAATGCGAGCTGACTTTAGGGAAGTGGATGATTTAAGTGCTCGACTGATTGCAAAGGCGCGCCAGGCTGAAAGGATTACCGCTAAATCTGCTGCCGGCACAGACATCGAAGCGCAATTCATACCGGAGTTAAAGTGGCTTAAAACCAGTGGGATCATTTCAGTGGAGAAGTGGGGCAATCTCCCTGGTGGAGAAATTCTGACTTCCCCTGCACGCGTGGACGGTATTTTTGTTGTAGACGGTGTGGTTGGTGATTTTTTATGTGAACGCTATGGAGACCTGAGAGATTTTCCCTTACGCATCGAGATAGAAAATTCCCGTATTCGCAATCTGGAGTGTCGTAATACAGCCCTTCTGGAAGATTTTCGAAACTATATCTCAACCGATGAAAACAGCAACCGCGCCGGGGAATTTGCTATTGGCACCAATATCGCGGTAACTGAAGTAATTGGCAATATTCTGCAGGATGAGAAAATACCCGGTATACATATCGCCTTTGGCGACCCCTATGGTGAGCATACCGGACAACCCTGGCAGTCGGTGACGCATATCGACTGCGTGGGAAGACATTTTGATATTTGGCTGGAGAAGGAAAAAGTTATGGAGGACGGTGTATTCATATTTTAAAAGGTGACAATCTATGATCAGGGAAGTGCGCGAACGCTATAATGCTGAATTTACTGCTATTGACTATCAGAGGATGCTTGATGAAATAAATCGACGCTATGAGAATGCTCTCGATTTTCGTGTTTGTGAAACACCTCTTTTTCTAACAAAAGAAATGAATTCCCTTCTTCAAAAGGCCGCTGAGACACTCCTGAACCAACTGAAAAATACCGCTTTTACAGATCGAATGAACGCTGCAATACCGAGTGAGCTGTATGTTGAGAATGAGCCCTCGAATCCACCCTACATTGCTATAGACTTTGCAATTACCGAAGATGCTAATGGTCGGTTAACGCCACAGCTGATAGAACTGCAGGCTTTTGCAACAACCTTTTGCTTTGAGCGTATGCTGGACGGAATGATGAAAGAATATCTGCCGGTGCCGGAGCATCTCACCAGCTTTTACCACGACAATGCCGGCGATTCATTTTTAGCTGCGATGAAACGATTATTCATCGCAGACTCCCACCCTGAGAATGTCGTTCTACTGGATATCCAGCCGGAGACTCAAAAGACGCGCGTCGACTTTGTTATTACAGAAAAAGAGCTTGGTATAAAGCCGGTCTGCGTAACTAAACTTATTCGACGAGGCAATCGATTATACTACCGCTCCGCCGGAAAGGAAATACCGATAGACCGCATCTATAATCGCCTGATTGTTGATGAGTTTGATATTCTGAGCCTTCCGGGAGATTATATCTTCGGTGGTGATTTGCATGTCGAATGGATAAGTCATCCCAACTGGTTTTTCAAAATCAGTAAGTACTGTATGCCTTTTCTGTCAGGAGACTGCGTGCCTGATTGCAAGCTGCTATCCGAAGTCGAAGCGTATCCGGAGAACCTGGAAGATTATGTACTAAAGCCGCTTTTTTCCTTTGCCGGCAGCGGTGTGGAGATTGATGTGACGCCTGAGAAGCTGAATGCGGTCACTGATCGCAGCAATTATATTCTGCAGGAAAAAGTAAACTATGCATCGCTCCTTCAAACGCCTTCAGGTGCCGGAAAGGTTGAGGTGCGGATGGTATATTTCTGGGAAGATGAGCCGCAACTTATGCAGAATCACGTCCGTGTTAGCCGGGGTAAAATGATGGGCGTCGATTTTAATAAAGGCGCGGATTGGATCGGCTCTACAATTGCTTACCATGCTGACTTAATGGAATAACGATAGTTGTTGAGCCCTCCGGTAATGTCTGTCCGGCATCAATTCTGATAAAGCCCGCCGCGGCGCTGATGGAAGTAAGCATATGCGAACCCTGCCTCTTCAGAGCCTTTATTTGTGGTTCTTTTCCCTCTTCACGCATAATACTCACCCGCATTAGATGGGCTCTGTCCATCGTGTTTTGGATTTCTTCCGCTACAATAGCCCTAAAGCCGGGTTGGGTAAAGGAATGTCCACACAGGTGCCGGATTACCGGATGTACATACATCATATAGCTCATATATGACGATGCCGGATTACCGGGCAATCCAAAAAACAACGTCTTTCCTTTTTGTGCAAAAAATAGCGGTTTGCCGGGTTTTTGCCGTATTTTCCAGAACACCTCCTCAAATCCACACTCTTTAGCAGCCTTTTTCACCAAATCGTGTGGCCCAACTGATACACCTCCGGAGAAAAGAAGGATATCGCAATCTGCTGCCGCCTGATGGATACTCTCAACCGTCGCAGCATAGTCATCACCTACCTGCATGCCGAAAGCTGCTTTACCACCTGAAGAGTGAACAGCACTGCTGAGCATTAATCGATTAGAGTCTCGAATCTGACCGTCCTGCGGCGTCTCGGTATAATGCACTAACTCTGAGCCGGTGGCAATAATTGCGACGTTCGGTGTTTTATAAACCGGCACGGTTGATATGCCCTGTGATGCCAGTAAGGCTAGCTGTGGCGCATTTAAAACAGTATTCTGATTTAGCAATAAGTCACCGGTATTAAACTCCTCACCCTGATAGCGGATATGCTGATATTGCCTACCGACTTTTAAAACTTCAATTGAATCTGCTGATTCATTAATTAGCTCAATAGGTACAATGGTATCTGCACCATCCATCAATCTTGCCCCGGTGCTAATGCGTGCAGCAAATCCTGCCTCCAGTTTTCCGCTCATCGGAATACCGGCCTGGCTTTCCCCTGAAATTTCTAACCGCACAGGATTGTTTTCAGTAACCATTTTAACGTCTGACCAGCGAACAGCATAGCCGTCCATGGCGCTATTGGTGAACAAGGGGGCCGGCTCCGCTGCCGAAACAGCTTTTGCCAGCACCTTTTCATTCGCCTGTGAAAGATCCAGGTCCTCAATCGTCAATTGAGGTAGTACCGCTTTAATTTTTTGTATTGCTTCATCAATGGTTATCATGCTCTGTTCCTGACTGTCGTTCTTCCGGAGAGTAGGGCAAGTGCCGCTGCATTAAAAGGGCATCTTCGCCATTTTTGTAGTAACGTGGCCTCACTCGCACAGTTCGAAAGCCATACTTCCGATAGAGTGAGATGGCCGAGAGGTTGCTTTTACGAACCTCCAGTAAAGCGATTACACAATCGTCCGCTTCCTTTAGTAAAACATCCATGAAGAAACTACCCCATCCTTTATTCTGATATTCAGGCATGATGGCAAATGTTGCGATATGAAACTCACCATAGAGTTTCCAGATCACCGTATAGCCGATCATTGAGTTATCCTGTTCAAGAATAATTGGGAGTGAGAACTTATTTCGGCTTACTTCAAATTCATAGCTACGTCTGGACCATGGATCAGCAAACAGCACTTTTTCACGCGGAAGAATATAGTCGAGATCCTCTAGCGTCATGCGCCGTAGCTGTGGCTTGCTCATTACATAATTCCCTGAAACGGTCTCATATAACGTGGTTCACAGTCTGAACTATCGGAAAAGAGCTGCTTGTTAAATGCCTCCGAAGCCAATTTTGCCAAAATAGCAGGATGAGGAACTGGTAGGGGAGAGGGTAAGATTTCCGAGTCCGGAGGAAGTTGGGCCGAAAGTTCTTCCCTGAGATGTTCACCAACACCGACAACGCTTAGAGCTTCGCTGGTAAACTCTGAAATGTTGTCGATAGGTAGAATTTGTGGTGCCTGTACTTCTTTAATCTCCGAACCGTTAGTCATGTAAAGCGCAGTATAAATATCTCCACGCCGGGCATCTACGACCGGCATGATAAGACGTTTGCTTTGCAAACAGGTCGAAGCCCAAAGCTCAAGCGTCGGAATTTCGATTAGGGGTAGCCGGGTTGTGTGCGCTATTCCTTTAGCGTAGCTATAGCCAATACGTAGTCCGGTAAAGGAGCCCGGCCCTGCCGAGAGGGCAATGGCGTCCAGATCCTGAAACGAGTAGTCGAACAGGCTTAAGAGATGATCGACCATTCCGGCAAGATGCCTGGAATGGCCGTTTTTACTGGCAAGCGTTGTTTCAGCAATCAGGTTGGAGCCACGCGCAAGACCACAAACGCAGATCGTTGTGCTGGTATCGATCAGCAATAACAGCGAGCCACTTTCCTGCAAAGCGTTTTTGTCTGATCGTTTTTTCATAGTGGTTTACCTGGCAAATTCATGAAGCGGTTTGTTCTGTCTGGCGCGTTTACGATCATTCTCGTCCAGATAGACTTTACGCAACCGGATAGATTTAGGCGTCACTTCAACTAACTCATCATCATTGATATATTCAAGTGCTTCTTCAAGACTAAAAATTACCGGTGGTGCAACCTTTACAGCTTTATCGCTGCCTGAGGCCCGCATGTTAGTAAGTTTCTTAGAACGCTGGATGTTGACCTCGAGATCATTATCTTTGCTGTTCTCGCCGATGACCTGCCCTTTATAGACAACGTCTCCGGGATGAATAAAGAAAATACCGCGATCCTGTAATGCATCGATGGCATAAGGTGTGGACGGGCCATCGGCCATAGAAACCAATGCACCGTTTACGCGCTGTGGTATTTCACCGCGATATGGTCCATAATCATGAAAACGATGATGCATTACGGCTTCACCTGCAGTTGCTGTTAACAAACGGTTTCTCAGCCCCATTAATCCACGAGAGGGGATCAGAAATTCCAGATGCTGCATACCGCCTTTGCTGGTCATTTCCCTGAGTTCGCCGCGGCGTTGTCCGGCCAGCTCAATTACTTTGCCGGAATAATCCGCCGGCACATCGACAACCAGTATCTCGATGGGCTCATGCTTCTTACCATCAACTTCGCGAAAAATAACCTGAGGCTGGCCAACCTGAAGTTCATAACCCTGTCGACGCATATTCTCAATAAAAATAGAAAGGTGAAGAATCCCGCGCCCATATACCTTAAAGCGATCCGGTGAGCCGGTTTCTTCAACGCGTAGCGCCACGTCAATCTGCATTTCTTTTTCCAGACGTTCTCTCAGCTGGCGGGACGTAACAAACTGACCTTCCTTACCGAAAAAAGGAGAGTTGTTAACCATAAACATCATACTGATCGTGGGCTCGTCGATAGTCATGCGACCGAGAGCTTCGGGGTGTTCCGGATCTGCAAGCGTATCGCCGATCTCAATTCCTTCAACTCCAACAACCGCACAAATATCTCCGTTCACCACTTCTTCGACAGTCTCCCGGCCAATTCCTTCAAAGCTCTGGAGCTGTTTCACAGAAACAGTATGTTTTTCACCGTTATTCTTGAGAATAACCAGCGGTTGATTTTGCTTTACCGTGCCGCGATGAACGCGTCCAATTCCAACGCGTCCAATGTATTCGTTATAATCAATGCTGGTAATTTGAAGTTGTGTCGGGCCTTCTATGCTTGGCGGAGAAGGCACTTGTTCAACGATCGTATCGAACAATGCTTCAAGATTTTCGGTCTTTTCATCCGCCTCATGTGCGGCCCATCCATCGCGCCCGCTGGCGTAAATTGTGGGGAAATCGAGCTGATCATCGTTTGCATCCAGTTCAACAAAGAGATCGAACACCTCTTCCAATACCTCATCAGGACGGCTGTCAGGACGGTCAATTTTGTTAATGACTACTAGTGGTTTTAGTCCTAACTTGAGTGCTTTTTGCAGCACAAAACGGGTCTGCGGCATTACACCTTCAAAGGCATCGACCAGTAAGAGAATCCCGTCGGCCATCTTCAATACCCGTTCGACTTCACCACCAAAGTCGGCGTGACCTGGAGTGTCTATGAGGTTGATTTTAAACGACTTGTATTTAACAGAAATGTTCTTGGAAACAATTGTTATGCCGCGCTCGCGCTCGAGATCATTGGAGTCCAGAAATCGCTCCTGCACCACCTGATTATCGCGAAAGATACGACACTGTTTTAACATTTGATCGACCAGGGTCGTCTTTCCATGATCTACGTGCGCTACAATAGCGACGTTGCGTAAATTAGACATATCTTATCCATTCATATTTGTAATTATCAACAGGCAGAAAAAAGACTATTTAACATCAGAAGTCAAGTAAAATTAACTTTAGTTTTCCCGAAAAAAAACTGACAAATCAGACAAATTTTCAGTATTTTTTTTATGGGACGTATCGTTTGCTAAATTCACTAATTTTCAAGACTTGCATAGACATGGGTAACAAATTAGATTTTGTTGCGTAATTTCATCAGGAAGGCTCTCTAATTGTATCGGTGCCCCTGATTTAGACTATCGAACCCAAGGTCGAATTTAATTAAGTTATAACCGCAAATACGCTTCAAAAATACGCTCTGGTAATTTCAGGATTGGTTATGTCTTTTCAGAAACGACATTCAAAGCTGTTTCAGGCTGTATTCATCACGGTAGTGGCGATACTGCTGATAACAGTTATCCGATCCCTGTATTACAAGGCGAGTACTCCGGATGATGAGAATCTATTTCGAACGACTCCGGGTAGTATACTTGTAACGGAGCAGATTGAGGGACGTCTATTTACCGATGAGGACCCCAATTCCGCAACAACCGCGGCAGAAACAGTAATATCTGTCGGTGAAATCGTGCGTTCTGTAGACGGAGAAATCTTTCGTCAATTGGGTACTCTGGAGGCTTATCTAACAGGTCTGGATAGCCTTGATGAACTAAACTTTCAGGTGTTTGACCCAAGGGATGCTTCAACACGTAATATTCTCGTTTACTACGGTAATTTACCACAAAATGCCTTTAGAGGTATTTCTTCCAGCGTTTATGTGATTACCGTTTTTGAAGATGGTGCTTCCGAAAGAGCCGGTTTAAGAGTTGGCGACTTAATTGTTAGCATCAACGAGAAATACTTCAAAAACATGCATGATGCTGACAGGATATTGAAAGAAGCACGATCCGAAAAGAAACTTGCCTATGATATTATCAGAGGTAAGGATGATCTGACGGTTGAAATTACGCTTGCCACAGTCGGTCTGCACCTTCCGGTTTTAGTGTTCTTTTTTAGCGGTTTGATTATGATGTTGATTGGCGGCTTCATTGGTGCCTCGAGACCACAGTTTATTGCTGCTCGCTATTTGGGAATAGCCTATGTTGTAACCGGATTCTTCATTGCGTTTATGGAAGCTCAGCGAACGATAAAAGACGACTTTGTCGAGATTCGTGCGGTTTTCCTGGTTGTGGCAATATTTTTTAGTATCTCTCTTTGGCTTCATGCAACGCACTATTTTCCATTGAAACATGAAGGATTACTGAAGCGACCCTGGATTCGATATGTTAGTTATGCACTGGCTATTTTGGCTGTAATCTGTACGCTTTTTGTGAATGATCGCTATATCCCCATCTTCCTGCTGCTTTTACTGGTATATAATGCGCTTGTCCAGTTTATCTATCGAAAAGAATCTTCTCCCGAGTACAATGAGATCAACTCTCTAATAAAGCGTTTCAACAATATTGCTATTGCCGGAATATTCCTAACCATTGCTTTCCTTGTTTACACTCACTGGGGAAGCGTAGATCGCGCATCAAGTAAATTTGGCTACGTGGGTATTCCCCTGGCTCTTCTTCCGATTTCAACGATGTATGTTATTGGGCGCTATAACCTGCTGGATCTTGATCTGCGTGTGCGAAGAAATATCCAGTATAGTGCCTTCTCCACGGTGCTCGGTTTATTGGCATTACTGGCTGTTTTTTGGATGTTGGCTTACATGCCAAGGATGGACCTTCCGTTACCAAATATTCAGTTTCAGGGGAGCTTTATAGAAATTACGGAAGAACCGATGTTGACTAAAGATCGCCAGGCTATGGAAAAAGGCGTTCTGATGTTGTTGGCCATTGCTTTCAGCTATCTGGTTATCCGGTTACGTCGCAGGGGTCAATCCTTTATCGACCGAAAATTCTTTCGCGGTAGCTATGATTATCGCCTGGCTTCACGCGAACTTTCGGAGGTGATGTCCAGTGAGCTCGATATGAAAGGGCTTGCCGAGGGCATGGTTGTAAAACTGACCGAGCTGATGAAGGTAAAACAGGCGGCTATTCTTTTTTATCGAAATGAAACTGAATGTAGTGCCTCTAATTCTACAGGACTCTCGGATACCGATTGGGTACGGTTTAGCGAAGGACTTGATGAATCGTTTATTAATGTATTAAAGTCCGACCCGGATGAATCTCACTTTAGCGTTGAATACTTATCTTCAAAACTTAGGGATCATTTTAGCACTCATGGTTTTCGTCATATTATTGCTATTCGATCTAAAGAGAAACTTGTCGGTGCATTATTAATCGGAGAGAAGCTGTCCGAATCTCCTTTCCACAGCGAAGATCTGCATTTTCTAACCTCGATCTCGAAACAGGCTTCCGTAGCGATTGAAAATTCTTTTCTTTATGATGAGCTGGCAGAACGGGAACGCTTAAAACATGAGCTCGCAATTGCAAGACGTATTCAGCTTGCATCATTGCCGCAGCATACGCCTGTTGTTAAAGGACTCGATATCGCAGGTATATCGGTTCCTGCACTTGAGGTGGGTGGGGATTATTTTGACTATTTAAATGGTAAGCCGGATGACCTGACAATTATTGTTGGGGATGTGAGTGGTAAAGGAACATCAGCAGCACTTTACATGTCCAAAGTTCAGGGGATCATGCGGTCCCTCTATGAATTCGGCCTCTCTCCAAAAGATTTGTTTATTCGAGCGAATCAGCTGCTTGTTGGTGATATGGAAAAACAGTCCTTTATTACCGCTCTTGGCGTGTCGTTTAATCCGCTTGAGCAGCAGCTCCGTTTGGCGCGGGCCGGACATGCACCATTATATCATTATCAGGCAAAAGAGCAGAGTGTAAAAGAATGGCTGCCTAAAGGAATCGGAATGGGGCTGGCTGGTTCCGATACTTTTGCCGGTGAAATAGAAGAAACCACCGTACCGTATGCCGAAGGCGATATCTTTTTACTAATTACGGATGGGATTACTGAGGCACAGCGAGATGGTGGTGAGGAATATGGTGAAGAGAAAATGCACCAGATACTTGCCAGTGCCAATGGAGCTACAGCAAAGAAAATTCGCGATAGTATCGTTTCATCCGTAAATCAATTTACGGGAGACGCGCCGCAGCATGATGATCTCACGCTCGTTGTGGTAAAAGCCGTTTAAAGCGTCTTTACTTCTTCATAACGAAAACAATCGGTAGTATGGTCATTTACCATTCCGGTTGCCTGCATAAAAGCATAGCAGATCGTTGATCCCACAAATTTGAAGCCACGCTTTTTCAATACCTTACTCATCTTATCTGAAATTTCTGTTTTTGCAGGTACCTCAGCTTTCGTTTTGTATGCATTCTGTATCGGTTTTCCATCTACAAATTGCCAGATATAGTCTTTAAAGCTACCGTATTCCTTCTGAATTTCCAGAAAGAGTTTCGCATTTGTAATCGCGGCGTTTATTTTCAATTTATTGCGAACAATTCCAGGATTGGCAAGTAGCTCTTCTACTTTATGTTCGTCGTAGAGTGCTATTCTGGCAGCATCGAAGTTGTCGAAAGCTTTACGGTAGTTATCGCGCTTTTGTAGAATGGTTATCCAACTCAACCCTGCCTGCGCGCCTTCCAATATCAGGAATTCAAACAATAACTGATCGTCGTAAAGCGGCACACCCCACTCTGTATCATGGTAATCCATGTATATTTGCTTGTCACCACTCCATTCGCATCGATGCATGATCTCTCCTTGGGAATAATAGAACTAAATCGGGTTGAGCTTTAGATTGCCTGCTGAACGAGGTAAGTTCCCAGGCCAAAAAAGGCGCTAATAATGATCCAGGTAATCACGTTTTGATTGAATCTCTGCAGGGCAATAAATGAAATAATAATCCAGGCCAGCGTTACAAAATCAATCTCGGAAATAGCAAACTCTCCTGGAAAAACAATCGCCTGTCCCAGGTAAATCGTCAAATTCAGAATAACTCCTACTACTGCTGCCGTGACCAGGGTGAGTGCTTCCTTTATGCGTTCATTTTCGCGGGTCTTTTCTATAATTGGGGCACCGGCAAAGATAAATAAAAAGCATGGAACGAATGTAAAAAAAGTAGTCGTTAAGAGACCAAGAGAGCCCATGGCGAGTGAGCTATCGAAGTGGTTATAGCCAGCCATAAATCCTACGAAAACCAGAACCATCACCAGTGGACCCGGTGTTGTCTCGCCGAGGGCGAGCCCGTCAATCATTTGCAATTCCGTAAGCCAGTTAAGCTGCTCTACACTTACCTGGGCAACATATGGAAGAACAGCATATGCTCCGCCGAAGGTGACGAAGGCTGCCTTTGTGAAAAAGAGCGATAGTTCTTTCCAGAACGGGTAGTCTGCTGATAAGCTATAAAAAAGCCCAAAAGGAATAACCCACAAAATGGCTGCAACGGCAATTTGTTTTACTAACCTACCGGCTTTAAATCCAGCTCCGGGTAATAACTGATTGCGATTGATATAATATTTTTCTTCGTCTTTGGCCAGTTTCTCTTGTACGGATGCGTTCTGCTTAAACAGTTGGGGTACCAGCCTGCGAAGTAGAAAGGCAAGCAAGAGCGCACCGATAATAATATATGGAAAAGGGATATTGAAGAAATACATGCAAACAAAGGCGGTTGCGGCCAGGAGAAAGTGAAATGCTGAGTGTAGTGATTTGCGGCCGATCTTAATTAGGGCCAGTATAACGATTGCCATGACGGCTGGCTTTAAACCATTGAACATCGCATAGACCCAGGGGATATTGCCAAAGGTCGCATATAAAGAAGTGAGAATGAGCAGAATGAACATTGATGGCAGCACAAAAAATGAGCCGGCGACGAGTCCGCCTTTGGTACCGTGCAGCAGCCAACCCGTGTAAGTCGCAAGCTGTTGTGCTTCCGGTCCCGGAAGGATCATGGTATAGTTTAGGGCATGTAAGAAGCGGCTTTCAGATATCCACTTTTTTTTCTCAACGAGAAACTCATGCATGATGGCGATTTGACCCGCCGGGCCACCGAAGCTGATAAATCCCAGTTTTAGCCAGAACCAGAATGCTTCCCTGAATGAGGGCTTGTTCATAGAAAATCTTTACATGCTTTTTCAGCGCAAATTAAGCGCTGAGTGTTTTAACCGCCGAAGAGTTCATTTGCCCGACGCTGCATCTCCTCGTCGGAGAGCTCTTCCAGGCGTTGAGAGATTACCCAGATATGCCCAAAGGGATCACGTAGCCTGCCGGATCGGTAGCCATAGAACTGATCTGCTATTGGAGCTAGTACTTCCGCACCGGCTTCTTCAGCCTGTTTACCAACGCTGGCAGCATCTGCTACCTGAAGGTTTAATACAACCGGACTTCCACCCAGCGTTATGGGTGAAGTAGTGCCGAAATCAGGCATCTCATCTGCAAGCATCACCGCGGTACCGTGAATCGTTATTTCTGCATGCATAACGCGCCCTGCCGGATCGGTTAGATGACCGGAAGCCTCTGTTGCATCAAAGGCCTTCTTATAAAAGGCTATTGCCTCTGCGGTATTGCTTACCGTTAGATATGGGTTTACCCCGAGCTTAAACTCTGACATAATCAACTCTCCCTCAATTTTGGTCTTAATGTAGAAAAAAATGTATCAAGTGGCAACCCGAAGATAGTGTGCCCAGTATCCCTGCCAGCGATTGTATTGATTAGCAATTAATGAGATACGTTTGGGCAGACTATCTCCGTAATATTGTGTTGCTGCGGAAATAAGTCTTTTATCAGTGATTGGCGCCCGCTCCATTCTACCCAGTCCTTGCAACAGGATAAATGCAGCCGCCCAGGCATTTAGACCCGGTAGCCGTTGCAGCCAGTCGCTTACTTCATCAAAGGGGGCCTTCATCAAGAATTCATCATCAGCCTCATGAAAAGCCCTTGCAGCTGCCAATAAGCAGCTTGCAGCGGTTTTGTCAAATAAGGTAGAGGTGAGTTCTCCAAGCGCAGTAAAAGCGAGATCACCGGCTTCGGGGAAGGCAAAGTAGTGCCGCTTACCAAAGGGAACTTTCCTGCCGTAGTAGCGCATCAGGCGTCGCTTGGCCAAGCGAGCTTCTGCTATGGGCATTTTTCCGGTTAACAATGCCCAGCAGGCACTTTCAAAAGGGGTAAGAAATTTAACCTGGTGATACCCATATAGCTGATGAATAATCGGTTGGAAATGTGGGTCGCTATTTCCAATTCTGTAGAAGGTGTTTAAATCGTCATTCAGACTTAGAAAGAATCGGATTCTGTCCAGCGCCAGGTTGCGGGTATTTTGAGATATGGCCTGTTCGGAATGAAGAATATAGGACAGTAGAGGCTCTTCGATCGTTCCGACAGCCGATACCTGAAAGAGAATGGCCTGCTGATTTATAGACAATGCCTTCATCAGTGCCTTTCGCTCTGATGGAGGCTCGTTTACCGGAAAGCCTAAATAAGCCATAGACTGCCGCATATCAAATGGGGGAGTGGGGTACAAATTTCCTGACTGGGAAAAAAGCGGCTCTTTCTCCTCCTTTGGAAGGTGAATAGTACGTTGAGGCGTTAATTCTTCGGAACCTTCGACCGAGCTTGCTGTAATATCTTGTGAAAAATCGAGTGAGGTTTGCTCCCTGCCTCCTAAAGACATCAACCTATCTCCCTGATAACCTGGATAACCTTTCCCAAAAGAGTGAAACCCGGTGTGTCGGGATCAACGATTAAAATCCTGTCCGGTTCTGCCGTATTTTCCAGACGTATACGGTTATGACTACTCGCAAAACGTCGGATCAGCACCCGCTCTCCCAGCGTGACAGCAACAATATCATCGTTTTCCGGCTTTTGCTTTGCGTCTACGATTGCCAGGTCGCCTCGACAAAGACCTGCGGCAGCCATGCTGTCATCCGGCACCTCCAGGCTGAATCGCTCAACAGACTCCAGCTTATTCGTGATATGAGCAGCTAAATCCCTTGCCGGATTCTCCATCTGATTCAATAGAAACTCTACTCGCGGCAGCATCAAAAACTCTTCGCTGCGAGCGGTCTCTTCTGCCGGGCGCTTTTTATCAGGCCCGGCAGGTTTATCTGTGCGCTTAATTGACCACATTGCGTATCAATCCGACCACACGGCCCTGTATGTTCCAGTCGCCTTGCGGACGAATATCCTCATAATCCGGGTTTTCAGCCTTTAGGTAACGCTGTTTACCATCATCTATCAGCCTCTTAACCGTTACTTCTCCGTCAATTAATGCTACCACAATCTGATTGGCTTCGGATACGCTGGACGACTTCACAATAACCAGATCGCCGTCCATAATCCCGGCGTTGACCATTGAATCCCCGCTTACCCGCAGCGTAAAGTAATTCCCCTCAGACTTGATCATATTGCGTGGAATACTGATATATTCATCAATATTCTGCTCGGCAAGTATCGGGTAACCGGCGGAAACCTGACCGATAAGCGGCAGGTTTACAATGCTGCCCGGCGGCGGTGCCTGATAACGCTTATCGACGATGCGCAGGCTGCGGGCTGTGGTACCCGTTTTCTCCAGGTAACCTTTGCGAATTAATGCTTCGAGGTGGCGCACAACGCCGTGCTTGGAAGCTATTCCGAAATTATCTGCGATTTCCTGATAACTGGGTGGATAACCGAACTCGGAAAGATATTCTGAGATAAATTTCAATACCTCTTCCTGCCGATTGGTCAGGCCCTTCATAGATCTGTCCTCAGTAAGTTTGCATCAACTGTATCGCCCGATTCAGTTTGCGATGTGCAGGCGTATACATAAGTTCACTCTAACAATACATAGTAAAAGCGCGATTGTCAAGAAAAAAAGTGAAAAAAGATGCAATTTTGTTCACTATAATTTATGAAAGCCCCAGGAACTACGAAATAACGTATTTTATTTGACTTAGCTTGAAAACGAAAGCGGTTGATATTTCAGCTATGTGATCGTAATTTTAGCGGTTTATTGGTGAACGGGCATCGGGCATCGGGCATCGGGCATCGGGCATCGGGCATCGGTGAATGGTGAACGGGTATCGGGCATCGGTAAACGGTGAATGGTGAACTAAAGCTGCTGGCCGAGCGTAGCCGAGGTCAAGGCTGTATGTGAAAGGTTAAGAGCTAATAAGGCAGTAGGCAGCAGGCAGTAGTTAATAGGCAGTAAAAAATATAGGAGACGGTGAGAGACAGGCAGACACATTAGGGATGTAGCTAGCTAGATACACCCGCTCTCCCATTCTCAATCTCACCCCCTCTGTGTTCTGTGTTTTGTGTTCTAAAATCTGATTGATTATGAATTTTCGTGTTCAAATACTCGGTAGCGGTACGTCAATGGGAGTCCCAATGGCTGGCTGTACCTGCGAGACCTGCACATCAGCTGATCCGCGAGACAAACGACTACGCACCTCCGCGCTTGTGACAGCAGACGACAAACAGGTGCTGATCGACACGTCGGTGGATTACCGGCAGCAAATGCTGCGTGCCGGAGTGCGGCATCTGGATGCGGTGGTTTATACACATCACCACGTCGATCATATCCTGGGCATGGACGATCTGCGCAGCTTCATGTTGTTAAATAAAACCGATATGCCGCTATTTGCTATGGAGGAAACAGCTGAGAATATAAAACGTGTGTTCAGCTATGCATTTCAGACGACAACGTACGGCTCGTTGCCGCGACTAAAAATGAACGTCATTGATGAAACTCCTTTTGAAGCTGCGGGAATTCCGTTTACTCCCATACCGCTATTCCACGGAAAAATGCCGGTAATGGGCTATCGTATCGGCAACTTCGCATACTGTACGGACGTCAGTTTTATTCCGGAACCCTCCTTTGATCTACTGAGAGAGCTGGATGTCTTAATCCTCGACGCCCTGCGCTACCGGACGCACCCCACACATTTTAATATTGAGCAGGCGATAGAAGCAGCGCAACGCATCGGCGCAAAGGAAACCTATTTTACGCATATCTCACACGACATTAAACATTCTGTTGCTGAAAAGGAGCTGCCGGCGTCTGTTTATCTGGCTTATGACGGGATTGAATTTGAGTTTTCCTGAACCGATAGTCGAATTCACTAAAAAATATACTATCATATTGGCAACGTCGGTCAACTCTCCTGCCGGCCTTTCAGATACATTTCACAGGAAGAAAGATTAGAACCTTATTTTTATGAAGCAGCTTTTTGCCATACTTATCATTCTCCTGCCGCTAACCGGATTTTCCCAAAACTCCGAGCCGCTGAGTATTGCTCAGTATCGCGATATGTACTCGGCCGCCGAGCTTATCGAATATGCCGAAGCGTGTAACTTAGACTGGCAGCCCTATTACGAGGCCTTTCTATCCCGGCAAAAACAGCTTGCTGCTGAACAAAACCTTCCGCTGGAAAACCGTGCCCGCCTGGAGCTGGAACTGCGTAATACCCGTGAGCGCCTGGCAAAGAATATTTCTCCTAGCTGTACGGAAAAGCAACGAGACTCGATTGCTGTCCGGCTTGAGATTGAGCTGGAGAAGCTGGTTGCTGAGGAGGATCCGGATGACGAGAATTGGGTGCTGAAGCCACGTGGGCGTAATTGGATCTCTATACAGCGGGTAATACCCGACTTAAGAGATAAATACTACTTAAGAAAGAGCCTTGAAGCTATTGATGAAGAAATCGAGTTTCGTTTAGTGGAAAACTGGGGTATTAATGGCAAAGTCAGATGGCATGATTATCCAGCTGGTTCCGAAGCAAAAACTGCCAAACCATGGGTTATCCCTTCAAACGATCAGGCTTTCTCGGCATTTTTTTTGAACCTGCGTCCATTTCTATATCGCGATGAGAGTATGTCTGTGCTCGCAGCTCGGGCAGAGCTGGAACATGTTGCCCTTGGCAAAGCCGCTGATTTGGGGCGTGCTCAGAAATACTCTGAAGCCGGAAATCTACTTGAAGAGCTCGAGGAAGATTCGTATTTAAAAAATCTACCGGGTTATTGGATTATGCGTTCGAAACTGGAACTTGATTCCGGAGACCGCTACGATGCCCGCAAGCATATTCGATCTATAGCGGGAATCACTCCCCGTCGCGCGCGGGACGAATTAATGATGAGGTATTTACTTGTTGCTCTGGAGGATGAATATCGACAACATTGGAAAAGTCATTATCTCGGATTGATTATCGAAATTAATTATGGCGATAAAGCTGAAGTACTGATGATTTATCAGGATGGCGAGATCATTTTTGCTTTTGGAAATGGAGGAGGAGTTTCACTTGAACCCTTTTCCAGACCACGTTTGGGATGGAATGTGCAAAAAAAAGCCAGATCGCTTCTTCTTACCAGAAATCGGTATACACAGACACCTCTTGGAATAAAGAGAGAGTCTGAAACAACACAACAGTTTCCCGAGCCAGGATTTATTCGCCTTACATTTTTAAATGGCTTCACGGACGTCACTGAAATTTATCCTGTTGAATATCTTGAAGAACGGAAAACGCTTTTTTGGCGTCAACTTTTTAGAATACATGCTATTTTGGATGCCGTTTACCAAAGCGCCGAAGTGGAGCGCTAGGAAAGTCTATTGAGTATTGCAAAACAAATATCCCGGCTGGCGCAGCATTCGGCCATCTACGCAATCAGTACGGCTATTCAAAAGCTGGCCGGCTTCCTGCTGCTTCCTATCTATACCAATACCGCCTATATTGCGTCCCGCAGCGAGTTTAGCGACTACGCTACCATCTTTGCCTTCACTGCCTTCATGCATTACTTTTATGCCTACGGAATGGATAGTGCTCTCCTGCGCTATTTTTTTATTGGGGGGCGCGACCGCAAAACCGTTTTCTCAACTACTCTCTTTGTGCTGATTCTCAGCAGCCTGGTAACCACCGGCATGCTGCTGTTCTGGTCGGTTCCGGTTGCCCAGGCGCTTTTTGGTGATGGCTCCTACGTTCTCTTTGTGCAGCTTGCGGCAGTAACGCTCTTTTTTGACGTGATTGGTAACTTGCCCTATCTGGTGCTGCGCGCTGAGGAAAAGTCGGTGCAGTATACCCTGTTGCGCATCCTGCGCTTTTTTCTGGAGCTGGGCCTGAATATTTATTTTATCGTTTATTTGAAAACCGGTGTCATCGGGGTGATGTATACCATTCTAATCGCATCGGTTATCAATTTCCTGATAACTCTGCCAATTTCACTGCGCTATTTTGCGCTGCGCTTCGACGCCGCTTTGTGCCGCGAAATGCTGGGATTTGCCCTGCCGTTTCTGCCCAACGGCATTGCCTTTACCATGATCGAGCTGATTGATCGCTTTATTATCCCGGCAGTATTGGATAAAGATGCCCTTGGACTGTATTCGGCGAACTATAAATTCGGAACCATTCTCCTGCAGCCGGTTCTGGCGTTTCGCACCGCCTGGCAGCCGTTTTTCCTGAAGGTGTCTTCACAGGAAAATGCTAAAACGATTTACTCACGAGTTTTGACCTATTTTACCATGATTGCCGGTTTAATCATTATTGGTGGAACGTTTTTTCTGGGAGATCTGCTGCGCTGGGATGTGGCCGGTTTTACGTTTCTGGGACAGGAATATTGGGAAGGCATCAACATGATTCCGATTATCCTGCTTAGTTATTTGTTTCTGGGAATGTACATGATCTTTACGCCGGGATTTTACATCGAGAAAAAGAGTAAATACATGGTGATCTTTACCGGAAGCGGAGCAATCGTAAACATTCTCGCGAATCTCTATTTGCTGCCGCGCATCGGTATTTACGGAGCTGCCTGGGCAACTGTTTTAAGCTATGCGACAATGGCAATTACGATATTTATAGCTGCCCAGCGTATCTATCCTATTCAAGTTGAGTGGCGGAGAATTTTACAATCCCTAGTGCTGATTATTGCTGGCATGAGCATATACTACTTCTTCCCGCTGGCGTTGGGCTGGCGGATTGGCCTTTTCCTGATGATGATTGCTGCCTTTTTTGCTATTTTGGAACGGAGTGAGCGATCAGCCGTTAAATCGAAAGTCACTAAGCTATTTTAGTGATTTGTCGATGATGTTCTAAAGCGAACAAAACGTCAGGGAGAAGGCATGAGATCCATTCGTCCCAACCGAATATGGCATGTTGCCTTTTGGCTTTATGCCGGTGCATTGGCAAGCATCATTATTCTGGCTTATAATGGAATTATACCTCTTCGCATTACCGGTATTCCGAATTACGATATCTACCTTCATTTCAGTTTGATGGGCGTATTGGCTTTTCTGGGGCATCGTGCTCTGAATCGCCGGTATACCAGCAGTCTTCGCTTTGCCATACCGCTTGCACCCTTTCTGGTGTCCCTTTTTTCCGTTCTTGAAGAGTTTTTACAGCTCATGTCCGCCCTGAGAATCTTTGAGCTTAGTGACATGCTCGCAAACCTCGCGGGTATATGGACGTTCTATTTGCTGGACCGGATTTGGCTAATGCTTTGGTCCAACCGACGCACCATGCTGTAATTCCAATTGCATACCGGGCTGCTACATCTTAATTTACAATGCTGTACCAATCAACCGGCATTCTCTATTGCTGAGATTAGCTGTTTATATGCATGAAAACACCTCTATTGCGGATCTTTCATGTCTGAAAATAAATTGAGATTAGCTTTCCTTTGGCATTTTCATCAGCCGAATTATAAGAATGCAAGTGGTTTTTACCACCTCCCCTGGTTGCGCTTTCATGCAACGAAAGACTATTTAAATTTCGCACTTATTTTTAAGTCTTTTCCGGATTTGAAGCATAATGTAAATATTGTGCCTTCCCTGCTTATTCAGCTTGAAGACTATGTCAATAATAATGCACGAGATACCGTTTGGATGCTTAGCGAGCAGCCGGCGGATAAGCTTGATGCAGCATCGAGACAGGCTATTTTGGAGCAGTTTTTTGTCGCTGATGAAGATCAGATGATCAAGCCGTACCCGCGCTATTATTCTCTATATCGCCGGTATGCTTACGAGCTGGCAGAGCTGGATCCTCGAGAACGGGTTGTGCATTTTGATACGCAGGATTATCTCGACCTGCAAATCTGGTATAACCTTACCTGGTTTGGTGAAATGGTACGGGAACGTCCCGGTATCGCCCCGCTTTTTGAAAAAGCGCAGCGCTTCAGTGAAAAGGATAAGGAGCCGCTCTTTAAAGAAACGCTATCAGTACTGTCCGAAGTAATTGATGAGTTTCGTAAGCTATCGGAGCAGGGGCTGATTGAATTATCTACGTCCCCGATGTTTCATCCCATATTGCCACTTTTACTGGAACCGGAGGTTGCCAGGGAAACGGATGCCAGCATCGTTTTACCGGACCTGGGGAGCAGCCTTGAGGAGGACGCCGAAAAACAACTTACCGAAGGTCTGAGGCTTTTTAATAGGGTCTTCGATAAAATGCCTTCGGGGATCTGGCCTCCGGAAGGCGGAGTCTCACCGGCGGCACTCCGACTGATATCCTTGCAGAATATGCGCTGGAGCGCAACCGATGAGATCATACTAAAGCGAAGTCTGGATACCGCCAAGCTGGGCTGTAGTCTCTATCAGCCGCATCGTTATTCTGTGGGTGGACGGGAAATGGCCATTTTCTTTCGCGATCATTATCTGTCAGATACCATTGGGTATGTCTACTGTAACTGGGACAGCTCCAGAGCGGTGAACGACTTTGTCGGTAGACTCCGGTATATCCGCAATTTGATTATTTCCGAAAAGGGTGAGAAGAAATTAAAAGATCATGTGGTGACCATAATTTTAGATGGCGAAAATTCCTGGGAGCATTATCCGGAAAACGGTCATCGTTTTCTAATGGAGTTATTCGGTCAACTGTCGGAAGACAAAGAAATTGAGACCGTCAGTTTCTCAGATTTTCTCGATACTGATCCTTCATTACCGGAGCTGGAGGAATTGAAATCCGGTAGCTGGATTTATTCCAGTTTTGATTACTGGATTGGATCACCTGAAGAGAATCGCGCTATGCAGCTGATGGGAAATACCCGGACGTTTTTAAAGCAAACGGAAGAGCGCGGTGTTATCCCGGAAGATGTTTTGGCTCAGGCCTGGAAAAACCTGTATTCCACTCAGGGTTCGGACTGGTATTGGTGGTATGGGGATGAACAGTCTTCCTACCAGGCTGCCGCATTCGATCAGCTGTTTCGCGAGCAGCTGATATCGGTCTACGAGCTTTGCAACGGAGAGCCTCCTCCGGAGCTGTATCAACCTATCAAGAGAATGCAGGATGATGAGTTGAAGAAGACCGATGCTGAGCGCTTGATTTCACCGGAAATCGGCAGCTCACAGGATCAGGATTGGGAGGGGGCAGCCGTTTATGATTGCAGCCGGGATGCGCATGATGCAATGCGGCGAACGGCGCGGATTCTGGATCGATTATATGTCGGGTTTGATAAGGAAAATATGTATGTCCGGGTTGACTTTGCGCGTTCACGGGAATTGCTGTTCGAATATGTTCTCGGAATAAAGGTGCCGAGTAAGATTACCCTGGTCATGTCGCCGTTGCGCGGTGTTCTGGAACGTTATGAAACCGTTGATCAAAATAAGCAAAAGCTCCTGCTGGAGCCGCGTTTTGCATTAGAGGATTCGTTCGAAGCGGCAATTTCATTAAAAGATCTCAACCTCAAGGCTGGCGAGCGATTCGGATTCCAGTTTTTGGTGAAGCTGAACCGCCAACATATAGAAGTCTTTCCGCAGAATAAGCTGCTGGAATTGGAAATACCGGATTAGAGCACAGAGCACAGAGCACAGAACACAGAGCGCTTCGCTGTCAGAAGTCGGAGGTCTGAGGATAGAATTGATAGTTTCTTCCGAATCGCAATCCACGCAACTTTATTCGGACTTCGGACTTCGGACTTCGGACTTCGGACTTCGGACTTCGGACTTCGAATATTGAAATTTTAGAACAACAAACCGATAAAATAATACAGGATAAATTTATGGCTAAGAAAGAAATTGTGTTTACGATTGAACTGGACGATAAAAAGATGCCGAAATCGATCGAGTGGGAAGCTACCGATGCTCCGTTTAAGGGAAAGAAAGCTTGCTCGGCAATGATGATATATCTTTGGGATCGCGATAATGACGCGCCAATGAGTATGGATCTGTGGACACAGGATATGATGATTCATCATATGAACGGCATGGTATTCAATAACATGATGAGCATGGCGGATACCTATCAGCGAGCAACCAGAAATGATGAAGCAGCGAACGCAATGCGCGATTTTGCAAAGCAGTTTGCCGAGAAAATGAAGAACAAATAGAGCACAGAGCACAGAGCACAGAGCACAGAGCACAGAGCACAGAGCACAGAGCACAGAAGACAGAGCACAGAAGACAGAGCACAGATGTTGTGACGCGCGATTGAGCGTCACAGAATGGCTGATGGGGAGAGCGGGAGCAATGACAGTGAGAAACAGGCAGTGGGGCAGTAAAAAAGTGAGAGACGGTCAGAAACAGGCAGTCGTAGCGCAGCACCACGTCCACTGTCAGTGAGCGAAACGAACACTCACAGGGAACGCAGTGACCGCTCACAAGGAGCGTAGCGACTACTGCCCGATGCCCGATGCCCAAAACTCGTAAAACTATAAACCTGATAATGACCCGATAATCGACCAATATGAGCGACTTGAAAATAAATGATTTTTTTGCAGAATTGGAAAAGCGAGCGGATGGTGAGCTACGCAATGATGAGTATTCACGTTTACTTTACAGCACTGATGCCAGTCTATATCAGGTAATGCCTCATGGAGTGTTCTTTCCGAAGCACGCCGATGATATTCAGGCGGCAATGGAGCTGGCGCATAAATACAAGGTTCCGGTATTACCCCGAACAGCCGGAAGCAGTCTTGCCGGACAGGCTGTAAACGAAGCGTTGATTATCGATGTCACACGCCATATTGACTCCATTCTGGAAATAAATGCTGAAGAAAAATGGGTTCGCGTTCAGCCGGGAGTTGTGCTGGATCATCTTAATGCGACTTTGGAACCGCACGGTCTGAAATTTGGACCTGATCCCGCCAGTTCAAATCGTGCCGCAATGGGAGGCATTGTCGGTAATAACTCTACGGGTTCTCATTCCATCCTATACGGCATGACGGCCGATCATGTTCTGGAAACCGCCGGTATGCTGAGTGACGGTAGCCGGTTTCATTTCAAAGCTCTAGGCGAAGACATGCTTCGCCAAAAATCTGCCGGTAGCGACCTGGAGTCTGAAATTTATAAACGCGTCGGTGAACTGACCCGTTCTGAAGAAAATCGTTCTGTTATTGCAGCGAATACGGCACAATACTGGCGCCGATGTGGCGGGTATAATCTGGACCGGCTGATCGAATCCGATCTGAAATATGGCTATCCCAGACGCGAGACGGATTTTAATCTCGCCAGTTTGATATGCGGTTCTGAAGGTACGCTTGGTGTAATGAGTGAAATTAAGCTTGGCCTGGTTGATCTTCCGCAAAAGTCCGGTCTCGTATTATTAATGTTCAATGAACTTAAATCTGCACTGGCAGCCGTCCCGACGATCCTTGAGGCATCTCCGTCTGCGATAGAGTTAATCGACCATGTTTCGTTGCGCATGTGCCGACAAATGCCTGAGTTGGCGCGCATGCTGCGTAGTTTTGCAGACGACTCAGTCTATTGTATCCTTGCCACAGAATTCTATGGTGAATCCGATTCACATATTGAACACAGCACCGAAGTATTGCGAAAAAAATTAAAAAGTGCCGGAATTTCCTGCGATTTCAAACCCCTGAAAGATCGACGCCTGCAGCAAAACGTCTGGGGGGTGCGAAAAAACGGCCTCGGATTACTGATGAGCGTACGCGGGGACTATAAACCAATTCCGTTTATCGAGGATTCTGCGGTTCCTCCGGAAAAATTGGTAGAGTATATTTCCGGAATTGAAAAATTCTGTAATGATCTGGGCACCGATCTTATCTACTACGCGCATGCTTCAGCAGGATGTTTGCATATACGCCCTATGATCAATACAAAAATTGGTAGTGAAATTGAGAAACTACCGAAGATCTCCCGTTTTGCTGTAGACATGATTAAGCAATATGGTGGTGTCGTATCGAGTGAACACGGCGATGGAAAAGCGCGGAGCTGGTTAAATGAAGCTTTCTACGGGCCGGAATTATATGGGCTTTATCAACAGGTTAAAGGCACATTCGATCCGCATAACTTGCTGAATCCCGGCAACATTGTGAATGCGCCGCCGATGACGGAGAATCTACGTTACGGTGATGGATATAAGTCGTTGGAGATAAACACGCACTTTGACTTTTCCGATCAGGAAGGGTTTAACAGAGCGGTTGAAATGTGTAATGGTGCCGGAGTTTGTCGTAAGCTGAAAGGGGGCACGATGTGTCCAAGCTTTATGGCAACACGTGATGAGGCCCAGAGTACCCGCGGTCGTGCGAATGCTCTGAGAGGGGTGCTTTCCGGGCGTCTTGATGCATCCGAGCTTACCAGTGAGCGCATGTATCAGGTTATGGAACTCTGTGTCGGCTGTAAAGGCTGTAAGGCCGAGTGCCCCTCATCCGTAGATATGGCTCGCATTAAGTCTGAATTTCTGGCAGCATACAATGCGAAGAACGGCTTATCATTGCGGAGTCGGATTTTCGGTAATATCGCAGCTCTTAGCCGCTTAAACAGTGGCTGGCGTGCGCCACTGGCAAATCTTAGCGTAAAGCCCGGAGCTGTTAAGTGGTTGATGGAAAAAACGCTGGGTATTTCTTCAAGGCGTAAGCTACCGGAGTTCGCTTCCCAAACATACCTGCAATGGTTCAACAAGCGCAGCAAACCAACCGGCTTAAACAGGCAGGTGGTACTTTTTCACGATACCTTCAATACGTATAACGATCCGCATATTGCGATTGCTGCAACGGAAATATTGGAGTCCGCAGGATATGAGGTAGTATTACCGAAGCATCGATGCTGTGGTAGGCCGATGATTTCTTTGGGCATGCTGGAGGATGCAAGATCTTTGGCTGCCGATACTGTTGCACGACTGGAGCCGTTCGCAAGAAAAGGAATTGCCATAGTTGGATTGGAACCCAGCTGTCTGTTAACGCTGAGAGATGAGTATCTGCATCTGCTCCCCGACAGCGAAGCGGCAAAGCTGGTAGCATCGCATAGCTTTCTGTTTGATGAGTTCTTTCAGCAGATGCAGGAGAAAGGACATCTGCCCGAGTTTGTTGAAACAGAGACCGAGCCGCTGCATGTGCATGGCCACTGTCATCAAAAGGCACTTTGCGGTATGAAGGAACAGCTAAACATGCTGGAGGCTGCCGGATATAGCTGTACGCTCATTGACTCAGGCTGTTGCGGTATGGCCGGGGCCTTTGGTTATGAAGCTGAACATGTGGACATTTCGCTACAAATGGGAGAGCTTACACTACTTCCGGAGGTCCGCAATCTCGAACAGGATAGCCTTATTGCTGCCAGCGGTACCAGCTGCAGACACCAGATTGCGGATGGAGCAGATCGTGCGGCAATGCATCCGGTAGAGCTGGTTCGTCGCCGTATGAAGCACAAAGAAAATTAGCGGTTTCCTGCCGAATTGATTGTATATTGATCCTCGTTGCCGAACTTACCTGAACGAAAGGAAAGATCCTCATGTTGTCGTTTGAGCAGATGATAACTCTTGCCCCTGTTGCTACGATTGTGCTGATTGCCACGGTTGGAATAAGCCTTCACGCCCTCTTTAACGATCAGCAGCTGTTGTTCCGCATGATGCTGCATCCCTACAGCGTTTTTCGCAATAAGCAGTATGAACTGTTGTTTACCCATGGCTTCGTGCATGCAGACATTGCGCACCTTGCATTCAACATGATTACCTTTTACTTCTTTGGTCTCGCATTGGAAATTTATGTGGGGCATTTTGGGTTTATCGTCGTTTATTTCGGCTCAATGCTTATAAGCGCGCTCATTACCTCGGTTCAGCGGCAAAACAACGATGCGCATCGGAGTCTCGGTGCATCAGGAGCGGTTTCCGGCGCACTATTGGGCTTCATTCTCTTTCAACCAAAAGCTTCGCTTTATATGTTTTTTATACCGATACCGATTCCGGCCTGGTTCTTTGCGATCGCCTATATTGGCTATAGCTATTATGCATCGCGAAACCAACGATCAATGATCGACCATGAAGCACATTTATGGGGGGCGGTTGCCGGGATAGTTTTAACGCTTCTGATGAGACCGGAAGCGTTAAAGATTTTTATAAGCCAGATGTTCGGGTAGCATTAACGCTCTATTGGGAAGAGCTGATAGAGCTTGATGTAGTGAAACAGCTCATAGATCTGATCGTTAATGCCTTTTACGCGCATTCTGCGACCTTTGGACAGGCAGTCCTTAAAGAATACGATCAGCTTGCCGATGGCTGCACTTGCGATGAACGTAACGAACGACATATTAAAAACCACTTCGGTGTAATCAAGCTCCAGCAGTTCCTGCAGGTTCTCACGAAGTTCATCAGATTTCTCATTACCGATTGCACCGGTCATGGTTACGTGTAAAATATTTGCTTCCTGAATAAATGAAAACTGCATCCTATCGATCCCTCATCCTTTTTGCCGTGCTCAAAACCCTCGACCGTTTATAATATAAATCAACGACTTTGTAGCTTCCATATCTACACAGACTTCCTTTCTGCGTTATAGTTAGCATCGGCAGAAACACAGCGGGGTTAATCAAAAAATAGGAATATTGTTTACTTGAAAATTGAGGTGACTTCAGGATGGAATTAAGCATCCGAATCGCTGTTCTGTAATTTAAAAACGGCGACCCGGAATGGGCATTATAAGCTTTTTTTAATCATTGCCGGGAAAAACCGGGTCGGGAATTCCCGGAGTAACACCTGGGCCGTTCCCGCCTTCATCCGGGCTACCGGAAAGCAGGAGATAGGCAGCGGCTCCAGCTGCAACAACTCCACCACCAGCAACAAATAGCCATACCTTACGAGAGCTTTTATCTTCTTCAATAACCTCCGGCTGAACGGGTGCTTTAGTAACAGATTTACTGCGTTGAAGGACGACATAAAGTGAACGGGTTTGGCCAGCTGTCAGGCGTATAAGATTTTCATAAGGTTCGTAATCTTTCTTCTGGACGCGAATGCGATAAGTTGATGCCGGCAGGCGTCGATTTTCCTCAGCCGAAAGATCTACCAGCTGATCATTAATATATACCTCCGCATCATCCGGTACCATCTTTAAATCCAATAATGCCAAAGCTTCTGAACCGGTAGACCGATCACCGCTTCCCAGGATATCTACCTGAAAAGCTTTTACTTCTTTAGACTTGAAGAACATTCGTTTTGCCAGTGAAACGAAACCGTCTGCACGTATGGTCAGGCGGTGTGTCCCGGGAGTAAGAATAATGTGCCAGGTTCCCGGAGTGCGCTCTTCTACGGAGAAGATTTCATTATTGGTCTCAAAAGTAAGACTTGGGATCTGAGAGGTAACAATTAGCAAAGCACGTTCAGGATTACGGATAATTGTGGTACGCATTTCCTGAGAATCGCTGATGTCTTCCAGAACCATCTTACCCAGAATTTGCTGTGCCTGAAGACTGCTGAAAAAAACGATAGTCAATATCAGGATAGATTTTAGCTGTCTCATTATTTTACCATCATTGCTTTGATTACTTTGGAATAATTCTCACCCTGTAGGCGAATAAAATACAATCCGCTACCGGCAATGCTGCCATTTCTGGTCGTTCCGTTCCATTCAACGACATGACTTCCCGTTTCGCGAAAGCCGCTGCTTATTTCAGAAATCTCCCTGCCCAGGAGATCGTAAACCACCAGCTTGACCCTCCCGGATCTCGGCACGTCGAAACGAATTCGAGTGGTAGCGTTAAACGGATTTGGATAATTCTGATAGAGCGCAAACTGTTTTGGCAGATTTGCTTCAAGCTCATCGGATTTTTGATTGACAAAATCCGGCTTACCGGCAACCAGATAAAACCTGTAGGAACCGGATGTTTTTAACTCAATCTGTGTTGTTGATTCAGGGTATGCTGTATTATTAGTAACGTCGATCACTCGTACTATCCAGCCTTCGGGGAGTGCCTCTGTGAACCACTTCAGCTGTATTGCTGCATCCCGAACGGATTCAACTTTGAATTCCCATGCGTCGCCATCCGCAGTTGACGATCTGATGTCGCTGGAAAGGTGGCGCTCTTCATGCAGGAAATACAGGGCGTTGGCCTTCCCGGCAGATGGTGGTTCCGCTTCGTCGAAGCTGTCTTCTGAAGCATCAGCAGCCTGTGCGGCTCCTAGAATATTATTTATATCGCTCCCGGTTTCTCCGGTTAGAGAAAGATTGATATACCAGTCTAGACGGGAACTTTTCTTGCCGGACTTGGCGGTCTCATTATCCAGTGTAATAACATCTCCCAGAGTGATAATGTTCTGCGTACTCTTGTTAAATATCGCAAGTGCCTGATAAGGTCTGGCTTCCTCCTGCACCGTTGACGGTGAGAGCTGATCGGTCAGGCGTGTCCAGCTGTTCCCACGCTGCGTCCAGATAGAACCGATTTGCTGCGGATCATCAATTGTAATGCCGCTACTGAAGCTAAATGGCCAGGGAATCAGATTCCAGCCAGGCTGTAGCTGCGTTGCGTTGAATACGTCGGCATCGTTACTCTGGGCGCTGCTGATGCTGATTTGCTGGGGCGTATCCTCAGTATGATACAGAAAATATGCCCGACCACCGCGGATGCTGTTTACCGATTGTAGTGAACCGGAACTGTAGGTGTAGGCTGCCCAGTTTGTAGGCTCGCCATTTGCATTAAATTCCTGCGTTCCAAATAAGGCGCTAAGAGAAATATTCTCAGTGGTATTGAATGGCAGAGCCATTGTATTCCAGCCGTCTGCAGCGATACCGGCTGAATAACCACCGGCGCTTACAATCGCATTAAAATCGGTAATGCTGATATTGATATCGTAGAATGCATCTACTCCCGGAGAGATACTGCTTCCGGCACTGTTAATCGCCTCGATTCGATACCAGGCACCTGTTGAGGTCACCGCTTCTGCAGGTATTACGGCATTAAAGATATTGCTGCCGGAAAGCGTCATTGGAATACGGGTTCCACTGGTCAGATTATCGTCCTTCCCGTAAACGAGCGTTACCTCCGGGGACGTGCCGTCTACCTGAACCTGAATTGTGATTGTCTGACCTTCCTGCGGCAGAAGCGGTGAAGTGCTGATAGAGGCTGCATTTATTGATGGAGCTACTACCGTAGTTTGCCCATCTGTTTGTGCACTGATTTCAATGGATGAGATTGATTCTCCCCACTGGTTAAAGGCGGTAATGAAGTAGTAGTAGATCGTCTCCGATTGAAGCTGAGTATCTGTAATACCGGTTGCCGGATGAGAAACGGAATCTATCTTCGTAAAACCGCTGCCGCTATTTAGCGAACGGTATATGCGATAGCGCACCGGATTCCCACTACTGGCCGCCCAGCTAAGATCAATTTCCGAGTTGGATAAGGCCTGGGCATTCGGGCTCATCGGTTGCGAAGGGGGACCGAAAGTTGTGCCAACTGCATTGTTGGAAGCAGGGGATTCGCCTGAGCCGTTTACGGCAGAAACCCGATAGTAATACGTTGTTGAAGGCTGCAAGCCGGTATCTACATAACCGGCTACCGGATGTACCGTAGAGTCGATTTTTATATATCCGGACTGCGGGAGTAACGACCGGTAAATCAGATATCGTTCCGGATTTGCATTACTGGTTTCCCAGCTTAACAGTAGTTGGGTATTTGAAACGGTACCGGCAATTAAGTTTGTCGGTGCCGTAGGTGTGCCGCTTCCGGGAGTTGTTGTACTCACTTCAGGGGTCTGCATGGAAATACCCCACTGGTTGAGTGCTGTAATTTTGTAATAGTAGGTTGTTAGTTCGTTGACGGTTGAATCGGCATAACTGTTTTGTGGATGATCAACAGAGTCGATAAGGGCAAAACCACCGCCGCTGCTAAGCGATCGAAAAATCTGATAGCGTACCGGCTCGCCACTGCTTACATCCCATCCTAGATCGATCTGAGTGGCAGAAATAGCGATTGCAGATAAACCCTCCGGTATTGTTGGTGCACCGAATGTGGTTGCACCGGATTCGGCGGAGGATGGAGACTCTCCAAATTCGTTAACTGCGCTAACGCGATAGAAGTATTGGGTCGAGGGCGTTAAGGATGCGTTGATGTATACGGTTTGCGGGTGGTTAACGGAGTCCACGGCAATAAATCCGCTGCCGGATGTTTCGGAGCGAAAAATGCGATAGCGCAGCGGATTACCATTGGCGCTTTCCAACCACTCCAGCCGTAGCTCGTTGGTGGAAACCGGGGTAACGCTCAGCTCCCGTGGAGCGGAGGGAGCACCGCTGTTACCGGTGGTTGCACTCACCTCGTCAGAGGGAGTCGATTCGCCCCAGATATTCTGTGCCGTTATCTGATAAAAATATTCTGTGTTGGGATCAAGGCCAACGTTGCTGTAAGTGCTGTCCGGGGCGTTAACGGAATCGATAAGAGCAAAACCGACACCGGAAGTTAAGGAGCGGAAAATGCGATACTTTGTTGCAAACGTGCTGGGTTTCCAGTTCAGGTCTATCTGCGATTCTGAAATGCCCTGTGCCAATATCGAAGTAGGTGGAGCAGGGATAATACCTGGGGTGTCGACACTATCTTCATTTGAGAAAGGTGATTCCCCCCAGACGTTCCGTGCCGAGACGACGTAAAAGTAGCGGGTTTCCGGCAACAGGGTATTATCGTTATAAGCAACTGTCGGATGATCTACAGAATCGATTAGCACATAGCCGCTGTTGGAAACTATCGAACGATAGAGATAATATTGATTCGGTTCTCCCGCCGGTGCCTGCCAGGTTAGTGAGGCCTGGGTAGGGGAGAGCACAGTCGCCTGCAAAGCGGCTGGAGCTGCCGGAGCAATACCGTTAGTCGTTTCGCCGACCTGGTTGCTTATTGCCGAACTGCCGAAGTTGTTTACGGCATCGATGTGATAAAAGTAGTCCGTAGCTGGAGCAAGTCCAGTATTGGTAAAGGTGTTTTGCGGATGCGGAACAGAATCAATTTTACTAAATGGGCCACCTGCTGTAGCTGCCCGAAAGATTCTATAAAACTGTGGATTCCCGTCACTGCTTGGTGCCCAGAGCAGGCTAAGACTATCGCTACCCACTGCGGTGATTTGCAGGTTTACTGCCGGTAAGGGCGGGCCATTTGTTGTAGCAGGGGTAGTATTAGATGGAGCCGATTCTCCTATACTGTTTACCGCGCGCACCTGATAAAAATATGTTGTTGAGCTGTCTAAGCCGGTATTGCTGTAGTTGGTAAGCGGATGATCCACAGAATCAATTACCGTAAATGCAGATGCTTCCAGCTCGGTAAGGGAGCGATAGATGCGATAGCGCAGCGGAAGTCCGCTACTTGCAGTCCAGCTCAGGTCTATCTGTGATGCGGATAGCGGATTTGCGGCAAGCGCCTGGGGGGGCGTGGGTGCTCCGGCAGGAGGCGGTGTTGCCTGTATGCTGTCGGATTGAGTCGATTCGCCCCACAGGTTGCGTGCGCTCAACCTGTAGTAATATGTGGTTAATGGGGTTACGCTTGTGTCGTTATAGCTCAAACCGGGGCTGCTAATAGAATCGAATAATGCATATCCGCTTCCCGGTAATAACGATCGATAGATCAAGTAGTCAGCTGGGTTGTTCACAGCTGCAGACCACTCCATCGTCACGCTGTCGGTTGTAATTTGCGTGATGGAAAATACGGCAGGAGTTTCCGGTGCAAGACCGAAGGTGGTAGCGGACGTAATGTTCGAGAGGCCCGATCGCCCCCAGTTGTTTACCGCCTCAATGGTATAATAATATGTCGTTTCCGGTGTTAGGTTAGTATCGGCAAAGCTGGTAAAAGATTGATCTACCGAATCGATTGGGCTAAATGGACCGGTATTGGCAGGGCCGCGATAAATCACGTATCGCAAGGGTAGGTTATTCGCAGCTTGCCAGCTCAGATCTATTGCTGAAGCGCTTTGTGTCAGAGCTGTTACAGATGCCGGCACTCCGGGAGGTAGACCGTTGGTAATTGCTGAAACTTCACCGGATTGTCCGGACGTACCCCAGATATTGGTTGCACTCAGCTTGTAGAAATAACGGGTTTGAGGCTGTAAGCCGATATCGCTGTAGTTGATAACCGGTGCATTCACCGAATCATGCAGAACGAAGCCGGTACCGGATTGGGTAGAGCGAAAGATATAGTACTTTGTTGGTTGATTCAGGCTGGCTGTCCAGTTCAGATTTATGACGCTGGCTGAAGCAGCTGTTGCCGTTAAACCGGTCGGTACTGATGGAGGTACTCCGTTGGTCGTGGCATTTGCTTCGTTGGAGAATCCTGATTCACCGGCATTATTCACGGCAGAGATACGGTAATAATAGGTTGTTAAAACTCCCAGCCCACTATTTTGAAAAGTTGTTCCCGGATGCGCAACCGAATCGATAAGCATATATCCGCTTCCCGAAACCAGAGATCGATAGATATAGTAGGTTCTCGGTGCATCTGAGTTTGCCGTCCAGTCCAGGCGAATGTCGGTTGTTGTTAATGGAGTTGCCGTGAGGTTCTGCGGAGCGTCCGGTGGCGTATTTACAATACCCTCGGTAATAGATACCAGCTGATTACTGTTTACATTTGCCAATCTGGAGGTGAGCCCGCTGGGCCAGAGAACCACCACTGAATCAATCGTCAGAGCGCTCCCGATACCAAAGTGGGCGGTTAAATCGTTTTGGCTTTTAGCGCTGGTTTGACCACTTACTTCACGAACCTGCCAGCTATTGCCGTTGGTGCGGATTCGTATTCGCGCGCCGATAGCTGTGGTGTTTGATACGGTCCCGGTAAGATTAACCTTCAACCAGCGATTGGCATTTCCGCTGTTGCGATACAGGAAATTCAGCTCTTCATCATTGGCAACGAACAGGTCCTGATCACCATCATTGTCATAGTCTGCCCAGGAAGCCCCTTCCGATTCACCTGCGTCACTTACTACATTTATAGTTTGAACGATAGTGAAATTTAAATTACCGTCATTACGGTAAAGTGCATTGTTTTGGGAGTTATTATTAGCGATAAAAATATCGAGATCACCGTCATTATCATAATCTGCGACCGAACAGTCCTCGGTATCGTTGCCTTGCGTATCGATATCCGCAGCTCTGGAAAAATTGCCGCCACCATTATTTTGATAGAGATAATTCACTGCGTCGCCGTCGGGACCATCATTGGCAACAAACAAATCGAGGTCACCGTCATTGTCGAAGTCTGCCCAGACAGCACTCTCGGAGTCGCCACCATCATTCACTACCGGTCCGCTGGTAACGCTTGTGAAAGTGCCATCACCATTGTTTCGATAGAGAAAGTTGTTCTCGCTGGATCCATCGCCGTCGTTGGGAATGAACAGGTCCAGATCACCGTCTCCGTCGATATCACCCCAGATGCCGCCACTGGAATTTCCGTTGTCTGTTACCACCGGGCCGCTTGTAATCTCAGTAAATCCGCCGCTTCCATCACCTTTGTAAAGCTGATTGCTCTCGGATTTATTAACGATAAACAGATCGAGGTTGCCATCGTTATCATAATCTACCCAGCTTACGCCCCTGGCATCGGTATTGTCTGTTACCGGAGTCCCGTTGGTGATTCGCGTGAAAGTATTATTGCCGTTGTTGCGGTAAAAGAGGCGGTCTGTATCGCGGATGGCAACGAACAGGTCCAGATCACCGTCATTATCATAATCTCCCCAGCTGGCGCTGTTGCTGAGTCCGTCGTCTGTGGCAATCGCGCCGGAAATTACCTTGTTAAATGTACCGTTGCCATTATTCTGATAGAGAAAATTTACGGTATCAATATCCGTCAGAAAGAGATCGACGTTGCCGTCACCGTTATAATCTCCCCATGCCGATCCTCTGGATCCACGCTGGTCGGATATGATATCGCCGGTGGTGATGCGAGTAAAAACCTGCGCGTTTACGGCTGTGGTGAGGAAACATAAAAATAACAACTTGATGCATCCCTCATAGCATTTACGGGGCTGCAAGAAGTTATGCTGTGTCATACTATATCCGTTACTTTTATAGGTCTTCATTAAATTGAATCACTTCCCCGGATCGAATAAATGGATAAAATACCAGCTTCATCACTCCGGATAGAGACGAATTGCCGTTTTTCTGCAGCCTCCACTCCAGAAAGTGATAGTCATTATTCTCGCGACTGGTGACGTAAATAATTCCGCGAATTTCACTGCGCGAATCTCTTACGTCAATTCGCGTAGGATAGAGATAAATGCTGCCGATATCCTGCAGAGCATGAAAGAAACCCGCGATACTCGCAGACTTTTCCAGTGGCATGGTGTGAACTGTATAGCCGCGATACTCCAGCGTTCCTCTAGCTGTAAAATCTGCACTCGGCTGGAGAATTTGCTGATAAAGAGCTTGCAAAGAGTTATTGAGATCAGGTAATGCACCTTCCGCTGCGCTGCGTGAGCCGAGATAGGGGATCACCAGGCTGCGATTGAGCTTCATTGAAGCATTTTCAGCCATGCTTAAACTGACTTGTGGAATAAAACCTTTTTCAGATTGGCTTAGCTGATAGCGGATGCTGTTGAGCTGAGAGACCTTGCTTGTCAGGTATGGAACTGTCAGCAGGTTGCCGTTTTTAATGGCATTGGGATAAACCGTTTGCAGGTTGCCTACAGCAACTTGTTTACTGAAGCTGGCGTTTTGCATTGCCTTAACAATTTGCTTGTAAAGCTTCTCCTGATCAGCTGCGGTATCTCGCGGGCCGGGAAGATGTTCCGGCAGATTAACCGTGATACCGTGAAAGTTCTGGGCATCGAGCTGGATCTGAACCGTATTTTCAGCCGTCTGAATACCAAATTCCCGAAGTTCGAAGATGCCCGGAAAGTCATCTACCAGCCGTGCCGCAACATTACTCTTTGAAGAAATATTACGATAATTAACCAGAACCTTGTTAAAGAATAGTAGGTCCATGAGTGCCGCTGAATCTCCGGCATCTATTCGATAAAGAAACTGTTCTACCCAACGCGCTGCACCGGGTATGGCGTCCAGTTGTCCACGACTAATCTCCGGTAGGTAACGTTTTACATGCTGGATTTTATTCTCGGCTGTTGTTTCAAAAGCAAGGGTATAACCCGCATTCGTTCCGGTCAGCTTAAGCTTGAGCAGGTGCTTACTACCCACTTTTTCAGCGCTTTCAATTACCGGTGATGGATACTTCTGTTGGAAACGCTCAAAGATGGACTTCTCATATGGATCCAGGAACCAGTCTGCCGGCTGGTTCCAAACCTTCTTTGCCCAACGCTTCAACTCACGTGGCGAATCCGCTGTATCTCTGGCAGAAAGAAAAGTAAGTAAACAGGCGGCAATGCAAAATACCGCTATATATAATGGGGACTTCCTAAACATGGGGATTACTCTATAATATCGAAATCAAAAATACTCACTGTGGATCCATCCTCAAACTGCTCCGGTTGCCAGGCACGAACATGTACGATCGGTTCTTCCGGCTGGATGAAGTCCATCATTAGAAACAGATAGCCTTCATCGCTGTAATTTGTTGAATTCCAGCGCTGCTTCAGCTGCACGCCGTAGATCTGATTAAATCGGGGGTGACGATTTATTTTGATATCGTCGAAATTGATCTGAACGAACTCATTGGCTCTGAAGGCCCTGGATAATCGTTTCAGATAGTCTTCTTTCTTCAGTAGCAGGAAGCGGATTTGTTCGTTACTGAGAAATGACTTTTGTAGAAAATCTGAATTCCCTTGCTGAACTTTAACCACATTACCCACGATTATCAGTGCATCATCCGATAGCGTACGCTCAATAAAAACCGAGTCTTTTTTATTATAAGCCGTGCGGTAAAGCTCGATGAAGTGCAGAATTTTTTCACGATATGCCAGGTCGTTTAGCTTCCTGCCCTCTTCAACAATTTCCATGTAGCGCTGCTTCTTTACCGTAAATTTGGTGGCGATAATTTTACCGGCACGATTAAAGGTGAATACCAGATATTGGTAAGGCACTGCCTGTTGATTTGCTTTAGAAAGACGAACTTTTATATCCCGGATTTCGAAGTTGCCGTTGGATTTATCCAGTAGATAACTGACGTATTCCGGCTCGTTGGCATAAATACCGGTTTCTTTCAGCAAAACTGCAAAATCACGAAATGCGCCGCTGCTGAAATGACGCCCTACGCGACTTAGAGAGCTACCGGTTTCATGAAACTGGTTCGTTGCATTCAGCACTTCATTGAGAGCTGTTTCTACTTTAGAACGCAGGTCTGCTTCGCCACCATACTGCACGACGACGGATGTTTGCACATCACTAAACGCCGGTGAGAAAATGGCCAGAAGCATTAGAATTATAAAGGTTCCCCGCATAGTTTCCATCCTTACTGATTGTCATACAGATCTACCCAAACACCTATCTTACCACGGTAGGTGTCGGAAAGACTGTCAATGAACTTCTGATTGCGAATATTGATAAAGGTATTGTTGTTTACATAAAGCACGTCTTCTATTCTGTTGTTTCCCGCGTCAACAATAATGACGTACTTATCACTTTCATTGATGAACTGATCCCTGTTTCCATAGGCCAGTTTATCGGCGTCTTTTTGTTCTCTTAACCAGCCATCCAGTCGCGTTGGGGTTTGCAATGAGCGAATAGTGTTGGCAAATGAACGCGCTCCCTCCGGTAATGAAACCGTTGTTTCGCTGACTTCTGCCTTTGCAACTGCAATTTTTTTCCCCGCTTCATCAAGCCCTTTTAAAATAGGTTCTGGATAATTCAATCCAATATAAACCGCAGCAACAATAGTGAGGAAACTGAAAGCTGTGAAGATTAAAATTTTAGTAATGTTTAGGTTCTCGATATCTACTTGCTTGACACCCAGCTCTTCGGAAACCTCTTCCGCAAGGTTGGTTATTGTTGGCGCGTCGGCACTAACCTGTGTTGCTACGCTGTAGAGGTGATGGGTCTCATCAATCTCTGTAAGCTCGCGCGGACCCAATTCTTTCAAATCAAACTGCGGGTGCTGTACGACGCCTTTAAATACCGACTCGGTTATCAAGATAGCTCCCGGTGAGGCGATATTGCTGATAATACCGGTAACATTGTATTCTGCTTCACTCAGCTCTTTGGTTAACAGAGCTATGTTGCCGCGATGCAGTCCGATCTGGGCGCTTGTGCGTGGCAGGGGAGATTTAGATAATCCGAAACGATTCAGCGAATTCTGTATTTCCAAAGCCGACTGGACCGCATTAAAAGACTGGTTAAAGCGGCTATAGAGGGCGCCTTCCAGCTCGGCGATCAATTCTCCACCATGTTCACGAATTGCCCGGATAATTGCAGCCTGCGGTCCGGTGTCTGATAAGCTTCCGCCTCCGGGGATCGTCGGAATGCCACCCGGCTCAACGATCTTCACGCACATCATCGTCTCATCACGCTGAATGGGCTTGGTATAGTCGGGGTCGATGTTATTTGCCGGTTCAGTAATTGGCAGCAGTGTCTTTTCGCGCCGCAGATCAAGCAGCACTTCATCCATCGTCTGATAGCGGCTATTGGCTTCTTTCTCCAGTAGTTTAGCGATAAGCTTTTTGATACCCGCCGGTACTTTTTGTCGGAACTGCATAATCGGCCGCGGCTGGCTGTTCATAATTGCATAGAGAACCGCTGCCTGGCCTTCTCCCTGAAAGGGGCGATTGCCGGTTAGGAGTTCGTATAGCAGGATGCCGTAGGAAAAAATGTCTGAGCGGTGATCGACCGGAAGATCGGCGACCTGTTCCGGAGATAGGTAGTGTAGTGTTCCAAAGGTTGTACCGGCCATGGTGATTTCAGGTGCCTGAATAAACTTGGCGGTCCCAAAATCGAGTATTTTAATCCGACCCTTGTTATCGAGAATCAAATTTTTGGCCTTTATGTCGCGATGAATAATACCGGCATGATGTGCTTCTCGCAGGCCGTCAGCGATTTGTATTGCAATATCGAGCACCTTTTGCAGAGGCAGCTCACCGGAGCGCACCACGCGATCCAGCGTAAGGCCGGCGACATATTCCATAGCGATATAGTAGCTGTCTTCAATTTCACCGAAGCCGTAAACCGTTACGATGTTGGGATGATTCAATGCCGCAGCAGATTGTGCTTCACGGAGAAATCGCTTACGGGCATCGGCCTCCTGGATATAACGGGTGGAGAGGAATTTCAGGGCTACTTTACGTCCCAGCTGAAGCTCCTCGGCAAGATATACCTCACCCATTCCACCTTCTCCAAGCAGGTGATCTATGCGATAACCATCTATTGTTTTGCCTATCATGTTCATGTCGCGGTGTTTCCACAATTTAAGACTGTACACGGCGGAGAAAGTCACAGTAAAAGACAATATTTGCGGGCACGTCTAAAGTGTTAATTGGGGCGGTTTTTGGCTGATTTGCGACAATGTACGCTATTCAAACTGCTATCGGAATGTAATTTTGATTTTTTGCAGGAGATAAAACCGAAGAAGAGTGGATCCGCTGAACATGCGGATCCACAAAGTCAATATATTAATTCTTGCTCTCTTTCTTATGATGCTCTTTCATATGATTCATGTCGTCTTTGTCGAAATATGTAGCGGCAAAGGCATCGAGCGTCTTGCTCATTTTGTCGGCATGTGTCGCATCAACGGTTTGCTTGCACTTCATTGCATATACAAGAATTTGGTGCAGCATGGCGCACTGATTCAGGTATTTTGCATAAGCCGCTTTATCTTTTTCATCAGCCGGCTTAATACGCTGGGTCAACCAATATGCGGAAATATCGTCCTGAATCATCTGTGCATGTTCTTCCTTGGTATTTACCCAGCGAACGATCTGATTGTGATTGAGAGGAGACTGGGCAGAAAGCTCGGTTATCTGATCCATGCTTTTCTTTATCGTAGTAATATGTTGCTGAAGCTGTTTGATTTGAAGCTGATCACCGTAAATTCCACAGGGAACCTGGCAGTGCGCCATTACGCTGGTATTCGCTGCAAACAAGAGCACTAAAGAGAGCGTGAAGGCCTTAATTGCTGAAGAAACTTTCATAGCTGTTTCCTTTCCAATGAGTATATATCGAGATCATTTTAATTAAACGAATTTTTGACCAATATTGATGAATCTGCTGCTGAAGTCAATCGCTTTCTGCGAAATTGAACCTATCAGCTTTCGAAGTACTACAGTGAAGCTGCAAATCGCTTACCTAAGTGGAAAAACTGCAAATTGCCTTGCCTCGTCTGCTAATATTTGTATATTCTTCAACCTTCAGATATGAAATTTTGGCCAACTGGCGGTATTTTTTAGTAACGCCGTTTAAATTTTATCAGCATAGCAAGCCAAAATTCCTCATCTGTGATATGCGTCCCGACAGTTTCAAACGGGTGTGCTATTTTTCGACGCCTTTAAGAAAATCCCGTTGCCACTCATTTCCTAAAGATGCTGAAGCTATGATTCGATAGTGGCCTTGATTTTACTTGAATAAACGATATTATTTACCATGCTCTGCTGCAGTGCAACGGCGGATTAACAGGAGAAAAGCGGTTTCAATATGGGCAAGAATCTGGTTATTGTAGAGTCCCCTGCCAAAGCAAAAACGATTAATAAGTACCTCGGTGACAATTTTGAGGTGCTTGCTTCCTATGGCCACGTCCGGGATTTGGTTCCCAAAGAAGGAGCCGTAGATACCGACACCTTTGCGATGAAGTATGAGGTGATCGATAAAAACAAAAAGTATGTCGATGCAATTTGCAAAGCCGTTAAAAAGGCCGATTCCCTGATACTCGCGACGGACCCCGATCGCGAAGGAGAGGCAATCTCCTGGCATGTATACGAATTGCTGAACGATAAAAAACTGCTCAAAGACAAGCCGGTGAAGCGCGTTATTTTTCACGAGATCACCAAAAGCGCTATTAACGATGCTATGGAGCATCCCCGCGATCTGTCTATGCATCTCATCAATGCGCAGCAGGCGCGACGGGCACTGGATTATCTGGTGGGTTTCAATCTATCGCCGCTGCTCTGGAAGAAGATCCGTCGTGGATTGTCTGCCGGACGAGTGCAGAGTCCGGCTTTGCGCATGATCGTTGAGCGTGAGAAGGAAATTGAAGCATTCGTTGCCCAGGAATACTGGAGTATTGAAGCGGATGTGAAGAAAGATTCCAGCCCCTTCCTTGGTAAACTGACCCATTATGAAGGCAATAAGCTGAAGCAGTTTGATATCAGCGAAGGCGAAACGGCAGCTGATGTAAAAAGTAAGCTCATTGCTGCGGCAAACGGCAAGCTGGACGTTTTATCTGTTGAAAAGAAAAAGCGCAAGCGTAATCCTACGGCTCCGTTTATTACTTCAACCCTGCAGCAGGAAGCCTCACGTAAGCTTGGTTTTTCGGCTCAGCGCACCATGCGTCTGGCACAGCAGCTGTACGAAGGTGTGGATGTCGGTGGAGGAGAAGTCGGTCTTATTACCTACATGAGAACGGACTCGGTAACACTTTCCGGTGAAGCTGTCAATGAAATTCGCGAGCTGATCGGCGACCGTTACGGCAAAGATCAGATGCCGGATACGCCACATACCTATAAAACTAAGTCCAAGAATGCCCAGGAGGCTCACGAAGCGATTCGTCCGACCTCTGTTAAGCGCATTCCGGAAACGATTAAGTCCCGATTAACCCCTGATCAATTCAAGCTTTATGATATGATCTGGAAGCGCACTGTTGCTTCTCAGATGATTGCCGCAACCATCCATACGGTTGCCGTAGAGCTCGGTTGTGGTGAAGGAAATATCTTCCGTGCGACCGGTTCAACCATTGCCGACCCGGGATTCATGGCGGTGTATCAGGAAGGTAGTGATGACAATAAGCCGGAGGTGGAAGGAAATCTGCTACCGGAGTTGAAAAAAGGCGAAGTAGTCGATTTACTGGAAATCCGATCCGAACAGCATTTCACCAAGCCGCCCCCACGCTACTCGGAAGCCAGCCTAATAAAGTCACTGGAAGAATACGGTATTGGTCGTCCGTCTACCTATGCTGCAATCATAGGAACCTTGATTGCTCGAGAATACGTGACGCTGGAAAGTCGTCGCTTTTTCCCGACCGATGTAGGGCGCATTGTAAACGGCTTTCTGACAGGCCATTTTGATAAATACGTAGATTTTGATTTTACTGCTCAGCTGGAAGATGATCTGGATGCCGTTTCCCGCGGTGAAAAAGAGTGGAAGCCGCTGATGCGGGACTTCTGGGAGCCTTTTCATACCCGTATCGATGAGAAAGAGAAAATTCCGCGTGAAGAACTGGTGGAAATGCGTCAACTCGGAACCGATCCGAAAAGCGGCAGGCCAATTACGGTGCGTTTAGCCAGATTCGGGACAGTCGTTCAGATCGGCACTAAAGATGATGAAGAAAAGCCGCTGTTTGCCGGCCTTAAGCCCGGTCAAACCATGCAGTCCATTACGCTGGAGGAAGCGCTAAAGTTATTCGATCTGCCCCGCGAGCTTGGTGAAACTGCCGAGGGCGAGCCGGTCTCTGCCAATATTGGCCGGTATGGACCGTATGTGCGCTATGGAAGCAAGTTTGCCTCGCTGGGCGATGAAGATGATCCATATAGCATTACGCTTGAACGTGCTTTGGAAGTGATCAAGGCGAAGAAGGAAGCGGATGCGAATAAAGTTATCAAGCATTTCGAAGGCACAGATATTCAGGTGCTACGCGGCCGCTATGGCCCCTACATTACCAACGGAAGCAAAAATGCACGTATTCCGAAGGGCAAGGAGCCGGAAGAACTGACGCTGGAAGAATGTCAGGAGCTCATCGACAAAGCACCCGAAAAACGTGCTCGCGGACGTGCCCGCAAGAAAAAGAGCTGATATGAAATTTCTGCCGTGGTCAGAAGATTATTGGTTAAGTACAGAAGGGAAGCTGTTACCCTGGGATAAGCTGGAGCATTTTGCTGCGGCTTTTCTTGGTGTTTGGCTGGGAATCAGCCTGCTGGGAGTCGATCGTGAGCTGGTTCTGTACCTGGCGATTGTAGCCGGAGTTGCCTGGGAAATTAAAGACGGGCTGGTGCCTTATAGCGACGAAGGGCTAATTCAGGGCTTTTCCTGGAAAGACCTGATTGCCGATGCAGTGGGGATCGCCGCCGGTTATGCACTTGCAATGCTTAATACATCTGCCGTCGTTTAATCAGATAGCGCATGATTGCCGTATCAAAGCTCTCGGTGGTCAGGACGTTGTGAAAATCGACCTTCATTCCATGACACTTCTGCTTTAACTCGTTGTAAAAATTATCGACCATCTCGCGATAGCTCTGCCGTATCAGGTAGGGCTGAGTTTTTAGCTCCTCGCCGGTTTCCATATCTACAAACGTTGCTTCATCATCAAAGTCGAAGAATTTATCCTTTGGGTCCAGGATATTGAAAACGATAACCTCATGCTTGTAATAGCGAAAGTGGCGCAGTCCTTCCAGTATACTCTCCGCATCTTCATAAAGGAACTCTGTCAGCAGGATGATCAAACCGGGACGCTTAATTTTTTCCGCCATGGCGTGCAAGGTTGCGCTTACGGCTGTAGGAGCTGTTTGCGGTTCGGCTTCCTGAAGGGCCTTTAGCAGATATTTGTTATACGACTGTGTGCTTTTGGGCGGAAGGTAGCGATGCAGTTGATCTGAAAAGAGTGCTAACCCAACAGCATCTCGTTGTTTTAGCAGGAGATAGGTTAGGGCAGCGGCCAGATAGCGAGCATAGTCCAGCTTGGTTACAGAATGGCTGGTATAGCCCATCGATCCGGAAATATCGACCAGGATATTAGCCTTCAGATTGGTTTCTTCTTCATACTGCTTGATATAATAGCGATCGGTGCGGCCAAATACCTTCCAGTCTATATCGCGAATATTATCGCCGGGCATATACTGCCGGTGTTCGGAAAACTCTACGCTGAAACCGTGAAACGGACTTTTGTGCAGTCCAACCAGAAATCCCTCCACGATAAAACGGGCGATAAGTTCCAGATTCTTCACCTTCGAAACAACATCCGGGCGTAAATAATCCTGCGGGTTGTTAGTTTTTTTCGCTGCCATGCTGCTCCTTTACTATATCTAACGTTCAAGATAGGTGAAGGTTCTCTGTAGCACAAGTGAAAGAAGAACAGAACACAGATTACAGACCGCTCGTTCCACTCGCTGTCAGAAGTCAGAAGTCAGACAGCGTTGCGATCCGACCTCCGGCCGCGAAGCGATCTGACTTCTGTATTCTGTATTCTGTCTTTTTCCAGCACATTTCCCTTTGTATCTTTAGCGATTGTTCCGACATCAAAATACACGAACAGATGTTGCAAGAGAGACGACCAGGAGATTTAACATGACTATTGAAAAACATCAAAAAGTAATTATTATCGGATCGGGCCCAGCTGGATATACAGCTGCGCTGTATGCTGCACGTGCGGAGCTGAAACCTTTGCTAATCTCGGGTAGTCAGATTGGTGGACAGTTAACCATAACGACTGACGTAGAAAATTATCCCGGTTTCCCGGAGGGAATTATGGGCCCGGATATGATGGAGCGTTTTCGTTCTCAGGCAGAACGATTTGGAACACAATACCTATACAAAATGGTTACCGGTATAGATTTTTCTTCTCGACCGTTTAAGCTGGATGTAGAGGGGGAAACCTATACGGCAGACTCAGTGATTATTGCTTCCGGTGCGTCTGCGAAGCTGCTGGGTCTGGATTCCGAGACCGAGCTAATGGGACACGGTGTTTCCGCCTGTGCAACCTGTGACGGATTCTTCTTCAAAGATAAGCACGTGGTTGTTGTCGGTGGTGGTGATACTGCGATGGAGGAAGCTGGTTTTCTAACCAAGTTTGCTTCCCGCGTTACGGTTGTGCATCGTCGTGATGAGTTACGCGCCTCAAAAATTATGCAGCAGCGTGTGTTGAGCAACGACAAAGTAGACTTCCAGTGGAATAAGAACGTTGTAGAGATGTTGGGGACAAAGACAGACGGTATTACCGGCGTTCGATTAAAGGATACCGTAACCGGTGAAGAGTCGATTTTCCCTTGTGAAGGTGTGTTTCTCGCCATCGGTCATAAGCCGAATACCGATATCTTTGTCGACTCGCTGGATAATGATGATCACGGCTATCTGGTTACTGAGAAGGGTACGACAAAGACCAATATTCCGGGAGTTTTTGCGGCTGGTGATGTGCAGGATTCAATCTATCGTCAGGCCGTTACCGCGGCTGGATCCGGTTGTATGGCCGCTATGGATGCTGAGCATTATCTAACGTCATTAGAATTTGCTGAGTAGAGATATCAAAGTTGTGTTGATCATTAAGAGGGTAGCGCAACTTCAAACTAAATTTCGTCCCTAACGGGACTTTGGATATATGGTGGATCAATTTTTCTATAAATATTTCGCTCCTACGGAGCTATTTATTGAGCAACTTTACCAAGTGTAGCTGAACTGGCATCGGAAGTGCCCAATATTTATAGGAAAAACTTAATAAAAAATGCCGTCCAAATCCTTTCCCGATGCGTCGGGACTTAGGATAACATGGACGGCATTTTTTATGCAATTGATTCAATGCTCGAAAAGATTTCTTCATCCGTTGGAAAGCGGTTTAACTTCTTCTTGGAAAAAACAAGCTTTCCGTTTACTTCCACTTCAAAAACACCGCCTCTACCTTCAATAAGCTCTGCATCGATTTGAAATCGATTTTTTATCGACTCCGCCAAACTGGCGGCATTGGGCAGGTAGTTTCACATAACGCAATATTCTATACTAATAGACTTTTTCACGATTTCTCCTACAATGTATGAGTCTTTCCTGACGAACTCGTTCAGCGTCAGCCAATATTTAAAAATAAAACATATCGTTCGAAAAGCAAGTGATGGATGTGAATTGAGGACTTCGACCGGGATAATAAGTTATCCCGGCCGTAAATGAGGTTTTAGCTATCGCTGTCCGGGGAGCGGAGATGACGATCCTGCAGCACTTCTTCACTATGTATCGCCTCACCGATGTTCAGCAGGTGATCTTTCATCCGCCGATAGGTATTGACAATATCCATGTAAGAAGTACTGATCAACGGCTCCGTCTGTTCTTCCGACAGGCGCTGCCAGTGCGTATCTCGCAGAACACGCACTTCTTCATTGATCGCGTTGGAACGATTGCGAATGCTGTTTAGGTAATCACCCGGGCCGTTTACCAGTCCGGCATGAACCTGATCGAAATAAGCTGTGACTGTATCATGTAGACCAATTATCTCGTTACGCTGTGGCTTTGAGAGCTTGATGGCATGATTTCGCAGGCGTAGATGTAACTTCAGAATGTCTACAATATCATCGCTCACAGATTCGTATTCATCGATCAGGCGTAGCTGCATACGGCATTCCTTGGCCGTTTCAGAGCTAATTTCATCAGAGAGAATTGTTGTGAGAAAAGACGTGATTTCCTTCTGCACATCATCAATAATTTCTTCACGTTCGAAAACGTATTTAATCGCTTTCTCACGTTCTTTTTTATCAGGTTTCTTGAGTGTTAAGGCTTGCTTCAGTTCGTTAAGCATGTTCTTAACGTGCTTGTCCGTACGCAGGATTTCCTGACGAGTACGCTCAATGGCTGTATATGGCGTTGCTTTTTCCTTAAATTCGAGATGAGTGAAGTGGTCGCGATCCGTCTTTTTGCCCGCACCAACATATTTCTCCAGAAAGTTCGCAAAGAAAGGTATAAACCCAATAAACATTACGGTGTTGATGATATTAAAAACCGAGTGGACGGATGCTATCGCACTCGTCATGTATTTATAGGTGCCGTCGGGGTTAATCAGGCCCGGATCAAAATCAGGAAAGAACAGTTTCCAGCCTGCGGTAAGTGCCGGCAGATAAATATTCAGATAGAGCAGTGTTATCCACGCGCAGCCAAGCACATTAAAGAAGATGTGAAAATAGGCAGTGCGTTTGGCATTGATATCGTCTGCACCGAGTGAAGCCAGGTAAGCGGTAATAGTGGTTCCGATATTTTCACCGAGCACCAGGGCGCCGGCAGTTGCGAAATCAATGACGCCAGTGTTGGCCAGCGCAATGGTAATCCCCAACGTTGCAGAGGACGATTGGACAATCACGGTTAGCACACATCCAACCAGAGCGGCTTTTAATACGCCAAAATAGCTGGTTGCTTCAAATAGATGGAAAGCCTCTTCAAACCAGGGCAGGTCTTTAACCGGCTTAAAACCATCTTTCATGATTTCCAGCCCAAAGAAAATCATACCGATTCCCATCACAGCCAGAAAAATGTAGCGGGTTTTTTCTTTATCTTTATTTAAAAAGAGCCAGCCAAATGCGGCAAAACCCAAGATCGGTAGACCATATTTTCCAATTTTCAAGGCCAGGATCCAGCCGGTAATAGTCGTTCCGATATTGGCACCCATAATCACACCAATCGCTCCGGAAAGAGCCATTAGCTGACTGTTTACCAATCCGATAACCATCACAGATGTTACCGAACTCGACTGCACCATCATGGTAACGAAGGTTCCGATACCAACCGCCAAAAAGCGATTGGCGGTAACTTTATTTATTGTTTGCCTGATGCGCGGTCCTGCAACGACCTGTAGGCCCTGCTGCATATTCTTCATACCAAGCAGAAAGATGCCCAGTCCGCCGGCAAGGCTGAACAAAAGCTGTAAAATGAGATCAGTTTGCATATGCTTACTTCTTATTGAAGGTGAGGAGCCAAACCATAAGCCCGTTGTTGTCGCAAGCGTTGTTAAACGCGAAAGATGTTACCAATAACATACAATTTTGTCAAACAATAAATTAATTGTAACAGCTATTTTCGGCTAAAAAGAGAACCGCGTAAATTTTCATTTTTCATAGCATGTCGTTTATCACAGCCCGATGACAAGAATTGGTGAATATTACGTCCTGTCAAGAATGATCATAGAGAGCGAAAGGTATTATGGCGTCGTTCAGAAATCCGCCACCGGAAGGGTTTATTTTCCCAAATGCCAGCGAGAAGCGTTTTCTCGAGGTGCTTGAGGACCTGCCATCGCGCTGGGCCTTTTGGTATGAACCTACGGTTTCAGGTGGACAACGGCCCGACTTCGTTATCTGGGTCCCTGCCGAAGAGTTTCCAACCATTTTCCTGATCGAACTGAAGAGCTGGCGTAAGAACTTCGTTTCCAAAGCGGACTTAACGCATGTTCAGATGCGCAATAACCGCGTTGAATACAATCCGATTAGCAAGCTGAAAATGGTTCGCAATAACCTTAATGAAGCGCTGATGCATCATTTCCGTTCGGCGCCCGGACTTGAGAAGGTTGCGGTTATCCCTCTGCTGATCCACTGGGCCGTCGACGTGAAGGATGCACATCCTCTACTGCAGGGCGATTCTGAAGTTTCGGCTCTGGGGCGTTCACAGGTAAAGAACCCTGATGAGCTTTCCACTGAACTTATTAACCTTGCCCGCGACTACTACAGCTTTGTAGAAGAACTTCCTCCTGTTGTCAGCTCATCTATTAAACGGGCAATATTCTCCAGCGTGGATTTGTCTATCCGCGTAGAAAAAGCGTCCGGCCGCATTGCACCTGCTGAGCAGATTGCAGAAGTGACGGAAGAAAAAGACAGCAAGACTGTTCTGGAATACGAAAAGCCGATTGCTCCGATGCTTGATGAGTTTCAGGTTGCTGCAATACGCAATCGCAGCCTTGGACACGGTCTATTGAGCGGAGTCCCCGGAACCGGGAAGACAATTATGCTGCTGGGCCGCATGCGCTGGTATCAGCAGCATAACCCGAAAGAGCAGCAGTTGTTTGTAGTGCATCAAAAGGTCCTGATCAAAAACCTGGAACAGAAATATCAGCACCAGTTTGCCGGTGGAAAGCTGCCGCGAAATATTCGCTTTTTTCGCTTTAAAGACTGGTTCACAAAGACCTATGAAGGTGCCTATGCCCGTTTGCAAAAAGCCGGGGCCGATCAGTTGGAAATGCTTGATACACTGGTTGAAGAGGCCATAGAGGGAAAGCTGTCTCTTAGTAAAAAAGCGATTCCGCAATTCGGGCATATTTTTGTAGATGAAGCGCATCAGATGCCGACGCGTTGGATACATCTGTTAACCCGTTTTGCCCGTGCCGATGTTGAAAATAAGCCCAATATCTGGATTGCCTACGACAACGGGCAGGGAATTTACAGCGATCGACGATTTGAAGGACGACAGGTTGGCCTAAATTTTCAGGGACGTTCACGCAATTTTCATCGCGTTTATCGCTGCGGACTACTGCCCTGGGCTTTTGCTGCTTGTTGTCATCCGGAAGCATTTCATACCTATCGCAAGCAGAATTCTTCCGAATATCTGGAGTTTACCCATTTAGGAGAATCACCGCTGGCGATAGAACAGCCTACTCTGGAGCAGCAGGCGAAACATCTCGCAAAAACCATCCGCAAAAAGGAAAAGAAGGGTGAACTGAAGCTTGCCGATGTCACTATCTTTTATGCCGTTGCCGGCTTTAGTGAGAAAAACAGCTATCCAGATGAAATGACCAAAGCTGCACTGGATAAGGCGTTTGAAGAATTAGGCGGAATTGAATGGGTGGCGATTCATAAATCCAAAGCAGACTGGACCAGCGAGAAAGTGCGGGCCTGCACGTTTACTTCTTCGCAGGGAATCGATGCACCGGTCTCAGTACTTTTTGGGGCAGAGTCTTTTCAGTTATTTTCGGAAAGTGGCTGGGTCAATCCGGATGCGCTTTTCTACACGGTACTCACTCGTGCAACGAAGACGATTATCCTGACCTATAATAAATTGTCAAAAGATTCGGATTGCCGTTTTCAGCAGGCGCTGTTTACCGGCACCCGCAAAGCGAAGAAATTACTCCCGACCCTAAAGCAAATTGAGCCGATTGAGGCAAAGGATGGTCAGATGGTTTATCGTATACGCTGGGCTAATCTCGACCAGTTCATTCAGTCGCATTAGCCATAAGAAATGCTGTCGGAAAGCTCATTTACATCGTCTTTCTCAGCCGGAAAGTGATGCTTTAACTCTTCACCGATCGTTCTGATCGTTGCGCAGAGTCCTTCGCAATATGCACCCTTCTGAAAATATGTTTGCAGCTGACTACAGCGTTCCTGCCAAAATTCCAGAGCAACTTGCTGATTAATTCCGCTATCGCCGATGATGGCGACCTTACGACTTTTATGAGCAACATAAATGAGCACGCCGGTGCGGTCTTTCGTCTCGTTCATACCGAGCTTGTTGAATACCGCAGCGGCTCTTGCTGTTGGGTTGCGCCAGCAGCGCCTTTCCAGATGTATGCGTATCTCACCGGAAGTCCGGGATTCTGCTTCGCGTATCGTTTTCACGATCTTCGCTGTCTCACTGTCGGAAAAAAAACATTTCATAAATAAAAGTTCAGAGTTCAGAGTTCAAAGTTTAGCCATCGGGCATCGGGGAATACGTAAACGTGAATTGTGAATAGTAAAAGATGTGAATAAAATTTCCTCACGACCTACGACCTCACCGTTTCTCACTGTTTCTGCCGGGATTCTCTCCCATTCACCCGCTCACCCGCTCAGGGTTACCAGCCAGCGTCTCGACAAGCTCGACGTGACACTATTTATCACTCACTGTTTCTGCCGGGTTTTTCTCCCATTCACCCGCTCCGGGTTACCAGCCTCCACTGGCACCACCGCCACCGGACATGCCGCCGAATCCGCCGCTAAATCCTCCACCGCCACCGCCAAAGCTACCACCGCCGAATCCACCAAAGGAATCGTTGCTGCGGGAACCACCGGTCCAAATAATTGGTCCGCCCCAGGGGCTCTGACGATAGCCGCGGCGCGAATAGGTTTCTGATGAATTACGACGTGCACGGAGCATTAGAAAGAAAATAATCAGAAAAATTATAATCGGAAGGAAATCTGCAAGCGAAGGCTCCTGGAGACTTCTGCGCTCCACCGGAATGGTGTATTTACCCTCAACAGCCTGTGTTATGGCGTTAACACCATTCAATAATCCACCGTAGAAATCACCCTGTCTAAAGAACGGGGCGACCTCATAATCGAGAATCTCTCCGGCCAGTGCATCGGTAAGTACATCTTCGAGACCATAACCCGTTTCAATGCGGAAGCGCCGATCCTGTAGGAAAATAACAAACAGCACGCCATTTTCTTCGCGATCCCTTCCAGGACGCCAGGCCTCAAAAATGCGCGTTGCGGCATCTTCCAGGTTAGACTGCTCAGGAATTTGATTTGCAATCAAAACAAATATCTGGGTAGAGGTACGATTGGCTAGCGAAAGTAGCTGCTGATCGAGGTAATCGTGTTCGTCCGGGCTGAGTTTATTGGCAATATCGGTAACGTGGCTTTTCGGCGTTTGCGGAATCCCCGGAAAGACCTCATCCTTTTTCCGTTGAAATGGATTGGATGGCAATCCCGGTATGACTTGTGCTTCCGTCTGTCTGGGAGCCACTTTTCGAGTACTATCCGATTTCCACGACCAGTCGTTATTGTCCTCTGCTGCCGCAACAAGTGGCAGCAGCAGGATAAAAATTATTGTCATCCAGGCAGGACGAATTGATTGCAGATGGTGCATGCTAGAATTTTACCTTGGGGGCTTCCTGCGCACCTTCGGCGCTCTTGAAATAGGCGCGTTCTTCGAAGCCGGTCATATTGGCTACCAGGTTTGCCGGAAATACCTTAATGCTGGTGTTGTAGGACTGCACCGTTTCGTTAAACCGACGCACTTCAGTTGCGATGCGGTTCTCGGTTCCTTCCAACTGACGCTGCAGGTCCCGGAAATTCTGGTCGGATTTCAACTCGGGATATTTTTCGACCACCACCATTAAGCGCTGCAGGGCAGATCCGAGACTACTTTGAGCAGCTTGATACTGCTGCAGCATGGCCGGATCGTTCAGCATGTCGGGAGAAAGGTTAATCATGCCGCCCATTTTGGCACGGGCTTCGGTTACCTGCACCAGGACTTCTTTTTCCTGCTCAGCAAAACCTTTAACGGTTTCAACAAGGTTGGGGATCAAATCGTAACGACGCTGATACTGGGTTTCCACTTGTGCCCAGGCATTATTAACGGTCTCATCGCCGGTAACAAATCCGTTGTACAGATTCTTTCCCCAGGTAAAAACAAAAAATGCAACAACGGCCAGTGCTATCAGCCAGATAAACTTCTTCATAAAAATGCCCTTTCAAAAATAAATGCGGTGTCTTTTCAAAATGTTCAGGGGCTATTATGACCGAGCCTGCATGCTTTGGTCACATCAGAGGAATGTAGCACTTGGAGTTGGATTAGCAAATAGGGGAGAAAAGAAGGCCTGCCCGCATGATTATACGGACAGGCATCAAACGTAGGATTACTTCAGCTTGCTTTGGGAAGCGATAATATGGCCTACCAGACCATATTTCTTTGCCTCTGTAGCGGACATCCAGAAGTTGCGCTCGGTTTGCTTCTCGACCTTGTCGATCGGCTGACCGGTTTGCTCGGCGAAGATTTCGTTCAGGCGTCGACGCATCTTCACAATTTCCTGTGCTTCAATGCCGATATCGGTAGCCTGTCCCATGGCACCACCGCTCGGCTGATGCAGCAGGAATCGAGTGTTCGGCAAGCAATAGCGATCCTCAACCGGTGCGGCAACGTAGATCAACGCGCCTGCACTGGCTACCCAACCGGTACCGATGATCTTTACCTTCGGCTTCACAAAGCGGATCATATCGTGAATCGTATCGCCGGATTCGACGTGACCACCCTGGGAGTTAATGAAGAGTTTAATATCGTCATCGGATTCCGCTGAAAGTACCAGCAGTCTTTCACTCACTTCCCGTGCAATCTTCTGATCGATTGCGCCATAAATCATGATTGTGCGATTTTCCAGAAGGCGTGCGCCTAGACCTTTTGGCGGAGCTTCTGCTTTTTTCTCATCACCAGCATCAAAATAGCTGCTCATTATTCCGTATCTCCTTGATTGGTGCTGTGTATTTTAATAACTATTCATGCGATTTTACTCCGTGTGGAGGATCATAAAGCTAGGCACAGATTGGCCTTTGCGCAATAGAAAATTCTGCTCAGGTTGCTGCTTCTTCAGAATCGGATAATCGCTCTCTCCCTTTAGAAATCAGTGCAATGCATAATGGTCATGCCAATTCGTGCCGTGCTGCAAAGCCATTGGCTATTTTGTAGATGCAAAGCAGGGTGAAAACGATAATAAATGCTACTGTTACACCCTGAAGGTGTTCAAAGAACAGGTTCCCGATATAACCGGGGTTCCAGAGCGTATGGCTTATCGCCAGAATGTCCTGCTTGCTGTCTATCTTGGCCAGCAGGCTGCCAAGTGTCGTTGGAAAGTTTAGGGACGATACGTTTGATGAGAGCCCGACAGATACGATAAAGTCAACGCTGCATTGTAAAAAGATGGTGACTCCGAAGATAGAAATCAGCTTATTGAAAATATGCTGCAGGCTGTTTTTCCACAGCACTTCGCGATTGACAATCCGACTTTCCTTTATTCCACAAACCAGCATGGCGCTGAAGAAGTCTCGCTGGCGGAAATAGGCGATGCGTTCGCGAACCAGATCGCTTAGTTCCAGAAAAACGAACAGGCTGATCGTGAATGAAATAAGCAGAAGAACGGACCATTCGGAGGTGATCCAGCGATGCTCCAGCATGAGTGTTATCAGCACATAGCCCATTAGAACGCCGACAATTTGTGGAATAGAGCGCAGCAGGTTTACAAAAAATCCTGCGATCAGATAGGGGACTTGAAAACGCTGCTTCTCCAGAAAATAGAGTGCTACACCGCTTAACCAGCCAAGTAACAGGCTGAGCAGAATCGTGCACCCGGCAATGATCAGCGTATTCAGAAAGCCTTCCTGCACCTGTTCAAAAGCCGGTTTATTGAGAAAAAGAAAGTCCCATAACCACAGCAGGGTCATGCCGAATAGCCAGATGCCGGCCCAAAGGGTGTCGCGGTATGTTGTGTTCTTTTTATTCATGCCTCTATTTCATCTCTTGGCACGTGGGTCATAACCCACGTTACTTTCTTACTTCATTCACTCATGCGACGCTACTGTGATCGTCGCATAATCCTACCTCTGATCGTCGCATAATCATGCGACGCTACTACTGCCTACTGCCTACTGCCTACTGCCTGTTCCCATATCTCCTATCCAGCGATCCCTGCCATAAATCCGTCATAATATCCGTTGCCTTCACCACTAGGAAAATGCCGAGAAGTATGGCGAAAAGCATATCGTATTGCTTAAAAAGAATCGTTTGGAGCAGCTCATAACAAAGGTGTCCCTGAATATTCAGCGCCATTTCAATAATCACTAAACCGGTTATGACAAAGGAAGCCTGCTCTTTTAGCGTTGAGACATACTGATACCTGGCGTTAATAAAAATATGGTGAAAGACATGTCCCTTAAACGATTTTCGTACTGCCAGAAGCTGTTTCAGCTTTATCCCGCCTGGCTGGTTTATCTGATAAGAATCGTCCAGTCCCTTAACGCGAGCCGTATTGACGTAACCTCTGCGGCTTTCACTCACCAGGAAGGTGAAGAACTTGTTTGCATAAGTGATAAGTAAGCCATTTGACAAAACTCCCAGAACAACCATAAATAGCAGGCTATCTGCATTAAAGCTCGGCTTTATGGAGTAGGCAATCACATAGGCAGGAGAAAAAAGAATCAGATAAAGGAACCCGCGACCGGTTGCCTTTGCCAACAATAATAAAACGGTTTGAAGCCATGGTCCGGCAGTCTTCAGGTCTGAGGGGAAGGCATTTTGTTTGATGAATGTTCTTAAGCGCAATAGAAAAGAATCGTCGCCCTGTTTCAAGCGTATGAATCGGTAGGTGCCGAGTGTTTGAACACCGTAATAGGTGAGGACCATTACCAAAAGGTAGACGAATATAAACTGCCAGTACATGCCGATCAAACCGGGGATTTTGTCTGCTGTTAACCCTTCTCCCTGCCTTACCTGTCTGGTGGCAGCGCTGATTTGGGCACTGCGATATGCATCAAGGTCGGCAATTAAATCCTCCGGTGTTATCTCCGGCTCAAATTTTTGCAGGGCTTCTTTCAGCACCTCACGATGTAGCGGATTGTCCAGCTCCAGGAAGCTCAGCTGCAGCCATTCTTCCATACGCGGGTCTTCAATGAAACTGTCCTTCGGCTGAGACTGAAAATGACTGATCAGCAAAAGGAAGAGCACGCCGATCAGCAGTATAGCGACGATATGTTCTGCAAGCCGCCGGTTCATTTTGCCGTCCCGTCGGATTTACGCTTTATCCGAATGTTGTAGCCGTCCAATTCAGTTGTAAAGGCACTTCCAGCTAGCGATCGACGCAGATTTTCCCAAAGTAGTTCACCGACGGGGCTACTTTCCTGATTACCGGGGGAAAGTAGTAATTCCTGCTCACTCGTTTTTGAGAATTGCCATTGGGTGGGCGATTCATTCTTTCCATGCTTTTGATTCAAGTGAGCATACAGCTTGATGTATAGCTCATTCAAGGCGTTAACCTGATACTGAAGCTGTGGAAGGATGGTATCGATTGATTGATCCTGAGTAGCACGCTCCATCGGCTGCCAGCTTTTACCGACCCGCCGCGGTAGTTTTATCCAGCCATATCGCAGAGGTAATTCGGTTGTTCGCACAAAGCTGTATCCGCGATAAACTATTTCACGCTGTAGCTTCATACCGGAACGGAGGTCGAATGCCGTTATTTTACCGTCGGGTGTTTGCAGGCTTTGCAGATTGTCCGGGGAAATGATCTGAAGGCTGTCGGACAACACCTGTGCTTTTTTTAAGGTCACCAGCTGACCGGCCAGCTGCTGATTGCGCAGTTCTGTCTCCGAGTCGCGGATGATAAAGAAGGTGTCCCGTCCAAGCCGAACCTTCATTGCCCTGGTAAAAGAATCGCTGAGGTAGATATTTTCATCTACGATTCGTAATGGCTGCCAGGGGGTAAGCTGTCGGGATTCTGCTGGACTGATATTTTGTTCATATTTGTTGTAGATAACCAGCTTTTGAGGGGATTCAATAAGCAGAAAATCTGCCTGCTCCTGAGCCGGAACAGGCAGAATAAAGAAGAAGATTAATGAAATGCAAAGGCACGATTTAGTCATCCCTTTGCTCTTGCCATTTTTCAATCGTTGAGAGCTGAGAGGCAACGCCATACAGGTTGATGCTCCGATCGTCAAACTGTGTTGTGAAATAAGCCATCGAGGGTAGTGAGAAGAGCCAGCCACCTAGTGCCAGGTCCTGATCCAGCTCATCGATAAACGCAGCATAAGCCTGCTTATCACCAATCTGATTGGTATACATAAAGCCATACACATATTCGAGAAACTTTTGAATATCTTCCTGATCCGCTCCGGCTTTATTAGCATCGAGTCTGTTAAAGTTATTGCCGTCTAAGGAAGAGGTTGCAGCAACAAGCTCTCCGCCGCGAGTCTCGGTTTTCAGATTGATCTTGAACTGCTCCATGTCCGGCTCTCTCAGGAAAATGCTGTAGAGGTCGAACAGGAAGGTGCTGCGGTAACCGCTGACGGCGATCAGCACGGCATCGTAGTCACCACGCTTGATTTGCTCGTTTTGAACAGCAGATGCCTTTATCCGGCCACTAAATAGTGAAGGATCGTTCAGAATTTCTACCAGCTCGCTAAGCTCTTCGCGATGCCCGTGATTAATCGACGTAACGATACGCAGACTATCCGGCAGTATTGCCAGGTTGGGGGCTTCGCGGCTGCGTAGCGGCAGCACGACTTCTTCCTCTACATAGTAGCTGGAAGATGGGAAGATGCTGTAATTCAAGTAGTCGTTATAGTTATCGAAATTGCCTTTATAATCGCTGATATGGCGCTGCTGTTCGGTATTGACCTTGTAGAAGCGATTGAGGATTTTGCCGTTGTCCAATAAACGACGGGCTTCTTTGCGCTGGTCGCGATTCAATCGTTCGGTATTGAACAGCACGGCAAAAAATGTGGTACTGATATTGGATTTGTAGAAGTAATCTTCCGGATCTTCCAATATCGGAGATTTTGCCCCGAAGGGGGTGTCGAGCAGTACGTTAAAGCTGTTGTTGTTAAGCTCAGTCGTAAAGGTGCTGTTGTCGATAAACGGCTTTAAGGTAACACGCGGTATTTCTGCTTCTCCGGCAGGGTTTTGCTGATAATCGCTTACCGGCTGATCGGGATTAATTGTCAGATAAGGTCCGCTTCCGATGGTATAGGTAGACTGAGTTAGTTTTGCATCGGCCGGAAGGATCTTAAAGGAAAAAATCTCCTTTATATCCGTTTCATTCCAAATACGATCGCCTTTTAGCTGAAAGCGAATTTCGTTATTGTTGTCCGGTCCGGTGAAGTCGAAACTTTCTACGGCCTGAGAAACCAGAATATAGTCCGGAGAGAGGCTACCCAAACGCTGTATTCGCTGTAGGGTAAAGCGCAGGTCCTCCGCTGAGAACAATTTCGGAGAGGTCTCATTGATAGTTATTTCATCTTCATTTTGCGTAACCGAATAGCTACTGTGCCACTTCTTGCGGGTGTTCAACCTGAGCGTAACGATGTTATCTTCGGATATATCGATAAGCTCGCCCATGCCATCTTCATATACTACGCCGCTTGAGTTGGCGGAGATATTAAACAGACCGTCAAATAGTACCTCATCCAGCTTATCTGAAAGCGGTACGGCATGCGGAAGATGAGGATCTACGACCGGCTGCTGGTGCGAGATATAAGGAACAACGATCTGGCCTCGCAGGTCGGTGCGCAGAAAATACCATAAGCCAGCAGCAATCAGTAAAGCGATGACAATTCCGATAATGATATTGCGCTGTGTAGGCGTCATAGGGTTTCCTTTTAGGTAATGCTTTTAAACTTTTTTATCTCCAGCTCAGCTTAATTTTTGCGAATAATGGTGCGCTGGGCCATAACGCTTACTTCGAGTACTTTGTAAGCGGTGTGATTAAAACGTACTTCCAGAATATTCTGACCTTCCTTGTTTACCTGCAGGGGGGTAATCTGGCATTCATAGTTATTGCCACTGGTCGGCGCGGTAATAGAAAAACGGCCTTCGTTTTTCAGCGGCTTCTTATTCAGGGTGATGGATTTATACCACTGCTCCGTTTCCGCATCCTTTGCCAGCTCGCGCGGCAGCTTCATATTTACGTCAAATACCGGAAACTTGGCATCCGAAGGAATCTGAATGTTCACGCGGAACATATATTCATTGGTTGAAGCCTGTTTGTCGTTTACTGGCACAACATAAAGTTTGCGATAGGTTTTAGGGCTTCCCAAATACTTGGGAATCAGCGGGGCACATTCGGCGATCAGGTTCAGCACCTTGCGTTCATTTCCCTTGTAGTTCTTACTGTGATCGACTACTGCCCGGGCCCGCAACACGCCATTATCGTTGATGTTGGACGTAAAGTCCCGGTACAGTCTTTCAATTGCGCTTTTGGGAAACTGCTCAAACTTCACCTTGTCCAGAGCTGCTCGCAGCTGTTCGTTGCGCTGTGCCAGTATATTTGAACCACCGGCTGAAAAGGTCATTTGATAAACCGGATCAAAGGCTTCGTTTTCATACAGGGCTGCAACGTTTGTATAGGTCGATAAATTATCATTCATGAATGAACGAGCCCGTTCCTTTGAAGCAGCTTCTATACCGTTTACCAGCTTCTCTTCGGCAGACTTCAGCAAACGTGTTTTGTCCGGAGCAATTTTCGCATAGTTGATAAAGTCCTGGTCCGCACTCAGATCGCGGAGTTTACGTTCGCTGCTTTCCCAGTTGCCTGCAGCTATCAGCTCATTCAGACTGGTTTCATACCGTTCCAGAGAAAGGCGATCGAGATCAGGATACTGGTTTAGCAGGAAGCTTAGATCGCGATTGTTTTTTAGCAGCTGGATAATGGACTGGTAGTCGTTGCTGCTGCGGGAACGATTAATGCTGCTTACGACCTGTGCTGCTCGTGACATGTCGTTGCGCATTCGCTGAATGCGATCTGCTTTCAGGGCTGCCTCGCGATTCAGGCTGCGGGTTGCTGCATAGGAGCCATAGCTGCCGTACGATTCTTCACGGGGCATTTTCAGGCGATCGAGGCGTCTCGTTAAGCTGGGATAAAAGCTGTCGTTAGGCCACTGCTGTTCCTTTCGCAGTTCTGCTTCCACAGCGCTGATCTCGGCATCGGCATTCTTGACAGCCTCGACGTTTGCATTGAATCGCTCGATATAGTCGATCATATTATTAAAGCGCGAGTCTGCACTACGGCCGGTTGCGCGATAGAGGGCTTTGGCATCCTCTACCGGAAAGGTAATCGGAGACGTATCACCCTTACTGCGAAGATTGGCATCATAGTCTTGTCCAAGGGTGGACAGGCGGTTGCTGATAGCCTTCTGTGCTTCTTCAACTACGTTTGGAGGATATTGGGAAGCGTTCTCAAAGAACTGCTTTAAATTCGGAATTGCCTCGACAAATCCGTTGACATCGTTTTGAGAACCATCGGTTTGCTGAAACAGCTGCAAAACGGTGCGGTACTGGCCTTGAAAGGACAGCTCATCTTCAACATTACGCTTCAATTTCAAATAGTTGATGTAGTTCGCATCGTTATTATCCTGCATACTCTGTGGAATCAGGTTCTCAACATCCTGAAGCTGTCCCTTGGCACCGAGCAGGCGATCGGTCTTACTGCGGACGTCTCTTAACTCACCACTGATATCGAGATCGCTTGAGCTGATTGCTGTACCGAGAGATTCGAAGACCTGCCGGTCAACCCGATTGTCAACCAGCGTTGCAGAGAGCGATTCCTGAAGGGTCTCACTTTTATAGCGCCAGATCGGCACATAGCGATACTCTGAGTTCATGCGCGTATCACGTGTAACATTGTCTACAATCCAGAAATACGTTGGAACAGTATTGTCGAGGGTATAGACACCAAGTCCGTCATTTTCTTCAGAAGCATCATTCACGCGGATCATCGGCTGCTTCTTATCGAGCTGCCGTGTCAGGTAAAAATCGACGGCATCATCTTCCGGCACTTTCACAACCAGATAATAGTCATCTCGCTGAATCGCCGGAAATTTAACGTGGTAGTTCTTTTCTTTCTTTACCTCAAACGTCTCATCTCCTTTTGCCAGAGGCAAATAATCTGTCTCGATTGCCGTAATTTCCGGCTTGGGCTTCAATTCCTTATAGGGGCCGCAGCTAAAAACGACAGCCATCAGAATCAGAGATAGAGTTAATTTCAGCTTCATAAAGAGTCCTTTGACATTTGTGAGCTTAAAATTCGTGCAAAAAATGCGCCTAAATGTCAGAATTGCTGACTTTAGGTGAATTTATTCGGGTGGAAAGCCGAATTGTTAAGGGGCGGATAACATTTACAATACCCATCCATTTGACATCCGTTCCGACAAACACCAAAAAAATTGTCGTTATACGGTCGGTGCTGAACTATAAAATGTCCCTTAATCTCCGACTTTACACGCTCTTATATACTTGAAAGAATGCGAAAAAGATACAAACGAACTGAGGTCAATACAAGATTACTTTTGCCGCAATAAAAAGCCTTTAAAGATTCTCTAAACTTTTTGTGTGGACGTCCGAAGATTTCTTACGCATCCAATAATTTCTCATCAAATTTTTCATGCGGTTTCCAACTGTGCCGGGATTGCACAGATTTTGGGTTGCCGAAATCATAGGAATGTGTTGAAAGGAGGCCGTTATCGGCGCGTATCATATCTTTTCTGACTACGTCAAGAGCGCATTAACCATAGCGGAAGTCGTGCGTCTCGAAGACGATACCTTTTGTGCTGTTGTTCCGGATTGCCAGGGCATTATTGCATTCGGTTCATCATCAATCGAATGTATTGACAACCTGCAATCCATTCTTGAAAGCTGGGTTCTGTTAAAGCTGAAAACAGGACAAATATTGCCCCAGGTCGGTGGCGTTAATCTTAATCAGGAGCCGGTTTATGAATACGACTATAGCCTGTAGCAGAAGCGATCTGATCGGGAAGTTGCTCGATCTGAACTTTCATGGTCCGGTTAAGATTGCCGGACAGGAATTTATGATGTATCACGGTCAGGCACTTGCCGTACCTCAGCAAAAGACGTTTTCCATAGCACAATTTCGCATGATGTTGCGTGAAGTAGACGGATTAATTAGTAAGGAAGAGTGGCAAAATTAGCGGGTTTTAGCCTGAAAAACCGACTTTAAGGCCGTTTTCTGTGATCCAGAGCAATAAAAGTGTTTTGTGAAAAAAAAGTTCCTTCAGGGATTCATGAACCGTCCGTTAATGATGAAAACATTACTTATTGACTTATCGAATTACACAGTGCTGGAATCGTCTGTAATGATACGACTATTGGACGAGTTTTTTCAGAGCAGACTGGCAAAGCGTTTAGGCGATTCATCTGGCCGTGAGTAAAGGGGGACCATTTTATGGACCAGGTATTTCCGACTATTGGTAGCATTTCGCGTCAAATGTTGAGCAATTTCACGGTTCGAGAACGTGGAGATGGTGAGCGATTCTGGGATCTCAGAGAAGACGTGGACTGGCAGCATGGTATAGTAATGGATGCCTATGGTAGAAGAATTCTTTCTGCCGATGCCTATGCAACTGTAGTCAAGCTATTGGTGGAAATTTATATCGCTTCGAATTCGGAAGAAGCCCGGGAGTTCCTTAAGGACATCGAGCCTTACCGCGAGATTGAAGAGCTAACCGGTTGGCTTCATGCAGCAGATTCGAATTTGAATTACTTAACGAGAGTAATGGAGCAGCGTCAATATATAGATGCTGAAGAGGCACTGGCGGATGCACACTGTCTTTTTCTGCAGGAAATCGGTAAAAACCTGATTACTGCTATTGAAGAGCATGTGAAAGAAATCTCCGTGTCCACAGCTTTGGTAAATTAAGAGACATCAAAATATCTTTCAACTTTCGAGTTTACAAGACCGCCCCTGTGGTCCTGGCCCCTGCGGAGAGGGAGGCAATCCTGCAAACGGCTCTTACGGAAACGGAATACGCTTCTACGTGTTGATGATGCGAACGGTTACGGTGAATTACGAGAAGCAGCAGGTACAGCCTCGAATGGCTGAGAGGTAGTTTTAATAAAAGCAAACGTCCCGCCTAGGCGGGACGTTTGCTTTATGAGGGATTGATGTGTGTGCAATATTATAGACCCGTCACATTTCAGAAAGTCACAAAGCCCACCAAAAAGAGTTAGAATCCGCAATTTCTCCAATTATTTGATCTCCCCGTGATAAAATCACAACATTTATAAGGTATGTTCTTAGCAGTTGTTTTATTTGAAAGCTAAGGAAGAAATTAATCTCAGGACTCCATACCCTGATGAATTAAATAGTTCTGATCGAAACCGCCGATCTCGACTTTACAGTGAACCCCAAGCAGGTAGCTGCTATTGCAGCTGCATGTCCCGCTTCGAACCCCTTTAAAAACCCCCTCCCCAGAGATCGGCGGCTCCTTCGGTCGGAGAAGTTCTCTCCGACTCACTTATTCCGAAAAAAGATGCTCAAGCCAATCTGGATACGTTGATCGGTAAAGTTTTGTGTAGGATCGTTAAAAACTCTTTGAAGATGATATTCGGTGAAGATTGATGTGCGATTTGTAATCAGGAAGCGAATGCCGGGCAAGAGTCCAAGTGAATAGCGGTTAAGCCAGAAACTGCCGAGTTTCTCCTGGCGAACTCCGCCAGTCAGTGCAAATTGAAACATCGCCGGGGAATTGGCAAAAGGTCTATGAACTCCCAACAAGAGGCGGTTGTCGAAGCGTGTAAAGGAGCGGGTATTGCTGATAGCGCTCTCGAGTCCGGTAGAAAACAGTGGCTTTCCCAGGTTGAAATAATAACTGCCTCGTACGGCTGCCGTCAGATTACGGCTTCCCCTTGCATAGTCGAAGGAGCCATGAAATGCCAGCTCAATACTGCCGGAATGAACACGTGGAATATCATTTTCCTGAGCAGTTAAGTTCGAATTGAGAATTGCAAAGGTAAAGAGAATAACCTGTAGCAGATGGAAGTGTCGCAGGGGCATCTTAATTATCCGCCCAGGTTTCTTTTAGCACGTCGTATGCCGGTTTACCGAGAGGCGTATAGTCCAGATTCCCGTCCCCGCCGTTTCCATCTGCCAGCCAGTTCCACCATATCACACCTTCAACCGCATCCGTATTGCTGATGCTTTCCAGCGCGGCCCAGTACAGATCTTCCTGCTCAGAGGGATCGTAAGGGCCTCGGGTGGTAAAGTCCTCCGGGCTCATACCGGCGCCGTCAAGGCTGCGATAGCCAATTTCGGTTAGCAGGAGAGGCTTTTTAGTCGCTGAACGAAATTCTTCCAGCCAGTCGAGCCAGTGCTGCCAGCCGGTAAGTAGTTCAAAACGCGACACTTCGGTACCTTGTGTAACCGGCGCATAAAAATTAATGCCGGTATAATCCAGCTCATTCCAAAAAGGGACCAGCATTGCCGCATCCCAGGTCGCAGCGTAAGTTATCTGCCCGCTGTAAAGCTGTCTGGTTTCCGAAATAAGGTTTCTCCAGTGCTCTTTCATGTCCAGCATCGTGCTAAGCTCATTGCCGATAATGAGCATGTCAGCATCAGCGGTTTCCGCAGCATTTGCTAATAGCAACAGAAAATTTTGATAAGAATCCATCCAGGCTTGTCGATCTGCCGGCTCTATCGTTGCACTCCATTCGCCATTGTCCAGGTTGACGTGCGCCTTCAGAATGGTTTGCAGTCCACGAGACTTGGCTTCCTGAAGTAAAAATACCAGCGATCCGACAGTCGGAGTGCGAAAGTCAGTGTAAACACTACTGGCGCTTTTACTTGTCATATAAGCCGTGCAAATCAGCGTAAGGTGGGTAATGCCGGCCGCTTGAATCGCGTTTAGCTGTTCAGCCGCACTGCTGCGGGAATAACCGTTATTCATCCACGTCACCAGAGTTATCCCGCGTACGTTCAGTTTGTCGTCTACAGGAGCAGGGTCCCCGGGAAGATCGGTGCAGGATAGAACACAGAACACAGAGCACAGAATACAGAGGAGAAAGCGGTGAACGGTGAGCGGTGAGCGGTGATCGGTGATCGGTGATCGGGCACAGGATTGTTTTGCGGTAAAACCTTTACGTTGGTCGAGCGCAGCCGAGACCGGGGGATCGGGCATCGGGCATCGGTGATCGGGCATCGGTGATTTATCGTTCAAGAAGTTCATTCTGATTCCATGCTGAATATTAGGTACGCTTCTCCACTCTTCTTATAAGATACACTATGTTAATACTAATTTATTCAAAAAATGATCATTATTTCTTAACAAAAATCTAAAATTGCTTGTGGCTTGTGGCTTGTGGCTTGTGGCTTGTGGCTTGTGGCTTGTAATTGTTTTTTAACCGGTTTTCTGATTAAACGTTATAAAGCGAAGTGAATAGATATGTATGACTTCATTATTGTGCTTTACCGGTCGGATGTTAACGGATTCACTGAATGAATTTAACCTTATATTATTAATGATTTTTTTCAGAAAAAGGATTGTACTCGACAATTATGTAGAAAAGTCAGTCAAATCTTGAGAGACTTACATTGCGATATTTGATTCTAATAGGTTGTTGCTTTAGTCAAATAATCTTTGCACAAAGGGGTATTCGTGCCCCTGTAGACCCCCTACCATCCGAACCCGTTTACCTTACGGAACAATCGATTGTTTATTCGCAGCTGTCCTCTTTTGGCTTATCAGAGTCTGTAACAGATATCTCATCACTTTCCGGTGCTAACCCGGCACTTATTTCCGGATATGAAAGTCTGAAAGCTGGTCTGTCGTATCAGTTTGACCTGGAGGATGAACTTCGATCTAATCCATTTGTTGGGCGCGAATTCACAGCTTTACCTCAGGGATTTACTATCGTGAGTCCATTCAAGTCCGTGGTGCTGATTGCCGGTTTTAATCAGCGCGTCAACGCCAAGGCCGGCCCTATCAACTTTTCTACGAATCCGGATATAGATCCCTCCGGTACTGGTCAAATCCAGCAATATATTCGCACTCAGACTATTACTGCAGCTAATGCTGGAATAGGATTCTCAACCAATCGATTTGCCGGTAATGAAGGGCGCTGGAACGTCGGTTTACGACTTAACGCCAATTATTTCCGTTTAAACGAAGAGGTTGGCGAAGCGAATAGTCGTGCTGAAAGTGTTTTTCCAAGCATCCATTCCGGAGTTGGTTTTGAATGGGGGCCCAAGCAAAGACCGGTTTTTTCCATCTCGGCATATACAGATATAAACCCTGAATTTACCTACACGTTAGATGCCGAACTCTTAAGTGGAGTTAGAACCATCGATAGTTTGGGTAATACGCAGCGTGATATAATTAGTATAGAGCGATCGGTGGAAGGTAAAATGCCGGATCGCTTTGGAGTGTCTGCTTTACTTCAACCCTGGGAACAATTTTCAATTTTCGCAGATGTCAATACGCTGAAAATCTCCGAGACTAATGGACCTTTCTCGTCGCTGACAGACCGTATTGATTTTGGTATAGGCGCCATCATTCTGCCAACGGATTATCTACATCTGTCGTCCGGGCTCTACAACAGCGAATTTTCATCCGAAGGTTTAGAGACGTTAGGAGCAGAAGGGATAGACCGTGACACATTCTTTTTGAGTCATGGTATTGGCCTGGCATTTGGGAAATTTAGTGGCAGCCTGGCTGTTTTATACAGCACGAATACCGATTTTTCTTCAAGAGACCGGTTCATGCTTAAATCCGGCATAGGAATCGAATTGTAGCCATTGCGTGGATGCCATGTATTACCGGGGACGACACACAGGTCGCCCCCCTTGTCGCCAACCCTCGGTCTCGGCTGCGCTCGACCAGCGGTATATTCGCCCTCTCGCCCGCACAGTGACGCGCAAATGCTCAGTAATGATACAAAGGTCCTTCATACTTCTTTCCTTCCATTTACCGCTCACCCGCTCGGGGCCGACACGCCATTCCGGGGCCGACATGCAGGTCGTCCCCTCTGTGTTCTGTGTTCTGTCTTCTGACTTCTGACTTCTGTCTTTTCCCTTGACTTAATCATCCTTTGTGACAATTTTTAAAGCTTACGTAAAAATAAAAAAGGATTCCAAAGAATGAGTGGAAGTCGATTTGGAGAAGCATACCGGGTGATGACGTTTGGCGAAAGCCACGGACCATTTATCGGTGTCGTAATTGATGGTATTCAGCCCGGAATTGAGATAGATGAACAAGCGATTCAGCACCAGTTAAATCGTCGCAAGCCCGGCCAGAGCGACGTGGTTACACCGCGCAAGGAAGAAGATAAAATGCAGATTGTTAGCGGCGTGTTCGAAGGAAAAACTACCGGAACACCAATCTGTATGTTGATAAAAAACAAGGATCAACGTTCCCGTGACTATGGCAATATTGTCAAGCTGTTTCGTCCCGGACATGCCTCGTACACCTTCCTGCAAAAATATGGTGTGTTTGACTATCGCGGAGGGGGAAGGGCCAGCGGACGTGAGACAGCTACACGCGTTGCCGCCGGTGCACTGGCGCGTCAGCTACTGGAGAGCAGAGGCGTAGAAATATACGGCTATACCAGACAGGTCGGTGATATTGAAATCGAAAAAGTCGATCTGGATGTTGTAGAGAAAAATCCGGTTCGCGCAGCAGATGCCGCCGCAGCGGAACGCATGGCGGAACTGATCCGCGCCGCAAGGGATGAAGGAGATTCCATCGGCGGGGTGGTTGAAGTGATTGTTAAAAATTGTCCACCCGGACTTGGAGAACCGGTGTTCAATAAGCTACAGGCAGACTTTGCCGGCGCCTTGATGTCTATCGGTGCGATAAAAGCCTTCGAAATGGGCAGTGGTTTCGACACCGCCGGCCTAAAGGGTAGCGATAATAACGATGAATTTTACTACAGCGATGATACGGAATCCTTCAAAACCCGTAGTAATAATGCCGGAGGCGTGCTTGGTGGTATCAGCAATGGCGAGGATCTGGTAATGCGGATTACCGTAAAGCCGCCCTCTTCTATCTCCAAAAAACAAGTGACAGCCGATCACGATGGAAAAGACGTGGAGTTTAGTATCGGTGGTCGCCATGATCCCTGTATTTGTCCGAGAGTCGTACCGGTCGCAGAAGCAATGGTGGCTCTGGTATTGCTAGATCACCTGCTGATGCAGGAACGTCTTACAGAAAATCAGGATGCGGATGTCGTTCAGCAGAAGGTTTCCAATATCGATCAGCATCTTCTCCTGCTGCTGACACAGCGTGAAGAGCTGACATCTAATCTGGAAAATTCGGAATCCGAATCGCAAATGCTTCAGAGATTGAAGAAGCAGGCGGAAGGACTGGAATTATCCGAGGCGATGATAGCTGAGCTCGCAGATTTATTAAAGCGTTAAAAAACTGTCAGTATTGAGAGAATTGTGCTACTACCCTGCTCATATATATCAAATGAGCGTTAAATACGCAGCAGCTTGCGGATGATGTGCTGAATTAACCGCCAGTTTTCAACCGAGTAGATAATTCCGGAAAGAACGGTTAATAAAGTAATTAGTGACATGCAGATGCCGATTGGGTCAAAATAACTGATTTGATAGGGCTCCGTTGACTGCCAGATAAAATTGCGTGCATTTATAAACGCCAGAATCAGCAATATCGTAAACATTTGCAAGGCCGTTTTCCATTTCGCTAAAACGTGGGTTATAACCGGACTACCAGTTGTAAGGGCGTATATACGTATTGCAGTAACAATAAAATCCCTCGCAATAATTACGGTTATCATCCACCATAACACATAACCCAGTTTAGCATATACAATTAGGGCGGAGGCTACCAGGATTTTATCGGCCAGAGGATCCATAAACTGACCCCAGCGGGTAATAACGCCAAACTTTCTGGCATACCAGCCATCATACCAGTCGGTAAAAGCGGCTATAAGAAAGACCCCTGTCCCGATAAGCTGCATGGTGACAGATTTTTTGAGAATTAGAAATATAAATAGGGGCGTGAGCAAAATGCGCAGTAATGTAAGCTGGTTCGGTATTGTTAAACGCATGAGCCTCGCAATTTCCCTTGGTTTGAATCGAATTTAATATCCTACGTCATGAGAGCGAAACAGTTTTTCAATTGAACTGTAGAAGGAAACTGCTACAATTGACGGGGCGCAACGCGAAGAATGATGTAATTCGCGAAATTGTGACTAAATATCCGGTAATAACAATCGAAAATTAAAAAAGAATAGATGTAAGAGTAGGCAAATATTGAAAAATGACTGCCTTTTTTTCTGTGAGATGAGTCATAAGAAAGATATTGCGGTCGTCTATATTCAGGCTCGTATGCGTGATTTCCTGAAACGTATGCGTGATTGACCTGGCGGAGCTGCATTTAACCGGTATTACTTGCTAAACTCTCTATTTACATCTGGAACACCTAAATTCGAAACAGGGATATGTTACAAACGAATACTTCCGGTAGAACTACTGTGGCAAATCAAGCAACATCTCCGAACGGTAATCTCGCAATTCTTGGAGTTAACCGAATAGCAGAAACGCTTCATGCCAAATTAAAAGAAGCCAATCCCTTCGACAGGGAAATCGTAGGCTTTATTTCGATTGAGTCGAATGGAGCGGAACCCCCACTCGCCGATGCAGACCATATTCTCGGAAATATCGATCAGTTATCCTCGATCGTAAAGTCCAAGGATATCAACAAGGTTGTGCTGGCTATAGATCCCAACGACAAGCATACGCTTCATGAAGTTATTCAGGCTTGTGAAGCGATCCATCTGAGCTATGAGGCACTTCCGCCTTCATACGATATCAATTATGATGAAACGGTGTCGAATGAAGGTGAGATACAGGTTGATGGAGACGGACAAAAAGATCTGTGGTTCCAGCGTATTATCGATCTGGTTGCCAGTTTAGGAATGTTCCTGCTCTTCCTTCCGTCTTATGCCTTTGTCGCTCTGGCTATTAAGCTGGAGTCTAAAGGCGACGTGCTTTATTCTCAGGAACGGGTAGGGAAAAACGGAAAAATTTTCAAGATCTACAAATTCCGCAGCATGTATATCGATGCCGAAGCTCAAGGCCCTCAGTTGGCAACCAAGCGGGATCCGCGAATTACCAACATTGGCCGAATTCTGCGAAAAACGCGAATTGATGAGCTTCCGCAGTTGGTAAACGTGATTCGTGGCGATATGAGTCTTATCGGACCGCGTCCGGAACGTCCGTTCTATGTAGAGAAATACAGCAAGGAAATCCCGGATTATAAAAAGCGTCTGGCTGTAAAACCGGGATTGACCGGTTGGGCTCAGGTAACCGTCGGCTACGACGAATCGTTAGATGACGTGAAAGAAAAGGTCCGCAAAGACCTTTACTATATTCAGAACCGCTCGTCGGTAAAGCTGTATTTTCAAATTGTATTAAAGACCATTTGGGTCGTAGTAACGGCAAGTGGGCAGTAAAATGGCTGAAACGATGAACATCATTTCCTTCGATATCGAAGATTGGTTCCATCCCGAAATGTTCTCGGGACGTTTTCCGCGTGAAAACTGGACGGAGCTGGAAAGTCGTGTTCGTCGTGATACCGATATCATTTTGAACTTTTTGTCGCGAAAGAACGTGAAGGCAACATTTTTTTACCTGGGCTGGGTTGCTGAAAAATTTCCTGAGCTGGTAAAGGATACGGTCTCCGGTGGGCATGAAATAGCGTCTCATAGCTACTCTCATTCGATGATTACCAAAATGGAGCCTGAAGAATTTCGGGCGGATTTAAGGCGCTCGCTGGATGTACTAAACGACTTGTCCGATCATCCTGTAGTAGGATTTCGCGCACCGACATTTTCGGTAACCAGAGATACGCTTTGGGCCCTGCCGATCATGTTTGAAGAAGGGATTCGCTACGATTCGTCGGTTTTTCCGATCCATCATGACAGGTATGGAATACCGGATGCACCGCGCGAACCGTTTGTGATTTATGAGAAAGACGGTGAAGAACTGATTGAATATCCGATGACGACCGTGCGATACGGTTCCTATAACCTGCCGTTTGGCGGCGGCGGATATTTCAGGCTTTATCCGTTCTGGATGTCCATGAAGCTGGCAAAAAAATGTCAGGAAGAAGGACGTCCGATTATGTTCTACGCCCATCCCTGGGAATTTGACACTGAACTCCCGGAGATTGAGCTGGGCATGTTGTCCAAGCTGCGGCATTATAAAGGGATCCGTTCTTTTCTGCAGCGACTGGATCGGATGACGGATCTTTTCCCCTTTACTTCCTTCAGGGAAGCGGGGTTAGCGGTGAATCGGGAGCTGGAGGTACAGCTCGACGCTTCACACCAAACAAGTTGAATTAACGAGCAGGCCGGATTATATTTGAATTAATAGACCCGACCGCTTATTTCTCGCAATATATGACTTTGCATGCTCTTACGTTCGCACAGACTTATAGGATGTCTCATGCAACGACCGCGCTAAAAGGCAAATGGATTTATTGCCAAATTGACATAAACGAGATGATGGAAAGCAATGATCGAACAAGAAGGCATTAAGATTGAAACCAAGCTCGTCGAATCCCATCCCGGTGTGGTGATGGTCGAGACTAGTGGATATGTCGATCAGGCAAATTGCCACCTGCTACAGAAAACGATCGATGATTCTCTGGCTGGCGACACCTACAAGTTGATTTTCGACTTTAAAAACCTCGTTTATATGAGTAGTGCCGGGTGGGGTGTTTTAATTGGAGAAATTAAGCGCTTTCGCGAAAGCGGAGGAGATATCAAGCTGGCCAATATGGGGCCGGAGATCTATGAAATCTATCAGATGCTGGAATTTTACCACATCATCTCCGAGTATCCTTCTGTTGAAGAAGCGCTGAAAAGCTTTGGGGATTCGCAGGATACCCAGCGTATGGAAGAGGCCTTACCTTTGCCGCCAAAACCGGAAACGACTCCGGCACCGGCTCCTGCTCCTGTCCCTGCACCAGCAGAGAAAAAGCCTGAACCAAAGGAAAAGCCCAAGCCTGAGCCAAAGGAAGAGCCAAAACCTGCCGCAGAGCCCAAGCCTGCAAAGGCTGCTCCGCGTGAGGAACCGGCAAGAAATACCCCTATTGCCGCAGAGGATAAAGGCATCGTATACGAAAAAGAAATTGATGTAGATATTGACAATATTTTGCTGGACGAAGGTATCGATACGTCCGCATCGAAGTCGCATAATGCAAATGCACCTGCGACCGGTGGAAGTTATGTTTCTTTCGAACCAACAAAGTATGACCGTCAAACAAATATTAAAGTCATGCCGATACCGGATAAAATCAGGGCGATAGTTGCTACAAATCCCGAATATTCCCCATGGAAAATTCGGAAAGCTCTGAGGGAACCGGAATATGGAGGTGTAAAGGTCGGATACTTTAAACTTAGATCGCTTCTCAAGGACCTAGAGTTGGATACCAAGGAAAAACGCTTCCGGTATTATCGGTCTGCCTAATCTCAAAAACAGTTGGAGGTAACGGTGAGCAGTACTCGTAAAATCAATCTCAAGGCATGTGTAATTTTCATGATGCTTGTATCAACCCTGTCGTTTGCCGTTGACGGCACTGATACACCCGCTTCATCAAATGAAACTGAAACAACGATGCAGCAAGGCAGAACTACCGGTTCCGTTTTTATGCCGGGTGATGCAATGCAGGTATCCGTATTCCCTGATACCGCCTCTTTCCTGAACGGCGTCTTCTCGATTGATGATCGCGGTTATGTGGATCTGCCAATCTATGGAAAAACGCGCATCAGCCAAATGTCCCAGTCCGATTTGGAACGTTTTCTGGTGGACAAGTATAAAGATTATCTGCGTTATCCCACGCTTAAAGTGAAACCACTAATCCGCATCAGCGTTTTAGGTGGTGTAGCACAGCCCGGACTCTTTCATATTGATCCCGATAATTCAATCTGGGATGCTATGAAGCTGGCCGGTGGACCGACCGATGAAGACGGTCTGAAGCAGATGCACTGGAAGCGTAATAAAGAAAAAGTTGTTGATAATCTGATTCCTATTTATCAGGAAGGTTCTTCGCTGCGCACGATCGGATTTAAGTCTGGTGATCAGATTTGGGTTCGTACGCCGAACAAGCCTGGCTTTTTCGATAAAACGCGAGACTTTTTAGGACTCGTTACTGCCAGCGCTTCGGTTGTAGCACTGATTTTTACGTATCAACGCCTTGCGACAGACAGACGATAAGTCTGAAGGGTTGAAGAAAGAACACGATTTAACCAGAGTAGGATAAATATGAATATGTATGCCAATGGGCAGTCGCCCGGTGCCGGTGGCGGTGGAAGTTTTGTTGACACCGAAAATGAAATGAAGAAATACTTGCGCATCCTGAAAAAGCGCAAATGGATGATTATGCTGGTAACAGCCCTGGTATTTCTTGGATGGCTCGGCTTCGTAATTATGTATCAAAGCAAGCCGGTGTATGAATCTTCCGCTTTCCTGCGGTTTGAGGGGCAGGAACAGGTTGGTGCTCTTGAGCGGGTACGTGAGGATTCGGATAGCCGTACGGCGATTATGCGAACCAATACCTTGCTGAGTAAGGTCGTAGATGAACTCCATCTCAATCTATCTATTGTTACCGATGAAGTATCACGCAAAGACCTGTTTGAGTTCATTGATCTTAGCACAGAAAGTATCGTTGGATACTATCGCATCGATAAGGCCTCCGGGGGGTACGAACTGCGCTTCGCAGAGAAGGATGAAACGGTCTCGGAGGGCGATTTACTGCTGAACTTCGCATTGGCTGACACCCTTTGGATAAACCAAATGGGCCTTCGGTTTAACCAGCCTTATATCGCTTCTCATGAAAATTGGGAAGAAGGTATAGTTTTCCGAGTAATCCACTCTGAAAAAGCTATTAGTCATCTTAGCGGACGAATTAAAACGCGCTGGGTGGATCGTAGGTCTAAGAAGAACCTGGAGCTGAGCGCTTCTCACCATTCACCCTACATGGCTGCCAAAACAGCGAATAGCGTGGCAGAGCACTTTGTTAAGCTCGATTCAGATATCAAAAATCGCAAAAGTATCGAAGCTCAGAAAAATCTGGAAGAGCAGCTGATTCTTGCTCGCACCGATCTTGAAGAAGCAAATCAGGAGCTGCAGGAGTTCCGCGAGAGGAACCCCGGTGTCGATCAACCTGCCGGAATCGCAACGATTGGTGGACTACAGGCAAATCAGACGGATATCGATTTTAAGTTGAACGATTTGAATACGATGATCTCGCGCCTGAACAGCACGCCTAGCATGGACGGCAAAGTAACTGAAACTCGTCAGATGCTACAGCAGCTAATTTCTGAAGGTGTTCCGGCTGCGGCTGCATTTCAGCAGGAATTTGAGACGTTAATGACCGAACGCACCCAGCTGTTGGCAACCTACTCGCCGACGAGTAGCTTTGTAACGGATAATGCGGGTAAGATTAACGCAATGATTCCAAAAATTGTTAGTGCTGCTCGCGAGACGGTTAGCAAACTGGAATCCAGAAAAGCTGGTATTCGAACCCAGATCTCACGTGAGCGCTATCGCCAGGGAAGCCTGCCGCGTAAACAGCGTGAACTGAGTGAGCTCAGTATCGTGCAGCAGTCCAAAAAAGATCTTTATGAAACCATCCTGCGTCGTTATAACGCTGCAAAGATTAAGCGTGAAGTTGAAGTCGGTGACGTTTTTATTCTCGATCGCGCTACGGTTCCGCCGCTGCAGGGTCGCCTGAAGCTGATTGTGACCAAATCGCTGCTCGGAATTATCCTCGGCCTTGGTCTCGGTGTTGGTTTGGCGATTGTGCTGGAGTTCTTTGATAAAACCGTTCAGAGTTCAGAAGACCTGCAGTCTCGTCTAAAGCTGCCGGTTCTGGGAACTGTTCCGGTTATCGAAAGTGACGATGAGGTGCCGGAGAATATCCGCGATATAAAGGGTAAGAGGGATACCAAGCTGATAACGCTGGATTACTCACCGACCCTGGAGTCGGAGTCCTATCGTGATTTACGAACTAAGATTCTGTTCGCCAATAATCGCGAAAAGCCGCTCTCGTCCTTCCTGATCACCAGTCTGCGTCCAGGTGAAGGTAAGTCGCTGACGTCCTCTAACCTGGCGATTACTTTCGCACAGCAAAAGATCTCGACGCTGATTGTGGATGCCGACCTGCGCCGCGGTGTGTTACACAACGTATACGGAAACAAGAAGAAGCCGGGATTGAGCGACTTCCTGATCTCCAAAGCGACGGTCGATTATGACAACGTAAACAAGCTGGTACAGAAGACGATCATTCCGAACCTGTATCTGATTTCCACCGGTTCACCGATTCCGAACCCGACAGAGATGCTGGGCTCCGAACGCATGACCAATCTGCTAAACGTGCTGAAGTCTCGCTTTGGTATGGTGATACTCGATACGGCGCCGTTTGAAGCCAGCTCTGACGCTCCGATTCTTTCTACTCATGTTGATGGTGCACTTATTGTTGTTCGTGCCGATTATACAAATGTGGATAATCTGAGCCATAAGATTAATGAGTATCCGAATATCCATCGCAAGATCCTTGGTCTGGTATTGAACGCGGTGAAAGCGGATATGAACAAGAATCGCTATCAGTACTCGTATTACAATTATTGATATTCGAACTCTTTGAATGTTGCAATATGGGTAAGGGTCTTTTTTCTGGGAAAAAAGACCCTTACTTACAACGGGAGGCGCCCTTCTGAAAATCGCTGTTTCGCCAAACGTTAAGTATCTCACGCCCGGATTTCCTCAATCGTTCTATTGTTGTTTGCTGACTGAAGTGGCCTGCACCGCCGGGACGGTGTACGCCTGGATTCGGCATGCAATCCGGGAAAAAAGCTAAAAACAAATTCGACTATAAAACCGACAGGGATGATACATGGAAGCTGTTGAAAAAGTAGAAGTTGCTGCTCTTAACGTAGAATACTTTGATTCCGCCCCGGAGGGCTGGGATGCCTACATTGCCGCACATCCTAAGAGTAAAATCTATCACGAAAGCCGCTGGAATAAGCTAATCGAAAAGACCTTTGGTCATAAAACGGCTTACTATGTATTAAAGCGCGGTTCTGAGATATGCGGTGTGCTTCCACTGGTACGTTTTAACTCCATGATCTTCGGTAAATTCGCCGTTTCGCTGCCCTTTATTAACTATGGCGGACCGTTATTAAACGATGAGGCTGATGCGCCGGCTCTCGTTCAGGCGCTGGCAGACTTTCGGAAGCAGCAGGACCTGAAATTCGTTGAGCTGCGCCTTGATGAAGAAATGCCGTTGGAAATTCCCTGCAAGCAGCATAAGGTAACCTTTTTCCTCGACCTGCCGGATGATGAAGAGGCCCTGATGAAATCGTTTAAAGCGAAACTACGTAGTCAGATTCGCCGACCCGGAAAGGCAGAGATGTATGCCAAAAGTGGAGGCGAAGATCTACTGGATGATTTTTACACCGTATTTACGGTCAATATGCGCGATCTGGGAACGCCGCCGCTACCAAAGGATTTCTTCAGAAATATTCTCCAGGCCTATCCGGAAAATGCCTCAATATCAGCGGTATATTCCAAGGAACATAAGGTTGCAGCCGCAAGCTTTCTGATCGGTTTTGGTGATACAATGGAAATTCCCTGGGCCTCGGCTTTACGGGAATTCAATAAATTCAGTCCGAATATGCTGCTTTACTGGGAGTCACTAAGGTACTCTGTGGAGAAGGGCTATAAACGCTTCGACTATGGTCGTTGTACACCCGATACCGGGACCTATAAGTTTAAGAAGCAGTGGGGTTCCGTTGAAAGCCCGCTGTACTGGTACTACGTGATGCCGGAAGGCGAAGAACTGCCGGAAATGAATCACAGTAATTCCAAGTTTGACATGGTGATCAAAACCTGGCAGAAGCTGCCGCTTGGCGTTACCAAGTTTCTGGGACCAAAAATTATCAAGCACATCCCCTAATCACCTTTTTTGAGTGATGTGACGGGCTGTACGGGATTAAAAGCTTTTAAGAATTACATTGATAGCGAAATAATAACTGTAGTATCGATAGATAACGGATCGTTCAGATGGGTTTACAAACAATGTTCTTCCTGGTGATTTATTTCGCCGGGTTAATTGCAACGTTTTATCGTCCGATTTTCGGCGTTTACACCTACATCTTTCACTGGCATAATCATCCGCCCTATTACTGGTGGGGAAGTGATCTGCCTGATTTACGCTGGTCTCTGCTTATCGCGACAGCGACGATGCTCAGCTTTTTTATCCATCGTGAAAAGCTGGCTTATCGTCACAATCCATCAATTCCTACACTACCATATCTGGCATTATTTGCTGCGAACGCGGTATTTGTCAGCTATTTCTTTGCCGTCCTGCCGGAAGATAGCATGGCGAAGGCGATTGAGCTGGTAAAAGTTTGTATTATGTATGTGCTCATTATATCCATCGTGCGCACAAAGGAAGACTATGAGCATCTGATAATGGTCATCGTTTTTTGCGTTGCCAAAATGGGATTTACCGCCTGGGAAGTTGGTGGAAACCGCGATATCGGGGTGCTGGCGCCGAACGCTACAGAGGAAAACGCGATTTCGGCACATGTTGCTTCGCTGCTGCCATTTTTTATGGTGAAATTTATACGCGGAAACCGCTTTCAAAAGCTCGCTGTTGCAGCTGCTATTCCCTTCTGCCTGAACCTGCTGGTTCTGGCGAACAGCCGTGCTGCGATTGTGGGTCTGCTGGCAATTGGATTGCTATCCGTGTTCCTGTTTAAAGGCAAGGCACGCTTTGGAATTATTGCCACTGGACTGGTAATGGGGTTGATGTTCACTCAGCTGACCAATGAATCGTTCCGTGAGCGGCAGAATACCGACGTTTCGGATAACTCCGCCCAAAGCCGATTGTATATCTGGGCTGGTGGCTGGGAGATGTTAAAAGATTACCCCATGGGCGTTGGAGGGGCCGGATTTGCTTACCTGTCTCTTGATTACTGTGAGAACCTAAAAGGGCCGAAGTCTCAGCACAACACCTTTGTAGCAGTGATTACCGACTGGGGATGGATTGGAATGGCCTTTTATATGACCTTTCTAATCATAACCTATAAAATAACGATGCAGGTAAAATGGCGGGGAAGATTTCATCTGGCCTTATCGAGATATAGGCTTGATTCTACGGCTGTACAGCTAGCAACCGTGGGGTTTGCCGGTGCCGGTATGTTCCACAGCCGGCAGTACGCCGAAGCGGTGTACTGGGTAAGCGCATTTGCAATCATGCAGTTCAATACCCAAAAAACCGAAATTTATTACCTTGATCAAGGACTGGATCCATTTACCGGTCTGCCGCCTGAAGAACCAGCCCCGGTAGGGGATGAAACGGTGCTGGCGAATGGTGCCGGACCGACAAACGGTGTCAACGGCATTCCATACAATCTGCCGACTACTGACGATGGTCGACAGACATAATTTTTAAGCTCTCCGGATTCCTTTTAAGAATATTGCTTTCCTATGCCGACAACGCTAACAACAGCATTTCGGCACGGGAAGGCTATGGATGCTGTTGAGGGAACAGTATCTGCGACAGACAATTCAGGATGGATTATGAAACGCTTATTAATGATTACCACAAATTATCCGCCGTCTGCCTCGATAGGCACTCAGAGGATATTAAGAATTTGTAAATACCTTGACCCCGAGAAATGGGATATTTCCATACTGACGCTGAAAGAGAAATATTACCCCGGTGACGGCAAGGTGAATACGGAAGGCCGGGAGTTTTTGAATCGCCTTACCGTGTATCGTACCGGTAAGATGGATCTGGTGTTTTTTCTGATCAACCTGCGCGAAAAACTGAGAGGTAAAACCAAACCCAATGGCTCAAACGGTAAACCCAAGGTGCATAACCGGGCTGCGCAGAATCTGAAGTCGGGTAAGAAGATCAGCAGCTGGCAGCGGATGAAGGATATTTTTACCGACCTGATGCAGTTCCCCGATAAAAACATGAACTGGTTTCCACTGGCCGTTTGGCGAGGCTGGAGAGTAATTCGAAAGCAGAAGATCGACGTTATCTATTCCAGCTCACCACCGCATTCTCTGCACGTGATTTCTGCCTTTCTGAAAATGATAACCGGGAAAAAGCTGGTCGTAGACTTTCGTGATCCCTGGGCGCGCTCTCCCTGGCATGATGAAGAACGCGATCTGAACGGATTCGAAAAGTGGAAGCATAATCGCATTATCGGGCTGGAACGCTGGGTCGTGAAAAAAGCCGATGAGGTGATTTTAATTACCAAGGAAATGCGTGATGACTATGTTGCCTACTATTCCAATATGCCGGCAGAGAAATTTAAGCTGTTCTACAATGGCTACGACCCGGAGAATCTGGAGCTAATGGCACCGGGAGTATCCGTGAATGGAAATGGCAACGGTAATGGAAAAAGCAAGGATGAACCGGTAACGTTTCTGCATGCCGGATCGCTGTATCGCTATCGCAATCCGATGCCGATCCTGAAAGCGGTAAAAAATTTACTGAGTAAGGGAGAGATCGACCGGGATAAAATTCGCTTTCATTTTATCGGTGGCATCACTTCCGATCAGATCCATATTAAAGATTGGGTTGTAGATGAAGGCATAGATGATATCGTACAGTTTGTACCGCCGGTACCCTATAAGGAAGCAGTAGCCCATATGGCAAAAAGCGAAGTGCTGATTATTCTTCAGCCGGTAACCAAGCTACAATTACCGGGTAAATTCTATGACTATCTCTGTATGCAAAAACCAATTTTAGCGGTGGGTGAAACCGGTGGCGCGACAAATACAGCTGTCGGTGATCGCTTTGGAAAGTTTGTAGATTATAATCGGGTTGAGGAGATTGAAGAGGGTATCAGGCTCCTGTATAACAACCCGAACCACTACGATAATTCGATCTCGGAGCATCGCGGTGAGTTTGATATGTCGAATGCCATTGCGCGATTCGATACGATTATCAGCAATTAATTAAAGGACTTCACGAGGAACCGTATCAGGAGAATGCTGCAGGCGACGGCAGCGTTGGATACTATGACAGACAATTTGAAGCAGTATAAGGTGCTCGTTCTCGGTGTGGATGAGAGAGCGGCGTTATCCGTTATCCGTTCACTGGGGCGAAAGGGGATCACGGTGCATCAGGGAAGCGATTATGTCGGCTCAGTTTGCCGCTATTCGCGCTATAATTCAAAAGTAATTGAATTTCCCAAAGCGGCGAATGATCCGGATGCCTGGGTTGAAAAGCTTATCGAAGTGTTAAATGCGGAAAAATACGACCTGGTGATACCGACAGCCGACAACTATCTGGTGCCAATGGCAAAAAATCGTGACCGTCTGGAGCCGTTGGCAAAGTTGGCTATACCCGATGAGCGTGGATTTGAATACACCTATGATAAGGGAAAAACCTTTGAGCTGGCCGAGTCACTTAACGTGCCGAGTCCCCGTTCTGTTGAAATAGACAGCATGGAAAATCTGGATGAAATCTTAAAAGACTTTACCTATCCGATTATCGTAAAGCCGGTTTCATCCAAGGTCTGGCAGAAAAACCAGCGTCATAAAATGGACGTATCGCTGGTAAAGGATCGTGAAGCCCTGGAAGCAAAGCTGAATCGTCAACTGACGGTCTGTCCGGTACTGCTGCAAACCTATCACAGCGGTGTCGGCGTAGGACAGTATTTCCTGATGAAGGAAGGTAGAATGATTGCCGGTTTCCAGCATCAGCGGGTTCATGAGCCTCTAAAGGGCGGTGGCAGCAGTTATCGTAAAAGTCGCAAGCTGGATGAAGAATTTAAAGCTCATTCGCTGAACATGCTGAGTGATCTGAAATGGACCGGCGTGGCGATGGTCGAATACAAGCAGGATTTAAAGACCGGAAATACGGTTCTGATTGAAATAAACGGACGTTTCTGGGGATCTCTCCCACTGGCTCTACAGGCCGGGGTAGACTTTCCGTTTTTGCTCTTTCAAATGCTGGTAGAAGATAAACTCCCGGAAAACTTTGAAGAAGGGAAAGGAGTTCCCTACAAGGAAAACGTTTACTGCCGCAACTTTGCGAAAGACTTCGACTGGCTGAAGGAAAATATTCGTGCAGATAAGTCCGATCCATACAGCCTGACCGTGCCGATGACTACGGTAATAGCCGAAGCACGCCATTGGTTTATGGGCCGCGATCATTTTGATACCCTTCAGCTGGATGATATGAGGCCCGGCCTAAAGCATGTCGGCCGCTATGTAAAAGGAAATTTTCAGGGTGCCGGTGAAAAGCTGCACACGTTTTTTCTGAAGTTTAAATACGGTAAGAACCTTCCGGTCATGTGGATGCGTCAGCGCAAGCTGAAGAAGCTGCTGAAGGAAAATGCCGACGTCAATTTTATCTGTAAGGGAAATATCTGCCGCAGCCCTTTCGCAGAATTCTATCTGAAGAAACGTTTCGAGGAAAACGGAATGAACTCGATTCGCATTACTTCGGTTGGAACACTGCAAAAAGAAAATCGCCAGAGTCCGGAGTTTGCCATTGAAGCAGCAGATAGCTTCGGGGTTGATATGCGTGAGCACCGCTCCAAAATCATTACGGATGATGACATTCGTTCTTACGGACTGCTTTTTGTAATGGATACCGAGCTTTACGATCGGGTTCTGGAGCGCTTTCCGGCGGCGAAAGACAAACTGTTTTTCCTTGGAGAAATGGAAAGCGGATATCCGAAAACCGTAGAAATTATTGACCCGTACGGCAGCAAGGTCGGTAATTTTAAAAAGATTTATAAACAGATTATCCGATCGGTGGATGATCTGGTAGACACCATGAAGCAAATGGGCATTGGCCTGAAAGGTCAGTAGAAAGCGATTACGAGAGACAAAGCGAATATGGTTACTTCCGACAGCAAGCTGCATGTCGCCCATCTGGTTAACTATCTTGGCCCCGCTGGTAAAGAACGCGGGATTATGAAGCTAATCGACAATATTGATACCGAGCGTTTCGACAATACAATTATTTGCGTCAATGCCATTCGCGAGCATGCCGGAATGGACTATAGCCGCTTTCGTATTATCAACCTTGAGATGCCGCTCGGAAATAATTTCAACCTCCCATTTATCCTGAAGAAGCTCTTCCGGGAAGAAAAATTTGACATTATTCATACCCGATCTTGGGGAACTCTGCTCGAAGGTATTTTAGGCGCCAAGCTGGCGGGAGCTCCGATCGTTATCCACGGTGAACACGGAACCTTCCCCGAAAAATGGCCGCATACCCTGTTGCAAAACCTGTTCTGGCGTTGGTCGGATCAAATGGTTACGGTTTCTGCAGAGTTGGGAAAAAAGCTGAGTAATGCTACCGGATTTCCCTTTGAGCGCATGCAACATTTACTGAACGGTGTAGATGAGAGCTTATTCTTTCCCGATGAAAATCTGCGTTCCGAGTTCCGAAAGCGCTTTGAGTTTGCCGAGGACGACTTTATTGTCGGTACCATCGGCCGCTTTTACCCGGTAAAGAATCATCCCATGCTATACCGCGCAGCGAAACGCCTGAAGGATAGGGGAGAGAACGTAAAAATTGCAGTGGTTGGCGGTACTACCAGCCCGGTTTGGCAAAAAGAAGTCGATGATTTGATTGCGGAACTGGATATTGCCGATCGAGTACATCTGCTGGGATTTCATAAGGAAGTAAATTTAATGCTGAACGGTATGGATTTGTTCACGCTGACGTCGTTTAGTGAAGGATGTTCCAACGTGATTCAGGAAGCCATTTTTTCAGGCGTGCCGGTAATCGCTACCCGGGTTGGCGGAAACCCTGAGCTGGTTCTGCACAACGAAACGGGTATGCTGGTGCCAAGCGACGATGATAAAGCGTTGGCGGACGCAATTGTTGAGCTGAAGAATAATGACGAAAAGAGAAAAAAGCTCCGCGAAAATGCTCTGAATAATGGAGAGCAGAACTTCTCACTACGCAGAATGATTGAGCGATACGAAAACCTGTACATTGATACCTATCGCAGGAAATTTCCTGATTCGGAAAAACTCAAGAAAATGAAGGCTTTAAATGTCTAAGAAGGATATTGGCGATCAGGCCAAAGAGGGATTGTTTTGGACCCTGTTTTTCCACGGGATACAATTCTTCCTTCGTATCGGTAGTAGCATCATTTTGGCCCGGATTCTGTTTCCGGAAGACTTTGGTTTAATGGCGCTTGCCTCCATTGCTATCCAGTTTGCCCGCCGAATGGCAAACTTCGGCTTCTCGATGGTGCTTGTCCAGCTGAAAGAGATAAAACAGGAACACCTCGATACCGTTTTTATACTCAATACCATACTTATTGGTATCGTCTCATCAGGATTGTTTTTTGCCTCCCCCTGGCTTGGTGAATTTTTTGACAATGAACAGCTGCCGCTGATACTGAAGTTTCTTTCGGTTGATTTCTTCTTCCGCAGCTTTGCCAGCGTTCCGGGCTCTGTAATGCGACGAGGCATGCGCTTTAAAGAGATCAATATGATTGATACGGCAGCCCGTACCTGTACGATCGCCGGAACCGTGATCCTGGCAATAATGGGCTATGGCGTCTGGTCGCTGGTTTACGGAACAATGATCGGTACCTTAATCAGGTGTGTATCCACGTTTATTGTTGCCGGATGGCTTCCTACCTTTCGTTTTCGTCAATGGGCCTTAAAAGACTGTTTTGCTTTCGGTATGTGGGTATACATTACCGCCTTTATCAATTATGGTATAAACAAGGTCGATTATTTCATTATCGGACGTTTCCTTGGCGCTACGCAGCTGGGATACTACGAACGCGCGTTCGACTTAATGAGTTTACCGCGTAAAAGACTGGTCCAGAAAGTAAACAATGTAGTCTTCGCTACCTATTCACGTATACAGGATGATGATAAGCGGCTTGTTAAGGGGCTGCTGAAAGTAACACGTTATCTAGGTGTCGTAGCCTTCCCGGTGATGGGCTGGCTGTTTCTGGCTGCACCATCCTTTATCCCGGTTATCTACGGTGAAAAGTGGATTCCAACTATCCTGCCGTTACAGATTATGTGCTTAAGCGGTTTATTCGATTCTTTCACGCTGCTCTTCACACCGATGCTGCAGGCCAGAGGCTGGGTGGGAAATCAAGCCCGACGTAAAGGCCTCTATTTAGCCATTCTGGCTGGAGCCGTTTATGCCGGAATCGAATGGGGTATTATCGGAGTTGCCATCGGTGTTGCTGTTGCCTCCGTTGTGCATCTTGCTTTGATGATGAGCATTACCGTTAGCAGATTACCGATGACGGTCTGGCAATTCTTCGGAGCAATGCGTTCGCCCTTCGTTTATTCATTGATCATGTTGGGAATTGTTATGGGAGCCAAGTGGCTTGCTGAGCCGATCTATGGTGTTCACTCTCTGGAATTACTGGTAATTGTTTCTGCTCTTGCGCCGATAACCTACCTGGGATCTCACTTCCTGATCCGCTTTAAGGATGTCGATGATATCATCAATGAACTGCTTGGTGGTTTAAAAAAGGTGTTACGCAAGGTGCCGGTTATTAAAAATATGGGCTTCGTCCAGAAGAAGAGGGGCGCATGAGTAAGCTAACGTTACAAGAGTCTATTGCACAGATCAAACCTGATATGTGGGAGACCTCTTTACCAATCGGAACGTTCCATGATCTCGAAATCGATCGGGTGATTAGCCGTCCGTTTTCTCGCGTTGCGCGCTGTGTTGTAAAAGGGGCTGACGATACCCGTGCCGTATTTGTGAAGGTGTATCGAAACGTTATGGATAAGCCCAGCGATGAATATGTTGAGAAAATTCAGCGCGAATATGATATAACCAAATTTTGGTATGATCTGCTTGAAGGCTCCGATGAGTTCCGCGTCGTAAAACCGGTACTGGCATTACCTGAAAAATTCATCTTCGTTAGTGAAGAGAGTAAGGGCGAAAACCTGTTCGATATAATAACGGGTAAGGCCGGCTTTTTCCCTTCTAACGAAGATATGAAGCTGTTAAACAGGGCTCTTCTTAAGGTCGGAAATTGGCTGCGCTATAAAGAATCCAGGCTTGAATCGGAAGAAGGACTATATTCCATTCCCGAACTGCTGAACTACATTAATGTTCGCCTTGAAATATTAAAGGAACTTCCGGGAAAACCTTTTCCCGATTCGTATAGTAATCGTATTCGGTCGTTTTTTGAACGCTATGGTGAAACGATTTCAGATACGGAAAGGCGAATGACGATTACCCATAGCGACTTCAATCCGGGTAATATTTTAATCGGAAAAGATAATGTAACAGTGCTGGATTTTGGGAGACGCGTAACAGAATCTTACTTGCTTGATGTGTGCAAACTGCATTTTCAGCTGTACCTGTTAACGCTGAAGCCACAGTTCCGCTCATCGACTATAGCGCAGCTTCAACAGTCGTTATTGGAAGGTTTTGGCGATGTTCATGCTGATGAAAAACTAATGTTTCGCTTTCTGACCATCCGAAATGTTGTTACGCATTTGACAAATATTCTTCGCTCGCGCCAACAGTCGCTAAAGGCGCGTGTGTACAATAAATATGTTTTGAATCGCGAGCTTACACTGCTGGATCAGCTACTAAAAGATATTTAGAATATTTGACCTGCTTCAATATTTAATGATGCTTGATGTATTACCTATTTAATATATGTTCTGGTGGTTGTGCCCCTGCGTTGATAGAGGATGAGCGTCTTCAGGCGAAATCAATTGCCGTAATAGCTTGCTTGCTGAATTTACACCACTCCCCGGAACGCTTTAGTAAACCAACATTATTAACCCTTCGTATTTCAATTGATGACAGTGAAACGGGGTATTAACGTGAAAGCCTTAGTAAAATCTGCCTATTTTATACTTTTCAAGGTACTGGGGATGTATGCCCAGCGTCGCCGGGCAAATAAAGATAAAGCTGTTGTTTTAACCTACCATGGTGTTCTTCCGGATATCGCTTCTGATGAGTTTGAATATGAATATCGCAATTTTGTAACGGTAAGCCAGTTTGAAGAACAGCTGCGATTTATGTTAAAGCACTATCGCCCCCTTAAGGTAAATGATTTCTGCGATCCGAAAGCCGATATCTCGGGTGGATTTCTGGTGACCTTTGACGATGGTTTCCGTAACAATCTGCGCTATGCTGCACCGGTTCTTAAAAAGCTCGGGCTTGAAGGATGCTTCTTTATCTCTACCGGACTTATCGGCACACGCAACTTTCTCTGGACAGAGCTGGTAACCCGCTTGTTGCACAATACACGGATCTCTGAGGTAACACTGCCAATGGATCAGGATACGACATTTTCACTACGCTCAAAAGAAGAGCGGGAAGCAGCCTCTGAAAAGATTCGGAAGTATATGAAGGTTCAGCCTATTGGTCGGGTGCGGGAAATACTGCAGGCTATGCAGGAACAGCTAAGCGACGTACCGTTAACGGTTGAGTCTGCTGATGAAGAACGCTATTTATTTATGACCTGGGATGAAGTTCGCGAGTTAGCAACTGAAGCCGGGCAGGCGGTTGGCGCTCATACACATACCCATCCGATGCTGTCTTCTCTAACGCCGGAAGAAAGTCTTTTTGAGTTAAAGAAATCGAAAGAACTCCTGGAAGAAAACCTCGATCGTCCCATTCTTGCCATGAGTTATCCGAATGGACAGCGAGAAAACTACAGTGATGTTCAATTGAAGCAGCTGAAAGAGCTGGGATATGCCTGTGCTTTTACTCAAATTCCGCTATTCAACGGTGACGACAGAAAACCATTTGAACTTCGCCGTGTCAATATCTCCCGCAAAATGACCCTTCCGGTATTTGAAGCGCTGACCTGTGGCTTTCGCTCGTAAGCCCTTCCGTAATCCAATTGAAATAATTTTGAAACGACTGTGACTATCGCCATAGGCGATAGTGGCCGATAAGTGTATAATAGGCCTGATTGAACGTAACGAATGCAATACCAGGGATATGCTATGAAAAAAGAGACCGCCGCAACCGAAGAGATGCCAGGAATACAAAGTCAACTTTCCGATAAGGAACGGCGAATTCGGCAGATTAAAAATTCCCCGCCGATTTTTATCATCGGATCTCAACGCTCCGGAACGTCTTTTTTATACCGCCTTGTTCAGTCCTATCTGAAAATTGGTTTTGGACGAGACAACGGTAATTTCGTCCGAATGATGGACATGCTGCGTTTTTACGGTGACCTAAAAGAAGAACAGAATATTCGCCGTTTGCTCAAAGATATTCTGGCAATTCCTGAATTCAAGAAGCGTTTTAAGGGTCTGGAGATCGATGAGGATCATTTTATTGCAAACCTAGAAGAGCGCAGTTATGCTGAAGTGGTTCGCCGCTTTTATGCTGAATGGGCATACTTCAAAGAAACCGATCGCTGGGGCGGAAAAACACCGGATTATTCTATCTATGCCAATGAGCTCTACAGCCTCTTTCCGGATGCAAAGTTCATTCATATTATGCGTGACGGCCGCGACGTAGCTCTTTCTCTTTTCAAGCTGGAATGGGGACCGGAATCGCCCATGCAGGCTGCGAAACACTGGAAGGATCGTGCCAAGTCCGCATTGGAGTTCGGTAAAGGACTTAGTGATAAAACCTATATGGAACTGCGATATGAAGGTTTACTCGACAATCCTCAAAAGGAGTTTGCACGCATCGTTCATTTTATCGAATATGAAGGCGATCGGGAAGCATTAATCAACCAGTTTAACAATGAAATTGAAGGTAAAATCAAGCAGGGGAATTACAACAAGTGGAAGCGCGAAATGTCTCCCCGTCAGATTAAGGCCTTTGAGCGTGTTGCCGGCGATCTGCTGAAAGAGCTTGATTACGAAGTTACCAGCGATGCATCAACCCTTGCCAGTAAGCCCGGAGCGGCAGCATGGGGGATGGATCATATAGAAAACCTGACCCGTAAACTGGCCCGCGGACAGGGGTTTGTAGGACTCTGGAACCGCGTACGTCGTTTTACAAAAGACAATTTTGTAAAATTATCCTTCTATTTAGGCCGCCGGTAGATTATTATTTGCATCAATCTACACAGAGTGAATGATGATGCGTGATTTTCATCAGCTTGTATGCCTGCTGAAATCGGATAGTGTACTGCGATCTGTAAAATTGCCTTGCTTGTTAGCAGGGCAATGCTGTTTAAGAACTTCTCAACGATATCCAGCGTAATTAACAATGCTTTTTAACTCTTTAGACTTCCTGCTCTTCTTTCCCACCGTAGTTGCCGCATATTTCCTAATGCCGGACCGGTTTCGCTGGGCCTTTTTACTCGCTGCCAGCTATTATTTCTACATGTGCTGGAAAGCCGAATATATCGTATTAATACTGCTTTCAACGGTTATCGATTACATCGCTGCCCGCAGGATGAGTCAAACGGAAAATCCCGTACAGCGCAAAAGCCTGTTGGTTCTAAGCCTTTGTGCAAACCTGGGAGTGCTGTTTGCATTTAAATACGCTAATTTTGTTGGTGGATCTGTAAATTCACTCCTGCAGCAGTTTAATATTATGGCCGAGGTGCCGTATTTTGATGTGCTCCTACCGGTAGGAATTTCCTTCTATACCTTCCAAAGCATGAGCTATTCGATAGATGTGTACCGTGGCGAGAAGACCGCTGAGACCCACTTCGGCAAATTTGCGCTCTACGTATCGTTCTTTCCGCAGCTTGTGGCGGGACCGATTGAACGTTCCACGCGTTTAATGCCGCAATTTCATAAAGCCGTCACCTTCGACTGGAATCGCTTTATCTCCGGCTGCCGCCTTATGCTCTGGGGATTTTTTAAAAAGCTGGTGATTGCCGATCGACTGGCTATCTATGTTAACGAAGCGTTTAACAATCCCACAGAAGTATCCGGTGCAGCTCTACTTCTGGCGACCTATTTCTTCGCGTTTCAAATTTACTGCGATTTCTCGGGCTATTCGGATATCGCAATCGGAACGGCCAGGATATTGGGCTACGACTTAATGAACAATTTTCGCCAGCCATATTTTTCTCGATCCATTTCGGAGTTCTGGGGACGTTGGCATATTTCGCTTTCGACCTGGTTTCGCGATTACCTGTATATACCTCTCGGGGGAAACCGGGTAGCAAAAATGCGCTGGTATTTTAACCTGATGGCGGTTTTTTTGATCAGCGGACTATGGCATGGTGCCAACTGGACGTTTTTCTGGTGGGGCTTTCTACATGGTGCCTACCTGATTCTGGCAATCGTAACGCGATCGTTGCGTGAAGGACTGAAGAAAATGGTCGGTATTTCTGCGGGTTCCTGGTTCAATAAGGGACTGCAAATATTCGTCGTGTTTAACCTTGTTTGTCTGGCATGGATCTTCTTTCGTGCCAACTCGATCCAGGATGCGTTTTATATCCTGCAAACCATTGCCTCTACCGACTGGTTTTCTCTAAAACCGGATGATATTAATATCGCTTTGGGATGGGGAGAGCTGCTGCTGGCATTTGCTGCGATCGGATTTATGGAATGCGTTCACATTGTTCAGGCAACCGGTAATTTACAGCGGATCTTTGCCGGTCGCAGCCGGGTTTTACGCTGGGCGGTTTACTATGCACTTCTCTTGGCAATCGCTTTCTTCGGCGTGTTTAATCGCAGTGAATTTATCTATTTTCAATTTTAATACATTCAAAGAATCAGCAATCGTTAAATGAAACTTATTCTACGTATCTCATTGTTCCTTGGTGGATTACTGCTGCTGTATACGGCCTGTCTGTTTGTCTTCCCGCAGATTAAAGTGGGGAATACATCGCTGATGAAAATCGCGACGCGTAATCCGGTATCACCCGGGGGATTTGGATATGCGCTAGAGCGTTTCCGCGATGTTGAATCTTATAAAGACGTCGATATTATGTTTCTGGGTTCGTCCCATGCCTATCGCACATATGATGTACGCGTGTATGAAGAAAAAGGGTATACCGCATTTAATCTCGGCTCTACCGGTCAGACACCGCTAAACAGTTATTACCTGATGAGACGGTACTGGAAGCGTCTGCAGCCAAAAGTCGTGGTTCTGGACCTGGTTTACCGCGTTATCGACCGCGATGGTCTGGAATGCTTTTACGACCTCTCCTCAAATATGTCTTATTCCAAAGAATTTGTTCAAATGGCTGCGGATATCGGTAGTCCATATGCGGTAAATTCTTCTCTGGGGATGTGGGCCAGCAGTCTGCTGGGCAATGATGAACCGCTGGGCGAGCAGGAAAAACAGGATAATGAACGCTATATCCCCGGCGGTTATGTAGAGTTTGAAGTTTGGGATAACGACAGCAGCGGTACCGGCAAAATAACACCGTTTACCGTTCAGCCGATAGAGAAGCAGTTTGAATACATCCGCAGGATAATTGATTTTGCGAGCGAAAATGGGGCAAAAGTTGTTCTTGTTACAAAGCCTGAGCCGAGGGAGAACCTAATTGTCTGTGCCAATTACGATGAAATATCCGATTTGTTTAACGCAGTTGCTGAAAAAGCGGGAGAGCAATTCTGGGACTTCAATAAAATAATGGAGCCGCTGGATTGGCATGATCATTTTCACGATCGGGAATATCTAAGCAAGCCTGGTGTAGAAATTTTCAATCGTTTACTTTTGGAAAAATTGACAGAAGAAAACTTTCTGGATAAACCGATGCTTAATTCAAGCTCTTCTGGAAATTGATTCAGGTCTAGAGTAGTTGTTACGATGATGTAGGCAACCCCTTTTGTTCCATGCTGTACTAAATGCTGAAAAGTTTGTCGGTTAAGCTAAGAGCGAAGTGAGGGCTTTGAAGAAAGAGTTTGCTGAAGCATTTTCTACGAGAGCTTATCGAAAGCAGATGACTCTTGTTAAGTAGGTGGCGGATGTGAAGAAGGGAATTTTCTCCAATGAGTGTGATGATCGCGTGTTCTACGAAAACGGCTATAAGTTAGAGAGCTAAATCTCGTAATCGCGGTAAATTCAGCTACTGCGAAAATTTGATCTCCCTAACGTTGTACCCGCCTAAAAAGTTGTATTGTTGATGGCATTCCGTGCTGAGTATTCCTAAACGAATTGATCGCCCGGAACGCTTCTCTAAAAGAATTAACCTCCAATAACAAATATTCCAGTTCCCGTAGGATTTTAATGAAGAACGTGTTGATGCAGCTTTGGGTCTTTTACTGGAGAGTGCGTCGTTATATTCAGGACCACAGGGTTGCCGATCGTCCGAAATATGAAACGTTTCGCGATCGTTTCTATGAAGAGCTATGGCGCGAGACTGCCGCAAAGATCAATACCAAAATCGAAGATTTCGGTCACGGCTATTATAAGATTAGTGATGATGAAGCCGAAACTTTCGTGATGCGTGCGAAGGTTCAGCTGGACGATCATCTCAGCTTGCGCATGGCCGGCAATAAGCCGCTGGTGCACCGTATCCTCTCGGAAGGTAATTTCCCGGTCCAGGATTATTGCGAATACAGTATGACCAGCCTGCAAAAGGCCTATGATTTTATGCAAAAAAAAGGCGGTTCCTGTGTCGTAAAACCGGCTGCCGGCTCCGGTGCAGGTAATGGAGTTGTTACAAAAATAACCAATTATAAACGCCTGCGAAAAGCCTCGCTATGGGCCGCAACGTTTAGCCCCAGATTGCTGGTTGAAGAAGAAATTCCCGGTGATTCCTATCGCCTGCTTTATTTGAACGGCAAGTTTCTTGATGCAGTTCGCCGCGACCCACCTCATGTAGAAGGTGATGGCAAGAGTTCGCTTGCCGAACTCATGCGCAGTGAGAATGCCGACCGTCTAAAAGGAGACACGATTAAGGCGCTTTCACCGCTGGTGGTTGACCTTGAAGCCGAACTGGCTCTGCATCAGCAGGGGTTGAAGCTGAGCCATACCCCGTCGAAAGGGGAGAAGGTCCGGGTTAAAACGGTCTGCAACCAGAATCGCTATACCGAAAATGAATCTATTACAGATTCAGTTCATCCTTCTATAATTGAGGCCGGAGAAAAAATAGCCAATATATTTAATCTTAAGCTTTTGGGAGTGGACCTGATTACTCCGGATGTCACCAAACCTCTGGAAGAGGTGGGTGGGGTTATTAATGAGATCAATACCAATCCCGGTATTCATCACCACTATCTTGTAAAGAACCGCGATCACGGCGTAGATATCGCCGGATCCATTATCCAATATATTCTGAATGGAAAGAAGAATGGCAACTAACGGCACGAAGCCTCCTGTATTGGTACTCGGCGGATCTTCAAATGCACTGTCTATCGCCCGCAACCTGGGACGGCGCGGGATCGACATTTATTTGTCTGTTACCCGGGGCAATCCCGCTTGCTTTACCCGCTTTTCTAAAAAGCTGTTTATTATAGAAGACAAAAAGCGCGTTGCTGAGATCTGGCACGACCTGCTGCTTTCCGGTAAGCACACCGAATTACATGGCTCGATCCTGTTCCCCTGTAATGATGACGGAGTAGAATTTATTGCCAATAATCGAGAAGCCTTGAAGGAATACTATATTCTTGATGATTCACGTCCTGAACTCTATCTCGATTTGCTGAATAAGCGTAAAACGCTGGAGATGGCGGAAGAATACGGCATTCCTTATCCCAAATATCTCTCGATAGAATCCCGTGACGATTTTGATAATATTAATGACGATATCCGTTTGCCGCTGATCATAAAACCGCAGGAATCGCATCTCTTTCAGAAAGCCTTCGACGGGAAGAAGCTTTTTTTTGTGTATACAAAAGATGAGCTGATGAAGCGTCTTGAAGAGATAATGAACAAAGGTCTGAAGGTCATTCTCACGGAGTGGCTTGCTGGTCCTGATACGCTGTTAAGCAGTTATTATACCTACATCACTCCGGATGGCGAGAAGCTGTTTCACTTTACCAAAAAAGTGGTACGCCGCTTTCCTAAAAACAACGGTCAGGGATGTTATCATATTACGGAGTGGTGCGAGGAAACCGCTGAGGTCGGACTGAAGTTCTTTGAAGCCATGAACCTTCGGGGATTGGGGAATATCGAGTTCAAACGGGATCTGGTAGATAATAAGCTGAAAGTAATCGAGTGTAATCCACGTTTTACTGCTGCTCATGAGCTGCTGGTGCGATGTGGGATGGAAATCGATTGGATAATCTATTGTCACCTTGCCGGACTGCCCGTTCCGAAGATAGACTCCTTTAAAGAGCATGTTACGCTTTGGTTCCCGAGAAGAGATTATCTGGCGTACAAAGAACTAAAAGCGCTAAATGAATTGACCTTTAGTGGCTGGCTTAAAAGCATTTCCCATAAGCAGGTAATGCCGCATTTTAAGTGGAGCGATCCGATGCCGACCTGGCGTCCTTTTGCCGACTCGGTTAAAAACCGTTTGATTGGCTAATGGCGGGGTGTTTAACGGTCCGACAATTCCATCCTTGCTTTTTGCGGGGTTTTTCCGGTCCAGGAACGAAAAGCTCTCACAAACGAGTTCGCATCATCATATCCCAATAAAAATGAAATCTGGGAGCCGGTTAACGCAGGATTCGACAGATAATAATACGCCAGCTTTTCTCGTGTTGCATTCAACACCGTCTGGAAAGTTGTCTCTTCAGCAGTGAGATAACGCTGTAGCGTACGCTTGCTGACCGCCAGGTTTTTCGAGACGGCCTCGATCGAACACTCACCGCTGGGCAGAAGCTCAAATAGCGATTGCTCTACCCGGTCTGCGTATGAAATAGTGCCTTCTATTTCCGCCAGTCGGTTTTTCAATTCCGGTTCAAACGATTTCCAGACAAAATCATTATCTGTTAGAAAAGGGCGCTCCGCATCCCTTGCTGAAAATACCAGCATATTCTTCTTCCCTTTTTTGGGGACTACACCAAAGAACTCAACATACTTGCTATGTAAAATATGGGAGGAAGTCGATTGAACAGCTAGTGGAATAATCTGTTCCCGGGTAGCCATCCGAACGAGATGAACTAAAAATACCAGCTCCATTTCGGTATAGCTGTCCGGCATTTTTACTTCGTTAACAAGATGTTCAACCGTGAGGGTCGTTTTATCTTTCTCGATATCAACGTTTAGTGCAATAGGACCAATCAGCTTTTTATATGTGCTGAGTCGTTTCATTGACGTGTTGAGATCAGGACTGCAAAGTGCTGCAAAAATAGGGGGACTAAACTTTTCCGTCTGTATGGACTGGCCGATATGTAGAGCGAAGAGCGGATCGTTCAGCTCTTCCTCTAAAGCATTCCAGAACCGAAAGTATTGTTTGGAATTTATTTTTGCATTCTTCATGGTGAAGAGGTCCTGAGGCAATCCGGCTTTACGCAGAATCAGCGATGTATTTAGCCCCAGATCCTTTAGCAGAATCTTCCAAGACGGTTCGACTGTAAATTTGAGAACTTGCATAATGACCTTTGTTAAGATACCTGGCTCATAATTGCTTTGTCGAAGACTCTGTCACTGAACCATTTACGTATAAACAGAAGTGACGTTGAAAACTTGCCCGCAGCGTAGCGTGTTTTTGGAGAAGACGATTTTACTGCCCGCGATATTACATCCGAAATAACGGATGGTGGTGATCCACCGTTTTTTTCATAAGATGCCCTGGTCGCTTTAGCCAGCTTGTGCGTCAGGGTAGCATAGGCGGTATTTCCCGATCGTTCAAGCATTGGATCCAGCATAACGTCCCCAAACTCGGTCTTTATTAATCCCGGTTCTATAATCACTACATCGATACCGAACTGTTTCACTTCAAGCCGTAGACAATCAGACCACCCCTCCAGAGCATGCTTTGTTGCGTGATACCATGCGCCCAGCGGCGTATAAATCTTCCCGCCGATAGAGCTGATATTAATGATTTTACCGGATTTTTTTTCACGCATGTCGGGCAAGGCAAGTTGGGTAAGATGAGCGAGGCCAAACAGGTTAACCTCAAATTGATAGCGAGCATCATCGATTGGGGTATCTTCGACCGATCCGTAGCTACCAAAACCGGCATTATTTACCAGCACATCAATTCCGCCATGTTCTGCTCGTATGGTGTTGACTACGTTCACAACATCTTCTTCAACAGTGATATCCATTTTTAATGGATGGGCTCCCAGACTCTTGAGATCATCCATCTTTTCCAGACGTCGAGCGGCTACATAGACAATTAGGCCATCCTTAATTAGCTGTTCTGCAACGGCTTTGCCGATACCGGATGAGGCACCTGTTACCAGAGCTACTTGTTTATTTACTGTTCTATCTGACATGTAAAGTTTCCTTCTTTTGTATTAACTATGAGAAATATACAAAAACAAAGTCGCTTTACTAATGCAGATGGTGCCAATAAAAAAGCAGATGACGTCAGAAAGCAGAGCACAGAGCACAGAATACAGAACGGGAGAGAGTGAGAAGCGGTGAGAAGGTTATTTAGTTACGATCTAACGGTTTCACATCTAACATATCAAATTGGCCGCTACCCGCTACCCGCTACCCGCTACCCGCTAGGTAAGCTCCAGTATCCAATTCTCTCGCAGGTAGGCAACTTCAAATCCGAAGCGTAGCATGTTGCGATAGCTCATTACAGGTTTGTCCGGCTTTTGCTCGGAAGTTTCAGATATCATATATCGGCAGCCGGCTTCTTTCGCTGCAAGAATACGCGTTTTCAGTAACAGGCTTTGTCCACCCAGACCACGGTGCTCGGTAAGCGTACCGGCAAACGCCATAGAGGCATACTCGTCCATAATATGCATGGCAGCCGCTCCGACGGGCTCATCGTTTAGCAAAAGCAGAAACTGCTGATAGCCTTCTTTACCGACAGTACTGCTTAACCAGCGAAACATACGGGGATCATCCCAATCAAAACTGTCGTAGATCATTCTTCCGTAGGTCTCTGCATCTTCAGGGGTAACTCTCTTAACTATGAGTTTACTTTCAACCTCGGGAAGGGGTGTCTCAGCGTTACGCAGTAGTTTTGCCCAGTTATTGTGATGTCGAAAACCTTTGGCTAGCAGCATCTCCTGAATGTTCTTTTGAGAGGTATGTGGGCTAAGCTGGATAAAAAATCGCTTCGATCCTGCCGTTCGGTAAAAATCAACTATCTCATCAATATCACTTGTAGACACCTCATCGGACATACCGAGTCCGATGACCCGGTTGAGTGCCAAAACATCCAGAGCAGGTACTGCGCCAGCAAAAGCTCCGGCAATTATTTTACCGGGGCTGTTAAGTCCGTGAGGGTGGTTATAATATTTGCTCCAGTAAAGAGCTTCGCTTTTTTCCAGAGCAAGGGCAAGTTGGGTATCCATTTAAAAGGGCTTTCTTTTTAATAAGATATATTTAAGTCGGATTAAACGGTGAATTCTCAATAAAGTGCCAGATACGGTTATTATGGTTTTCGGTGTAAAGCCACTTTACTGGTGTGAAGATCCAAAACCTACCCGTATTTCCGGAATAACGTAAATCCTCTTCCGAGTTCTGTTCAAAATATAGTTCACCTTTTCCACTAATTTGAAGCGTGGAATGTGCTTTCCAATCAGGAATTAATATGCCTACGTTAGGGTTTTCATAGATGTTCCCAAGTGTATTAAACATGCTGTTGCCGGGGTAATCCGGGATTTTAAGCCTGCCATCTTCCAGAATCTTGATGAAGCCTTTATTTCCACCCCGGTGAGAAGCATCCATCTTTCCATCCAATCCCTGCGAGGCTATAAACATCGTATCCGCAATTTCGATCGAACTTCTCAGCTTATGAGAAAGTTCAGTGCCGGATACCGTCCTTGGATCTGCTATACCAGCCTCTGTCTCTGCCTGCCTCTGCTGAATGTATTTTGGACAATTGGGATATGCCTCTTCTATATCGATCAGGATCTGTTCCGCATTTATCTGTGCACTCCCGTTTACTCGATAACGTCTACGTGTGGCGGGCTCAAAAAACATAATTCCAATCGATGAAGAGTCGCTTAGGTTTCGGAAGCCAATATCATTTTTGTCACTATGAAGGTGCTGAAGGTTGAAAGCAATTTGTCTTTCTGATAAAACGGAGACCATACCCGCTTCACCGATAAGCAGTGAGCTCCACAATTCCCCATCGGGATCTGCTGACCCAACAACAACAATCTGCTGATGTTCTATAAATGACATAGCGTTATAGGGCAGTTGAGGTTGGATGATACCGCCTACTCTTTCGGCTATATGTGCTTCGTTGGCGAGCTTTTGAACAGCTATTTCACCGTTGTTAAATGGACCGTCCATAACCTTTCTCCTGAGAATTTTAAGACCTTAGCTGTAATGCAGTTTGATAGTGTTGCTAAACCGTCACTCATTTGATGGAAAATTTGATGCTTGGTTACTGAAATTATTGATTTGGCCGGTATCATGGGGTATCGTAACGGATTTGCAAAAAGATTTATTCCGTGATTTTTTATTTCTTGATCCTCTGCACGTCTTCGCCACAATTTCCCACCTATTTTTACGCACTCCCGTATAACGAATCATTGAAAAATTGTCATTGGAAAAGCAAGTCGGCCTTTGTGGGCACGTCAAAAGGCGTGCTATGTCTATTTATTGTTGCCAATTTGCACATCCAACAAAGGAATTGATATGTCTATGAAGCGATCAGGACGAAAGAAGTATTTGACAATTGGCTTTAAAAACTGGCTCAGAATTGTTGTCGCTAGTGCGGTTTTAATGCTGATGGTATTTAATAGCTGTCAGGTTACTCCGGAGAGCGGTACAATTAAAGGAAACGTGACCGATACCGAAGGAGCTTTTCTTGAAGGTGTTCGAGTCTATACTGAGCCCGCTTCAAAATCAGCCGTTACAAACTCATCCGGTGATTATACTATTAATGGTGTGGAGATTGTGGATGAGGTCTACACGGTTATTGCGGAAAAGGAAGGATATATTACCTCCCGGGCAAATGCCGCCGTAAAAATGGATGAGGAAATTGTTGTAAACCTGGCGCTACAGGAATCAATCCCGATGATTGCGGCTAATCCCTTCTTTATCGACTTTGGCAACAATGAAACGACACGTACGCTTACGATAGAAAATTCCGGAAACGACGTTGTGCATTGGCGACTTTTAACAGAGGATTCATGGATTACCTCTATCTCGGCAGATTCCGGAATGACCACCAGTAACGGTGGTGAATCTACAATTACCCTAACGGCGGATCGCACCGGACTTCCAAATGGCGTTACCACGGGCTGTATGGAGGTGGTTAGTGCTGTTGATACTCTAAAAGTAGGCTTGCAAATATCCAAAGGAGCTATAATCGAGCTCTCGCGGCGGCATCTTGCTTTCGGCAGTACGGATAGTTTGAAGACCTTTACTATAAAAGACGCTGAAGACGGTCAGCTTACTTTTACTCTGGATGCCTCCCAGAGCTGGTTGAGTGCTACGCCGATTAGCAGGACAATAACCGAAGAAACAGATATCACGGTTTCAGTTGATCGCACCGGAGAAGACTTTGGTACTCACTACGGTCAGATTACATTTGAATCAAATGGTGGTAGAGATACCGTATTTGTGGCGATGACGGTGGCAAATCCAAACGCACCGCAGATTTTTGTGCCGGTTACGGAATTAAATTTTAGCAATAACGTTAGCAATTATGACCTGCGACTTGGCAATAGTGGAACGGGCAACCTCTCATGGACAGTTCAGGAAGATGTTCCCTGGCTTGAAACGGGTTTACAGAGTGGTGTGATTGCTTCAGGAGGCACGGTTTCACTTCCGATTATAGTGAATCGCTCCGGACTTTCCAGCACTGATAATCCATACGTCGGTGAACTAAAAATTGTAAGCAGCGATCCGGCAATGCCAGAGGTGGTTTTACCGCTTACCATGCTCGTAGATGACCTGCCGGTGCTGAGTATCTCGCATCCGATAATTGATCTCGGCTTAACCGGTGATACCTGGAACCTCGCTATTGGAAATTCTGGTGCCGGAATGCTGAGCTGGGAGGCAGACCCGGTAGATAGCTGGATTGCAATGACGCCTCGTAACGGCGGTAATGCGACCTCCGTCGAACTTCGGGTAAACCGCAATAATGCCGGTTTTGGCGATGTTACCGGTACGGTAGAAGTCATTTCAAATGGCGGAACGCAGCAGATTCTGGTGCTGTTGGAAAATCGCGGTAATAATACCGCACCGCAGAGTGATTTTACGGTCGCTCCGGAAACGGGTCGATTGGAGACCATTTTTAATTTTGATGCCTCAATTACGACAGACGACTATGACCCGCTGGATTCGCTGGAGTTTAGCTGGCGTTGGGAGGCCAGCGGTGACTTTACAGACTGGAGCTCCAGTCCGACGGCAACACATCAGTATACATCCACCGGAAATAAGCAGGTGACGGTTAATGTTCGCGATACCAATGGCGCAACCCGCACAAAAGCCCGCACCGTTCAGGTGGTAGCCAATACAGCGCCGGTTGTGAACTTTACCTTTGATCCGCCTTCCGGCACCACATCCGACGTGTTTACCTTTAATGCTGGAAGCACTACCGATGATGTTGATCCGATCGATTCGCTGCGTTTCCGCTGGAAGTTTGGTAGCGGTGCGACTTTCACTGAATGGAGCAGCGATTCAATCATAACGCATCAGTTTACAGACAATGCCAATCACCAGGTAACGCTGGAAGTTATCGATAGCGACAGCGCGATCGGGATTCGAAATCGAACCGTTGCAGTTTCGCAGAATCCGGCGCCGGTAGCTAACTTTAGCATCGATCCAGCCAGCGGGACAACCACAACGGTCTTCCGGTTTGATGCCGGTTTGAGCAGTGACAATCGCGATCCGATCGATTCTCTTTTGTTTCGCTGGCGCTGGGAAGATGGTGAGCCATGGACAGACTGGACGCATGATACGCTGGCTTCTCATCAATATGCCACGAATGGGAATAAACAGGTTACGCTTCAGGTAGAAGATCAGGATGGAGCGATCGGAGAGCGCACAAAATCCGTTAACGTTTCGCAGAATCCAGCACCGAATACAAATTTTAGTATCGATCCGCCTAGTGGAACCACCACGACCGTCTTTCAATTTAATGCCGGACTTACAAGCGATGATACGGACCCTATAGAGCTATTGAAATTCCGCTGGCTTTTCGAAGTCGGTGGTATCTGGACGGACTGGAGCAGTGATACGCTTGCGACATATCAGTACACAACAAATGGAAATAAAACTGTTACCCTGGAAGCACAGGATCAGGCTGGTGCCATCGGATCGCGAAGTAAAACGGTAAGCGTTTCATCCAATCCGGCACCAACAGCGGTTTTTACCTTTGATCCGCCGACCGGAACTCCGGCTATGATGTTTACCTTCAACGCCGGTGGCTCATCAGATGATACTGATCCGATTGAATCTCTACAGTTTCGCTGGGAATTCGGATCCGGTAGCGGCTTTACCAGCTGGAGTAGCGATACCGTGATAACACATATGTTCTCAACCGCCGGAGATCAACAGGTTACGCTACAGGTCATGGATTTGGCTGGAGCCGTTGGTGAGGACCAACAAACCATTCCGGTTGTGCAAAATCAGTCGCCAAATGCTGCATTTGGTTTTACCCCACCAAACGGAACCGTAATGACAACGTTTGAGTTTGATGCTTCTGCTTCAACCGACGACTTTACCGACCTTGCCGATCTGGAGTTTCGCTGGCGCTGGACGGCCAATTCCGGCTTTACTAACTGGATGAATACGCCCCTGGCCAGCCATGTGTATAGCTCGACTGGCTTTAAAGAGGTCACTTTGGAAGTTCGAGATGCAGAAGGTAGTGTTGGTAATGCTACCGCTACGATTGAGGTTGTAGAAAATCAGCCGCCAAATGCGCTGTTTAACGTTACGCCGGAAGTGGGTACAACGGCCACCTTATTTCAGTTTGATGCCTCTGCTTCAACAGACGATGTTTATCCGCTGGATTCGTTGATGTTCCGATGGCGTTGGGAAAACGGTGGACCTTTTACCGACTGGTCCAGTTCTCCAACTGCTGAACATCAGTACAGTACCGACGGACAAAAGACCGTTAAGCTGGAAGTTCTTGATCCCGGCGGCTTAGTCGGCAGCGTATCCGACCTGGTGCTAGTTGGTGCACCGCCGGTATCAGAAAATGAGCCGAATGACAGTCGGCAGCAGGCTAACCCTGCAGGTCATACCGCCACCGTATTTGGTGAGATTGGTGTAGCTGGAGATGAAGATGATTGGTTTGCCGTTACCGCTCCGGCGAATGGCAAACTCTGGTATCGTATCACCAATCTGGAGGCCAATGGTACACCAGACAGTCGGATTGAAGAGAGTCCGCTCTTTGCGATAAATGAACAGCTAGATGCCGTTGAAATTACCAGTGCATTCGTATCGCACGGTGGAAGCCGTTACATTGGTCCCGGCGAAGCCGCGACGAGTAAGAAGACCATCGTTTCGGCAAATCGCATCTACTATATCCAGATTCCACAATATACCGGACATTCTGCTCAGTATGAGTTGCGCATGTTCTTCTCTGATCTGAACCAGTCGGATTTGGGTGAGGATAATGATGATCAGGTGTCGGCATTTACGATTGCTGCAAATCAGTTCCATCAGGCGCGAAACGGCTTCTGGAAGAATGGTGCAACCAAGGAAGATCAGCAGGACTGGTATGAGCTTCAGTTTAACGAAAGCGGCGTATTGCAGTATACCGTTGAAAATCTGCATAACGAGTCGGTTGCAAACGGCTATGTCGATGAAACGATCTTTTACGGCGCAACCACCTTCGACTTCATTGAGCTGACCCGAGCTGCTGTAAGTCATGGTAGCAATCGCTACATCGGTGAGACCGAAATTGCAACCAGCGGCAAGGTTGGTATTGACAAGGGACGATCATTCTTCCTGCAGATTCCACAATACGTGAACCATGCCGCGCCTTATGAATTTCAGGTGAACTTTGTGCCGTCTTCCTTTACGGATTTTGGTGAAAGCAATGATCAGTCAACGACGGCAACATCCATTTCAGACAATGGCGAGAATACCGCACAAATTGGGTATGTAGTATCTTCCGGACAGTATGATGAAAAGGATTGGTATAAGCCGCAGATCAGCACAAACGGATTGCTTCAGATTACCATTGAGAACCTGTATTCCAATGATATCCTGAACGGGCGGATTGCTCCGTCAAAAATCTATCTGAAAAATATCCTCGACTTTAATGAGATTGAGACGCTGCAGATAAACCATGGTGGCAGCAATAACTATATTGGGGCAGGGGAGACGGTGGTTAGCAGCCTTATTGCGGTCTCGACGGCAGAGGAATACTTCCTTGAAGTGCCGCAGTATTTAGCGGATAGGCACCAGGCACCATATAAACTGAAAACAGCAATCTTTCCAATTCCTGTCACCGGTGTTCCTGATTTCAATAACACAAGTGGATCGGCAGATACGATTCAGGTAAACACGATCATCAATGCTTCAATTGGTTATGAGGATGATGGCGATGACTGGTATCTTTTCTTTGCTCCTGCCAGCGGCTCGTTCCAGTTCTCTGTTGAGAATAACCATGTCTCCGGCGTAATCGGCGGACGAATCGCCACCTGCCTGATGTATAATAACGTGCTTCAGGTAATCGGCAGTGCTACGGTGAATCATGGCGGAAATAACAACTACATTGATGCCGCAGAGACCGGAACCAGCGACGTGGTGCAGGTTGTTGGTGGGACGGCCTACTATCTACGGATTCCACGTAACGATCAGGATGTTGCGCCTTATACCCTGCAAACCAGCTTTAGTCAGTAAGTCATGTTCTCTCAGATATCATCGACTGTCTGATCTTAAGAAGCCAGACAGTCGGTCTTCTCTTTTATATAGGGAATAGCTCTTATGTTATTCTGAAGGACTTCGAAGCACCAGTCTAAGGCCAATTTGAAGATGTTTTAGAGCTTTTCTAACATCTCAAATTGCCTTTCTTCTCTCTTTGCACTACTTTCTCCCCATGAAGCTCTCCATTATCATCCCGGTTTATAACGAACGCGAAACGCTGGCTGAATTGACTGGCCGCGTGAAAGCTGTTGAGCTGCAAGATATCGTTAAAGAAATTATTTTGATAGATGATGGCTCCACCGACGGCACGCGGAATTTAATTGCGAGTGAGCTGAAGGAAATTGTCGATCGTGTAATCCTGCAGCCAAAAAACCAGGGCAAAGGGGCCGCGCTGCGCGCCGGCTTTGCCGCTGCAACCGGAGACGTGCTGGTGGTTCAGGACGCCGATCTGGAATACGATCCGCAGGAATATGGTAAGCTGCTAAAACCCATTCTGGACGGACAGGCTGACGTGGTGTATGGTTCACGTTTTACCGGAGAGGGGCCGCATCGGGTGCTCTTCTTCTGGCATTATGTCGGCAATAAATTCCTTACCCTCGTATCCAATATGTTCACCAATCTGAACCTCACCGATATGGAAACCTGCTATAAGATGTTTCGCAAGGAGGTGCTGGAAGGCATTACGATTCAACAGAATCGCTTCGGCTTTGAACCCGAGATTACAGCCAAGGTGGCTCGCGGTAACTGGCGGATTTATGAAGTGGGCATCTCCTATTATGGCCGTACGTATGAAGACGGCAAAAAGATTGGCTGGAAAGACGGTGTTCAAGCGCTTTGGTGTATATTGCGCTATGGGGTTTGGCGCTGAAACCGGAGCAGTTTTAAAAACTGCTCCGGTTAAGTAATGGTCAAAATTTAAAATTCTCAAAATTTCATGACTTTTTCCGAACAAAGACTGCTCCATTGTAACAATGCTCCAATGTGGTCAAAAAAAGAATTCAAAAAATTCCGTACAATTTATAATATAGTACGTACCGTCCAGCTCCCAAGACTGCTCCATTCTAACAATGCTCCAATCTGGCCGAGAAAGAATTCAAAAAAATCGCCCTAAAACTGGAGCAGTTTTCAAAACTGCTCCAGTTTTTCCCCTTATCATTCTGATATACCCCCCTAATCAAAATAATAACTTCCGAATCTCCGTTTTCCCTAATATGTTTACGCAGGCTCCATTTGCCGTATATTTTTATGCTGGTACGGTATTTGGTAGTAGTAATACTGGAGCAGTTTTCAAAACTGCTCCAGTATGAGATCAAAACTGCTCCAGTATAAGATCAAAACTGCTCCAGTATAAGATCAAAACTGCTCCAATGTATTACAACCCCAAACGCCGGAGGATCGATGAAGATTCGAAGTATAGGCTTTATTATATGCAGTATAATACTATTTAGCTGCTCAGAGGAAAAGTCGGTTACTGAACCGATGGAAACGGTTGAGCAGTTTAAAACCGCGCAGCAGGTGCTACCGGAAGTTATGCGCGGAATCAATATTGGCAATACGCTGGAACCGCCGACGGAAGGCGGATGGAATAACGGTCCACTGCAGGAGTATTATTTCGACGATTACAAAGCTGCCGGGTTTACCTGCGTTCGCGTGCCGATCCGCTGGGAGGAGCACACTCTGGAACAGGCACCATACACAGTAGATGAGTCGTGGATGCAGCGTGTTGAGCAGGTGGTGGACTGGGGGCTGGAGCGTGACCTTTATATTATCATCAATGCGCATCACGATTGGTGGTTAGTGAACAACTATGCTCAGGAAACGGTCAGAAATCGATTTAAGAGTATCTGGACGCAGGTGTCCGAGCGTTTTAAGGATAAATCTCCGCGCTTAATGTTCGAAGTCATAAACGAGCCAAAGGGACTTACCCAGCAAGAGATCAATGAGCTGAATAGTGAGGTTATGACCATTATTCGCGCGACCAACCCGCAGCGTATTATTATCTTCGGCGGACATGAATGGGCAGGTGCCCCACAGCTTCTAACGGTGGACGTGCCGAACGACAACTACGTAATCGGATATTTTCATACCTATGATCCCTGGAATTTTGCTGGCGAAGGCAATGGCGTTTGGGGAAGTCAGGACGATGTTGCCGCAATCAGAAACGTCTTCGAATCTGTGGCTGCCTGGTCTTTAGCGAATAACGTGCCGGCGATGATTAGCGAGTTTGGCGCTATTACAGCTTGTGACTATAATTCCCGCATGTTTTTCTATTCGGTATATGTGGAGCAGGCCCTGCGAAACAATATCGCTTTCCAGGCCTGGGATGATGGCGGTAACTTCGGTATTTACGAACGTGATGACAGAAAGTGGCCGGAGGTGAAAGATATTCTAATCGGCACTTATACAGATGGACCCGCAACACTTCAGGCACTCAACAGAGCCAACTCCAGCATCGGACTAACCTGGCAGAACCGATCATCAAATCAATCGGCCATTCGCATTGAGCGTAAGGACGGGGCAGGGGAGTTTATGTCTATTGCAGTAGTTGCCGCAAATGCCACCGAATATGTCGATGAAGCTTTAGCTAACGGAACTTATGTGTATCGGATTGTTTATGAGCAGAGCAGCGGTGCAGAAAAGTTTTCTTATCCGGTAATGATAGAACGGATATAAAACAAAAGAGCCGCGACATACGCTGTCGCGGCTCTTTTGATACTGCTATATTAACGTGGATTCGTTTACTTCACTAACATCATCTTCTTGGCCAGCTTGGTGGTGCCACCTTTAGCATCTACAGCCTTCAGTTCGTAGATGTAAACACCCGTGGATGCCGGCAGACCATTGTCGCCAAAACCATCCCACTTACGGCTGTAAGCACCTGGTGCCAATTCATCATTCACCAGCTCACGAACCTTCTCACCCAGAACGTTATAGATCGTCAAGGTAACCTTGCTAACATCCTGAATCGCGTTGGAAACGTTGAAGCGAATCGTGGTTTCCGGGTTGAACGGATTCGGATAGTTATCTTCCAGCACATACTCTTCTACGAGAGTCGGATTCGTGTCAGGATCATCATTGGTGCTAACCGGAACCGTTCCGATACCAACAACAATCTTGTGCGGATTCAGTTCGTTGTTTCCGTACTCATCCTGTGCTTCGGTTTTTAGCTCCATTGTTCCGGCGCTGATGCTGTTGAGCGTCACTTCCCACTCGCTATAGTTGTCGCCAATCGGGCTTACTTCCACACCGTTCACCTTAACGGAAACGATGTTGCTATTATCCATTGCTACACCGCGAACGGTAATAGAGGACGTTTGCGGATCCAGCGTCTGACCATTTGCCGGATAAGTAATCACAACTGCCGGCGGAAGCTGGTCGTTGATGTGGATCGGGTTGCTCGGCCATGCTACGTTATCAACAGCAACGCGAACATCTTCCTGGAACTGTGGTTCCATGTTCTGATAATTACGGCCATCGCTGCGATTCTGCTCAGTCGGAATAACGACCGCATCCTGATTGTTACCGAACCAGTCGTGTAGAATCAGCGTCAGGTCGGGATTTTCCTTGGCATTATCATCACCGGAAGCACCATCTTTTCCGTCTTCCATGTTCTTGATAACATAGTTGCGAACGTGAGCAATACAGTCGCGACTACGTGTTTTCTGACCAAGAACCTTGAACGGATAGGAATTTGCCGTATCAGCATATACGTCTTCAAACGTAATCAGACCTTCCGGCTCTTTACGAAGTGAGAACACTTCATTTGTGGTGCGGATCGCAGTGAAACCTTCTATGCGAGCATCCTGAATTTCGCGACCATACATTCCGTATGCGGCATTCCAGAGATACAGGTTCTTAACGTACATGTTACGATGATCCGGACGGAACGCATACCATGTTCCCCAGCTCTTGAAATCTTCGATTACAAAAGGCTCATCAGCATTGGCGTAACCATTACCGAAGTAACCGTATTTTTGAATTCCATGCGACTCGTTGCCCTTGAAACGGAAGTATCCAAACTTCTGGATCTGCACGTTCTGTGCATAGCTTCCGTCCGGCTGCAGAACCGTTCCGTAGATGTCGGACTCAATCTCAAACTGATATCCGTAAGTGTCGCACTCGTTTGCTACATTGTCTATAAAGGAGTTACGGCCATTTGCCCACCAGTATCCGGCACCGTCGTTGTCGTCGTATGCCAGTGCCTGATTCGGCAGCGGATCCGTCTCATAAGCCAGAACAGCCAGGTTGCGCTCGAAGTGGTTATACACTTCTGTTCCGTCTTCCATAAAGTAGCCGTGTCCAAGAGACTTATAGCCAACGTTGTCTTTTACAACCAGGAAGTCGGTTCCGTGAACGGTAACCCAACGATTGTCGGAGTTGTGGATAGAAGCACCCAACACGAATGAACCGCGATTGGTAGACTTCACGATGTGATAGTGGATCGGGTAGCGTGCCAGAACGCCTTCTTTTCCAAGATAAGCAAACTCAGCATAGCTGATGCTTCCCTTACTGCTCCAGTGATACATGGTGTGGCCACGTACGCCATTCGGATTCTTACTTTCAATAACAACGTTACGAGAAAGGTTTGCAACCTCACCGGCGTGCTGTCCGCCTTTCCACACGGGGTGCGGGAAGTCAAGCGGCTGGTCGATGGTAATGCGGTTGCCGTTGATTGCAGTAATAATGCGCTCTTCAGTCTCCTGCATACCATTTCCACGGAAAGAACCGTTGCTTACAATGTTTCCCTGAGGGCGACGACTGCGAGTAACAATAACCTTGTCACCAACATTCCAGTCATTAACCGGCTCGGTCAGTTTAATCTCGGTCTCACCGTCCATTGCGGTTTCGGCCATTTTTACCCAGGTGCGCTTCATCGGAGCACCGTGGATGTCCATGCGACCACCGTGTGCCTGAATGGAAGGATTACAGTCATCGTCCAGGCTGCTGAAGTAGGTTAGTCGAACGCGTGCTTCAATGCCTGCTGGTATCGGATTGTCAAAAGTTCCGATTTCCAGTGCCGGACGAGCGTCCCAGGCTGCTCCGGTCTGACCGATTGAACAGTCCTGATCCGGATCGATGCTTGTACGACTGGAAATAAAGATAGTACCTACATCCAGCTGTGTATTTTGAGTGCGGGAGAATTCCAGCGTTCCGCGCACGTGAATTAGTCGAATCTCATCGCTGGATATTTTGTCGTAAAGAACAACGTGGCCGCTATCGACCAAAACATTGTCTCCCTGGCCGGGAACGTTTCCGCCGTCCCAGGTGCTGCCATCGGACCAGCTTCCACTTTTTACGCTTTTAATATCGTCTGCCATTGCAAACATGCTGAAAAATGTGATAATAATGCACACAGTTTTGAGCATCATGCTCGTACGCCGGACAGAGGGGTTATGCCCTTTGCGTTGTTCGTATCGGTTACTCAAGTCCCTCATTTCGATACTCCTTGCCTTTTCAGTTATTGCCATTAGTCGTTTTAGAGTATTCTGGTTCTGGGTTTCTTTGATTAATGAATACATTTAGTCATCCTTGCAATTCGTCCATGTAAATAGTCGACGGCCTGTCATTGAGCAATAGGCGTGCCATGTTTTAGGGAAATCTTGTTGAGAGCGGTGTACAGCGGAATGCGTCCTATATATAGCACATTTTTCTTTTTGAAATGTGACTGACTGCAAAGTGATGTGGCTATTTTTTGCACAGATTTAGCTGAAATGCTAGAAAAGTCGTATAAAAACGACAAATGAGCGATATCTGAGCGTTTATGTATCGTAAAGCCAATGCAGAAAATTCCGATACTTACTACGTGCAAGACATCACATTGTAATTCTGAGAATTGAAAATATTTGAGGCCTTTGGGAGCATTTCTGACCATATTGGGCTGCACCATTCGTCAACTGATCAAACTACCATATATCGAGAGAAAAGGATGAACTTCCATGAAGAAGATTATTAACGTCGTTGGGGCGAGACCCAATTTTATGAAGATCGGACCGATCCAGCGGGAGATGGCAAAATATCCTGATGAAATACAGCCGATGCTGCTGCATACCGGCCAGCATTATGATGAGAAAATGAGTAAGCTTTTTTTTGAAGACCTTGAATTGCCGCAACCGGATATATATCTCGGTGTAGGATCAGGTTCCCATGCTCAGCAGACAGCAAAGATTATGACCGACTTTGAAAAAGTTTGCCTGGAACACGAGCCGGATATGGTGCTGGTCGTCGGTGACGTGAACTCTACCGTAGCCTGTAGCCTGGTAGCCTCAAAGCTGCACATTCCCGTTATCCACGTAGAGGCCGGCCTGCGAAGCAATGACCGTAAGATGCCTGAAGAATTGAATCGCCTGGTTACGGACGTGCTCTCCGATCATCTTTTTGTAACCGAGAAGAGCGGTATCGAAAATCTGAAGAACGAAGGCATTGATGATTCCAAGGTTCACTTTGTTGGCAACGTGATGATCGATTCACTTGCCTATAATATGAAAAAGGCTGATGAGTCAACGATACTTAATCAGCTGGAGCTGGAAAGCGGCAACTATGTCCTGGTAACGCTGCACCGTCCATCTAATGTAGATGATCCGGAAAACTTCATGAAGATCATTCGCGCCTTCGAGGAAGTGCCGAAAGAACTGCCCATCGTATTTCCGATGCACCCGCGCACTGCTAACAATATTAAGAAGTTTGGCCTGGAAGACCGCGTAGCGGCACTGTCCAACCTAAAGCAGCTATCTCCAATCGGCTATCTGGACTTTATGCAGCTGACCCGAAACTGCAAATTTGTAATGACGGACTCAGGCGGTATCCAGGAAGAAACCACCTATCTGGGCATTCCCTGCATTACTCTGCGTGAAAATACCGAGCGTCCGATTACTGCTGAAGTGGGCACCAACGAGATTGTCGGCACAAATATGGATCTGATTCTGGAATGCCTGCAAAGAGTGCTTTCCGGGAACTGGAAAAAAGGTGAAGTGCCGGAGCTGTGGGACGGTAAGGCAGCAGAACGTATTGTGGACGTACTGCGTAAACTGTAAACATAACCGAATGGGATTTTACAATGGACGTGCTGAAATACGCATCTAAGCTGAGTAAAATGAGTTCACATGAGATATCCTTTCGCCTTAAGCAGAAAGCACGCAATACTGTGGAAACGCTGCGCTGGAAGCAACAGGGCAAGCAGGATATGTTTATACCCTCGCACATAACGCGTTGGAATACCTCTGCACATAGTTTCCCAGCCAAGGATCTGAAGTTTTTCGGCTTTGAAGGAAAGGCAGATGAGTTACGTGGACTTTATGGAAAGCATTTTCCAAAGCGAAAGGAAGAGGCGCTTGCGGCGGCAGAAAAGCTGATGAACCAACAGTTTACCCTGCTTGGCCTGGATGTTACGCTGGAAGGTGATATTCAGTGGAACCGCAATCCGCAGACCGGCACGGACTATCCCATGCAGCACCATGTTATGATGGACACCTTCAATACGGAGAAGTATGGCGATGTAAAGTTTGTATGGGAACTGAATCGCCATCAGTTCTTTATTGAGTTAGCCAAAGGCTATTTTCTAAGCGGTGATGAACGCTATGCTGAAAAACTTTGGAGCTGGCTGGAAAGTTGGTTTCAACAAAATCCCCATAAAATAGGTATCAACCATACGTCTGTGTTGGAACATGCCGTGCGCATCTATGCCTGGATCTGGAGCTATTACTTTACTGCAGAATCGCCAATCTGGACAAAAGGACGCAAGGATATGCTGGCAAAGAACCTGCTACTGCAGGGTGAAATGATTGAAGAAAACCTGTCGTTTTATTACAGCCCGTACAACCACCTTATTGGTGAACTGGCAGCACTGGCCTTCCTGGGCACCGTATATGCAAATTCCGAACGTATGATCTCCTGGCGGGATAACTACTGGGAAGAAATGGAACGCCAGATCGAAAAGCAGTATCACGGCGACGGATTCACCGTAGAGCAAGCTACGTATTATCATCACTTTACAACCGGTTTCTATGTGCAGCTGGCGCTGCTTCGTAAACAGAACGGACTGGCAGTTTCCGATCGTGCCTGGAAGCAAATTGAGCAGGCATTGGACTTCCCGATGCGATTCACGCGCCCTGATGGACAGTTGCCGATGTTAGGAGATATCGACAGTGCCCGCTCCGTTTATTTCTATCAGCCCAAGCCAATGTGGGACCTACGCCCATTCCAGGCACTGGGAGCCGTAATGTTTCAGCGCAAAGACATGCGCTATGTTGCTGCAGAACCAGCCGAAGAACTGCTTTGGCTGATGGGTGAAGATGGATTGAATGCATTCGATAAAATGGACAGCAAAGCCCCGTCGGCAATATCCGAAGCTCTGCCGGAAAGCGGCTACTACCTTATGCGCGACGGATGGGAAAAAGACAGCAGTTACTGCTGTTTTGACTGTGGTCAGATTGCGCATGGCGTCTTTAAAGATGAAACGCCTTCCGCAGCTCATGGACACGGCGATATTCTCTCTTTTGAGTTAACCGTTGCCGGTAAACCACTGGTGATTGATCCCGGATTTTATACGTATTTCGGTCCACTGGAATGGCATCGCTATTTTCGTTCCACGCGTGGACATAATAGCATTGAAATTAACGGTTCCGGCCAGGCCGTCCATGAAGGCCGCATCGGCTGGTCTCATGTTTCTTCGCCGACAGTTTTACACTGGGCAAGTGGTGACCAAACCGACTTCGCTGCCGGTGAAATCGACCGTTTTGCCAAGCTGAATATGCCGGTAAAGCAGCAGAGATTTGTTGTGTTTCGCAAAAATAACTATGCCCTGGTAATTGATCGGTTAATCGGTGGAGGAGAATCGGTCGATATAGAGTCGTCCTTTCATTTCCCCCCGGGAGAATTGGCAATTGACGGTAAGCAGATAAGCTTTAATCAACAGCTGTGTGCAATCGCAGAAGGTGCATCCGACATCAGTCTGGAAACCGCCATGGGAGGTGCCGGGCCGGATGAGGGCTGGATGGCCGAGGGATACGGTAGCAAAACCCCGGCACCGGTGCTGCGAGTCACAGCAAAGAGCAGCCTACCGACCTATCTTGCGATGGCCTTTCCGCTTAAGGCGGCTAAGACAGGAGATTTTACGGTTGAAAGTCGCCTGGAAGATGGTGTTCAGGTGTTTGATATTTCAGCCGGAGAAACCAAAGAGCGTGTTAGGTTAAATGCAGCTCAACAACGTATTAAAATTGGTGGGAATTTTGAAACCGATGCCCTCTGTATTATCGAACCCTTGAATCCTCAAGAAAATGAAATGCAGTTAGTTAAGGTGCGTCACCTAGAACACGAAGGGGCGACTGTAGATTTAGCGATTCCTGACAAGGTATCAGGCGATCTAAATATCCATCTCAATGATTCTGGTAAACCGGAAGTGACGGTTTGGAAACGCTAGCGTAGGACTGACACCACACGCTGATTCTCCCTTTACCGGAAAAGATTAATACCCAAAGCACAACGTGCCTGTTGCGGCACCTGGGTTCGATACGAATACGAAAATTTCTTCACTACGGATCGAAACCATACGATAATGAAGAACTTAGAGGCTGTGCGGGTAAAATGAGAAGCCGACAATGAGAAATTCACGGTCCGGTTACTCTCTGAATATATAGCATACCGCAGTTTCTCGGTGGGATTGCAGGTTAATCTTTTCTACGGAGATTAGTATCCGAATCGCAACGTTCCATAACGATTTTACGGAAGTAACATGGCAACAGAGCAAATGAGTCGAAACGGAAGCCGTAAAAAAATTCTTGAAATTAGTTCTTATCCGCCACCTCGTGCAGGGTGGGGAGTACGCGTATCTTTTGTTAAGGATGCGTTGATCGAGGACGGACATGCCTGCGAGGTGATCAATATCGCCCCGGAAAGCAGGATGATTCCGAGTCCGGAATATCTGACCTCTATGAATGGTCTGGATTACTGCATGAAAGTGTTGAAGAAGAGTCTGGCCGGGTATCGTGTACACATGCACCTGAACGGGAACTCTCCGAAAGGATTTATACTTACACTGCTTGCGGGAACGATAAACCTGCTTACCTTTAAGCGACCGGTTCTTACCGTTCATGCCGGACCTTATCAGATTTATTTTCCCAAAGAGCGCGCACCACACCTGATCCCAATGTTCAAATACATTTTCGGTACCGCCCGTAAGATTATCTGCAACAGCGATGCGGTTAAAGAAAAAATTGTAGAATACGGTATCAAACCGGATAAAATTGTTCCCATTCAGGCGTTCAGCGTTCAGTATCTCCAATATGAAAAACCTGAATTAAAGCCCGATCTGCAGGAGTTTATCGATTCGCACGATGTGCTAATCAGTTCATATGTATTTTTTCGCCCGGAATTTTTTATCGACAGCATGGTAAAAGCCATAGCTGAACTGAAGAAGAGCTATCCGAAAATCGGTCTGATGATTCTGGGTTCGCATGATAATTCCGAGGATATACGCAAGCTGGTTACGGAACTGGATCTTGATGACAACGTCTATTTCGCCGGTGATCTGGACCACGATACTTTCCTAACGCTGGTCGCAACTGCACAAATCTTTCTACGCACTCCAATACGTGACGGTATCTGCTCTTCAGTTCTGGAAGCGCTGGCTCTTGGGATACCAGTGGTTGCAAGTGAAAATAACCGCCGTCCGGAAAGCGTTATAACCTATGATCATGAGGACGTATCCGACATGGTTCGCGCCGTTCGCGATACAATTGAAAATCTTGATGAAGCAAAACAGCGCATTGTAAAGCCGGTAATACGAGATACGGTTGCCGACGAAGTCGCTGTATTGGTGGAGGCTTAAATGTCGAGTTCAAACGGTAAGTTAAAAGTACTTTTTCTGTCGCAGCGATTCCTTTTTCCCATGGATACCGGCGGTAAAATCCGTACTGGTAAAATCCTTGAGCAGCTGAAGGATATGGTATCTCTCACGGTGATCAGCAATGTAGAATCGCCGAAGGATGACCAGTATATGGACGATATGAAGGCGCTCTGCGATAAGTTTATTCCCGTTCCATGGAAAGAGATGGAGCGGTATAACTTGAAGTTTTATATGAAGATAGCGGCACAGTCATTTTCAAAATATCCGATTTCTGTTCTGAACGATTATTCCAAATCTCTGGAAGAAGCGGTTATCAAAGAGCTGAAGAATGAAAGCTATGACCTCGCTATCTGCGACTTTTTGCAGTCCACGCTGAATTTTCAGCATGTGCAGAATATCCGCACGCTGCTATTTCAGCATAATGTAGAGGCCACGATTACGCTAAGGCATCTTGAGAAGGCAAAGGATCCGGTCTCAAAAGTATTTTGGTCGCTTCAGCATCGCCGTATGATGCGTCATGAAAAAGAGATGTGCAATAAATTTGACGGAACGATTGCCGTTTCTGAAAAAGACCGTGAGCGCATGGAAGAGTGGTTTGGAGCCAATAGCGTTTACGATATACCAACCGGTGTGGATACAGACTATTATCAGCCCTCGCCGGAGGTTGAGGAAAAAAAGCAGCTTGTATTTACCGGTTCCATGGATTGGCTGCCCAATGAAGATGCGATGATCTACTTTGTGGAGCAGATCTTTCCGCTGATTAAAGAGGAAGAACCGGATACCAAACTGGTGATAGTCGGTCGCCGTCCTACGCCATCCTTGTTGAAACTCACTGAAGGGCGAGATGATATCGAGACCACGGGATGGGTAGATGATACGCGGCCTTACATGGCAGAAAGTTCGGTTTTCATCGTACCTATTCGCATTGGTGGTGGAACCCGCATGAAAATTTATGAAGCCCTGGCCATGGGCAAAGCTATGGTCTCTACTTCCGTTGGGGCAGAAGGGCTACCGCTAAATCATGGCGAGCAGATTATGTTTGCTGATGAAGAGAAGGAATTTGCCAAGCATACCGTTGAATTACTGCGGAATGCCGACCTGCGCAAGAAAATGGGTGAAACGGCACGTGATTATGTGTATACGAACTTCCGCTGGGAAAAAGTGGCAGAGGTGTTCACAGGGATTTGTGAAGACGTAGCGAATGGAAATAAATAACAAATAAATATCAACACTAAATTTTATCTCGGAGGGTAAGACCTTGAGAATTGCTGTTTTTGGATTAGGGTACGTTGGCTGTATTTCAGCTGCAAGTTTTGCTAAAGAAGGAAATCAGATTATCGGTGTGGATGTTTCACAGGACAAAGTGGATATCATCAATGCCGGAAAGAGCCCCATCGTAGAGCCGGGACTCGAAGAGGGAATTGCCTCTGCAGTTGCCAGTGGCGCACTGCGTGCAACCACTTCCTGCGAGGAAGCGATTGCGAATACCGATATCTCGCTGGTATGCGTTGGAACACCGAGCGCCCGTAACGGCAGCGTAAAGCTGGACTATATTTACCGCGTGGCAGAGCAGATCGGTGATGCACTGAAAAACGTTGATCATTACCACGTCTTTGTTATCCGCAGCACTGTGTTGCCCGGAACCCATGAGCGTTGTGTGAAAATTATCGCCGAGCAGTCCGGAAAGAAGCCGGGAGAAGGCTTTGGTGTTTGCTCCAATCCGGAATTCCTGCGTGAAGGTAGCGCTCTGAAAGATTTCTATTCTCCTCCATATACCATTATTGGTGAGATGGACGAGCGTAGTGGTGATTATTTGGCCGAAATCTACAAGCCGATTGATGCACCGCTGATTCGCACTGAAGTAAAGGTTGCCGAAACGGTTAAATACGCCAACAACGTTTGGCACGCTGTGAAGGTGGCTTTTGGAAACGAAATGGGCACCCTCTGTAAGCGTGAAGGTATCGACAGTCATAAGCTGATGGAAATCTTCTGCATGGATACCAAGCTGAACCTGTCTCCATACTATCTGAAGCCGGGATTTGCCTTCGGTGGTTCCTGCTTGCCGAAAGACGTACGCGCCATTACCTACCGCGCCAAGGATCGCGACCTCGATTTACCGCTGTTGAACTCTGTTATGGAGAGTAATGAAGTGCACGTTGAGCGTTCAGCTCAGCTGGTAATGGATCAGGGTAAAAAGAAAATCGGTATCCTCGGACTCAGCTTTAAAGCCAATACCGACGACCTGCGTGAAAGCCCGATGGTAGATGTGGTCGAAACCCTTATCGGTAAGGGATATGATATCAAAATTTACGACCGCAACGTGCAGTTAGCAAAGCTGTTCGGTGCCAATAAGGAATATATCAACGATAAGATTCCGCACATCTCCGGTCTGATGGTGGATAGCATGGAAGAAGTGCTGAATCACGCTGAGGTTGTGGTTATTGGTAACAATAGCAAGGAATTCGATGAGAAGCTGGAATCCCATAAAGGTGAATTCAAGATTGTCGACTTCGTGCGCATGGCCCGTGATACCGAGAAGTATCCGAGTGATTACGAAGGCCTTTGCTGGTAAAAACAGTTCAGAGTTCAAAGTTCTGGGTTCAATGTTAGCTGAATCCGGGGCTTCAAACGAATATTTAAAGAAATTGGGCCCTGAACCTTCGCCTTGGATGATTCCCCTCGGCTACGCTCGGGGAACGGTATTTTTGAACTTAGAACCTAGAACCTAGAACCTTTTTTAATTGGATAAACAATCGTGGAAATATTTGTCTACATATTCTGGATCAGCGTTTTTTTGCTGGTATATCCATACCTGATCTACCCACCGTTGTTGATGGTGCTGACGCGCCTCTTCGGTGGCAAGGAAGCCGTTGCTGAAGATCCGAAGGAGTGGCCGAACGTCTCATTTATTATTTCCGCCTATAACGAAGAAGCCGTTATACAGGAGAAAATCGAAAACACGCTTTCACTCGACTATCCGGAAGGCAAGCTGGACATTATCGTTATCTCCGATGCCAGCAGCGACCGCACGGACGAGATTGTTAACGAAATGGCTGACAAGCACGGTAATATCAAGCTGGTGCGCCAGGAAGAGCGCAAAGGCAAGTCTGCCGGTCTCAATCACGGTATTAAAGAAACCACCGGCGACGTGATCGTCTTTTCAGACGCCAACGCAATGTTTAATAATGATGCTATTAAAGAACTGACCCGCTATTTCAGCAATCCGGATATCGGCTACGTCATCGGCGCAGCGCTGTATAATGAAAATAAAGACAGCGAGGCAACCGAGAGTGAGGGGCTCTACTGGAAGTTTGAGCTTTTTGTAAAGGAGCTCGAGTCCAAATTTTACTCAGTTGTTGGTGGTGACGGAGCCATTTATGCCACGCGTAAGGGGCTTTTTTGGGATCTGAAGGATGATGATATAAACGATTTCGTTAATCCTCTACAGATCGTTTCGAAGGGCTATCGCGGGATTATCAACCCAAAGGCCATTTGTTATGAGGACGCTGCGGAAAACTTTGACAAAGAGTTCGGTCGCAAGCGTCGCATTGTGAATCGATCCTGGCGTGCCGTAACGCGATATCTCAGCTGGTTTAGTCCGATTCAGCACTTCAAATTTCTCTTTGAGCTATTCTCGCATAAGGTTATTCGCTGGTATAGCCTGCTGATTATGGTGATCACGTTACTAAGCAACGTGGCAATTCTGTTAATCCAACCGACACCGCTTTACGTTGTAACGCTGCTCGGACAAATTGCATTCATCATTACCGCACTTATCGGTGCAAATCTGGATGCGCGAAATAAGCCGATGCCGAAGCTCGTTTATTTACCCTACTATTTTTGTTTTGTAAACCTGGCCGGAATTTTGGGAATTATCGATCAGTTCCGTGGTATCAGACATGCCACCTGGGAACACGTGAGGGAAACACAGTAGCCGTTACCGGCCAAACCTGGAGACATAGAAACTATGTGTGGAATTGTTGGAATTTACAATTTTGATAAAAGCAAGACCGTTCAGCAGGCGCATCTGAAAACAATGGCCGATCATATGGAGCATCGTGGTCCGGATGATCATGGTTATCACATTACCGAGAATGTCGGAATCGGTATGCGCCGTCTGAGTATTATCGACCTCGGTGGTGGACACCAGCCGATATATACGCAGGACAAAAAGAAGGTGATCGTATTCAATGGTGAGGTTTATAATTACGGTGATCACCGACCGGAGCTGGAGAAAATCGGTCATAAGTTCGATACCCATTCCGATACCGAGGTTGTGCTGCATCTTTATGAAGAACACGGCATCGACTTTCTGGAAAAACTGAATGGAATGTTCGGTTTAGCCATCTGGAATGAGGATGAAAAAGAGCTGGTTATTGCTCGCGATCGTATCGGTATTAAGCCGGTCTACTACTATCGCGATGGTGAAAAGATCATTTTTGCATCGGAAATCAAGTCGATACTTGCACTGCCTTTTATTAAAGCTGAACTGGACCTGCACGGACTTGGAACGTTCCTGAAATATGGCTTTACTCCCGCTCCACACTCTATGTTCAAAAATATCCATAAAATCCCTCCTGCCCATTTCATGCGCATCAGAGGAAATGATGTCGAGATAAAGCGTTACTGGGAACTCGATTATATGCCCAAACACAGCGGCAGCGAAGACGAAATCGGTGCTGAACTATACGATCTGCTGAAAGACGCAGTGCGCTATCGCATGATTGCCGACGTGCCGCTTGGAGCATTCCTGAGTGGTGGTATGGATTCCAGTGGAATAGTGCACCTGATGTCTGAACTCGGTAGTACGTCTACCAGCACATATAGCATCGGCTTTGGAAAGGGCTTTGAGTTTTATAATGAGCTGGATTCAGCCGGGCAATTTGCAAAAGATTACTCAACGGATCACCATGAGATTTTGGTTGAGCCGGATGTCGCAGATCTCTTCCCGAAGCTGATTCACTCCCTGGATGAACCGCTTGCGGATTCCTCCTTTGTGGTTACCTATCTGGTATCAAAGCTGGCACGCCAGTCTTCCACGGTAATTCTTTCCGGGGTTGGAGGCGATGAGCTTTTTGGTGGATATCGGCGCTATCTGAACGTGCAGATGAATAAGTATGTGAAGATGATCCCGCTCTGGGCACGCAAGCACATTATTAAACGTGCCTTGAACGCTGTCCCGATCGATAGAAATAATACCATACTGAACTATTTCCGTCTTGCAAAGGCATACATTAATTCCGCTGAGCTGGAATTACAGCAGCAGTATGGTTCCTATACCTCGATTTTTAATGACGACTTTCAGCGTCAGTTGACTTTGGAAGAGCAGAATATTCCGGATTACTATGAGAAGTATTTTGATGAATGCAACTCTCCACACTTGCTTGATAAGATCATGTATTATGATCTGAAAACATCTCTACCGGAACAGCTGTTAATGCTAACCGATAAAATGACGATGGCAACCTCGCTGGAAGCCCGCGTGCCTTTTCTCGATCATCGTATGGTTGAGTTTGCAGCCCGTATACCGAATGATCTAAAGCTGAAAGGCTTTAAGTTGCGTCATATCCAGAAGCATATTTTTGAAGGTAAGCTGCCGGATTATGTACTGCATAAGAAGAAAAAGGGCTTTGGCGCGCCGGTTGGCAGTTGGATTCGTGAGGAATTGAAAGAAATGACCTTCGATCTGCTTAGCGAATCGAACCTGAAGAAGCAGGGCGTATTTAATCCGCAGACCGTTCAGACGATCCTGGACGACCATTTTAATATGCGCGAAGATTACAGCGACCATTTACTGTCCCTGATTTCGTTCCAGATTTGGTATGAGCAGTATTTAGCCTAAAGGCAGAACACAGAACACAGATCGCTTCGCTGTCAGAAGTCAGACAACTGAGCGGGTGAGTGGGCGAAGGGGAGATCGGGAGAAAAGAATTAATAAACGGTAGATAAAAAATGGCAATTAACAGACGGCAGTGTTTGTTAGAAACAGGCAGATACGTTTTACCTCTAATTTAACACCTTTGCCTTTTCACGTTTCACTTCTGTAAATTGCCCGATGCCCGATGCCCGATGCCCGATGCCCGATGTCCAGCTAGCGTCTCCATAAGCTCTACATGACAAATACGATTCACGATTCACGTTTTAAAATGAAAATAGCAGCTTTTACAATACTCACATTATTCAATATCTGGCTGATATGGAAGTATCAGCAGGATAATACCTTTTTGCTAAAGTATACCAAAGGTGTGGTTGAACCGGATGACACGCGCAGCGAGAAAGCCGTTAAATTGCTGACGCATATTCGGCAGAACCTGCGCACCAAGCGCTGTCCGGATTCTTTTTTGCTGCCTATTTTCCGCTTTCTGCGACCTACACCTCGTCAAATTGCCGAGAGTCAGGGCGACTGTGCCGATAAATCACGTTTGCTGATTACACTTCTACGGCTGCACGAGGTACCGGCATCCAAGGTAGCGCTGCATGATGCCGAAGGCATATCACGGCATGCGGTTGTAGAGGCAGAAATAGAGAACAATGGCAAAATGGTAATGGATGCGGTCTACGGCCTTTATTTCCCCGCAGACAATGGATACCACCATTCGCGCGATATTCAAAAGGATGAAAACATACTGAGGAATCGAGTGGCTCAACTTGTGGAACTCGGTGAAGATCAGCTACGTCCACCGCTTGAGCGCTATCCCTATCATAAATACACCTATATTAACCCGCGCAGCATCAACTGGGAAAAATCATTTATTACCAGGACAATCTACTCGGTGTTGCGTATCTTTATGGGAGATAGGGTCGATAACATAGAACGGCCGTTCTTTGTGGAGCGTCCTGCGCTGATGCTGTTGATTGTTAGTCTGTTTGCGCAGGCGGGAATTGCTCTTACCTGGCTACCGGTTTTATTGAGGTAGGGAGTAAAACGCGAAAAGTGAAACGTGAATCGGCATTCGTGAGATGATTTTAAATTGATCTTGTTACGGCCCCGATGCGTCGGTACTCGAGGTGCTCAATAGCCCTCTTCTTCGGCTACGCTCAGAGAGCGGGCTTAAGCGTTCCCCGAGCGAAGCCGAGGGGAAAGCAGATAAAATAAGCGCTAATTATAGTTAATCCTTGATTCGTATTAATAGAAATAATCTAATTCTCTATTGGATATTATGAATAAACAAGCAATCTCTCTCTTCGTAAAACGAGTTTTTCTGAACTGCGGCGTGTACGGCTTTTTTCGTAACTGCTTTCCCAATAAAAAAGTATCCATTCTGCGTTACCATGCAGTAGTGCCGGACTCGGAGAATTATTACACCTCCCATGCGATTTCGCTCTCTCCGGAGGAATTCGAAAAGCACGTTCGTTATTTTGCCCGCAAATACAATGTTGTCTCGCTGGATGAAATCATCGATCATTTTAAGGATAAAAAGCCATTGCCGAAGAACAGCGTGGCCTTCACCTTTGACGATGGCTATCTGGATAATCTGCTGGCAGCTAAAATTCTACACAAATATGGAGCCCATGGTACGTTTTTTATTGTTACTGAGGCAATAGGACGTGAATCGCTGCTGTGGTTGTCGGAAGTGACGTATTTGCTGCTTAAAACGGAAATAGGCTCACTGTCGATTAATGCTGCCGGTAGTGCGGACACCCTGCCGTTGGGGAATAATCGGGAACGATGGAAGGCAATCCGCCATTTGGTAAAGCTGATTAAGTCGAACAACCGGGACGTGCGCCAGGAGGTGCGCAAACAATTGCTTGATCAGGTTGGCACACCTGAACTGTTGAAAGACGTAAAGGATCTGATGCTTACCTGGGATCAGGTAAAAGAAATGGTTGATATGGGCATGATTATCGGATCACATACCCTTAGCCATCTGAACCTGCCCAATGCCGATCCGGATGATGCGGTAAAAGAGATTAGTGAGGCTAAAACGGTTATAGAAGATCGTCTTGGCAAGCCCGCCCGACATTTTTCGTATCCGAATAGTGGCCCTTATGCCTATTTTGATGAACGTATTCGCCAGTATGTCGTGGATGCAGGCTACGATAGTTCCTGCACGTCGAATAACGGTTTCGTCGATGCGGAGAGCGATGCTTTTGCTCTGGAGCGCGTACGCACCGTACCGGAGCTTGAAGAAACCGTCCACGATATGGAGTGGTCACGGGTTTTAGGTGGATAAGTTCGCATAGTTTTTTGTTCCAATAATAGCGGTAATTTCGTACGTTCAGAAATGAACCGAACGGCTTTGCTCTCATTCCTCAAGCTCTCGCTGCCTTTCCTGCTCTCTGCTTTTTTTCTTTGGCTGGCGTTTCGTGAAATTCAAATTGCCGAGCTATGGGATTCACTTCGCTCGGCATCCCCCCTTACAATTTTATTGGCCTCGGCATTGGCAATAATCGCAATTCTATTAAGGGCCTGGCGCTGGCAAATACTGCTGGAACCCTTAAAGCCGCTTCCTTTCAAAAGAGTATATCCGATAACCATGATTGGTTTTATGGCCAATAATTTGCTCCCTGCTCACGCCGGAGAGGTAGTTAGGGCTTACCTGATTGCACGGGAGGAAAATCTTAGCGGTATGGCGGCCCTCGCAACAGTTGGTTTGGAAAGAATTCTCGATCTGGTTGCTCTGGTGAGTATCCTCGCATTCGTGATGATTTCCGTTGAGCTGCCGGATTGGCTACGCTTCAGCGCACTTGCGTTGGGAGTTGCTGCATGGCTAATACTGGGGATATTGTATTTCACGTCTGATGCGGATTCTCCTTTACGGAGGATGCTGTTTCGTCTAATACGTCTTATGCCTGGTAAGCTGCAGGATTTTGCCGCCGACAAGCTCAATTCCATAATCGAAGGAGTGCATATTATCCGCAGCGGCCCAAAGCTGATGCGATTGATAGCGATGTCGATTCTGGTATGGTTACAGCTGGCGTTTACGATTTGGGTGGTGCTAATCGGCTATCCTCTCGACCCGGCACTTTCCGAATATCTTATGCCGTCTTTAACGGCGGTTCTTCTGGTTGCCTTTGCAGCAGCGATACCATCATCACCCGGTTATGTCGGTGTTACGCAGATTGCGTTTGTATATGCGCTGGAGCCATTTGGAGTGAATGCAGCTCAGGCTGTCGGAGTGTCGGTGATTTATCATATGACGCAATACTTCCCGATTACACTTACCGGTATCTGGTATTTACTCCGGCAGGGCTTTACCTTTAAAACACTACAGGAAGCGCGTTCGGAATCAAAGAAATAAACGGGAATAGAGCGTTTTATGTAAAAGCTGTAGGTAAATTATTGAAGAAAAACACGATTAATTCTTAATAAATTATGCATTTATGCCTATAATCCAGCCAATACACAAAAAAATGACCTTTTTTTCTTAATTGTTTGACAAGCCTGAAAAAGTTTATTATTATAGGCGAATTTGTACGTTCGATACCCTCGAACAGCGGATCTCACAGAAAAAATAAGTCCTCGGAGGGCAGCATGCGGTCGGAACTTGTACTGGAAAACGGCGAGACGTTCAGCGGTGCAGCTTTTGGATGGGATGGCTCAGTCGCCGGAGAAGTGGTATTCAATACCGGTATGGTCGGCTATCCTGAAACACTAACCGATCCATCTTATCGCGGACAAATCCTGGTGCTTACTTACCCGCTGGTGGGAAATTATGGTGTGCCGCAACAGAGTAGCACCGAGATCGAGCAGCTTGCCGATTTTTTTGAATCCAACCGTATCCACATTTCCGCTCTTATTGTTTCCGAATACAGTGAAGAATACAGCCATTGGGCAGGAGAAACATCTCTTAGCGAGTGGCTGAAGGAATATCGCATACCGGCAATCTCAGGAGTCGATACCCGTAAACTGACCCAGATTTTGCGAACCAGAGGTTCGATGCTTGGTAAAGTTGTAAGCGGTGAGGAAAACGTATCGTTTCAGGATCCGAATGAGCGCAATCTCGTCTCTGAAGTCTCCATCTCGGAGCCGATTGAAATCGGCAAGGGTAAGAAAAAGGTTGTGGTGATAGATTGCGGCTGCAAGAATAATATTGTTCGCTCCTTGCTAAAGCGGAAGGTCGCCGTTAAAGTGGTTCCCTGGGATCATCCGGTGCATAAGGAAACCTGCGATGGTGTAATTATATCCAATGGTCCGGGAGATCCTTTACAATGCGAGGAGACGATTAAAACACTGGAAAAGCTTTATAAGAAGAAAACGCCGATTTTTGGAATTTGCCTCGGTAGCCAATTAATGGCGCTTGCAGCTGGAGCAAAAACGTATAAGCTGAAATATGGTCATCGCAGCCAGAATCAGCCCTGCGTAATGGTACAGTCTAAGCGCTGCTTTATTACGTCGCAAAATCACGGTTATGCCGTTGAAGAAAAATCCTTACCGTCATCCTGGGAACCGTGGTTCTTCAACGCAAACGATGGAACGAATGAAGGCATAAGACATATTAAGAAACCGTTCATGGGAGTGCAGTTTCACCCTGAAGCGCATCCCGGACCGGTGGATACAAATTTTCTGTTTGACGATTTTGTAAACATGTTATAAGCCGGCCTTTTTATTAATGCCGGCTTTTTATTTGAAAGGCCCTACTCGATATGTCCGCATACAAAAAAGTGATTATCCTTGGAAGTGCCGCGCTCAAGATTGGCGAAGCAGGTGAGTTCGACTATTCCGGATCACAAGCCATTAAGGCATTGAAGGAAGAAAATATTTCCACCGTTTTAATTAATCCGAATATTGCTACGATCCAAACCTCCGATCATCTGGCCGACAAAATCTACTATCTTCCCGTGAATCCATATTTTGTTGAGAAGGTGATAGCCCGGGAAAAGCCGGACGGAATTTTCCTGGCCTTTGGTGGCCAAACAGCACTGAACTGCGGACTGGAACTATGGAAAAACGGGGTCTTTGAAAAATATAATGTCGAGGTTCTCGGTACGCCGGTATCGGTGATCGAGAGTACTGAAGACCGCGCCCTCTTCGCGAAGAAACTTGCACAGATAGACGTAGCCGTTCCGCATAGCATAGCCGCGCATAACAAAAAAGAAGCGGTAAAAATTGCCGAATCGATGGGGTATCCGGTAATGATCCGCATCGCCTTTGCGCTTGGTGGACTCGGATCGGGAATTTGTACCAGTCGAGAAGAGGTAGAAGAACTGGCGGAGAAAGCCTTTGCTCATACCAATCAGATTTTGGTAGAAGAGTATCTCAAGGGCTGGAAAGAAATCGAATACGAGGTCGTGCGCGACAAATATGATAACTGTATTACCGTCTGTAATATGGAAAACTTTGACCCTATGGGGATCCACACCGGTGAAAGTATTGTGGTCGCTCCGAGCCAAACACTGAATAATTCAGAATACCACTTGCTGAGGGAAACAGCGATAAAAGTGATTCGGCATTTGGGAGTGATTGGAGAGTGCAATATTCAGTATGCATTGGATCCGCATTCCGAGCAGTTCCGGGTTATTGAGGTAAACGCCCGGCTCTCCAGAAGCAGTGCTCTCGCTTCAAAGGCTACCGGTTATCCTCTTGCCTTTGTCGCAGCCAAGCTGGCGCTCGGATATGGCCTGGTTGATATTAAGAACAAAATTACCCAGACAACAATGGCCTGTTTCGAGCCGGCGCTGGATTATGTGGTGATCAAAATTCCACGCTGGGACCTTAAAAAATTTGACAAAGTGTCCAATCGCCTCGGTTCTGCAATGAAGTCTGTTGGCGAGGTTATGGGGATCGGAAGAAGTTTTGAGGAGGCGCTTCAAAAGGCCCTTCGAATGCTGGAAATCGGCGTGAACGGGTTGGTCTGTAACGACCGAATGCGCTTCAAGAATGTAAAGGACGTGCTGAAAAACCCAACGGATGAGCGGGTTTTTGCCATTGCAACGGCTATGCAGGAAGGGGTGGATGTCGAGAAAATACATGAATTTACGCATATCGACCGCTGGTTCCTGTATAAAATTAAACATATTGTGGATGTTGCTACTCAACTTGGTCGATACAGTGGCGGTGTATGTCCTCGAGGCATTCTACATGAAGCAAAGAAGTCCGGTTTCTCGGACCGGCAAATAGCCCATTTGCTGGAACTTCCGGAGACGGATGTTCGTGCCCTGCGTAGTAATTACGATATCCAGCCGGTAGTAAAACAAATTGACACCCTGGCTGCGGAGTATCCGGCTCGGAGTAACTTTCTTTATCTCACCTACCATGGCGATGCGAATGATGTGGAGGCTCACGGCAATAAATCTGTGATGGTGCTGGGCTCCGGTGTTTATCGAATCGGTAGCTCGGTAGAATTTGACTGGTGCTGCGTAAATGCTGTAATGGCCTTAAAGAGTATGGGCTACAATACCATCATGGTGAACTACAATCCGGAAACGGTGAGCACGGATTTTGACGAGTGTGACCGGCTGTATTTTGAAGAAATGACCTTTGAAGCGATAGAAGATATCTATCGCAAGGAAAAACCGATTGGAATTATCGTTTCCATGGGGGGACAAACACCGAATAACCTGGCGTTGCGACTGCATGAGGCCGGCATGAATATACTCGGTACACCTCCGGCACGGATCGATCAGGCGGAAGACCGTCATAAATTTTCTTCACTGCTTGATAAACTACAGATCGATCAGCCGGCATGGAAAGAACTCACGTCAATCAAGGATGCCCGGGCATTTGCCAAGAAGCACGAGTTTCCACTACTGGTGAGGCCCTCATACGTGCTATCCGGGTCTGCTATGGCAGTTGCCTACGATATGAAAGAGCTGGAACGTTTCCTTGCAAAAGCCGTTGATATTTCACCAGAACATCCGGTGGTAATCAGTAAATTTATCGAGGATGCAAAAGAGATCGAGTTCGACGGTGTTGCGCAAGACGGAAAGCTGCTGGTATATGCGATCTCTGAACACGTTGAGAATGCCGGAACACACTCTGGTGATGCAACACTGGTACTACCGCCACAGCGCACCTATCTGGAGACGTTGAGGAGAATAAGAAACATCGCCCGTGAAATTGTTGCATCACTTTCCATAACCGGACCGTTTAATATGCAGTTCCTGGCAAGGAATAACGCGGTTAAGGTGATTGAGTTGAATCTCAGGGCCTCAAGGAGTTTCCCCTTCGTATCAAAACTGTATAAGGTGAACTTTATTGATTTGGCAACCCGTGCCATAATGGGCGAAGAGCTGCAGGAGGTGGAAAAATCCTTTATGGAGCTCGAATATGTTGGGGTAAAAGCACCGCAGTTCTCCTTTACGCGTCTCGAAGGAGCCGATCCGACCCTTGGGGTAGAAATGGGATCGACCGGGGAAGTCGGTTGTATCGGAGATGACTTTGAGGAAGCTTTCCTAAAGGCCATGCTGTCGGTCGGAAGTAAAATAGACATAAAGTCGGTTCTGCTGTCAACCGGTCCCCTGGATAATAAGGCAAAGTTTGTCGATGCCGCCCGCATACTCAATCAATCCGGGATTCAGCTGTATGCTACTCACGGAACCGCTGCCTTTATGAATCAGTACGGCATTAAAACCAAGGTATTAAACTGGCCGCTTGAGAAGAAAAACCCCAATATATTAAAATACTTAAGCGAAGGAAAAATAGATCTGGTTATCAATATCCCTAAGAATGCTCAAAAAGAAGAGCTCACAAATGGATATATGATACGCAGAAAAGCAGTGGATTTGGGAATTCCTCTTATTACGAATCTCCAGCTTGCGCAGCGATTTGTAGAAGCCATCGGAAGTCGCAGCCTGGAAGACCTGCACATCAAAAGTTGGGACGAGTATCAATAGACCTTATAATTTCATCACATTTGATGTGAGAAATATCATAGGTTCTTTTCCTGCCGAACGTATCTTCGATGATTACGTGCATAGAAATAGCGCTTAGCGTCTGTTCCAAAGAAAGCAGCAAAGTGCCATTACGTCTCAACTCTATGCACTCGGGTAAACATTCAGTTGTATAAACATTGTCTGTATTGCCTCCTGTTTAGCAGCTATGGCAAACAGGATGTTGATTCGCAAACGTCTGAGAAAATAACTCGATGGCTCGAATTATTCTTACCGGTTCGACCGGTTTTGTCGGTAGACATGTACTGGAAGCACTCCTTGAAGACGGGCATATGGTGTTGGCACCGGTGCGACGTGCAAAGGATCTGGCGGATTATAAGGGAATAGAGGGGCTCGTTGTTCGTGAAGGTGTATTTTACACGAAAACGATGCTTCAAACCTATGATCAGTTTCAGCCGGATATGATAATGCACTTTGCAGCATTGAAAGAAGGCAGACACAGCAAGAAAGACTATCACTCCATAAATGTTCGCGCTACCGAACTCCTGGCCCAATATGCACTGCGTGAGAGGCTGGATCGCTTCGTTTTTTGCAGTACTGTTGGAATTTACGGCACTGTCCCGGGTCGAATACCTGCCGATGCCTGGACCCCTGCTTCTCCGGATAATGAATTTCAACGCTCCAAATTCCGTGCGGAAAAATCACTAGTAAATATTCTTCGTAATCAGGTGCCTTTTGTTATTCTTCGTCCGACGGTTGCCTATGGTGAAGGTGATGCCGGTTTTGTTTATAAACTTGCAAACCTGATACGCAAGAGGCGTATCCCGTTGGTAAATGACCAAATTCATATACACCTTTTGGACGTACAGATGATTGCCGAGCTGGTAAAACAGATTGTGCATGTAACACCTGAGGAAGAGTGTATCTTAAATCTGGCCGATAAAAAACCGGTATTGCTGGACAAAATAGTCAACAGCATGCATCAACATTATCACGGTTCAGAATACCCCGGCTATCTGGTTTGGCCACCAAAACTTTACAGTATCGGCAGCCGTTTTGGCAGTATTCTGAACATGGATCGTATTAATAACCAGTCTCAGCTGTTATCAAATTCCTGGTACTATGACACGTCAAATCTGGAAGCTCAATTTTCCATTGTTCAGCGCGATACCCTTCCAAGAATAAAGCAATATTTGCGCGATAAAGTCTTCGATTAATTCCTGCCTCAAGCGCGGATATCCGACGTTTTTTCTCCGTTTATTCTTTCCGCTATCGAATTAATACGACAAAGATGTAATTGTGACATGCCACAACCATAAAATGGGAATACGCGCTAATTTTTAAATAAGATTTCTGCCTGGCGAAGGGATGCGCGGTGGTAGAATACCTCGACTTAAGTATGGTGCCTGATGCCTTGGGATGGGGGAGGGCACTTTAAAACGTATTGCTACCCCCTGGGCAAACGTTACGGTCTTTGTAGAATTGGGGTTCGTATGAGATTGTATACGGGCGCCTTATTTAACCGCCGCCGCATTGTTACTTGTCCAAACCCAAAGCCAAACGAAAGACGTTGCAATATTTTGCTGTTCATGTACTAAGGTATTGCAAACTGGAATCCAGCTGTTCAAGCGTGTTCCGAACAAGGTAGTTACAAGAGTTAAAGTGATTTAGTAAACGGAGTATTACGTTGGGCAACATTACGATCTTATATAAAGTTCTGCTTTTTTCATTGATTTCCTGCTTTCAACTTTTTTCCCAGACATTAGGTCCCGGAGACGGTGTACGAATTACGCTTTACAATATCAGTGACCCGTTAAGCGGAGACTATTATGTGCAGGAAGACTGGAATATCCAGCTGCCGTACATCGGTCTTGTAGACGTAAAGCAGAGAGAAATAGACGAAGTACGCTCAGAAATATTTACCAAGTACGCTCAGATCTATCGCGACCCGGAATTGACCGTTAGAGCTCTTTATCGCATTAACGTTTTGGGGGAAGTTAGAAATCCGGGGGTTTATTTCGTGACCGGGGTAGAGAAGCTTTCAGATCTCCTGGCAGAGGCCGGTGGGGAAACCCGGGATGCCAATATTAATAATATTTACTTTGTTCGGGCAGATCGGAAAATGGACATAGATGGTGAAGAAATACTCGAGCAAGGCAAGCGGTTAAATGATATCGGATTGCGTTCCGGAGATCAAATTTACATACCGCGTAAGCGGTGGCTTTCTTTTCGCAACGCATCTGCGATTATTTCCGCACTAGCTCTTTCTATAGCAATATATGATCGCAGTAGAGACTAAGTATTAAATGCATTAATCAGTAACAGAAAACGGGTTCACTGAATGAATAACGGCAGTATACATGGTAGTAATGGCCATAGCGAACATGTCGCGGTTAATGGAGCAATGCGCAATATCGGTATGACCGAAATTTTACAGATATTGAAGCGTCAGAAATGGCTCTTGGTTGCAACTACTGTTCTGGCTCTGATGGCAGCTTTCATTTTTAACATGCTATCAACACCTGTTTATCTCGCTTCAACGATGATTAAGAAAGAAAAGCCTTTAAAAGAATATGGACCCGATGATGTTAGCAATATTATTAAAATGGGCTCGCCGGATGAAATCGAAACCGAGATTGAAATCTTAAAAACGCGGGCAGTGCTGGAAAAAGTTGTAAACGAACTCATGCTCTATTTCCACGTCGGGAAAGTTGATCTGCCGAATACTCCGGTGCAGAAATACGAAATGGATTTGGCAGATTTTAAAGATCTATATTCCAATTTTTACAACAATCCTGTCTGGTGGCCGCGCTTTTCCGACTTTTCGTTTATGCCGGGGTATGAAGGGGGTAACTACCTGATTGATGTCTCCAGCGACACCCTACGCCTGCTTGATGCGGATGAGCAGAGGGTGCTTAACACGATTCAAAATACGCCAAATGTGCGTTTTCAAGCTGGCGGAGTTGCATTTTCAGTAGACTGTAGCCGCATTTTATCCGGTAGTCAGATAACCTTTTCCCTGAAAGATCCGGATCGGGCAATTATTGATCTCAAAAATACCATCAGCGTAGATGCGCTGCGAAAAACCAGTATTTTTCGGGTTTCTGCCGAATCACCTTCGCCAAATATGGCTATGCTGCTTGCCAACACATTGGCTGATAAATTCCGCGAAACCAGACTGGAGCATAAACGGCAGACTATCCGCTACTCCTATGACTTTGTAGATAAGCAACTGGAAGAAATTAACGGCAACCTGAAAGCTGCAGAAACTGAACTCAGTGATTTTCGCAGTGAGAACAAGATTGTAGCCATTGACGAAACGTCTCGTGGAACTATTGAATTCCTGAGCAATCTGGAGTCGGAAAAGATCAAAACGGATTTGCAGCTGGCAGAATACCGCAATCGCCATAAAGCGTTATCGGAGGCCGTTGGAGAGACCGGCTACTTTGACCAGACATATTTAACACCATCTGCATCCGATCAAAGAGACTCTCCCTTTTCTCAATTGCTGAGGCAGCTGTCTGAAGCAGAGCTTGAACGCCTTGAGCTGTTGCAGAAAAGAACGGATAATCACCCGGATGTTCTGGCACTGGATCAGCGAATAGAGCAGATTAAAAACAAGCTATCGAGCTTTAACCAGAATACCATTACGTCTTACCAGGTTTTTATTACTTCGCTGGAGCAGAAGCAGCGGGACTTGCGTCGCTTGATCAGCCGGTATGAAGACAAAATCAAGGTCCTTCCCGAATTTGAGACACGCCTGCTGAGTCTGAATCGACAAAAAGGGGTCTACGAAAAAATGTATGTCCAGCTCCTCGACAAGCGTGAAGAAATGCGCATGGCGGAGCTGTCTAAACTGCAGGATATTGTTATTGTTGATCCCGCTGAAGTTCCTTATCAGCCAGTGAGGCCTCGAAAGAGATTTAATCTTTTTGCCGGCTTGATGCTAGGACTCATGAGTGGGCTGATGCTCATCTTTCTACGAGAGCTGCGCAGTGATACGATCCGCAATATTAATGATATCGAGGACGTATACGGTCTGCCAATTATGTCTATCCTGCCGGTTTATCCGAAGCAGTATATTCGCGAGATTGACAATGAATTTACGCTTGAAAATCACCTTGAGCTGTTAACCGATCCGGAATTCGGCTATAAGGAAGCCTATCGGGTTTTGCGCACTCGACTTTCTCATACCTTGAAGGATAAAAGCGTTTTTATGGTATCCAGCTGTGAAGAGAATACCGGTAAGACTACGGTTCTAACAAACTATTCGGTAGCCTTGGCACTTGCAGAGAAGAAGGTCTTGGTTATCGACTGCGACCTGCGTAAACCCAAGGTCGGCGAGTTCTTCGGCTTACCGTATCGTTCACCGGGCTTGATTGGCTTTCTGACTCGCGAAACACCGCGACCGACAATTTATACGCCTTTTGAGAAGATCAACGGACGTAAAATCAAACTGGATGTTATTCCTTCCGGCGGTACGGTTGACAACTCGAGTGAACTGCTGGACTCAGAGGATTTCCGCCTGTTCCTCAAGGACATTTCGGCATACTATGACTACGTATTGATTGATACGCCACCGGTAACCCGCACCGTAGACGCACTGGTTGTTGGTGGATTTATAAAAGAGATGGTATTTATTATTCGGCCCAATCTCACGCATAAAGACAGCCTGGCTGGCGCCCTCCAGGACTTAAGGCAGTTTGATGTGAACGTGCTTGGATCCGTTGTGAATGCCTGTGATGAAAAATTATTAAAAGAACAGTATCGTCACGGCTATAGCTATGGATATGGATATCAATATCAGGATCAGCCCGACTCAGGACGCATTCTCTAACCTATCATAGGCTGCACCTGTTGTAAAACTAAATGGATTTTGCAGGTAGGGTGATGAAACTATCAGCACATACCACACTCCCGAAGGACTCGGGAGAGCTTGGCGTGGTGGTCACTAAGCAAAATGGTTGGTACGTCTATGAAGACTTCCAGCTGCTTTTGCAACGTGAACGTGAGCGGGAACTGCGAACCGGATGGGATACCGCGTTCGTACGAATTCGCTTGCCGAATCATACTAAACTTCCAAAAAAGGTTGCGAACCGCTGCTATGATCGTTTTCTGGCGCAGTTCATTGGTATCATATCGAACTACACCAGAAATGCTGACATCAAATCCATTTCAAAAGATTACTGTTTGTCTATCCTGCTAGTCGATTCGTCGATGGATAAAGCTAAGATCTTTATCCAAAATATGGCCGAGAGACTTACTGATTATTTTCAGCGTCAGGGTTTAGAAGAAGAAATTCAAATTCTGCGCGAAGTTGTAATGGCGAGTTATGCCTTATCCTCCGTTGATAATAATGGAGAGGAAAAAGGCGATCCGGTGGTGCTGCATCACTTTAAGTTCCTTGAGAAAATACCTGAGAATATAGTGCCTCTTAATGGAAATGGTTCATCTAACGGGGAAGATGACAGCTACTACTTTAACTGGAGCATCTTCAGTAAAGCCTCGCAACCGGCAATCATCACCGCGCCGCTAAAAACCGTTGTTTCAAAATCGTATCACCCGGCCTACCCTTTTGTGAAGCGCTGTATCGACATCATCGGCAGCACGGTGGGAATACTGGTATTCTTCCCCTTGATGTTGCTGATTGCCGTGCTGGTTAAGTCTACCTCAAGAGGGCCTGTTCTGTTCAAACAAAAGCGTATTGGCTATCGTGGGGAAATTTTCACCTTCCTGAAATTCCGCTCCATGAGAACGGATATGGATGACTCGATTCACCGTGAATATGTGGCAAAGCTGATAGAGGGAAAAAACGAGCAGATCAACAATGGTTCAGGGGATGAGCCGGTCTATAAAATTACGCATGACCCACGTATTACAAAAATAGGTGCTTTCCTAAGGAAAACCAGCCTGGATGAAATACCGCAGTTCTTCAACGTGCTTAGCGGAAAGATGAGCCTGGTTGGACCGCGTCCGCCAATCCCTTATGAAGTGGATATGTATGAGGAGTGGCACTTGCGGCGGGTTATGGAGGCTAAACCAGGTATAACCGGTTTGTGGCAGGTATACGGACGCAACCAAACCACCTTTGATGAAATGGTTCGACTCGACCTTCAATACATAAATAAACGATCAATACTTCTAGATCTCAAACTCATTCTACACACGATTACGGTACTGTTTAATCCAGGAGCCGGATTATAACTAAGGAGCGACAAATGATTAAAGTTGGGGTCGTCGGGTGCGGATATTGGGGACCCAACCTGATTCGCAATTTCCGAAACGCAAAAGACTGCACGGTTGTTATGTGTGCAGATAAAGATGAAGAACGTCTTGCAAGAATGAAATCTCTTTACCCGAGTGTTGAAACAACAACGGATCATCGGGACTTATTACGTGGTGATATTGCCGCTGTAGCAATTGCCACACCAGTATGGACACATTACGAACTGGCCAAAGAATTTCTGAACGCCGGGAAGCACGTGTTTGTCGAAAAACCAATTACTCCATCTTCCGCTGAATGCCAGGAGCTGATAGATCTTGCCGCGAAGAAGAATCGCAAGTTAATGGTTGGACATACTTTCGAATATACTGCCGCTGTAAATAAAATTAAGGAAATAGTAGAGAGCGGAGAACTCGGGGATATCATGTATATCAGCAGTACTCGCGTGAATCTGGGCCTCTTTCAGCCGGATATCAACGTAATCTGGGACCTTGCTCCGCATGATATTTCCATCATTTCCTATGTGCTGGGAAAAGATCCCGTTTCAGTGAATTCTCAGGGGAGTGCTCACTTTAAAGAGGGCATCGAAGATGTAGCGATGACCACGTTAAACTATGATAATGGCACTATCGCTTTTCTTCACAACAGCTGGCTGGATCCTAATAAAATTCGCAACATGGTATTTGTCGGTAGTAAAAAAATGCTGGTTTACAACGACATTAGCCCGAATGAAAAGATCAAGATTTACGATAAAGGCGTTGAAAAGCCCAGTTATTACGATAGTTTTGCCGAATTCCAGTTCTCCTATCGTTATGGTGATATTTACATTCCCCGCATCGAAGAGACAGAGGCACTCAGCAGTGAGTGTAACCACTTTCTGAATGCAATCCGAAACGATTTAACCCCTCGAAGCGATGGCCACAGCGGACTTAGAGTCGTACGTATTATTGAAGCAGCCTGTAAATCGCTGAAGGAAAATGGTGTGGCTGTTCAGCTTGAGCCGGTAAAAATGATGAGCAATGGTGGAGTACATTAACATGGAATTTCAAAATATTGCCCCGGATGTAAAGCTGGGGAAAGGCGCCAGGGTATTTAGCTTTGTGAATCTCTATGGTTGCGAAATTGGAGAAAATAGCAAGGTCGGCACCTTTGTAGAAATACAGCGCGGGGCCGTTGTCGGTGCTAACTGTAAGATCTCCAGTCATTCGTTCATTTGTGAAGGAGTAACCATCGAGGACGGCGTGTTTATCGGGCATGGTGTTATGTTTATAAACGATGTGTATCCGCGTTCAACCAACGAAGATGGTGAGCTACAGACGGCGGATGACTGGGAGTGTGTACCGACCCGTGTATGTGAGCGTGCATCCATTGGATCAAATGCCACCATTCTTTGTGGTGTAACGGTTGGAAAGAACGCCATTGTTGGTGCGGGAAGCGTGGTAACAAAGGACGTACCCGAAAATACCATCGTAGCCGGGAATCCGGCACGTGTGATCAGAAAAATTGAAGGAAAATAACGATATGCGAGTACCTTTTCTGGACTTAAAAGCGCAGTACGAAAGCATTAGCGATGAAGTGAATGAAGCCATACAAAATGTGATCAGCAAAACAGCCTTTGCTGGTGGACCGTTTGTGAGTGCCTTTGAGGAATCTTTCGCGGCTTACTGTAATACGAATCATGCGATAGGCTGCAGTAGCGGCACTTCCGCCCTGTGGCTGGCGCTATCTGCTCTTGATGTTGGCCCCGGAGATGAAGTCATTACGGCAGCAAATACTTTTATTGCAACTGCTGAGGCCATTAGTTTTGCCGGTGCAACCCCGGTTTTTATCGATATTGATGAGTCGACTCACAATATGGACCCGTCACTGCTTGAGGCAGCCATTACAGATAAAACAAAAGCGATTATACCGGTGCATCTTTTTGGACAAATGGCGGATATGGACCCGATTATGGAAATCGCCCGACGTCATAATCTGTTTGTTATTGAAGATGCTTCACAGGCTCATGGCGCCGAATATCACGGTAAACGAGCCGGTTCAATCGGCGATATCGGCTGTTTCTCATTCTATCCCGGAAAGAATCTCGGTGCCTACGGAGAGGCAGGGGGGATTGTAACCGATAATCCTGAGTGGGCGGCACGCATGAAAATGATCCGCGATCACGGTCAATCCAAAAAGTATCACCACGAAATAATTGGCTGGAATGCCAGGATGGATGGCCTTCAGGGAGCTATTCTCGATGTTAAACTCCGCCATATTGAATCCTGGACCGAAAGCCGTCGCGCCAACGCGAGACGATACTGTGATCTACTGAAGGATGTGGAGGGAATTCTCTTACCGGCTGAGGCTGATTATGCCAGGCATGTTTACCACATCTTTGCCATACGGACTGCCGACCGCGATTATCTAATGAGTCAGCTTGCTGAAAAAGAGGTTTTCTGCGGTATTCATTATCCGATTCCACTGCACCTGCAGAATGCCTATAACAATATGGGACTTTCTAAGGGGGCTTTCCCCATAACTGAAGCCTGCGCGGAAAGCTATGTTTCCCTGCCGATGTTTGCAGAACTTACGGAGGAGCAGGTGGCCCATGTTGCTACGTCTCTGAAAGAAGTGCTGAGTGCCTCTGCTGTGGAGGCTGAATAATGATGATGTGTTCATGAAGGCAGATTTAAGCAGCCAACATGTTGAAACATGTTCTGTAAAAAAGAGCATGGATAGGTTTAACCAAGGGATTGAGTGATGCATCAAGGAAAACATTTACCTGAACTTCTGAACGAGGGGCTTCAGCTTTGGCTTAAGGGAGAAGAACAGCTCGGCTTTAAAGCCCCTGCCGGTAAATTATCTCCTGAATTGAAGGAAAAGCTGATAGCTGCAAAACCGGAGCTTCTGAAAACGATGCAGCCGGACAGGCGTTATGCCCCCTGTTCTTCAGGGCAGCATCGCCTATGGTTTCTGGAGCAGCTCGAAGGCCCGAACCCGGTATACAATATTTTTCAGACTCATGAAATTGCGGGTGAATTAAATCCCGATACACTTCAACGATGCCTCGATATTCTCGTCGATCGGCATGATGCATTTCGTACCACCTTCTCATCTATCGATGGACAGCCATTTCAGGTTGTACATCAGGTTCTGCAAAATCAAGTGGAATTTATGGAGTTCCCCGGGCAGGAAAACATATCTTCTGAGAGTCTCCAATCTCTCCTGAGTGAAAAGGCGGAACTGGTTTTCGATCTGCAAAATGGTCCACTGCTGAAATGCGAGTTGATAAAGCTCGCAGCGGATCGTTATGTCTTCATGGTCATATGCCATCATATAGTCTCAGATGGACTGTCCATGGGGCTGTTCTTCAATGAACTGGATACGATTTACGCGGCGTTAGAGCAAAATGTTGAGCCGGAGTTAAAACCTCTCAAGGTAAGTTTCTCTGACCATGTTTCTACCCAGTTGAACTGGAATAGAAGAGCGGAAGCTGAAGCTCAGCTTAAATACTGGCTTGATAAACTGGCCGGTAGCCTGGAACCTCTTCAGCTTCCTCTGGATAAGGAAAGGCCCGGGGTACAGTCTTCAAAGGGCGACTTGCTATTTGGTGCATTGTCTCCGGAACTATACTCGAAGGTTGAGAAGCGAGCGCGTGAGTCACAAGTTTCGGTATTCATGTACCTCACTACAGTTCTGAATATCTTACTGTCTCGCTTCAGCGGGCAGAATACTGTTTTATTGGGACTGCCTGTAGCAAATAGGGAAAACCAGGGTACCGATAGTATAATCGGCTACTTCGCTAATACCGTTGTTTTAAGAACGGATATCCTTGAAGGACAACCCTTTGATGAGCTGTTGATGCAGGTTCGAAGCGGAGTATTGGAAGCTCTCAGTAATCAAGATACGATGTTTGAAGATATTGTAAACGGCCTGAATGTTGAAAGAGATCGAAGCCGTACTCCGATCTTTCAGACTCTGATTAGCTATGAAGAGGTAGAGCATTCACAAAGGACGCTGGGCAGCCTGCCATTGAAGAATTTGGAGGTGCCGGGTAAGAGAGCCAGAACGGATCTGAGCATCTGGATATCAAAAGATCCTGATACGCTGAGGTTTGGTTTTGAATATGCTACCAGCTTATTTCATAAACATTCTATTCAAAGATTGCTGGACTCATTTATACATCTGCTCGAAGCATCTGTGGCGAACATAAAGCAGCCGATTTCGGAATTATCGCTATTGCCGGCAGGGGAGAAGGAACGCATCCTGGTCGATTGGAACCGAACGGATTCCGAGTATCCCAGGGAGAAGTGTCTGCATCAGCTGCTGGAGCAGAAGGCTGAATCGCATCAGGACAAGGCTGCTGTAATTTTTGAAGACACAGAGCTGACCTATCATGAATTGAACGTTTCTGCAAATCGCCTGGCGCATTTATTAATTAATAAAGGTCTAGGTGCCGGTAAGCGTATCGGCCTTTACATGAAGCGCTCAGCAGATATGTTGATCGCTTTAATTGCTGTGCAAAAAACCGGTGCTGCCTATGTGCCCATGGATCCTGACTTTCCGCAAGATCGACTGCAGTACATGCTCGAAGATGCTGATATTCCCCTTTTGCTAACGCAATCAGAACTTCGATCCAATCTGCCGGAGTTTACTGGAGAGCGTCTATGTTATGAGGACTATACCGCCGAGCTTCAAAAGCAGCCCGATACGAATCCGGAGCTTGAACCGGATCCTGCCGCACCGATCTACATTATTTATACGTCTGGTTCTACCGGTTTGCCCAAGGGGGTTGTGCTACCCAATAAAGCAGTTGTTAATTTCCTTTTGAGCATGAAAAATAAACCGGGTATGGTTCAGTCCGATCGGCTGCTAGCCATCACAACCCTGTCATTTGATATTGCCGTGTTGGAGCTATATCTGCCTCTTTTGACAGGAGCGACGGTAGTGATAGCACCGCGCGAGGCTGTTCTGGATGCGAATCTGCTGCAGGAAATGCTGCTGGAACATCGTATCACCATAATGCAGGCAACCCCTGCCAGTTGGCAACTGCTTGTTGAAGCAAATTGGCAGCCAGCCGCCTTTAAAGCATTATGTGGTGGTGAGGCGATGCCGGACTCGCTTTGTGATGCACTTCTGGAAAGAAATGTTGAGCTTTGGAATATGTATGGCCCAACCGAAACCTGCGTGTGGTCATGTATTGAAAAAATGCAGCCAGATCAGGAAAAAATCCTCATCGGAAAGCCGATCGCCAATACGTCCGTTTACATTCTCGATAAAAATCTGCAGCCTCAACCGATAGGAGTCCCGGGTGATCTATGGATCGGTGGTGATGGACTCGCGATTGAATATTTGAATCGTCCTGAACTAACGTCCGAGCGATTTGTTGAAAATCCGTTTGAAGCTGGAAACCGAATGTATATAACCGGAGACCTGGCAAAATATCTCCCTGATGGACGCATCGAATGTCTCGGGCGCAGTGATTTTCAACTGAAGCTGCGGGGATATCGCATCGAGCCGGGAGAGATCGAGGCTCAGCTTTGCGATTATTCCGGAATTGAGCAGGCAGTGGTTTGTATTAAAGAGTTTTCGGAGGGCGATAAACGCCTTGTTGCATACGTAATCACCTCCGGAACATGGGATACCGAGTTTCCGGAAGTGCAAGCATGGCTGCGCAAGCATTTACCCGATTATATGGTGCCATCATCATTAGTGGAGATGGAGGCCTATCCGCTTACACCGAATGGTAAAATTGACCGAAAAGCTTTGCCGCTGCCGGAGTTTAAAAAAACTTCTCAACAGGTCCCCAGTAAAGAACCGATTGATGATCTTGAGCGTAGTCTACTCGAAATCTGGGAGTCGGTGCTAATGAATAAGTCCATCGGAATTCACGATAACTTTTTTCAAATTGGTGGACATTCCCTCCTGGCAGCAAGGATTTTTGCCAGAATTGAGCAGCAGCTAGACAGAAAATTGCCCCTCGCAACCTTATTCAGTGTTCAAACAATTGCCGGTTTGGCTCAGGTTATCCGTGAAGATGATATCTCGACGGATTGGAAGTCGCTTGTCCCAATTCGCTCTACAGGAAGTAAGACACCCATATTCTTAATACACGGTGCTGGTGGTAACGTGCTGCTATATCGAGATCTGGCAAAGCATCTTGGCGAAGATCAGCCGGTCTATGGTTTACAGGCACAGGGGCTGGACGGCTCAATGAACTATCTTACACGCTTTGAGGATATGGCCGAGCGCTATATTCGGGAGATAAGAGAAGTACAACCCCGCGGCCCTTACTATTTAGGCGGGTATTGTCTCGGTGGAACCATCGCGCTTGAAGTGGCTCAGCAGCTGACAGCAATTGGCGAAAAAGTGGCTCTTGTAGCAATGTTCGAGACGTTCAATATGAAGAGTCTTGATAAAAAATATTTGTCCGGCTCATATGGGAATATTCATAGGCTGCAAAACTGGTTTTTTCATTTCCGTAACCTGATGTCTCTGGAGTGGAAAGAGAGAAATCGTTTCTTCCTCGAAAAAGCACGGGTAGAACGAAGTAGGGCAAAAGCCTCATTCGAAGTATGGTATAATCACATTTCGGGTAAGGCGAGTGGAAATGATGGGGTAGAGGATAAAAAGGTACCGGTAATATTGGATCCGATAAACGACATGGCTCAAATCCAATACGTACCGCAGAAATACAAGGGTAGAATTACGCTCTTTTTGCCGGAAAGAAACTTTCTGGGGTATGGAGATAAATATTTTGGTTGGGAAGGATTTGCTACAGATGGTATTGATATTCAGGAACTCCCACTAAGCCCAAGAGGCATGATGGTGGAGCCTTTCGTTAGAATACTTGCTGAAAAATTAAGCAAATGTATTGAAAACGCTCGTGAATACATACCTGAATCAGAGTTAAGCTTTAAAGGGGAATAACTGTGAAGAGAAACAGCAAAATCAAGACAATGTATTATATGGCTCGTCCATTAATACCGCGTCGTGCCCAACTGGCTATGCGCCGCAAGCTGATTGAGTATCAGAAGGGTGAATTCGCCGAGAGTTGGCCGATTCTTAAAAGTGCTGCCAAGCCACCGATGGGATGGAGAGGCTGGCCGGAAGGTAAACAGTTTGCTGTGGTTTTGACCCACGATGTTGAATTGAAGCGTGGACATGATCGCTGTAGAAAACTGATAGCTCTTGAGGAAGAGCTCGGCTTCTGTTCGTCTTTCAACTTTGTCCCTGAACGCTATGATGTCTCACCGAACTTAAGAGCTGAGATTCAGGAGAAGGGCTTCGAAGTTGGAGTACATGGTCTGAACCATGATGGTAAACTGTATAGCAGTAAAAAAGTATTTCGCAATCGAGCACAGCGCATTAATCACTATATTGCCGATTGGGGAGTGGTAGGATTTCGTTCTCCGGCGATGCACCACAATCTGGACTGGATTCGCATGCTGAATATTCAGTATGATTGCTCTACGTTCGATACCGACCCCTTTGAACCGCAATCAGATGGTGTCGGCACTATTTTCCCCTTCTGGGTAGAGAGCTCGCAGGGTTTCGATGGGTATGTGGAAATGCCTTATACGCTTGCACAGGACTTTACGTTATTTGTGTTGATGCAGGAGCCAACCATCCGGATATGGGAGAAGAAGATCGACTGGATTGCACAAAATGGCGGTATGGTTCTAATCAATACGCATCCGGATTATATGCGCTTTGGTAGCGAGAAACCGGGGATAGAAGAATACTATGTCGATCGCTACACAGACGTTCTGGAATATTTAAATCAGCGCTATCGCGATGATTTCTGGCATGTTTTACCGAAGGATATGGCGCAATACTGGTCGGAACATGTAGAATCAGATAAAAATACTTCAGATGTAGGTTTTACATTGTAATAACGGTCCGGGGATAGAGTGGCCGTTTAATATTAAAATTATTAGGGATGATTCGGGATATACAGGAGCATTTCGCACGGTATACGGATAGGTCCGATACCTGTAAAAAATGGAAGGAAAGAAATGAAGCGAATTGCAATGGTAGTATACTCCTTTTACCCCAATGACCCAAGAGTGTTCAGACAAGCTGAAGCACTCACGAAAAAGGGATATGAAATTGATATCATTTGCATGCGTGGTTTCAAAGCGACAGCTCGAGAAACGATAAATGGTGTCAGAGTAATACGAGTTAATCAAAATCGTAATAGAAGCAGCAAGTTTCGCTACTTTAGTGGCTATGCTATGTTTCTTCTGCGGGCATTTTGGCATGTTTCACTGAATCATATGCGAAAACGGTACGATGCCGTGCATATCCATAACATGCCGGATATCCTGGTTCTTACCGCCTTATTACCAAAGCTGACCGGAGCAAAAATTGTTCTGGATTTACACGATCCGATGCCGGAAGTTTTCCTTGCAAAATTCGGAACGGGCTATGGACATCCGCTTATCAAATTGATGATCGCGATGGAAAAGTTCAGTATTCGTTTTGCTAATTTGGTTCTCACTCCGAATCTGGCATTTCGTGATTTGTTTATTCAGCGCGGCTGCCCGGAATCAAAAATCCATATCATTATGAACTCGCCGATTGAAGAGATTTTTGATGAAAAGCTCAATGCCCTTACGGCTTCGGAAGAAAGCCGATCGGATGAGTCCGCATTTGTATTGATGTATCACGGGAGTGTTGTAGAACGTCACGGACTTGATGATGCTGTAAAGGCAATTGCAAAGGTAAAGGATCAAATCCCTCAAATCCATTTTAATGTTTTCGGCGGGGGTGAATTTGTGCCTCGTTTTGAACAGGTGATTGTCGAAGAAGGGGTTGAGGATTATGTAACCTACTTCGGCGGGGTGAATATTGAACGGATAGCCCGGGAAATAGCCCGCGTTGATCTCGGTATAATCCCCAATAAGCGTAGTCCGTTTACGGAAATCAATTTACCGACCCGTATTTTTGAATATTTGTCGATGAAAAAACCTGTTGTTGCCTGCAAGACAAAGGGGATAATGGATTACTTCTCCGACAAGGAAATCTTTTACTTCGAGCCGGGTAACATAGAAGATTTAGCCGCTGCAATACTGCGTGTTTACGAAGACCGGGAAAAAAGCAGGCAGGTGATGCAACGTGGCCATGAGGTATACAGCAACTTCCGCTGGGATTTCCAGAAAGAATATCTGGCAGATCTTTATCATGCGCTTTTTTCAGGGAAGCTGGATGACATTAAGCCTCAATTACCGGAACACGGCAGCAAAGATATTACCGATGTCTCAATCACCAATAAAATTTCCTGATCGCTTACTGAGCCCTACGAGTATAAATAAATGAAATACGTTTTGATAACACCGGCCCGAAATGAAGAGGCCTACCTTGAGAAAACTATTCAGTCGGTAATTGCTCAAACGATCCTCCCTCAACGTTGGGTCATTGTTAGTGACGGTTCAACCGATCGCACTGATGAGATTGCCGCCGGATATGCCAGGAAACATGACTTCATTCAGCTTATAACGAATGAAGGAGATACTGAGCGCAATTTCGGTTCCAAGTCAAAAGCGATTGAATACGGGTACCGGCAGCTGAAGGATATCGAATATGATTATATTGGGAACCTGGATGCCGATGTAGCCTTTGAACCGGATTATTACAAATCCGTGCTGGGAAAGTTTGAGGAAAACCCAAAGCTCGGTGTGGCAGGTGGTATTCGCTATGACCTTCACCCTGACGGTGAGTTCCGTCGGGTTTTGTGTGCAAAAAACAGCGTAGGCGGTCCTTTCCAGCTCTTCCGGAGGGAATGCTATGAGCAGGTTGGCGGATACCTGCCCCTGAAATATGGCGGCGTGGATGCCGTAGCTGAGACTATGGCAAGAATGCACGGTTGGGAAGTGCGATCGTATACCGAGTATCGTGTAAACCACTTTCGCCGCACCGGTACCGCCGGCCGTGGGATTGTGCATGCTCGTTTTCGTGCGGGCATGAAGGATTATCTCATCGGTTATCACCCTCTTTTTCAGGTTCTGCGCGGATCTTACTTCATGCTGAGCAGTCCTTTTCTGATCGGTGGATTCGTATTTCTTTGCGGGTATTTTTGGGCAGGAATAAGACGACTGAAAAGGCCGGTATCCGAGGAGTTTGTGCGCTTTCTTAGAAACGAGCAAATGCAACGGCTGCGTGGTAAAAATCCCGCGTTCCGGTTGTAAAAGGGAATTACGAAGCACTCATGGATAAGAGATTTATAAAATCATTCCTCAAGGGATCTGCTGCGGCCTCTATCGGCCAGTTTGCTTCCATTGGATTTCATTTTCTAAGCATCATGATCTTAACGCGTTATATGCCGAAAGAAGAATTCGGTATATACCTGCTGATTCTCGTTGTGGTGCATCTTCTGAAAATACTAAGCGGATTAGGACTCGATCTGACCCTGGTAAAGTTTATCGCCTCCGGGGAAGAGAAAACCGGTAAGGGCGTTCTGGGAACGGTGCTGGCGCTCCGGGCGTTCCTGCTAACCGCACTTGGTGCGGTTGTTCTTGGCATTGGACACCTGTTAATGCCTCTTTTGGATGAGCGGATAAATGACTACATACTGTTTATTCCACTTATTGTGTTTGTCGCGAGCTTTCGGGAGCTATTCTTCTTCCTTTTCCAGGGACTGAAACAGTTTAAGTATTACGCAATTGTGCAAACACTTTCCGCTCTGTTTAAATTTGGGCTTATACTGGCAGCTTTTTGGTACGAGCAGCTGACGATCGAAACACTCCTCTATATTGAAATAATCGCTTTCAGTATTTCTCTGGCTGTTCAAATAGCGCTTACGCCAATGCGTCGATTGGGTGGCTATACTTTAAATAAGGAAAGCGTTCACGCACTCCTTCAGTTCGGACTGCCTCTCTATGCGAATAATATCCTCACATTCCTTTACGGAAGGGTAAACGTCTTCATTATCGGAGCCTTTCTGAACCCCGCGAGTATTGCCTCATTTGAAGTGGCCGGAAATATACCGGGTGGATTTGCTCGTATTTTTAAGTCTTTTATCGTTGTCTATTTTCCGAATCTGGCATCTTTATTTGCAGAAGGAAAACTGCGTGATGCTGAGAAGGTCATGAATAAATCCCTCGGCATTTGTGCTGCTCTGCTGGGTTTGTTAATGCTCGGAGCATTTGCATTGCGAGAAGAAATTATGACGCTGATCTTCTCCGAAAACTATCGCGAGGCAGCTCTGGCCTTTGCCTTGCTGATGCTGAGCTTCCTGCTGCATGCACAGGCCAACATTATGGGGTATTCACTGGTATCCGCAGGTCACTCAGCTGTCCCGGTGAAGGCCAACATTATCTCAAGCCTCATTAATCTTGCGTTAAGCTTGGTGTTGATACCGCGCTATGGATATATCGGTGCGGTATATGCGGTTATTGCAATGAATGCCGTCTCGCAGGTTGTGTATCTCTATTTTCTGCGCAAAAACGATATTCATGCAGACATTGTGAATTATCTGAAACCGCTGCTGTTGGCCCTGGCACTTCTGGTGCCGTTTATGCTAATTGGGCAGATCTCGGTTTGGCTGAGACTGCTGCTACCGCTAACCTATATTGTAATTGCGGCTGTGGTTCTGGAAGATTTTCGTCAGCTGGCTTCTTTCTTAATGAAGCGCAAATCTGATATCTCTACGGAGTCTGCCTCATGAGTAAGCTGGTAATGGTAGACAGTCTGGTAGACAATGATTACGCAATTTGCCTTTGCGATGCACTGAAGAAGGAGGATGTTGATGTCAGTTTGGTCGTGACGGAGAATCGTAAGATCCAATCGGATGTAAGTTTTGATGTTGAGCGAATGGCCCCAACCAAGGCTAAGGGGATCAGCAAGCTGAAGAAGTTGAAGAAGTATTTTCAATACCTGCTTCAGCTGCGTCGTTATGCTTCGGAAAACAAGGCGTTGGCTCTACACTTTCAGTTTTTTCGCCGTGAACGACTGGATAGCTTCTATTTTGCAATACTTCGACTTCTGGGCTTCAAAGTTGTCCATACAGCGCATAATGTCTTGCCGCATGAGCGGGGCCGCATCGATTTCTACCTGAAGTATCTGGTGTATCTATCCGCATCAAAATTGATTGTTCACTCCGATTACATTCGAAATAAGCTCCTGGCATCGTTCAACATCAACCCGTCAAAGGTGTTTGTGGTGCCTCATGGAAATTTCGATATGTATATCCCGGACAATCCGCCAACGATTGAAGAGGCCAGGCGAAGTCTGGATTTACCACAAGACGCCTGCATAGCACTCTGCTTTGGACATATTCGTGAATACAAAGGAATTGATGCATTAATATCCGCATTTGAATTAGCTGCAAAAGAAAACCCGGATCTTTATTTGGTGATTGCCGGTAGTGCTAGAACCGAAGCGTTGAAAAAACGTTATGCCGATCAAATCGCTTCGACTTCTATAAGCAATCGTATCCGTTATTGCCCGGAATTTATACCCAACGAGGCAGTCGCCGATTATCTAACCAGTGCAGATATAATCACTTTGCCGTATCGCGCAATTGATCACAGTGGAATCGTGCATCTGGCGTATTCTTTTGGTAAGCCGGTTCTTGCAACCCGTGTAGGAGACTTCGATGAAGCAATTGAACACGGTAAGAGCGGAGTAGTGATTGAACCGAATAATATAGATGCGCTGGCTGAAGGACTGCTGGAAATGAGTAAAAGCCGTAAAGCGCTGGTAGAAATGGGCGAATATGCGAGAATGCTAAATGAGACAAAATACTCCTGGCAGGATATAGCCCGCAAAACGATAGCCGTCTATAAATCGTAACGCAGTAGCTCGTAGAATTATTATGAAAACGCTCCAATACCCACAGATGCTGTTTGTCTATCGGCAACCTACTGTTTATTCCAGGTTGGGAGAATTCTCCTTCTATCTATTGTTGTCATATATATTATTTGGCACATCGACCCCTTTTCCTGAGAGAGATGGTTTTAATCCTGAAAATGCTACGAGTATCTATAACCAGATTTTTTTTAGCCTCTCTCTGGTATGTAGTTTTATTTCGCTAATCCCGCTTCGTATGGAAGTTGTCGAAATATTTCGTCGTGAAAAGCTACTACTCATATTACTTGGATGGTGTACTCTTTCCTTAATGTGGTCCGTTTACCCCTTTATTGGGGTGAAGAGAATTGTCCTTTTAGTCGCAGGTACGTCTTCTTCTTTGGCAATTCTGCTTCATTCCCGCGGCTCGAGCCACATGTTTACCCGAATCAAATATATTCTTATGACATATTTGCTGATCACATTAGTCTCGGTGCTGGTAATACCGGGTGCAATCGATCCTAAATTCGGGACCTGGAGAGGGCTAGAGCCAACGAAGAATAATCTGGGACAGGTCGCTATCGTTTGTTTAATAATGTTATTTATCATCCGACAGACCGAACCGGAACATAAGCGAAAGCATACCCTGATTTTTCTGGTCATCGCAGCATTAATCCTCTTAGGTAGCTGGAGCGTTACGTCAATTGGCGTTTTAGTCGGATTGCTAATGGTTGGTTTACTGGTGTGGGTTATCGATGTTGCATTTAACTCGGAGCCTACAGCCAGGGTGCTCAGTACGGTTTTTCTTTTTGGCTTTACAATTTTATTTGCCGGGACAATGCTATTGGCACCGGACCTGCTTACTTCAATACCAAACTCAATCGGCAAGGACATAACCTTCTCGGGACGTACTTTTCTCTGGGAATCGATGTGGGTGGAAATCCAGGGACATTGGTGGTTTGGTACCGGATATGCCGGATTCTGGAACCCCGAGAGCGTGGGGATGGAGATCCTTCATGAAGAGTTCGTTTGGTTACCGAATCAGGCGCATAACGGCTATCTTGATGTATTGAATGAGCTTGGCTTAATTGGATTGATCATCTTTTCCGCACTCATTGTCCGCTATATATTTATTGCAAGTCGGATCGGTGAAGGATTTTATTGGCACTGGTTTATTGCGGCGATGCTGGTAATGAATTTGCAGGAAAGCACCTTCCTCAGACCGCATAACTTCTTTAATGCGGTGTTCCTCTTTGCCTACGTCCTGCTTTTTGTGCAGCTCTACTTTTCCGACATCAGACGTTTTGGTGCCGATGAGAAAATAACCAGCCCCAACTAGTTACCATTTTCTATGGTAAAACTACCCGGTGGCGATGGGGCGGTCGTATCCAGCATAATGAACTCCAGAGCACCGGCATCGAACTGACCGTCATGTGGGCGAATGACGCCCATAATATCCCGCCATACGCCGAAACTGCCGACGTCGACTCCCATATTAATTGCACCGGAATTTGACTTTAATCTGAAGTCCTGAGTCTGTAGATCCAGGAATTCCGGATCGACCGCTCGTCCGGATGATTCCTGTCCGCGAACAGAGCGCATCTCGGAAAAGTTATATTTGCTTCCTCCCCAATAAACAATATTATCGACGTCCGGGAAATACACGTTATGGTTCAGTTGATGTCCGGAAGTGGCACCGCTGTTCATGAATATCTCATATTGGCTGTTTTGCACCGTATGACCGTAGATAATATTATTCAGGATAATGAGGTGGGTTGCGCTATTGTTGCGAATACCGCTGAAACCATTGTTGACGATTGTATTGTTCAGAATCCGACCATCTGCACGATAGGTTGCCGGACCTTCGTGATGCCGATGAAGAAAAATACCGTTCTCCTGATTATTGAAGATCAGGTTGCCGGAGATGTCGTAGCGCTTTTGATACCGGGTATAAATACCGCCGAGGTTATTGTAAAGCGTGTTGTTGCGAATACGGTTACCGGTTTGCATGTCCTGGGTATCAGACGTGTTCGGGAAAATATTGATACCGAAATGAAGCACATTATCGCGGGAAATATTGTACTCAATTAGCGTATAGTTGCTGTTTTCTGCATTGATGCCGTTCCAACCACAGTTAGACACCTCATTTCGCCGGATAATATTTCGATCACCCTGCCTGATTAATATACCTACCCCTTTTGTTGAAACGCCGCAGTTATAGATAATGCAGTTCTGGATGACGTTATGATCTCCTTCAATCCAGATACCCCAACGCGGAACGTTACGAATCGTAAAACCGTCTAAAACAATGTGGTGTTTATCAACTCCGTTTGAGGCAGATCCTTTCCAGTCGATAAACTTGTCTCTTGTTGAGCTGCTACCATCAATGATCACTTCGTCTCCCGGAAAAGCCTGGATAACAATTGCTTTATCCGTCAGCCCTGAATTACTCATGCGCAGCGGGTTTGTATATATGCCCTCACGAATAAAGAGCGTATCGCCGGGTTGAAGCTGATTCAAACCGTGTTGGATGCTATACCATGGATTTTCTCGCGTACCACTAGTGCTGTCGGAAGCACGGTTATGGTTCTTGTCTACAAAGTAGGTCTCTGCGGCAAGCGGCAGGGCGAGGCCAAACAGTAGCAGCACTGCCGGCAAAGGGGTAAGAAAAAAGCGTTTGAATTTCATCCTTGTCACCAACGTCGTTTCCTGCTTATAAAGTGTTCATAAAATCTACTTTCCAGATTGATGAGAGTCACCGGCTGTTGAAAAAATTACAGGCGTTTTTTGTGACCCATTACAGTACTTAACGCAAAATTAATACCATTATTCAAGCGCGATATAACAGCATTTCGGCCCCCTGGATGCGATTATATTGTGAAAATGCTACACATCAGGGGCATTCAGGATGAATTAAGGCGATCTGCCATGCTCTTTCGAAAATTGACTCCCATCAAAGACATTTCGATAAGAAAGCACTAAATTCCCTAATTGTGCTTACCGGATTATGTGTGTGGGATGTTCTGATCTTCGATGCGAATTTTGCTTAAGGACAGGCTGGGATGAAACGTGATTTAAAACGGCTAAGCGATACACAATTTGACTTATTGATAATCGGCGGTGGGATACAGGGGGCCGGCATTGCCTGGCGTGCCTCCCTGGAAGGAATGAGCGTTGCCTTGATTGACAAAGGCGATTTTGCTTCCGGAAGCTCGTCTAATACCTCCAAGGTTATCTATGGAGGCATGCAGGAGCTACGCCAATATGGTATTAAGCGCAGCCGGCATGCCATGCATGAGCGCCTGCGGCTGATGCATCTTGCACCACACCTTGTGCAACACCTCAACTGCATTGTTCCAATCTATAGTGATGAGAATAAAACCAGTACCGGCATGAAAGCCGCCCTAAAGCTATATGATTGGCTCGGACGGAAACAAAACCGTGAACTGGATGAAGAAGATGCAGCGCATGCGGCTGAACCACTTGAGGCAGCACAGGTTGAGGAGATCATTCCCGGTGTGGATAAAGACGGACTTAAGGGTGGGGCCCGTTGGCAGGAGGCAGTTTGCAGCAATACCGAACGTCTTGTTATTGCGATGCTAAAAACGGCTTCAGCAAGAGGTGCTGCCCTTGCTAATTATGTCCGCGCTCGGAAAATCATAACCAAAAAAGGGCGGGTTTGCGCTGTTGCAGTGCGGGATGAATTGAGTGGCGTTACATTTGAAATTCAGGCCGATGAGATTGTGGATTGCACCGGACCCTGGACAGAAGAAATAAGCACGGATTTAGCTGAAAAGAAGAAAAAGAGTAAACAGAACTACGTTGCCGGTATCAATATTGTAACCCGGCAGATCATATCCTCCGACCACTGCGTTTATCTGCGTAGAAGTACCCACAGCGACCAGTTTTACAACGTGATTCCCTGGCGTGATCGCTCGTTAATCGGTACGGAGTGGTTTCGTTACGAAGGTCATCCGGATCACCTGGAAATCAGTCGCGGACAGTGTCTGCAGCTTATCGAAAACTTTAACCGTATATATCCGCATGCTCAGCTGAGCCTGGCAGACGTCTCGTTTATTTATAAGGGACTGGTGCCGGGGAGCGGTGAAGATTATTTCGGTACAGAGCCACTAAGCAAGTTTCGCTTTTTAGATTATTCACAGCATGGTGTAAAAGGACTCACCCGAATCGTCGGTGTTGAGTTTGGAAGCGCATTACACGTGGCAGAGGCCTATTTGATGCGCCTTTTTCCGCGAATAAAGCGCCGTCCGCTTTCCGATCAGGGGGTAATTGCCGGTGGTTTACCGGCAGGTCTCGAGGAATATCGGGAGGACTTGTTCAAACGATGGAAAGAACGCGTATCGAAGAATGAGCTGGAACGCCTTTTTATCAATTACGGAAACGAAACCGAGCAGGTTCTGGTTCGCGCGGAGAATTCCAACGGGCGTGCTACCGGTCGTATTGATAGCCGCGCTATTATGTTCGCTGAAGTACGCCATGCTCTGAGCGAAGAAATGGCGGTGAAGCTCACAGATGTAGTAATGCGCAGAACGGACCTTGGATCACATCAGCGTCCCTCCGAAATAGAACTTTCCGATATTGCCGATCAGATGGCTTCCGTCTTACAGTGGAGTGAAAACCGCTGCGTCTCCGAACTTACCGAGTGCCGGGATAGATATCCGTTTATGTATAATTAGCGAATATGTAGCGTGGGTCATGACCCACGCTACATATTCGCTATTTCTGCAACACCGCCTTCTTCATGCTGCGCTGGCCGGCGCTCATCAGCTGATAAAAATAAATGCCTGTTGTGAGAATATTTCCGTTGTCATCCTTACCATCCCATTCTATAGAAAAATTTCCGCGCTCCTGAATATCATCAATCAGCGTACGCACCTTCATGCCCAGCGTATTAAAAATCAGTAGCTGCACTCGACCCTTTGAGGGGATTTCATAGCGAATTGTTGTTGATGGATTAAAGGGATTAGGATAGTTCTGCTCCAGTAGAAAGGTGCCGGGGATATTGTTTTGCTCGCCGGTTGAGGTGAGAATGCCGGCTGTTGCACTTAACTCGACAGTCGCCGCACTTTCATTACCGGAGAAGTCGACGGCGGTCATTTTATAATAGTAGGTGCGATTCGGTTCTACGCCGGTATCGGTAAACGAGGCGTTCTCGGCCGGTATTGTTGAATAGGCCTGAAAGGTTCCGGAAACCGTATCGCGATAGACCACATAATGCGAAATATCCGACTCCGGACTCGGTGTCCAATTCAATATCAGGGATTGTCCTGAAACTGAAGACGGCAGTAGGTAGAAAAGACTGCACAGAAAAAATATTTTAGTAAACAGCTTCTCAGCGTTTTTCATCAAGACTCACTGTTTGAAAATACCAAACTGATGTTTGAGCCTCACATCCACCCAGGATATTTCAGTGAGAGCAAATGCGATACCAACTTAAATAATCGCGGTTTTTTCGTGTTATTTAAGTTTATCAGAATATTTAATAGGGCATTCTGTGCATTTATTTCATATTTTTTTAGTATCCTTGTTGCAATTTGATGAATAAAAGAACAGCTGTTTGCCTTTTCCCCGAAACTGAATCCGGAGACCGGAATGAAGCGTATTTTCCTTGTAACCTTCCTTATTTCATTACTGTTTACAGCCTGTGAAGAACAGCCGTCCACTATTGAGCCTGGAATATGGCGAGCTGTGCTCGCTCTCCCCGGAGGAGAATTACCATTTTCCATCGACATACGCGAAGACGGTGAGAGTTATAAAGCAACGTTTATTAATGGCGAAGAGCGTATTACAGTCGATAGCCTTAAAATCGAAGCTGATCATATTTTTTTGAAACTGCCGGCATTTAATTCTTCTATCGAAGCAACAATTGAGAGACGGATGCGACTGGCCGGTTTTCTAACGCTTATTAAACGCGGTGGTGTGAAACAGGTAATGCCCTTCCAGGCAATGCACGGTGAAGCACATCGCTTTTCAAGAACAGATATTACCAGTCCGGCAAATGTTGACGGACGATGGGCGGTTACCTTTCGTGAAGACAATGGAGACAGCACTGAGGCTGTCGGCGTCTTTAAGCAGATGGGTAAAACGGTAACCGGGACCTTTATGACACCGACCGGCGACTACCGTTTTCTTGCCGGTGAGGTGGATGGCGATGGAAATCTTGCCCTTTCCTGTTTTGATGGCAGCCATGCCTTTTTATTTCGTGCTAAGCTGGATGAAAACAACCGGCTTAGCGGTGATTTCTGGTCCGGAACCGCCTGGCATGAAACATGGACTGCATACCGGGATGAAGATGCTCAGCTTCCTGATGCCTTTCAATTAACATATCTGAAGGAAGGATATGACGGTATTGAATTCAGTTTTCCGGATACGGATAGCACTATTATTTCACTCAGTGACGAGAAGTATAAGGATAAAGTGGTTATTCTGACCATTGCCGGTAGCTGGTGCCCGAACTGCCACGACGAGGCGGCTTTTATGTCGCCATTTTACAATCGTTATCGCGAGCATGGGCTGGAGGTGATTGGTCTAATGTATGAACATTTCAAAGAGTTTAAACCTGCTGCAAAGCAAGTTAAGCGCTTTGGTAAAAAATTTAAAATTCAGTATGATCTGTTAGTGGCCGGATACTCTGATAAAGCTGATGCTGCTAAAACCCTCCCAATGTTAAACCACGTGCTTTCTTATCCCACCACTATCTTTATTGACAAAAAGGGTAATGTACGTAAAATTCATACCGGTTTTACCGGCCCTGGCACGGGGATGCCCTATAAAACTCTCACAAAAGAGTTTACCGAGTTTACGGAGACTCTACTTGCTGAATAATTTTATCCGGCCCCGCACTAAAGTGCGAGGCTGGTTAATACACCCCGCTCGGACTTTTTGACCTCCGCACTTAAGTGCGGGGCTGGCAATGTGGGGCTGATGATAAAAAATTCCTGCCTTGTCAACTTTTATTATTCCACGCTGTCTATATATTGAAAGAAAATGGTGCTATGGTGTGAATCGCGAACAGGAACTGATCGGGAAGGCACAGCGGGGTGACGTTGCGGCATTCGACGAGCTGGTGCGTTTATACGATCGAAAAATTTTGCAGCTTATTGAAAGCATTGTTGGTAGTCGGCACGACGCCTATGATGTTTATCAGGATACCTTTATACGGGCGTTCCGAAAGCTGGACACATTTCGCGGAGATAGCGCATTTAGTACCTGGGTATCGCGGATAGCAATAAATCTTTCTTTAAACTGGCTGAAACGGCAGCGCCGAAAAGAGCTGTTTTCTCTTGATGCAAAGCAGGAGCAGCAGAGTGGCTGGGATCTTGAAGAAGGTGCCCGGGGGAGTGAAAAGCGGGTATTACAAAATGAGCTGATGGATCATATCGATTCCGGCTTGAAAAAACTTCCCCATAAACAACGCTCCATTTTCATTTTAAAGCATCAACATGGATACAAAATTAAAGAAATAGCCGGCTTAATGGATTGTGCCGAAGGAACGGTTAAGCAGCATCTGTTCCGTGCTACCATAAAACTAAAGGAAATGCTTGAACCTTACTATGAAACATAGAACGCTACGCTCAGAGACGTACCGTGGGTTATAACCCACGCTGACATGGACTCTGCCCCTTCGACTCCGCTCAGGGTGACAAAGACTGAATTTAGAACCGTACCGTGGGTTATAACCCACGCTGACATGGACTTAAATTATGAAAAAAACTGATCAGAAAAATCTAATTCTCTACCACCTGAATGAGCTGGATTCCGTAGAGCGAACCAAGCTGGATGATCGCCTGCAGCAGGAACCGGAACTGAAAAAGGAGCTGGAGAAAATAATTACGCTGCACGACGTTGCGGATACTAAACCTCTGCCGGAGGTTTCAGATGAGACGCTGAATATGCTGCGGCAGAGCGTTATGCGCAAATTGCGAGCAGAACAACAGCCCGCTATAAGTCGACCGTTCTGGAGTTTCCTGCAGCCTGGGCCGGCCCTTCAATTCGGATTTGCAGCGCTACTGGTGCTGCTGGGATTTCTTTTTGGCAGACTTCAAACCGAGCCGGTACCTCAGCAGAACAATCAGCTTGCTGAGCTGTTAACGGCTAGCAGGGAAATTCAGGCTGGAAACAGCGATGTGAATCCACTCTTGGCCGGGGTAGAAAAGTTGCGCTATGATCCTCAAAGCGGTACGCTGGAAATCTCTTATACCACGGTGAATGATATTCGCCTGCGCGGGGCAGTAGAAGATCCTTCCGTTCGAAAGCTCTTGCAGGAAGCAGTTATGGAAGAGGAGAGACCTAATGTGCGGCTGCATGCTGTGAAGGCAATGGAATTACTGGCAAAAGAAAGCAAGCTGGATGGCGAGCTCGTAGAAACGCTTCTCTTTCTGCTTGAGAGAGAAAGTAATACCGGTGTCCGGTTACGGATATTATCCGTGCTGGAAGGCATGAAGGATAATCCGCTGGTACGAACGATGATGATGCGTATCGTTCTGAACGATCCGGACGAAGCGGTCCGCATCCGTGCTATGCAGACGTTCACCAAAGGGATGATCAGCCTGGAAGACATGCATATGATGCGTAAGGTTGTTAAAAGTGATTCAAATAGCTATGTCCGGCAAATGGCTGAAGACGTTTTGGAGAAATTGACTGAGACGAACAGGGAAGAAGATCAGACGACGAGTCAGGAGCAAATATGAGAATTTTATTAATTGGAATGCTATTCTGCGGAATTGCTGTCGCACAGGATATGGAGACGCTTCGTGGAGATCGGGGTGATTACCAGTATCGCAAGAGCCACTGGTTTGACGTCGACAGACAGGGCGACCTGACCGTGAAAAATGTGTATGCGGACGTTAAGATTACCGGATGGAACCAGTCGCGTGTTGAAATCATCGAAAACGCTGATTTGAACGTGTACACGAAGGAAGAGGCGCGTGAAATTGTCGATCAGTTTGAAAGCACCTTCTCGCAATCCGGTAATAGCATAACCATACGCGGTAACAGCCATGGACATTGGAGTAAAAAATATCTCGAGATCAGAGTACCTGAACGGTTCTCCCTGGATATCCATGTTCAGCAGGGAGCAATTTTCGCTGAGAATGTTGATGGAAGTGTAGACCTTCGATCCAATAACGGTGATATCGCAGTAAAGGATATCGGCGGTAACGTCACGATGCGAACCGCCGGTGGACAACTGGAAGCATTTGGCGTGAAAGGCAGTTGTAATGGAAGGACCTCCGGTGGAAACATTACCTATGAAGATCTGGAAATGGACTCTGAAGCAAATACCTCCGGTGGCAATATTCGTGTTACCAATGCCAAAAAGTCTCTTACGCTAAAAACATCCGGCGGGGAAATCGGCGTAAAACATGTTGGTGGAAATGTTATTGCCCGAACCAATGGTGGATCGATCGGCGTACGCGATTGCAAGGGAGATGCCGAACTGCGAACCAATGGCGGGAACCTCTTCCTGAAAGATATTTTTGGCAATACTAAAGGTAAAACAAACGGTGGCGATATCATCGGGGTAAACCTTGAAGGAATGCTGGCTGTTGAAACCAATGGCGGGGATATTGAGCTGCAGGATATACGTGGCGGGGTAACAGCCGTAACTTATGCAGGCGATATCTCACTTGAGATTACCAGTACCGACTTTAGTAAAAATCATACAACGGATCTCAAGACGCGTCATGGTGATATCCATGTTGTTATACCAACCAAAATGCCGTTAAACGTCAGTGCGACAATCACCAAAAACAGCCGTTGGGAAAGGTATGAGGTTTATACCGATTTTCCGATGACAAAGCAGGCAACAAACAGTAGCCGCATTACCCGGAGTAGCGGCAAGGTGAACGGCGGTGGAGACGAAATGACGCTGGAAACATCCGCCGGGAATATTTACATCGAAGATGGCTCAAATAAAAGCCGTATACGAACCCGCAATCGATCCAGCGATAAATACTGGGAAGAAAAAGAACATGAACATGAAAATGATCATGAAGACTGTGGTTGCTAAATATAGAGCACAGAACTCCGACTTCCGACTTCTGTATTCTGTGCTCTGTATTCTGTGTTCTGAGTTCTGAGTTCTGAGTTCTATTTTTTGCAACGTTTAACGAATTTAACCGTCATTTAGATAAAACGACTATTGGAGAAAACTATGAAATTGATGACCAGACTATTTACGTTTATGCTGATTTTTGCATCCGTAGGCCTTTTCGCTGATGAGGTGCTGATGGAAAAAACCTTTAACACCGGCAAAAATGGTTTGCTGTATGTAAAAAGCCTGAAGGGAACGATTGAGGTTGAAGCATCAACCGATAATGAAGTCCGAGTACGGGTTGAATACCGTGATCGCGGTTGGGGACGCGGCATGGAGAAGGAAGAGATTATCGATGAACTGAATCTTAAAATCGAGAAAGACGGCAAAAATGTGAATGTCACAACCCGCAGCGGCGGCAATAACTGGGGCTGGGGGAACAAGTGGAACAAATTGCAGCTACGTTATATTATCGAAGTCCCTTCGGAGTATAATGTGGATTTAAATACCGCCGGTGGCAGCATTGCCGTAGGAGATCTAAACGGTGAGTTGGATGCAGAAACGTCCGGTGGGAGCATGAAGTTTGGAAATATTAATGGGCCGGTGAACGCATCAACTGCCGGTGGAAGCATTAGTCTTGATGACTGTAACGGTGAGGTGCGCGTTCGTACTGCCGGTGGTTCCATTTCGATCGGTGAAGTGGATGGAAATGTAGATGCACGCACTGCGGGCGGTTCTATCAGTATCGAGAAGTCTGCCGGAACGGTAAATGCCCAAACATCAGGCGGCAGCATCAGCGTTGATGAGGTTATGGGGGACATTACCGCTGAGACGTCAGGCGGATCGGTATCCGCGCGTATAACTAAACAGCCTCAGGGAGATTGTCGCCTTACCACTTCCGGTGGCAGCGTTACGGTTTACCTTGCCAGTGATGTGAAAATGGATCTGAATGCCAAGTCCGGTTGGGGTAATAAAGTTTATAGCGATTTCGACGTAATGGTTAAAGGCGGTAATAGCAGAGATAAGTCTTCCTTACGTGGTGAAATCAACGGTGGTGGACCTGAACTATACCTCCGTACCTCCAGCGGCCGGGTTAAGGTGCTTGAATTATAATCTTTTGGTATAAGATTGGAGCAGTCTTAAAGACTGCTCCAGACTTATCTTTCGAAGACTGCTCCAATCTATCTAATCCCCACCATTTGTTTCCCGCTTTTTTGTGCATATATTTTTTATACCACACGTTATAACAAAGTTTTCTAAACAAAAAATACAGGGCGGCTCATGAATAGAAAAAACGATATTTCGTGTGGATTTATGCTGAAAAGGCCGGAACACGAGAAGTTTGAAGTTGAACAGAGCGGCGGGGATAAGTTTAGCGAGATTTCATGATAAAAAACTTAGTAAATTTCTTACTTCTAACGTTATTTACAGGGTGCTTTTTTACCAATACCTGGGTTGTAGATCAGCGAGACCCATCGGTATCGGAATACGTCAGAAAGCATTCGAATGGGATACTCGGTGAACTCCCGATCGGCTGTAAAATTGAACATATAGCTTTTAATGGCAAGATTGCTCATGTTCGAGGACAGGTGTTCTGTGAAGAAACCGGCGAGCCTTTTTCCTTTGAACTATGGGTTACAAAACTTAATTTGAATTCAGATTCCCCAGGTCTTCCTGAAGTAAATCCCCCGTTACGAAGAAATTACACTCAAGCTGACCCTAATGGTATGTTTGATCTGAAATTCGCTCTTCAGGAAGGAGATTATATCGCCATAGATGTTATTGGATATTACCCTACCTCCTTTGCAATTGATCAATATGTAAAAGACGCACTTAAACTTTAACAGGTTGATTCACGACTGCCTACTGCCTACTGCCTTCATAATTTTGTTAATCCCTCCACCTTTGCTATGTTTATCTATCTCTGATGTATAATTATGCGGAACAACACCATGTCCGATAATCTAAAACATCGTTTGGCCACTGTTGCGGATATCCCTCTACTGACTGATCTGATGAATGCAGCTATCGCAGAATTACAGAAGCCCTTCCTGAATGAAAAGCAGATTGAATCCAGCCGAACCATTATGGGGTTGGATTCCTTGCTAATCGAAGACAAAACATATTTTATCGTTGAAATAAACGATGATCTTGCAGGCTGTGGAGGCTGGAGCCGTAGAGCAACACTTTATGGTGGTGACCAGTCTCCCGGGCGTAGCCCTGCGTTGCTTAATCCCGATAAGGATGCTGCCAGAGTAAGAGCAATGTATACCCATCCAAATCATGTCCGGAAAGGAGTGGGGCGGCTTATCCTTACTCTTTGTGAAGAGGCTGCCCGGTTGGAAGGGTTTAAAACAGCTGAACTTATGGCGACATTGTCCGGAGAACCGCTTTACCGTGCTTGCGGTTACCTTCCGCTGGAGCATGTGTCCGACGATCGGGGAGGTGCTGCAGTTCCGCTGATAAGAATGCAGAAGATGCTGTGATATACGGCATGCGTGTTTTATATCGGGATGCATACAATTGCCCACAATAATGGAACAGGATTATCGTGAACTTTGCAGACTTAAATTTACCTAAAGGCTTTACGTTGAATGTGCTGAAGGATGAACAGTTTGAAATTCGGCACTCAAACTTCATGAGGGAATCGAAGTTTGTATTCTTCTTTCTGGGACTTTGGCTATCGCTTTGGACTGTCGGTTGTATTTTCCTGCTGAATGCCTATATAAACGGAGAGCCCATGGATGATGGTTCACCAATGCCGTTCTGGTTTGTGCTGGTTTTCTGGATTCCGGAAGTTATCGTACTTGGGATTCTTATTTTTATGATTCCACGCAAGCATTACTACCGATTTGATGAAGGAATGTTATATGCCGAGAGCAAGAGATTAATATTCGGAAATGATGTAGAACTCCGACGCTCGTCAATTGGCAGTGTTGTCATTAGACCGGGACAGGTGATCGTTAAGTCCGACACCGTTCCGTTTATATTATTCAAGCACAGGGACCGTAAAAAATGCCGATGGCTGGGAGGTATTATCTCCAACTGGTCTCGCTCGGAACTTATTTTTGAAAATTGATCCCGTATTGATTAATGATTCTAAAGGTATGATTCCCGGGAGGGGCAGCGTTACTCCCGGAATGGGAAATCGGCAAAATCTCTAATTTTTTGCAGTTTATAGACGATTCTGTATAGTAGTAATCAAATAATGCGGATCGGCCAAATTCGATGTGAATTTGCCGCAAGACAGAGGATATCACCATGACGCGCATTATCGCTGTGTCTAATCCGAAAGGTGGCGTCGGAAAGACCACCACCACAATTAATCTAGCCGCCAGTCTGGCAATTGCTGAGCAAAGGGTTCTGATAATTGATGCGGACCCAGCCGGAGCCGTTAGTAGCGGACTTGGTTTGGATGAAGAGTCGATTGGAGCCGGTCTGTTTGAATTCTTCTCCGGTAGTGTGCGCTTTGAAGAAACGATTCATCAGCTGCCGCACCTGGAACTTGATTTGATACCGGTAAATGTGTTCAGCAGTGAGAATGAGACGCGACTGAATGAACTGTCTAAGAACCGCATCCGCCTAAAGCGACAGCTTGATGGAATGATCGAAGCGGATCGACTCCCCTACGACTATGTTATTATTGATACACCTCCGGTGCTAAACGACCTCACAATGGGGGCGTTAATGGCCGCGAACTCAGTCTTGATACCGCTGCAGTGTGGTTACTTTGCTCTGAATGCTATTGGTCGATTGATGCAGCTAATCGAACGTGTCCGTAAGAGTGCAAACCCCGATCTTGAGGTCGAGGGTATTATGCTGAATCTCTATGAACGCGGCACTCGCGTTTCCATGCGCAGCCTGTATGAAGCGAAGATGAGATACAATCCATATGTCTTCCGCACAGTTATCCCTAAAAATGTAGCGATCGGTCATGCCACTTATCAACAAAAGCCGGTTGCCCTGGTTGATATTACTTCTCCGGGAGCACGTGGCTATATGAATCTTGCGGAAGAAATTATACGGAAAAACCGTCGGGCGGAAGAACTGTCAGCCCGACACAGAGCAACGATTCGGACTGACTTTCTTTCCTCGAAACTTGGTGTATAGACCGCTCCGCAAAGAGATTGTCCTTGCAGGACTCAGAGAAAAGAGATCGCTCCGCTCAGAGATCGTCCTTGCAGGACTCAGAGAAAAGAGATTGCTTCGTTTAGAGACAAAAGACAAAATATTTGTCTCTATTCTCTGAACAAGTGAAACGAGCGTTCTCTGAGCGAGTGCAATAAGCGATCCTTTAGCAAGTGTAACGAGCGGTCCCTCAGCGAACATAGTGAGCGGTCTCTGAGTCCCGTAGGGATGATCTATCTCACAAGGGCCATTTTTCGTGTTGCTGAAAACGCACCTGCCTCAATCCGATACACGTATACTCCAGAAGCAAGATTCTCCGCATCAAACGTCAGGCGATGTTCTCCTGCGGAAAGCTCTTCCTGAAGCAGTGTTGAAAGTTGACGCCCGCTTATATCATACAGCTTAAGGGAAACCATCTCTGAAACAGGAAGACGAAAGCGAATTGTAGTAGAGGGATTGAAGGGGTTCGGATAATTCTGATCCAGCCGATAGTCTTCAATAATACCGACTTCGGACTCCAGTGAAATTCCGGTAATGACCCCGGTAATTTGACGTAGCACCCGGACCTGAAATCCAGAGGTGTAAATGCTATTATCTGTAGGATCGAAAAGGATGCCGTTTGGTCGATTAAACCTGGCGTTCGCTGCCGGACCGTCCAGCAAGTCTCCAACACCGGTTCCGGCAAGAACAGAGACATTTCCTGAAGGAAGATCAATCTGGTAAATGCGATGAACACCGATGCCGGTTGCATAGAGTTTTCCAGCACCATAGGCCAGGAATCCAATTGCACCAAAATTTGTTCCCGGAATATCTGCTATTTCTGTAATGGAGGTGCCATTTACCTTAAATATTCGACCATCGTTATAGTTCGCAATATAAAGCGTATCATTGTCGTCCCATGCCATTCCTACCGGACCGTTCAGACCGTTTCCTGCAAGAAAGGGGGTAATACTTCCATCCGGGGCAACTTTCACTACCCGGTTTTGGGTATATTGCGTTACATACAGCGTATCGCTTAATGGATCAGCTATAATACCACTGGGAGAGATAATATTAGGGACAAATTCAATTTTGGTACTGTCCGGCATTATTTTATAGATTTTATTCCCAAGGTTTGCCGCGACTACCAGATTGCTGTCGGCATCAAAGGCCAATCCGTTTGCGGCATTAATTCCACCCATGTATTCGCTTACTTCTCCTGAAGGAGTAACCTTATACACATAGGTTCCGGTATAACGCGAACCGTAAATTGTGCCGTCTGCAGCCTTAATGATTGCATCGTCGATATTGATACCGGGTCCGGCAAACGTCGTTACGGTTTGCGCCTGTAGGAAACCAAACGCGAAGATTAATATTAATGTAATAACTGTAAAAACTTTCATGCTGTATTCTCCTTAGTGTGGTAATTGCTATTTTTGCAGGATCATCCGTTTTACCTGCTGAAATTCTCCGGCAGTGATACGATAGGTGTATACCCCGGAAGCAAGGTTCTGCAAATCAAATGTCAGCTGATGTTGCCCTGCCGGAAGGGTGGTATTCAACAGATTCTGAACAAGCCTGCCGTTTATGTCATACAGGGTAATTCGAACCTGCTGATGGGCAGGTAAACTGAAGGGAATTGTTGTGGCAGGGTTGAACGGATTGGGGTAATTCTGTCCAAGTTGATAGGCCTCTGCCAGGCCTGGCTGAGATTCTACTGAAATACCGGTTAGAATGCCCGTAACCTGTCTCAGTGAAGATGTTTGTGCATCCGAAATATACAAGCTGTTGTCACGCTTATCAAAAAGTATCCCGTTTGGGTTGTTAAACCTGGCGTCTGCTGCCGGCCCGTTTATGCTACCACGAACACCGGATCCGGCAAGTACGGTACGTTCATTCGTGGCAAGGTCCACCTGGAAAATCTGATGGCGGGCAATACCGGTTGCGTAAATTTTCCCCTGTCCATAAGCAATAAACCCGATTGCTGAAAAGCTATTTCCCGGAATCGTAGCGATCTGGTTTAAGGAATTTCCATCAACACGAAAAATCTTGCCATCATTAAAGTTCGCGACGTACAGTCGGTTGCTGTCATCCCAGGCCAGCCCGACTGGTCCGTCCATATTATTCCCGTCAATAAAGGGGATTACGCTTCCGTCTGAAGCGACTTTAACCAGTTGATTGGTATTGTATTGGACCACATAGAGTGTATCGCTAAGCGGATCTTTAATGACACCGGCCGGTGTTATAATATTTTCGACGAAGACAACCGGTGTGCCGCCACCGGGAGGCACTTTATAGATCGTATTGCCAAAGTGATCGCAGACGACAAGATTACTATCCGCGTCAAATTCAAGACCGTTAGGTGCGGCAAATCCTGTTGCATACGGGGTGACCATACCATTGGTTGAAACCTTGTATACCGTATCCCCTCCAAAACGGGACCCGTAGATTGTTCCATCTGCGGCTTGAATCAGGCCATCGTTAATGCTGATGCCGGGCCCGGCAAATGTCGATACGGTTTGAGCGCTTATGAACATGCTGAGCGCTATTGCCTGGAAAAATATTAAGTGTAGCGTTAACCTCATTCCATCTTTCTCCTCTGAATGAATTTGATAATGAGTTACTGAGCTGCTGTAGAAATAAGAGGAAAAAAATGCTGGAAATCGTCCCTCCCGATGGAATGGGACGCATTTATGGAGATGGGACACATCTTTGGGGCTGGTAGTTTTTAGGTTCTAGGTTCTAGGTTCTAGGTTCTAGGTCCCAAGTCCAAGGTCCGAAGTCCAAGGTCCCAAGTCCCACGACCTACCAGCGAAGAAGGAGCGTCCAACTTCCTACCAACAAAGTGAGGCCGGAACTCAGAACTCAGAACTCAGAACTTAGAACCCAGAACTCAGAACTCAGAACCCAGAACTTAGAACCCAGAACCCAGAACTCAGAACTCAAAACCCAGAACCCAGAACCCAGAACCCAGAACCCAGAACTCAGAACTTAGAACTTAGAACTTTGAACTTAGAACTCAGAACTTAGAACTCAGAACTTTTCATTCTTGATATAGGTGGATGGTGTAAGACCCGTGGAGCGTTTAAACATGCGGTTAAATGAGGTCTTGCTGCGGAAACCTGATTCAAGGGCAATCCCGAAGATCGTCAGGTCATCATAACGCGGATCAAGCAGGCGCTGCTGCACGTCTTTGATGCGGTAATCGTTGATGTAATCGTAGAAACTCACTCCAAGCCCCTGGTTCAATACCTGGGAGAGATTATGCGGTGTAAGACTAACCAGGTCAGCCAGGTCGCTGAGTTTTAATTCACTATTGAGAAAAGGTTTCTCCTGTTTCATCAAGCGATTTAATTCACCCAGGTAAAATCCGATTTCCTGATGCGATAATGCCGAGTTTCGATATTTAATTAGAGGCTTTATATCTTCCTGCACAGCCGTAATAGGCTCTTCATCGGAAAAGATGCGATCGGGGAAGCGGACGGATACAATTGCTACAACATGGACGAATATCGACATAACCATGGTTGTTGTATGTGCCAGAGGCTGGGTATTGAGTTCCAGAACGTGTAAAACAACACCGGCAACCGTATCAAAAACTATATAGCCTGTAAATGCAGCAATCAATAGCTGCGACCAGCGCAGAGTCGATAATGCAGCGCTATTATGCGCTTCTGAAGCCTGCTGCTTCCGACTATTTGCCGCCTTTAGAGCGAACAACAAATATCCAAGGAGCTGCGCGGCCAGCAGCAAATATTGCCAGGGAATTTCCCCGTTGCCGATAGGCGGACGTTCAAGAATGCTGACCTTTACTGCTCCATCCAGCTGAAAGAAAGGAATCATCTGAAACGAAAAGTATGCTGCGGGAATCAAATGGAGCACATGCCAAGCGGTGAAGGTGAAGCTTCTATCCAGGTGTAGCCGGACATAGATGTAAAGGAGCGGCCCCAAGAGATACCAAAATACCCAGTGAGTTCCGGCAATATGCGGCAAGAATTTGAAAAGCCCTGAGATAATAAGCGTCTCTACGCTGAGATAATAGGCAACCAGCGTTAGAATTAAAACCAGCCAGCGATTAGCCCGTGCGTTTCCTTTTTTCTGAAGCAGCAGTAAAGCTGCCAGATAAAATCCCTGCATGGCACTAAAGCCAAGCAGCACAACCCAAATTGATAGTTCCGACATGACATTTACGCGATGTTTTGATGGTTGGAAATTTCACCCTGCACTAGAACTAAAATAATTCCGCAACGGATACTTGTCTATTCCCCAAACGGGGCATTTTTTATGTATTTTCAATAAAAATCGGGGTTTAACATTTACTTTTGCTCCAACCTGAAAGAATTTTAAATACGCCACATTCACCATTGTTTTTCAATTCATCCTGGCGGTATCTTTAAGAAAAGACAGTAAAATGGAGATAAGAATACGTATGAATGATGGTCTTTCAAAAGAATTGATGAGGAAGCATGTTGCGCGTTGGGCAACGCTGACCGAGACCCAATGGGATATGCTTTCACGCATATTTCACGAAAGAGAGGTTGCGCCAAAAACGCAACTTGCGACTCCCGGATCTATAAAACACGAGCTCTTTTTTGTAAATCATGGACTATTGCGGTTTTATTATCTCAGCAGTGATGGCAAGGAGATAAACAAAGCGTTTATTGCGGAGGACATGTTCGCCGGGCCACTTGCTGCCTCTGCCTTGAATTTACCGATTATTTACGGTATTGAAACTCTGGAAGACACGTCTGTTTTGATTGCAGACTATCGTGACTTTGCAGCGTTGTTTGATCAGGATATCGTTTTTGAACGCGTTGGTAGAAAACTTGCCGAGTGGCTGTTAATCCGCAAGGAAATCAGGCAGCGTAGCCTGCTTCAGCAGAATGCGCGACAGCGATATCTTGATTTTGCAGAACATCATCCCTCCATGTTACAGCGGGTGCCTCAATATCACATTGCTTCTTATCTGGGCATTACCGAGGTTTCTCTCTCCCGCCTCCGACGCTCTCTGACTGAGGAAAACATTTCTTAACATATGATAAGGCAGCCCCCGGGCCGATGTATTAGTATTCTCCTGTTCGATACGATAACATGGATCAAAAAAGGAGAAATATATGAAAATCGGATTTATCGGCCTGGGAATTATGGGCAGCAGAATGGCTGCGAATTTAGTGAATTCCGGTTACGATGTAGCGGTATATAACCGCAGCCGTGAAAAGGCTGATTCTTTAGTTGAGCTTGGAGCATCACTTTGGGAACATCCTTCCGATGACAAAAAATTTGATATTGTCATAACGATGTTGGCTGATCCCTCCGCTCTGGAGAATGTTGCGTTTGGCGAGAATGGCTTCCTGAAGTCGGGGCATGGTTTATGGATAGACTGTAGCACCACAAATCCTACTTTTGTGCGAGGACTCGCTGAGGAAGCTGAAAAAAACAATGTGCGCTTTATGGATGCGCCTGTTGCCGGTTCGCTTGCACAGGCAGAGCGCGCTGAGCTGGTTTTCCTGGCCGGAGGCGATGAGGCAGACGTGGCAGCTGCGAAGCCGCTTTTTGAAGCGATGGGAAGCAGGACGGCGCATATCGGTGACGTGGGAATGGGCATGTCTTTAAAGTTGGTGCTGAATCACTTATTAGCCTGTTCAATGGCAGCCTTCGGAGAAGCGCTGCATCTGGGAATGGCGCTCGGTATTGAAAAGGAGAGTCTGCTGAACACTCTTATCGGTGGGCCTGTCGTACCGCCCTATATGCAGATGAAAAAGGATAAGCTGCAAAGCGGGGAGTATGCAGCGGAATTCCCACTTAGACTGATTCATAAAGATATGCAGATGGTCTCTTCCGCTGCAGATGAGGTCTCGGTTCCTATGCCTGTGGCAAATTGTGTAAAGGACATATTTCTGTCTGCCAGGAACGCTGGATATGAAGATGCGGACTTCTCAGCTATTGCAGCCTTTCTCGAAAGCCGCTGAGCTTTTTTCATAAATAGTTTATTTTTTGTCACATACATCACGGTCCCGGAGTGTAATTACTGCTTAATTATTCTCCGGGATGCATTTATTTTCGCTTTTCCTCCCCCTTTACGGAGTTGATAACTTTACTTTCTTATTTGCTTTACATCATTTTTAGACGCTCTGCAATGCAGTTCGCAGAACGCTATTTGTAATGGTTGCAGATGGAAATTGCATCATAGGAGAAATGACATGAAGGTCATCGCATTTGTATTTTGTGGTATTTTATTTTTGAACTGTAATAACGTAGCCCCGGAAACCAACAGTTCATCGGGCTCTGCATCACGAAGTGTTCCCCAAACGCTTCATGGATCTGTTTCGCTTGATCATTCTGATGAAGCATTTGAAACCGCCAGCAAAAGAATTCGTGCAAACAGCCGCTTTCATTATCGTGATCGAAGGAGTATCGTCTCTGCTGTTTCCTCGAACGAAGTTGTAATATTATCCCCATCCGGCAGCAGCCACGTACGTATGACCCGTTATCGGGTAAAGGGAAAAATCAGCAATAAAATGAAGCTGCAAATGAGCTATCTGAAATTCCAGGACTATCAGCGACGCCTGAAATCCGAAGGTAAATGGAATAGCCGTGGTAACTCTCAGTATCCCGGCCAAGAGGGGCGTTTTGCTTTTTCCGGGATAAGGACGAATGAGCGGGTTGCAGTTTCTGATTTGGCGGGGCTTTTTTAGGTTCAGAGTTCAAAGTTCAGAGTTCAGAGTTCTAGGTTCTAGGTTTTGAGTTCTAGGTTCTAGGTTTTAGGTTCAGTTATTAGGAGGCTATTTGGTTCTATTGTTATAATCCTGTAAATAACCAATGAAACCACGTATTATTGCTCTAGTGCGAGATGCTAGGAGATAACTCTTTTGAAATTCTTCTTTAGTAATATAAGCTTGGTCCAGAGCAATATATAGTTGGCTTTGGACTTCAGTGCAGGAGCGCTTGGCATAGTTAAGGAAACGTATAAATTCTTTCCCGGATCCGGCATCAAATCCTTCTGCGATATTGTGCATAGTGGAACCTGAAGCTCTTCGGATTTGGTCAAGTAATGCAAAATCTTTTTTAAAGCCGGGCTTTCCTGTATACAAGTAAACAAGGTTTGTCAATTCTCGGGCCATTTGCCACGCCTGAATGTCTTCTAACTTATGTATCGTCATATAAATCCCCCTTATTGAAATTTAGACTCTTTAATATTACTTAGAATTAAACTGAGTGATTTTGAATTTTTTTGAACCCAGAACCTAGAACTCAGAACCTTACATTGAAAAAAAACTTGTCTACCCCCTGATTCCTTGCCACATTTATTCCTGATTCTACAATAATTCCCAAGGAGAATGGTTCTATGATGAGATGGATTCTGGTGCTGCTGTCGATTGCTTTATTTTCTTCATGCGGCTATAAACAGCAGATTGAAACGCTTACCAAGCAAAATGAAACCCTCAAAACGCAGAATGAAGAACTAGCTGCCGAGAAGCAAAAGCTCGAAAGCGATATGGTACAGGTGAAGGCTAATTTCGACCAGCTGAAATTCCTGTCGCGACAGTTAAAAGGAGTTACCGCTCGAATGGTAACCAACTACGGTAGTATCGAGTTGGAGTTTTTTGGTGATAAGGCTCCGCTACACGTGTTTAATTTTATTACCCGTGCTGAGAGCGGATTCTATGACGGGACAAAATTCCATAGAATCATTCCGAAGTTTATGATTCAGGGAGGCGACCCGAACAGTAAGGATGCCAATCTGGAAGATGACGGTATGGGTGGGCCACTTGTAAATATACCGCATGAATTTAATGAGGTGAAGCACGTGCCGGGAATCCTTTCAATGGCCCGGCAGGGAAATACTGCACTAGGAGCTGGAAGTCAGTTCTTCATAATGCATGGGACCAGCCCTAATCTGGACCGCCAATACACCGCATTTGGTAAGGTGACTAAGGGTATGGACGTGGTAAATCAGATTGCGACGACCCGCACATACGGACAGTCCAACCCGCGTTTGGCCACTCAGCCTGTGAAGCCGGTGATTATTCGCCGTATTGAGGTGAATCGCTAGTGTGCAGGTTTATCCTGACAATATGCATTATTTTGTCTAGCCTTCAAGCCCAGCCGCTGCATCAGCGGCTGGTGCTGGATCACGTGAATATTGCCGTGAAAGACCTATCTGCAGCCGTGTCTTTTTTTGAGGATACGCTGGGATTTGTTGTGAAACCCGGCCGTCTGCATGAAAACTCTATCAATAATGCGCATGTGAAATTTAAAGACGGCTCGTCCATTGAGTTGATTACTGCTACAGAACCACGGGATGCACTGTCTAAGTTTTACCTGGAACGAATTAAGCACTATCCGAAAGGAAGTGCTGCTTTTATTTGTTTGCGTATTACGGACGATGGCGCCGTCGATTCCCTCATGACGCGTTATCCTCTGCTTATAAAAACGGAGTTAAGCTATGCGGATCTCTATTCATTTAAACCGAATGATCCGCGCTATCCATTGTTTTTCATCCGCTACAAAAAGCCGGTGAAAGATGATCCGAAATACCTGTATCACTGGAATGGTGCACAAAATATTATTCGAATAGAGCTATGCCCGGGCTGGTGGCAACAACAATTTCCAAAACTCGGCGATATAAAGCAGTACAAATTTGGTAATACCTTTACAACCATCGTGCATTTTGCAGAAGGAAGTGGACATTTGTTTGCTGATGGAAATGAATCCGATATTCAGTTTCCACTGTGCGGAGATGATCCGATTCAGACTGTCCGATTAAAGGTGGATGATTATTACAAGGCTCTTCAGCGAATGCAACAGAAGCTCGGGCTTCCGAAAGATGGTATTATACGTAAAGGAACTTTTGCCATTCGGATAACCGATAGGTAAGGTAAGATTTACTAAAGATTGCATGGTTAATTTACAAACCCGGTGAGCGCTCACCGGGTTTAATTAATTGTATCTATTCCATTACAAACTTGATCGGTAGTTTGACCTTGGCTCGAACGGCTTTACCGTCAACCTCACCTGCCGAAAAGGTGCTGGCTTGCACAAATTCCAGCGCAGCCTGATCCAGCTCAGGTACTGATTTTAACACCTTGGCACTAAGCACATTGCCTTCTTCATCAACTGCAACACCAACCACAACAGTCCCCTCAATTCCGGCCTTTTTCGCCAGAGGCGGATACTTTAATTCCGGGGTGGAAGTGAGTTTCGGTTTAATTGTAAGTTTGGACATTTCTACAATTTCCGACTCAACGCCGGTTGCAGTTGCAGTATCGCTGCTGCAGGAAAATGGAATCGCCATTAACATAACCAGCAATGCAATAGCGGCTCCGGATAGAACATTTGCTTTCAAGGGATTACCCTCCTTTTCTAGTTGATATATAACTCGTTTAGACAGGCCGGATCGGCACTGTGAGAAGTAACTGGCTGCAGGCAGTATTTTTTGCGTTTTAGTGATTGACTCTGCGATATGTATAAGATTCGCCGCATAGGAGCGAGGCTGTATAGCGAGGGCGTTGATCGTTTTGTTGTCGCAGTAGATTTCTCGATACAGATTAATACGGTTGTTCAATAGCCAGACGACCGGGTTGAAAAAGAAGAATACCTGCGATAGAATTTGCATCAGGTTAATCCAGTGATCTCCGGAACGTACATGTTGCAATTCATGGGCAATAATAGTGCGCTGAACCTCGGGCTTCCAATTGCCGGATGATCGAGGAAGTAAAATTGTATGCTTGAAAAAGCCGGTTACCAATGGACTATGCTCTTCAGAAGAACGCAGTAACCGCACATTCTTTGGTAAATCGGCTACCGTTGTAATGGCTGCCGCTTTTTTTAGTTTTCGCATGAGTCGCTGCTGCTGCCGGATTACCCTTGTTAGCAGCAGGGCAATACCAAACAACCAGAGAGAAAAAAGCAGGGTTTGCCAATGTGTAGAACCTGATTCCAGCCCTCCATTAATCAGTAGCTCAGGCAGTTCAATTCCTCCAAAAACCGCAGTAACTGTAGAATTTATCTCAATAGGTGGCACAAATAGTTTTATTAAGGCAAAAACCAGGATAAACATTTGCAGGGCAGGGGAGGCGTTACGTTTTGCCAATAACCAGGATACCGCTAATACCAGTAGTACGAACGTACTGCCTTGCAAAATCATAGGGTAGATCAAATCAAACCATGCTTCACTAAGTCCGTTCAGTCTATCCATCTTTTTCTCCTTCACCAGTCTTTTCATCCAGTAGCTTTTTAAGCTCCTCCAGTTCCTTCTTATTCAGGGCGTCAGAGTCAACAAGAAAGTTTGCCAGCTCATTAACTGATCCCCCGAACAGCTTTCTGGCCATCTGATGAACGGCACTCCGCAGGGTTTCATCTCGTTTTTCTACAGGCCGGTAAAAATTAACCAGGCCGGTTTTCTTTTTGGACAGATAGCCTTTTTCTACCAGGTTATTCATAACGGTTTGCACAGTCGTGTAGGCTTTCTCACCATCGGGATATGCTGATTCCAGAACGTCTCGAACGGATACCTCACTACCACCTCGCCAGATATGCTGAAGAATTTCCCATTCAAGTGCTGTTGGCTGCGATTTAGGTTCTAACATTGTTTCTCCTGCTGAATTAGTAGATCTCCTATAAATATAGTAGGTGGTTTTAAAAAGTCAAGAGAATTATGTAACGGTGGCAAAATTACCGCATCTAAATATTGATATCAGAACAGGAATAATGCATATTTAGTTCAAACCGGATGTTGAATATGGCATATATAAATCCCCGCATAACAAAGCTCGGCGCTTCGCTGGAAAATCATACCGATCCCTCTAATACACGGGTGGATCTGCTGAATGATTTGGCTTGGGAGTTATGGACGACCGATTCTGAGAGGGCAATGGAAATGTCCCTGGAAGCCGCTAAGCTGGCTGAAGAACTGTCTTATGATCGCGGAAAGATGTATGCCAAGGTAAACGTCGCAATGAAGGAATGGCGAACCAGCATAACCGGTTCCGTTGCCATCTTTCTGGAGGCATTGAGCTGGTTTGAGGAAAACGATGAGCCGGTTGGTGCCGCCAATGTCTTGAACTTTCTGGCGATTATTTACTGGGCAATTGGGGACTTGCAGCGCGGGCTGGATTATAGCCTGAAGTCACTTAAGCTGCATCAAACCTTTGATAACCCTGAAGGAAAGGGATGGACCTATCAAACGCTCAGTGGTTTCCACTACGATCTGAAGCAGTACGATCAGGCAAAGGATTATGCTGAACAGTCTCTGGAGCTATTTCGCAGTACGGAAAACTTGCTGGGTGAAGCGCGTGCCCTCAACGGAATTGGTAATGCGCTGCTTTATCTCGACGAGTGCGAAAACTCACTGGCCTACCATCATAAAAGCCTTGAAATCGCCCGAACGATGGAGCATAATTTTACGATCTCGCGCGTGCTGAATGATATTGGGCTGGTTCATCAAAAACGTAAAGACTTTAAAGGTGCACTACCTTTTCACGAAGAGAGCCTACGCTTAAGAGATGAACTGGATTATCCAACCGGGCAGACCACGTCTCTACTTGATCTGGCAAATGCACTGGTGCAAACAGGCGAGGTTGAAAAGGGCATCGCAGCGATTGAAAAGTCCCTGAGTCTGGCAATAGAGATTAATGCCAAGCCAAAGCAGGCCCGTGCACATATGGCATTGGCGATGATATACGAATCCCAGGGAGACTACGAAAAGGCTCTCGACCATTTCAAGGATCACTTTGAACTTGAACAAAACATTTTTAGCGAAGATGCCGAGCGTAAAATTAAAAATATGCAGGTTGTTTTTGAACGCGAATCCGCGCAGAAAGAAGCTGAAATTTTTCGCTTAAAAAATGTGGAGCTAAAGGAAAAGAATGATCAGCTGAACAGCATGCTGGAAGAATTGAAAGCGACCCAGGCTCAGCTGCTTCAGGCGGGTAAAATGGTGGCGCTTGGAAACCTGGTTGCCGGTATTGCTCATGAAATCAATACCCCGATCGGAACGATTAAGAGTGGAGCCGACGTTGCTTCACGCGTTGCGGAAAAGCTGCTGGATTCGTTGGAACCCGAACAGAAACGTCGTGCTGTTGATAAAGAGCTGCATAAAACCCTGCCGCTTCTGCAGAACACGACTCAAAATACCATTCAAGCCGTTGATCGCATTATGAAAATTGTAAACGGTTTGAAGAACTTTGCCCGCCTGGATGAAGCGGAGTTCCAGCTGGCCGATTTAAGCGAAGGCCTTGAAAATACGCTACTGCTTATCTCCCACGAAATTCCTTCCAATGTAAAAGTTGTTCAGGAAATTCAGGATTTACCAAAGATTTACTGCTTCCCTACTGAGCTAAATCAGGTGTTTATGAATATTGTTCTGAATGCCATACAGGCAATGAAAGAAGCCGGTGGCACGCTGACGATAAAAGCCGAACACGATGTAGACCGGATTTTAATAACTATCTGTGACACGGGTGTTGGTATCCCTGAAGAAAACCTGAAGTCTCTCTTTGAACCCGGCTTCTCTAATGGGGTAGGGCGCGTAAAGATGAAAACCGGGCTTTACACCAGCTATGGCATTATTGCCCGTCATCGCGGAGATATAGAGGTGGAGAGCAAGGTTGGTTTCGGTACCAAGTTCAGAATCAGCGTTTCAACAAACCTCGAAAATTATATGTCCCCACTTTCTTCCGGCACCGCATCCGTGTCTGCCGGGAATTAAACGTCTGAATAAATTCCTTAATCATATTTGTAAATCATTTACAAAACCCCGAGCGGAGATCATTGACATGAACTTCTTCTGTTTATCAAAAGCCATTCTTCTATCCACCCTGCTAGGTATCGGGACCTTAGTTGCTGGTGAAAAGCCGCTCGTGCTGATTACCTATTATTCGCAGTCTGGAAATACTCAAAAAATGGCTGAGGCTGTTCAGGAAGGTGCTGCAGAAAACGATAGTGTTGAGGCCGTATTGATAAGGGTAGAAGAAGTTACAAAGGAGGATTTGGAAAAGGCCGCCGGTATCATTATTGGTTCACCAACCTACTATGCAAACATGGCAGCACCGGTAAAATCGTTTATTGATAGCTGGTTTGAGCAAAAGCTGGTGTTGTTTGATAAAGTTGGGGGAGCATTTGCTACCGGGGGCGGGCGAACCGCCGGAAGAGAGCTGGTTATTACCAGCCTGCTGTTGGCGATGCTAAATAACGGGATGATCGTTGCGGGACCGCATTATGAAAGCTGGGGCACATTTGGCGCTTCAGCAATTACGGCCCCACCTGATGAAGGGGTTAGTGATAGTGAACTGGATGATGCAAGACGCCTGGGACGACGCATCTCAGACGTAGTGCTTCAGATGAATCGTTAGCGGATTCCCGCTGTTTGCATCAGGGCCATCCGCTTCTCATGAATATCCTGGTTTTCCGGCATGATGCGCAGGGCGTTTTCATAGTTCTCAATCGCTCGGGAAAGTCGTCGCCGGCGTTCATGCTTTTCCGCTTCCGAAACGTAGTGCTCAATCATGGATTCACGGAGCTGAAGCGCAGTTGTATTCTGCGGGTCCATTTCCAGAATTTGAATCGTATAGTTGGTCGCATTCTCTTCTTCCGGGGTAAGAAAATTATTATCCTCGAAAGCCGTTAATGCTTTTTCCAGTAGAGTCTCTATCTTTTTCTGGTTTTCCAGCTTTCCTTCAATAGAGGTAATACGCTGTTTGGCCAGACCCTGTGAAGCCTCATCAACCGTTTCTTGTGAAAGAAAAAGCTGATAATACTTTAAGGCACTAATGTATTTCTTTTGACTATAGAGTTCTTCAGCACGTGTAAAAATAACGTCTGTAGCAGACTTACTGTCCGAGCTGATGTAGCCATAGCCTAATGTTGCGGCAACGCAAATGAATAAAAATGCTATAATCAGAAAAATCCACTTCCTGTTCATGGATGTTCTCCAGATGCAAACGAATCATTGTTTGGATTGTTTTTACCGCCCAGGGGCTTGGGCAGCCTCCTCAGGACGATTCGAATAGTGTGAAGATCGATTGCTAAATCACATAAAGAAACATCCGTTATAATGAATAATATGTGTCGCTAAGCAAAGATGCAGTTTCCGGTTTTTGAGGGATTTCCCACATCAGAATAAAAATTTGATATCTGATGCCCGTAAATTAACTTCATGCATGAAAGCCCTTAAGCCCTTTCACTTCATTCTACCTGCATTTACTGCCTTTTTATTACTTTGTGGATGCAAGGAAGACACAACATCTTCGTTCAATACCGTTACATCTCCCCAGGTTGAAATTGACCTGCCGCATATCCTTGAGCGCGATACGCTGATTGCGCTGGTTTCATACAATTCCAATAGCTTCTATATTTATCGGGGGGCAACAAAAGGGTTTGAATACGATCTGTTGGTGGAACTTGCCAAGCACCTCGGTGTCGAACTAAAGGTGCAGGTTGCAAGAGATTTAGACACAATTTTTGACCGGCTGAACATGGGAGATGGTGATCTGGTTGCTCACAATCTTGCCGGATCCAGGGAGCGTCGGCAGCTGGTGAACTTTACGGATTATTACACTAATGCTCCGCAGGTGTTGGTGCAGCGTCTTCCTAAAAACTGGCGTAGAATGAAACTACATGAGATTGAACGTCAGATGTTGAAGTATCCGATTGAGCTGATGGGCAAAAAGATTCATGTACGCCGGGGCTCAGCATATTATGCCCGTCTTCTTAGCCTGACTGATGAGATTGGCATCGATATTGACATCGTTGAAGTGCCCGGGAATATTTCTACCGATGAGCTGATCGCCCGTGTATCATCCGGCGAAATTGATTATACCGTAGCAGATCAGAATATTGCGCTTATAAATCAGGCTTATTACTCCAATATTCATATTAAAATGCCGGTTAGCCTACCTCAACCCGGAGCGTGGGCAGTAAGAAAAAATTCTCCTGAGCTGCTTGCCGCAATCAACGAATGGCTAAAAGGACTTCGTCAAACGCCCACTTTTAACGTCTTGTTTAATAAATACTTCCGCAACAAGCGCTATTTTCGACAAAGAGCTTCAAGCGACTTTTTCTCACTTACTGGTGGAAAGATTTCGCGTTATGATGACCTGATTCAGCAGTATGCGGAGGGGCTGAACTGGGATTGGCGTTTGCTGGCCGCCCAGATTTATCGTGAATCGCAGTTCGACCCAAAAGCGGAATCCTGGATGGGAGCATCCGGATTAATGCAACTGGTGCCGGAGACTGCTGAACGATTTGGTGTAAAAGATACTTCCGATCCAGAACAAAGCATTGCCGCCGGTGTAAAATATTTGAAGTGGCTGTATAAATTCTGGGATGAAATCCCCGATTCCAGTGAACAATTAAAATTTGTATTAGCATCTTATAATGCCGGACAGGGACACGTACGCGATGCTCAGCGCCTGACTAAAAAATACGGTAAAGATCCGCTGATTTGGGAAGATAATGTGGCTTTTTATCTACTGAAAAAAACACAGGAAGAGTATTACACGGATGAGGTGGTAAATTTTGGTTACGTGCGGGGTGGAGAGCCGGTGAATTATGTCTCTGAAGTGCTGCAGCTATATGAAAACTATAAACAACTGGTTCCTGCCGATAGCCTTGAAAACCTTAGCGTCATTCCCCCTGAGCTGTAATTGACCTTACGGTTAATTCGAGCGGATACAATTACCATTTGAAATACGAGATGAGGGGTTCACAGCAACCTAAACGGACAGTTTATGTCCAACATAAGACAGAGGTATAGTTATGCAACGATTTTTGCTTATCGGGTTATGCCTGATATTCATGATAACAACTCATTTGCAAGCAGCGGATAAACCACTCGCCCAGCGCTCAGTCGCCACTGAAGCAACGATAACCGAGTATCTGCCTGGAGTGATTGTGGTAAAGTTTGCTGATGGAATACATTCAGGTGATCAGGCGGTTAGTAGCGGTATCGTCTCGGTCGATGCCGTTTTTCGCGAGTATGGTGTCACTCAGATGAACCGCCTGGTAAAGGAAAGTTTTATTCGCAGTGATATTCGGCGCGACGTCGGGATGGAGAGCATCTACAACGTCTACTTTGAGCCGGCATTTGATGCGGTGGATTTTGCCGCATCACTGGCGAATAATGATTTTATCGAGTATGCCGAACCGAAATATCTCTATCCGTTAAACGACACGCCAAACGATGGCCTTTATAATTCGATGACGCAGTTTGCACATGTCGGAGCTCCAGCCGCCTGGGACCTGGCGAAGGCTCAGAGTGGTAACGTTGTGGTTGCGGTTGTTGATGGCGGAACGGACTGGGACCATCCCGACCTGTTGGCAAATATCTGGAGTAACAGTAACGAAATAGCCGGAAACGGTATTGATGATGATGCAAACGGCTTTATAGACGATATTCGCGGCTGGAACTTTGCGAATAATTCCAACGATCCAACCGGCCTTTCCAATACGCCACAAAACGCCAATCATGGGACTCACGTTGGGGGAACGATTGGTGGCGTCACGGATAATGGAACAGGTGTTGCCGCCATGGCCTGGAACTGCATTCTAATGCCGCTGAATGCCGGAAGCCCCACTAGAGATCGTAGCGTAGCTTTTGGCTATGATGCTATTGCCTATGCGGCTGCCAATGGCGCCGATATTATAAACTGTAGTTGGGGAGGAATCGGCAATCCTTCTTCCCTTGCACAGGACGTTATAAACTTTGCCTATAATAACGATGCATTGGTCGTTGCCGCTTCGGGAAATGATAATGCCGATACCGATCTTACACCCCATTATCCGGCAAACTATAACCGTGTTTTGTCCGTTGGCGCTACGTTTAAAACGAATGATCAACGCGCCAACTTCTCCAATTATGGTGCAACGACAGATGTGTTTGCTCCCGGGGTCAGTATTCTGAGCACTTTACCGAATGGTACCTACAACGGCAGTTTCTCCGGTACTTCAATGGCTAGCCCGATGGTTGCCGGTCTGGCCAGCCTTGTGAAAACGATAAAGCCGAACTATACCGTTGATCAGCTGCGTGAACAAATTCGCGTAACGTCGGTCAATATCGATGTCTCTAACCCCGGATTTGCCGGTAAGCTCGGTAAGGGACGTATCGACGCATTGAAAGCCGTAAGCGATTTCACGCTACCGGCAATTCGCGTCAGCGACGTTAATTTTACTGATAGTGGTGGTGATGGGATTATCGACGCTGGAGAGAGCGTTACCCTCGATGTAACCTTTATCAACTTTTTGGAGGCTTCTTCCGGCATTTCCCTGACGCTGACTGAGTCCGACAATAATATCAGCGTTACCAATGGTAGTGCATCGCTCTCATCACTTGGAACGAATCAGACCGGCACAGCGTCTTTTCAGTTTAATGTTAGCAATGGTGTGCCGGACGGATATCCACTGCGTTTCTTTGTGAATATTTCTTCCGGAAGCTACAGTGACCGCGATTATATCCAGCTGAGCGTCACCCCGCCTCAGTTTGTTAGTCATAATACCGGCGGAGTTCAGGCATCGATAACAACGGAAGGGAACATCGGGTTTATCGGTTTTGCCGGAACGCCGGGAGTTGGATTTATCCATAGCGGAAACAATTATCTTTTTGAAGGTGGATTAATGATCGGCACCTCAGCTGGAAGTATTTCAGATTGTATTCGCGGTGGTGACGGATCTACTCAGGATAATGATTTTAAACCAACATCGAATCTAACCATTACGTCTCCGGGCTTGCTGGCCAATGAACAGGGGGCTGTAACCCTGGTTGATTCCCTTGCGCTTCAACCGCTCGGAATCACCGTGCTTCAGGAAACTCTCGCTGATAATTTACCGGAGAATGAAGATTTTGTAATCTTCAAGTACACCGTTCAAAACAATAATAGCTCCACGTTAAATGGTGTGTATGTCGGTCTGTTTTTTGATTGGGATATTAACGGGACCGCCAACGACTTTGCCCGCTATGATGCAGCACGAAGGCTTAGCTACGTTGGAAATTCAGCAAATCCCAATCGCATAGCGGCCACCAAGATTCTTACTACCGGGACAGCCGTTGGACATCGATCGATTCACAACCCGAATGAGATTTATGATGGCTTTAGCAATACCGAAAAGTGGAACTTCCTGAGTGGAGGGTCACAAACTCAGTCGCTGGACAATGTGGATGTCTCAACTTTAAGTGCTCAAGGACCGTTTACTATTCCCGGTGGCTCTACAATCGAGGTTGCTTTTGCTGTGATTGGAGCCGGCAGTTTGGTTGAGCTTGAGCAAAACGCCGATGCCGCACAGGACTTTTATGATAATCCACGGGTTGGTATAGAGGATCCGCTGCCCATAGGACCCGCCGGAACCTATGAACTGGCACAGAACTATCCGAATCCCTTCAATCCAACCACGACGATCAGCTATCGATTGCCGGAAAGCGCAGAAGTTGAAATTGATATCTTTAATGCGCTTGGACAGAAGGTTCGCACGCTGGTACGCAGTGCTCAGGTGGCTGGAAGCTATGAGGTGAACTGGGACTCACGGGATGATCTTGGGAATGCGGTTAGCAGCGGAGTATATTTGTATCGGTTGAAGGCGGCTGGTCAGGTGCTGACGAAAAAAATGTTATTGCTGCAATAGAAAAACGTAGGCGCGCAAAACGTAGCCGCGCACGATTGTGCGCGGCTGAAAATGAAATCAAAAAATAAACGCGCGCCATCGCGCGCGTCTACAATTTCACGTAATCCTAAATATCAATAATCAATTGCCGCAAATCCACGAAATAAACGCGCGCCATCGCGCGCGTCTACGAAATTTGATTCAAAATTAATCGTTCAACGCGAAACCCTGATTCCGCTTTTCCATCAGCTTATCGATATCTTCGCGGGTCATTTCCATAAAAAACTTCACGTCGCTTTCACTCTGCTGAACGTCAATTTTGTTGATAACGTCCATTGCATCACGGTCGCTACCCATAGATAGCTTAACCATTGCCATCATGCCTTTCAGAGCGTCGTGGAACAGCAGCGCATTTTCGCTGTTGTCAAAATGTCCGCGGCCGTCTACCTTCAGATGCTTAGACACGTCCATTGACATGTGCACTTCCTGAATAGACTTGATAGCCGGCATACGATCCATCGCTTCATCGGACATCTGAGACATCATCTCTTCCATCATACTTGATGCATCCAGAACAGCCCAGAAGGTGTCTTTAAAGCGCAGGTCTGAAATCGCACTGTTCAGTGCTGCATTTTTAAAAGTAGTGGACTCATCCGAGAAATTATCCAACCATGCCTTAACCAGCTCCTTATTGCCGGCAACGATGCGGTGTCGATCGGCAAAGCAAAACCGATTATCGTCATTATCCGGAACATAAAGCGTAAACTCTTTATATTCTTCTTTGCTAAGCTTACCTTCGGTGTCTTTTTTCTTAACAAAGTTCATGATTCGTTCCGGATCATAGCTACCCTTTGCTACGACCAGACCAGCTTTATCCACATCACCTTCAGGGTTCGTGAAGGCTAGCAGGATCTCGTTTACATCTGATCGTACATCAAGGCCGGTTTCTTCCAGCATTTCCTGATAGTCGCTCGCATCATCCATGCGCTTTTCCATGGAGTCTTTAATAGACGAGAACATCGGACTATTGCGCAGCTTATCCATATTCATATAAGCTACTCCCCGAACGTCTGAAGGTAGGTTCGACAGTTCGGCTGCCACGTCGCTGCTCATCGAGCTGGATCCGCGGTCACTACAGTTCACTGCAAGTCCGGCGATAAGCAGCAGGGCAAGGGTTAAAGTTAAAATGCGTTTCATAGTTATCTCCTTAAAAGTTCTTACGACTAAAAATCGTTGTTGCAGAAATAAACATCAGTATTCCAAATGCCAAAGACGTCCATAGCGGTAGCCAGGAAGTGACCGGATCTCCGGTTACCAACTCCCGGGTTATGTTACCAAGCTCAGCGGTCTTCGGCAGAAAATGATAAAGTCCGTCAAGGGCATATCCATAATACTTACTGGACAGTAAAGCATAAATTTTATCACGTCCCAATAGAAGCGGACTAAGAAATAATATCATAAAGTAAGTAATCATCAGGGCAAAAGGACCGCTTTGAATCATCACGCTCAGACAGGTCATCAGTGCAAACAGGATTGCAAAAGTTAATATGATCATTCCACCGGCATATAGGAAACCGATATTCCAAATACCTGTTTTTATTGAAAGTGTGAGCCAGGAGAAGATGATCATATAGGCAATGTTGAATCCAACAACTGCCACTGCTCCTAAATAACGTCCTGCCAGGATCTGAAAGCGGCTAAGCGGCTTCGAGATTAACAGATCAATACTACCCTTTTGTAAAAAGGATGGTACAAGTGAACTGGTAGCAAACAGGGCCAGAAAGATACCTGCCGTAAATAGAAGTGCGGCAATAACGCCTTCGATACCGAAGATAATCTCTTGCAGACCAACCATACGATCCATTTCTTCGCCGAAAATCGTTACGCTGGATTCGAATCCGTCTACAATATCCAGATTAAGGGCGAATACCAGCAGCAGGTTGAATATGGTGCTGATGGCAAAGAATGCGATGAAGGTTTTCTTTGCCAGGGACTCCCGGATGGTTAATTGGATAACAGCCATTAGCTTGTTCATGCTGGCACCTCCTCTGGCTGCGGTTTATCTTCGATCACGTCGATAAAGAAATCTTCCAGAGATATCTTGCGCGGGATAATTCCCTGAATCACGATCTGCTGTTCGCGCAGCATATCGATAATATGATTCAGCTGGGTATCGTCTTCTACCGAGATAACGGTTTTGCCTTTAATATCCTGAATACCAACCCCCATCTCTTTACAGAGAATGCGCAGGGCCAGATCTTCACCGGCAATTTGCATTTCGAACTGTTGTTTAACCGAAATCAGCTCTTCTACGCTGCCCTGTCGCACCAGCTTGCCGTGTTTCAAAATGGCAACCTCATCAGAAATCCGCTCGACTTCTGAAAGTAAGTGAGAATTCAGAAAGATGGTCTTCCCTTCGTCACGCAGAGATTGTAATAACTCGCGGATTTCACGGCGCCCGACTGGATCGATACCATCGGTTGGTTCATCGAGAAAAAGCAGGTCCGGCTCATTCATTAGCGCTTGTGCAATGCCAACACGCTGCATCATACCCTTGGAATACTTTTTGATGCGGGTATCGCCCCAGTCCTCTAGATTGACGCGCTTGAGCAGTTTGGGAATGCGCACGTCCAAGTCGCTTTTGTTAACGCCGGCCATCTTGCCGAAATAATACAGGATCTGATTGGCGGTTAGGAAATCCGGAAAGCGGTGATTCTCAGCCAGGTAGCCGATCCGCTCGTGAATCATTACGTTGCTAACGTCTTCTCCGAGAAGAGAGGCGTTTCCGCTGGTGGGAAAGACAATCCCGAGTAAAAGTTTTATCAGCGTCGTTTTGCCGGCGCCGTTTGGACCCAGCAGGCTGAACACCTTGCCGCGCTCAACGCTCAGCGTTACGCCGTTAAGCGCTTTGATCTGCCCGCGCTGGTAGTGCTTGACTAAATCGTTTGTTTCAACAGCTTTCAAGAGGTTGCCCCAAAGTTGGTTTACATTGTAGTTGACAGGTAAGCTGCAAAATAGTTGCTGCCTATCTACAACATAATTCAGTTACGGGACTTCGGAAAGAAAGGTTGCGAAGAAAGACCGCTTTGCTGAGAGACCGTCCCTTTGGGACTGAGAGATCAGTCGCTTCGCTCCTTCAGAGACCGCTTCGCTGAGAGATCGCTCCTTCGTAGCTCAGAGACAAGAGATCGCTGTGCTCAGAGAATAGAGAAAAAGATGTCTTTGTTTCTATTCTCTCAGTGAGTACAAACGAACGGTCTCTCATCTCTGAATCCCAAAGGGATGGTCTTCCAGCGAGAGGATCGAGCGTTCTCTACAGGTGCTTGTACGCCGGCAGCGTCAGAAAATCGATAAAACTTTCGTCGCTGATCAGATCGTCGAGGATTTCTCCGGCCAGTTCGAACTTGCCCTTGCTGTAGAGCTCTTCACCCCACATATCCTTGATCTTGCTTTGCTCTTCCGGGACCATCGAGCGAAATAATTCAAGCGTAACGTCGCGTCCGTCTTCCAGCTTGCCTTCAGGGCTATACACCCAGTTCCAGATCTGTGCACGGGAGATTTCCGCCGTTGCCGCATCTTCCATCAGGTTATAGATTCCGGCTGCACCTACTCCGCGTAACCAGGACTCGATATATTGAATAGCCACGTTGATATTATGACGCAATCCATGCTCGGTAATTTTGCCGCCTTCTATGGTAAAATTCATCAGGTCTGAGGCGGAAACGTTTACGTCTTCGCGCATGACGTGCTTTTGATGAGGGGCATCGCCAATTACGCGCTGCATTTCTTCACGCGCTACCGCTACCAGGTCCGGATGCGCTACCCAGGTGCCCTCAAAGCCGTCGTTGGCTTCACGAACCTTATCAGCGCGAACCTTTTCGAACGCAACGCGATTAATGTCCTCATCTTTACGACTGGGAATAAATGCTGCCATCCCGCCGATAGCGTGAGCACCGCGCTTATGGCAGGTTTGGACCAGTAGATCAGTATAGGCACACATGAAGGGTGCCTGCATGGTAACCTGGCTGCGATCGGGTATTAGAAAGCCCGGCTGATTGCGGAATTTCTTAATCACGCTGAAAATATAGTCCCAGCGACCAGCATTGATCCCAGCGATGTGATCGCGCAGTTCATAGAGAAGCTCTTCTATCTCAAACGACAGCAGGATATTCTCTAACAGAACCGTTGCTTTAATGGTTCCGCGGGGAATATCCAGTTCGTCTTGAGCGAGATTAAACACGTCATTCCAGAGACGTGCTTCCAGATGACTTTCCAGTTTTGGCAGGTAATAATATGGCCCGCTTCCTTTGGCCATCAGCGTTTTGGCGTTGTGAAAAAAGTAGAGGCCAAAATCCATTAGTGAACCAGACATACTTTCGCCATCTACAATAATGTGCTTATCATACAGGTGCCAGCCGCGCGGTCGCACCAGCAATAGAGAAATTTCCTCGTTCAGCTGATAATGTTTCCCCTTCGCGTTGGTGAATGAGATGGTACGATTAATCGCATCGCGCAGGTTAATTTGACCGGAAATTTGATTTTCCCAGGTAGGGGAGTTGGCATCTTCAAAGTCTGCCATAAACACGTTTGCGCCGGAGTTTAGCGCGTTAATAACCATCTTGCGATCTACCGGTCCGGTAATTTCTACTGTGCGTCGCTGTAAATCATCCGGTATCGGAGCCACCTTCCAGCTGTTATCTTCGCGTATTGCTTTAGTCGATTCCAGAAAGTCGGGGAGTTCGCCGGCGTCAATGCGTTTTTGGCGATCTGCGCGGGCTTGTAGTAAATCTTTGCGGCGCGTATTAAAGGTGCGGTTCAGCTTAGCCAGAAAGGCCAGAGCTTCGGGAGTAAGAATTTCAGCAAATTCAGGTGTAATAGCGCCATTAATCTCGACGCCGTCGGGCAGGTTTACGGACGTGCTCATGGAAGACCTCTCTTTTTTTGGGCGATGGTTTTCTATATGCTATATCCGGCAGAATGCTTGGGAAAGTGGAATATAGGAATTATTTCACAAGAGTGGGGAGTGTTTTTTCAGAACTGAGGTAAAATCAAACGTAGTGAATAGAGCCGCCCTACATTTTGAAAAACAGGTTTTAAATTAAATCCTAATTTTATATTATTTATTACCTCCCAAAACAAACATCCCATTCTGCTCATATCATCGGAGTATGCCGTGAAACGGATAACTATGCCTGTTTTTTTAGCTATTCTAACATTTGTTATTAATCCTCTTTTTGCTCAACCCATAAAGAATGTCAACTATTTGAGTGACGACTCTGGAAAAATCGTTTATTTGGTAATTCAGGGAGATCAAGGCTTAGCTGATTTTATGTCCTCATTCGAATCACAAAAACCGAATCTCGCTCTGCATACGCTGGCATTGTATAATATCTCTCGATCAAATGAGAGTAATTCCCAGATCTACACCCTACTAAGATCTCAAACGAAGCACCTTAAGGAATTCTATGTAACTCGCGCATCGAAACCCGATAGCGGATTCACCAGTACTAATCTCCGAACTATTTTACAGCTTCTTGAACTGGGGAATCTGGAAGTCTTGAGGTGGGAGAATCAGCGTGACCTGGATCTGTGATTTGGTACGAACACTTTTACTTCCCTAACGAATTTATGGCAGGGGCTTAAAGAGCTGTCATTTAGCGGGACGGAACTAGGCAATGAAAAGTTCTTCGAGCTGAATATTAAAATGCCAAATCTCACTACGCTCGATTTAGGAGAGTGTAAGCTGGATAAAGATGTGTTATTTAAAATCCTTAGTCAGCCAGAGAACTATCCGGCTCTCCAAAGCCTTCATTTCAACAAGAATAAGCTGCAGCTCCATAAGTGGAAAGACAAGGATAAGAAGCGGTTTCTGTGGGTCAGCAAGTTTCCTCAACTCCGCCGTATTGAACTGGCAGATAGCAAAAGTGAAGAAAAAGGTTATTTGGAATTGTTGACATTCCTGGGCAATTGGGAAACTGATATTATATCAGAGCCTGTAAAACATACGGTTATGCCTTTGGAAGGATTGCTTTTACGAAAGCGCAAAACAACCGGGGATATATATGGGCAAGGAAATCTGAGCAGGGTTGCGACGAATGAGACAGAGATTCGTGAGTTGCTTAATGCCGGTGGAGAAACCCTGATGCTTTCCGGTAATTTCATTAATACTCGTACACTTGATCTGATTCTGCGAAACCCTCCGGATGCTCTACGGAATATATTTTGCGTTCAGGTAAATATTACGTTTAGTGATGTGGAAGACTATCGTCAGCGCTTTAATGCTATGGGGATACGCCTGCATTCTGTAAATACATTACCCGAAATGGGCGTTGGAGATATCCCAAGTCTTCCACGGGAGCCGGCACCGGTATATCTGGTGAATTAATGGACGTAAACTATTAACGTATAAACACTGCACGGTGAACATGAGCTTAACGTCGAAGATATTATATATTCTGGTCATTCTGGTAGCATGCGGCATTGCTAAACCCGATAATGGTGAGTCAATTTATCTTTCTTCCAGGCAGTCGGTCAATGAATTTACCCAATTATTAGATTCTGAAAGTCCGGTACATTTATTTCTATCAGGAGAAGGATTTAAAAGGGATTGGTTACCGCATATCTCCGGGGCTGCTGCTTTCAAGAGGGTTACAAGTATAACAATTTCTGACGCGGCGATTTTCTCTCATGAATTAGGTATTTTATTAACTAAAGCCATGCAGCAAGGACTGATTGATTTAAAGCTGATAAATTTAAAGCGGGCATTTAGAATTAAATCTGTAAAAATAAATTTGGTTGGCGATAGTCTGCGTAGCTTGATGGTTTCAGGAGGGGATCTTCCAGAGGATTTCTTTAAAATGCTGCATGGTTATAATCTGCCGAACCTGCGTGAGTTAAGTCTGGTACGTTGTGGCCTGACTGAAAAAATTCTTATTCCTCTGAAGCGCTCAAACCTTTTAACAAACCTGGAATATCTTGATTTAAGCTACAATGATCTGGGTTTACGGGTACTGAGTTTATTTCAAGCTGAAGTGCCGGGAAAACTACATACGTTAAAACTTAACCACACTTTTCGCTACAGTCAAAAGAAGACGCAGAAGTTGAAAAAAATTCTGGATAAAACATGGGACGTAACCTGGCAGGGTAACGCGAAAATGCTCGAAAATCTCAAACATGTTGAAATGATCAACCTGTTACCGGATACCGCAGTCTGTTTAGGTTTCTACCGCGATTCATTGTTACAGCAGCTACCGGTTTTTGAGGGACCTATCTATGGATTGATGGAAGAAAATGCAAAACTTTTTATAGATACCGGGAATGGTTTCTCAGCAGGGATAAATCAATTCTCCTTTTCAACCGGGTCAGGTTTTAACTTCGGCTTCGGTGGTGGGAACCAAGAGATTGATAAAAACACCATAACCCTTATAGAAAATGAAGTATCTATTAAGCAGGACTTTTATCGCAAACTATTCAAGATTCCCTCCAATTCCCGACGTCTGTCCGTGAACTTCAATAAACTCTCTACTTTCGAATATTTTCTTAAATCCAGGCGAGCGGCGCATACTGAAAATCTGGTATTTAGTGGTGTCCAGTGGACCGATACCGCGCTTCGAATGGCCCTTGAAAATATGCAGCTGAGCTCTCTTAAGAGCGTGGTGTTATCGAACGTTAACCTCACGGAAACGGAAATCTTTGACCTGATCAACGATTTCTCACAACTTCAGTTCAGCATAAGGTTAACTAAAAACAAAGATACATATGGTGCTTATTTGAAACCGGATATTCATTTATGGCCTCGAGTAGGCAATTAGCTTATTCATAAATAGTTAACTTGCTTAAACTACAAGCTTATTTACCTGGTTATAGGGCAAAAGCAAGTTAAACGGTTGAGACCTGCCTCTCTGTAGTTTAATGTCGTATCCTGCTTTAGCAGCTCCGACTGACTCCATTTTGCCAGTCATTGCATCTCTGCCACCACTTCACTACATTCTATACAATCGCAATCTATTGAGATAATATCTGCAAAATCGCGCTCCTTTTAATAAATATCGGTTTGTGATCACGGTACGGTTTTTTGCTGCCCGTTTTCACTAGACTGATAGAAATACCCCGAATTCAACTTTGTCCTTAAATCTGTGAGGATACCACCTGTTTATTATTGGAGGAATAACGTTATGAAGGCATGGCGAACCTGTATTGCACTGCTGATCTGTATTCTCTTCACCGCACTGCCGCTAATCGCGCAGGAAGAAGAAGCAGACAGTGGCGAGAAGATGTTCAAAGCTGAACCGCATCCGGAATTTGTAGCCGGTGAAATTCTGGTTAAGTACAAAGCAGATGCCGATCTCTCGGCGATGGGAGCTCATCTCTCGTCCCTTGGCATTCAGTCTGTAAAATCGTATGCCACGATTCGCGTAGATCGCTGCTCGCTGGGAGACGATATGTCCGTTGAGGATGCAATAAACCAGCTGAACGAACATCCCGGCATTGAGTATTGCGAACCGAACTACATGTACAGTATTTACGACGGTGCCATCCCTAACGATCCCAGCTATGGCTCGCAGTGGGCGCTAAATAATACCGGACAGACCGGTGGAACAAGCGATGCTGATATTGATGCACCGGAAGCCTGGAACATCAACACCGGTAGCGGCTCAATCGTTGTGGGGGTGATCGATACCGGCGTGGATGATACCCATCCGGATTTGGTTGATAATATGTGGCGCAATCCGGGCGAAAGTGGTGACGGTAAGGAAACCAACGGTATCGATGACGATGGTAACGGATTTGTAGACGATTATCGCGGTTGGGATTTTGCCAATAACGATAACAATCCATTCGACGATAACGCTCATGGTACTCACTGTGCCGGTATTCTCGGCGCGGTCGGGAATAACGACCGCGGTATAGCCGGTGCGAACTGGAACGTGAAAATTGTTGGATTGAAATTCCTGACCGGCTCGGGTTCCGGATCTACGGCAGGTGCTATCGAAGCAATTCTTTACGGTGCCCAGATGGGCTTCCCGATTCTCAGCAATAGCTGGGGTGGTGGTGGACGGTCACAGGCGCTTGCCGATGCGATTGAAACTGCCAGTCAAGCCGGCGTATTATTTGTTGCCGCTGCCGGAAACTCCAGTAGCAATAATGACCGTAGCAACAACTTCCCGTCCAATTATGACTCTGAAAACGTATTGGCCGTTGCTGCCTCTGATCATCGCGATCAGCTTTCCAGCTTTTCAAGTTTTGGTCTAACCACGGTAGATTTAGCTGCTCCGGGAACCAATATTCTCAGCACAACACCGAATAATAACTATCAATCCTTTAGCGGAACCTCTATGGCAACGCCTTATGTCTCCGGTGTAGCAGCACTATGTATGGCTCAGTTTCCGGGCATTTCCATGACGGATCTGAAATATCGCCTGATGGGATCAACCGATGCCAAGAATGCTTTTACCAACGTCACCGTAACCGGTGGACGATTAAACGCGTTAAAAGCATTGGGCACAAGCCCGATGATCGTTGTTGAGCCACGCGGGAATACACAGGATGTTAATTCTCCTTATACCGTGAATGCTTTTGCCACGGATGATGGGCCGATTAGTACGGTGACTCTGGAATACACGCTTAGCGGAACCAATACCGGAGGCGATGTGGTGCAAATGACCGGTAACGGAAAATACACGGCTTCAATTCCGGCTCAGCCGCTGAATACGACCATCACTTATTTTGCCAAGGCAACGGACGCCAGCGGTGCCGTTGTCCAGAGTCTTACCCGTTCATTTAAAGTGTCTCTCGATGATGACGGTGGTGGCGGTGGAGGTATCCCCTGTGGATGTGGTGCCTTTGCTTTCAGTATCAACACCGGCGATAAAACATTTGATGCGACTGCAACCATGCTGGCCAACTTCCTGCTGGTCGGGCTGGTGCTGATGTTCTTCATGCGCAGACGCAGAAAGTAATTTAGCAAGTCCCGGTAGTTTTTATGCCGCCCCTTCGGCTACGCTCAGGGAGCGGCATATTTATTTAACTTGATACTTTATAAAGGCTTCTCGTTCCCCGAGCGCAGTCGAGGGGGAGAATCGGCTAAATTACACAAACGTCAATTTTAGTATACTCGAACCCAAGAGATGAATTATGAAAAACATCAGATTTTCGATGTTAACAAAAATGGTTTTGATCCTTCTCGCCCTCCTATTCGGTGCACAGGACTGTGATGATTTGATTGAAGATAAAAGCACTGCGCCGCCGCTTCCGGCAAATATGATCGAAGGTGAGCTTCGAGTCACGAGTGTCGATTCGGTGTTTGCTGCCGGAGATGAAACGATGGTAACGCTGTCGCTTCAAACACCTGATCCCTGTTGGAAGTTCTATCGCTATGAGGCAAAGCGCGATGGCGATATAACCCACGTAAAGGTTTTCGGGAAGCGTGAAAAAGAAGCGATGTGCATTCAGATGATCGGGAGTATTCAGACCACTCTGGCCATGCCGGTAGAAGAGGCGAGAATTCGCTTCTGGCAATCGGAGGAGTCGGCACTGGATACCATGATTACTCGGCCATAACTGTTGCAGGTCGCTTATAGCGGCCTGCTCTTTCACAAATCCGTTACAAAATTATTATCCCCCTATTTTGTTTGAAATCGCACCAACTTTCTCGTATCTTCTTATCTTATACCCTCGTGAAAATAAATAAGGACCCCTGATAGATGAACATTAATCTCTCCAGCAGAAACGCTAAAATTGTTTGCACCCTTGGACCCAGCAGCAATACCTATGATAAGATTCGCGCTCTTGCGCTAGCCGGTATGAACGTTGCACGGGTAAATTTTTCACATGGTACGCATGACGACCACAAAGAACTCATCGAAACCGTACGCAAGGTCTCGCGCGATATTGATAGGCCAATAGCCGTTCTGCAGGATCTGCAGGGTCCGAAAATCCGGGTCGGCAAATTCAAGGACGGCGAGATTGAGCTGGTTCCGGGGGAAACGTTTACGATTACGGTTCGGGACCTTGAAGGTACGTCTGAAATCGTCTCGGTATCCCATAAGGCGTTTAATCGCGATGTGAAAGAAGGCGATCCTGTTCTACTGGATGATGGCCGCCTGAAGCTGCTTGTTCGACGCATCGATGGAGCGGATGTGCACTGTGAGGTGATTTACGGCGGGACCCTGAGTAATCACAAAGGGATAAACCTGCCTGGCTCCATTCTGTCGATTCCCTGCCTGACGCCGAAGGATGAAAAGGATCTGGAATTTGGCCTGGAAATGGATGTAGACTACATCGCGCTTTCCTTTGTGCAGAAGCCGGAAGATATCGACGAGATCAAAGAACGTATTGCTGCGAGAGGCAAAGACATTCCGGTTGTTGCAAAGATTGAAAAACCACAGGCAGTAGAAACAATTGATGAGATAACCAATCGTACAGATGTGGTAATGATTGCTCGCGGCGATTTAGGTGTAGAGTTACCGACCGAGGAAGTGCCTCACATACAGAAAGAAATCATTTCAACCTGCAATATTAAAGGCGTACCGGTGATTACGGCAACGCAGATGCTCGACTCGATGATTCACAGTGCTCGTCCGACCCGTGCAGAAGCCTCTGACGTTGCGAACGCAATTCTTGATGGCTCGGATGCCGTGATGCTCTCCGGTGAGACCGCTACCGGCGCTTTTCCGCTGGAAGCTGTTCAGACCATGGATCGTATTATTACCCTGATGGAGAAACGTAATTCTCCGCGCTGGGACCTGAAGCGACGTAAGCGTGGTGTTCTTTATACAACTCCCTATGCTATTGGTTATTCGGCTTGTCATGCAGCAGACCTGGTAGAAGGAGCTGCAATTATTTGCCTTACGCAAACCGGCTCCACCGCCCGTATGATTGCCCGTTTCAGGCCTGGAAAGCCGATTATTGCGCTTACCCCACGTAGAGAGACCTATAATCGCATGGCGATGCTCTGGGGCGTTTATGCTGTCCAGGCGGATGAGTTTCAGGACAGCACCTATAAAACGATAGCGAATCTAAAAGAAGAGTTGATTAATGCCGGGAGCTTGAAGGTTGGTGATACGATCGTCATTACCGCCGGTTTTCCATTTCATCAGAGACCGCATACAAATATGATGCGTATCGAGTCTGTTTAGGGATGATATTCAACAAGTGATAAAAATAACAATAGACAAAACCGCTTTCAGATTGTATATTCTTATCGTCTTGTAAAACAAAACCGCGCCCTAATGATAGATTTGCTTCAAATTTTCAGGTTGCCGAAACAGTCTTCTTTATCCTTGTACTGTATTCATAAACGGCTATCTCGACCTGATGTATCGTCAGCCCTATAAGCCTCAATTAACCATTTAGCGCGCGTCATTATCAACAAAAAGCCAATAGTCTAGATTCAAGATTTTATAGAATAAGATTAGGTAAGATAAAGTTTGGCTTGATCCCCTCCTGCCATTTGAGAGCTGGCACTCCATTATCAATGGGTAGGAGGGAGATCTTGCCACGAAAGAGGGTTCGCCCTAAATATGTCGTATTTATGCGATAGACCGGTGTAGAAGATCACAAGCATTAAAGCCGGTTTTTTAATTGTTATTCCCACCTTATAATACATCCCGCAATAGTTGATTTTGTCTCTTAACTCTCTGTTCTTAAAGAGGTAGGCAAAGCCTGATTCTCTTATTACCCACATTTTTTTCTGAGGAAAGATCACTTTGCGACCGTATATTCATACTTAACAGAAAATATTTATGTTGTTTATCCTTGCTGTCGGAGAGATCTATTGAGCGAAAAATCGACACCGAATAAGGGCTATGGCTTTGGCACAGCCCCGGTATTTCTAGCGGCTATCAGCACGATCCTTGGTGCCGTCCTCTTCCTGCGATTCGGATATGCTGTTGCCCATACCGGCATGCTTGGAGCTATCGCAATCATTTTTATCGGGCACTGTATTACCATCCCAACTGCGCTGGCGATAGCCGAGATTGCGACAAACCTGAAAGTTGAAGGTGGTGGAGAATATTATATTATCAGCCGTTCCTTTGGTTCTATGGTTGGTGGCACGATTGGACTTTCCCTTTATTTCTCTCAGGCTATTTCCGTCGCATTTTACATGATCGCATTTGCCGAAGCTTTTCGTCCGCTATATGGATTGATAGAACAGTACGTCGGTTTCGGGGTTGAAAACTGGATGATTGGCGTTCCGGCAACGCTACTTTTACTGCTACTGATATTAACCAAGGGAGCAAATCTAGGCGTAACCGCTCTTTGGGGAGTTTCGGCAATTCTGGCCGTCTCGTTATTCATGTTCTTCTTTGGAGAATCCAGCCAGCCTCCTGCCGAGGTGCTGCCCTTTGCTCGTGTCTCTAACTCTGACGATTTCTTTATGGTGTTTGCGATTATCTTTCCAGCCTTTACCGGAATGACAGCCGGCGTCGGTTTATCAGGCGATTTGAAAAACCCACGACGCTCTATTCCGCTGGGAACGCTTTCAGCTACGCTTGCCGGGATGATTATCTATGTCTTGATTGTAATAAAGTTTACCTATAGCCTGACGCCGGAAGAAATGGCTGCTGATCAATTTGCCATGAGCAAAATTGCTATGTGGGGACCCATTATCCCTATTGGCCTGGCTGCGGCTTCATTATCTTCTGCGATTGGCTCAATATTGATTGCCCCGCGAACTATGCAGGCATTGGCAAGTGATGATATCCTGCCATCACCCGGCGTTAATCATTTCCTGAGTAGCGGTAAAGGTGAAGCGAACGAACCGGTGAATGCAACGCTCATTACCGCAGCACTTATTTTAATATTCGTATCCATGGGTAGCGTAGATTTTGTGGCGCAGATTATCTCCATGTTCTTCATGATCACCTACGGCTCTCTTTGTCTGGTAAGCTTTCTGGAGCACTTTGCCGGAAACCCTTCCTATCGACCAACTTTCAGGTCGAAGTGGTACGTATCGCTTCTCGGTGCCGTCGGTTGTTTTGTTATGATGTTTCAAATGGCTCCACTTTATGCCTTTCTGGCAATCGTGGCCATTGCATTAATCTATCTAAGTCTACGCGGCAGTGGAGAAGGTGGCGACGACCTTTCCAGCATGATCAAAGGCGTGCTATTCCAGCTAACCCGCAGGCTTCAGGTACTTATTCAGGGGCGCAATACAGAAGTGTCCCGAACCGGCAGCTGGCGACCATCTTTTATTGCCATATCGGCAAATTCATTTACCAGGCTTGCACCATTCGATCTGCTGCGCTGGATTTCACATTATTACGGGTTTGGGACGTTTATCCACTTTATTCGCGGAGTGCTGAATAAGGAAACGAATCTGGAATCCGAGAAAAAGCTGAATCAGTTAATCAGTCAGGCACGTGCCAGTCAGGCCGGGATATATGTGGATACGATAATTTCACCCAGCTTTAAAACAGCCGTTGCGCAAATTGTACAAATCCCGGGAATTTCCGGAATGGATAATAATAGCGTCCTGTTCGAGTTCCACGAAGATGAAGTGGAATCAATACCGGATATTATCGATGGCTGCCAGTTTGCAGCGTTTGTGAACTTTACAATCTGCGTGCTGCGCTCCTCTGAAAGGCATTTTGGTTATAAACAGAAAATCCATATCTGGCTAACCAAGGGGGATATCCGCAATGCCAACCTGATGGTCTTGTTAGCATATATCATGGTTGGGCATCCGGAGTGGAAGGGCTGTGAGATTGAAATTTTTGCGACGTATCAGAACTCTAATACCCGTAAACAGGTAGGCCTTGGTCGACTGTATCACCTGATTGATGAGGGGCGAATCCCAATAGCCCGCAAAAACGTGCAGCGTGTAAATTGGAATAAGAAAGAAAAATCCTATGAGGAGCTGGTAACCGAGCATTCCGAGGGCGCCGATCTTGTGATTATGGGATTCTCACTCGATACCCTGGTTGCTGAAAAGGGCGATTATTTTAACCGATTTAAGAAGATCAAGGATATTCTGTTTGTTCGGGCAGGAGAGAAAATAGCCATCGCTGAAGAAACGGTTTAGAAGAATTTTTTATTGTTGATAAAATTCTACTGTTTCAGCGTCTTATAACTCATGAATAAAACGGATAAGAACATTTCAAAATTCCTTAGCCTTATCCTGCGGCATCGCCCGCAGGTGGTTGGGATTGAACTCGGCAAGAACGGCTGGGTTAAAACAGAAGACCTTCTAAAAGCCATCCATAAAAGTGGCCGAAATATCAGCATGGATGATATCAGGCGCGTTGTCGTTACCAACGATAAGCAACGTTTTGCATTCAGCGAAGGCGAAAGTCTGATTCGAGCCAATCAGGGGCATTCTGTAAAAATTGAGTTGAATTACGAAGCGGTTATGCCACCGGCGATTCTATATCATGGAACGGCAGAAAAATTCATGAACGGCATTCTACGTGAAGGTCTGCGCAAAATGCGTCGCCATCATGTCCACCTCTCAGCTTCGATAGAAACGGCTTCCAAAGTTGGAGTGCGTCATGGAAAGCTGGTCTTGCTGCAAATCGATGCAGAGGCTATGCATCAGTCAGGGATGGTTTTTTATTGTTCGGAGAATGGTGTTTGGCTAACGGATCACGTACCTGCGGAGTATATAACGGAATTAGTTGCTTAGAGGATAAATGACCCCATGAGCTTTTTCATAGTCGGTCAGGCTGAGCCTGTCGAAGCCTAAAGATGATCTTCTTAGCACCTCGACAAGCTTGGTGTGATAAGATCTGTTTAATAATATTTTATTTGGCTAGCTTAAATTAAGGGGCTTGGTGAGGCTAATTCGCCCGAGCTTCCAGCTCTGCTAAAGAGTCTTTTGCAGGAATATAATCCGGGTTATAGCGTAACGCAGCCCGGTATTCTCTTATAGCCAATGGCCAAAGCCCCTGTATTTCATATAGTCTTGCCAAATTTACCAGTGCAATGAACGGATTCTCCAGACCTTGGGTAAGAGTAGCCCTCTCCAGCCAGGATACGGCATCATCAATTTCATCAATCTCCACTAAATAACAGGCAATATCATTATAGGCATTCCCATAGTTCGGATCTAATTCGATAGCCAGCTTACATTCGGCTATTGCATCTTCAAAACGATCCATACAGCTATATGTCCAACCAAGGTGTACATGAGCTTCGGCAGTCGGCAGAATATCCAGAGAGCGTTGATAATAAAAACAGGCCTCTTTGTAGTTACTGCGTAGTTGAAACTGATAAGCCAGCTGAAACATTTGCCTGGCCGCAAAATCTGTTTGGTATTGTATCGGCATTGTTTTAATTCGTTTTTGTTTGCTATTCAAATATACAATAAATTTTGAAAATGTCCAGAACTGACGATTCCGTAATAGAGGGATTAAATGTCTTTTGCATAGAAAAGGTGGAGCTGAAGTATGCCCGGAAAAATTGAGAAGATTTGGATTAAGCGAGTGCGACGTGGGCCGATGGATTCCGTAGTTGGTGCAACGTTGATTGCTGATCGCGGCATTGAAGGAAATGCCAATCAGGGGGGACGCAGACAGGTAACGCTGCTTGAAAAAGAAGTCTGGGAGGCAATAATGAATCGTTTGGGAGCAGAACTCGATCCTTCTACGAGGCGGGCAAATATATTGGTCAGTAACTTTCCTCTGCAGGACAGCCGAGGTAAAATTCTGAAGATTGGTAATTGTCGTCTTGAAATTATGGGAGAGACCAAACCGTGTAACCTGATGGAAGAAAGTTTAACCGGGCTGATGGATTTACTCTATCCTGACTGGGGCGGAGGAGCGTTTGCGAAAGTACTTGATGATGGTGACATCCAGGTTGGCGATGAACTGAGGTGGCAGTAAACGTGATAAGGGTGATATCTCATTGTGTCCGGTATCACGGCAATGCGGTCAGTCTACAACCATCTTGTAGAAAAGAAAGCAGGGAGAGCAATGGCGTTTGTAGAGATTGATGGCAAGATGCGTGCGGTAATGAATTATCAGCGCGCCATGGAAGATGATGCAGTCATTCTACAGGAACTGACAAAGAGCGAAGATCTGCAGTATCGTTCTCTTAGAGATAGTGGCCGCTCGGATGATACTATCTTTGCCATGCTGTTCTCACCCGATGAAGAGACAATTCCCATCATACGTATCGATATTGATATTCTCACCAAGCGCCAATTGGCAATGCTTATTAGTGAGCGCTTAAATACCCCCTTACGAACCCTCACCCGAATGAATAAAGATGATCTGAAAAAGCTTCTGGCGTCGCTTGGGAAAGCATAGTTGATAACTAAACGATGTAGTGGCTAATAAGCCCGAACATTATTTTCAGGCTTATGTGTATTCATAAAGAGATTAGGTTATCGCCAGTGCGGATGGTCTTCCTGAATATTAGGGTCATCCAAATAGAGCTGTCTGGCAAAGTTGTTTTGCATGTCATAAAGATATAAGCCGTAATTTGATCCGGCAAGCTCAGCTGCCAGTATAAATCGCCCATCCGGAGACCAGGTGTGGTGGTGCTCATTTACGCCCGGTGTATTGGTTACCTGCTCCAAATTTGTTCCATCTGCGTCAATTTTATAGAGGTCCCATGCAGAACCTGTGCGAGCAGCAAAGACAATAGTATTGCCGTCCGGTGAATAGACAAGCGTCCTTTCTTCAAGGTTGGTAGTCGTTGTCAAACGCATTTGGTTACTTCCATCCCTATTCATTGTATAGGTTCTGAATATTCCGGTTTGATCACTTGCCCAACCGATCTTCTGCCCATCCGGTGACCAGCTTGGTAGCCAGTTTCTCGCTCCGTTAAATGTTAGTTGTGTGAGGTCTTCGCTTGCGACATTATAAATATAAATTTCCCGTGCGCCGCTAAAGTCTGAAGACAAAACTATATCTTCTGCATCCGGTGACCAGACCATATGCGTAACGTTTGCTCCAGCATGAAAGGAAAGAGCAACTTCGTTGCTTCCATCGGCATTCATTATGAATGGCCGTATTAGACCACCTACCTGTCGGGTGAAACAAATTTTACTATAATCTGATGATATATGAGGATTTGATTCCTGTTCAGAAGTTGTGGTCAGCTGAACGAGGTTAGACAGGTCACCATTCATAATAACAATATCATCAGAACTGCCGGTATCCCTTAAGAAAACAATCTTGCCATCAGTCGGATCACCCTGATAAAACGTGCCGTTAATAATGACCGTTCCGGTATTGGTTTGTGGGTAAAGTATAATGTCCAATGTGATGGTTTGATTTGCCAGAACCTTACTTATCGCTTCGCCGCTGTAGGTCAGGACGCCGGACGAATCATAAACATTAACCTCGAACTTACGATCATCGCCGGCAGGGATAGCCTCAATAATTCCACTGACAGAGTTTGGAGAAACGGTAAGCGTTTGAAAAATCGTATCCATATCGCTGGCGCTAACGATCGCCTCCGCTGTTGAGACAAGGGATTGAATTTCCGGAGGAATGCTAAAAGCGAAGGAAATTGTAGCGGTTTCACCCGGGGGCAAAGGGTCTGTTAAATCTGGGTTATTTGAGCAGCTCCACAAAAATAAAAGTATAATTACGGGTAATGCAATTAACCGAGTTCGCATAGAAACTCCTGAATTATAGGGTTTTACTTGTGGGAGGGTATTTAAACCTACAAAATAATAGGTGCGATTTCAATATATTTTCTACTTATGGCTGTTGCTTCTACTTGTCAAAAGGCCTAACTTTGCTGTGCATTTTTGTAGGTAGTTGTTTTTTACGATAAATGGAGAGCGCATGGGATTATTGCTGGTAACCGAACGCAAGTTAAAGCGGATATTCAAAGTTTTTAAGGGAACATACTATACGCTCTTTAACGTTGGTTCAGCCTGGAAGGGCGATTATTGGGATTCAGTATTTTATACTGAAGGCGTCAGCGATGCTAAAACAATTAGTAGTAAGAAAGGTGAGTTCTCTGCAAAACATCACTATGCCTCTGTAGAGATGCACCTGCTCAGACATTTTGTGAATCATAAGATTGATGGCTTTACTCACCTGCTGGATATTGGAAGCGGAGCAGGGCACTGGATTGATTTTTATCGAAGCCTGGGCGTAGAGAAAGCTGCAGGTATTGAAGTTTCTGAAAATTGCGTAGAGCACCTGAACGAAAAATATGCCGGCGATGAAAACGTCACAATTTACCTTGGTGCAACCCGGGACGTTTTTGAGAAAGAAACTTTGCCGACATTCAATCTGATTAGCGGAATCGGCGTTCTGTTTCACATTGTGGATGATCAGGAGCTTAAGGACTGCCTTCAAAAGTTCTATGAGCATCTCGAGCCGGGTGGATATCTGGTAGTGGGTGGCAACTTCGGGCATTGGCCAATGAACATAAATACCCAGGTGAAGTTTGGAAAAATCGTAAACAAACGTCTGCGTAGCCGCTACTGGTGGAAGAGAAACCTGAAAAAGCTGGGTTTTAAAAACATTCGCATTCAATATAATTCCGCTTATGCATTTATCAACGATCGCACACCGGAAAATAGTATCCTGGTCTGTCAAAAGTAGCATCACAAAAATTGGTTTATGAAATAAATAGGTCGACTGTTGATCTGATTTATCTGCGGATTCGTTTATGAGGTAAGGGTTGAGCTAGGAAAATCCTGCATAAGGCAGATACCCAATAACAATTATTACAGCAGTGAGTGAGATGAGCTCTGAATTTTTGAAAGACCTTACTTCCCATCATGTGGCCCTTGAAGCCTCAACCAGCCATGTATTAGCAACCCTTGATGCAATCCCATCAGCGTTACACTTCGAAGAGCCTGAAGAAGGTTGGAGTATACGGCAAATTCTCGATCACCTGTATCAGACCGAGACATTTACGCTGAATCTTCTGAAAACATCCGGCCAGCCGACTACGGATCGACCGCCGGATGAATGGGTTCATAAGCTGGAAAAAGCACTGCTTCGGCGAGACCGGCAATATCCAGCCCCTAAGGTTACCCTGCCTTCTGACAACCATTCAGTAAATGCAACATCAGAGCAGTTCGGAGATAATCGTCGGGAGATGCACGCGATTATTGACCAATTTGACCTTTCCGAGACCTGCATGCTTGGTCCGCATCCGATTATTGGTTACATGACGCGTATTGAGTGGATTTACTTTACCGTTTATCATGGCTATCGTCACGCCGAGCAAATGCAGCTTCTGGCAGAGCAGTTAAGCAATCAGGCTTGAGCCTGGGCCGGATTTCCCATAACAATGCAGCCAACCCGCGACGGGTGATCTTTTACCAGCTCTTCATCATCTATATTACGCATCAACCAATAAACCAACAGATCTCCTGCCGCTGCGCTAGTTAAGACCACACCAAACCACATCAGGCTGTTTAAACCGGTAATTAGCCCGGCCATATAAGGCAATAATCCCACAATAATCATTGGTAATAAGACGCCCAACTTGTAGTCTTTTTTCTTCATTGGTATCTTGCAATGGGCGTAGGGGGTAAGCGTTGCCCAGTGTATGCCGAACTTCATCTCCTTAAAGGGAATATTGCCGAAATACATCCAGCCTAGTGCATGAATAGCCTCATGCAGAATTATTCCCACAATTAGTGAAGAGATAAACCAGTGCAGTTCTCCGAATGCGCCCATTTCAACATTACCATAAATTAAATAAAACGGAAGTAGCGCTAATCCACCTATTAACAAAAGCAGGGGAGTGGCCCATAAATTCGCCTGATAGGCGGAGATGGATATGTCCTTTTTTTCCATTTTTTCACTCCTTTATCATAAGTTTTCTATGTTGACTTATTTAACCGGTTTTAGTCTTACATTTACTCATTGGTAGCAGCCTTTCATAAAAAATTACACCCTGTAATAAAATTTGTAATTTTTCATACTTTCAGACGACCAATTAATACTTATGGAATCTGCATTCAAACAGCTTCTGGATCAGCATAACCGCATTCTCTATAAGATCGGGCGATCCTACACTACCAATCAGGCAGACTTTGATGATTTATATCAGGAAATGCTGATTCAGCTCTGGAAGGCATATCCGCGTTTCAGAGGAGATTCAAAAGTGTCGACCTGGTTGTATCGGGTGGCGTTGAATACCGCATTAACCTTTACGCGCAAGACCAATCGAAATATGTGGTTTCAGCCAATAGATGCGGCAGCACCGGTAGTAGATGAGAGTGACCAGTTAAAGGCGGAAGCGACTGAACAGCAGCAGCAGATTAATCTGATGTATCGCTGTATCAATCAGCTTGCTAAAGATGATCGCGCTATAATTCTGCTGCATCTGGAAGGTAAAAGCTATGAGGAAATGGCAGAGATTATCGGAATTGGTAAATCCAATCTAGGTGTAAAACTGATGCGCTTAAAAAAACGGCTGGCAAAAATGATGGGTGAGATGCAATATGACAACGTTTGACCTTGAAAAACTTTGGCAGGACTCTGACCGACAGGCTGAGTCGCATTATGATAAAATTGCCGGAGAGCTGGAGCAAAAAGCGAAAGATAAATCCGGTAGCTTAATACAGAAAATCCGCTACAATATGCGCGTAGAGCTGTATGTTGCCATGTTTATGCTAATTGCTGCAAGTTTGTTCTTTAGAGAAAATACCTTGGGACTTGTTTTTTTTATGGTTTTTGCTCTGGGAGTATTGGGATATTCCTGGCATCTGTATAAGCGAATGAATAGCGCAATAGATGGAATAGCTGCAGTAAATGTTGTTGATTCGATGACGGAGCAAATTTCTGTTTTGCGTGCTTATATCGCAAGAATGAAATGGTTTATTTATTTTGCAGTTCCGATAGGCTATACATTTGGTTTTTTGCTGCGGTTCTTAAAAACGTCCGGTATTGAAGAGCTTTTTACCCTTAGAATGCTGATCGGTGTTCTTATATCAATTGTCCTTCAGGTAATTTTTGTTTGGTTTGCAAACACTAAATACATTTATTGGCTTTATGAAAAGCATGTGGATGACATGCAGGAAGTGCTTGATTCTCTGAAACATGAAGGATAACCCTGGAAGGAAATCCCTGTGGCTTCAGTTAGCAAGAAGGATATTGATAAGCTGGTCAACAGTTTTTTGGAGCGCACGCTACCCCGGTCGCGCTGGACACACCAGGCGCATTTGATTGTAGGAACGGCAATGAATCTGCGCTATGGACTGGAAAAAGGCGTTGTGAAGATGCGTGATGGTGTGGTGCAATATAATGTATCCTGCGGCGTGGAAAATACGCTTACCAGCGGGTATCATGAAACGATCACTGTTTTCTATATGATCATGATTTCATATAAATTACGTACTGTTGCCGGTGCTTTCTCGGAAATGGGAAAGTATATGCATATTCTGAATAGCGAGCTATCCAGGCCGGGGATTATTAATGATTATTATTCCAGTGAACTCATCTGTTCCGAGCAGGCTCGAAACGCATGGGTAGATCCTGATATAAAGGATTTGCCGCATTCTTTTTAAATAGCTATCTCCGCCGGTCTCGGCTGCGCTCGTACCGTGGGTTACAACCCACGCCAAAAGCCACCCGCTACCAGCTACCAGCCACCAGCCATCAGCTAATTATCTAATCCTTGCCAGCGTCGGAGAATATTCTGTTGAGCCGGAGAAATGTTGCGCGGGAATGTCATTACGTGTCTGAAATGAAAAGGCAACGACTGCAAGGTTATATCAAACCGTTTACGATTGCGCTTAATGCGTAGATCAAAGCTGCTGCCGATAGGACGCTGCCGAACCCGCTCCAGCAGTGCATCCAGATTAGCCGGTGTGATTCGCTGCCGATCCAGCTCCAAAACAATATCGCCACGTTGCAAACCGTCAGATTTTCTTCTCTCATCAACCCAGACAATCTCCAGACCTTTCTCTCCGGGGATAATTACAATTCCAGGGTCTCCTTCTCCGTTATCAGCAACTTTACTGGCCTCATAGTTCAAACCAATTGTAGCCAGCACCTCTTTTACCGGCAAGGGCTGAATACCGACGATATAATTTTCGATAAAATCTTCAAACTCCGGTCCGCTATATTCTTGTAAGATTTCAAAAAAACGATCTTCCGGTAATGGACGATCCGCACCGTAGTCGATATGAAGATCGCGTAAAACATCCCTAAGGCCGCGATTGCCAAAGGTGCGATCCAGTAGATGTATATCGAACAGGGCAGCAACCAAAGCACCCCTGCTGTAAACACTCAGGTAATCATTTTGCTTGCGCTGTCTCTGACGGCTCATCTTGTAAAGACTAACCGATCCGGGAAAGAAGTCTTCCTGAAACAGCTTATCCCGAAAATCCCTGCCGAGATAATGTCCCATTTCTTTTAAACCGGCATGTACCTGCAGCATATCGGATGCCCATTCGGTAACACCTTCAAAAAACCAGAGATGACCACTGGGACGTGCCTTAAACAAGGACTGGTCTTCAAGAGCATCACTACGAATTGAGAAAGGAATGAAGAGGTGGAAAAATTCATGTGCAATTACGTCCTGCACGCGTTGTCGAATGTTTGTAAACGGATCGTCCTTAAATACAAAGGCTGAGCTCTTTCTAAACTGCACGCCACCGGCATGTTTGTCATCAAAGATAAACAACATGGTAGCAGTACTAGCGGGGAGCTCGCCCATAAAGTCATAGGTTGCACGAATGACATCATTTACCGGTTCGTATAGATCCTCACTGCTGGTACGATCGCTTGCAGAGAAGGTGTGGAGTGCAACGTCCATCCCCAGGATTTTATCCGTCAGGGTCGATATCTCACCCATTAAAATTGGAGTGCTGACTGCAATGCTGAAGTTTTTACAGTATAGCGTTGTATCATTAATAAAAGGAAGAGCCGTACCAATACTCCAGGTTTGTGGAAAGCGTAAACGCACATCAAAGGGCTTGTTCTCAAGGCCGGAAATGATGGCAAATATTCCTTTCCCGTTGATCAAAGAAAAGCGCCTTTTGACAACCGTGCCGGCCATTGGATATACCTGCGGATCGAAGACCATGTCCCAGCTTCCGCGAACTTCATATTGAATATAGGACACGCGTTCCGGGGCAGAAATGCGCCATATATACGGACCGTCATTGTTGACTGCTATGGTGTTTCCCTGGCCGTCAAAGGCGCTAATGTTTTCGATGTAGTTGCGAAAATCAACACCGCCAAATGCACCTACGGCTGCAAAGATCAGCAAACTGTTTTGAGCAGATAGCGGACCAGTTTGCAGGGTTACGTAAAATCTATTCCGACTGCCGTCTCTTACATCAACTGTATAATGATAAGCCGGTGTGGCGAGCGCCTGCTTTGTCGGCTCTTCCTGAATCTGTGTAGGTTCCTGCTGGCTGACGGCTCTTTTCTGAAGGGGTTTTGTAGTACAGGAGAGGGCCAGGAGTATTGTGCTGAGTAGAAGGAAGATTTTCATGTTTTATTTTGTGAATGGTGAATGGTGAATGGTGAATAAGGCAAAAGTGAAACGTGAAACGTGAAAGGGAAAAAGTCAAGCCCATGATTCTAGTCGTGGGTGTATTAGCAGTTCAAAGTTCAAAGTTCAAAGCTCTAACCTACTGCCTACTGCCTATTGCCTACTGCCTACTGCCTACTGCCTACTGCCTACTGCCTACTGCCTACTGCCTACTGCCTACTGCCTGTTCAATGCTCACCGCTCATCGTTGCCGCCTGCAATTTCCGGGCAATATCCAGATATAAGTTTCGTATTGATAATTCATACGCCTTGCGTCGATGAAAGATTCGTGACCACCAGCGGTTACCGTGCAGCATATTTATATGCCACCAGCCAATTTGGTTGAAGTGATCTGCGCGCATCGGGAAGTCGTGTTGTGTAACCGTCTTCTCAGTGCCGTCTGCTGCAACGAGTTTATCAGTCCATTGTTGTGAAGTAACCGGAACGAGTCCATCATTTTTACCTTCGTATTCAAGAATAATATTCCCGGAAAACTGAAAGGGGAGCAGGATGAGGTCATTTTCCTGCCAACTCGACCAGGTATGATAAACCACGTTGTTCTTTGCTTCACTATCCTGCAGCCTCTCGTTCAAAACTTTACAGGCTTCAGTGGAAAGATCTGCGAAACCATCCAGCTCGATAAGCTTTTTTAGGAAGCTGATCAGACTTCCGCCTCCGTTGGCGAGTCCCCAGTCGGCAAAGCTGGTTCCATTATGCGGAGTTCCGATAGAAGTCATGGTTGCAATATGCGGTTCCATGCCTTCATCGACGATCATCTTGCGCCCGTCGAGTCCACCCATGCTGTGGCCGATAAGGTGGAATCTATCCTTACCGGTTTCCTGCATAATTCGCTTCACTTCCCTGGTAAGATCCCTGGCACGCGTTTCAAGATCATCTGCAAAGCTAACGCTGGTTAAATAGGACTCTATGCCATTCGCACGTAAATGGCTGGAAATAAGTCTGAAATAATGAAATCGGTCATAAAAGAATGCATACCGGGTGAGCTTCAGCTTCCGTAATATTGAAAAGACCAGAATGTCCGGTCTCGCAATTCCGTGACTAAGTATAATAGGATAATTTTGGGCCGTTTGTTCTGACATAGAATTCCTCAGATAAACATCAGCATAATTTGAGGAATATACGGTAAGTCGGAGGATTGGTCAATAAAAGGGGAGAAGATAAAATAAATCCAGCTGCAGGGCCCCAATTCCCTACAGCTGCATGAGATGCGTGCTAACGCAAGTAGAGCATTTGACCGTTCACAACCTCTAAGCCGGTTTTGAGCTGATAGATATACAGCCCGGTGGCAAGATTGGTAGCATCAAATGAAACCTTATAAGAACCACTCTTCTGGAATCCATTCACCAATGTGCGGACCTTACGTCCCAACATGTCGTAAATGGTAAGTGTAACTTCCGAGTCTTTGGCTAGATTGTATCGCAACGTGGTCGTCGGATTAAACGGGTTAGGAAAGTTGCTGATGGTTGCTTGTTCTCCATTTTCAGAGTTAACGACCTTCTCATTAGTCGCAGTGCCGAATGGTGGTATGTATAAGCCGTTTACCTTTATAAGTACGGAGCGCTTTAGACCCAGAAGCGGCCAGAGTGCCTGACTAAAGATTAAGGTTAATTCATCAGAGTTTCGGACTTCTACCTTGCGTGCATCATTCTCAGTCAGACGATTAAGCACGTTGCCATATTCACTATGTTCTGCAGATAGTAAGGGAAGGTTTCTCTGCTGTAAATTTTCATCGGTAAAAAGTACAATTGAGACATTCTCGATCTCAGAAAACCCATCCCATTCGAGAAGTATATTGCTACTGATTTGATCGGATTCTATATCAATTAGAATCTCTCCGGGCTGATCTCTTGGTGTGTATTGAAACATATTTTCGATTGTTGATTTATTCAGCTCAGAAGCTTTTGTATTGCCCTGTTCTTCGTTTTGCGGAGTGAAATTAAACACGATGCCGACTCCACTAATAGAACTGGATTCCGAATCCATTGCTTTCTTGATTGTCTTCAGAATTTGGTTTGAAAAGGAAGCTTCAATGGAACCTGATTGACCACTACCGGGTGGGTTGAGTGTCAATGAAGAAGCTTCGAATCGATAATTTTCACGATATGTTACCAGATTCAAATTTTCAGTAATACCAACAGACACATTTAGTGCGTGATCTACGGTGTAAAGTCTGATTTGATCAAGGGTTACGCGATCCAGAAAATCTTCTGAAATTTTCAGCTGAATATGACCAAGGAAATTCTGTGGAAAATCCGGCAAAAAGTAGAAGTCGTCAATTTCCTTTCGAAAGTTGCTCGGCAGTTCAGAACGATGGAATACGTTGTTTGAATAGACCGGTCCATCTCCTGTATTGGCAAAAAGGAGTGGGCCTTTTACATTATTTTCCTGCGCAGATAGCATAAACGTGAGACTTAATAACAGAATAGCGGTGTTGAGAATTCGGGTGTGCATAGATTGATACATGATTTCCTCCAGTGAATCATTGTTCTTTAATGGTTGATGTCTGGAGGAATTCGTTTTTGGCGGGCAATATAAAGAATTCCTCCCAACTCCGGTTCATAGATGCAGAGTGTTATGAAATTCCATAAAAAATTAACCCGATCGGTAAAAGTTACCGATCGGGTTCTGGAGGACAAGATTGGGCGCTACCCAATCGAGCTTATTTCATTTCCCGCATTTGATCTTTTACGTTTCCCTAAGCTTCGGTTAAAAAAGGTCACTCTACCTGGAATAGTGGTATTTAATGTTTGAAGATACCACTTAGATGAAAATTACATGATTTTCCATAAAGGTTTATTTATATCGCTTTCTGTTCCCCTTTCAAAAAAACGCTCAACACCCGTTGAAAATTTGTTTATGTCCTCAGGTTGTGCGTAATTCTTAACAATATTGTAATACATCTGAAAACTCCTGACCTGCGTGACAGGAGTTTTCGCCCAATAGCCCCCGAAAAAAGCGTATTGCTGACATTTCCATGTTTTATTAATGAAGGAGACTTTATGCAAAGTAAAGTGACTGAGCTGTATCGTAGTTCAGCCCTGATCCTCTGTATCCTGTTGTTTGGGATGACCCAGGTTTGGGCACAAGCCGGTAAAATTTCCGGTCAGGTGACAGATGCTCGTACCGGCCAGCCTCTGGTTGGTGCAAACGTGTATGTGCTTGGTACCCAAATCGGTAGTGCAACTGATGTGGACGGTGTTTATATCATAAACGTACCGGCCGGATCATATGAAGTTCGCACCGACTATGTATCGTATAAGACTGAAACAGCAGTTGTTGATGTTGTTGCAGGTGAAACTTCCCAGCAAAACTTTTCTCTGAGCACAGACTTTGTTGGAACGGATGAAGTGGTTGTAGTCGGTTCCCGTTTTTCAGGCCGAACGGTTATTGAATCTCCGGTTCCGATTGATGTGATCACCGAAGCTGAGATCAAGCAAAGCGGTTTCTCCGAAACCACTCAGGTTCTTCAGCTGTTGATCCCGTCTTACAATGCACCACAACCTTCCATCACAGACGGTTCAGACCACATGCGCCCTGCTACATTGCGCGGACTGGGACCGGATCAGGTACTGATCCTGGTTAACGGCAAACGTCGTCATACCAGCGCACTGGTTCACGTAAACGGTTCAATTGGCCGGGGATCAACCGGTGTGGATATGAATTCTATTCCGGCTTCGTCTATCGAGCGTATCGAAGTACTGCGTGATGGTGCCTCTGCTCAGTACGGCTCCGATGCTATTTCCGGTGTGATCAACGTTGTTCTGAAAGAGCAGGTTGGTTTTGACGCTTCCGTAACCTATTCCCAGTATCTGAGTACGACCACTCGCGGTTTTGCAGAGGATGAGGGGAATCGTCCGACGGATGATGCTTCTACCTTTAGCTGGGACGGCAACGGTGCTGTTGGTGCCCCGGAAGACGTAGATTATGACGATGGTCAGACGACCAATCTTCACCTCGGCTATGGGTCTAAAATTATGGGTGACGGACATCTGTATGTATCTACTCAGGTTCGTACACGCGATTTCGCCAATCGAGCCGGTCTCGATCCTCGTCAACAGTATATTGATGGCGAAAATGATCCGCGAGAAGCTGGATTTGATCGCTTAAACCACCGTTTTGGTAATGGTGAATTCAGTGACGTCAGCGTATTCTTTAACGGATACGTTCCGATGAATGATGAAGGCACTCAGCTGTACGGATTTGGTGGTTTTAATAAACGCCACGGTGAGTCCGGCTGTTTCTATCGTCGCTCGCTGGATAATCGTACCGTTCGTGCGATTCACCCGGATGGTTTCCTACCCATTATGAATAATGACCTCGAAGACCTTTCCGTTGCCGCCGGTATTAAAGGTGCATACGGTGACTGGGCGTATGATGCGTCTACCGTTTTCGGTAAGAACTCCTTTAACTTTGGCGTTGAGAATACCAATAACGCTTCGCTTGGATTGAATAGCGCAACTGAGTTTGACGCCGGAACGCTAAAGTTCCAGCAGGCTACTTCAAATCTGGATATCCTGGGGAATGTTGATATCGGTACTGCCAAGCCGGTAAACGTTGCCTTTGGTGCTGAAGTTCGCTGGGAAAACTACAAGATTGATCCGGGTGAAGAAACCTCCTTCCTGAATGGCGGTATGCCTGTTCTGGATGGTCCGAATGCCGGTGCTGCTGCTCCGGTAGGCGCTTCCTGTTTTCCGGGATTCTCCGGTCGTAACGTACGCGATGCTTCACGCATGGTACTTGGTGGATACATTGATTTGGAAAACAATCTGACCAGCAATCTCTTATTAGGCGTTGCTGCTCGTGTTGAAAATTATACTGACTTTGGTACTCAGTCCACAGCTAAAGTCGCTGGTCGTCTTGAACTGGTAGACGGAATCGCACTTCGTGGAGCTGTAAGTACCGGTTATCGTGCGCCGTCATTGGCTCAGTCAAACTATTCTGCTATCGCCACCAACTTTATTGACGGTGTTCCGTTTGAGGTTGGTACCTTCCCGGTTGATGATCCGGTAGCTCGCGCTCTCGGCGCAACCGATCTGGAAGCGGAAACATCGATAAACCTAAGTGCCGGTGTAACGGTTTCATTTGGAAACTTCTCGCTGACGGCTGATGGCTATCAGATTACTATTGATGATCGTATCGTATTTACCGAGAACTTTACCGGTAGCGCAATTGCCGGATTCCTTGGTGGACTCGGTATTGATGCGAATGGTGGACGTTATTTTACAAACGCTGTAGATACTGAAACCCGTGGTTTGGATCTTGTTGGTCGTTACGGAACCGAGTTAGGCTCCGGAACGCTTCGTTTAACGGCAGCCATTGCGTTTAACGAAACCGAGATTACCAATAAGGACGAAATTAATACGCCCGATGTTTTGGCAGCCGTTACCGATGTTCCGCTATTTGGTCGTGTTGAGCAGGGACGTTTTGAGGTTGGACAACCGCAGGATAAGATTAACCTGTCCGCGAACTACGCAGTAAGCGCTCTGAGCTTTACTGGCCGCGTTCAGCGTTATGGTGAAGTAACGAATATCAACAGTGCAGCACCGGTGAATGGCGTGAATCCGCGTGATCAGCTCTTTGCTTCCAAGTGGATTACCGATGTTGAGCTTGGTTATGATGTTGCAAAAGGCTACAAGATCGCTGTTGGTTCCAATAACCTCCTGGACGTATATCCGGATAAGCAGCTGAAGGCAAATACGTTTAACGGTATTTTCCCATATAGCGGACTTTCTCCCTTTGGTTTCTTCGGTCGAAGTGTTTATGCTCGCTTGGATGTTAGCCTGTAATCATGTTATATTGAAAGCGTAATGCACGCATTCAATTCAACATTCGCATATTAAAGTTTACCTGCCTTAATCCTGTTGGTTTGAGGCAGGTATTTTTTTGTTTTACCTCTTTCAAACCGGAGATCCCTATGCAGTTAAGAAAAAGCATTTTAAAAGCTATGCTTATCGCAACCGGTATGGCTTTCCTTTTTAGTCTCCATGCACAAAAGTGGCCGGAGTATGCACATCATGGCGTAGTCTCATCTGCTCAGAAGATCGCTTCTCAAATCGGTGTTGATATTCTTAAGCAGGGCGGCAACGCCGTGGATGCTGCGGTGGCAACAGGATTTGCTAAAGCTGTGGTCTATCCTTCAGCTGGAAATGTCGGCGGTGGTGGATTTATGGTGATTCGTATGGCGGATGGTACAACGGCGGCCATTGATTACCGCGAAAAAGCCCCTGCAGCTGCGCATGAAAAAATGTATCTGGATGAAGACGGCAAGCTCATTCGCAATTTAAATCACGAGGGATATCTGGCCGTCGGCGTGCCGGGAACGGTTGCCGGATTTATTCTTGCATTGAAAACGTATGGTACCATGTCCCTTGCCGAGGTGATTCAGCCGGCTATTGACCTGGCCGAAAAAGGCTTTCCAGTGACCTTCGGTCTTCATCGCGATTTTACTTATTTGAAGAAATCCTTTTCACGTTACCCTTCATCCGTTAAGGCAATCTATAAAGAGGGTGGGGAAGTGTATCAGCCGGGTGAGATCTGGGTGCAAAAAGATCTTGCTGAGACATTGAAGCGCATTCGCGATAACGGACACGACGGATTTTACAAAGGCAAAACCGCCGAGCTAATGGAAAAAGCCATGAAGGCTAATGGTGGAATGATTACCGCTCAGGATATGGCTGACTATCAAGCCGTGATTCGCAAGCCAATTGAATTTGACTATCGCGGCTATACCGTTTATTCCATGTATCCACCAAGTTCCGGTGGGATTACCATGGCAATGACGCTGAACCAGCTGGAAAAATACGACCTGGCTGATGCCGGACATAACAGTGCCCGCTACGTACATTTGGTTACGGAAGCAATGCGGCGCTCGTTTTCTCAGCGTGCAAAATATCTCGGCGATCCTGACTTTAACCCCGACATGCCGATTGAGAAATTGATTTCCCAGGCGTATGGTGATCAGTTGAGTGCTACAATCAATGAGGGGGCTGCAACAAAGAGTTCACCAGAGAGTTTCACCTGGGCAAATGAGTCTGAGGAAACGACGCATTATTCTGTTGTAGATGCGGCCGGGAATATGGTGTCGAATACTTACACCCTTGAATACTGGTATGGATCAAAGATTGTACTGGAGGGAGCAGGGTTTATTTTAAACAACGAAATGGGTGACTTTAATCCGTGGCCGGGTGTTACCGACAGTACCGGACTGATCGGTACACCACCCAATTTAGTACGGCCGGGTAAGCGGATGCTATCTTCTATGACGCCATCGATTGTTGCAAAGGATGGCAAGAATATCATGGCTATTGGCTCACCGGGAGGCAGGACGATTATCAATACGGTTACCCAATGTATCCTTAACGTTATCGATTTTGATATGAATATACTTGAGGCGGTGAATGCTCCTCGCTTTCATCACCAGTGGCTGCCTGATTATCTTTATCCCGAGAAAGCAACACTTTCTGCCGATACAAAGAAGATCCTGCTGGAAATGGGACACCGTGTGAATCATCGCCGCAATACGATTGGGCGTGCGAATGGCGTAATGATTGATCTTGAAACAGGCTGGCGCAGTGGAGCCGCCGATCCTCGTGCACCCGATGGTGGTGCGGTAGGGTATTAGAAAAAACAAAAGCGGCGTCAAAATTGACGCCGCTTCGTTTACATCCCACCAACTCCAGGTAGCATTTCCCCCAACGCTGATATCAATATAAGTTCTGTTCCTTTTCATGTCAAGTAAAATATGTAAAGTTTTTTAACATGTTCTTGTCGATGTGATATTTTATTTGCATTTGGCCGAATATTTGCATTTTTTATGATTAATGCCGGTTGCCGGTGGAAGGACAAGAGACGAAAGACGAAGGACCTGGAAAATGACCGCAATGATGTGGAGTAAACAGCAGCGGCTGGTATTTATCGAGACGCGTCTGTATTGGGAAGGGCAGTTGAATCGCAGGGATATTGAGGTGTTTTTTAAGATCTCAGCGCCTCAGGCATCCGGCGATTTGAAGCAATATATGAAAATTGCGCCGGGCAATATGGTCTACGATAAGAGCCTGAAGGCATTTCTGCTGCTCGATACCTTCCAACCGAAGCTCATCTCGACCGATCCGTATGAATACTTTAACATGCTGCTGCTTAAACAGAACGAGCGTTTTTCCGATCAGATCTTTCTCAGTTCACCACCTCCGGTTGCAATGATTGGCTTTCCACGACGGCAGGTTGATGGTGCCGTACTTCGGTCCTTACTTCGGGCAATGAAACAGGGATTAGCGATAGAGATTCATTATCAGTCGATGACGGACCCCGACCCGCACTGGCGCTGGATTACCCCTCATTCACTGGTTTCAGATGGTTTCCGCTGGCATTTGCGCTGTTTTTGTCACCGTCGCAAGACATTCCGCGACTTTGTATTGGGGCGCATCCTGGCAACTGCCGCAACACGGGAAGATGCGACTACCGGTGAAGATGATCTGTTATGGAATACCTACCTGGAAATAGAAATTGCTCCTCATGAAACCTTATCTCCAACCCAGCGCATCGCCGTAGAGTTCGATTACGAAATGCAGGATGGCGTACGTCGCTTTCAGATCCGAGCTGCCCTCCTGTTTTATCTGCGTCGCTTACTTCAAATTGAGAGTCAAAATAAGCGTCCGCGTATCCACTGGAAAAATGAAGCCGATATCAATCAGCAGGAATCAGAGCTACAAAAGCAAGCTCAGAATGATTATGCGATTGAGGAAAAGCAGGAAGTTTAACAGATCGCTCACTGCGTTCGCTGAGAGATCGTTCTCCCGACGTGTCGGGATCACTCAGAGATCGCTCCTTTCAGTCGCTGAGAGATCGCTCACTGCGTTCGCTGAGAGAATAGAGAAGCAATGTCTCTTGTCTCTGAGCGCAGCGTTCTCTGAGCGCAGCGTTCTCTGAGCGCAGCGTTCTCTGAGCGCAGCGTTCTCTGAGCGAAGCGTTCTCTGAGCGAAGCGTTCTCTGAGCGAAGCGTTCTCTGAGCGCAGCGTTCTCTGAGCGAAGCGTTCTCTGAGCGCAGTGTTCTCTGAGCGCAGCGTTCTCTGAGCGAAGCGTTCTCTGAGTCCCGCAGGGACGGTCTTTCTTACAGTTCCCCCTTTACCGAACCACAGTGCAGCATTGCATCTCCGAAATAGGGATTAACCACCTTATCCGAATCGCTGATCCAGTCTGCTCCGGTATCGTTGAATGCCATGGGACAGTGCTGGACAAATAGTTTCATACCGGGATTCCCCATGTCTTCCAAGGCTGCTATGAGAGCTTTCGACAGCGGATAGAACGCCTTGCGCTGCTCTTCAAGGCTCTGCTTTGTTACGAGCATACTACCTTTGGCAGACAGGTCGGCACCGCGAATCATCCAACGCTGCTTATTTTCCGCATCCAATGCCCTTATATCCAATTGACCAACCGCTTTGCCGAATGCTGCCGATGCATCAGTGGCTTTTTTTGAATCTCCCTTAACCAGGGCATCTCTCAATTTCAGATAATGAGTAAGCACAGGCTTCATTTGCTGGGAATAACCTGAAGGAGCTTCTTTCATTACCTCTTGGGCTGAATCCGCCTGTGACTGTGGTTCTTCCTGGCTGCATCCAGCGAGAATCCACATTGCGGCACATAATAACATCATTCGATACATCATAATAGATCTCCTGTTGACATAAATGTATAACGTTAAGGCTTCTCATTCATTCTTTGCCTTTAATTGTTTTTCGGCACGAATTGCATATAAAACCGGCACCAGAAAAAGGGTAAATAGGGCCAAAATCATTCCCCCGAAAGTAGGAATAGCCATTGGGATCATAATGTCTGAGCCTCTTCCGGTAGAGGTTAACACCGGGAGTAAGGCCAGTAAAGTTGTTGCGGCTGTCATCAAAGCCGGACGAACCCGCTTTTCACCTGCTTCTATCGTCGCACTTCTAATCTCCTCAATCGTACCTGGAGAACGTTCCTTAAATACCTGATCGAGATAGGTTGCAATGATAACGCCATTATCCGATGCGATACCAAAGAGGGCCAGGAAACCGACCCAGGTGGCAACACTGAGGTTGACGGTTTCGATTTGAAACAGTGTCCGCAGGTCGGTCCCGAAAAGCGAGAAATTGAGGAACCACGATTGACCATACAGCCAAATAAGGATGAAGCCTCCTGCCCAGGCCAACAATATTCCTGAAAAAACCATCGCCGTTGTAGCTGTAGATTTAAATTGTAAATATAAAATTAGAAAAATGATCAACAGTGCCAGAGGTAAAATAACCGTAAGCCGTTTTTCTGAACGGATTTGGTTTTCATAACTACCGGCAAAGGTATAGCTCACACCTGCTGGTAGATCAAATAGTCCATTCTCCTGCATCTTTTGCAGATAGGATTGTGCATTTTGTACGACATCTACTTCTGCATAACCTGGCTTTTTATCAAAAACGACATAACCGGTTAAAAACGTATCTTCGCTTTTAATAACCTGAGGACCGCGGACATAATTAATGGTAGCCAACTGCCTTAATGGAATCTGGGCTCCTGAAGGCGTGGCAACGTAGATCCGTTCCAGGTCCTCCAGAGAACCGCGTCGTTCTCTGGGATAGCGAATGCGCACTTCATATCGTTCGCGACCCTCTATCGTAGTAGTTACCGATTTACCGCCAACAGCTACCTCAATAACGTTTTGTACCTGCTTTAGTTTGATTCCATAACGAGCAATTTCAGTTCGGTCAATTTCTATTTCCAGATAAGGCTTACCGATGATACGATCAGCTAAAACGGCAGATGGCTCTACTCCAGGTACCTTTTTTAAGTATTCCTCTATCTGTAATCCAACCTCCTCTATCGTTTCAAGAGAAGGCCCTTTTACTTTTACGCCCATTGGTGCCCGCATTCCACTTTGCAGCATTACGATGCGCGCTGCTATGGGTTGAAGATGCGGTGCTGAGGTGCTTCCCGGCATCTTTCCGACCCTGACAATCTCATCCCAGATCTCATCCGGTTTGTTGATACCCTGCCATGCATTTCGTTCCGGGTTCAATTCGATATCTATTGCCGGTCTCCAGTTGCGAAAGGGACGTCCATTGTTATTTCGAACCAGCTTACCCTGCTCATCCCGAAGCCATGTTCCCCTAACGAGATAGGGTTTTCCATCCGGAGCCTTAGCTAAGGTGCCGTCAGAAGATCTGAAAAAATCAACTGAATCAGGATCAAAACTAAAAAGCAGCTGAGATCCGTTATGATCTGTTAAATATTCTGATTTATAATTAATCACCGTTTCGATCATGGAGACCGGGGCCGGATCAAGTGGCGTTTCTGCCCGTCCCAATTTCCCCACAACGGACTCGATTTCAGGAATTGTATTGAATGACATATCCTGTTTGCGCAGAACATCCAGTGCTTCACCGATTGAGGCATGTGGCATTGTTGTGGGCATATAGAGAAATGACCCTTCATCTAATGGTGGCATAAACTCTTTCCCGAGTCCGGGGAAAGTATGGGAAATAGCTGATACCGGTGGAGCAGTGCGAACCATTTGAGGGAGCCAGCCGAAAAAAGCACCGAAGCCGAGCCAAATAAAAAGCCCAAACAAGGTTATAGAAATGCTGAATCCCAGGAAACGACCACGATTGTTGAGAACGGTTTCCAGCATATCTCTGTAATAATACTGGAACAAATAAAGCGCACCTATTAACCCACCGACCAGCAGTAAAACGAAGATAAAGTTTGCCAGAAAATGATGCTGTGGGCCTAAAGGAAGCCATTCGGACGTCAGCATTATTGCGACAATTAAGGCAGTAAGGTAGTTGAGTAAGACTTTTGCAACCTTCTGTTGGGGGGCTGTAAGTTTAGATTTGGCTAAGAACCAAAATCCTGCACCAGAGATGAGAATGCCCAGCCATACGCTCATTGTCAAACCGGCGACGATGCCGCAGACAATAAGTATGACGTTTAGTAGTGGCGTGAGTGAGTTTCGGGTAAATCTTCCGGTAAACAACAGCTGAGCCATAGGTGGAATAATCATAATTGCAACTATAACCGATGCTATAAGGGCAAAAGTTTTTGTAAACGCCAGTGGCTTAAAGAGCTTTCCTTCGGCAGCTTCCATGGTAAATACGGGAAGAAAACTGACAATTGTAGTGGCAACGGCAGTCAATACGGCACTGCCGACTTCTACTGAAGCACGATAAACAATAGCGAGGCGGCTATCATTTTCATCGGCTCGCTGAATATGCTTGAAGATGTTTTCCGTAATCACGATTCCCATATCCACCATCGTGCCGATTGCAATGGCAATTCCGGAAAGCGCAACAATATTTGCATCCACTCCAAAATGCTTCATGGCGATAAAGGTCATTAGTACGGCAACGGGGAGCAAACCGGAAATTAATACGGCACTCTGTAGGTGCATTACTATTAGCAAAACAACGATAATCGTAACCAGAATTTGCTGGTAGAGTGCATCATTGAGTGTAGCAAGGGTTTCATTTATCAGACCGGATCGGTCATAAAAGGGAATGATTTTTACCTGACTCACCGTGCCGTCAGCAAGCGTCTTTTTGGGTAAACCCGTCTCGATCTCGGTGATTTTTTCTTTAAGGTGTTCTATCGCAGCCATTGGATTTTCACCATATCTTACAACTGCAACACCACCGACGGCCTCTGTCCCTCCTTTGTCTAAAGCGCCGCGACGCAGTGCCGGACCCAGCTTGACCGTGGCAATATTTTCAATAAAGATCGGGACGTTGTTGTTTACTTTAACAACCGATTTCTCTATATCATCTATCGTTTTAATCAGGCCACGCCCGCGAATAACATACTCAACATTATTGACCTCAATCGTCCTTGCACCGACGTCCTGATTCGACATATTAACGGCTCTAAATACTTCCTCAAGCGTTACCTGGTACGCTCTTAGCGCATCCGGGTCGACATCAATTTGATATTCCTGAACAAACCCGCCGACCGAAGCCACCTCACTAATCCCTTCCGCGGACATCAGTGCATAACGCACATACCAGTCCTGAATGCTGCGAAGCTCCTGTAAATCCCAGCCTCCGGTTGGATTCCCGTTTTTATCACGCCCCTCGAGTGTATACCAAAATACCTGTCCGAGCGAAGTTGCATCCGGTCCAAGGGTTGGCTTTACATCGGTTGGAAGTGTTCCGGTCGGCAGGCTGTTTAGCTTTTCCAGAATGCGTGAACGGGACCAGTAGAAGTCGACATCTTCTTCATAGATGACATAAATACTGGAGAACCCAAACATTGAAAAGCTGCGAACGGTTTTGACACCCGGTATGCCCAGCAGGGAGACAGTTAAAGGATAGCTGATTTGATCTTCGATGTCCTGGGGAGAGCGTCCCGGCCATTTAGTGAAAACGATCTGTTGGTTTTCGCCAAGGTCAGGAATAGCATCAACCGGAACCGGATTACGCGGCAGGCCGAAGACATTCCAGTTAAAGGGAGCAACAAGTGCTCCCCAGAAAAGTATGAATAGCAATAGCAAGGTAACAACCAGTCGGTTTTGCAGGCAAAAAAGAATAATGCGTTCCAGTATCGTACTGGCTTGTGGGATCGGGTTCATATTAGCGAGACCCTCCGACTGGATGAATCGTTTCTTTAACGCTGCCGCAGCGGAACATCGAGCTTCCAAAATATGGGTTCTCGATCTTTTCATTCTCCTGTAACCAGTCTGCACCGGAATCATTAAAAGCCATCGGACAGTGCATTAGATAGAGCGGTGTTGTGATGTCGTTACCGAAGGATTGGGCGAGTTCTATGGCTGTATTCGAGAGATTTTGAAATGCTTCCCGAGCGTTTTCAATGTCCTTGGCAACGTTAATTTTAGCTGCTGCCTCTTTTAAACGTGTTTGAACAGACTGCCATCTGGATTTTGCTTTTTTACTCAGACCCTCACTTTTTACGTCAAGTACCGCGTTCTGAAGTAAGGTGGAGGATGTCGGTATGATGGTCAGACTGTCATGGCTGAGTCCTCTCTGTATTTCCAGATAAGCAGTGATAATCTTATTAACCGATTTGCTGAATGAAGGCGGTAGTTCTTCAAAACGCTTCTTCATCTCGCTATCTGCATGATGATGGTGTGATGTTATAGGTTGATTGGGCGGATTCATCATACTCGGACGCGCTTTAATCTGCAGATCGCTATCCAGCTTGAAGGCACCGTTTGTTACAACGGTGTCACCTTCTTTTAAACCAAACAGCACGATATAGGATTCTCCCGCGCGCGAGCCGAGCATTATTTCGCGGCCTTCAAATAGACCATTGCCTTTGGCCAAATAAACTACCGCCCGTTTACCGGTTTTTAGCACTGCAGAAGAAGGAATAATCAAAGGTGGTAAAGAGTCGTTTTGCTGATTTCCAACAATACCGAGTTCTTCCGCTCGAACCAGTCTCATGCCGCAAACATCACAGTTTCCAGGAGTATCTTTCACTATTTCCGGGTGCATGGGAGAAATCCATTTACCGGCAAGGGCCCGATTACTGATTCTGGTTCCTGATTCAATTTCTGCCCTTATCATTGCGCGGGCGAACATATGCGGCTTTAATCTTCCATCGCTATTGCGAACATTTACCCTCACATTTGTTGTGCGGGTTTGGGGATTAATTAAAGGATCAATAAATGATATTGACCCCTCGAATTCTTCACCGGGCCATGCTTTTACTGAAAACAAGACGGTTTGCCCCAAATGAAGCCAGGGCAAGTCCGTTTCATAAGCATCCAGCTTTAGCCATAGGTAGCGTAAATCCGCTACAGTGTAGATCTCCTCACCGGTGTCTACATACATGCCTTCAGTAGCATTGCGATGGATTACAGTCCCACTAATGGGTGAATAAATAGTGAGTCGTTCGCTTACGGCTTTCCTTTTCTCAAGCCCTCTGATCTGGGTACCGGTTAAGCCCAGCTGCTTTAGTTTTTCCTCTGAGGCATCCAGCGTTTGTTTCGCATCCAGGCCAAAAGACGATGTCGGGTTAAGTTGAAAGGTTTTATAAGCCTGTAAAAACTCTTCCTGAGCAGAAATTAATCTTGGGCTGTAAAGCTGAACCAGATGATCACCTTTTCGAACGCGCGTTCCCTGATAATCCACAAATAATCTATCTATCCTTCCCGGAACTCTGGCGGCGATATATTTTACCCGGGTTTCATCCGTAAAGAGTTTTCCTGAGAGTCGAAGTTCAACGGAAACCGGTTGTCTTCGAACCGTTGCAGTTTGAATATTTGCCAGTTTTTGTGCATTCTCGCTTAATTTCAGTTCCCTGGGGCCTAATTGCTCATCTGTATTATCTGCTAACGGAATTAAATCCATCCCGCAGATAGGACATTGACCGGAGTTGGGCTGCTGAATTTGCGGATGCATGGAACAGGTCCATGTGGTCGTCATTTCCTGATGGTCATGCTCCGAGGTAGCCGCTTCTGGAGTAGATCCGCTATTAAACAGATAACCGATAGCAAATGCAGTAAGCAGTAAAATTAGTAGGGGGAGTCGAAACTCTTTGTTAAATAATGCTTGAATACGTTTTATATAAGTCATGTTAATTTCCCTCCTTCGGAAGGCCTTTTCCGATAAGTAACTCCAACTCGGCAAGATGCTGATTGTATTTTGCTTTTTCCCGTTCGAGGATAAGCTGCATTTCCAGCAGAGTGCGCTGTGAGTCTATGAGTTCCGGAAAATCGACCGCACCGGCTTCAAATGCGGTTCGCGTTACCTCGTTGGCCTGCTGCATCCGCGGGATAAGTGAATTGTCGTAGAGATTAATTTTACGCTTTGACTCCCTAAAAGAATAGAGGGCCGTTTGCAGCCGCGCAATAAGGGTATTCTTCATGGATTGATACTCTGAAGCTGCAGCCTGCTTATTGGCATGCGCAGACTCGACACGAGATTTATTCTTACCTCGCCAAAGAGGAACATTCATAGAGATTGTTGCAATCAAGGGATCTTTGCCGCTTTCATCCAGTGTCGGATTCTGAGCATTACCGGTAAAGATGTAGTCTATTCCAAGGGTAAAGGAAGGGAGATTCTCTTTCTTTGCCAGCTGAATACCCGATTCCCTTGCTTCCATTTTTATCTGCAGCTCAGAAAGTATGGGGCTATTTGTTATTAACTGTTCATGCCATAGCGAGTCATTCAAGTCAACAGGATATATCCGGATTGAGTCGGGGCTGGGCAGAGGTGCGTTTAGATGTCGGTTCAACAGTGTATTTAGCTTTGTTGTGAGTGAAATATCCATATCTGAAATATCCTGCAACCGATCCTTTAACGTCTCTGCTTCAATCTGGATTTTCAGTAAGCTGGATTGTGGAGTCAGTCCGGTAGTGTATTTTGTGCGAATAACCTGTTCAAGGTAATTCAGCAGCTGCAGCGTATTCTTCATTAAATCTGATGCCCGAATGAGGTAAGCATATTCATACCAAACCTGCTTTATTTGACTTATCAGATTTAAGCGGTCCTGCTCCCAAAGCGCGCTATCGGCCGCAGCAACTTTCAGTCCTATCTCCTTTTTTAATCCCTGCTTTCCGGGAAACGGAATGGATTGACTAATGCCAAAGCGATGCTGCTGTGGGCCAATACGCGTCTCTACCTCATTCACAAAGTAACCGTATCGAATAATTGGGTCCGGAAGTGAGGAGGATAGATTAGCCGTGGCGATTTTGGACTGAACGTTTTTCGCCATTTTGTCGAGCGCAGGGTTATGCAGCAGAGCATAATGAAGCAAGTCATTCAGTGTAGATGAAGAAGTGATGTTATCGACGAGAGTTGTAACTTCTCGTTTATCAGGACCATTGTTTACCAGACCCTGGGCTGTAGCAAATCCAAATGCTGAAATAAGTAAAGGCATAAGCCATTGAATGAACTTCATAATAAACCTCTAACCATATAAGATGGACGTATTGAACGTTGGTGATTGGTCAATTCGTACAATGAGCACCTACTCAATAGATTAGATTATTGAGTTAGGGGACTCCGTTTTTACATGTAGAGGGATTTCTAAATCAGAAACGTATTATTGAGAAGGAACAATGGTGGTGGAATATCAGGGGGGATTTCCGAGAGTGGGCTTCGAGAGATTATATGATCTATTATATCCGGATTAAGCAGCACATGTGTCTGCTGAATTGATAGGAAGCGTTGCTCAATGCCGGGTATGGCTGATTCAGTAGTAGAAGATAATTTTATGCTATTACAAGCTGCCTGACAACTTGTACCTTCTGCGGATTGCAGAGAGTGGCCCTTAGTCTCTTTATTTGAAGAGCAGCATGAGGAAGGTGAAACTTCGACTTCGGTTTTAACAGGGGGTACTGTATGACAGGCAACCGTCGCTTCCTGCTTGTTTGCCATCGCCTCAGGACAGGAGCTGTTAATTGTTACGGAAGCTGAGGCTACTGTAGAACTGCAACAGCATGAGGACGCAAATACCTCAAGCGGCAGCCACATAATAAAAACAGTCAGCATAACAAACGCAAATAATCTGCGTCGACGTTCATTTATGGAAAAAGTCTTGTTCATCCTTCCTCAATATACGTCCAAAAAAGCGAGATGCGCATATAATTTCTGAATGTCGGGTAATGTGTTCGTAAAGGTATTTCTTGCAATTTTGCCCTCAGTTTACGTTTTTTACTATACTATACTTTGTTTGATGTGTGGAAAAAGTGGTAAAGGTATTTTTGAATGGATAATATGGCACGTTCGATATATTTGCAGTGGGGTCTATTCTTAACTGTTGCTCTAAATAGCCTCTATCTATTCCTCTTTTCCGAAGCCAGTATTTTGTATGCTGCAAATATCATACTGCATCCACTATTGGGGCTGGCACTGATTGTAATCTTTTATCGCGTTTTAAAGAATAGCTCCGCAGCTGTTCGATGGTTAACGATCCTGTTTAGTAGCCTATGCGTGGTTAGCGGTTTGGCAATTGCATTTCTGGGGAATTTAAATTCTACCAGCCAGGTTGTTCTTCTGCATAGCCTTTTTTCTTTACCGGCTGTAATTATTATGGGTATTGCATTATTTCGCTGGCATGCTTCTCCGATTTGGAAATGGGGCCTTGCCGTAGCAGTATTAATCGGACTCTGGGGATGGGCAAGCTCTTATGATAAGGCGGAACGTTACTTCATCCAGAATGAAGGATTGCCAGCTGAAACAATGGCCGGCGATGCCATGGGAGGAGAAGAGGGACCCTTTTTTCCAAGTCCCGTAGAAACATCTGATGGGAAACTAATACCCGCCGAGTTCTTTACTGAATCGAAAACCTGTGGGAGATCGGGTTGCCATCCGGATATTTATTCGCAGTGGGAAGCATCTGCTCATCACTTCGCTTCGTTTAATAACCAATGGTATCGAAAGTCGATTGAATACATGCAGCAGGTTGCCGGAACCGAAGCGGCACAATGGTGCTCGGGTTGCCACGATCAAGCCCTGCTATTCAGTGGACAGATGAATCAACCCGTTGCCAACTTTTTAAATACCCGGGCTGCACAAGCTGGTATTGGTTGTGTAGGCTGTCATAATATTGTTGATGTTAAGCATACAATGGGGAACGGTGGATACATTATTGAACACCCGGCCCTGCATGAAATGATTGAATCGGATAATCAGCTGATAACGGCTTTGCACGATCTGGTGCTCCACCTGGATCCGGCGCCGCATAAAGAGACCTTTCTAAAGCCTTTTCACCGAGAGCAAAGCTCGGAATTCTGTGCAACCTGTCATAAAGTCCATCTCGATAAACCGGTAAATAATTACCGTTGGGTGCGCGGCTTCAATACTTACGATAACTGGCAGGCGAGCGGTGTCTCCGGACAAGGGGCAAGGTCGTTCTATTACCCGGCATCTCCAAAAGATTGTGCGGATTGTCATATGCCTAAGGTGCCTTCTAATGATGCAGGTAACGTGGACGGTATGGTGCATAGCCATCGCTTTACTGCTGCAAATACTGCACTTCCGGTAGCCAATGGAGATAGTATTCAGCAGGTGTTGGTGCGGGCATTCTTGAAGCAGGATCAGTTAACGGTCGATTTGTTTGCATTAAGCGAGGGAACACAGAAAGCACTACAGCAATCGGCACCGCTCGCGCGCGGAGCAATTCAAGGTGCCGGAAATCTGGCCAGCACTTTTGCTGTCGGAGAAGAGTCTGGCTTTCAGGTCGGGAGTTCCAGTGCTGCAGCAATAGATAAGGGCACGCTCCATGCACCGCTTTATGACGGGCAAGTTGTGGAGCCCGGAAAATCATATCGTCTGGATGCCGTTGTGCGAACTCGTGGACTTGGGCACTTTTTTCCAACCGGAACGGTGGATGCTCAGGAAGCTTGGCTGGAAATAAAAGCCAGTGATGAGACCGGCAAGGTTTTCTTTTGGAGCGGAAGAATGGATCCCGAAACGCGAATTGTTGATCCAGCTGCTAACTTTTATCGAAACTTTATGGTCGATGCCAACGGTAATCCTATTAATAAACGAAATGCCTTTGCAGCTCGTGCAGTTGTTTATGTGAATTTGATTCCTCCGGGAGCCGCCGATGTTGGACATTATCGCATTAACATTCCTGATGATATAAGTGGTAAACTGACCGTCGTTGCGAAGGTGAATTATCGTAAATTTAATCGCTGGCATACACAGTGGGCCTATGCCGGTGTCCGGACAGATGAAGATGCAGACTATTCTCCCGATTATGATGATGGGGAGTGGAATTTTAGCGGAGACCTTAGCAAGGTATCCGGTAAGCTGAAAGAAATCCCCCAATTACCTGTTGTCGTAATGGCTACTGATACTCTGGTTTTAGAGGTTGGTAGCGAGACGAGCGCAAAGTCGGTCGAGTCGGAAGAGAAACTCTGGGAACGATGGAACGACTATGGAATCGGACTCCTGAGGGAAGGCGATATGCGCGGGGCTGAAGAAGCATTTGAATACGTGAGTCGGTTAAAAAACGATGCAACCGGCTGGATAAACCTGGCGCGAGTTTACCTGCGGGAAGGGAACCTGGATAAAGCCGAGCAGGTACTGAATAGAGCTGCTGAAGCAGAGCCAACTCATCATCAAATTGCTTTTTTCCGCGGTATGCTGTATAAGGCCAGGGGAGAATATGATGCAGCGCTGAAAAATTTTGCCGAAGTTGAAGCCAAATATCCCAAAGACAGGGTGTTGTTGAACCAGATAGGAAGAGTATACTATTTGGACGCCCGGCCGGATGAGGCACCTTCCTATTTCGAACGCGTATTGAAAATTGACCCGGAAGACCTGATGGCGCATTATAATCTGATGCTGGTCTATCGCGCGATTGGAAATAGCGAGCGATCGAAGGAACATGAAAAGCGTTATTTACGTTATAAGGAAGATGAAAATTCGCAGGCGATTGCCGGTCGTTTCCGACAGGAAAATCCGTACGAAAATAATATGGCTCAGCCGATTCGCGAACACGTTTCCTCTACTTTCTAGGTTCTCGTACACGCAGCAATAGTATAACTATGAAAACAGATTCTGATAAAACTGAAAAGCTTATTCCCGGTAATCACGCCAATGTACGTCTGGTAAACCGTTGTGTAATCCTGAACCTGATTCGGGAAGAACAGCCAATCTCCCGTGTCGCAATGGGACGAATGATCAGTCTTACCAAAAGCACGATTTCCAATATCGTTGCCGACTTAATCGAAGAAGGCCTGGTTCAGGAAATCAGCGTGGAGAAATCCACCGGTGGACGTAAGCCAACACTGTTAAAGCTAAATTCATCCGGAATGATATGCGGTGCCATAGCAATGCTGCGCGAAAAGACGCTAATTGGTGTAGTCAATCTGGATGGTCATATCCTTGATCACCTTACCCTGCCTATGGCTGAAGGGGATCCAAAAAGATTCATTGAGTTCTGTGCAAAACATTTGGCGGTAATGTTACAGAAACTTTCCGGCTATACGACCCTTGGTATCGGTGTCAGCGTTTCCGGCATGGTTAGTCAACAGGATGGCCGCATAATCAGCATGCCGGATCCGGAATGGCGTAACGTTTCCATACGCCTTATTCTGGAGCGCATGTTTAACCTGCCGGTAATGTTGGATAATGACGCTAATGTAGAAGCATTGGCAAACCTGTTTTACGGTACAAAATCCGGTGTGCAGGACTTTGTGCAGGTGGCATTAAGAGATGGAATCGGTGTAGGAATTGTAATGAACGGCCGCCTCCTGAAAGGCAGCAGAGACAGCTCTATTGAGTTCGGTCATACGGTGATTCGTGAAGGTGGTGAACTATGTATGTGCGGAAGACGTGGCTGCTGGGAAGCATATGCATCCGATCTTGCTACGATCCGTAAATACAATAAGCTGCTCGATGGAAATGGAAATCATGAGCCGCCGCCGAATGTTCCGGGCGTTTCCGGATTAGACGTAAAGGCTGTAGAAAATGGTATATGGTTGAACTGGAATGTCGACGATGCGGCTATCAAATACGCCGTTTATCGTAGCAAGAAAGATAATGTATCGCCTTCGACAGCAAACTTGCTGATGTATGTTGAATCGCCGCCTTTTACCGATTTTGCAGTTGAAGAGGGTGAACTTTACTACTACAATATTCGCGCCTTAAATTTATTTGAAGAGGGGGAAGTCGCAGAGAGAGAAGCCTCTTGTCGGGCTCCCAAAATAACCTATAATTTTGACGAAGAGTTTACGCGTGAAACGCTGCAAAATTACGATACCTTCGGGAATAAAAAGCCGAGAGTAAAGAATAATCAACTCAAGGTTGGAGCCAAACCACCTCTGCAGGAAGATACGGTTGTCTACAGACGTGAAAGCTATAGTGATTACGTCGTTACAGGTCGCGTGAAACCAGGCGAAATCGGATCATGGGATTCAGCCGGGATCGTTGTAAAGGTGCAGTCTGGCGAGGAATGGTATTATGCGATGATAGCCTACGGAGATTATCTCCTGGAGAAATATAATCTCGCATTTTTGCTCTGCCGTATGGCAGGAGGTGAACGGGAAGAAAGCTGGCTGGCATTTTTCCCAATCGATATCGATCCAAAAAGCGAATACAATTTAAAAGTAAGCGTTGTTGGAGAACGAATGCAAATGAAGGCCTGGAAGGTTGATGAGTCGGAACCAACTCGCTGGCAATTGTCTGTGAAGGATGAACAGGGCTGGAAAACCGGCAGTGTCGGTATGCGTCATTTTGGTGGAACTGCGACATTCAGCGAGTTCAAATTGGCACCCCTGAATGATCTTACAACCAGCAAGCCGATGACTTATGGCGAATCTTCCCGCGCAACGGATCGATTCTTTGACAATATTTTATTAACCGCTGAGCGGAATGATCCAACAGCAATCGCTGCGCTGCAAAATACAGCTCGCTATATTGGTCTGGGTCTGTCCAACATCTATAATGGGTTGGGGATTAATACATTCTATGTTACTGGAAAGATAACGGAAGTCTGGAACCTGATTGAGCCAACCCTCAAGGAAGCGCTGGCGAGCAATTCATTGACGAATAACTCTGAAAATATCAGGGTTATTCCACTCCACAACGCAGATGAACTGGGACTTAAAGGCTGCGGAGTATTGGTAAGCAAGAGACTGTTTGAAGGCTTTCGTATTGAGCCGTATCGGTTGGCTTAAAGACCGCTTCGCTCAGAGACCGCTTCGCTCAGAGACCGCTTCGCTCAGAGACCGCTCTCCCGATATTTCGGGATCGCTCAGAGATCAGTCGCTTCGCTCCTTGAGAGACCGCTCACTTCGTTCACTCATAGATCGCTTCGATCTGAGTCCCGACGAAGGCGGGACGTTCTCTGAGCGCCTGAAAGGCGTGTTCTCTTTTCTCTGAGCGCCAGCAAGGCGCGTTCTCTTATTTCCTGGAATTTCTCCCGCTCGCCCATTCGCCCGCTCAATGACGCACAATCGTGCGTCACTACTGATCCCAATCTGCGTGAAACGACCCCTGCTTATCAGTGCGTTCAAAGGTATGTGCACCAAAAAAGTCCCGCTGTGCCTGTATGACGTTTGCCGACAGTCTTGCATTGCGGTAGGAGTCATAATAGGCCAGGGAAACGCTCATGGCCGGAACAGGAATGCCCATTTCAACCGCAGTCTTAACAACGTAGCGCCAGGCGTCCTGACGCGCTTCAATCGCTTCGCGGAAAAAATCATCCAGCAGCAGGTTGGCAAGGTTCTGATCGCGATTGTAGGCTTCGGTTATGTCGTTCAGCAAACGTGCGCGGATAATACAACCTGCACGCCAGATGCGGGCTATCTCGCCAAGATTCAGGTTGTAATTGTATTCGTCAGACGACTTCTTTAGCATGCTCATGCCCTGAGCATAGGAACAAATTTTTGAAGCATACAGCGCAGCGCGAACGGCTTCGATCAGTTCCTGGCGATCGCCTTTGTATTCGACTTCCGGTCCGGTTAGAATCTTAGCTGCTTCAACTCGCTCTTCTTTCATGGACGAAATAATGCGACCGTCAACAGCGGCAGTAATGGTTGGGATTGCTGCTCCCATATCGAGAGCAATCTGGCTGGTCCATTTGCCGGTGCCTTTTTGCTTTGCTTTATCGAGCACCAGATCGATTAGCGGCTGGCCGGTTTCTTCATCGATCTTGCGAAAGGCTTGTGCGGTTATTTCAATCAGAAAGGAAGACAGCTCACCTTCATTCCACTCGCTGAAGATTTCCGCAAATTCCTCGGCTTTCAACCCAAGTGCATGTTTTAAAAGGAAATACGATTCGGCTATTAGCTGCATGTCACCGTATTCGATACCGTTATGCACCATTTTTACAAAATGACCGGAACCGCCGGGACCGATATAGGTAACGCAGGGAGCACCGTCTTCTTCAGCTTTAGCCGAAACGGCCTGCATAATAGCTTCTACTTCTTTGTATGCTTTCTGAGAGCCTCCCGGCATCAGGCTTGGTCCCCAGAGCGCGCCTTCTTCACCGCCGGAAACACCCATTCCGAAAAAGTTGATGCCCTTTTCTTCCAGCTCATTGGCACGTCTTTCGGTATCAGGGAAATAGGAGTTACCACCATCAATGATTAGATCGTCTTTGTCTAGGTGGGGGAGAAGTGAGCCAATTACGGCATCAACCGGCTTGCCGGCCGGAACCAGCATCATGATGCGTCGGGGAGTTTCCAGCATGTCTACAAACTCTTCCAGATTTGCAGCCGCTTTTACATTCTTTCCGGCAGCCGGGCCGTCCATGTATCGTTTCACAGCATCTTCATTAATATCATAAACGGCAACGTGAAAGCCATTCCGCTCTACGTTTAGCGCGAAATTTTGTCCCATTACACCAAGACCGATCATCCCAAAGTTTTGCTTGCTCATGCTGGACTCCTGTAAGGCATTCTATGTGATTGCGAATTCAATTCTGAATTTGAGGTCGCAAGATAAGCTGTCTTTGGGTGAGATTCAAGGTTGAATTCGGAGGTCGGATGACAGTATACAGGCGTCGGACCGCTTCGCTGTCAGAATACAGACCTACGGTTTCCGGCTTCTGACTTCTGCTAGCGCGGCGTTGCCGCCTTCAATTTCTCTAAATCTGCCGCCCCTCCGGGGCTTGGGAAAATGTTGCTATCCGAAAGGCTATTAACATATCGCCCCTCAGGGGCTAAACTATCTTGCCGTCTGCCGACTGCCGACTGCCGACTGCCGATTGCCCCATTCACATAGTTGCAAATCCGACCGTAGATTCGTATCCTTTTAGATACTAAGCAATCCAAACTAAATATCTGCCGTGGAGAATGATTGTGGGAAAGAAAAAAAAGAAGAAGATTAGCAATAAGAAGTTTTTGAAAGAACTTGAGCGGCTCCAGCTTGAGCTGGTAAAACTTCAGGAATGGATTAAACAGGAAAAGCTAAGGGTTGTAGTAATTTTCGAAGGACGTGATGCCGCTGGTAAAGGCGGCGTGATTAAGCGAATAATACGTCGATTGAATCCACGTGTGGTTCGGGTTGTGGCCCTGGGAATACCAACGGAAAAGGAAAAGAGCCAGTGGTATTTTCAACGCTATGTCGATCAATTGCCCTCGGCAGGTGAAATGGTGTTGTTTGACCGCAGCTGGTATAACCGTGCCGGAGTAGAGCGGGTGATGGGGTTCGCAACTCAGGAACAGGTGCAGGAGTTCTATCGTACCTGTCCCGAATTTGAGCGCATGCTGATCCGTTCCGGGATTATTTTGATCAAGTATTGGTTCTCAGTAAGTGATGATGAACAGGAAAGGCGATTTGTGCAGCGAATTACCGATCCGATGCGACGCTGGAAGATTAGTCCGATGGATCTACAGGCCAGAGTCCGCTGGGTGGAGTATTCCCGCGCCAAGGATGCCATGTTTGCCCATACCGATATCAAACAGGCACCATGGTTTGTGGTGCGAGCGGATGATAAAAAACGTGCCCGGCTGAACTGTATCCAGCACCTTCTAAAGCAGATTCCCTATAAGGAAATTGAATATGAGAAAATAAAATTACCTCCTCGCCAGGAGGATGAGGGGTATGTGCGTCCACCGATTGAAGATCAAAGCTTTGTGCCGGAAGTATATTAACCGTAACGTAAATGCCATAGCTTTTTTCACCGGAATCAGCTATATTTTGACAACCAATACTCACCGCACCTGTTAAATTGAGGTTCATATGCAGAAAGATGCATCCAAATCAAAATTGGACCAGTTTTTAAGTTTATTTACCGAAATGCGCAGTGGAGAAAGCGCTACAGCACTCCTTCTGACGTTTAATGTATTCTTGATTCTTACCTCCTATCTGATCGCGAAAGTGGTTCGCGAACCGTTGATTCTTACCGGTGGTGGAGCGGAAATAAAAAGTTACTCTGCGGCTGCTCAGGTATTCGTGCTGATGGGCGCAGTGCAGTTATATGGTTGGCTGGTTAACTATTTTGACCGCCGAACATTGTTGAACTATGTGACGACGTTTTTTGCCGCTAATATGGTGTTGTTTTATTTATTATCCAACACCGGCCTGGCCGAAGGACGCTGGCTGGGAATTGCGTTTTACGTTTGGGTAGGAATTTTCAGCCTGACAATAATTTCTCAATTTTGGGCCTTTGCAAACGATATTTATACGCCGGAAGAGGGTAATCGGCTGTTTGTTATTATCGCATTCGGCGCTTCTGCCGGTGCAGTTGTTGGCCCTGCAATAGCAAGTATGTTGCTGAATGTTCTCGGCGTATATGAGATGCTACTTGTAGCTTCTGCTATCCTAATGATAAGCTTACTAATTACCAACCACGTCTATACCAAGGAATCCGATCGCCTGCAGGCAGTGGGGCAAAACGATAAGCCTGCCAAGGCAGATGATGAGAAAAAAGACAGCAGCGGTGCCTTTGCAGTGCTGATGAAAAACAAATATCTGCTGATGATAGCCTTTATGTTGCTGCTTACGAACTGGGTTAATACAACCGGAGAGTATATTATCGGAGAAGTCGTGTCCGGCCAGGCTGCGGCTCTAACCTCAAACTCTGCCGATGAAGGTTTATTTATCGGCAAATTTTACTCGGATTATTTCTTTATCGTAAACATTGTAGGCTTGTTACTGCAGCTGTTTGTCGTATCACGCGTGATTGCCTGGTTCGGCGTGCGTATCGCGATTATGATCCTGCCGGTAATTGCGCTGGGTGCCTACTTTATTATTGCCATTATGCCATCTGTGCTAAGCGCGATTCGCTGGGCTAAAACCGCGGAAAATGCCACTGACTACTCACTGAATAATACGGTTAGGCAGATTTTATTTCTACCCACAACCCGTGAAGAAAAGTACAAAGCGAAGGTGGCAATTGACTCGTTCTTCGTAAGGGCAGGGGATATGCTCTCTGCCGGGCTGGTATTTGTAGGCTTGAATGTTTTAACGTTGAGCGTTTCTCAATTTGCAATGGTGAATATCGTGCTGGTAGGTATCTGGCTGGTATTGGCGATAGCAATTGGACGCGAAAACAAAAAGCGCGTTGCCGACATGGAGGCAGCAAAGGCGTAATTAATCGTATGTATCCCACCTTGAAGGTACGCGATACTTCGCGTGCCTAATCAATCAAATCGACAAAAAAAAACGGCGGCCTGCGTAGGGGCAAAAGATATTCTGCCCCTACTCAAGCCGCCGTCGCGACGGCGTTACATTCCGAAAACAATTTTTTTTTCGGGTTATGCATAAGCATCACCGAACCGTAAAAGCATCGCGCTTTTAACGGACAGGAGTAGTATTATCCCAATACCATGAGGCTTGCAATAACGTCCGTCTCGGACGGCATTAGCTTGAGAATACAATATTCAAAATTCTTTGGAGTCTTAGATCAAGGCCCGGAAAACGGAGAATGATGTTTCCAGGGCGTGCGTACTTCTGCACTGCGATTAGAATATAGGTACAGATCGGCTCGAAACAAAGCACAAATCACATAAAGTGAAAAAGAAAATTAAATAAAAACGCTTTTTGAGCGATAATTTCTAAAGTTTACGTTAAATGCTACCGATATTTTACTCAACTCCTGAGCCACGTCTATTTTTTTGGGCCTTTTGAGCGTTTTTCGCTAAAGTTCGCATTTATATTTACGATTCATATATATAATACATAAAAACGTTTTAACGTTTTAAGTCGAACTGTCAGATGTTAAACAGCTGACAAAAGCTATTGACGTAAATTCTTTAGAATCGAGACGCCCTATGTTCACCCTATGGAATCAGCCTAACGCAACCGCAGAAAGTATAGATTCATCTGCTATTCTGAATGGTTTGCCCAATCCGGTTGTTGTCCTCTCTACCCGGAGAATTATCCTATATATAAATCCTGCCGGACAACGGTTATTAAACAAAGATATTGGTCAGCGTTTTTTTACCGGATTTAATCACAAGACTGCTGCAACTTATAAGGAACTGAATATTAAGCTGGATGAGACCTGCACGAAAACCTTCTCAGTTGAGATACAGCCAATCTTGTGGAAATCCAGGCGTGCTCATTTACTCACGTTAAATGATCTGAGCGATTTCAAGCGTCGCGAGGCAGAAGAGCGCAAGAAGGAAATGCTGGAAAATTTACAGCAGCTTGCCGGAGCCGTTGCCCATGAGTTCTCGCAGCCGCTTCAGATCCTGAATCATTTGTATGAGATTATTGAAATGGACGGATTAACGGAGAACCGACTGGAAAAATGTAGGGAAATGTCGTCGCGACTTTCAAAGCTGGTCCGCAATATGCGCAACATGCTTGCACTGCGTAAAATGCCGTACCTTGATGATGAGATTCTTGATTTGCAGGCTTCTTCTTTAGCAGAAAATATGAGAGAATCTCTCGAGTTATCTGATAGTCCGAGAGCACAGGAATCTTACCAGGTGTAGAGCCTATTTATCCGTAATCCCTTTTTTGTTGCAACTCTATCGTATAAATAGCATACTTTAAGTATGCTTGTCGAAATCAGAAAACCTGTTGCTGAACTCAGGCCTTTCGTAAAAGAGCTTATTTACTATACGGCCTATAGTCCTGATTACTTTGCTTCCCGCATGCTTCCCGAACCATCTATCGAGTTATTGATTCCGCTGGATGATGAGGCGAGAGTATTCAATACTACTGCTTCGGAAACTTTTTCCTGTAATAAATCGTTCGTCTCCGGAATCCATGAGGCTCCATTGCTGGCAATGGCAAGTGGAGAATCGATGTTTGCCGTACGATTTACTCACGCCGGAGCAAAGGCTATTTTCCATTTACCTGCTTCTGAATTGCGGAATCGTTTTATCGATGCAACCTGTCTGCTGGGAAAAGACATACGTAACCTGCGGAGTCAGCTCCTGGAAAGCGATTCCACCGCTACAATGTTTTGTAAGGTGGAAACTTATTTGATCGAGCGAATCCGCGAAGATAAGCGATTGGACCTTATGACTGCGCTTTTGGAAAGTCTCCCGACTTCTGAAGGCTTGTCCATGAAAAAACTGGCGGATTATGCCGGTTATTCCCATAAGCAGCTCATTAGTCTTTTCCGTGATTTTGTCGGTGTTACGCCGAAAATGTATCAGCGACTAAATCGCTTTCAGCAGGCGCTGGATTGTCTCTCCGGGCAAGACGGAGCTGACTGGCTGGATCTGGCTTATCGCTTCGGCTATTATGATCAGGCCCACTTCATAAATGAATTCAGAACGTTTAGCGGATATACCCCAACACACTATCTGCAGATTAAAGGGGATTATCCAAATTATATACCGCTGCAAAAAGACCTGACACCTCCGGAACATGCCTCTATTGTAAGGTAAATTTTTTCCAATACATTGATGCCAAAACTCTGTAGGTTTTCCACAAAAAGGAGAACCGTATGCAGAAGCTTATTTATTATGTTGCCGTATCGCTGGATGGCTTTATAGCCAGGGAAGACGGCAGCTTTTCAGATTTTATAATGGATGATGAAATTGTCGCACACTTTATGGAGTCACTCGAACAGTTTGGTGCGGTGCTGATGGGACGAAAGACCTACCAACTCGGATTGGCTGAGGGCAAAACCAATCCCTATCCAATGCTGGAAAGCCACGTGATCACTCGTTCGCTGAAAGCGGAAGCCTATCCAGATGTGAATATCATTACATCGAACATCAAAGATGCTGTTCGAGAAGTAAAAGAGTCAGCTGAGAAACCGGTCTGGCTCTGCGGTGGAGGCGAGCTTGCCGGTGAGTTAAGCGATGCGGGGTTAATTGATGAAGTTTGGCTTAAGCTAAACCCGATTGTTCTGGGCAGAGGCATTGCGTTATTTGCTAACCGAGCGATAACGGGCGGTCTTGCCTTAAGGGATCAGCAGGTTCTGAAGTCGGGGGTGGTTATTCTGAAATACAAAGCGGCGCAATAGCATGCGCCGTTTTGTATTTCAGGGTTCAGAGTTCAAGGTTCAAGGTTCAAAACCCAAAAAGATTAGACTCTAGACTCTGGGCTTTGGACTCCTGACCCAGCGTAACGATTAGATGTTGACCTTGGATTCTGGACTTAGAACTCTGAACTTAGAACTTAGAACTTAGAACTTAGAACTTTGAACTATTTAATAAGCAACATCTTTCGCGTAAACGATTGATTACCGGCCTGAAGGCGATAAAAATAAATTCCGCTCTCCAGATTCGTTGCATCCAGTTTAACGCTGTAGGAGCCGATGGGGATTTGCCCCGATACCAGTGTTTGCACTTTACGTCCCAGCGCATCAAACAGGTTAAGCGTGACCTTCGCAGGCGTATTTATTGCATAGCGAATGGTGGTCGTAGGGTTGAACGGATTAGGGTAATTCTGTCCCAGCACAAAATCCTCTGCAACCCGGGGATCATCGCCTATACCGGTAAGAACGGATTGCTGCATTACCAACATCACCGGAATTTCAAACCATGGATCGTTTAAGGCATTGCTACTGAGAGCAATTGTAGCCTGGGTAGTCGTATCGCTCATAATAGCGTGTAGTGAAACGATCAGCGTATCGCTTGTGCCGACTGGGATATCACCAACAACTGTATTTTTCAGTTTTATCCACGGAGGTGGCGCAGGCACGCCCAGATCATAGGGAGCTATAAATGCCTCATTACCCGGGAAGGCGTTATCTTCCTGCAAACCGGCAAAGACCAGATTGCCTGTCATGGTATTATTAAAAATAACGGCCGCTTCGGGGGTATTCACAAAGCTACCGTAGTTTGTCCCGTTAAACGAAACGCCGGTGCTTATGCCAGTCTCAGGATTTAAACGTATCGCTTCAAATCCTGTAGCATTGTCTACCCAGGCCCAGAGAAAAGGACCGCCGGGTGAAAAATTATCCCAGGCCAGACCTTCAATATCGTAAGGCGTTATCATAAAGCGCACCTGATTGCCCTGCAGATCCAAAACCCGGATTGAGCCGTTGCCGTCACCGAGTAGCAGAAGCTGATTGTTGGGATCGTAGGCCATTGCGTCTGCGCTACTGCTGCTAATAATATTGTCCACCACGCTGGTAGAATCGATGGACCAAACCGCGATCGAATAAGTGTCGATGCCAAAGATATGATCGCCGTCAGAGGCGATAGCCCTCCAGCCTTGATTGGCGATGCCGCCTGCCGGATAGGTATTGACGAGGGTTCCGTTCACGTCCAGTTTAAACAGGCGCTTCTGGCCCTGACTGGTAACGCCGGCTGCCCAATAGTGGTCCCGGGCAAATGTGAGACCGGAGAACCGGGTATCGCCGTTTCCAACGGCACTTACAACATCGATGGCACCCAGCGTATCACCGGCTACGCCGCTGAGACTATCGACGCTTTGTGCATAGGCCTGCCAGCTCAGATTGGTTGCTCCGTTATTTTGAATGATCACCGGAACTTCCAGGCTGTCTCCAAAATCGACTTGTGCATTAATAAACGTCGGGTTAACGCTGATTTCCGGACCTGGCGTGCCACCACCGCGTAAATCGGCATTATAGGCTACCAGCCAGTCCAGACCGTCTGTGACCTGAACGGCTCCGGCCTGTATCGCCACTATAGAGATCGATGTGGTATCGAATTCGCTGGTCATGGCAAAGCCGCGGGGACCGTCTAAAACGATTGGACTACGGTTGGTCATTTCAATCTCGGTTCCGGTAAAGGTGCCGGTTGCCGGACTGAACTGACGCATAATGCCGCGGGAATCCCAGCCGATTTCTTCACGGCTGAAGGTCCACAAGTAAGGTCCGCCGGGACTAAAGCTGTCCCAGGTCAGCGAAGTGGTGTAATCTGTATTGAGGTTCGGATACGTATTGAGAATCGTGCCGTTACGGTCCATCTCATAGATAATCTGAAGTTGACCGTTGCGATGCGGCATCACCCAGAAATGGTCGGTCTCTGGTGCATAAGCGATCGCACCGACCAGCAGATAACCGAAGTCGACGGCAAAACCGCCTCCGGTTATTTGTCCGGTAGCAGGATCGATCTCAACGATGGAATCCCGGTCGGTCGCATAGAGATACTGGCCGTCGTATGCCAGGTCGTAGTAGGCGTGGTAACCGGATCCGAGCGAAAAATTGTCGACAAGGGTTGAACCGTCTGCGCTGAATTTGTAAAGTTGGTGGTTATACGAGGGAGCGTTAAAGCCGGTCACCCAGAAGTGACCGTCGAAATATTCCACACCCATCAGTCCGCGATCCGGGCTTGGTGTCAGCACACCGGCGTTAAAAGAAAAAAGGGTGTCGCCGAAAGATGTCTGCGACGAGGGTTGGGCGAAAAGCGATAAGGAACTACAAAGCAAAACCGCTGTAATGAGTCGAAGCATGGGGCCTCCGGGGTTTTGGTAATCAGGATTTTGGGTTCTCCTAATATAACCCCGGAAAGTGGATTTTTCAATCGAAATCGATACCGTGGGTCGCCCCACCAGCCACCACACGCCACCAGCTACCTGCTAATCTCAAATTCACCTTTAATCCCCGCCTCAGCATTTGGGGCTACCCACACGTCAAATTCACCCGGCTCTACGACATAGCCTTTTTGCGGATGAAAAAATCCAAGGTCTTTGGCAGCTAGCACAAAGGATACTGTTTTACTTTCTCCCGGCTTAAGGGATACTCGCTCATAGCCTTTTAGTTGCCTTACCGGACGAGTAATGCTGCCGACCTTATCGCGGATATAGAGCTGCGCAATTTCAGTCGCTGCAACGCTGCCGGTGTTACGAAGAGTAGCCGAAACGGTTAGCTTGCCATTCGTTGGCATGTTGGAGGATGAAAGCTTCATGTTCTCATAAGCAAAAGTGGTGTAGGTTAAGCCATAGCCGAATGGATAAGCCGGCTTATAACCGATATCCAGATAGCGCGAGGCATCACCAAGCGAGCTTTGATAAGCACGTACCGGAATATCGTCCATCATGGTTAGTTCTTTGACGTGTGGTGGACGACCGGTGTTTTTCTTTGCATAATAAACCGGGATCTGTCCTTCTGCTTTCGGGAAGGTGATCGTCAGCTTGCCTGAAGGAGACTCCACACCAAATAGCACATCCGCTATAGCAGGTCCACCCATGGTGCCGGGGTGCCAGCCATAAAGAATTGCACTGACCATGTCTGAAAAGGCTGACATAACCAGGGGGCGGCCTGCCAGTATGATTGCAACCATTGGCTTTCCTGCAGCAGCTACGGCATCGATCAGCTCATTCTGAGCTCCGGGTAAATCCAGATAAGCCCGGCTATGCGCCTCGCCGGATAAAATGGCTTCTTCACCAACGAACAAAAGGACAATATCTGACTTTTTTGCCGCTTCAACTGCTGCAGCAAATCCGTCTTTGGATTTATCCCGGGAATATTTTAGCCCCTGCGCATAATGAACGCTCATGCTCTTTCCAACATACTTTCGAATTGCCGCCAGCGGTGTAACCGTCTCATCCGGATTTCCATCCCGGTTCCAGGTACCGAGGATTTCGTAAGGGTCATCCGCCATAGGACCGATGATTGCTACAGATTTCACAGTGCTATTAATCGGTAAAATACCATCATTTTCCAACAGCACCAGGCTTTCCAGGGCAGACTGCTCGGCGACCTTCAATGCTGATTGAGATGGTGGACGATGCGCCTCGGTTTTATAGGGGGAGGGTGTCTTAAATAAGCCGAGGTCAAATTTTAGCTGCAAAATTCGACGCACTGCATCGTCCACCAGAGCTTCATCAATCGTTTTATTCTCAACCAGTTTCTGTAAATAGGCTGCATAAGCATCACTCTGCATTTCCATATCAACTCCGGCCGCAACAGATTGCTCGGCGACGTGTTCCATGTCCTTTGAATACCCGTGGGCGATCATCTCTTCCATAGAACGCCAATCACTTACCACAACACCGGAAAATCCCCATTCTTCTTTTAAAACATTACGTAACAGATACTTATGACCGGAGGCCGGAACGCCGTTGATTTCGTTGAATGCCGTCATAATTGTTGCAACGCCTGCTTCTACACTCGCTTTGAAAGGTGGCAAATAAAGCTCTCTGAGCAGGTATTCCGGCACAATTGCGGTATCGTAATCGCGTCCGCCTTCTGCTGCACCGTAGGCAACATAATGTTTGGCGCAGGCGGCAATAGTATTCGGAGCACTGAGGTCGTCACCCTGAAAACCTTTTGTCATAGCGGCAGACATAATGCTGGCCAGCCAGGGATCTTCGCCAAAACCTTCAGCAATACGCCCCCAGCGAGGATCACGGGTTACGTCCATCATTGGAGCAAAGGTCCAGTGGAAGCCGGCACGGGCTGCTTCTTCAGCGGCAATTGCTGCAGCATCGCGAATAATATCCGGATTCCAGGAGGCTGCTTGTCCAAGAGGAATTGGAAAAATGGTGCGGAAGCCATGAATCACGTCGCGCGCCATGATAATCGGGATACCCAGTCGGCTTTCCTCACGAGCAATGCGCTGAATTTCGGCAGACGCCTCCGGAACAACCTCATTCAGCATGGAACCGATCTGTCCTTTTCGCAGCTTCTCTTTGAGGTCGTCGGAGATCTCACCATTGAAGTCATTGATCTGAACCATCTGACCAATCTTTTCCGCAAGCGTCATACGATTAAGCAGGGTTTCAACCTCTTTAGATTGAGAGTGTAGCGATTTAGGCACGAGTAAAAAAATACCAATTAGCAGGAGTGATAAAACGAAGCGAGCCATATAGGTGTCCTTTTCGATATGCTTTGAATTGATAATGTCGATAGTAAGTTTAAGGATATGATATAAGTTAGAGCTGAAGTTATATAGTTTTCCCCTCGGCTACGCTCGGGGAACGCAAGTGAGCGTAAACGCCCGTTCCCAGAGCGCAGTCGAAGGGGAGGGCGAGAACAAATATTTATGATTTTTTTCAGCCTTTAATTCACATCGATAACTCTTGTCGTATCCTCTCAGCTACCTTCTCGGGAGGCTCGTCGATCGATATGCGTATTGCGTCTGGTCCGGGATCTTCCAGGGCATCAAACTGACTGTCCAGCATATTCGGTTTCATAAAGTGGTTGCGATCCTGCATGCGCTGCAAAATCAGATCGCGATCGCCGTCCAGAAAAATGAAGCGGTATTTCCGATTTAGACGAGACTGGAAATACGAGCGGATAAAGGACGTCAAAGCAGAACAAGCCAGAAAAGCAGTCGGCGTGCGTAGCCTGTTCAGATGATCGCAGATTGAATTAATCCAGGTAATTCTATCTTTATCAGTTAGTGGCTGCCCGCTTGACATTTTTTCAATATTTTCCTCAGGATGAAAATCATCTCCGTCGAAAAAAGGAAAGCCGGTCTGCTCAGAAAGAACTTTACCGATGGTGGATTTACCACAGCCTGAAACACCCATCAAAACAACAATCATTTTTACCCTCAGATAAACAAGCTTAGGATTGATACAATTGTAAATGCACAGAGGCCAATTAACGTCGTCATAACCGTCCAGCTCTTCAGTGTTTCCTTCTCATCCAAATCCAGATAGCGGCTTACCAGCCAGAAACCGGAATCGTTCACGTGCGATAGAATGGTAGCGCCGGCAGATATTGCAATAACCAGTAGGGCTATATAAGGTGTTGAGAATGAGGTTGAAGATAGTAGCGGCGCCATAAGTCCGGCAGCTGAGATCATGGCCACTGTTGCCGAGCCTTGAATGATCCGGATTATGGCTGCCATAATAAAGGCCAGGAAAATGGGGGATAGCGCATATTCCAACATGCCTTCTGCGATAAGCTTACCGGTACCGGAATCAATCAGGATTTGCTTAAATACGCCACCTGCACCGGTTACCAGAATAATAATGCCAGCCGGCTCAAGTGCAGACGTTGCTATTGAGCTGATTTGATTGCGGGAATACCCTTCAAGTCGCGAGGCATAAAAAAACAGGATCAGCGTTGCAATGAGCAAAGCGATAAACGGATGACCGATAAAACCGAAAATTTGTGCAGTGGGGTGTGCCTTCCCGAGAACTGCGCCCAAAAGCGTATTTAGCAGGATCAGCAGTAGCGGTAGAGCAATAATACTGCAGATAAAGCCAAAGGCTGCAGACTTTTTAAGATGTGAAGGGTCGAAGGCTATGCTATTTTCGGAAACTTTGGGAATTTTGTTCGCTATGAATTTTGCGTAAATCGGTCCGGCAATAATCATCGAAGGAAGCCCCGCCAATGCACCAAAAAGAATAACCCATCCAAGATCGGCACCAAGCAGTTCCGAAACGGCTATTGGTCCGGGAGTAGGAGGAATAAAGCTATGCGTAACGGCAAGTCCCGCAAGTAGAGGAATCGCATACAGCAGTACCGGTTTATTGCTCTGGCGGGAGAGTCCGGTAATTAGCGGTACCAGAATAACAAATCCCACATCAAAGAAAACCGGAATAGCTACAATAAAGCCCAGCAGTCCCAGCGCTTTGGGAGCGTTTTCCTCTCCGAAACGATTGAGCAGGGTAGAAGCCAGGATGCCGATACCACCTGAGACTTCAAGTAATCTGCCGAACATTGCACCAAGCCCGACTACAATTGCCACAAAACCAAGCGTACCCCCCATACCGTTTTTAACAGAGTTAATTAAAGCTTCAGGAGGAAGGCCGGAAAGCAAACCTACCATGATGGCGGTTAATAAAAGAGCTGGAAAAGCCGGGAGTTTCCAGTACATGATGCTGACGAGCAGGAAAGCAATACCTGCTAAAATCACAAGTAGGATCAGGAATGTAGACATGATTTTAAATTTCCTTGAAATACGTGGGCTGTATATGCCTGGCTTTTGCAGAAAATATGCCGGGATAAAAAAGCACGTTTTTATGGGGTTTAAAAAGAGGGCAGAAAGGTGAGCTTTATTAAAATGATAAGGGTAGGGTTATCGGGATAATAAAAAAGGCCTCGCTCGAGGGCGAGGCCTTAAACAATTTCTTAGCCGCCGATACGGAAAGAAAGTCCGCCAATTGCGCGAAATCCGCTACCGCGAATATCCAGATCAGGAACGTTTACCGGTAGCGTTACTCCACCGATGTCGATCTCCAGTTCGCCGCCTTTCAGGATATCGGTAAAGCCATACTGATAATGAGCTTCTGCAAATAGGGAGAACACGGAAAAGTCATAGCGAAATCCCAGCCCGGCGTCTGCTGAAAATTCAAGCGTCTCGATAACATCCGTTAAGTCGGCTTCAACCGGCAGGTCGATAAACTCACCTGCGAAATCCGAGCCAAGGTGAAGCGCAACGCTGCCGCCGGCCATCAGGTAAGGCTTGAACGGCCCGTCGGCAAAATCGAAGCGAAGCATAATCGGAACTTCCAGATAAGCCAGCTCGAAAGCTACCTCTGGATTTCCAAATAAGGTCGTGTCGATTTCAAACGCATCAGCGGCCTGGAAAACGGCACCTTTTTGAAGCAGCATTGGCTGTAGATACAAGCAAAGTGCATCGCCAAACAGGAAACCAACTATGCCACCCAGAGCGAGTCCATTACGGCTTTCAAAGTCTATTTCTTCACCGTTAATATTATCCCCGCGAAGTGTTGTGACGTTAACACCACCCTGAACACCGAGTTCAAGCTGGGCAAATGTAGGTGCGGTCATTAAAATAACCACCAGAAAGAGGGGTAAAAAACTGAATCGTTTATGCATCTTTTTCCTCCAATAGATCAATTATCAGGTTGATTTCAAACATGCGGTTTACAGCCTGCATTTTGCAGGTGCTGTAGTTCTTGGGGCTATTGGGATTATGAACAGCGATAAGATAGGCGATTTCAGTTGATTTTGCCAGAGATAAATTTGTTGAGGTTATGAGATACCATCGAATAAAATATTACAAATCTCTTCGGTAGACTGCCCGATATCTATCGTCCGGTTTTCAAAAAGATGAGACCAGAGCAAATGTTCGATACTGCCATAAACCATGTTGCGAATCAATAGAGGATTGACTGAAGAACGTAACTCACCGGATTCAATACCTTCTTCGATAATTCGGTTTAGCGGCTGAATATACTCACGGTTCAAACGGCGTATGTCATCGATGAGCTCGCTGCGCGCTCCTCGCGACTCCTTAAAGAGAACCCGACACAGCTCGGCATTTTCCAGTAGCGTTGTGAGGTGATAGCTGATCGCAAAACGCAGTTGCTCCCGGCTACCTTTTATAGTGGAAAGGCCGGTAACCAAATTGCCGGTAATTTCGTGGTAAAAGTGCTCCATTACCTTAACAACAAGGCCCTGCTTACTGCCGAAGTAATGAAATACTGTACCCTCAACAATATTTACACGCTCAGCTATGTCGGCTACAGTAGCGTTCTCATAGCCATCCCGGATGAAAATATCTCTCGCAGCCTCCAAAATAGCTGCAGTACGGAATTCCCGTGATTTGCGTGATGATTTTTTGCGCTTGGCTGTTGTCATTAGGCTATGTTTATTGATATTGTTTCAGTTTTTTGCTGAAGAAATAATAGTTAAGTGAGACTCAATAAGCAAGCCAGAAGCCAGAAGCCAGAAGCCAGAAGTCGGATGTCTGACTCGGGACCATGGACTAATGACAAAGGACATATATCAAGATACTTTGGACCCTGGACCTTGAACTTTGGGCCTAGAACTCTGAACTCTGCCCCTTCGACGCAGCTTGTGCCAAGCGAAGTCGAGGTGCTGATGGTGACCTGAACTTTGGGCCTAGAACTCTGAACTCTGCCCCTTCGACGCAGCTTGTGCCGAGCGAAGTCGAGGTGCTGATGGTGACCTGAACTTTGGGCCTAGAACTCTAAACTCTAAACTCTGAACTCTGAACTCTGAACTTTAGTTATACGAAAGGCATAGAATGAAGAACATCGTCGTGAAGAAACCCGGTGGATTAGAAAACCTTATGATTGAAACGTCACCGGACCCTAAGCCCGGCAGGGGAGACGTGTTGGTGCGCTGGCGGGCCAATTCACTTAACTACCATGATTACCTGGTTGCTCTTGGTACGATTCCGGTGTCTGACGGGCTTGTGCCAATGTCTGATGGGGCCGGAGAAATAAAGGCTGTAGGAGCAGATGTAACAGAGTGGCAGCCGGGAGATAAGGTTATGTCTTTGTTCTTTCCGGATTGGCAGACCAGCGGTCCTACAGCTCAGAATTCCAGGAATATTACCGGCGAACATATTAATGGTTGTGCTACGGAGCTTGCCGTTTTACCTGCAGCAGCGTTAACTCGTATACCCGATGGCTATTCTTTTGCCGAAGCCGCAACGCTGCCCTGTGCGGCGCTAACGGCCTGGCGTGCCCTGATGTGGAACGGGAATTTAAAAGCCGGTGACAGCGTTCTGATAGAAGGATCCGGCGGAATGTCTATTTTCGCGCTGCAGTTTGCCAAAGCTGCCGGTGCCCGCGTATTTGCTACATCATCTTCATCGGAGAAAGCAGAACGATTAAAGCAGCTGGGCGCTGAAGCCGTAATTAATTACCGGGACGATGAAAAATGGGGTAAGACCATCTACAAGCTCGCAGGAGGCGGTGTTCAACACGTATTGGATGTGGGTGGTGCAGCTACCTGGCGTCAGTCTGTAGAAGCTGTAGCGGTGAACGGGAAACTGTATTCCATCGGTATCCTGGGTGGGCCGGTTGGCGAGGTGCTGTTCCCGAAGCTCTTTTTTAAACACATTACTGTTCACGGATTGGCTGTTGGCAGTAGAGAAATGCAAAATGCCATGGTTAGAGCGATTGAGGTGAATAATCTGAAGCCGGTAATTGACCGCAGCTTTAAGTTTGAAGAACTGGCGGATGCATTTCGCTACCAAGGAAGCGGCGGACACTTTGGAAAGATCGTCATCGAAATTTAGAGTCGGTGTCTGTTAAAGCTCTATTACCTTATCCGCTCGATGTTTTGTTTGCTTGACGAGTGCGGAATTCGGTAAATCTGTCGAGGCCACCTTGGCCTCGGCTTCTTCGCGAGTCATACCACCATTCATATGGCGCTGTATTAATGCCGGATAGGTTTTTTCCACGCTTCGGCTTAGATACCAGCTTTCATTTAATAAAGGTTTTACCTGCCGCCAGGGCGGTATATCCATCAGTAAATAGTTGCCTTCAACAATAATAACTCTATGGTCTGGCGTTACGACAATCGCTTCCTCAATCGGATCGCTTGAGCGCGTTCGATCATACTCCGGGCAGCGAATGGTTTCTTGCTTGTCTTTGCGAATGGATTTCAGACAGTTAATGAACTTCTCTGCATCGAAGGTTTCGGGAACTCCCTTAAGTTGTCTTAAACCCAATCTTTCCAATTCCTCATTATACCTGTGAAACCCGTCCATCGGAACGATAATAGCAATTTCCCGTTCGAAGCGTCGATTTATTGTCTCAGATAACCACTTTGATACGGTGCTTTTTCCGGAGGCTGGAGCGCCTGCGATGCCTAGAATGAAGCGATTGTCTTTGTCTGCTGCTTCCAGAATATTCAGCATGGTATGAAGCAGTGGAGTCAGAATCTCTAAGTTCTTCATCTTTCCTCTAATATTGAGTATGGTTACCATATGTTTAAAATAGCTATGGGTATTTGCTCTCACCCTCCCCTTCGGCTGCGCCCAGGGAACGGGTGCTTACGCTCCCCGAGCGTAGCCGAGGGGAAAGATTGAATATCTAGCATTGATCTAAGTTTTTCTTTTTGCCAATAATGTATATCGCCGATATGCCTTCTTTGAATTTTCAATAAATATTATCACATACTTTTCTGCTTGCCAATGTTGATAAAATTTGCTACTTATTTTTTATAAAAAACAAAGTGGTTTTGATTGAGGTGGAAGAATGAAACGGGCATGGTGGAAAGAAGGAATCGTATATCAAATTTATCCGCGTAGCTTCATGGACAGTAATGGCGACGGCATCGGAGATTTACGCGGTATTATTAATCGCCTTGATTATATAAAGAGCCTCGGAATTGATATTGTCTGGCTGAATCCTATCTATCAATCACCCAATGACGATAACGGTTACGATATCAGTAACTACCGCGAAGTTATGGATGAATTTGGCTCAATGGACGATTTCGATGAGCTGCTGGCTGGATTCCATGAACGCGGCATTCGCCTGGTGATGGATTTAGTCGTCAATCATTCCAGCGATGAGCATGAATGGTTCAGGCAATCTCGCAGTTCGAGAGACAATCCCTACCGCGATTACTATCACTGGTGGCCGGCGGAAAAGGGAACGCCACCTAAGCGCTTTAGCCTTTTTGATGACCGCGCTGATGCCTGGGCATTTGATGAGCAAACCAACGCCTATTACCTGCACTATTTTGGAAAAAAACAACCCGACCTGAATTGGGAGAATCCTGAGGTACGGGAAGCCGTTTTCGATATGATGCATTTTTGGTTTAAGAAGGGCATCGACGGGTTTCGCATGGACGTGGTTGCTTTTCTATCAAAAGATGAGACCTGGCCGAATTTTACAGATGAAGAAATTGAAGACGCATGGAGGGAGTTCGGCTGGATCGAATATTATGCGAATGGTCCGCGAATACATGAATATCTCAATGAAATGAATCGTCGCGTCTTCAGTCAATACGATGCGATGTCCGTTGGGGAGACGGCCGGAGCAACGCTTAAAACAGCCCTCGACTTCGTAGATGAAGACCGTCAGGAAATGGATATGTTCTTTCACTTCGACGGCATGGGCGTAGGATTGAAAGATGCTCATATTCGCACGCTTGACCCAAAAGGCTGGAAACTCAGCGAGTTTAAGGGGATTTATAATCGCTGGAGCGACGCGTTTGCAAAGAAGGGCTGGGGCAGTATCTATCTTGGCAATCACGATCAGCCAAGAGTGGTAACGCGCTGGGGAGATGACTCACCGGAATTCCACGCTGCTAGTGCAAAAATGCTGCATACTTTTCTGCTCTCCATGCGCAGCACCCCATTCATCTATTATGGTGATGAAATCGGCATGACGAATATTCGCTTCGACACGATCGAGCAATATAATGACCTATGGACGCGCAATCTTCATAAGCAGCTGGTTTCAGAAGGGAAGGATCCTGCTCCATATCTGGAAGACTGGAAAATTACAGCGCGGGACAATGGCCGAACGCCTATGCAGTGGGACGATACGTCGAATAGTGGCTTTAGCAGCGGCTCGCCCTGGATACCGGTGAATCCTAATCACGTTACGATTAACGTTGCTGCACAAAATGAAGACCCTGATTCTATCCTGAATTATTTCCGTAAAATGACAGCATTACGCAAAGCAGATGAAGTGTTGATCTATGGCGACTATGAGATGGTCGATCCCGAAAACGAGCAGGTTTATGCCTATCTTCGTACACTTGAGAATGATGCGCGACTTATCCTGCTTAACTTCTCGGATAAGGATGCAAAGATGGAATTACCTCAAAACATTAAACCGAGTAGTATCCTGATTAATAATGTCTCAGACTTCATACTGGATAGACGTATCGTGCAGTTAAAGCCCTACCAGGCTGTTGTCTTAAACTGTGAAGTTGCCTAATAAACGGTCATTTCTGTAATCAGTTTTTGGAAGGCCTGTTCATTTTTTATCGCGGTCTGCACCTCATCGTATAAGGCGCTGTTTTGCAGACCCTCTTTCTCCAGCCATTCTGCCAGGTCACTAAAGACGCTGTTTTCGCTTGCCGTATTTAGTAAATGGCTTTCGGGTTGTAGCGTGGATTGATTATTTGCCGCATTGGACTTGCTCATATCTATTCTCCTAAAGAATTTTTTCAATCCATCTTACACATTAATTCTAAAGGAAATCTGAAGTGAGCTGCTTTTGAGTTTGAATGCTACTTAAGCACGTCCCGAATCTCTTCGGTTTTATCAAAAACCGATTTTGCAAATGGGCAGAGCGGTAGAATACGCAGGCTGTTTTCTCGTGCATAATCGACTGCAGCCATAACGAGCTTCTTGCCAGCTCCCTGTCCGCGCAGACTGTCTGATACCTCGGTATGATCAATGATAATCATACTCGTGCCGGCTTTGGAGTAGGTCATCAGGGCAGCCTCTTTACCCTCATTCATAATACGAAACGCACCTTTTGTCTCTTCCTGAAGATGGTCTATTTGCATGATGTTAACCTCTGATAGATCAATTTTAAGGATATGCTTTGAATATATCTGTAGAAAAACGATCTTCCAATAGCCTCTTATACAAAACCGGATCCGTGAACATGAAAAAACTGCTCTTTGTATTATTTACGATAAGCCTTCTTTTCAATACCACATTCGCTCAAAATTCAACATCCGATGTGGAAAAAAACTCTGACTGGCCAACCTTTCTCGGTCCGAACGGCAATGGAAAATCAAATGAAACCGGCCTGAACTTTGACTGGCCGGATACCGGCTTGCCTATCGTCTGGACGCATGAAATGGCAAAAGGCCTTGCCGCCCCTTCGATTGTGGACGGCCGACTGTTTCTGTTTGATCGCGAAGGAGATACCGCACGCTTAAACTGTCTAAATGCCGAAACCGGCAAAGAGCTCTGGCAGTTCAGTTATCCCTGCGAATATGATGATATGTATGGCTTTGATGACGGTCCGAGAACCACACCGTTGGTAGATGGCAAGCGGGTTTACATTTTTGGTGTGGAAGGAATGCTGCACTGTCTGAACGTGGAAGACGGCAGCGTGATTTGGAAAATGGATACGGCTGAACGCTTCGGAGTCGTGTTGAACTTCTTTGGCGTTGGATCTACTCCGGTTGTAGAAGGAAATATGCTGATATGCGCTATTGGAGGCTCACCGGAAACATCCTACGCAAACGTATATGCCGCTCAGGGGGACCTGACTGGTAACGGCAGTGGACTCGTTGCTTTTAATAAGATGACAGGCGAGATTATCTGGCAGTCGTCCGATGAGCTTGCCAGCTATGCGAGCCCTAAAATTGCTACCATCAATGGCCAGCGAAAAGGGATTTGGTTTGCTCGCGGCGGTCTGGTGATGTTCAATCCGGAAAACGGTACTGTCGATTTCCACTATCCCTGGCGTGCCAAAAAGCTGGAGACGGTGAACGCATCCAATCCGGTGATTGTTAGAAATCGGGTGTTTATCAGCGAGTGCTACGCAATTGGCAGCTCCCTTCTGGAAATAAATGGCGATGGATACAGCGTGGTTTGGAAAGACGAGCGTCGCAGTCGGAACAAGGCCATGGAGCTACACTGGACTACCGCGATACATCATGACGGTTATCTTTATGCTTCCAATGGTAGGCGATCAGGCAATGCCGAGATTCGCTGTATTGAGTTTGCCACAGGCAAAGTGATGTGGACCGAGAAGATTACCGAAATGTCTTCGCTGATCTATGCAGACGGGCATTTCATTAGCCTGGGTGAACGCGGAACGCTTGGTCTGTTTAAAGCAAATCCGCAAAAGGCAGAATTCCTTGCTTCCTATAAACCGGCGGACAAAGATGGAAATCCGTTAATTGAATACCCGGCCTGGGCACCGCCGGTTATAGCAAACGGCAAGCTGTATTTACATGGAGATAAACGCCTTATCTGTCTGGATTTAAAGTCTTAATAAGATTCTCTTTAAAAAGCGGTTGATTCCATTGATGGCCGCCCCGTAGATTGAAGAGTTCACATGATATCAACTAAAATCAAGGGGATATTCCTATGTCCAAGCTACCTCCGGTAATCAATTTCAAAGAATGGATCGATGAAAACCGTCACCTGCTGAAGCCGCCGGTCGGGAATAAGGCCGTCTATAATGATGATTTTATTGTAATGGTGGTTGGTGGACCGAATTCACGTAAGGATTATCACCTGAATAAAACGCCTGAATTCTTCTATCAGGTTGAAGGAGATATCGTGTTGAAGGTGATTGATGAGGGAGAACCGAAGGATATTCATATACGTGAGGGTGAGGTGTTTTTCCTCCCGGCAAATATTCCACATTCGCCGCAGCGTGGTGCCAATACCATCGGACTGGTTATAGAACAGCGTCGTCCCGAAGGTATGGAAGACGGATTGGCCTGGTTCTGTGAAAAATGCAATGATAAGCTGTATGAAGAACCCTTTGAGCTGCAAAATATTGAAACCGATCTGCCGATAATCTTTAATAAGTTTTACTCTGATGATGATCTGCTAACCTGCAAATCCTGCGGTGCGAAAATGACGAGGCCTTAATTTCAGAACACAGAACACAGAACACAGAACACAGAAGTCGGATGTCGGATCGCTTCGCTGCCGGATGTCTGAGCGGGTGAGTTGGCGAACTTGAGAACGGGCAACGACGTTAGAAACAGGCAGTCGTAGCGGAGATCCCGGCTTGTCTGGATGAGGTAGTTTAGCAATAAAGCAGAAACGGTGAGAAACAGTGAGATACGAGCAGAAACTGCCGTTAGTTATCTGCCGTCTTTTTTATTGCCGTTCGATGCCCGATGCCCGATGCCTGAACCTATAGCAACAAAGTAGCTTTGAGCCTCCCCTCGGCTTCGCTCGGGGAACGGTTCTCTGAACTCTGAACTCTGAACTCTGAACTTTAATAAAGATGAAAAACTTACGCATAAACGGACATTCTCACTTACTCCCTTATCCGGAGCAGATCCCTGCTTTTATGAAAGATCAGGAAATCTTCTGGATTGATGAGGATAGACGCTATATGCGGCAGAAGGGTTGGCAGAGGCCAATCACGGCTTCGAGTTTCTTCCTGAATGAAAAGCTGGAGTGGATGGAAGAAAACAATATTGACCATGCGGTTATTCTCAACCTTTCCCAGCTGTATGGCAACGGTCTAACGGAGAAGCAGCTAAAGTATGCGCTGCGCTTTCAAAATGACTTTAATGCTGAGGTGCAGCAAAACTATCCGACGAAATTCACAACCGGATTTGTAGTGCATGCCGGTTTTGTTCAGGGGGCACTATGGGAGATTGAGCGCTGCGTAGAAGAGCTTTACATGCAGGTTCTCTGCCTCCCGACGCACTATATGAATACCATTGGCCAGTGGAAAGGCATCATTAACGAGGAAACAGAGCCGATTTTTGAGCTTGCTAATTACTATGATCTGGCAATTGAGTTTCACCCCTACGACGGGGAACGTTTTATCGCCCTTGAAAATACTGCCTGGCGTTTTCACCTGATCTGGATGTTGGCGCAGTGTGCCGATGCTTATCATTTTTATACGCTGAATGGTCACTTTGAACGCTACCCGAATATTCGCTCCTGTTTTGCCCATGGCGGGCAGCTGAATCAGGTCAATTATGGTAGACGTGTGCAGGGGTATGATGGTCGGCCCGATTTGTTTGAGGGCAAGATGGCGCCCCGCGAATCTGTCGGTCATCCGAATATTTATTTTGATACCCTGGTTCACGATACGCTCTCCCTGGAGCTAATGATCCGCCGACAGAAGGGGACCGACCAGATTATTCTGGGACTCGACGATCCCTATCCGCTTGGGGAGATGGAAAGTGAACGACAATCCTCTTATCCCGGTAAGCTGCTCGATCTGGCCGTAGAAGAAGGTATTATCTCGGCCGAACAACAGAAGAATATCTGGTCCGACAACGTGATTCGCTGGCTCTGTGGTGATGATCAAAAAAAGTTTATGAATCGTATCTCCGAAAAAAACGTGGTGTAAGTCGTGTCCAAAAACCAAACCTTCAGCCTTTCCAATGCTCAGGCGATGGATGAGAAAGACGTCCTGCGGTCCTTCCGTAACGAATTTCACATGCCGAAACGGCCCAATGGAGATCCGTTTATCTATCTATGTGGCAATTCACTCGGTTTACAGCCGAAATCAACCGACGAAGCGATTCAGCAGGAGCTGTCTGACTGGAAGAATCTCGGCGTAGAAGGTCACTTTCATGCGAAACACCCCTGGATGCCCTACCATGAATTTCTGACCGAAGCTATGGCAAAAGTAGTCGGTGCTAAGCCGGATGAGGTTGTCGTAATGAACACCCTCACCGTTAATCTGCACTTAATGATGGTGTCGTTTTATCGGCCAGAAGGAAATCGCTGCAAGATCCTGATCGAAGCCGATGCCTTTCCATCAGACAAATATGCTGTTGAGTCCCAGATTCGCCTTCACGGCTATGATCCTCAGGAATGCCTGATTGAGCTTAAGGCCCGGTCCGGCGAAGCCTGCCTGCGCGCTGAGGATATTCAGCGGGTTATTGAGCAGGAAGGAGAGAATATCTCCCTTATAATGTTGGGCAACACCAATTATTATACCGGTCAGTATTTTGACATGAAACAGATTAGCGAGTGGGGGCATGCGAAGGGCTGTTTTGTTGGCTTTGATTGCGCTCATGGTGCCGGTAACCTGCCGCTGAAGCTGCACGACAGCGGTTGCGACTTTGCCGTTTGGTGCAATTACAAATATCTGAACGCCGGTCCGGGGGGAATGGGAGGCGCATTTATTCATGAGCGCCATTTGAACAGCAAGTCCATACCTCGTTTGGAAGGCTGGTGGGGCCACAATAAGGATACGCGCTTTAAAATGCGCGATGCTTTTGAACCGATTCCAACCAGCGAAGCCTGGCAGCTGAGCAATCCGCCGATTCTGGCAATGGCTGCGGTATGGGCCTCTTTGAAAATCTTTGAGCGAGCGGGAATGGAAAATCTGCGCAGTAAAGCCATTGCGTTAACCGGTTATCTGGAAGAGCTGGTAATGTCTTTGGGAGATGATGTGGTGAATATTATTACACCCTCGAATCCGGCTGAACGTGGCTCCCAGCTTTCGATTCAGGTTAAGAATGCCGATAAAGCCCTCTTTAATCGCATTACTGAAGATGGGGTGATTGCCGACTGGCGTGAGCCGGACGTAATTCGCGTGGCACCTGTCCCGCTGTATAATTCGTTTGAAGATTGCTACAAATTTTATGAGATCTTGAAACGAGGTATTGGGTGAGGGAATCCGTTGCCCGAGCGTAGTCGAGGGCAAGGATACTACTTCAATAAAACCCACTCCTCTCGGCTACGCTCGGGCAACGGATCTTGAAGCGAAGTATAACCGAACACATTCGACTTTAAACTTTAGTAGCACGATGTGAACATTATGAAAAACACAGATAAAATTATCATTGTCGGGGCCGGATTATGCGGCTCCTTGCTGGCAATTCGCATGGCTCAGCGTGGATTTAAGGTTGCGCTATATGAGAAGCGCCCGGATATGCGGAAGCAGGTTCTGGATGCCGGAAGATCGATTAACCTGGCGCTATCTGCGCGTGGGCTTATGGCGCTTGAAACCGCCGGCTTAAAAGAAACCGTACTGGCTGAATGCCTGCCGATGCAGGGACGGATGATCCATCCACTGGATGGTGATGCCTTCCTTTCCCGCTATAGTGGCAGACAGGAAGACTACATTAATTCCGTTTCGCGGCCGGGACTCAATATGACACTGCTAAATGCAGCAGAGAAGCTGGGCACCATAGACGTAAAATTTGACGTTCCGGTTTTGGATGTTGATCTGGATAATGCAGCAATACGCTATCGGTCGAATGGAGAAGTCATTACTGATGAAGGGGCTGTCGTAATCGGAACAGATGGTGCCGGATCGGCGGTGCGACGCAGCATGATGGCGCGTACTCCGGAGCTGCTGTTTAATTACTCACAGGATTTTCTGCGTCATGGCTACAAAGAGCTGAGTATTTATCCCGAAGCCGGTGGGGGATGGAAAATTGAAAATAATGCCCTGCATATCTGGCCACGCGGCAGCTTTATGATTATTGCCCTGCCGAATCTGGATGGCAGCTTTACGTTGACCATGTTCCATCCATACGATACGGAAATCGGATTTGATGCTCTCGATAACGAAAAAAAGGTGCAGGACTTTTTTGAAGCATATTATCCAACCTTGCTGCCCTATATACCTCACTACAAGGAAGAATACTTTACAAATCCGGTGGGTACGCTTGGAACCATAAAATGCTATCCCTGGCAGGCATTTGGAAAAGCCTTGCTGATGGGCGATGCGTCACATGCCATTGTGCCGTTTTATGGACAGGGTATGAATGCCTCGCTGGAAGATGTGCGCATTTTTGACGAAATAATGGAAGAAACCGGGCCGGATTGGAATACGTTGTTTAGCCGTTTTCAGGATGCAAGGAAGAACAATGCCGATGCCATTGCAGACCTGGCCATCGATAACTTTTATGAAATGCGTGATCATGTCGATGACGTAAATTTCATGCGAAAGCGAAAAATTGAGATGCAGCTTGAACAACAGTTCCCGGATTATTATTCAAAATATTCCCTGGTGACGTTTAAGCCGAATTTACCCTATGAAAGAGCGATGAAGCAGGGGCGCCGACAGGATGCCATGCTGCTGGAAATTTGCAGCCGGGATGATTACGATAAGATTCCACTGGAGGAGTATCATCGCAGGTTGATGAATTTGGTGAATGAATGAAAATTAATCTTCACATAAATGGCAGCTCTTACAGCACGGATTTGTCTCTGCCGCTGGATATCTCTATTTCAGCAGGACGGGTGAAGTGTTTTCGTGCACCTGACTTTGCTGTTAAACCAGTTGAGGCAGGTCGTTTTATCGGCTCTGTGAAGCAGGGAGCACCGGTTAATTTTTTTAATATGCACATTAATCCACATGGTAACGGCACGCATACGGAGTGTCTTGGCCATATTACAGAAACCCATGAACCTATTCATCAGCTACTGAAATCCTATCACTTTCCCGCACAATTGGTAAGCGTACCACTGAAAACTCTGGAAAATGGTGATCAGGTCATTTCATCCGAGGCATTGCAGTCTGCTTGTCCGGATACATTACATGAAGCGCTGATCCTGCGAACGCTTCCGAATTCAGATGATAAAACCCATAAGGATTATTCCGATACCAATCCTCCTTATCTGCAGGAAGACGCCATGCGGTTTATCGTTGAGAAGGGTGTTCAGCATTTGCTGTTGGATTTACCGTCGGTGGACAGGGAAGAAGATGGCGGTAAGCTCATTTGCCATCGACTGTTTTGGAATATGCCGGGAAATACCGCATCCGTCGGAGCACGTATGCAGTGTACGATTACGGAATTAATTTTCGTACCCGATGTAATTAAAGACGGACTTTATTTGTTGAATTTGCAAATCCCCACTTTACCGCTGGATGCTGTGCCGAGTAGGCCGGTTTTATACCTCCTCACCGAAGACGCTTAGAAATTCGACCTGCATATCCTGCCAGCCTATATGCCGTTGATGCCAAACCGATATAGTGGTTAGAAATTTTTTGTCTTTCTCCTAAATACTCTTTATTTAGTAAGACATATCACTAATTAAATCGCCCAAAAAATTTTCTGTAAATGGATAATCAATATGAAATATTCTATTGTATTCCTGGCAGCAATAACACTTACCGTGTTGGCCTTTGGTCTGAACCGGATTACCCCTAATGGTTTTGCTGAAGAGTTTGCCGCGCCTTCCAACGAAAACACTTACGAAACGGACTTTGACAAGATGATGGCCGTACTCACACACAAGCGGTGCGTGAACTGTCATCCTGCAGGTGATCGCCCACTACAAGGCGAGGACAGTCATATTCACCTGTTTGATGTCCAGCGGGGAAAGGCGAACCACGGTCTTGAGGCGACTACCTGTAATACCTGCCATCAGTCTGAGAACAATAACTTTTCTGGTGTTCCCGGAGCTCCGGAATGGTCACTTGCTCCGTTGAGCATGGCCTGGGAAGGGCTTACCCGCACTGAAATTGCGGCTTCCATGCTCGATCGTTCCAGAAACGGGGATCGTTCGTATAATGAAATAGAACATCACCTTACTGAGCATGCTCTGGTATTGTGGGCATTTGATCCGGGATTGGATGCGGAAGGTAATCCACGGGAAAAGCCGCCTGTTTCCAAAGAAGACTATATTGAAGCAGTACATAACTGGTTTAAAGACGGGGCAAAAATTCCTGAGGAATAGTCTGTTATATTTGAAAGGCAATAGACAATGAAAATTACGTTTACCATTAATGGCGAGAAAAAAACGGTTGAAGCCGATGGGGCAACACCGCTGCTTTGGGTTATTCGTGATACCCTGAAGCTAAAGGGAACCAAGTTTGGCTGCGGAAAGGCTGCTTGTGGTGCCTGCACTATTCATGTGGATGGCGAGGCTGTTCGCTCCTGTTCCTATGCAGCTAAGTTTGCAGAAGGCAAAGCGGTTACTACCATTGAAGGCCTTGGAACCGCCGAAGCCCCACATCCCGTACAGCAAGCCTGGATAGAAGAAATTGTGCCGCAGTGTGGTTATTGTCAACCGGGCTTTATGATGGCAACGGCAGCCTTGCTGGAAAAGAACCCGACGCCGAGCGACGAGGATATTGATAACAACATCATCAATATTTGTCGGTGCGCCACGTACTATCGTATGCGCAAAGCCATTCATCGGGCTGCTGAAATTAAAAAGAATAACGTTAATTCATAAGCGGTGAATACCATGAGCAAAGATAAACCAAAGAAAATAACGCGTCGGCAATTTATCGTGCGATCCCTGGTTGGTGGAGCAGGCCTATTGTTTGGTGCGACCTACTTCGGACGTCATGCAATACGGCGCTCGATTATTGAAATGACGGAAACTATGGCACCGGCCTTTATGGGAGATGTTAGCGATCCGCTGGTCTGGTTTGAAATAATGCCTGATAATACGATAACCCTGTTTAGCCCGAAAGTTGAGATGGGGCAGGGGACGTTCACCGGTTTCGCTCAAATTGCCGCGGATGAGCTGGAGATTGATATAGAGCAGTTAAATGTGGTACATGGTCCCTCGACTCTGGGTAATGTGGATGGCTTAAGTACCGGTGGCAGCTTGTCGATTGCAGGGCTTTGGATGCCGCTGCGTGAATTAAGTGCTACCATGCGTCAAATGCTTGTTCTGGAAGCTGCAAAGAAAATGGAAGTCCCGGCAGATACCCTTTCCGTTTCAAAAGGCGTCGTATCTGATGGTTCCAGGTCGATGACCTATGGGGAAATTGTTGAAGGGGTTAAAGAATGGGACATACCTGAAACACCTCCCTTAAAAGACGTGAGCAGTTACCAATACGTTGGTAAATCGGTTCCGCGAATTGATTTGGTCGATAAAGTGGTTGGTGCGCCAATGTTTGGAATGGATGTCGACCTGCCGGATATGCTGTATGGTTCTGTTGCACGTCCGAACAAGATCGGCTCGGTTTTCTCCGGTGCTGATATTAGCAAAGCAGAAAAGATGCCCGGCGTTGTGAAAGTGGTGTTGGAAGAAGATTTTGTCGGAGTTGTTGCCGAAACACAGGTTCAGGCAGAGTTGGCCAAGCAGGCGATTGAAGTAAATTGGAAATCGAGTGGGGACTGGACGACGGAAAAAATCCGCTCTGTCATCGAGGTTGGTAAAGGAGATTCATATGTGATACAGGAAGAGGGGGATGCCGAGGGTATCTTTGATGAGTATCAGGATAGTGAACAGTATTATGAAGCAAGCTACGACTCGCCAATCGGTGCCCATGCCCAGCTCGAACCCAATGGGGCGGTTGCCGATGTAAAAGGTGATAAAGCGATAATTTATATCTCAACTCAGGTTGTAAAACTAACCGCCGATGAAGTTGCGGATCGATTGAGCCTGGATTCAGAAAACGTAACAGTAATGCCGACCTATCTTGGAGGTGGATTCGGTCGCAGGCTGCATACGCCGAATGCCATGCAAGCCGCCGTACTGTCGAAAGCGGTTGGGCGACCGGTAAAGTGCTTTTTCAATCGCAAAGAAGAGTTTCAGAATGACACGTTTCGTCCGCCCACGCATCACGTGCTTAAGGCAAAGCTAAGTAGTAGCGGTATGATCGATGCGATTGAACATAGCTTCTCAAGTGGTGATGTAATGCATGGCTCACCGATTTTTCCAGCATTTATGAGTGACGTGCTAGGTGCAGATGGCGGAGCTATCCGTGGCGGCCTCATTCAATATCGCAGCATTCTCAATTATCGCTCTGTTTATTGGCATGTAGACCTGCCCTTTGCAACAAGCTGGTGGCGAAGCCTCGGGCTGCTGGCAAATACCTTCGCAATTGAATCCTTTATCGACGAACTGGCTGATAGGGTTGGAAAGGACCCTGTGGAGTTTCGCCTTGCTCATATTCGCGATGATGAATACGGAAAGCGGTTGAGCGACGTCATTCGGACAGCTGCAGATAAATCCGGTTTTACAAATAAAGTGCAGGATGGGCGCGCTATGGGGTTTGCCGCCTCAGTAGATGCCGGTGTGCCTTGTGCACACGTTGTGGAAGTCTCCATCGTAGACAATGAAATAAAAGTCCATAAAGCGACTTGTGTTATGGATCCAGGTATGGCGGTGAACCCGGATCAGGTAAAAGCTCAGTGCGAGGGTTCGGTTATTATGGGACTCAGCGCTTCGCTCTATGAGGAAATGTTTGTGGATGATAATGAACTCAGACCGGTGAATTATGGAGCCTATCGCATGGCGATGATGAAAGATTCACCCAAAGAGCTAGACGTGGTGATACTGGAGAGCACAGGTGTGCCTGGTCCGGTAGGAGAACCACCTTTGGGGCCGATAGGTGCGGCAATTGCCAACGCCGTATATCGCCTCAGTGGAAAAAGATTGCGGAGCCTGCCGTTAAAACTGGTATAAACCTCCCCCAAAATTACAAAATCCCCCCTGTAGCATTAGCCGCAGGGGGGATTTTATTTAAACTTAAATGAGTTATCTGGATTGCTTATTTCAAGAGCATCATCTTTTCAGTTTTAACAACATCTCCGGCTTCCAGGCGATAGTAGTATACGCCGCTGGCAAAGTTCGATGCATCAAAGGTAATTTCGTGTTTACCAGCTTCCCTTAGATCATTTACCAGCACATGAACTTCACGACCCAACAAATCATACACCTTTAGCTTGACGTGAAACCTCGCCGGAAGTTGATAGGAGATCGTTGTCGATGGATTAAACGGGTTCGGGTAGTTCTGATCCAGCGTGAACTGTTGTGGTGCAGTCAGAACAGGATCTTCAATGCCTACCGTTGGATCCAGGTTAACCCAGGTTGGATCGTTCATATCTCCACCTATTGAACTCCCTAAAATGCCGTTATTGCCATTTACGCTTAAATCGGTTGCTATTTGTCCGGTGCCATCGTCCATGCGCCAGTACCCAACCAGGCCGCTGTCGGCGGTTGCGTAATAGGTCGAATCCAATTGTCCGATTATCGTTTGCCGGAGTTGAGCTTCAGTTCGGGCAACGTTCCAAAGGCGTACCTCATCAATCATGCCGTTAAAGGGTCTGCCTGGAAATTGCGGAGACTCTCCGATAAGCAGGTTCTGCATATCGGTGTCGGCAATATTCATGTTAATAATTCCACTTTCACCAACCAGGTTTCCATTTACATAGAGGCGCAATCGTTGACCGTCATAAGTACCGGCTATATGATTCCAGATCTGCTCGGCAACGACACCTTCACCACTGCTAAGCTCATTCCAGTTACCGTTACCCAGATTGATATTCACCTGACCATTTCCACCAACACGCAGCATATAACCGCGATCCTGCCCCGGGCTGCCGCCCTGATCCTTTACGATTACCGAACCGGCCCAAACGGCACTGGCAAACTGATTCGGCAGGATTTTCGCTTCCATAGTAATCTGATTTCCCGTTAAGCGAAGTGAAGGGCTATTTCCGGCATCGACATAATCATCAACCCCATCTAATTCCAGGGCAAAGCCGGTGGTATCGCCAAATGTTTGCGTGATGTTGAAATAAAGAGTATCAGATGCCTGCATGCTTCCGGAGGCGTCGGTTGCCCACACCTTTGCACCCTGGGCAGCCTCAGTTCCGCGCACGTATGCAAGAAGCTCACCGCTTGTTACGCTCAAATCCGGACTGCTTGTCCAGTTGCCGCTATCGTCGCGAAACTGAATGTCACTATTGTCTGAATTCAAGGTAACAGTGCCGCTTGCATTATATATCCAGAAGCCAAAGGCATCTCTCAATCGAATTTTCATGGCAGCGGATTCATTTACGCTTAGCTCGGTGCCTTCCAGATCCTTCAACTCGATGGCGTTTGGTGTTGAGTTAGAGCCATTCGAATATCCATAGAGATACGATGAAACCCGCCAGAATCCCTGGTTGGCCTGAACATCCTCAATTGAATGCCTGATAATCTGTTCACCAACATTTATTTCCGTATTTACATCCACCATAACCGGATGAACCTCATCTCCGGGGCACCAGCCGCTACGGGAGGGGGGAAAGTTTCCACAGGGATTCACGTTGCCAAAGTTACCACAGTCTGTACGCCATGGTGAATTACGATAGACTTCCTGCTCATTCACATAGATCACGTTTGCCTTGGTGATAAACTCATCACCGCCACTACCGATATTGCTGTGGCCGGAGGTAAAGTAAGCGATTTGCATATTGTCCAGTCCAACAGGAACGTCGACGCTTACGGAAGGCTCCGTTGACGTAATATCCGTCCGTTTCAGATCCTGATTGTAATAGAGCGGCGTTACCCAGGCTGGATTTTCATAGCCGGCATCTTCTACGAACATTAGCGTGTAGGTTACTTTCCAGGCAGGGGTCAGCCAGGTATCGATATGCGCCTGGATACGTAAGGTGCCTTTTAGCAGGGGGGCAAGAAAAGACAAGTCTTCTTCGTGGAAGGTATTGCCGCCATAGCCGGTAATAAATTTCGAAAGCTCGATCGGCTCTTCAAAGGGACGGAGCAATGTAATGTTTCCAGCTTTATCCCAGGGGTCTGCTGAGCAGGGAACTCCTCCATCATCCGGAATAATTTCCAACATTCCGGTGATGCGAACAGGGTTGTTAAACTCCGGTATTACAACTTCATCATGCTCGATGATCCGGCCTCCAAAAAAAGCCTCAATAGAGTCGTTCTCAAAAAAGGTTCTATCGCCCCAGTGAATGCCGTTTTCGGTGAAAACAGATACGTAGGTTGTATCACCATCGCCGGCAAATGCGGAAGCAGAAAGAAAAAGCATTCCGGATAGAAAAAGCAATTTTGTAAATTGCCAGAACTTCGTAACATGCTGCATTGCAAATCTCCTTTAGATTACTGGATAAAGCCTGCTGAAATTGTGTTCGACTATAATGAGCATAACCAATCTTTTGCCTGATACTCCCTTGTCGGGAGAGGCCGGGAAGTAGAAAGGTACTTTCGTTGCTTATTTGTTAATACTGCTATCTTTTTTGAGCGGTTCTTCTTTGGGAAAACCAAACATAATAAAGCGGAGTATCAGGGCAAAACGCTCATATGATGCCTGAATGTGCCTCTGGTGGGTTGATTGGGTCATCAGATTTTACAGTTTTTTCTTTGAAAAGTCAATCTATTCTCTTTCTTTTTGTTAAAATAATTAACTTTTAGTTGCGATTCGACAATTGAGTGGATTTTTTGGGGCGGTCGGATACTGCGATTTAACATTTAATCTCCATACCGTAAAGGCTACCACATGCTGGATAAGGAACGCAAGCTATACCAGGAACAGATCGGTCAATTTATCAAGCGCTTACCGACACTCTATTATGATAATGAAATACTACTCGAAGCCGAGTATTGTCGTTTTAAGTCGGGGACACCACGTTACGAAGAACGAAAGCAGGGCAAGTATAAACCGATAAAAGTTGGCGATACCTGGGGTTCAAACTGGCAGCAAGCCTGGTTCCATATTCGTGGTGAGGTGCCGAAAGAGTGGAAGGGGAGAATTGTTGCTGCCCGTATAAATGTTGGTGGAGAAGGTGCAATTTTTGACGACAAGGGAACACCGGTTTTTGCGCTCAGCTATCATTCAATCTGGATGACAGATTTTCGCCGCGATCGCTATGTGATCTCCGAGAAAGCAAAGGGTGGCGAAAAGGTCGATCTCTGGGTTGATGCAACAGCTGCACAGCTCTTTGGGCTGAAGCTGTTTGAAGATCCGAGTCCTGAGGACGCGGATAAATACGGTAAATACGAAGCTACCGTTATAGACCTGGCTCTGGGAACATTTCGTCGCGATATCTGGGAACTGGCGATGGACGTGAACGTGCTGGATAATCTAATGCACGATTTACCGGATGGTGACGTTCGTCGGGCGCGAATTCTGAAAAGTCTGCGGAATGCTGTCGACGCCTTTCAACCGGATGAGGCAACGGTCGCAAAATGCCGTGCGATGTTGAAGCCTGAACTGCAAAAACGAAGCTCCGCCTCAGCGCTGAATGCTGTTGCGGTAGGACACGCCCACATTGATACCGCCTGGTTATGGCCATTGCACGAAACCCGTAAGAAATGCGCCCGAACATTTACCGCACAGCTCGACCTGATCGAACGCTACCCGGGATATATCTTCGGGGCCTCACAGGCACAGCACTATCAATTTATAAAGGAGGATCATCCGGCGCTTTATAAACGGATAAAAAAGCAAATTGCTGCCGGGACGTGGGAAGTGCAGGGAGGCATGTGGCTGGAAGCTGACTGTAATTTGATCAGCGGTGAATCGATGGTGCGCCAGTTCCTTCACGGGATGAATTTTTTCCGCGATGAGTTCGATGTAACTGTAAAAAATCTCTGGCTGCCGGATGTTTTTGGCTACAGCGCTGCAATGCCGCAAATTCTGCAAGGATTTAATATTGATGTGATGGTTACCCAGAAGATTTCCTGGAGCCAGTTTAATAAATTCCCGCATCATTCCTTTGTGTGGCGTGGAATTGACGGCAGCGAAATTGTGGTGCATTTTCCGCCGGAAGATAGCTACAACTCGGAACTAAAACCATCGATGATGCGCCATGCCGAGCGTAACTTTGCGCAAAAAGCAGTTGTTGATGACTTTCTGGTTGTTTTCGGTGTCGGTGACGGTGGTGGCGGTCCTACTGAAGAAATACTGGCTAACGGTATTCGACAACATAACCTGGAAGGCAGTCCGAAAGTACGCTTTAGTGCCGCACAACCGATGCTGGATAAATACGTGCGTCAGAAGAACCGTCTGCCACGCTGGGTCGGCGAGCTATACCTGGAATTTCATCGTGGCACACTCACGACACATGCATATAATAAAAAGATGAATCGCTTTATGGAGTTAAAGCTGCGAGAGCTGGAATTCCTCTATGGTGCTTTTGCCATGAAGAAGTATCCGCAAAAGCAGCTGGATGACATGTGGAAAGTCGTGCTCCTGAATCAGTTCCACGATATCATCCCCGGCTCGAGTATCAATCATGTTTATAAAGACAGCTATCGCCAGTATCGAGAGTTGGAAGCTCAGGTGCAGGAGATGGAAAATGATTTTGTTAAGCGCTTATCCGGTAATAAAAAAGGCACGGTAACGTTTATCAATACTTTATCATTTACCTGCGAGCGGCCTCTGGAGCTACCTGTGAGCTGGGACGGTTTTAACGTGCTGGATCAGGATGGAAAAAATGTGGCGGTGCAAAAGGCAGACGGCAAGCTTTATACATTGCAAACCATTTCGCCGTTGAGTTCACTCACGCTACAAAAGGGAGAAAAAGCGATAGCCGGAAAGCCCGAAAAAGGCTACCCGGGAAAGCGAACCCTGGAAAACCGACTAATTCGATACGATTTCGATGCTGATGGACAAATTCGCCGCATTTATGATAAACAGGCAAAATGTGATGTGCTTGCGCGGGGGAAGAATGGCAATGTTCTGAACCTATATGAAGATCGACCTAACGCCTGGGATGCTTGGGACATCGATATCTTTTACGAAAATCAGTGGCGTGAACATGCTAAGCTCAGCAGCTGGCGCTGGATTTCGGCCGGGCCGTTGTTGTCTGCAGCGGAAATGGAGTTTACAATTGGTCAGTCTCGTATAAAACAGCGCGTTACGCTCGCCGCAAACAGCAAGCGTCTGGAATTTGATACCTGGGTAGACTGGAAGGAAAAACATAAGATGCTACGTGTTGGTTTTACCGTTAATGTGGAAGCCATCGAAGCCAGCTATGAGATTCAATACGGAACCATTAAGCGCCCGACCCACCGCAATACCAGCTGGGATATGGCAAAGTTTGAAGTCGTCGGACATCGTTTCGCAGATCTGTCGGATAATCAATATGGTGTTGCGATTCTAAACGACTGTAAATATGGCCATAAAATCCATGATAACTATATCGAGCTAAATTTGTTAAGATCACCGAATATGCCGGATCCTGATGCCGACCAGGGAGAACATCGATTCACCTATGCATTGCTGCCGCATGAAAATGTACTGCACGAATCCGACGTGTTGGCTGAAGCTGCAGCACTGAATCAACCACCTCTGGCTGTAGCGAACTGCAAGGTGAAAAAACTCGATTTTCCGGTAGCTCTGGATAGTGACCGGGTCGTTTTGGAAGTGCTGAAGAAGGCCGAGAAAGAAGATGCTGTTATCCTGCGTCTGTATGAACCGCACAACATGCGCTGTAACGTTAAGCTAACGTTGACTGACCCGGAAACCAGACTGGTTGAAACCAATATGCTGGAAGAGGGGGATAAGGACGTGCGGTTGAATAACGGTATAGCCACTCTGAAATTTAAGCCCTTCGAGATAAGAACATTTAAGCTACTAAAGGACCGTTAAGAGGATTATAAACTTGTACAGCTGTCTCAAACGAATACTTTATGTCTTGCTATGGACGTCTATACTAAGTGGGACAAATCATGGGCAGGCTCCTTTGAAAAGCGAGAATTATGCGTTAATGCCATACCCGGCATCCTTGACTGCTCTTGATGGACGTTTCATCATTGATGAAGAAACGTCCATTCTGGTGGATAATGAACCCGGCGTAATTTCTATTGCTGAAGAGCTGGCTGCGAAGTTTAAACTTGCAGCCGGTTTTTCAATTCCAATAAGAACCGATCGTTCCGGCTCGCATAAAAACTTTATCCGCTTAAACCTTGAGCCTCTTAGAAGCGACCTGGGGGAAGAAGGTTATCAACTGGAAGTGACCAGAGCGGCCATCCATTTAGCTGCGGCTACCGCGCATGGTCTATTCTACGGCTGGCAGACGATCCGGCAGCTTCTTCCGCCGCAAATTGAGCGGAGTGAGCCAGGGCCGCCAGTGCAATGGTCTATCCCAGCCCTTAAAATAATCGACAATCCGCGATTTCGCTGGCGCGGAATGCTGCTTGACTGTGGACGTCACTTTATGGATAAGGAGTTTGTAAAGCGCTACATCGATCTACTCGCCTATCATAAAATGAACGTGTTGCATTGGCATCTGACTGAAGATCAAGGGTGGAGAATTCAAATCCGAAAATATCCCAAGCTGACGGAAGTCGGTGCCTGGAGAACAGAGGAAGATGGCTCCGTTTACGGAGGATACTATACCCAGGAAGATATACGGGAAGTTGTTGCTTACGCCGAGAAGCGATTTGTTACGGTAGTCCCGGAGATAGAATTGCCTGGGCATTCCGTAGCGGCCCTGGCTTCTTATCCTCAGTTTTCCTGTACCGGCGGACCGTTTGAGGTAGAGACCCGTTGGGGTGTACACGCTGATATCTATTGTGCTGGGAATGATAGCACGTTTACTTTTTTAGAAGATGTATTTACAGAGGTGCTGGAACTCTTTCCTTCCGGGTATATTCATATCGGCGGAGATGAGGCGCCAAAAAAACGTTGGCAAAATTGCTCCAAATGTCAGCAGCGCATCAAAACTGAGGCCTTCAAAGATGAGCATGAGCTTCAGAGCTACTTTATTCGACGCATCGAAACGTTCCTGAATCAGCATGGACGCCGTATTATCGGATGGGATGAAATTCTCGAAGGTGGGTTAGCACCAAATGCTACTGTACAGTCCTGGCGGGGTATGGATGGAGCAATAGCTGCCGTTAGGGCGGGGCATAATGCGATTGTCTCACCCACCAGTCATGCTTACCTCGATGCTGATGTAGCGACAGTAGACCTGAGGAAAGTGTATAGTTTTGAACCGATACCCCACGGCCTCAATGAAGAAGAAGCTGCGCTGATTATGGGTGGGGAATGCAATATGTGGACTGAGCGGGCTCCTCAGGAACGGGTTGACAGTAAAGTTTTTCCGCGTATTCTTGCGATGAGCGAACGCCTTTGGTCTCCAAAATCCCTCCGCAATTTTATACCTTTTCATAACCGCGTTCAGGCTCACTACCCGCGGCTGGATTTGCTGGGTGTTCGTTATGGTGCTGAATCAAAGCCTGTACATATACTTGCCGAGTTTGATTCTCAGCAGCTCCAATGCAGGGTAAATTTGCAGGCCGGGGAGCCAGGTCTCGATCTGTATTATACTCTTGATGGTAATTCACCGGATGCTTTGTCGACTCATTATAAAAATGCAGTATTGCTCACGTCAAGGGTTGAGCTTAAGGCGCAGGCCTTTCGGCAGGGTAAACCCTATGGTGAAATGTCTACTTTTAAGTTCCAGCCGCATAAAGCGCTGGGAAAACCGTTGACATCGGATACCGTTTATCATGCAAAATATCCCGGTGGTGGATCGCTGGGATTAGTGAATGGCATTCGTGGCAGTAAGAGCTATCTTGATGGGCGGTGGCAGGGGTATGAAGAAATTGATTTAAGCTGCATAATCGACCTGGGCGATCTGCAACAAGTCAGCAGCGTATCTGCCGGGTTTCTGCAGGACATTGTTCCGTGGATTTTTCTTCCGGAAAGTATGGGAGTTTTGCTATCAACAGACGGAAAAGAATTTAAATTCGCTGGTCGTAATGGACACACCATCTCTCAAAAAAAGCAGAGCGTAACGATTGAAGAGATATCAGTAGAGTTTGAACCTACACCTGCACGCTATGTTAAAATTCAAGCAAAAAGCGTTGGCAGATGCCCGGAGTGGCATCCCGGAGCAGGTGGAAAAGCCTGGATCTTTGTTGATGAAATTATCGTGAACTAGCAATGCGGTTTGCTTAATGATGATAGCTGATCAGCTGAATGTCCGAGCTGGAGATCGGCTTGCTGGATGAAATTTTCATCGTCTCATTCGGTAGTAGGTCGAAATAGTTATTGCTGAAGACGACCTCCTGATCAGGGTGAAAAAGGTAAACCCCTTTTGCAAAGGTATCCGCAGTTAGGGTGAAAGAAGAAGCTGATGTTTGTTCGGTGTGGAACGTTGGCCTTTTTAACTCCATAAACTTTGGGCGGCTTAACGTATAGCAATTACTGGCTGTTTTGCCGTCAGTCGAAGTGAGGGTCAGTTTTAGCAGGCTGTTGAAGCGGATTTGCTTAAAGTCCGGAATAGAAATGTCCGCGACAAACTGCGCTTCACGAGAGAGGTTGGTTACTTCAATTTCTTCTTCAGAAAAAATGTCTCCGTCGCAACTGACTACCTGCCACTTCAGTTTTGCTTTCTGTATATCTCCACTGTCACTGACGCAGAATAAACGTCCGTTCTGCTCAACTGCCGGGTCGAAGCTATTGCTATAGGATTGCTGAAATCCCACCAGAGTTGGGGCAAATGCTCGCTGCATATAATAAAATAATGCCTTGGGTAAACCGTTATAATCGACGGCGGACCAACTGAGCGCCGGCCAGGAATCGTTGTACTGCCAAAGCAGAGCACCACTACAATCCGGAGTATGCGCACGCCAGTGTTCCAGGGCATATTTCAGATATTCAGCCTGTGCCAGATGGGATAAGATAACCGATTTTTTAAAGTCCTCGCTAATCCGAAACAGAGCACTGATAAACTTTAGAAGGCGTTCATTTTTTGCCGGACTTTCAAAATGGTTGCGTGTCTCAAACAGAAACGATTGAAACGTATGATCTTTTTCACTGCCAATGCTCAACGCAGTCCGAAGCTCAGGAAAGGATTGAATGCCCATTTCGCTGACAAAGGATGGAACAGTTAAACGAAAATTGGTAAAGTCCATCGTATGCTTAAATAAGTCCCAGGGGTGGGAGTCACCATTGTGCACATCATTCGGGAGATACTTGCCGTTACCGGAATAGGGAGAACCGGGCCAATAAGGGCGATCAGGATCCATTTTTTTTAACAAGGCAGGGAAAACCTTGTGGTAAATGTCACCACCGAAAAATCGTTCAAATTCATCATGGCGGTTTTTCCACCATTCGTAATAGCCTTCATGACATTCATTCTCACCACACCACATCACCAGTGAAGTGAAATTTCTCAACCGTTTGATATTGTCGACGAGCTCTGCCTTTACTTCCTTAATGAACTGAGGATTATCATCCGGATATAGTGTGCAGACAAACATGGCATCCTGCCAGACCATAATGCCTTTTTCATCGCAAATACGAAAGAAATCATCTTCTTCATAAAAGCCACCACCCCAGATACGCATCATATTCACATTGCCTGATGCGGCGAGTTCAAGAAATCTCTTATAGCGCTCGGTGCCGCCATTGGGTATGTCGCTGTCAAATGGGACCCAGTTATAGCCCCGGCAGAATATGGGTAGCCCGTTTACCTCCAGCCTGAAGCGTGTGCCTTTTCCATCATTCCGCGGGTCGCGTAATAGCTTAACCGCTCGAAAGCCGATTCTTTGGCTTTTACCGTCAATTAGTGTTCCCTTTTTAAGAGTAACGGTCATGTCGTAAAGATATGGCTCGCCATATCCGTTTGGAAACCAGAGCCTGGCGTCGGGAATGTTAAACGTAACGACACTATTTGTCCCGGAGTGAGGCTGGGTAAAGGTATGACCGCCAATGGTTACCGTTAGCTCTGCATCATCAATATCAGGTGTTTCGACTGCAACTGTTCCCTTAACGGTAGTGCCGTCTATCTCATATCGAATAAAGTAATTGTCTATTCGTCCGTCGTCAAAAGACATAATATAGACGGGGCGATAAATGCCGCTAACCGGAATTGCTGCTCCCCAGTCCCAGAAAAAGGAGTAGGCGGGTTTACGCAGATACATATAATCGAGGTCGAGGTGAGTTGGAAAACGCTTTAAATGTGCTTCCTGGCGGCGGGTTGACTCTATCATTGGTGATCGAAAGATTAGAACCAACTCATTCTCACCTGCCTGTAGATGTGGTTTTATATCGAAATGATATTCGCGAAAGCAATTCTCGGTTGAGGCCAGGTGCTTTGTATTCAGGTAAATATCGCAAACGGTATCGATACCCTCGAAACAGAGTAGCATATTTTCTTTTTGCGGAATGTCTGAAAGGTTAAAGCGGGTGCGGTATATAAAATCTTTGAAGCGGAAATCTGAAAAGGAAGATTCGTAATCCGGCGAGGTATTGGCTGATACCTTTCCGACATGTTGCAAATCGAGCAGGTTGGTACCTGGAACGGTTGCTTTAAGAAAAGAGATTTGCCCGGGATTTTCCGGATATTGAATTTCAGCATTGGGTGCCCAAGCAAACTCCCAATTCGCATGAAGAAACGTTTTTACGCAGTCCATTAGAGCCGTTCTTGTGAAAGCTGTGGCAAAGTTCCTTTTATGCCAGCAGTTCTGTAATGGTGTTAGAATGAGAATGCATAGACTTCTGTTCCGAAAATTTAAACAGATGCTCTAGCACAAGTGCGGCACAGCCGATTGTAATGCCGTTATCGCCAAGTCGACTGTTGGTAAGCTCAACTGCATCGAAGGGCAGTTTCAGATTACCAAGTTTCATATGTCGCCGCACTTCATCGGTTAATACCGGAAGCTTGTTGAATAGCGGGCCGTTCAGAATAAGGGTTTGGGGGTTGAGGGTATAGATGAGGTTTCTGCAAACGGTACCGACAAGCTTGCCGATTATTTCGATAATATATACTGCAAGTGGATCGCCATTTGCGACTGCATCGGCAATCTCTTCTATCTCTGCGTTTCCGTTTAAATTGGTGCTCCAGCCTTCTTCAATTCCGCGAACTATACTGCGGCGAATGTTGGTAAGTGAGAGGATATCTCCCCAATACTTAGGCTGATCGTTGATAACGATGGACTGTTTTACCGAGGGTTCGATGAAAAACTCATTGAATCCGATTTCTCCGGCGCTGCTTGTGGCACCACGAATCAGTCGTCCTTCAATCATAAAGCCGGCACCGATTCCGTTATCCATCCAAAGACAGACCAGGCTACTTACCGTGCGGCTGGTGCCAAACTGAAATTCGCCGAGGGTTAAGGATTTTACATCGTTGTCGACAAACACTTCGCAATCCAGCTCTTTAATGAAGTATTCGCGAATATTGAAGCCTTCCCAACCCGGAAGAGTCATTTCTCCAAGCTCTCCGTCAGGATAACTAATGACCCCGGGGATGGCGATACCGGCGCCGAATATTTTCTCAGTGTCAATCTTATTGTCCTTCAGCATCTGTTGAATGCCTTTGGTAAGACTGCTCAATATTTCCTGCCGATCGCCGTTTTCCGGATACTGCTGCTTTTGCAGGTCGATGACCTGACCACCGAGATTTACGATGCCAAAGGTGACTTCTTTCAGGGCAAAGTGCATTGAAATGATATATCCAAATTGCCGGTTTACCGAGAGAAGCACCTCTCTGCGTCCACGCCTTTCGCCGGAGTTGCCTTTACCAACCTCAATGATTAGTCCGAGCTCCTGTAGCCGCTTGATATTAACAGACACGGCTGCACGGGTTAGGTTCAGCCCTTTGGCAACCCGAACCCTGGATACCGGGCCCGTTTCGTATACTGCTCGAAGAATTCTCAGCTCGTTTTGATTTAAAATGTCTTTAAGATTAAACATTTCGGTCTCTTCTTCTGTGTGAATTTCTATGTATACGATACTACCAGCAGATATAATAACCCCATCCGCCAGCATTAGGATTTCATTTCATTCGGTATAGTATAACAAAAAAAAATCTAAGAAATCAATAGAATTAGTTCGTTTGGTGAACAATTTTATTGAATGGGGTCTGGATGCTGTAGGGTAGCTTACATGATAAGGCGTCTCCGTAAAATGTAAATTTTCTTCGAATAAATAAACTTTGAGGCAAAAAAAGCCCTTGACAATATTTTTCGAGATTGTTATGTTGGAAGAGCATTTGTTTTTCAAATTAACAAATTAAGACTTCTGATTAATCCTTTTTACTTAGACGGGGAATTAGTAATTCCTGTAGCAGCATCGGATAATGACACCGCGTATTCATACAAAACTCTATCCGAACTGCATTCTCTAAAGAGTATGTCGACTGGCTTGCGGATTTTAAAAGTTTTTATGCTGATGTCGACACTCTTCGCGTAGCGACTGACCAGAGCTGGGAACACAGGTGGTTAAAGCAAGATATTCGAATTTTTGATCTTTATTTACGCTGGATGTAATTAAGGGTAAAATTATATGACATTAACTCTACAGTCGAAATTCAAGTATATCCTGATTTTTACCGGATTACTCCTGTCGATTCAGTCCCTAGTCTTTGCTCAAACTGCCGGTAAGGTTGCCGGAAGAGTTGTTGACGCATCCACTGGTGAAGCCATGCCGGGGGTTGATGTTCTGCTCGAAGGAACAGGCCGTGGAGCCGCTACAGACAGTGATGGCTACTTCTTTATTGTAAATCTACCTCCCGGAAACTACCAGCTTCGATTTCTGATGATCGGCTTTCAGTCCGTTCTTGTTGAGAACGTTCAGGTATCTGTCAATCGCACTGCTACTATTGATGTAGAAATGAAAGAGGCGGTTGTTGAGGGGCAGGAAGTTGTCGTTACCGCTGAGAAAATCTCGATTAAAAAAGATCAGACGGCATCGATGAAGAATATCTCTTCTGATCAGATTGCAGAACTGCCGGTGGACGATTTACAGTCCGTAATTGAGCAGCAGGCCGGGATTGTGGCCGGTCACTTTCGAGGCGGACGTCTTACCGAAGTTTCCTATTTGGTAGATGGGGTGCAGATTGACGATAACTACGGTGGAACTTCCGGAACATTAGAACCTGAGAACGAGGTTGTGCAGGATCTGGAGGTTATCACCGGAACGTTTAATGCCGAGTACGGACGGGCATTGAGCGGAATTGTTAATGTAATTACCAAAGATGGATCCAACGAATATCATGGTTCCATATCTACCGCTGTCTCCAATTATTATACGCGTAACAGTGATGTCTTCATTGGCCTGTCAAACAGTGAAGTCGACCGGAACAAGGACTATAAGTTTAACCTCACCGGCCCGATTCTTCGCGACAAGGTGTTTTTTGTTGCGAACTATCGATATCATGACCGCTTAGGACATCATAACGGTATCAATCGCTTTCTTGCCGATGACTTTTCAAACTTTACAACCAGTATCGCAACGCTAACAAATCCCGGACAGCCGCTGCTGCCCGCTACAGAATCAGAATTGCTTGCCAGCGAATGGGCTTTTGATGATGACGGCCAGTCTTATTATTCAGAGCATCGTGGAGACGACTCATTTATCCCGATGTCTACTTCAATTGAAGAATCCTTTTTCGGCAAGCTGACCTATAAGGCAACAAATTCGATAAAGCTTTCTTTGCTGGCCAGCCGTGACCGCGATGAATACAATGCTTACGATGATAACGGCTCACGTTATAGTCACGAGTATAAATACATTCCGACAACTGCGCCAACCCAGAACGAACTGGCAACACTTTATTTATTCCAGTTGAACCATCTGCTTGGAAAGAGTCTGTTCTACGATTTCAAGCTTTCTTTTAATGAGTTTGAAAGCTCTCGCTATCTGTTTGAAGACCCGCTGGATCAGCGTTATGTATCTCCTTCCTACGATCGGTCAGGGGCCGGCGGTTTTCGCACCGGTGGGCAGGACTTAGTGCATACCGATAGGCAGCAGCAGAGCTGGAATGGAAAATTTGATTTGACCTGGCAATTGAACAAACGCCACAGTCTACAGGTGGGTGGACTCTATACTCAACATCGGATCGTGAATCGGCCGTTGGTTGTTGAGACGCAGGGCGTTCTGAGCCTGGTTAGTTACGATCCGGCTACACAGCGTTTGAGCTATTTACGACCCGATCTGACCTTGAAGCCGAATACCTCTATTGATGTGGATAATTATGACCATGAGCCGTTTGAATTCTCCGCTTATATCCAGGATAAAATGGAGTTTGATGCAATGGTCATCAACCTCGGATTGCGGTACGACTTCTTTGATCCGAATACGGTATTCCCTTCCCAGTTGCGCAATCCCGCTAATCAGCTTTCTTTTCCCAATAATCCGGAGCGAACGTCAACCTATCCGAAGGCTGATCCGAAAGTACAGCTAAGCCCCAGGTTCGGTCTTGCTTATCGGGTTGGAGAAATAGCGGTTGTTCGATTTAGCTATGGCCACTTCTTCCAGGTGCCGCCTTTCCCGGCACTCTATCAGAACTCCAAATTCCTGGTACCACCCGGTGACCTCGATATCGTTCACGGTAATCCGCAGATTAAGCCGGAGCGCACTATTCAATATGAATTCGGTGTCTGGATGGAGCTGATGCGCGGTATGGGACTCGAACTGGCTGTGTATAACCGTGATATTTATGATCTGCAGAGCGCAACGGTTATTACTACCTATAATCAGACGCGCTATGGTCTGTTCAGCAATAAGGATTTTGGTAATGTGAAGGGACTGGAAATCAAATATGATCTTGCGCTTCAACGATTCAACTTTTATCTGAACTATACGCTCCAGTATACGCGTGGTAATGCAGATGACCCGCTATCCTCATTTAATCGCATCGGTGAGAGTGCTGATCCGATTACCCAGCTTATTCCACTGGCATGGGATCAGCGTCATACGCTCAATTTCACCATGGGATATAATCGCGATAACTATGGTGTAAATATCTCAACCTTCTTTAACTCCGGCTTGCCATACACCTTTGAGCCGCTTCCGGAAAGTCCGCTGTCACTACAGGCATTACCACCGAATAATGCGGTTCGTCCGGCAAACTATAATATCGATTTAAGAGCGCATTACGACATGAAGATTCTGGGCGCTCAGAACGTAAGGCTTTCGCTTCTGGTCTTTAACCTGCTGGACCGTTTGAATGAGCTGGAAGTCAATCGCACTACCGGTCGTGCATATACGCGTGTTCTGAATGCTTCTGATATAACCACCTTTCGAAGCAACTTTAATGATATTCTCGATAGTGCACGAAATCCCGGACAGTTTGCACCTCCGCGTGAAGTGAAGCTGGTACTGGGCGTCTCGTTTTAAACACCGACGGGTGGATTGATAATTGTTAAGCTGCCGCGATGTGGCAGTTCATAGAAAGGGCATGACAATGCTAGGCCGTTTATCAAAACTGCTTTTACTTGCAACGCTTATCGCGATATTTCCGGGTATGTTCGTCCATGCGCAGGAACCATACCGAACCGGAACAACAGCCGCCAATTTTCTGGAAGTCGGATTCGGTGGTGCCGGGCAGGCACTGGGTGATGCATATGTGAGCATGGCGGAAGACGTTACCTCTATTTACTGGAATCCCGCCGGACTGGGATTTATGGAAGGCAGTGAAATTATGGCTTCCGTTCAACCCTGGTTTGCCGATATCGATATGAACTTTCTGGGATTCGGATATTCCCGACCGGCATTGGGAACCTTCGCGATTGGAATTATCTCTGCGACCTATGGCGATGAACTGGTAACAACCGTCGAAAGCCCCGAAGGAACGGGCGAAACCTTTGACGGACAAGATCTTAGCGTCAACTTCTCATTCAGTCGTCGCCTGGTAGACTGGTTCTCGGTTGGTTTTACCGGAAAATATATTACCAGTCGGATTTTAAACGAATCCGCCAGTGCTGTTGCAATGGATATAGGCGCAATTATCAATACCGAATTCCTCTCTCGCGGAGGGAACCCTGCTACCGGTCTTAAAATCGGGATGAGCATCTCCAACTACGGAACCCGCATGCGTTATGACGGTCTGGATCTGCGACGCCCTATCGATATTGATCCGAATAATCAGGGTAATTTTAATACTGTTCCTGCCGAGTTTGATCTCGATTCCTGGGAACTACCACTGATTTTCCGCTTTGGCGCCTCCTTTCATCCTATTCTGACCTCACGCAATCAAATTACCCTGAGCGTTAATGCACTGCACCCCAATAACAACAGCGAGTCTGTAAATGTGGGTGGCGAGTATCAGTACAAATTTTCCTCTACAGCTGTATTTACGCTGCGCGGTGGTTATAAGGGATTGTTCCTGGCAGACTCTGAGTATGGTGCTTCACTTGGAGCAGGATTAAAGTTGATGTATGTCGGTAATAAGTCTATCGGTTTCGACTATGCCTATCGGGATATCGGTCTTCTGGGATACGCCCAGTCGTACTCCATTACTCTTGGATTCTAGGAAACAGCAAAAATGATAAACATGCTGCTCAATCAAGTCAGGTCTTTTGGTATGAAAAATTTCGTTTTTCTCTTCATCGTTTTGCTAAGTCTGAACGGCTCACTTTTTGGTCAGGGACGTCCCTATGATGGTCCGAGTGACCCTGCCGGTGATGTTGCCGCAGAGCGTAGTGGCTTTATGAACGGTAACCGCGTATTGCTCTTCTTTCGCAATACGACCGAGTTGAGTGACTGCTGTGGTTTAGGATTTGATGTATCGAAGTGGCCCAACAATTTTGAAGGCACCAAGATGCACGACGGTATCGCGACAGTTGTAGGTGCCCGTGTGTTCCTTGAAAACGATTCAATTCCGGTTACCGATCCTGCAGAAATCGATGTCAAAGGGCAGCAAGGTCTGCTGGATACGCTGTTCTATATGCAGACGAGTTTTCGTGAGTTTATGGATACTGATCCCGATGGCCTGGTTGAGTGGGGGCTCTATCCGGTATTCGGTTATTTTGATGAGCTTAGCGAAACACCTGCCATGAGCAACCGCCCGAATTCCTGGCCGCCACTTGGATGGCCGGCACAGAACTCTACCCTTAAATGGCCGGGGGAGTGGAATGGTCGCTTTGGACGCGGCGTTATCCGCTCCGATCTGGAAGCTTATTTTGTTGCCAATGATGCTCAGGATCTGGAATACCTGGGACCGGAAGATTCGGTAAGGTATTATCCGCGTCCTGGTGTTAAGATCGGTGATCTTAACCCTGACGTAACGATTCAAAAAGGGGAGCCCTGGGGTGGAATTGGAGTGCGTGTTGAGGTGCGTGGCTTTCAGTGGAATAACCCCTCTGCACTGGATGCGATTTTTTGGGAATACAATATTACCAATATCTCCGACTATGACCTGCCGGATGTACTCTTTGCCTATCAGCTGGATAATGCTGTCGGTGGGGAGGAAGGAGCCGGTGATGATATCGCTTTTTTTAATGCTGAACTGGAAATGACCTATTCCTGGGATTTTGACTTTATTCCGGTCGGTGGTGGAAGGGAGCCCGGCGTATTGGGATTTGCCTTTTTGGAAAGTCCCGGATTGGCGTTCGACGGTGTAGATAATGACGATGACGGTTTGCTGGATGAAAAGCGCGATAATAATGCGATAGATTTTGTCGGACCGACAGATGGTATTCAGGATGTAGCCAAATTCCTTGAATTTTACAATCTGGAAATGAGCGATCTACGCGATCACTGGGATGCCGATGAGGATCAGGATTGGCAGAACGGTGTAGACCTGAATGGTAACGGCACTTACGCAGTGTTTGAGGATGGTGTCTGGCGATTGGAGCCCGGCGAAGAGGCGTTGGATGATGTAGGTATTGATGGTGTCGGCCCACTCGACCTGAATTATAATGGTCCGGATGCCGATGGCAGCGAAGGAAACGGCCGACCCGATTTCGTAGAGGGTATCGGCTCGGAACCAAATTTTGCTATCACAGATATCAATGAATCCGATATGCTCGGTTTAACATCATTTCGCTATCTGCTGGAGTGGGCACCGGGTAATGCCTGTAATCTGCCTAATGTTCCCTGTGTTGATAATACGATGTTCAACTACCTCAGCAATGGTATCTTTGATTCTTTCCAGGGGGACCCTCAGAACTTCCTGAATTTATTTGCTTCCGGTCAGTTTCCTCTTTTTAAAGGCCGTACAGAACGCATTTCCATGTCCGAACTTCACTCCTATGATCCGCTTACAGGACTAACCTCCCCGGATAGAGATGCACCATCTCTTTTCCGACTGAAGGAAGTTGTTCAAACGATTTATGAATCAGATTACCGATTTGCTCAGCCGCCGCTGACACCAACCTTGACAGCTGTTCCCGGCAACGGTAAAGTGACGCTCACCTGGGATAATCTTGCTGAAACCAATACGCGTGATCCGTTTGTGGGTAATGCAAACGACTTTGAAGGGTATAAACTCTATCGCGCAACGGACAAACGATTATCCGATTCCGAGGTTATTACCGATGGATTTGGTAATCCGGTATTACGCAAGCCGATTTATCAGGGTGATTTGGTGAATGATATCACTGGTTTTGCCGATTTCGGTGAGCTGAATGGAATTGAGTTCTACCTTGGTAGTGATGCCGGTATTCAAAACTCATTTGTAGATAATACCGTGCTGAACGGACGAACCTATTATTACGTGCTGGTTTCCTATGACCGCGGTATTCCGGAGGTAGCACGTGGTATCCCGCCGAGTGAGAGCACCTTTACGCTGGAAGTTGATGGAGCAGATAATATTGTTGCTGTTTCACGCAACGTTGCGGTTGTAACGCCAACAGCTCCTGCTGCCGGTTACGTAGCTCCCGAACTGGAACTGCTACCGGAATTTACAAGCGAAAGCCTTTCGGAAGTCACTCTGCAGGTTCTGGATCCTCAGGCACTGAAAGAGAATCATGAGTATCAGATTGATTTCTCTGAAAATCTGGTAACGCGCCTTGTTACCATTGGCTCATTACGTCATGAGTTTGACGCACTTTCTACTACCACCGGTTTCCGTATTGACGATATCACCGACGGTGGACGCGAGCTTGTGCATCGCGAGAATGCGAATCGCTTCTTTGCTCAAAACATTATTGAGGATCGGATAACAATCCCAACACGCGGCGACTTTGAGCTTGTCTCTCTGAACCCGGAAGGTGTATTTACGGCTGTCTTTGATGGTATTCAGGTTGCTATTCCGACACCTCAGCAGATTCCCGAACCGGATTTGGATGCAACAGGCTGGATTACCGGAACAGGGACGATCGACTTGAAGATAAACCCTGTTCACGGCGCCTTCTTCCCATGGCAGCACGATTTTATCTGGGGCGAGTCTTACACCACCCGCAGTACAGACCCGGGTGATCCGGTCAATACAGATAATAAGCCTTTTCCAAAGTCAAAGATCCTGCTGGATCAAACCTTCGACTTTAAAGTGATTAATAACTCGCTATTAAATGAAGACGGCGAAATAGAACTTCTGGACATAGCCGTTTTCGATGCAGATAGCAACGGTGTATTCGACATGGCAACCGATACGCTCCTTGTTGGTTATACCACCGAGCAGCGTCGCGGGGGCTTTATTTGGGCGTCAACCCTTTTCACGATGACGTTCCCGGATATGGATAATCTTCCTGCTTCCGGTGATGTATACCGCGTGAACTTCAAACGTCCCTTCTTCAGCAGTGACTCGGTTCGCTTTCGGGTAAAGCCTTTCCCAACCCTGGATCGAAATGCGATAACCAGCGGCATGGAAAATATAAAGGTCGTACCAAATCCCTATATCGCAACCAACCTGATGGAAGAAGCCGTTACCAATCCACAGCTTAGTCAAAGACGCAAGTTGGCATTTACCAACCTGCCGGCGCGCTGCACTATTAAGATTTTTACGGTGAGTGGGGCATTGGTGGATGAGATAATTGTAAACAACTCCATTGAATCCCGCCAAAACGATTGGGATGAAAACTCATCTGCAAACGGAACGGCCTTCTGGAATCTCCAGAGCAAAGAAGGACTTGCCGTAAGCGCAGGATATTATATCTATCACGTACGTGCTACTGACACTGGTGACACGAAGGTCGGTAAATTCGCAATCCTAAAATAGGCGATAGGCTTGAGAAAATTTTTTCGACATAAAATCATCTGTAGCGCAGGTTTTTCACTTACCCTGCTTTGTCTGCTATTGTCCTGCTCATCCGAGGAAAAGATAGCCGCTGCAGATGTAGACGAGCCGGTTCTGGTGAAGATCAACGAAACCTCTATTTCGGTAGATGAGTTTCTGCGTCGTGCGGAGTATACGATTCGACCAAGCTTTGCGCGGCAGAATACCATGATCCACCAGAAGGTGGTTTTGAACTCGCTGGTTGCCGAGAAGCTAATGGCCCTGGAAGAGAAAAAAGGTAGTGCTCTGGATACCAGTCAAAGCTTTCAGGCTTATATTCGCGGACGTAAAGAACAGGCGATGCGACAGTGGCTGTATGCAAAAGAGATTCACGACTCTGTAAAAGTTGATGAAAACGTTATTAAGAACGTCTTTGCACATGCTGGCAGGAAATACAATATCGCCTACGTAAGCCTTCCGGATGTTGCCCATGCCTTTGCTGCTGCAGACAAGCTCTTTCTGGAGAAAATGCCTTTCGAAAACCTGTTCAGTGAAACCGGTGATTTATCTCAGCTTCCGCAGCGTGAAGTCGCCTGGGGATGGGGTGAACATCCGATCGTTCTCGACTCGCTCTTTGCGCAGCCGGTGCAGAAAAATCAGGTGCTCGGACCGCTGGAAATAAGTGATGAGCATTATGTGTTTGTTAAAGTTCTGGATTGGGTTGACGCACCGGCGATAACCGAGCAGCAGGCGCAAACCCGTTTGAAAAATGTTCGGGACCATTACAAGTCCCGGGGCGCTGTAAAGCGTTATGAAAGCTATATCCGTAAGATGATGCGCGGCAAAACGGTTACCTTTAATCGCGATGGTCTGAAGCCACTGGCAAGTTTACTGGCTCCCTTTTACCTGAAAACGGACAAGGAAAAGCAGGAAACCATGAAGCGCATGGTCTGGCAGATTGAAGACAGTCTTTACCTTGAGCAACTGGATGCTTCTACATTTGAACCCTTTGATAATGTTCCGCTTCTTCGACTAAATGATGAGGTTTGGACGATAAAAGATTTCCGCCAGGAAGTGATGTCTCACCCGCTGGTTTTTCGACAAAAAAAGATGAAGCCTGAAGAGTTTGGTCAGCAGCTCCAGTTTGCCATCATGGATCTGATACGAGACAAGTTTCTAACCGAGCGAGCATATAAGAGCGGTTATGATAAACAACCTTCGGTGGTGCGGAATGAAAATATGTGGAAAGACAATGCCTATGCGATCTACCATCGTCAGCAGTTTTTGCACAGCATAGGAATTACCGACAGCATGTTCGCCCATAACACCAATGGCATCATTGAAGAGGCATTGAATCCCTATATCGATGGCTTGTTCCAAAAATACAGCACCGAGATTCAGGTGGATACGGAAGCATTCAATACGATCAAATTAACCCGGATAGATCTCGTTGCAATCCAACAGGATGTGCCCTATCCGCTCCTTGTTCCCGGTTTTCCATATCTCACGAGTAAAAACCGTCTGGACTATGGTGTCAAACTTCAACGAACTGCTGCAAATAAAAATCTGAATAAGAATGACCGGATGGCCAACGGTCTTTCCAGTGGATCTTAAATCCGACTAGACGTACCAAATCTTTATTTGATGCAATAAAGACGTTAAAGATATCAGCCATTTGCTGAACTATCTATTTCTACTCAATCAACAGGAGGAACTAATTCATGAGAATTTTTACCAGTGTGTTAATTCTCTTAGTCTTTTGCGGAATCGCATATGGACAGCAGGTTGTTAATGCGTCCGATATCTCCGTTCCGTATATGATGAAGGCCGAAGCGCCGATTACCGTTGACGGTAATCTGGACGAGTGGGCCTGGGCGTATCCGATTACGCATAGCTCAACCAGTATTCCAGATACCAGCCGCTTTCGTGTCGATCTGGCCGGTAACCTACCGGTTGATGATGCGGACATGAGTGGAACCATCTACATGATGTATGATGATTTCGCACTTTATTTTGCAGCTGAGATACGCGATGATGCACCCGGCTATACATCTGATGTGCAATGGGCTTCTGACGCGATCGAAATTTATATAACCAACTGGGATATTGGTGATCTGATTGCACCGGTTGATGAAACCGGCTGGCTGGATGACTCCCTTGGTAATTATGGTATTCAGTTTAACTGTTCATTCAACCTGGCAAAAGACTCCACCGCTATCTTTGCTTATGGTGCTTTTAATCAGGTAATCGAAACGCCGAATACGTTTATGACCTATCAGGTTTGGCCGAATGGCGATGGCTATACCCTTGAAGGTCAGATTGACTGGATCGATGTTGAATCACCGAATACCGGTAACTCCCTGCAGCCGCAGCCGGGTTCACGTATTCCGGTAACCTGGTCCATGTATGATATTGACCCGGGTGATGAAATCGGTGGTGACGCCAATTTTGACGGCTGGGCATATACGCCGCTTGGCTATGCCGGCTGGATGGGCCCCGGACCGGGATTCCAGGCAATGGACGTTCTGGACACCCCACGTGGTTTTGAGTGGGAAGACAACGCCCGTTTCGATTTCGTAACGCCGTTTGTTAAGCAGGTAGCTCCGAACCGACCGATTACGGTTGATGGTGATATTTCCGAGTGGAACTTTGCATTCCCCACCGATCACTGGATCAGCACCATGCCGGATAGCGGTCGCTTCCCGAACGAATTGGGTAATAACATCCCGACTTTTGATGCAGACCTCAAAGGTACGCTGTATGTTCAGCATGACGCTCCGAATAATTATATCTATTTTGCCGCTTCTGTTCAGGACAATTTCCCCGGCTGGCTATCTGATGTAGAAGTTTGGCAGGGTGATGCAATGGAGCTTTATCTTGCTGACTGGGATATTGGAAATCTTACGCTGCCGCCAGACCGTGGTTGGGTAGATGATTCCCTGACTGGCGATTATTCCATGCAGTTCAACATGGGATTTGATGCAGCCCGCGACTCTACCAAGATTTATGCTTTTAACGGTATCGATACCCGTATTGAAACTGGTGGTACCTTCATGGCTTATTCTGTTTGGCCAAATAACGATGGATACTACATTGAGGGACAAATCGACCTGTTTGACATTGAGTCACCTAATACCGGTAACCTGCTTGAGTGGAATGTAGGAGAGCGTGTACCGATGACCTGGAGTCTCTATGATCTGGATACCACTACGGTGAATCAGAGCTGGAAGGGGATTGCCTATACGCCGAAAGGATTTGCAGGTTGGATGGGTATCAACGAAGGTTTCCAGTATTCCGATATCAAGAGCTATAGCTCCATCGAAGCGATCGACCTGATCCGCTCCGGATTGATAACCATTAATACGCCGACAGGAATTGGCGAGCCGGCAGTTGTCAGCGGTACGATTGAAGAATTTACCCTCTTCCAGAACTATCCGAACCCGTTCAACCCGTCGACTTCTATCAAGTTTAACCTGAAGAACTCCGGCGCTACGTCCCTAAAGATCTACAATACGCTGGGACAGTTGGTTCATACCGTTTACGATAACGAATTTCTTTCTGCTGGAACATATACCCGCAATGTAGATATGTCCAGTTTTGCCAGTGGAATCTATATTTCCGTACTGGAAAACAGCGGTCAGTCTTCACAAATGAAGATGATGCTTCTGAAGTAATAACCTGAGTAAACCTGACTCCGGAACCGGCTCCCCGGTTCCGGGGTGGGTTTTTTACCGCATATCATTACCCGGATAATAACATGCGACTATTTATAAAACTGCTTTTCCTATCGTTTGCCTTCTCAGGCGCTCATTTACTTTCGCAAACATTTATACCGATGGCACAACAGGCCGGTTTTGAGGTGGCCAGCCATTCAAACTCTGTATCGGTAGCTGACTATGACAATGATGGTGATCTGGACGTCTATATCGTTGCCTCAAGGCTTTATCGTGCTGCAGATCCTAACACCTGGAATAGACTATTCAGAAATAACGGCAACAATACGTTTACGGATATTACTGCGTTAGCAGGGGTCAGAAGTTTGCTTAGCGGATATCCGGTGGGGAGTATGGGAAACAAGCTCGGTGCCGCCTGGGGTGATTACGATAATGATGGATACATAGACCTGTTTCTGGCAAACTACGGACCGAACCATTTATTCCGCAATAACGGCAATGGAACGTTTTCCGATGTAGCCGATGCCGCCGGAGTAAAGGGGGTAGACAATCAGGTAAATAGCAGCGCAATGTGGGTGGATATAGATCTGGACGGCGATCTCGACCTGCACGTATGTGGTTATACGCGAGAAAATGTACTTTATGAAAACAACGGTGACGGCACCTTTACCGATATTTCAGTAAGCGCCGGAATTGATGACGTTAGTCAGGCCTTTACCGCACTGCCGATCGATGCTAATACTGATGGGTATCCGGATTTATATCTGGCAAATGACTATGGTGCAAATGATTTTTTTCTGAATAACGGCGACAATACGTTCTCCAGAAAAACCAGCCTTTTTGGCCTGGAAGATGATGGTGACGGTATGGGAGCTGCAATCGCCGATTATAATGGCGACGGCCTGTTCGATATGTATATAACCAATATCGGCAGCTTTAATCCCAACCCGCTTTTTACGGCTACCGGACAGGATTCATTTATCGATATGTCGATTCAAATGAATGTCAATGATGCCGGATGGGCCTGGGGAACGGAATTTTTCGATTTTGATCATGACACAGATCTGGACCTTTATGTTGTAAACGGCTGGGGAACGATGCCGGGTAACAACTTCCTTTTTGAAAGCAAGCTGGCTGACGGTGGTAACGGCTTTGTCGATATATCTTCTCAAAGTGGAGTCGATGGCGGCAGGCAAGCTCGTGGCCTGGTTGTATTTGACTATGACAATGACGGTGACCAGGATATGCTGGTGGCCAATATAACAGATAAACCCTACCTGTATCGCAACGATAACGGCAACGGGAGCTGGTTGAAAGTTGATCTCGAAGGCACAGTGACCAATAGAAATGCTTATGGAGCTATCGTCACCCTACAATCCGGTAGCCTGGAGCTGCATCAAATGAAAGATGGTGTAGACTTTTATGGGCAGAGTGATAAACCGCTACACTTTGGCCTGGCAGACCGGCAAGTTGTAGACTGGATTGATGTTCAATGGCCAGGTGGTGAGAAGGAACGTTTTTCAAATTTTTCGGTGAATCAGCAGATTCTGCTGCGCGAGGGAGATGGAACGCTTACCGGAATTCATCCGCTGGGGAATTTAAGCGGGAGCCCGGAAACCTTTGTTCTATTGGGGAATTACCCTAATCCCTTCAACGGTAGTACCCGCATCCAGTTTGAGTTGGCCGTAAAAGATATTGTCGATCTCAAAATTGTTGATATACTTGGAAGAGTCGTTTACAGCGAAAGCCGTGAATTTGCAGCAGGCATCGGCCAGTTCAGTTGGAACGGACTCGATAATTCGCAGGCTGATGTTGCCGGCGGACTTTATTTCTTTACCCTCGAACAGCGTGGAAAGGTATCGCGAACGGGGAAAATGCTCTACATAAAGTAGACATGCATAGTTAATCCCGGCATGCAGTTGCCCCAAAGGAAAGCGGTTGTTTTAAAATGGTATTTGTAGACTGGCTGATTGTCTTTGCATTGCTTAGCGCAATGGTTGCCGGTGTTGTCGTTTCGAAAAAGCACATGTCCAGCGTGGCGGATTACTTATCTGCCGGCCGAACCGCCGGGCGCTATCTGGTGAGCGTATCAAGTGGAATTGCATCACTGGGTGCTATAACGATCGTCGCACAGTTTGAGATGAATTTTCAAGCCGGTTTCAATATGCAGTGGTGGGGCTTCTCGCATCACTTCTTTATTGTTTTGATGGCTGCTTCCGGCTGGGTGATGTATCGCTTTCGCGAAACCAGAGCCCTAACTCTCGCTCAATATTTTGAAATGCGCTACAGCCGCAAGTTTCGCATCTTCGCTGGTATAATGGCCTTTATTGCCGGAATCCTGAACTTCGGAATTTTCCCTTCGATTGGTGCCCGCTTCTTTATGTATTATCTGGATCTGCCGATCTCATTTGCAGTTCTGGGCATCGAAATATCTACCTTTGCTTTCCTGATGGTTCTGCTGCTGCTCGTAGCAATATATTTTGTATTCGCGGGTGGGCAGGTGGCTGTCCTGGTAACGGACTTTATTCAGGGCATTTTTGTAAGCCTGCTGTTTGTGGTAGTGTGTTTTTATTTCTTCAGTATTTTCAGCTTCGATCAGATCTTTACCGCTGTTCAAACTGCGCCCGAAGACGCGTCGATGATCAACCCTTTTAAGACCAGTCAGGCAGAAGATTTCAATTTCTGGTATTACTTCTTTATCGTGCTGGGCGTCTGGTATGGCCCGCTAAGCTGGCAGGGCGCGCAGGGTATTAACAGCTCGGCAAAGGATGCCCATGAGGCCAAAATGGGACAGGTGCTGAGCTTTTGGCGTCTGATGCCGCAGATAATTTTTCTGGTGTTTATTCCCATCTGTGCCTATACGGTCTTAAACCATGCTGATTTTCTCGGTTATGCAGCAGGCGTAAATAGTGTTCTGGATGGTGTGGAATCCGGTATGAACCAGTCTCAGCTTACCGTTCCGCTGGTACTGCGGGAATTATTGCCGATCGGGTTTATGGGCGGTTTTGCTGCTGTGATGATTGCGGCTTTTATTAGTACGCATGACACCTACCTGCACTCCTGGGCCACCATTTTTATTCAGGACGTGGTGATGCCGCTGCGTAAGAAGCCGCTAACAAAAGAAGAGCATATTAACTGGATTCGCTATACCATCGTCGGCGTTGCCATTTTTATTTTCTTCTTCAGCCTCTTTTACAAGCCAAATCAGTATATCCTGCTTTTCTTTGGAATTACCGGCTCCATCTTTATGAGTGGTGCGGGTGCTGCAATCGTCTTCGGCCTTTACTGGCGTAAAGGTACAACAGCCGGAGCCTGGAGCGCGATGATTGTTGGTGCCACGATCTCCGTTGCGGGACTGATTTTAAATCAAACCTACGACAATTTCTTTATTAATGAGGTCTGGTTTGGCGGCATTGCGATGATTTCGTCCTGCATTGCCTATGTTGTCGGTTCGCTGGTTTCGTTGAAGGAACCGTTTAATCTGGAAAAGATGCTGCACCGCGGAGAGTATGCCCTGGAAGGTGAACATACGATAGTAACGGAGACGGTATCCCGCGGATGGAAACTGCTGGGAGTTGGACGTGAATTTACCAAATTTGATAAGCTGATCTACATCGGCTCCTATATCTGGATCTTTTTCTGGCTCTTTGCCTTTCTGGGAGGAACCATTACTTATTTCACAATCGGGATTGAAGATATTACCTGGATGAAGTTTTGGTATCTCTTTCTTGGATTACACTTAATTGCCGCAATTATTGTCGTCGTTTGGTTCTCGATAGGCGGAGTAAAAGACATTGGTGATATGTTCCTTCGACTGCGGACTCAGAAGAAAGACGTCTCAGACGATGGACAAATCAGACGCTAAACAGCACGCATTCGGTGATTGAATACTATTTCCGGATGTTTCAATATTCACATTTATGAAGTTGAGTCCAGAACATATGCAATCTTTTATAATACGTCGTTTTTTCCGTTTGCTCCCGATCCTGCTAGGGGTATTCCTGGTTTATGCCTGTGGATCAGGGGAAGGAGAGCAAGCGGAAAATGGCTTCGGGGTAAGGGAGCTACCAGAGGTTGTTGATTTTAACTTTCATATCAAACCAATTCTCTCTGACCGCTGTTTTGCCTGTCACGGACCGGATGAAAATACCATGGAAGCTGGCCTGCGTTTCGACACGCAAGAAGGTATTTTTGCTGCGCTGGGTGAAAACAAAGACCGATTTGCAGTCGTTGCCGGTAAACCGGATAGCAGTGAAGTAATGCATCGGCTTACAACAGACGATCCGTCTTTGATTATGCCTCCGCCTGAATCAAATCTAACGATAAGTGACTACGAGAAAGAGCTGCTTCGCAAGTGGATCGAGCAGGGAGCAGTATATAAAAAACACTGGGCATTTATTCCGCCGGAAAAGGCGAAGCTGCCAACAGTGAAAAACTCCGACTGGCCGATAAATGCCATCGATAATTTTATTCTCAAGCGACTTGAAGACGAAGGGCTCCAACCAGCTGGAGAAGCTACTAAGGAAGAGCTTATCCGTCGCGTGACGTTTGATATTACAGGGTTGCCGCCTACGCTCGCCGAAATCGACGATTTTCTCGCCGATTCCTCCCCCTCTTCATTTGAGAAAGTTGTTGATCGTTTGCTTGCCACAACACACTACGGCGAGCGTATGGCAACCGTATGGCTTGATGCTGCCCGTTACTCCGATACCAACGGCTATCAGGATGACCTTGAGCGCGAAATCTGGCCCTGGCGCGACTGGGTAATATCCGCCTATAACCGCAATTTACCCTTTGATGAATTTACCCGTTGGCAGCTAGCTGGTGATCTTCTACCGAACGCAACTCTGGAACAGGTGCTGGCAACCGGTTTTAATCGAAACCATAAAGTTACCCAGGAAGGTGGGGTGATCCCGGAAGAATATCGGGTTGAATATGTCGCCGATCGCACTCATACCACCGGTACGGTCTTTATGGGATTAACCATGGAGTGTGCACGTTGCCATGACCATAAATATGATCCCATTTCGCAAAAAGATTATTTCAGCATGTTTGCTTTTTTTAATAGCGTCCCGGAGCAGGGGCTTATTGATTATGGCGATAAGGTGCCAAAACCACGCCTGGAGCTGAATTGGAATCAGGTTGAAAAAGATTTAACATTTATTACCCATCGAGATTCTACCGATGCACTGCGGACAATGGTTATGGATGAACTGCCGGAAATGCGGGCAACCTTTGTGCTTAACCGCGGGCAGTATGATGCCCCGGGCGAAAAAGTCCTGCCGAATACGCTGGAGGTGCTGGAGCCACTTCCTGAAGGCCTGCCGCCAAATCGACTTGGGCTTGCCGAATGGTTATTGGATGACTCAAATCCCCTGACCGCACGCGTTACTGTGAACCGCTACTGGCAGATGCTTTTTGGACGCGGCATCGTTTCCACATCGGACGACTTCGGTAATCAGGGAGCACTTCCAAGCCATCCTGAACTGCTGGACTGGCTGGCCGTTGAGTTTCGCGAACAGGGTTGGGACATTAAGAAAATGTTGCGTCTGATTCTTACCTCTGCGACGTATCGCCAGTCTTCAAATGCTTCGGAAAAGCTGATGGCACTGGATCCGGAAAATGTATTACTGGCTCGGGGACCGCGCTATCGTTTGACAGCCGAGATGATCCGGGACAATGCGCTTGCACTCAGCGGACTGATGGTATACAAAGTGGGTGGCCCCAGCGTGAAACCGTATCAGCCCGATGGCCTTTGGAAAGAAACGACCGCAGGTGGCGGGTATAAGGTGTATATTCAGGATAAGGGAGAAAGCTTATATCGCAAAAGCATGTATACCTACTGGAAGCGAACCGTCCCGCCGCCATCGATGATGACCTTTGATGCGGCTACCCGGGATCTTTGTACGGTAAAACGCCAGGCCACAAGCACGCCGCTACAGGCCCTGGTTCTGATGAATGATCCCCAGCTGGTGGAGGCTTCACGCTTCATTGCCTACCGAATTATTGAAGAGGGTGGTGAAACCACCACTGAACGCCTGAACTATGCTTTTCGGCTGATCACATCCCGATCTCCTTCAGAAGAGGAAAGCGGAATTTTACAGGAGCTGCTTGATGAGAAGCTGAGCATCTTCCAGACCACACCTGAAAAAGCGGATGAACTTCTGAGCGTTGGAGATTCGCCACATAATACCACTTTTGAGAAGGTAGAAACCGCTGCGTTTGCAGTTGTCGCCAATGCGTTATTAAACCTGTATGAAACCATAACCAAACGATAGAGATAGATGATGAGTGACGAACTATTAGAGTTTCAATGCAATATGAACAGGCGCCACTTCCTCTCTAAAATGAGCCTTGGAATCGGCAGTCTTGCCCTGGCATCAATCCTGAAGCCCACCGGATTATTGGCAGGTGAAAACAGCACTGCTGGATTAAGTGGCGTATTAAAAGCACCGCACTTTGCTCCAAAAGCAAAGCGAGTAATTTATCTCTTTCAAAGTGGTGGCCCTTCACAAATGGAACTCTTCGATTATAAGCCGCTTCTGCGTGAGATGAACGGCGAAGAGCTTCCGGCATCCGTTCGCATGGGGCAGCGTCTGACCGGAATGACCTCCGGCCAAACCACTTTCCCCCTGGCTGGGTCGCAGTTTGACTTTCAACAGTACGGCAAAAACGGCACCTACGTTAGTGAGCTGCTGCCTTATACAGCCCGAATCGTGGATGAACTTTGTATCATCAAATCGATGTATACCGAGGCGATTAACCATGATCCGGCGATTACGTTCTTCCAAACCGGCTCACAGCAGCCCGGAAGACCCAGTATCGGTTCCTGGCTTAGCTATGGGTTGGGCAGCATGAACGAAAATCTACCGACCTTTACCGTATTGCTATCACGCGGAACCGGCAGACCCCAGGGGCAACCGCTGTATTCGCGCCTATGGGGAAATGGATTCCTGCATTCTTTGCACCAGGGCGTTCAATTCCGCTCCGGAAAAGACCCGGTTCTCTATTTGAAAAATCCTCCCGGAGTAGAACGAAATGACCGTCGCAAGTTTCTGAATAGTGTTGCTCAACTGAATGACATAGCGTGGCAGAAATTTGGTGATCCGGAGATTATTACTCGCATTGCACAATATGAAATGGCCTACCGTATGCAGTCATCCGTGCCGGAGACTATGGATATTTCCAACGAGCCGGATTCTATTTATCGCATGTATGGACCCGATTCGACCATCCCCGGAACCTTTGCTGCCAACTGTCTGCTGGCGCGCCGATTAATCGAACGCGATGTGCGATTTGTGCAGCTTTACCACATGGGTTGGGATCAGCACTTTGATCTGCCTTCGCAGATCCGTGGGCAGGCAAGGGACGTCGATCAGCCATCTGCAGCTTTGATTATGGATCTGAAGCAGCGCGGACTACTGGACGATACGCTGGTTATCTGGGGAGGTGAATTTGGCCGCACCAATTACTCCCAGGGAACGTTGACAAAAACCAACTACGGGCGCGATCACCATCCACGTTGCTTTACCATCTGGATGGCAGGTGGTGGAGTGAAGCCGGGTATGGTATACGGTTCGACGGATGAGTTCGGCTATAATATTGAAGAAAACCCGGTGCATGTGCACGACTTTCAGGCAACGCTGATGCACCTGCTGGGAATCGATCACGAGAAGCTGGTTTTCAAACACCAGGGACGGCGCTTCCGATTAACCGATGTGCATGGTGAAGTGGTTAACGATATTCTGACCTGATAAAATGCGGATAAGATGAAGAGACGCGAGTTTGTAAAGAAAACAGCTGTTTTAACTGCCGGTGCAATGTTGCTACCGTCCTGTGCGACGCGCTCAACAAGCACTTTGCTCCAGCAGTTCTCCGGACCAACGATCGGTCATAATTCTCACCAATACCGAATCGACGGTGAATGGGGAAGTCGGTATGCCTCCCATCGTCCGGTAAATGACTGCCATGAGATGGTGGTAGATTCAAAACAGCGTATCTACCTGCTGACCAATGAAACGGCGAATAATGTCCTCGTTTACGACCGTTCAGGGAAGCTGCTGAATACCTGGGGAACTGAATATCCCGGAGCGCATGGTTTAAGCATCCGGGATGAAGGTGGCGAGGAGTTTCTCTTTATCTGCGACTATGTACGACATGCAGTGATTAAAACTACGCTGGATGGCAGGGTTGTCATGACGCTTCCATATCCGGCAGACAGTGGGAAGTATCAGAGCGCCAATCAGTATAATCCTACAGAAACCGCCGTTGCATCGAATGGTGATATCTATGTTGCTGATGGTTATGGCGAGCAGCACATTATTCGCTATAATCATAAAGGGGAACTGCTACAGGTTTTTGGTGGCAGGGGAGACGGAGAAGCGTATTTCGATAACGCTCACGGGATTGCTATTGACGATCGGAATCCGAATAATCCTACACTGCTCATTACAGCGCGTCAAAGGAATCAGCTGAAGCGATTTACTCTGGATGGAAATCATCTAAGTACAATTGACTTACCCGGTGCGTTTATTTGTCGTCCGGTAATTGATGGCAGTAATGTCTATCTCGCTGTACTGGATTCAAGGTTACCGTTTGGTTCCGAATCCGGCTTTGTGTTGATACTTGATGCCAATGATCGAATTATATCCGCACCCGGTGGAAGTGATCCTCTTTATGTAGATAATGAAGCTGTTCGAATGCATCAGGCTATTAAGGTGTTCAAGCATCCGCATGACGTCTGTGTCGATGCGGATAAGAACATCTATGTAGCTCAGTGGAACTCCGGCAAAGTGTATCCCATTCGTCTGGAGAGAGTATAATGGAACAATACTACCAGCTTGCCGAGCCGCTAATTCATGTCGATCAGCCTATTTTTACCGACTTTACGGAGGTCTCTCTCGAACTGCGTCTTCAGGGCGTTGAGATATTCTATACGCTTGATGGGAGCGAGCCGGAGCGCACGAAGAATCTCTACACCGGTCCAATTCGCATTGAAGAGTCCTGCGAGTTAAAGGCTAAAGCGTTTATGAAAGGCTGGGAACCGAGTTCGTCTGCAATACAGGATTTTATAAAAGTAAAATATCGTGCAGTAGGTGCTGAACTGGATGAACTGCCGAGCCAACGCTATTCGGGCAATGGTGCAGCTTCGTTAATCGACCTGCGGAGCGGCGGGCCTATTTTTGCCAGTGGCCACTGGTTGGGATTTGAGGCTCGGAATATGTCCGCAGTGATTGATTTCGGCGAGGAGCTGAAGATCAGCGAGGTGCTGGTTGGATGCCTGCGCGATCATAGCTCATGGATTTTTCTCCCCAGAGATATTACGGTTTATCATTCCGCTGATAAACAATCATTCAAAAAGACCGCCTCTATTATAGAAGAGATACCCGCTGAGCAGCAACGTCCCGCTCCGGAATTTATGAGATTGACATTTCCAGCTGTAAAGGCCCGCTATATTCGCGTTGAGATTTCAAATATCAGCGAAGTACCTGAATGGCATCCCGGATCCGGCGGGAAAGCCTGGCTGTTTGTCGATGAGATAATGGTGAATTGACGGAGGAAAACGGATGAAACTCTTTAAGCGATATCTCTTGTTGATGATCCTCGCTTTAACAATGAACCTTGGAGCACAGTTCACTATCGGTGGAGACCCGCGGGTAGACCCGGATGATTTTATTGTTACCACCTTTGCCGAAAATCTGAATTTCCCCCTTGGTATGGCACTTCTGCCGGATAGTTCACTGGCTGTTGTTGTTTGTAACGGCAATTCTTATTTCGGTAGCACTTCCGGCTCCCTCCTTCAGCTTATCGATGCTGATAATGATGGTGTTGCCGAAACGCAAAATGTAATTAGCGATGCTATTCCCTTTGGTGCCTTAACAGCTCTGAAAATTGTCGATAACTGGGTCTTCATTACCGGACAGGGTAGGCCGATTCTCATCTATCGTTTAGAAGAAGATTCAAACGGTTATTACATAGCCGAAACGGGGCGACTTACCATTAATTATGCAGGGAATTGGCTGCATCCGAATTCCGCAATTGAGGTGAGACGTACTCCGAACGTTGCTGAAAATTACGACTTGCTCATACATCTCGGTTCGGAAGTAAATTTTGCAAAAACAATGCGAAAGCTGGAATTAACCAGTTCCATCGGATTACAGGATTCACTCGCTGGCGACGCACTTCACCTTTTACAGCTTCAGAAGCAGGCTAATATCCTGGTACCCGTTAGTCTGCAACAGGTTGCTACCGGTCTGCGGAGTGCGGCAGGGGCAGCGTTTAGTAATAATGGAGACCTGTATTTACAGGATAATGGGATCGATGGATTAACCGACCCGAATGAACCACATAGTGCTGATGAGCTGAATCGCATACCCGCTTCTGAAATCGGTGGGACAATAGATGATTTTGGCTTCCCGGATAATTTTACCGCCTACCGGACTGGTGATATTGTCGGCGGTGCAGGGATTCAGCCGATTGCAGCATTCCAGCCAATCCCCGATCCGTTTACCGGAGACGAGAGCGAAGGGCCAAACGATATAGCCTTTGCGCCATCAGCCTTTCCAGCCGGGTTGAATAACGGTATGTTCATTGGCTTTCACGGAAAGTTCTTTCTCGGTGGATTGGATAATGAGGAAAATCCGCTGGTATACGTCGACTTTACCGACTCGAGCTACTTCCATTTTATCGGAGTCGGAGAGCCTGATGTCGGCCACCTTGATGGATTACTGTCGACAGATTCATCGTTGTTTGTATCAGACCTGTCTCCCAACGGTGGCTTTGGTAATGGAGATGCGAATAAAGGAAAAATATATCGCATACATCGCAAATCGGGACCGGTAACCGGGATAGAAACAGACGATGTTATGATTCAACAGATTCACCTGGCTCCAGCTTACCCGAATCCCTTCAATCCTGAAACAACCATTCGTTTCACGCTCTCATCTCCATCTACAATCGAATTGAATGTCTTCAATTCCCTTGGACAACAGGTCAAAAACTTTACTGAGGTAAGTGGAAAAACATTAAATGCCGGGGAGCATAAGCTACGCTGGAATGGAGCTGATGATTTTGGTACGGTAGTAGAGAGCGGTGTTTACTTCCTGAATCTGCGAAGCTCAAATATCAGCCTGACAAAAAAACTCGTTCTGTTAAAATAGCAGCTTCACTTCTTTACTGCTCTGAAATGTAATAATTCCCCACAATACAAAAAGAACCTGGAATAGCAGATGAAATCTTTTCCTGATGAACGGCAATACTGGGTCTGGTTGCGTCCCGGCTCCGTTGCCTCTACCGATGACATGAAACGCACCTTTGCGGCTTATCGTAAGGCCGGTATTCAACACGTCTTGCCCGAAACCTATAACAGCACTGAAGCCCGCTTTAAAAGTAAAACGCGTCCCAGTGGTGGCGACTGGCTCGAAAGAGCATTGCCGATTGCGGAAGAGGAAGGGATCTTTATTCACGCCTGGACCTGGATGATGCCGAATAATCTGAAGCATATTCACGAGGAGCATCCTGACTGGTTTGCCGTAAATCGCAACGGACAATCGACGCTTACTCACCCGGCCTATGTGGATTACTACAAGTTTATGTGCCCCTTAAATCCTGAGGTACATGAATTTTTACAGGAGCTCTGGAATGAGCTGGGTGAGTTCAAAGCCCTCGCCGGCCTGCACCTGGACTATATACGCTATCCCGACGTTATTTTACCGGAAGGCCTCCAGCCGAAATACGATATCGTTCAGGATCAGGAGTTTCCAGAATACGACTATTGTTACTGCAAACTATGCCGTGATAAATTTAAGGATCAAACTGGGGTTGATCCGCTGGATATTGAAGATCCGGCAACGCATGAGGAATGGCTGGAGTTTCGCTATGCAGGTGTGATTAACGTGGTAAACAAGGTAATGCGACCGGTTGCCCGCAAGCATGATAAGTACATTACGGCTGCGGTATTTCCGAACTGGTATAACGTGCGACAGCGCTGGTTTGATTGGGATATAGACGGCTTCCTGCCGATGCTGTATCATGAATTCTACAATGGCGATTTGAATTGGCTGAAGGATCAAACCGCTATTTTGCGTGAAAAACTACCTGCCGAAAAGCCACTCTTTGCCGGCTTGTTTGTCCAATCGCTTACCCCGGAAGAACTGCCGAAGGCCATGGAGGTGGTTTTTGAAAGTGGTGCCAAAGGCGTATCACTCTTCGATGCCGGGGGAATTACAGATGCGCATCTTGCAGCAATGAAGAGTTTTATAGACGGGTAGGGGATAGGGATAGAATCTTTCCTCATATTTATTCTCACACCGAAAGGATTGAACACCAGTGATACGGAATCTGATAAGCCTTAACCTTTTGCTTGTTGGCCTGATATTCGGGCAGACGAAACTAACGCCTTACGTCGATCCGTTTATCGGTACCGACGCAACCGGTCACACCTTTCCCGGGGCGACCGTTCCGTTTGGAATGGTTCAGCTCAGTCCCGATACCGATATCTCCGGCTGGGATCACTGTTCCGGATATCATGCATCGGTTAACTCTATTATGGGATTTAGTCATACGCATCTGAGTGGAACCGGTGGTGCCGATTATGGAGATGTATTGCTGCTCCCATTTACCGGTAATATTCAGTGGAAAGCCGGCGCCAGAAACAAACCGGAAGATGGCTATCGCAGCCATTTCTCAAAGGAAGAGGCAAAGGCTGGTTACTATTCAGTCTATCTGGATGATTATGATGTAGATGTCGAGCTTACTACCAGTAAGCGCGTTGGCTTTCATAAATACACGTTTACAAACTCCAATGACGGTCGGGTTCTTGTCGATTTGAAGCACGGCATATCCGATATGACAGAACATAGCTATCTGGAAGTGGTAAGTGATCGGGAAGTGCGCGGGTTGCGTCAGTCCCGTGGCTGGGCACGGAAGCAATACGTCTATTTTTCTATTGTGTTCTCTCAACCCTTTAAACAATCGACCTTCGCTATCGACGATTCTCCGGTTGAGGGAATCCGGGCTGAAGGTAAGAACGTTAAGGCGGTTTTTGATTTTGATACCTCCGACAGAACGCTGATGGCGAAGGTGTCCATCTCTGCGGTGGACAATGCCGGCGCGAAAATGAATATGGATAAAGAGATTCCCGATTGGGATTTTGAAGCCATAGTAAAAGCTGCCGATGAGGCCTGGGAAGAGCGGCTAAATACCATTCAGGTTTCTGGTGGCACCAAAGAGGAAAAGGAGATCTTTTACACCGCACTATATCACTGCTTTATTCACCCCAACGTGTATTCTGATGTTGACGGACGTTATCGTGGCCGGGATCTGGAAATTCACCAGATTGAAGGCGCAGAATATTATACGCTCTTCTCGCTATGGGATACTTTTCGCGCGCTTCATCCTCTGTTTACGCTAATCGCCCCGGAAGAAAATCAGGACTTTATTAAAACGATGATCCTGCAGTATGAGCAGGGTGGTGATCTGCCTATCTGGGAACTGGCAGCCAATGAAACCGGAACCATGATCGGCTATCATTCCGTGCCGGTTATTGCTGATGCTTTCATGAAAGGACAACGGGACTTTGATGTCGAGAAAGCTCTTGAAGCCATGAAAAACAGCGCAATGCGCAGTGATCGCGGTCTGGAACAGTATCGCAAGCTGGGATATATCCCTGCCGATGAGGAAGCCAACTCTGTCTCGAAGTGCGTGGAGTATGCCTATGACGACTGGTGCATTGCGCAAATGGCAAAGGCGCTCGGCAAAGAGGAGGATTACAAAAACTATATCAAAAGGTCGCAGTATTATCTGAATCAATTTGATCCGGAAACCGGCTTTATGCGCGGCAGGCTGGCAAGCGGACGCTGGCGCTCACCCTTTGATCCGCGGGAAGTATCCCACCTTGGGGCAGCAGATTTCACAGAGGGGAACTCCTGGCAGTATTCTTTCTTTGTCCCGCACAGCGTTAATCATCTGATTGAGCTCATGGGTGGTGATAAGGCTTTCGTGGATAAGTTGGATCTCCTGTTTAACGAAACAGAAGTTTTGGGTCTTGAAAAATCACCGGACGTTTCGGGACTGATCGGTAACTATGCGCATGGAAATGAACCGAGCCATCACATTGCTTATCTCTACAATTATGCCGGGGCACCCTGGAAAACGCAGCAGATTGTAAATCAGATCAAGAATGAGCTGTACGGAACCGGCAGAGACGGCCTTTCCGGAAATGAGGATTGCGGACAGATGTCTGCCTGGTATGTGTTTAGCACCCTGGGATTTTATCCGGTAAGTCCGGGAGATGAGCGGTATACGCTTGGGACACCAACATTCGATCGTGCTGTTGTGAATACCGGTGGTGATAAGCCATTGGTTATCGAGACTAAAAAGAATTCAAGCGGAATCTATGTTCAAAAAGCAAAGCTGAACAGAAATGATTATTCAAAGAACTATCTGGCTCATTCGGACATCCAAAATGGCGGCACTTTTGAATTCACGCTTGGGGAAACACCCAACAAAAAATGGGGCAGTGCAAAAGATACCCGTATCGCATCCTTACCTGTTGAAGAAGTGAACCGGATTCGTCGAATGGAAGAGAAGCATGTAATGATGCCCTATATGGATGATGAAGAAGCGCTGTTCTCACCAAGTAAGACACTTGTGCTAAATACAATCTCTGCCGGTGCGTACATTCGCTATACGCTGGACGGCAGTGAACCGAGTGAGACATCGAAATTGTATAACGGTCCATTCGAGATCAATCAGACGACAGTTATTAAAGCAATTGCTGTGAAGGAAGGTCTTGAGCAGAGCAAGGTATTGGAACGCGAATTTACTCGTGTTGACTTTGGTGCTGATAACAATATTCAGATCACGCTGAAGGATGCTCCAGATCCACGATACGACAAGGGCGGTAAGCTGGCGCTGCTGGATCGAAAGCTCGGGGGCGATAGTTTCCACGACGGCCGCTGGCTGGGATTTGAAAAGATAGACATGGACGCCGTTATCGACCTGGGAGAGATAACCGAAGTTGCCTCGATTACTTCGCGCTATTTCAAGGGGCAGGGGGCCTGGATATTTTTGCCTCGCTCTGTAGAATGTTTTGTCTCGGAAGATGGTAAAACCTTTACCTCCGTTGCAAAAGAGACTCTTGCCTTACCAACCGAAATGGAAGAGGATGAGATCAGGACCGTTAGTCTGGACCTGGGTGGAGTAAAGACGCGCTACCTGAGACTGGTAGCGAAGAATATGGGCACCAATCCGGATTGGCATGGTGGGGCAGGGGGCAGGTCGTGGGTCTTCTGCGACGAGATATTTGTGAATGCGAAGAAGTAGGGCGTATTTACAATTAAAAGATTATCGCAACTTCAAACAAAATTTCGCCCCGACGCATCGGGGCTTTAGACTTACAAAGGATCAATTTTTCTTTACATATTTCGCTCCTACGGAGCTATGTATTGAGCATAATTACAAAGTGCAGTGGTCCAGGCACCGGAGGTGACTAATGTTTATAGGAAAAGCAGTCCCAAACCGACTAGTGTTTTTCACCAGATCGGTCAACTCTGCTTTGCTCTTCCAGCATCTCTTCACGCAGCATTCCATTGTCGTTCGGATTGCGGACGAGATTGTTTAATGAAGCAAACATGGCTCTAAGATCTTTGATCCCACCAAACGTAAACCAGATTGTTATGGCTGCTGAAAGAATTAGCATTACGATGATATAGCCATACCAAAACTGCATCCAGGTGTCATCTGCGATTCCAAAAATAAGATGGTAAATTGTTCCGAAAATAAAGATAGCCGTAATCAGAAACGTATAGGCATAGCTGAGTATGTAAATTACTTTATCGCTGCGCGTAAACTCTTCACCGATTCCAAAAAACTTCGCTAAGCCCTTTTCAGCCGGCTGTTGTACGTCGTATTCCTCTTTTATCCGATACTCACCCAGGTGAAGCAATTCATCAAAGTTCAGCCCCTTCTTTTGAGGGGTAACCAGTGAAACCAAAATGTAAACTACTATCGAGGAAACCATGGCAATAAACCAGAATACCTGCCCATTAATAAAAAAACCGGGTTGAATCTGGTGAATGATAATACCACCGACCGCAATACTGGAACCGGTAAGCATAGCTGACCAGGCACCAGCTGTTGTCCCACGCCGCCAATACAATCCTCCGATAATAACCGAACCGGAACCACCGGAGAAAATTGCTCCGGTGATGGCAAAAAACAGTAGGATATATTGACTCTGCTGGAATAAGAGGCTGAAGAAAAAGATAAATACCGCTACGCCAAGGATGGAATAGCGCAGCAGTTTAAGGTGCGCTTCCGGAGACAGTGGCTTTTTGCGCAGTGGCAAGACAATATCCTGAATAAAAATACTTCCCCAGGAATGCAGGTAAGAATCATGCGTGCTGATAAATGCCGCCAGCATAACGGCAGCAAATGCTCCGGCGAGTCCCACCGGAAGCATATTCAGGAGGACCAGCGGGGTGCGAATTTGACTTTGAACCGCTGCGTTCGACTCGGTCTCTACTACGCCGGTAACAGCATTCGCAATACCGCTGAATTCACTGCTGTGCATCACCACATAGGCGCAGATCGGCAAAAACAGGAAGAACAGGATTTGCGGAAGACCTCTCCAACCGGCAAGCACCGTTCCCATTTTGGCCTCATGAGCGCTTTTAGCAGAACTGTTATAAGCTTGTGTTCCCTGCCACGACAACACCACATAAATAACGCCAAAAGCTCCGATCAGCTGATACCAGATATTAAAGTCTTTCGCTGCGCTGGTTTTAAACGGATTAATCATTGAGGCATCTATCGGTGCGGTTTGCAGTGTGCGGTAGATGAGATCGTAATCGAAGATGAAGAAGAAATAAACCAGGATAATTACGAACACCACGTTAATAAAAGTGCCCTGAATAAAGTCCGCAACGATAATGGCAATTTGTCCACCGGTGAAAACGAAGTAGAGCGAAATTGCCAAAAGGGCGATCATACAGAGGGCGAAGGTGGAAATCTCCATACCCAAAAACGTGACAGTCGGGGGAAAGCCGCAGTAGTAAATAAAAAAACGCGCTCCTACAGCCGGGAAAATACCGAAGTTGATAAGCCCTGATAGATAAGCCACTATACCAGTGAAGATGCGGAAGTTCCGACTGTAGCGCATCTCAAAAAATTGAGCCATAGTAAGGGCACGTGTCTGGCGGAAACGATAGACGACGAATCCCGAAACCGCTATGATCAGCACAACGATGTTCATACTGAATCCCCACCAGGTCATGGAAAAGCCTGCGAGGTAATTCATTTCGAAATTCGCGATAACCGTTATGGCCCCAAGACCGGCAACCCCGCTGGCGACGCTGATAATGTAGCGCCCGGCGGTTCGCCCGGCAGCCAGAAAGTCTGCCACGCTTTGCATATAGGACTTTGTATACTGAACCCCACCCATCATGCCTGCAAGGGCAAGCACAATAATTGTCCAGTCGATAAACGTGAGATTCACAAGTTACTCCCCGATTTTATACGTGCGGCCATCCTGAATAATGCGCCAACCGGTTTTGCCGTCTTCCGAAAGTAGTGCTGCTTCAAATATGCGTCTTCCGGCTACCATCTTCGGCGGCCAGGCATAGCCGTCCAGATTCGGATTCGGGATAGACAACGCGTTTATATCCATAGTATAGGTGCCATAGTGCATACGATGTGTTTGCTGGCGATAATAAACCTGGCGAAGTGTCCATTTTGCAGCCTCATCAGGGGAGGGAATAAACGTGTCCCCATCTTTTGCCATGGCGTTACCTGAGAACTGAACATAGCCCCACATCTCCGGATAGTGCATATTAACCAGTCCCTGAGGCGACCAAACCCAATTGTTTTCGGGCCAGTGCTTTCCGGTTTCCGGATTGGTGCTTTTTACATAATTACCGTTTATCACTTCGGTTTGCCACTGAACGCGCGAAAAGTTAACCCGCCACTGATCGCCGTGATTCGGTGGGGAATCTTTATGAGCAGCCTCTTTCAGGATTTTCCAGGGGATGGCTATCTCAACGGACCAGAACTTATCGGTATCGCTGGGATCGTTGAGTGTCCCTTCGACATGGATTGCCGATTTTACACCGGCAATATCCCAGGCGTGTAGCGCGCTTCCGGCATCGCGATAAGGCTTGTCGAGAAATAAATCCCATTCCGTACCAAAAGCATTTATCTCAAACTCATAGTATTGATGAGTATCGCCATTCGGGTCGATAAATATTTCGAAATCGTTGTCGTAATAGATAACCGTATCGCGCTGCATCAGCTTTGCCCAAACATGCGGCTCCTTTAGTTCAGCATAGAAATAGAAATACTCATCATCCCATAGCATTTTTAGCCAGGTTTGATGTCTTGGCAGAGGCTTGGCACTTCCTTCAATGTCTACAAAATCTTCGGACTCTGGTGCATGCTGCCAGTCGGGTTCATCCTGTTTGCCGTCAATGGTAAGTGGAGATTCAGCCTTGTAGCACATATAAGTCCTGGGAGAAAAGTCTATAGCTGGTTCGGTAAATTGCTTCTTTTGACCGTAAATTGAGCTGCTAATGATCATACAAATTAGAAGTAGGGAGGAAGCATGCCGGTTGAGGTGGCTTAAACGCATAGAAAACCTCTTAAAAGTTAATTTGTTTAACAAAATTCACGCAATCCATTGACTTTTCAAAGAGAAAAGTGTAAAATCTTATAGATGAATACGCAATATTTCAGCTTTTATTTGGCCTTCAATTACGCATGGAAGTATTTCCATTACCTGATAAAGTATATTATTTTAACAAATAACACTTTATTAGCATAGCGGTATTTTCCAGGAGATGTAGAAATGGTGGAGCAATTTATTGAGTTTTTCGGCAGACTGCACCCGGCTGTATTACACTTTCCGATCGGTATCCTGTCCTTGGCATTCTTGTTTGACGTGCTGTTTAAATACCGCGATGCTCGTGGCTTAAAAGAAGCAGCCGACCTATCTCTATTGCTTGGAGCAGTTTCGGCGGTTGCTACAGCACTTTTTGGGTATTTTCTCTCGCTGGAAGAAGGCTATGGTGGGGACCTGTTGGATTTGCATAAATGGATGGGAATCGTCGTTGCCGTACTCGCTGTTGCTCTTTATGTGATTCGCCGCCGTGCGCAGGTTATTGAGAAAGAAGATCTGCCGCAATATTACATGGCGCTATGGGCTGTTACGATGCTGCTGCTTGTTGGGGCAGGGCACTTCGGTGGTTCCCTCACGCACGGTGAAAGCTTTGTTACTGAAAAAGTGCCCGATCCTTTTCGCGGGATTATGGGACTCGAACCAAGGTTGAGCGGAGAACATGCCGAACTCGATCTGGATTCTGCGCAGGTTTTTCAGGAAATTATTCAGCCGGTGCTAGACGCCAATTGCGTTAGCTGCCATAATCCAGGAAAAACCAAGGGTGGGTTGTTGCTGACTACCCATGAGAACATCCTGACGGGTGGCGAGAGTGGTAAAACTCTGGTGGTTGGAGCGGCAATGGATAGCGAGTTATATAAGCGTCTTTTGCTGCCGAAAGACGATGAGAAGCATATGCCGCCTCCGGGGAAGAAGCCGCTTACGGATGATCAGAAACGACTGATTGCCTGGTGGATTGATTCGGGCGCGCCGTCGGAAGAACGATTGGCCAATGTTGAAATTCCGGAAGACGTGAACGAAATTTTGATCGCTATGGCCGAGCCGGCGAATCCACTGCTGAAGCTGGACATTGATCCGGTAGCTGATTCGGATCTTGCCGAACTCCGTGCCTCCGGAATCGCAGTGCATCCTGTGTCGCTTGATATGCCCTTCCTCGACGTAAATCTATCTGATCGGAAGTCGCTGCCTAGAGAAATGCTGCAAAAGCTTGAGACCATTAGCGATCAGGTGGTTGCGCTGGATCTCGGTGGATCAGCGATACGCAATGCAGATCTCGATATCATCAGGGAGCTGCCGCATCTTCAGCGGCTTGTTTTAAATCATACGGCAGTGGGGGATTCGGCGTTAGAGTTCATGCAGGAGCTGGAATATCTGGAGTTTTTAAATCTGGTAAAAACGGATGTTACCGATGCAGGACTAACAAAGCTCGCTTCATTAAAACGGCTGAAAAAGCTCTATCTCTGGGAAACAACCGTTAGTGAAGAGGCGATAGCCGAACTCAGTAGTGCGTTGCCTGAACTTCAGCCGGATGTGGGATTTGATCTGAATACGCTCTTTGGTAAGAGCCAGCTAAAACCGCCGGTGCTGGATTATGAAACAAGTATCTTCGCTGAAAAGGTCGATATTGATGTGAAACTGAATATCTCCGGAGTAAAAGCATATTATACGTTAAATGGAGAAGACCCGGATTCTACTTCAACTCCGGTGGATGGCCCGATTCAAATTAATGAAACAACTACCCTAAAGCTGATTTGTTATAAAGACGGCTGGGCACCGAGCGAGGTGTTGGAAAATCTGTTCGTAAAGCGACGTTACGATATCAAGAACATAAAGCTGGCGAAACCTCCTGCTGAAAAATATGATGGTCTGGGGCCGGAAACCCTGATCAATTTGCAAAAAGGCGATATTGCCTATGCCTCTGACTTCTGGCTCGGATATGAAGCGGAGGATCTGAAGGCAACACTGGATTTGGGAAAGAGTTCGGAAGTCAAGAACGTTGTGGTGAGTGCATTGGCGGATAACGGATCATGGATTTTCTATCCGGTGGGAATTCGTGTGGAGGCTTCAAACGACGGTCGAAACTTTAAGCAGATAGCCAATAAAAATATTCCGGTGCCCGAAGGTGGCAATCCACCTTCATTGAAGTATTTTAGCGCACCGTTTACCCCGCAGAATGCCCGCTACCTTCGCGTAACGGTTAAAAACATTACCTATAACCCGGAATGGCATTCCAATCCGGGCGGCAAGTCCTGGGTATTCGTGGATGAGATTCTGGTTGAGTAGAGAGCTTATCTCAGCACATCAAACAGGTGACTGTACTTCAAAATAAACCCGCGAAAGCGATTATTCCAGCGACCGTCTTCATCAATGCGCGTATCGTTGTAAACAAGGAATAAGCCGCTGTTGGCCGTGCGCTGCCAGCCGAAACGTACGTTCATCGAGCCTAAATCATCCCCACGGTTATTGTATTGAAATAGCCCCTGCAGATAGATTTTCGGCGTAAAGGAATACGAGAAGCGCGACTGAAAGAGATTTGCTTCAAAATTTCCGTCGGGAAGATCGATGTTGTTATGGTTTAAAATAAACTCGGTTGTAAAGGTTTCTCCCAGCCTTAATCTGAATGTTGGAGTCGCATTGACCCTGGTTCCTCCAAAGAAACCGCCGATAAATGACCGGACGTGCAGGCTCCACCAGTGTCCCAAATTGGTAAAGGCAACCAGCTGTGCTTCGGTATGATCATAAGTTTCCGCCGGGACATTCACACCTGGAAAAATTTCGAATGACTCCTTCACGCCTTCTCTGGTAAAGTTTATACCGGTATGAATCTCATAGCCGTTTTTCCATTCCCAGTGATTATCCACGTGTAAAAAGCCGGTTTCCTGAAACCCTTCCATATCCCAGAATCCGCGATAGCTGACATGTGGTCGTAATTCCTGCGTACCGATAAAGTTCTCCGGGCGAATGTAATAAAACGCCAGGAAGGTCGGATTGCGATAGGCCCTGCGGCGTAGGAATCCCACTTCCGGATTAAAATTCTCACCTACTTCAGTATAGCTGGTAGATAGCAGCCAGGCCTCAGAATTATATTCCGCTTTCAGGTTATAGGAATAGTCATCCGTATCCAGACCGGGCGTATTGGTTAAAGCTGCAAAACCTGAAAGTAAGCCGTACTTACCGATACCCAGCCTTCCGTCCAATGCCATGGTGCGATTATAATCATCCTCCGGAGAGAAGTCGCCCGAGCCCTGGCGGTTGATAAACATAGCACCGATGGAAGAGCGATTTGGTAATTCCTTGCTGACACGTGCTACGGCAAAGTTATTTGAAGCTACGCTGTCCTCACTAACCTTATCAGTCTGCATATTGATAAGTCCTATATTGAACCCGGCAGCTTTACCGGTCAGGCGGATACCGCCGAGAATCGGTACCGGTGCACCATCGTCCGATATGCCGATGCGGCGACTGAAAAAGAGCTGCGCTGCACCGGGATTACCAACCGAGAACAGCCCCGCATTTTCCAGAAAGAAGGGACGCTTTTCCGGAAAGAAGAGGCTAAAGCGGTCCAGATTGATCTGCTGTTCATCGGCTTCCACCTGGGCAAAGTCGGTATTGTAGGTGGCGTCGAGCGTCATGCTGGAGGTAAGGCTATATTTAAGGTCGATACCGAAATCGCCGCTGCGATCGTATTCACTGCTGTTTTGAAAATCCCGATTGATATCGGTTAATACATATGGGATGAGCTTCAGGTTTTTTTGCTGTATGTTGTTTAAGCCTTCGAGCTTACCGGCCAGAGACACTTTCTGGATATCGAACTGACGTGGCAGCTTCACCCAAAAGGAGCTTTCGTTACGCCGACGAATGTTCCGTTGAAAGTTCACCCCCCATGTTTGATTTGCTGCATTAGAAAAGCGCAGCGTGCGAAAGGGAATGGCAAATTCCGCGCTCCAGCCATTTTCGTGTATCGTTGTCTGCACTTGCCAGGCACCGTCCCAATCCAGATTAAAGCCGCCGGAACCGCTGCCGAAGCTTCCGTCTCCTTCATTGTTGATTTGAGCATCATATTCGATCCCGGCTGGATTGGTGCCGAAGAGAAAACCATTTAGGTTATCGTCAAAGGTATCCAGCATAATCTGGAAACAGTCGGTCTCGTTTAGGGAGGCATCGCGACGGCTATCAGAAACGATAATAGCAGAGGGATCGCTATCGTAGCAGACCACACCGAAGTAAAGTGTGCTGCCGGTATAGGCAATACGCACCTCGGTCTTTTGCGAAGCTGGCTGCTGTTCATCCGGTGTTGTTTGCCAGAAGCGGCTGATAGGTTCAACAGATTGCCAGATGTCCTCTACGGAAACGCTGCCGTCGATGACCGGTGCGCTGTTGATGCGGGTAGCCGAGGCTATATAATTGGCCTCAGCAGAGGCTGCATCGGTGGCGGTTTGAGCAGTGGGCTGAGCGGCCAAAAAAGCTTGCAAAGGAAATAGCAGGCAGAAAATCTGATTTTTGAGGTAGGATTTCATGAATGTTCATTTCTTAATTGAGTTAGGGCAAACCTTAATGATAAGAATTTGTATGTCTTTTTTCTATATGAGATGTAAAATTTCAGGTATTCGATCAAAATTATGGCATGGTGTTTTAACACTAAATAGATAGTCAAGCCAAATAATCTATAGATTCCCAGTGTCATTTACAAATCACATAGGGGCAAAACAGGGGAATGAAAATGGGTGAATATTTTCATTATGTGAATCACGATAAGCAATTACAGTATGGTGTAGGCAATATTGGTGGCGAAGATAAATTTAACGGCATCGGTAGAGGCTTAGGTGCCAGGTGTTTCGGCTTATTATTATCTCAACCCAATGATCGAGCCGGAAGGTTAGTGGACACAATGGTCGGGAGCTGGATTGGCGATCGAGTAGAGTGCATCGGTGATCATGGAAAACAGCACGATGAATTCGTTGGGTATCAAAATATCACTGCCAATGTTATGCTTATGCTATTAAGAGTGGATGGGCCTAAAGAATTACTGGAAGTGGCTCAAAAAGATGATAACGTGTTTGCTCAGCTGGTATATTTAATGACTAAAAATGCTTTACTCGAGTTTCGGACGCCTATTGAACAGAATTTGGGAGCGGATTGGGGGAAACGCTACAAGTATTTGCGTAAAGAACAGCCCTGGATAGAGGTCTATGATCTAATTAGCAGCTCTTAAACCGTCCAACCATACCAACCTGGATCGGCACCTTTTCACCGGCGTTTAAACGTGCTTCAATCTCCTTTGACGTTTTGGTAATGGACAAGCCACCCAGGGCCGTGCAGCGCAGATCGTTTGGAATGCTTTTGCCCACTTTGTCCATGGCCTCAATGACTTCATCCAGCGGAATCAGATGATCGTAGTCTGCCAGTGCCATGTTCGCACAGGAGAGGGCGTTGGATGCGGCTAATACGTTCTTCCCCAGGCAGGGTGCCTCAACCCGATTGGCGATTGGATCGCAGACCATGCCGAAAGAATTCTGCAAAGCCATCGAAGCTGCTGAGATAGACTGTTTTAGATTACCTCCCGCCATTTCGACCAGGGCGGCAGCGGACATGCCGGCACCGGAGCCACATTCGGCCTGGCATCCGCCAACTTCGGCGGCAAAGGTGGCGTGGGCCGCAACAAAGACGCCGATAAGTCCGGCAGTGAACATGGCCTTGATGGTTTCCTCTTCACCGAGATTCATGGCTTCTGCTGCACCAAGCACGGCACCCGGCATGGCGCCACAGGAACCGGCGGTTGGGGCTGCAACAATCACCCCCATTGAACTTTTCACTTCCATAATGGCCGATACTGAGGCGATGATTCGGTTCAGCACGTCTCCGTGAATCAGGGTCTTATCTTCCATCTTCTTTTTGAAGCCCGGAGACTGGCTGCCCAGGATGCGGTCCTCAAATTCAGTGCCTTTCAATCCGCTGTCGATGGCGCTGCGCATAATGGAAACGATGTAGCGCATTTTATCAAAGGCTTCTTCATGAGAAATATTGCCTCGGGCGCTTTCATAATGAACCCCCAGTTCCCAAAACGGCAGGTTCTTATCTGCATTATATGCCAGCATTTCGTCACAGGTAATAAAGGGAACCGTCAGATCTTTTCGCGATAATACCGGCAGCACCGGATGCAGCTTTTTAATACAGTCAATCTCATCCATAGCTTCAAGTTCTTCAAGCAGGTTTGTTTGCGGGAAGTTCTGGCCTTTGATTTCTATATACGTCTGCGCACCGCGATGCAGCTCAATGGCATCACAATTGATATTCGCTTTAATCCAGGCGAATACAGCATCCGGCTGGGTTGTATAAACCAACGTTTCATAGTAATCACCGGCCATGCTAACCGATGCTCCGTCAATTTCTATAACCTCAATCATGCCGCCGCCGGTAGAAATAGCGGTTAAGGTGCGGGTTTCTCGATAATTTTTCAGGGAAAGGGCATAGGTGTTGGGGTGATCATACTCCAGTGGCACAATCTGAATGTCGATATTGATACCGGCTTTTACGATTTCCTCGCGATAGTTGGTCAGACGCTCGTCATGGGCCTCCCAACCGAGCAGGCCTCCGAAAAGCCCCATGTCTGAGCCCTGACTTTCATGTGTCGTTGCCAGTGAACCATGCGGATCGAATCGGATCTCTACGCTTTCGAGTTCTCCATCCATCAGGTCCAGACAGATACGTCCGATACGCAGTGCTGCTGCACAGTGGGAGCTTGATGGTCCACGCATTACGGGGCCGAGTACATCGTTAAATATGCTGGGATAGTTCATCTGCTCGTCCTCTTAATCTTTATACCTATTTAAACAATACCTCGGAAAATTGGTTTTGGCAACTAAATTCGGGCATCGGGCATCGGGCATCGGGCATCGGGCATCGGGCATCGGGCATCGGGCATCGGGCATCGGGCATCGGGCATCGGGCATCGGGCATCGGTTAACGAAAAGACGGCAGTTAACAGACGGCAAGGTTGGACGAGCTTTTTTTGAGTCATCCTGAGCTCTTCAACAAGCTCAAGATAAACTCCGTCGAAGGATAGACTCCGTCGAAGCCAAACGGCAATTAACCGACGGCATGTAGTATACTCTGGACTCTGGACCTTGGACTCCGGCCCTTGGACTTCAGACTTCAGTCTTCTGACTTCCATAGGCCGCGTTGTTTGGATTCAGCCTCCTTCATAGACAATTATCATTTATTTTTCCGAATTAATCAAAGTCACTCCTAATACTTCATAAATACATCCCTTATTACAAACAGTAAATATTCTGTTGTGGATTATTCAGGAGGTGACTTTTGAAGCTAAATTTCGCGGTTCTATTAATTTTGCTGGTCGCTTGTTCAAGCGGTTCGAAATTAAAAAAAGAGAATATTACCAATACCCAGCTAATTGCTTTTGTAAAAGATAAAAATGCTGTTTATCTGACAAATGCAAGAGGTGAGTTCGAGCGTAAAATTCATGATGCTGAGACTTCCGTTACCTCTTTGAACTGGTCACCGGATGACAGTTTGCTGGTATTCCTTGAAAAAGATGAGACTGGAGAAGCCCATTTAATTACCCTCACCATCGATGAACCGAATACCGCAAAAACAATAGTAACCGATATAAAGAGCAAGCTGGATAAGGTTCGCTTTACACGTTCTGGAGACGTGTTGTATTGCGATGAAGACGGCCTGGTAAGCAGTTCCATCAAATCGGAAAAAACGAGATTGATTGAAGATCCTGAAATAAAGGATTTTGAATACCTGGCTGATAATCACTCAATATTTTTCTCCAATGACACGGCTTTTATGAAGCTGGATCTTGAAACAAGCAAGGTGATGAATTTAAGTGCCCATAGAGATCAAACTGCCTGGAACATCACCTTTAATGCTGATAAAAGCAGGTTGTCTTATTCTGCAGGAGATATGATTTATATCTATGAGACTACATCACCTCATCGTTTTATATCCTCCTACAAAATGGAGATGCCGGTTTTTTGGTCTTCCTGGCTAAGGAGCGGGGAACTGGTCGCACAAACCGGCTTCATAAGCAAAGACCTCCGAATGGAAGGTGATGATCCATATTTCATCATAAGCGTCACTCCCGATGGAACCTCTTTTAGGGCAGGTGGTGGAGAATCAATAAAAAAACGCTCTCAGGGAAAAATGGCCTTTTACCGTATGGGTATGAATGGAGGTGGGCCGGTTCGTATTTACTCTAAAATTGAGTCAGCCGCGATGGCAGATCCATCGCTTTCCGGGGATACGGAATACATAACCTATATATCGAATTCTCTCCGATCGAGTCGTAAAGTTTATGTGCTGTCGATTACTTCTGGTGAAATCGCTCAACTCTCAAAAAAGGGATTCGCTTATTCGCCGGTTTGGCAGAATACGAATCGAACTTTCTCTGCGGCAAACGAGCAACGGTGATCGGTGACCTGTGAAAGAAATACCCGCTTCCCGAGCGTAGTCGAGGGTGAACGGTGATCGGGCATTGAAAAATCGGCAGCTAAGAGACGGCAGTTAAGAAACGGCATTTAGTATACTCTGGACTTTGGACCCTGGACTTCAGACTTCAGACCTCTGCATTCAGCCTTCAGCCTTCTGCCTTCTGCCCTCATTATTCACCCAACATAAACGTCTCTTGCCGCTGAAAACGAAACTGCTCATCCGGTATTATCAGCTCCAAACGGTCGCAAAGAAATGAACCGGAGGGGGCAGTATTCTTCAGCTCTTCAGCGATTTTTAACCCTTCCTCTATCGATATAAACTCCGCAATGGTCATATGCGCCGGAATATCCCGGCGTTGATACGCCATATTACCAAACACTGACGCTTTATGGAGCGCCTTCTTCATCGTATCGATCGGGTCCTGTGGCAGGATAGGGTAGGCAACACCTGGTCTTGCCGTTGAGGCGTGAGGCTTATCGAAATACAGTTCAAAGGGCTCGATATTACTTAAAATGCTTCTGATTTCCTGCCTAAGCTCATCGGTCATTTCTACCTTTAGCGGATCAGAAACGGAGATATGGGCTGGAGAGATTACTGCAGATTTTGGATCGTACTCTATGCGAAGCTTATTAATCGGATCTGAAACCTCTACTGGCGGCAAGATAAGAATAACACCGTAGCGATAATCACGCTGCCAGTCTTCCCATGATGTCGCATTGTATACATATCTCGGCATTGCTACCATCAATTATTTTTGAATGAAATTACATCTCAATTCTATTTAAAGAATGACGCTCGTTTCCTTTCTAATTAAACAATGAATGAGATAAATAAGGAAAAAATTTGACAAATAAATTTGTAACACATATTATGTCATATAAATTTGTAATACATATTATGTCATATAAATTGTGCGTATTTGTTTTACATATGCATCGTATGTCCGAATTGCTTATCGGATTTATCTTTTTATGCAACCGCAATTCGGGACTGGGAACACTTTCTAACATCTTTTACTGGAATGAAGAGCGCTTGTTTTATTAAGTGCTGTTTCTTTAAAGCGTCACTAAGCGTGTCGTTACGCAATAGTGTTTACGGCTTTTAGAGTGGGGATTTGACAACTACTAAATCAGTTTCATAAGCGACCTTCTAAGACAAGGGGTATTTCGAATGTTCAAATTGAGTATGAACCATTTTTATATGATCGCATTGATACTCTGCTATATGGGAGTGGGGATCAACGCGCAGACGGTTATCCAGGTTGCCGCAGGAGACAGCACATTGCGATTAGCAGTGGAATCAGCCTCCGATGGAGATATTCTTGAGCTGATAAGCAGTGGCGGGGTTTACAGTGAACCTGGAACAGATAAAGTCGTAGTTGATAAAACGCTGACCATTCGAGCAGCCGACGGCCTGGCTGATATGCCGATTGTGCGTAATACTTTCGGCGGCACGACGAGTGCCAGACTGTTCGAAATTCAGGATGGTTGCGATTTGCTTACTTTGCAGGGACTCTTCCTTGATGGTCGCATGATGGACGGTGGCGATGCCCATGCCAAGAACGCCGTTCGCGGACGCGATATTAATGTTCCGGAAGATTCCATTCGCTTTAGCCTGAAGATCGAAGATTGCGAAATGCGCTATTACACCGAAGCGATTGTGAAGCTGCACGCCAATAACTCGGCAGATTCGGTAATTGTGCGAAATAGTATCTTTGACGAAACACGTAATGAAGGACTGCTCCTTCGCGAGAGTTCATCTGCCGGCGGTCCGAACGTGGAGAATGTGGAAGTTAGCAATACCACGTTTACCCGAATTGGTCGCGAAGCAATTTATATCGAGTTCAGTGATCCGGTGGTAACGATTAATCACTGTACGTTTGACTCGATTAGCTGGCGCGAAAACAAGCGTATGGTGTATCCGCGTGACGTTACCGATGTTACGATTACCAACAGTATTTTCACCAACCAGGGCGGTACACAGTCTGCAGCTATCGCCCTGTATGGCAACTCCACTATTTCTTATTGCGATACCTTTCAAATTGCCGGTTTCTCCCTCAACGGAAATGCCAGCGTGGGAGCTGGTATGCTGGGCGTGGATCCGCTCTATACCGATCCGCTGAATGACGATTACACGCTGGATGCAAATTCACCGGTGCTCGGAATGGCCAATGACGGCCGAGCAATGGGCGACTTGCGTTGGGAGCCTGTAAATACCGATCCGGTTATTTATCAGGTAGCAGCAGGAGACAGTACGCTGCGCCTGGCGGTAGAAGCCGCTTCCAGTGGTGACACCATTGAGCTGATTACCAGCGGTGGTATCTACAGCGATTCCGGTACCGATAAGGTGGTTGTCGATAAGACGCTGACCATCCGAGCAGCCGATGGCCTGCCTGATATGCCGATTGTGCGTAATACTTTCGGCGGCACGACCAGCGCCAGGCTGTTTGAAATTCAGGACGGCTGTGATCTGCTGACACTTCAGGGGCTATTTCTGGACGGTCGCATGATGGACGGTGGCGCGGCTCATGCCAAGAACGCCGTTCGCGGACGCGATATTAACGTGCCGGAAGACTCCATTCGCTTTAGCTTGAAAATCGAAGACTGTGAAATGCGCTATTACACCGAAGCGATTGTGAAGCTGCACGCTAATAACTCGGCTGACTCGGTAATTGTGCGTAATTGTATTTTTGATGAGACTCGTAACGAAGGATTGCTGTTACGCGAAAGTTCATCTGCCGGCGGTCCGAACGTGGATAATGTCGAGGTGAGCAACACAACCTTTACCCGCATTGGCCGCGAGGCGATTTATATCGAGTTTAGCGATCCGGTGGTAACGATTAATCACTGTACCTTTGACTCAATTAGCTGGCGCGAAAACAAACGCATGGTGTATCCGCGTGATGTAACGGACGTAACGATCACCAACAGTATTTTTACCAACCAGGGCGGTACGCAGTCTGCAGCAATTGCTCTGTATGGTAATTCAACCATATCTTACTGTGATACGTTCCAGATTGCGGGTTTCTCCCTCAACGGAAATGCCAGCGTGGGTGCCGGTATGCTGGGTGTTGATCCGCTCTATACTGATCCGCTGAATGACGACTATACGCTGGATATAAACTCACCGGTTCTCGGTATGGCCGATGATGGCCGCGCAATGGGCGACCTGCGTTGGGAGCCTGTAAATACCGATCCGGTTATTTATCAGGTCGCTGCAGGAGATAGTACGCTTCGCATGGCAGTCGCAGGTGCTTCAGACGGCGATACTATTGAGCTGATTACCAGCGGCGGTATCTACAGCGACTCCGGTACCGATAAGGTGATTGTGAACAAAAAACTAACGGTTCGTGCTGCTGCTGGTTTGGCAGAGAAACCGATCGTGCGCAACACTAATCCGGCAACGACTGCAGCACGCCTGTTCGAAATTCAGGAAGGTGGCGAGCTGGTACTTCAGGGCTTATGCCTTGATGGTCGGATGATGGACGGTGGCCCGGCGCATGCCAAGAATGCAGTGCGTTCCCAGGATATTAATGATCCTGCAGATGCCTTTCGTTTTCAGTTGAAAATCGAAGACTGTGAAATGCGTTACTATACTGAGTCTATTGTTAAAGCGCATGCCAATACTGCAGCAGATTCGGTCATCCTGCGTAACTGTATACTTGATGAAGCGCAACGAGAAGGTATTCTGCTGCGCGAGAATACTGCCTCCGGAGGTCCTGATATTGGTTCACTGGAAGTCACGAATACTACGTTTACTAAAATTGGCCGTGAAGCGATTTACATCGAGTTTAGCGATCCGGTGGTGCGCATTACGCACTGTACGTTTGACTCCATCAGCTACGCAGAAGACAAGCGCATAATTTATCCGCGCGATGTAACGGATGTGCAAATTAAGAACTGTATTCTCAGTAATCAGGGTGGCTCCATCGGTGCATCCATTCGTCTGTATGGCAACTCCACTATTTCCTATACCGACACCTTCAACGTCGGTGCATTCTCGCTGGAAGGAAACTCCAGCGTTGGTGCCGGAATGCTGGGTGTAGATCCGCAGTATAATAACCCGGCTGAATATGACTATCGATTAGCTTCTCTCTCACCACTGCGCGGAGCCGGCGATGATGGCCGTGCAATGGGAGACCTGCGTTGGGAAGCATTCCCTGAAACGGCAACGCTTACCGTCTCGACTACTGGTAATGGTTCTGTTGAGCTTGATCCGCCCGGCGGCGTTTACGACATTGGTTCGGACGTTACCTTAACAGCAGTCCCGGATACTGGCTGGGTATTTTTTGAATGGCAGGGAGCCTTAACCGGTAGTAACAATCCGGAAATTCTAACCATTACAGACGATGCTGCGGTTACGGCGGTATTTCAACTATTCACCGGAATTGGCGATGGAGCAGTGTTGCCGGAAGAGTTCGCGGTTAGCAGAAACTATCCGAACCCGTTTAATCCGACTACTACCATTAAGTTTCAGGTGCCGCAAGTGAGTTCGGTGAGTCTGGTTGTCTATAATATTCTGGGCCATAAAGTCCGCACGCTGGTAAACAGCAGCTATGAGCCGGGCTTCTATCAAACAGTTTGGGATGGTCGTAACGATTCCGGAGAATCCGTCTCATCCGGAATGTATCTCTATCGTTTTGAGGCCGAAGGCCATGTTTCTACCCAAAAAATGCTTCTTATGAAGTAAAACGATTCGCTCCGGTAGTGTGAACCTGAGCTCACTGCCGGAGCAAATCAATCAATTTGCTATTGAACTGTTCAAATAATACCTGCCTCCACATTAGAAGACATCTGGAAATGATTTTCTCAACCTTCCCGATGACCATTTACAATTTCTGAGCATCGAACGTAATTCTTCATGATAAGCATTCCATTGGTCCTGATTAACAACTGAGATAAAGTCTAACAAAATTCCATCTCTTTCCTCGACAAGTCGTAACGAATGAGAGCCGGAGTTCTGACGTCCTTCATAATAGATTACTCGTTTGTCGTCAGGCTCGATTTCTTTCGTTAGAATAAATCCTGTTTCCCCATACTTTTTCATCTTACTCAGAGTAACATCTTTTATTTTATTCCAATGATCCTGGGTTATTGGAGCGGAGGTTATCGGTATAAATTCAATTCGGCCCAGAGCGTAATCCGAATTTAAGAAACCCACAGATTGCAAGCCCATCCTTATCTCGTATCGATTTTTATCGGACGAAGGTTTAACTTCTAAGATTTTCTTAATAATATCCGGATAAGAAAATGAAACTACATTGTGGTTGTCAGTATAGGTATGGATAATTACTTGCTGTACGGGTGCAGGTGCAGAGTTCGAATTGGGTATAAACAGATAAATGAGGTAGGCAGCGACGATACTGGATACTATGCCGATCGAAATTTGCTTAAAAGTCGAATTTTGTGATTTCATTAGAATTGTCTTCTTGGTGTAATGAATGAGAATTCGAACCAAGTGTTGGTTTTTCTATATTTTGGTGCGGGATTAGAATGGGTATAAAAAATTATACTGAAAAAGTAATAATTTAGCAAAACTGTGGGGGAAAGCAGATTAAGATGAAAAAGTGAATATTATGAATATTCGCCAGCTGTATTTCAAGGCTGATACTTTTTATTAAATATTACTCTTTGGTTTGCTTAAGAACCTCAAAAAACCTAAGTTTCCTTCATATTACCTCTGATAAAATTCGAATCAACAAATTTATAATTTCCTGAAATTTATTCTAATAACGTATATATCGGAGAACCCTAAATGTATGCCATCCGATTATTGGGAAAAATAACTATCATTGCCGGTATCCTGCTTTTTTCATCCTCGATGCTGACTGCACAGTCACGCGTTAATGTCGCTACCCTATTCGACGGACCCTGGGTAGAAAATGCGCGACTGTATGAGATGTTTACCGGAGAAATTACATCGCTTACCAGTGGTGAGTTCGACGTTTATTTTCCACCGGAAAAGCAGCTCACTGCAGATTGGACACAGGAAGGCATTGATCGTGAATTAACGAAACTTCTGAAGGATCCGCAGATCGATATGGTGCTGACCATGGGGGTTATCGCCTCACAAAGAGCCAGTGAAATGCGGAATCTCAAAAAACCGGTGATCGCTCCTTTTGTCATTGATATACAGCTACAGGACCTACCCAGTAAGAACGGTGCCAGCGGGATAAAAAATCTGAGCTATATCGCTATTCCATCTACGATTGAAAGGGATGTGAAGGCATTCAAATCGATTGTAGACTTCCAGCAGCTCACGGTCTTTTTGAATGGTGTTATTCTCGATGGCCTGCCCAACTTTGAAGAACGCATCCGCAAGTCTATTGCACTGCCGGATATTACAACCAGAGTTATTGCAGTACGCCGGACGGAGGACGCTCTTGCCGCTTTGTCTGCTGAGACAGAAGCCGTTTATATTGCGCCACTCTTCCACCTTCCTGATGGTGAATTCCAACAGGTTATCGACAAACTGATCGAGCAGAAAATCCCCAGCTTTTCGCTGATAGGTCGGAGTGAGGTGGAACAGGGAATTTTTGCCGGGCTAAACCCGGTAATCTTCCCACGCATGGCGCGAAGAATTGCTTTGAATGTTCAGCGTATCTTACTCGGTGAAGATGCTGGGACGATTCCTTATGCCTTTCCGGCAGCTCAGGAGCTCAGCATAAATATGTCTACAGCTCGTAAAATCGGCGTTTACCCCTCATGGGGTGTAATTACCGAGGCCATTCTTATCCAGGAGCAACGAGAGACGGTAGAGCGCGAACTTAGCCTGAAGAAGACCTTAATAGACGGCATCGAGGCAAATCTGGACCTGATTGCAAAGAATCGTGAAGTAGCAGCCGGAAAACAGACAGTTCGGGAAGCCCTGGCAAATCTGCTTCCACAGGTGGACTTGTCTGCTACAGCTTTGCAGATCGATGAGGACCGTGCAGGTGCATTTCAGGCGGAGCAAACCCTTACCGGAACGGCAACGCTTACTCAGGTACTCTATTCTGACGGTGCCCTGACGAATCATGCGGTGCAAAAGAATTTACAAAATGCCCTTGTAAAGGATCGCGATGCCTTCCGGCTGGATATCGCCACAGAGATGGCCACCGCTTACCTTCAGTTGCTTAGCGCCAAGACATTCGAAGAAATCGTAAAGGACAACCTGCAGCTATCGCATTCCAACCTCGACCTGGCTCGAATTCGTGAGTCGATTGGATATTCCGGACGCGCTGAAGTCTATCGTTGGGAGAGCGAAATTGCTACCAATCGCAGGTCGGTAATCGAGGCCAATGCCCGGCGTAACGTTGCTGAAATTCAGGTGAATAGATTATTGAATCGACCTCTGGAAGAAAACTTCGTAACCGCCGAAACCGGTATGACAACAGCAGAATTACTTAATCCACATCGCCGTATCCTGCGCTATATGGATAATCCCTGGGCCTTTAAAACCCTGCGTCTGTTTTTAGTTGAGGAAGGGGTTTCCGCCTCTCCTGAAATACAGCAAATTGATGCGGCTATCGCAGCTCAGGAACGCGTTCTGAAAAATACAAACCGCTCCTTTTTTCTACCAGATCTGGTAGCGCAGGCTGACTTCTCCAGGCTGTTCGTGCAAGAGGGAGCTGGCTCTGAACCAGTGCCGGGATTCGATAGAGGCGATGACAATAATTGGAGTGTCGCTTTGAATATGAGCTTTCCGCTATACAGCGGGGGGGCTAAGTTTGCTGCAAAAAACAATGCACTTGAAACGGTGCATCAGTTACGCACGGAGCGCAAATCTTTGGTGGATAAGATTGAGCAGCGTGTTCGCAGTGCTGCCCATATTACCGGTGCATCTTTTGCTGGTATTGAACAGTCCCAAAATGCTGCTGACGCCGCTCGTCAGAACCTTGACCTGGTAAGGGATTCATACTCACGTGGCGTGTTATCGATCGTACAACTGCTTGATGCCCAAAATGCTGCCTTAATAGCCGACCAGTCTGCGGCCGATGCCGTCTTCGCTTTCCTGATTGATCTGATGGAGTTGGAACGTGCAACTGGAAGTATACTGCTTATTGGCGAGGAAGCTGAAGTTGAGGCGCTTTTTGAACGTATGGATGCCTTCTTTGAGGCCTCTGGCGTTAATGTGAAAAAGGAATAGTAAAATTCTTCAAATATTTGAAGCGATAAATATAATACTCATTTTGCGAATCATATGTTGAGAGGATTCATTTAATCAAATGCTGAGATTCATCGCTTTTCCCCTCGGCTTCGCTCGGGGAAAGCTCAAGCCCGCTCCCTGAGCGCACAAGCCCGCTCCCTGAGCGCAGTCGAAGGGGAGGGCTAGAGCAAATTATCATATCTATTCTCAACATATGACTAGCATACATTGTAAAGAAGGAGCCGGATATGTCGTTACATCCCGGACTGTTAAAATGTCTGACCATCTTTAGTATTGGGTTACTCTTTGTCTCCTGTGGTGAGGAAAAAAAGGTTGAAGAGCTGTTACGTCCGGTTCGCTACCAGACTGCTTTTGCAACCGGTGGCGAGCGTCTGCGTACGTTTTCCGGGGTTGCCCAGGCTGGTCTGGAATCACGCCTTAGCTTCAAGGTAAGCGGAACCGTTGAGCGTTTATCGGTTAAAGTCGGTGAGGAAGTTTCAGAAGGGAAGCTCATTGCCTCTATCGAAGCGACAGATTATCAGCTTCAGGTTCAGCAGGCACAGGCATCGCTGGTGAGTGCTCAGGCGCAGGAGCGTAATGCCGAGGCCAGCTACAATCGCGTCAGACAGCTATACGAGAGCCGAAACGCCTCGCGTAACGATCTGGATGCCGCTCGTGCTGCATTTGAGTCGTCTACGGCACAGGTGGTATCGTTACGAAAGCAGCTTGAACTAGCAAGATCACGCCTGAGTTATACCAATCTCCGCGCACCTATAAGCGGAGCAATTGCCATGGTGAATGTTGAGGTTGGTGAAAACGTTCAGGCAGGACAGGCCATCGTTCAGGTGAGCTCCGGTGCAAATCTGGAAGTAGAAGTAACCATTCCCGAGATATTGATTTCGCAAATTCGTGAAGGGCAGGAGGTTAGTGTTGAGTTTGATGCTCTCCCAAACCGAAAGTTTACAGCACGGGTAACCGAAGTAAGCGTTACGGCAACCGGGTTTGCAACAACCTATCCGGTGACGCTACGACTTACGGAAAATTCTCAGGATGTGCGTTCCGGAATGGCTGCCGAGGTGGCATTTGAGTTTGGGGCCAACGATCAGCGTGAAAGAATTGTGGTACCGTCATTCTCAGTTGGCGAGGATCGTAGCGGACGCTTTGTCTATACGGTTGAAGCATCGGATGAAGAAGGTGTCGGCGTTGTCAAGCGCAATACTGTCTCAATAGGTGAGTTTACGGAAGATGGAATTGAGATCATGGATGGATTAAGTGATGGCAGCTACGTTGTCACTGCCGGTATCAGCAAACTGACCGACGGCCAGCGCGTTCGCTTTGATGTACCGGGGCAAAACTAGAGGAGGCTGATCCGCGCATGAATATTACTCAATTTGCAATAGATAAAAAACGTATTACCGCCGTAACCCTTCTGGTTATTCTGTTTACCGGTATTTCAACCTATATGAATATGCCGCGTGCTGAAGATCCCGGCTTTATTATCCGCACCGCTACGGTTATTACCGTATTCCCGGGTGCTGGCCCTGAGCGGATCGAACAGCTTATTACCGATAAATTGGAAGAAGTGATTCAGGAAATGCCGGAAATCGACAATATTACCAGCCAGTCGAAACCGGGAATATCCGTTATCTTTGTCAATATCAAGGAAAGCTACACAAAAATGCGTCCGATATGGGACAGTTTGCGTCGGAAGGTCGATGCAGCCCGCGGACAGTTGCCCTCCAGCATCGGAGGCCCATTTATAAACGATGAATTCGGTGATGTATTCGGAACCATGATAGCTCTGACCGGCGACGGCTACAATTATGCCGAGCTAAAGGAAGTGGCCGATGATTGTCGTAATGAACTGCTGCTGATTGAAGAGGTCGCCAAGGTCGATATTGCCGGGGACCAGGAAGAGCGCGTCTTTGTAGAGTTCAGCAACACGCGCCTCGCCGAACTGGGTATTTCGCCGGGACAGCTTCAACAAATCCTGGAAACCCGTAATATTATTTTCCCTGGTGGCGAAATATTTACACGGAATGAACGCATTCAGCTTGAACCGTCGGGGAATTTTGAGTCGGTTGAAGAATTGAAGCGAACCGTTATCAACCTTCCGGGCAGAAGTGATCTGCTATATCTGGGAGATGTCGCGTCCATCAAGCGAAGCTACATTGACCCACCGACCATGAAGGCAACGTATAAAGGTAATCCGGCTTTGCTGTTAGCAGTCAGTCTCAGGGAGGGCGGAAATATCCTAACGCTGGGTGAAGAAGTGCAGCAGAAGCTGCAGCGCTTTAAAACCGTCTATCCGATTGGGGTTGAGTTCGATGTCGTCTACTTTCAGCCGGATTTTGTGGAAACGAAGGTAGATGAATTTATCGGCAGCCTCTATCAGGCGGTCGCTATCGTAATGGTCGTAATGTTATTGTTCTTGGGATTACGCACCGGTCTGGTGATTGCCAGTTTAATTCCGATGGCCATTGTAATGGCCCTTATGTTCATGGGATTTTTTGATATCGGTATTGATCAGATGTCGCTGGCAGCTTTGATTATCGCACTGGGTATGCTGGTGGATAATGCTATTGTGATGTCGGAGTCAATTATGGTTTCGATGTCTGAAGGAAAGCCACCGGTTGAAGCTGCTGTAGATTCTGCCAGTGAACTTCGTATTCCACTGCTGACTTCTTCGCTAACAACGGCTTCGGCGTTTTTACCGATCTATCTTGCGGAATCCTCAACGGGTGAGTACACCGCTCCAATTTTCGAAGTGGTGACGATTACCCTCCTTTGTTCATGGATTCTCGCACTGACAATGACGCCATTGCTCTGCGTCCTTTTCATCAAAGTTAAAGAGAACAAGAAAGATGACGAGGCGTTCAATTCCAGATTCTATACCACTTATCGGAATATGCTTCTCGGACTGGTGAAGCGTCCATTGCTATCCCTGGTTGGAGTACTTGCCATATTCTTTGCCGCACTACAGCTTGGTCCGTTAATTCCCAATATCTTCTTTCCGCCAAACGACAAGCCGGTGATGTATGCAGACCTGTTCCTTCCGGTGGGTACGCCGCTAGATAAGACCGAGGCGATGGTCACGAGTATCGAAGCCTTTATCAATGATAGCCTGCTTGCCGAAGTCGATGATGAGGGGGAGGTCGTTAAACATGGGATTACCGATTGGAATAGCTACGTGGGATCCGGACCGCCGCGTTTCTATCTATCGCTTAATGCAGAACCGGAAAGCCCGGAATATGCCTATATGCTGATGAACGTGACGGATCGCTGGCGTATGGACACCGATTTTATCCCCGCTCTGGAAAGGTTCTGCCGCGATAATTTCCCGGATCTGTCCTTTACGATAGCACCGCTATTGCTGGGCCCTCCTGTCACCGCTCCGGTGCAGGTTCGTATTTCCGGTAAAGATGTGGATGAGGTTTTTGAGCTGGCGGATAAAGCGAAAGCTCGTCTGGCTGGAATTCCCGGCACAACCAATATCAGAGATGACTGGGGCATGCGTACTAAAAAGCTGCTGGTGAAGATTAACCAGCCGCGAGCCCAGAGAGCGGGTCTTAGTAGTCAGGACATCGCCATTTCTTTGCAGACTATTCTTACCGGAATTGAGTCCACAGACTATCGGGAAGGAGATGAGATTATTCCCGTGGTGCTGCGATCGATTTCCGCAGACCGGGACGATATCGGCAAGCTGGAAAGTCATAATATCTATGTTCCGGGGACCGGTCGTACGGTACCGCTAAAGCAGGTTGCAGATATTGAGGTGGCTTTCCAACCGGCCAAGATTTATCGTCGCGATCGCTTGAAAACCGTTACCATCAGTGCAAATGTACTGCCCGGTTTTAATGCCATCTCAATTGCAACTGATGCAGATGTTTTACTTGCTAAAGATGCCGAAGATTGGCCGATCGGCTATAAGTATGAGCTTGGTGGAGAGCTGGAATCATCCGGCGAAGCGAATGCTTCTATAGGTGCAAAGCTGCCCATTGCTGTGCTGATTATTATTCTGCTGCTGGTGGGGCAGTTTGATTCTATACGACGCCCGGCAATTATTCTGTTAACGATACCGCTCGGTATTATAGGCGTTTTTATAGGGCTTGCCATTACCCAGGAACCGCTTGGCTTTATGGCTTTTCTGGGAGTGATATCGCTGTCCGGTATTGTAATCAATAATGCCATTGTTCTGTTGGATCGAATAATTACCGAAGAAAACGAGAACGGACTTGAAGCTCATCAGGCGGTGATCGAAGCCTGTCAACGACGATTAAGGCCGATCCTATTAACCACTGCAACGACTATCGGAGGTTTAGTTCCACTCTGGTTCGGTGGTGGAGCGATGTTTACATCGATGGCTGTTGCCATTATTTTCGGATTGATGTTTGCCAGCTTATTAACGCTGGGAGTGGTTCCGATCCTGTATACCTTGTTCTTTAGATTGAAATTTAAAAATTTTAAGTATCGCCCCGCTTCCGCGAAGTAGCATGAAAAAAATGTTTAGACTGTAAAACAAAGGGGCCCCGATAGTTATCGGGGCCCCTTTGCTTAGGGTGCCTTTCCAAATCTGTAGTAGTATAAATCCCTTCTTTTTGGGATATCGGCAAAATGCAATACCTCGCAACTTGTTGCTGCTGAAAGCAATATTTCTTTGTGACAGTCAGCATTGCCTGAGCTCTTCGCTTTAAGCTATGTTTAAACAAACTACCATCAATCAACTTATGCCGTTATTACGTTATTTTGGGAGGTATTATGAAGGTTTTTTTGTTGACAGCGTTTGTTCTTTCTGCAATCACTATGTCTTTTTTGTCTGCAACTGATACAACCGAGAAAGTTATACAGATTACTTCGACAACCGAAGGTCAGGAAGTTGAATTTACTATGGCGGCATTGTCCTCAAATGAGGTGCTGGCTTTAAAAAGTGTAAAGACTCCCTATGTATTGGAAGTAAATGAAACGATATCTGCTGGAATTCTATTGGAGGTAACTCAACAGCAGGGAGGGATAAAGGCTGAAGTATTATCCGATTCTAAATCGAATGGTGGTGTGCTTGGTAAATCTATGGTAATTACTCATTACCTGGGTGATGTGAAGCTAATACTTATTGCTGATTAGTAGACCTTTATTTTTACAAAGGGGCACCGATACTTCTCGGTGCCCCTTTATATTTACAACTAACAAAATGGTGCTGAAGCGTTACTTCTTCAGCTTTAGCAGATGATCTATGTGAAATGCACCATAGATACCGCTGGTGATTTGATCTGAGGCTTGATTAAGTCCTGCCAGAGCATCACCCATACCCATTTTATCAACGATCGTTCTGAGCGGCCGCTCACCAGCCGGCATTTCCAGCAGGCTCACAATTGCTTTCGCTACGTTTGCCGGATCCTGCTCAGGATTGGATGCCAGTCCCTGCTCAAAGTTCTCCAGGAAAAACTGCGGTGTCGGCTGAAAGGAAGCATAGTCGGCATCACGACTGGAGTCAGACGGTCTCATCAGCGCATCGATAAAGCTGGTAGCAAATCCACCCGGCTCAACGATTACCACGTCGATGCCCAGCTGCGATAGCTCGGTGCGATAGTTCTCGGACATCGCTTCCAGCGCCCACTTGCTGGCGTTATAGGGACCGTAGAAGGGAACCGTCATGCGACCCAACAGGCTGGATATATTCATAATGGTGCCTGCTTTTTTTGCTTTGAAGTGCGGCAGAATCGCACGGATTACCCGCTGCACGCCGAAGACGTTAATATCGAATAGGCGCTGCCAGTCTTCCGGTGTAAAGGACTCCTGATAGCCCATAACGCCCAGTCCAGCATTATTGATTACCACGTCGATGCCACCGGTTTTGTCAAGAGCTTCTGCTATCGCATTTTCGACGCTGGCGTTATCGGTAACATCGAGCTCGACAATAATTGCTCCCTTGGCAGATAGCTCCTCAGCATTTGGCTTGTTACGCCCGTCAGCATTACGCATTGTGGCAATTACCTGGTGGTCGTTTTCCAGCAGGTGATTTACGATTAGCTTGCCGAAACCGCCGCTGGCACCTGTGACTAAAATTGTCTGCTTCATGGTGTATCTCCTTTTATATTGTGAAATTGAAAGATCACTTATACTGTTTGTTTGTATGGCATACCTTCTCCATCATTCATCCAAAGCCGCCTTAGCTTTAATTCCGACGATCAGCACTTCTATCGCGTAGATAGCATCTTTCTCAAATTCGGGCTTCAGTTCCTGGAACTGCTCACGCGTGTAGACCTGCTTCATCGCGTCGTTATAAGATGCTGCTGCCCAAAGGCCGGAGATGGTCATATGGCTGAACTTCAAAAATTCCCATACCTGCGCGCTGCTCATTTCCGGAAAGATGCGCTCAATATCTGCTGCAAGCTCATTGAGTATGCCCTTCGCGTGCGTTTTAAATACCAGCAGCTGCTCATATGAGCTGTTTTGCTCAAGAGAAGTAAAGAGCAGCGGTTTCAGGTCCAGCAGCTGTCGGTTCTCTGTAAATGCTTTTACCCAATTCTCTGCAAAGGTCTTTGCAGTTGTGCCTGGCTCCAGTGTGTTTAGAAGTCGTAAGCTACTTTTTCCCCACTGTTGCATCAGATCAGCAAAAATACTCAAAAAGATTTCCTCCCTGGAGCCGTAATAGCGATACACGTTGGATTTGCTGAATCCCGCTTCTTCTGCAATACCACTCAGGCTAACGTTGCTGTAGCCCTTTTGTTTGAACAAAAGCAGTGCGGCTTCATAGAGGTCTTTTTTTCGTTCGTTTTTTTTCTCGTCGCTTCTTGCGCGTTGCCAATCCATGATACATCCTTAGGAGAACGTTGTTCTTTTAATTCAATATAAGAGAACGCCGTTCTCTTGGTCAATGCAAAATTAAAATATTGTAGAATGCCTGTTTTTAAACGATTGTCGTTGGTTTATATTCAGGGGTAATGGTGCAGGATTGGCTTAAAGAACTAGGTAGATAAGAGGTTTTTTGAGAAAGATGCTGAATTCAAATATAAAGAACAGAACAAGAACCGAGAAGCTGCTCCCGTTGATTTTTGCGCTCTTTCTACCGGGACTTGCTTTTTTTAGCAATCGCTTTCTTATCGAACAATATGCTCCAGAGCAACTTATCCCTCAATGGTTAGGAGCATCACTCATTCTGTTATTCCTGTGGTATTTCAATGATTGGCTGAGTAACAGAAACTTTTCAAGGTATTATTTATTAGCCGTTGTTTTAAACGGTATTCTTGCGACAGTCTATGTTTTTTTAATCGTAGTGTTCTTGCCTGATCAGACACTCCCCCAAAACGGTCTTTATTTTACCATCGGGGTGAGGGTAATGATGGCTGCAGCTATTATTGTAACAATTCAGCAGAGCCTGAAATCGACCCGGACAATCGAAAAGCTGAAGACCGAAAACCTCTCCCTCAAAGCAGAACGCTATAAAGCTGAACTGGATCAAATCAGAAAGCAGGTAAACCCGCATTTTCTGTTTAATTCGCTTAGCACCTTACGAACGATGGTTAGGAAAGGAAATACCGGCTCTGAAACATTTGTTGTAAACCTTGCTTCGTTATACCGGCAGATATTACAGAGTCGTGATAAAAACACTGTAAGCCTTGAAGAGGAAGTGAAGTTTTTAAATGCCTATATATATTTGCTGAAAGTGCGGCATGAGGACTCACTGCAAATTCATATTGATATTAATCCGAGCTCCGAACAATATTCCATTCCGATTTTTGCATTACAGATATTGGTAGAAAATTGTGTTAAGCATAATGTATTATCTGAGAGCAAGCCGCTTAGCATTCGTATATATCAAAAGGATGATCTAACAATCACTGTATCCAATAATCTGCAACCTAAACAAGAGAATACTGATTCAACCGGTGTAGGTCTTGATAACCTGCTGGAGCGCTATCGCTTAATAGGTATCAAGGATGGACTCAATCTTGAGCAAACCAATAATGAGTTTAATGCTACGGTAAAACTATTTTGATTATGAATATTCTTATTGCTGAAGACGAAAGAAAAACAGCTGAGCTTCTGAAGGAGTTTGTTGAATCAAACCCGGGACATCTCGTGGTGAATATTCTGGATAGTATTGAGAATAGCGTCCGGTATTTAAGCAAGTATCAGGATAATATTGATTTGCTGTTTTTGGATATCCATTTGGCCGATGGCCAGGCATTTAAAATCTTTGACCAAATTCAAGTTAATGTGCCGGTCGTATTTTGCACGGCTTATGATGAATACGTTTTAAAAGCCTTCAAGAATAACGGGATTGACTACGTTTTAAAGCCTTTCGAGGAAGAGGATATTGCAACATCCCTTAGAAAATTTCATAAATTGAAATCATCGCTTTCTAAAGGTCCTGCTTTTTCCAGTGGAACGTTACAGGCCATGATGCAGGAAGAAAAAAGACCTCAAAAATCGTTCATCGTGCATAATCAGGATAAAATGATTCCGGTAGCTGTTGAACGTATTGCCTTTTTCCATCTTGAGAATGAACTCGTTCGAGTGTATTGTTTCGATAATCAGCAGTATTCAATGTTGAAACGCATGGATGAAATTCAGGCCGTACTAGATAAAGAGCTATTCTTTCGTATTAATAGGCAGATGATTTTACATCGCAATGCCGTAAAGGAAATCGAGCCATTTTTTAACCGAAAAGTGATCGTTCAGCCTACTATTCCTATCCCTAAAAAGGCTATTGTAAGCCGATTAAAAGTAACGCCTTTCCTTAGCTGGTTGGAAAAACCGGCGACTTAAACGCTTTCTATTTTCTGACTCCAGGTAATCAGATTACATCCCTCGCCCAATACTGAGTCCGGCTAGTATCTGGATTGTTCAGTTCACCCTACCATTTGTTCAATTCAGGTAGATTTTACCTCCATTTTCAAAGATCCTATCTATTTTTTTATCGAAAGGCGTCGTAACACGTCGCGAATCGATAGAAATAGAAATGAGAGCGGCATTCATCCAGGTGCCGGTCTTTTAATCGAACGGAACATGAAAATGAGAACATATCCAATTTATTTTTTTATCCTGCTAATGGTCTTAGCAACCTGTGTATTTGCTCAACAGATACAGATAAGCTCAATTGACGATGCTATTGCGCAGGCGCTGGAAAAAAATCCCGACCTGGAAAGTTATAAGCTGAATCAGGAAAAGGCAGAGCGAGATTATAAGTCGGTAAGCAATTACAGATTGCCGACGATCTCTGCTACCTTCTCGGGCGTTAATAATACCAGTCTGCCGGTAACGCAATTGCCCGGTGAATTGGTCGGACAACCCGGCACGATTGTGGAAGCCACCTTTGGAGCGAAGTATAACTATAATGCCGGAATTAATATCTCCAAGAACCTGCTTGATTTTCAGGCCGGCTATACATCAGACATCGCTAGGGTGAATATGGAGATTGCCGAGGCCAATCATAGCCTGTATAAGCAAAGTCTTGCTGAGCAGACGGCCCTGTATTATTTCACTGCAATCATAACTCAAAAAGCAGTGGACGTACAGAAAATAGATTTTGAAACATCTATCAACATGGTTGAATTGGTAGAACAGAAGTTTTCGCAAGGAATCCTGGATCAGTACGCCGTAAATCGATCCAGAATGAATCGAAACAACATATCTCAAAATCTCAATACCTACACTATTCTCCTGGAGCAGTGCCGTTCCAATCTTAGACGTTTATACGGTTTAGAACCGAGTGCCGACATACGATTAATCGAAACGTTCGTATCGTTAAATGGCGGCATGCCAATAGTTGGAGAAGTCGCTCCGGATAAAAGCCTTGAGCTAAATTCGCTGCAGTTAAAGCAAGCGGATTATCGGGTAAAGGAGCAGCGGGCAAAGTGGTATCCGCAAATCTCATTGACCAATTATATAGGAGCTCAACAATACCGGGATGATTTTGGTATGAGCTTCGATTCCGATAGTTGGTCGAAAGTAGCTTATATGTCGTTGAACATTTCTATACCCATTTTTAACAAATTTACAACGAAGAATCAGTATCAATCTGCCATTGTCGATCGCAATCGCTACCGTCATACGCTTAAACAGCAACAGAACGAATCATTGCTGGCCGATCAGCTATTGCTAAAAGAATACAATTACAGCAAAGCAGCAACAGATGCTGCTAAAGCTAATTTTACGCTATCGCGAGAAAATGCGGATTTACAAATGCAAAAATTTAAACAGGGTATTATCAGTTTGGAAACTTACCTGGATTCATTCGACGACTATCTGAAGGCAGAGGTCGCCTACTTGAACCTGCTGGTAGATACCTATAGTTACTTATCCAGAATACTTTCAAGAAACATATAGAGGCATATTATGACACATGTTTTAAGCAGCCATGCTAAGCAAAATTTTATAGCGGCTACAATGTTAACAATTTGCTTGTTATTACTGTCATGTGGTAATGGCTCCGAGACCGTCTCACCGGTACGCAAAGACATTACAGACGTGGTGTTTGCCAGTGGACACACTATTTTTTCAGACGAATATCTGGTAGCTACAAATGCCGAGGGGTTTATTCTTAAATCCTATGTTCGTGCCGGAGATGAGGTTGATGTAGGGGATCCACTGTTTCAACTTTCCAGTGAGGTGCAATCTTCTCAACTCAATAATGCGATGGAACAATATCAGGATGCCAAATATAAAGCCGGACCGAATTCTCCTCAAATCGTTTCACAAAAGAAACAGATTGAACAGGCAAAATCGCAATTGGCACAAGATAAGCTAAATCTTGAACGCTATACGGTGCTCATCAAAACAAATGCTGTCTCGAAGCTGGACTATGAAAAAGCGCAGCTTCAATATAAGGCTTCTATGAATGATGTGGCGGTCCTGGAAGAATCTCTGGCGGATTTACAAGCAGGACTTCTGTTAAACCTGAGGAATGCCGAAAGTCAGCTGCGAATCCAGCAGGAAAATCACGGGGAATATTTTATCACCTCTACCCGAAAAGGTAAGGTACTGAAAATCTACAAAGAGCAGGGAGAGCTGGCACGAAGAGGTGAGCTGCTGGCGAAAATCGGCAGCGGCGACGCTATTGCGAAACTCTTTATCGCCGAAGAGGATATTGTTCATGTCCAGGTTGGCCAGTCGGCGAGGGTTGTGCTAAATACCAACCCGGGAGAACCTGTCGATGCTGTAATTGCAAAGATCTACCCGGCCTTTGACCTCACAGAGCAGTCATTTATTCTTGAGGCTGTCTTTGCGGCAGAAGTAGCACACCTTTATTCCAATACACAGGTCCAGGCAAACATTATTGTCGCACAGAGAGACAACGCGGTGGTTATTCCAAGAGAATACCTCAGCGATAGCAATACGGTAACGCTGACGGATAATTCGCAGGTGCGGGTTGATGTCGGTATTCAAGGCGATAGCTGGGTCGAAATTCTAAACGGTATTAATGAAACCCATTCACTGAAAAGCGTAGATTGATTATGAAAAACTCAACCAATAATAAGATTGCTCTCGTACATCTTACCTCACGACTGAAGCAAACCATAATTGCAATGCTGAGCGTAACCTTCGGGGTAAGCATGTATGTTTGCATGAACAGCTTTATGTCCGGAGTAAACGATACGCAAAACGCATTGGCTTTCAGCACTTTGGCGCATATAAGAATTTACAATGATAGCGACAAGGCCAACGTCAACTTCATTTCCGGTAGTGAAGAATCCGGGAAGCTGGTAAACGTCAGAAATCCGAAGTTTATTCAGTATACGCGCGGCATCAAAAACTCTGTAGGAGTGTTGAATGTTCTTGAGCACTATCCGGACATCGAAGCCATTACGCCGCAGGTAAACCTTACCGTTGCATTTCGAAACGGCGCTATGAAGATTGACGGTAGCCTGGCTGGAGTAGATGTTGAAAGTGAAGACCGACTGTTTAATACCTCCAGCTATATGGTTGAGGGCGATTGGAAAGCGCTGCAGCAAAGAACAGACGCTATTGTTCTGGGAAAGGGACTTGCCGAGAAGCTCGCCGTGGGTATGAATGATAATCTATCGCTTAGCACCACGGATGGTGTTCAGAGAAGTTATCGGGTGGTTGGGATTATTGAGTTTACAGTCGCCAGTATCGACGATCGAAAAGCCTTTATTAGGATTGCTTCGGCGAGGCAATTGCTATCCAAAAATCAGGGATATGTAAGCGATATCCAGATTAATATTGCTGATTATACTGCTGCCAGGAAAGTTGCTGCTGAAATTCAGCATGCGGTTCCATTTAAAGTTGAGGCCTGGCAGGAAGCCAGCGGTCAGCTGGAGGTTGGCAGCGAGCTACGGGATATTATTGCGCTTGCCGTTTCGATCACTATACTGATTGTTGCCGGTTTTGGCATTTATAACATCATGAACATGACGGTAAACGAAAAGATGCGTGAGATAGCTATTCTTAAGGCAATGGGTTTCGAAGGAAATGATATCGTACAGATATTTCTTAGCCAGTCGGTAATCATTGGTATCGCGGGAGGGGTTTTGGGTCTGATAACCGGATTTGGAATCTCCTTCATTATCGATCATATCCCATTTCCAATAGAGTTTATGGATACCTATCCAATTTCCTATAACGCATCTGACTATGCACTGTCTTTTTTCTTTGGGTTTATAACAACATTCATTGCCGGGTATTTGCCTGCTAAGAAAGCGTCAAATGTAGATCCGGTAGAAATTATACGAGCGTAATCATGGAAAATAATATAATTTTATCAGCAAAATCATTGGTGAAGTATTTTCACGAACCGAAAACGTTCCAGGTCTTAAAGGACGTCTCATTTCAAGCCGAAAGGGGAGAGTTCCTCGCAATTGTCGGCAAATCCGGTTCCGGTAAATCCACCTTGCTCTACCTGCTGTCTACCATGGATACCGATTTTGAGGGAGAGGTGGAGATAAATGGCGTCAGCATTTCCGATAAGGATCAGAACCAACTAGCTGCCCTGCGGAATGCCAATATTGGATTCGTCTTTCAATTCCACTATTTATTGCCGGATTTTTCTGCTCTGGACAACGTGATGCTTCCGGCATTGAAGCTGGGAAGCAAATCGCGAGAAGTAATCCGTGATAAGGCGTTAGACCTGTTGAATACTTTTGGCTTAAAAGATCTGGCAGATAAGCGAGCCAGCAAGCTATCCGGTGGAGAGCAGCAGCGGGTGGCCGTTGCCAGAGCCCTGATTAATGATCCGGCGATTATCATGGGCGATGAACCCACCGGTAACCTGGACAGCAAAAACACCAATATCATTTTTGATATCTTTCGCCAGCTGGCCAAAGAGCGCGGACAAACCATTATTGCCGTGACGCATGATGAGGAGTTTGCAGCAAACTGCGATCGGATTATTGAGCTGTCTGATGGCAGGGTGGTTTCATGACCCTATCTCAAGACGGAAAATATCAGATTATAAAGAATCGGGATTCACTATCCCGGTTCTCATTTGGAAATATGCTCAGCTAAGCGTATAAGAGGCACACCCCCCGTTGTCTATCTGATTCTCCTCCGTTAACTTCCTACCGTGAAACCAACCGAGGAATACGCATGAAAGATCCGAACCTGTCCCGACGAAAATTTCTGAAGCTTTCGCTAAAAGGAGCTGGTGCTGCCGTAATCGGTGGCAGCCTGCTGGCGCGGGAGAACGATAACCCTCGTCCAGCCAAAGCACAATATATGGGCGGATTCGCAGCGCCGAAATTAAAGACGGTACGCTGTGGCTTTATTGGCGTCGGCGCAAGGGGGAGCGGACATCTTGCCTGGGCAGCTAAACATCCGGGAGCAGAGGTTGTGGCGATTGCCGATCCACATCGCTCTGCGGTAGAAAAGAATCTCGCGACGCTCAATGAGCTAGGGAAAACCGGTGTGAATATCTATATCAGAGGCAGAAACGATTATTTAAGTATGTTGGAAAATGAACAGCTCGATCTGGTGTTTATTTCCACGCCCTGGGCCTGGCACGCCAGACAGGCAATTGATTGCATGAAGAACGGTGCACACGCCATGGTAGAAGTTCCACTGGCTGTTAGCATGGAAGAGCTCTGGCAGATAATTGATACTTCCGAGAAGACTCAAAAGCACTGCATGATGATGGAGAACGTAAATTATGGGCGTGATGAGCTAATGTTTCTGAACATGTGCCGTCAGGGAGCGATAGGGGAACTCCTGCATGCTGAAGCCGCTTATATACACGAACTGCGCTGGCAGATGGAGCATGAAGAACACGGTACCGGCAGCTGGAGAACGCTGCACTATGCCAAGCGCAACGGAAACTTATATCCCACGCACGGACTCGGACCGGTCGCGCAATACATGAACCTGGCTCGCAGGGACGATACCTTCAAATCATTGGTGTCTTATTCCAGCCCGGCGCGTGGACGCAAGCTTTATGCGAAGGCAAACTATCCCGCCGACCACAAATGGAATAAGCTCGACTTTACCTGTGGAGATATCAATACCACGATTGTAAAGACGGCTCTTGGTAGAACCATCCTGGTGCAGTGGGATGAAACAAGTCCGCGTCCCTACAGCCGACTGAATCTGGTTCAAGGTACAAAGGGAACCCTGGCGGGATTCCCGACTCGCATTGCGCTGGAAGAAGCAGATTTTCATCGCTGGGCCGAAGGAGACGGGCTGCTGCCGTATTATGAGAAATATGAACATCCGCTCTGGAAGCGCATCGGAGAAGCAGCAAAGAAAGCTGGCGGACATGGTGGCATGGACTACGTGATGCGCTATCGCATCTTTGAATGCCTGATGAACGGCCTACCGCTGGATCAGAATGTCTATGAAGGAGCATACTGGACAGCCGTTGGTATTTTGTCGGAAAAATCGGTGAAAGAGGACGGTATGCCGCAGCAGTTCCCGGACTTTACCCGGGGAGAGTGGCAGAATACCAGTCCGCTGGGTATTGTGAGTTAAGTAGCTTGAGATCCTTTAGACATTTAGCGCATTATTTCTGAAGGTATTTTCGCAGTTGAGAAATATCATCTTTTACGGTCAGGTCGGGCACGTGCTCTTTAAACGGAATTCCAACCATTGTGCCGGGCTGTGCTTTTATTAGATTGGAAATTGCCGATACGAGTTCTTTCTCGTTACGGCTCGGAGTAACCGGGCAATTTTTGAGGTAATGAAAGAACGGATTTCCGCTGAACTTGAAGACGTTCATGCTTACCCGGATAATACCGCGTCGATCTGAATAGTTGGCAAGATTGGCAGGATCCGGCTTCTCGATAATCTCGCTTAGCAAATCATTCTCATCCAGCAGGCAAAGGGCAAAACGAGCAATTTTCTCTGACGGAAAGAGTAGACCGTCCCGGTCGTAAGCGATAAATGCATGGGGAAAGCGGGTTTCTACAAGTGCGCGAAAAGCGCTCTCGGAATACAGGTTGTCACAATTGCAGACCAGAAACTCCTGATGCTGCAGCTCCGGAAACTGCTCCAGGGCCTGGAATACAGCATCCGCAGTACCGAAAGGCTTGCTTCGATCTTCCGGAATATGCTGAATTGCATAAGAAATAATCAGATTACCATATGGATTATGTCGCTCTCTGTTTCCATAGCGCGCTAAAAATGCGGAGTTGTCTTTTCCGGTAATCAGAATTACATGCTTCACACCAGCGTTTGCGGCATTGTCCAAAATATATTCCAGCAGTGGCTTTCCTTCATTTCCCAGGGGAATAAGGCCTTTGGTGAGCGTGTCGGCATTTTGAAGATCTGCACTTGTTAGCCCGGTTAAGTTATTTGAGGCTTTCATACGCGAGGACATGCCGGCAGCGAGAACGAGAAGCGTATTAGCCATAGACAACCCTTGCTCCCTGGTCTACTTCGACCGGATAGGCGCTCCCTCCGACGGTCTCGACAGCTACGCGAATGGTTTCCTGCTTGTTGACCGGTGCCAAAATGACGATTGTTCCTCCACCACCGGAACCATTGATCTTTGCACCAAAAGCACCGGCTTCCAGTGCGGCAGAAATCATACTTTCAATTTTGGGAGTGCTCAGCTTCAGGTCGTCAGCCAAAATGCGATGCTGTGTATACATCAGCGAGCCGATCTGTTCAATGTCCAATACCGCTTGCTGAAGCAGGGGTCGAGCTTTGCAGGTAATTTGAAAGTTGCGAACAGCAGCTTTCAATAGGGCGGCATTTTTCAGCGGTTTTGATTCACTGAAGGTGTCGATCTGTGAGAGCGTTAATTCTTTCAGGCTTTTCATGGGATAAGCAGCAGCAAGGGCGTGGAAGGCTTGCCAAACCGGCTCTCTGATATTTTTCAAGACCTCAAGGGTTTGCTTTGGTTCCAGCGATTCCGCTAGCATCAGGCCGGGTAAGGCATCACGCAGCTGCGTTACGCTGTAGCTTTCCGTATCGATATACATAACCCCGGAACCGGCGATGGATATTTGATCCATCATTCCACCCGGTTCGTTATGCTCCAGCACTTCGGCTTCATAGCCAATTAATCCAACTTCCTGCGAGTTCATAGAGGATCGCTTTTCCGCAAGCTCCAGCAAGGCTGTTGCCCAGCCAATCGTTAATGCGCTGGAACTGGATGCTCCGGCATTAATCGGGATGTTGCTGCTAATACGGATCTCTGCACCGGTTTTCGGTAGACAATCACGTTTTCTCAATACCCGCATTACCGAGGCAAAATAATCTCTGGATGCAAGCGGTTCCAGGGGATCGGCCAGCTCAATATACCGTCGCTGCCCAAGATCCGGCAGGTGAATATCGAAATAATCTGAATCCGTTTCGCTAACGGCTATCTCCATATAGCGGCTGATCGGTGCTGCAATTACCGGCAGCTTTAGATAGTCCTGATGTTCACCGAAAAGGCATACCCGTCCCGGAGCAATAACGGTAAATGTCTTTTTACTTTTGATATGTTTCTCCAGCGAAAATCACTAATAGAGACTTTAGCGCTCCCCAAGCGAACTATTTAACGCTCCCCGAGCATCTCGGCGTCGCTCGACATAAACTCCGCCGAGGGGCAATAATTTAATCTGCGCCTCAATTGGTCGACATGCTTTGCCAGAGCTTGGCGATCCCACCACCACAGGCTGCGGTTAGCAGGAGCAGCGTGAGGCCCTGAACCGTTTCACCATAAAGGATGGAGCCGGTTGCAAACAGTGCTGAGTAGACGCCGATCGATCCCAGCATCATCATTATAATTCCCTGCGGAACATCCCATTTCCGGCCTTCCGGTTCCAGGCTCTCACCGGATGCCGATGCCTGATCCAGTACCTTCTGCCAGCCGGGTCCGCCTGGCTGAACGAGCTTGTAAAAACTGAACAGCTTATCCATCGCTGTTGCTCGGGTTAAATAGGTAGCAATAATCCAGCTGAGAGTGGTAAGACCCACGCCGGTTAGAAATTGTGTCTGACTGGAAATAGCCGTAAATCCCAGATTCTCATGCCCGAATTGAAAATACAGCGCGATTAAAAAAGAAACGATCATCGCAGTTATCTCGCTGAAGGCATTTATCCGCCACCAGAACCAGCGCAAAATAAACAGCAGTCCGGTTCCGGCTCCAATTTGCAGTAAAATCTGAAAGGCGCCGAGCGCATCACTGAGTGCCAATGCAAACAGGCTCGCCAGAATCATCAATCCCACCGTTGAGAGGCGACCGAAATTCACCTGCTGACTTTCTGTCGCGGTTGGATTCATAAATCGCTTATAGAAATCGTTAACCAGATAGGATGCGCCCCAGTTCAGGTGTGTGGAAATGGTGGACATGTAGGCTGCAATCAGGGATGCAACCACCAGCCCAAGCAGTCCCTGCGGGAGGAAGCTGAGCATGGCCGGATAGGCCAGGTCGTGTCCGACAATACTGTCGTCAACATTCGGGAAGGCTTCTTTCAGCGACTGTAAATCGGGGAAGACGATCATCGATGCCAGGGCGACGATAATCCATGGCCAGGGTCTTAACGCATAATGAGCGACGTTAAACAGGAAGGTCGCTCCAATGGCGTGCTGCTCGGATTTTGCAGATAGCATACGCTGTGCAACGTAGCCACCACCGCCCGGCTCGGCACCGGGATACCAGATGCTCCACCACTGGACTGCCAACGGGATGATAAGCAGTGAAATAACCATCTCCGAATCAGAGAAGTCCGGCAGCAGGGATAGCGATCCGGTTACGTTCTCGTGCGTCAGGAGGTTGGAAAGGTTGCCGACATCGGGATGCTGGACTGCCACAACCGCAGCTCCGATTGCGCCGATCATCGCTATGACGAACTGAAAAAAATCCGTGATAATCACGCCACGAAGGCCGCCTAATGCGCTGTAGGTAACCGTGATTGCCCCGCCGATAACGACCGTCTGCACTGGCGTGAGTCCCAGCAGAATACTGGCAATTTTGATCATCGCCAGCGTAACAGTTGCCATAATTAAGACGTTAAAAATCACGCCGAGATATATCGCGCGGAAGCCGCGCAGAAAGGCCGCTGGTTTGCCGCTGTAACGCATCTCATAAAATTCAAGGTCCGTGGATGCACCTGAGCGCCGCCACAACTTGGCATAGACGAAGACCGTGAGCATACCGGTTAACAGGAAGGCCCACCAAACCCAGTTTCCCGCGACGCCGTTTTGCCGTACGATATCGGTTACCAGGTTCGGCGTATCGGCAGAAAAGGTTGTGGCAACCATGGAGACACCCAGCAGCCACCAAGGCATGTTGCGTCCGGAGAGAAAAAACTCCGAACTGCTCGAGCCGGCTCGCCTGGCTACAGCCAGTCCGATACCCAGAGATAGAATAAAAAATGCGATGATAATCGACCAATCAAAACCTGTGAGGTTCATATAACATCCTGTCGTAGAGGCGAATAAAACGAGTCTTCAATAATCTGATAGTGAAGATAGCGGTTTCGGTAGTAGGAGGCAAATTGGGCGTGGCAGGTGGCAGGTGGCAGGTGGCCGGTGGCAGGAAAAGTTTGACAATGCCCGGTATTGTAAATAGTTTACTTTAGAATATTATCAAGGAGTAGCTGATGAATACATGGAGGGCAGCGACACAAGAAGCTGTGCAAACTCTTTTAGACAATGCCTTGAATAAATTATCCGAATACCACAGAACTCGGTTCGAATCTATCCGGATTCAATTACGAAGAGTGCCGATTGCTGATTGCCCGGGCGAGACTGTCTATGTTGTTGCAGAACATGAAGGAAAAATTCTCTACTACTCTGATGTAGAGGAAGGATGGGAACTAGATGAAGTGGATGAGGCAGGTGGCATTGCCAGTCGCGGTTGTAACCAGTACCAGCTGGCCCACATTATGTACCAGATCTTCGGTGCACCACCTGAAAGTTGAATTAGTACCAAGGTGACTTTTTAATTTTCATCCAATTGTGCTAAGTTCATCTAATATCAATTGGAGTTATAATGAAAAGCGGCTTTTTTAGCGAATTACCACCTCAAAATCAGCCTAAAGTATCTTTTATGTCAAACGGATACTTGTTTCTGATTTGTTTCCTGGCAAATCTTACTTTCTCTTACTCCATTAATGCTCAGACCTTCGGCTGGTCCGCTTCGCCAGGAATTTTGATTGATTCGGAATTTGTGGACGGCACCGAAGTTGGCCCTTCCTTATCCGGTGAATTCATTCTTCTGCCCAATGAGAAATTATCCTACTTCCTCAGTTTGTCTCTGGCTCGCACCGACTTTTCAGTTGCCGAGGATCAGCTGCATCGGAATTGGGGTATTCCTACTTTGGGTTTGCGCTATGCATTGCCCGGTAAGGGAGTAAACGTAAGTCTTAGCCTGGGGCTGGGAGCCATTATATTTGATGATGTCAATGAAACCGACCCCGGATTCACCAGCAGTGCCAATGCAGAAGAACTGCTGATGCCGTCACTTGAGGGACGGCTGCCGCTTAAAGATGCATGGCACCTGAAGCTTGCTGCACAGTATCTGATGACCGACTGGTGGAATGCCATTCTTGATCCTAATGAAGGAGCGCTGAATCACCGGTTTCAGGTGTCGCTGGGAGTGGAGTTCCGCTGAGTATGTGAAACTAAACTTTCAGCACTGTCTACGAATCTCATATCTACTTAATCATTGAATCTGGAAAAAATATGCGCAATTTAATTAAAATCTCGCTGGTTATTGTGGCCGTTATCCATCTTTTGCCACTATCAGGCGTATTAAGCAGTAGCCAATTAACAACCCTTTATGGAATATCCTTTAACGAACCCAATCTTGAAATCCTGATGCGGCATCGCGCCGTTTTATTTGGACTTTTGGGTGCATTTCTGCTGTATGCTGCATTTAAACCTTCCATACAGCGACTTGCCTTTATTGCCGGGTTTATCAGCGTTGTATCCTTCCTATGGCTGGCATGGTCAGTGGGAAACTATAATGATCAGATTGGTAGGGTGTTTACAGCAGACATCGTAGCTCTGGTTGCTTTGGTGACTGGAGTGACAGCTCATGTATTAGAATCAAGGTAGGTTAGACAAAACTATGTTTGCTGTTTTTTCGAAGTGAATAGAAAATAAAGTTCTGTACGTTGACGATTTATAAAAGGTGATAATCTTGGGTGAACTCAAGTGGCTTCTGAAAACAGTTGTAGTGATACTTCTGAGTTGTTCCCTGATTTACTTTGTCTTCATATTTATATCCGTTTCGCATCATATGGACTATGAGTATGCGGTTATGAATGAATCGAATTCAATCGAGGCGTCGAAAGAAAGGGAGTGGTTCAGGAAAGAATTTAAACTTTATCCGCATATCTGGAAAAAAGACTCTATGTTGTCAACAGAAGTTTGGATAGAAAATATTCTTGGGTATGATAGGTTCAATTTTAAGATTTATATGGAGGAAGGTGATTCTATAGCGGTTCGGAAAGCAGGGAAAAAATTCGACTTTCCGAATATTGATGAAATGAACTTGATGCATAATTCGACCACGCTTCAGTATTCCGCTTTACTCAAGAAGGAAAATAAAAAGGAAATAATCATTGAGTCAGAACTTTTTAAGGAAGGAATTTATCGTCTAATACGTGATGAGTAAATCCACTTCGAAATTTTACCTGCTTTTTTGCCATTAAACATCGACTTTCCCTTCAAAATAAACGAGCTCTCTTATCGTTAGTGCTAGTCAGTTTTTAGGTTGTTGGTTCGATTTTTACCATTATAAGTTCCGTATTTACCTTGAATATTACCTGTCCCGGCTGAAAATTATCATGCTACATGCTACATGCTACATGCTACATGCTACATGCTACATGCTACATGCTACATGCTACATGCTACATGCTACATGCTACATGCTACATGCTACATGCTACATGCTACATGCTACATGCTACATGCTACATGCTACATGCTACATGCTACATGCTATATGCTATATGCAACATGACTTTGGGCTGTTGCTAATCAAATCTTCAACCTACTATTGGAGGTACACAGATGGGCATTCGTAAGCAAAACGCAATCAACCTTTATATGGAAGGCATTCGCGACGGTAACGCGAGGGAGGCGGTGACCAAATATACCGGTGATCGTTATACCCAGCACAGCACAGGTGTAAAAGATGGGATAGAAGGATTTGTCGAATTCTTCGAGCCCTTTATTGAGCGCAATCCGGTTCGTGACATCAAAATTATCCATGCTCTGGAAGATGGCCAGTATGTCTTTGTTCAGGCATATCAGGAACTGAATAATGGCGAGGCCAAATGGATTACCATGGATATGTTCGATACCGATGCGGATGGAAAGATTATTGAGCACTGGGACGTAATCGGCCCGGTTGCGGAAACCACGGTTTCCGGTCATAGCCAGATTGACGGTCCCACCGAGATTAACGATCTGGATAAGACTGAGGAAAACAAATCGATCGTGAAGGAGTTTCTTACGGAGGTTTTGGTAAACGGTAAGTTTAATAAGGTAACGGATTACATATCGGCAGAAACCTATATCCAGCACAATCCACAGGTTGGAGATGGTCTTGAGGGGCTTGCTGCTTTTGTAGAAGAGCTAGGTCGACAAGGGCTCTCTATGCAGTATCTCGATATCTTCAAGGTGATTGGAGAGGGCAATTTTGTGGCCAGCTATTCAAGAATAAAGCTCGGCGATGATGAATATGCGGTTTTCGATTTATTCCGTCTGGAAAATGGCCTGATTGTCGAGCACTGGGACAATATGGAAGTGATACTGCCGAAAGAGCAGTGGGGGAATAGCGGAAAGTTCTAGATTTACATTCAATGTCAATTACACGTTTTTAATAAGACTCAGATTATTGCTGCAATTAACCACTTTTCCCCTCGGCGAAGTTTATATCGAGCGACGCCGAGATGCTCGGGGAACGCAAGAATCCGATCCCTGAGCGTAGTCGAAGGGGAGGGGTATGACAAGTATTCTTATATGTTTACAACTTATGATTTATCGATGGAGAAGACCGATGAAACAATTTTTAATATTGATAGTACTTTCAAGTTTTATTCTGGCCGCTTGCGGACGTGGTGAATTTGATCGTGTTGAAGTGAAAGAAATGATGAAGTCTCACAAACAAAACCAGGAAACCCTTGCTAAGGCTGAAGCCTTTCTGAAAGCGGCGGGCTCCGGCGATATGGAAACACTCACCAGTCTGATGGCGGATGATTTTGTTTGGCATAATGAAGGTGATGCGACTATACCCTGGATCGGAAATTGGGAAGGCAAGACTACCGTGCTGGAGAAGTTTCTGCCCGCCTTTGGCGCCGGACTGAAGGTAACCAGCTGGTCAACCGATCACAGCTTTGCAAATGGTAATCAGGCGGTTTTTATCGGAACGATGAGTGCCATCGCCAATAACTCGAAGATCGATACCGGCAAGTTCAGCTGGGCTGTTCGCGTGCATGTCGAAGATGGTAAGGTAAAAAGCTGGAACTGGTTTGAAGATAGTTATGCGGTGTCGAAGGCGTATCATGCTGAATAAGTAAAGTTTTGCGGGTGCCTTTTCGGTCGTGAATCGGCACTCGTGAATCTAATTCCTACAATCTCTCCTAAACCTCCCTGGTAAACAACAATTTAGCCCCTCTTTTTAAATCCCCTTTAGAACAAGATGTCCAAGACTTTCATATCTGAGTTTTTTGACTGCCTTAATCAGTTTTTGCTTTGTTTTCGAATTACTGTTTGACAAAGAAATGTGTAATACGTAATATGTCATACAAATTTCCCGTTCATTATTGTAGACATTGTTTTCAGGTTAGCTAAGTGTCCAGAGAGATAATCTCCCATTTTAGCAGCTTGATTATCGTCACTCTACTTAGCGTTGAGAGAAGGAGAAAAAATGAAGAAGAGTTTTAGAAAATCATTATTGCTGTTTTTTGTAATACTGATAGCAATTGCTCCGAAGTTGCCTGTGTTAGCCGGATACCTTCCCGACTTTCCCAGTGACGTGATTCCCGATTTTTTCGATAAGTGGAGAATCACCATGGGTAATGGCTCCAGTGTAAACAATCTGATTAACTATGAGCATCCGGATTATTTTTACGATACCACTGAGAATGGAACCGACTGGGTGGTTTACATAACTCCAAATTCCGGTGGAACCACACCGAATTCGTCGAATACCCGATCCGAGCTACGTCAGTTCGATGAGTGGACACCGGAAACTGGTGGAAATATGACGGCTACATTAAAAGTGCTGAACGTCTCAACGACAGGCAATGCCGTGGTACCGGCTGCTTTCTCGGCAGTGATCGGACAAATTCACAGCGATGAGGGTCATGAAAATGAACCGCTGAAGATTTTCTACAAAAAGTTTCCCGGTCATAGCAAGGGATCGGTTTTCTGGAATTATGAGATTAATACGCTAGGCAGTAATTCAGAGCGGTGGGATTATTCAACAGCCGTTTGGGGCTATGACTGGTCGGTTGTCGGCTCTGATTCAACGACCTATCCTGCCGAGCCAGCGGATGGCATTGAACTGGGTGAAGAAATCTTTTATGAAGTAAATGTCTATGATGGAATCATGTATCTCACTTTTTCCAGTCCTGGGCACCAGACCAAGACTTTTACCAAGAATCTGATACTGTCTGAGTATACCAATTATTCGGATATCCCCCAGCAGGTGCTTACCGTATTTGCCTCCACCGGACAGGATGGTGTGGAAAGGGCTAATGCTTATGCCGGCGAGCTGCAATATTTTAAGATGGGATCTTATAATCAGGGCAATGGAAAGAATCCGCAGGATAACCTGATTTGGAATACCGGTTCTCAGACCTATGGCGGTAACCTGGCTGATCAATATGCAAATGGTAGCTATGCCGAGGTATGGTTTAAGGATGCTTCCGTTGGACCTGCTGTTGTAATTACCTCAATCGACGATGGCAACCTTGAAACGGGAATACCTACAGAGTTTTCTCTCTCTCAGAACTATCCGAATCCTTTCAATCCGTCTACCAATATTAGCTTCACCATCTCGAAGGATTCGCACGTGAACCTGGCAGTATATGATATCAGCGGAAGATTGATACAGCAGCTTGCCGACCAACCCTATTCTATCGGAAAACATACCGTCACTTTTGAAGCCTCAAATCTGGCCAGCGGTATCTATCTCTATCGCTTTCAGGCAGGTGACTTTTCACAAATAAAGCGCATGGCTTTGATGAAGTAGTTTTTATTCCTCCACGAAAGAGAGCAAACAAATCCCCCGGGGTCAATATTGACCCCGGGGGATTTGTTATTTGAGCTGTCTTGAAATACCAAAATATTCAAAAGATCAACTTTGAATACGCCCAAAGTAACCCGATATTATGCCCAGCTACCAGCTACCAGCTATTAGCCCTCTTAGCTCAGTAGGATAGAGCGTTGGATTCCTAATCCAAAGGTCACAGGTTCGAATCCTGTAGGGGGCACTCTGTTTTTTTATCTCTTTTGCATTACATTTCCTAAGTTTCTTGTTGTTCGGTTTTACCTCTTACTTCTCACACACTCACTTCCAAAATCGCCACCACTTTTTTTTCTTTTCGCCTTCTTTTTTTGGTGTATCGAAATGATCAATAGCCTTCTGAACAGTATAACATTTTGTGTTTTGTTCAGAACAAAGAAACAATTGGAATTTTAACACATTTTGAATATTGCTATCGGGATTCTTTGCCAGCCCCTGCTTAGCTGTTTCCATCGCTTCTTCAAATTGTTCGCTGCGACGGTATAGATCAACCAGCACAGCCTCCTCCGCACCCGGGTCTTTTACGAATGTTTTGCCTTCAGTCTGTGCCTGCTTGAATAGACGGAGTGCCTGAATTCGAAATTCTCTTGCTATGGGAGATTTGTTGTGATCATCATAGCCCCAGGCCGCTCGTAATGAAAGCCAACCTGCTCTTACTAAATCTCCCTCTGATTCAATAATCATCGCATATCGTGCTGCTTCTGAGGCCCCCTTACGCAAATATTCTCCTTTGCACAGTTTTCGGTAGGCCGGTGACTTTACTATCTCCGATATTGCATCGGTGCCCTTCGATAAATCAAGTGAGCAATACCCACAGTATTTACACTTGTGTATAAAATTCCACATTGCAGAACGCATCATTTCAGCTGGACGTGTATCTAGGTCCGGTGGACCCAATGTGTTTGTTGAATTAATAACTGTGACGCGATTCCTATTACCACAGTTAAAACAGATAACTCGCTCTGAATGTAATGTTGTCACACAATCTCCCCACGATTAAACTGCTTTATCGGAGTAAAATCATCTTTCTGGTTTTTGCCATTTTATCTACACTCAGGTGATAGTAATAAACCCCCGATGAAACCTGTTTACCTTCAAGGTTAGTGCCATCCCAGACAACCCGATGCTTACCGGCAATCATATTATTGCTTAGAATTGAGCGGATATACTGACCGTTACTAGCAAAAATATCTAGCTGGACGTTTGAAGGCTTAACTAATGTGAAGTTTATTGTTGTAGAAGGGTTAAATGGGTTGGGGAAGTTTTGCTGAAGACTAAATGTTTCTGCGATATTTGTATGACTATTGATATTGGTTAAAAAATCATTATAAATATAGACAGAGCCCGAATCCTCTCCATTATCATCATCCAAAGCTGCACCAACAATTACATTCTCTCCGGATATAGCGACAGAAAACCCAAAACGGTCATTTACATATCCATCGCTTGCAATAACCTTATGCTTTTCAATCCAGGATGAGCCATCATATTCAAATAAATATACGGACCCTGAATTCTCTCCATTATCATCATCATAATGTGCGCTAACCAGCACGTAGTTTCCACTCATAGATACCCTATACCCAAAATTATCTCTGAAGGCCACATCATGCGGAGTCAGTTTCGCTTGTTCAATCCAATTATTGCCTTCTCTTTTGAAAACATATGCCGACCCAGATTCTTCTCCATTATCATCATCCCAATGTGCACCAACAACCGCAAAATCATTTGAAATGGCAACACTATAACCAAATCTGGCGTCTTCAACTCCATCACTTGCAACAAGTTTTGCTTCCTGATGCCAACCTGTTTCAGTCCTTTTAAATATGTATGCTGATCCTGATCTGCTGCCATTGTCATCATCTCCGTAAGCACCAACTATCGCATGCTCCTCAGCAATCGAAACTCCTCTGCCGAACCAATCCAGGCGCTCGCCATCATTAGCGAAAAGCTTCGTATCGCGGACCCAATTAACTCCATCAAGCTTAAAAATATATGCCGCACCGGCCTGGTCTGCAACGTCATCATCGCCAGATGCTCCAATGATGACATACTCATTAAAAATAGATACAGACCCTCCGAACAAGCCCCATGGTTCTGGATTGTCTGCAATCAATTTTATTTGTTCATGCCATGAGTCCCCTTCATTCCTGAACAGATACGCTGCACCGGTTGAATACTCATTTCCGTCATCATGCAATGCTCCGATTACAGCATAATTTCCTGATATGGCAACCGCATTTCCAAACCAGTTCCCAAAATGACCATCACTCGCAACCAACCTGGCCTGTTGGATCCAATTTGCCCCTCGTCCTTTGAATATGTAAACCGCTCCCGTATCGGTCCAGGTGACAGACGATCCAACAATTGCATATTCATTGTCGATGGAAACGGATATTCCAAATGCCTGGTCGATGCCCCCGTCTATAGGTAATATTTTGGTCTCAAAGGGTTGAGCAAAACCAAAATTCAAATAGTTTATAACGACTAACAGGAGTATAAATATTGATTTAGTGACTGTGGTTACGTACATACTAAAAATCCTACTATTTCTCCACATTACCTTCTAGGACTTATTCGCGAAATAAAATAACATTCTTAAAACTTAATCCTTTTGTTTAAAATCCTGTAAGGAAGTTACTTCTAACACTGGTTTTATTATTTCTTCAGAACTTCTACCGAATCTGATAAATATAATTAACATGCATTCACCCCAAACAAAACTCGACTGGCAAGAGATCTTCTCCTATGCCGAGCTACTGTTTATTCTATTCGCTGCTCTTGGATTTGTAGCCGGGGTATTCTATGCCTTTGGCGGACTCGTCATTGATACCTTGCTAACCATTGGCTGGGTGGCGCCGGAAACCTTCGGAACTACCGGTCTGGGATGGGGAACTGTGCTGGCATTTGGAGCACTGATTGGTATGCCGTTACTGTTTGGAGTAAGCGGTTGGGGGATTGGCTTTATAATCGCGTTTATTGTTCGGTTACGAATGAAAAAAACGGATAGCCGGGAGAAGGAGGTACTTCAGGTAAATGAAGAGAAGTGGAAAACGCCTTTAGAGACAAATCCGGTTGAAAATCTGGGGTTGCTGCAGGCTTTCTTCTTACAGGTGGACCAGATTGATGCTAGATTTAAAACGGTATTTAAAAACTTTCCTGAAAAAGATAAATCGGTAAACACAGAATTATATGAATCCAAAGGCGATAGCTGGAATCATGTATCTTATTTTAAGGAAATAGAATTAAAGCGTGGGAAAACAGATGTCTATTGGGAGTTTAGCCTGGAATGTAACTTTGATAAGCAGGGATTTTATATCGTTGCAGATACTGGGTTTATTACTCGATATTGGCATAGCCATACCCGATTCTTTGACGATGATGACAAATTATATACGAAAGAGGAACTAACCGAAAAGGTGAGGCAATTCCTGGACTTTCTTTTTTGCCAGATTGATGAAGATATTAAGACGGCAATCGCGGAGCATGAAGAGTTCCTGGCAGTTGAGGAAGCTACCCAACAGGAAAATAAAAGACGGAGAGCTCAAGAAAGAAGAGAAAAATGGGGCTTAGACTGAGGTTTGCCGCCTGCCGTCTTCTAATCGACGTCCGTTAATTAACCGATGCCTTCCCCTCGGCTGCGCTCGGGGAACGCTCACCATTCACCGCTCCCCAATTGCCGTCTTTTCTCTGCTGTTCTTTAATTGCCGCCCGTTAATTACCAGATGCCTTCCCCTCGGCTACGCTCGGGGAACGTTCACCATTCACCGTTCACCATTCACCATTGACTGTTTTTTACCTTCTGTTCAATCCGTGCCCGCATCTCGACAAGCTCGATGTGACATTTCGTTCACCGTTCACCGCTTGCCACCTTCTAATCGCCGTCCGTTAATTACCCGATGCCTTCCCCTCGGCTGCGCTCGGGGAACGTTCACCATTCATCGTTCACCAATTGCCATCTTTTCTCTGCCGTTCTTTAATTGCCGTTCTTTCAGTGCCGTATTCTACTTGCCGTGTGTTAATTATCCGATGCCTTCCCCTCGGCTGCGCTCGGGGAACGTTCACCATTCATCGTTCACCAATTGCCATCTTTTCTCTGCCGTTCTTTAATTGCCGTTCTTTCAGTGCCGTATTCTACTTGCCGTGTGTTAATTATCCGATGCCTTCCCCTCGGCTGCGCTCGGGGAACGCTCACCGTTCACTGTTCACCGCTCGCCAATTGCCGTCCTTCATCTGCCGTTAGTTAAACACCGACCCAAAATTTAGCAATATCTAACTACCTGTTGACGTCCGTCATATAGAACCCCTTTGAATTGACCTATCTTCTCTGAGATCAAAACAGAAGTTCTGCAATCCTATAAATGCAAGGACGCATTTTAAGGTAGTGAATCATAAGTTGAGAATTATTCGTTTAATTTGCTTTCGCCCTTCATTTTCGCCAAGTATATACCTGGCGAAGTCAAGATGCTCAAGAAGCGGGCTTAACTGTACCCCGAGCGCAGCCGAGGCGAAGGACTTGATAGTATAGATTCTCCCTGCAATCCATGATTCAGATTACTGTTTTGTAACCTAGGCTGTCTATTCATGACGAAAACTTTGCGGAATAGCTACAATTGCTCATTTCGCTTGCCATTTATGGTTTTATCAATAAATTATGCAGTCTATTTTCTCTCTGGCAAATTTAATTAGGCATTAAACTTCAGATTCTGCTTTTCGACTATTTTAAGAGTCGTTTCTTCGACTATTTATGCATCTCTATGCACCCGACAATCCGGGTGATGAAACATATAATGGAAAGACAGAATCTCCTGAATTAACAATACGCGAAATCTGAATAGATACTGTATATCTCAACTGAAAACACGAAACGGGGAAACATGAACGATCCGTTGAAAATTGGAATTGTTGGTCTTGGTAAAATGGGCGGTATTCGCGCCAAAACGGTACGGGATAATGACGAGACTGTACTGGTATCGGGAACAGATCCCGATTTAAATCGCAAGGGTTTTGACGATATCGAGCTGCTGCCGGATTATCAGTCTGTTATTAATTCAGACGTTGATGCGATAATGGTTTGTACGCCGAATCGATTCATCCCCGATGTAACAATCGCTGCCCTTGAAGCAGGTAAGCACGTTTTCGTAGAAAAGCCCCCCGGCAGAAATATGGAAGATATTTCCCGGATTATGGAAGCAGAAAAAGCCCATCCCGGACAGGTTGTTAAAGTTGGCTTCAATCACCGATATCACTACGGGATTATGGAAGCCAAGAAAATCGTCGAAAGCGGCATGTACGGCAAAATCCTCTGGGTGCGCGGCGTCTATGGGAAAGCCGAAGGATCTGGTAAGCCCGACGAGTGGCGTGACAACCCGGATATCTCCGGTGGCGGTATCCTGTTCGATCAGGGGATTCATATGTTAGACCTATTCCGTCATTTCTGCGGTGAGTTCAGCGAAATTAAAAGTATGGTTACCACTGCATTCTGGGATACGACGCTGGAAGATAACGCCTTTGCTCTGCTGCGAAACGACGATGGACGTATCGCAATGCTGCACAGCTCCTTCACACAGTGGAAGCATCGCTTTCTGATCGAAATCTTTATGGAAGACGGATATGTGATCGTCGACGGTATGCCTTCATCTACCCGAAGCTATCGCGACGAGTGGATCTACCACGCCAAGAAACACACCGGTTATGCAATCGGAAATCCACATGAAGAGGCAACTTTCTGTAACATTGATCCCTCCTGGGATATGGAGCTGGCCGAATTCGTAGACTGCGTAAAGAATGGTAATCCGGTGCAGAACGGCACGACGCGTGATGCCTATGAAACCATGAACCTGGTGTTTAAAATCTATGCCGGTGACGAAAAATGGAAAGCTGAACAGCGCGAAAAGCAGAAGAAGCTAAAGGGGTAATGACGATGAAAAATGAAACCCCCATCGGCGTAGCCTCACGATCCTTCTCGCGACACCCAATACTACGGGCAGAGCTGGAAGCACGCTATTCAAATATCAAGTTCAATGATGAAGGGATAGCGCTTAAAGGCGATGCTTTTATTGCCTACGCAAAAGGCTGCCAAAAGATGATCACGGCTCTGGAAACAATCGATGATGCCTTCCTTTCAGCAGTTCCGGAACTGGAAGTGATTAGTAAATACGGCGTCGGCACCGATATGCTGGATAAGGAAGCGATGATTCGCCACAACGTAAAACTCGGCTGGCAGGGTGGTGTAAATAAGCGCTCGGTGACCGAGCTTGTAATCGCATTTATGACCTCATTGTTGCACCTGGTTCCGCAAACCGATCGCGAACTGCGTAGCGGCACCTGGAAAAATCGTAAGGGCCGCTGCCTAAGCGGACGCACGGTCGGCATCGTCGGTTGCGGTCATATCGGTAAGGACCTGACTACTATTCTAAATGCGTTCGGCTGTAAGGTGCTGGCACATGACATCAAAGACTTTCCGGAGTTTTATACAAATCATGGTGTAAAGCCGGTAGACCTGGAAACGCTGCTGAAAGAGTCGGATGTGGTTACTCTGCACCTGCCGCTGGATAACAGCACGCGCAATATTCTCAATGCCGATCGACTGGCGCTGATGCGTGAAGATGCCCTGCTGATTAATGCAGCCCGTGGTGGACTGGTCGATGAGCAGGCCCTGAAGCAGATGCTGAAGGATGGACGCCTTGCCGGTGCAGCACTGGACGTGTTCGATCCGGAGCCGCCGACCGATCAGGAATTGATTAACCTGCCGAATTTTCTGGCAACCCCGCATATCGGTGGGAGCTCCGAAGAGGCTATCCTGGCTATGGGACGGTCGGCTATCGATGGACTGGATAATAACAAATTACCCTCGGAAGATTACCCGCCCGCCGGATAACGCAATCGAATACTGGAGAAAACCCAATGGCAATTGAAGAACAACATTATCCGGATATGCAGCAGGCTGCCGATGATCTGGCCGTGCGCATGGCAGCCAATCTGAAGGATGCGATCGCCCAAAAAGGTCATGCATCTCTGGCTGTCTCAGGTGGGCGCACGCCAAAGCTGGTTTTTGCAAAGCTGCGTGAACTGGATGTAGACTGGTCGAAGATAACCGTTACGCTAATTGATGAGCGCTGGGTGCCGAACGATCATGCCGATAGCAATGAAGCACTTGCACGTAACTTCTTATTACAAGGAGCAGCGGAAAAGGCCACTTTCGTGCCGATGTATGGTGGGGAAGCCACGCCGATGGATGGGCAGGAAGCCTGCGAAAAACGTCTGCAGGAGGTTCCGCTACCCTTTGATGCATCCTACCTGGGAATGGGACCCGACGGTCATTTTGCTTCCCTTTTTCCCGGTGATCCGGCTGTTCGCGTTACCGAAGGTCTCTGTATTGGCGTTCCGGAAACCGAATCCCGCGTTGCACGCATGTCGCTTACGGCACCGGCAGTGCTAAACAGCGACAATATCTACCTGCTGCTAAACGGTGAGGAGAAAAAAGCGAAATACGAGGAGGCAAAAACGCCCGGATCGGCTGAAGACGTTCCGTTGCGACTCTTGCTTCTGCAAAATGATGTAACGATTCATGTACTTATGGCCCCTTAATACTCTGGAATACAATAACTCGGAAAATACCATATCATCTGAATTGGGATTAAGATCCCGAACAGCAAGCGAGGAGTAGTTATGCGAAAAAATAAGATTAAAGAAATTTGGGCTCGGGGTGATGCCGTAATCAACGGCTGGTGCTCAATTCCAAGCTCATTCTCTACCGAGGTAATGGCCCATCAGGGATTCGATTCTATCACCATCGATATGCAGCATGGTTTGGTCGAATATCAGACTGCTGTTACCATGCTTCAGGCAATCTCAACAACTGACGTTGTTCCGCTGACCCGTATTCCCTGGAAAGATCCGGGCCGTATTATGAAAATTCTCGATGCCGGATCCTACGGCATTATCTGTCCGATGATCAACAATGCCGAAGAAGCAGAAGAATTGGTAAGCTACTGTAAGTATCCGCCCTGGGGCGTTCGCAGTTTTGGCCCGATCCGTGCGAAATACTCCTCCGGGGGGCAATCGGTAGGCGGCGGAGATTATCACAACTATGCCAACGACGAAACGCTGGTAATTCCGCAGATCGAAACGCAGGCCGCGGTTCGCAATATTGACGAGATTCTGCAGGTGAAGGGAATCAGCGCGATTTATATTGGCCCCTCTGACCTGTCTATGGCCTTCGGACGCGAGCCGCGTAAGGGACAGCAGGATGATGTTGTGGTAGAAGCCAAGGCTAAAATTCTCGATGCCTGTAAGCGTCACAACGTACCGGCTGGTATCCATACCAACTCGGTAGAAGTTGCGGTTGACCTGATCAAGCAGGGTTTTCAGTTTACCTCGCTGCAAAGTGACGACCGTTTCCTGAGCAAGCGTGCAAAGCAGGAAGTGGATGATGTACGTGCAGGAATTAAACAAGGATAACAGGAGGGATCGATGACATTTCCAGACAAGAAGTTTAATAGCGCTGCTGAATTTACGACGAGCTATTTTGCAAAAATGAGTGAAGCAGCAGCATCGGTAAGCGGTGAGAAGATGCAGCAGGCTTCCGACATTCTCGCTGAAGCCTACAGTGAAGGAAGAATGGTGTATTTCTGTGGGAACGGCGGATCGGCAGCAATTGCCAATCATATGGTTTGCGATCACTGTAAGCTGGTGCAAACGGATACGACCTTAACACCACGTATTGTATCTTTAAGCTCTACAGCAGAGATCCTGACGGCTATTGGTAACGATGTGTCTTACGACGACGTATTTCGTTATCAGATTCAGTCATTGGGCAAGCCCGGTGATGTACTCATTACCATCAGCTCTTCAGGAGATTCTGAAAATATCGTTCGTGCTGCAGGCTGGGCAAAAGAAAACGGCCTTAAAGTGATTTGCTTAACCGGTTTTTCCGGTGGCCGATCAGCTGGTATTGGCGACGTGAATCTGCACGTAACCGCTGATAATTACGGTATTATTGAAGACATTCACTCCTCTCTGCTGCATATTATGGCACAGTATATCAGGCAGGCTGAAATGAGTGAGGAATTAATTCAAGAGCGCAAGTTCTAGATCTGATTGGAAATTTACGGAAGCTGTGTGCTTACGTTTTTCTACATAAGTTCGGCGCCGTTTCGCTTTGTTTTGCGAAACGGCGCTTCTTATTTATAACACGTTTTTATTGACAACAACCGATGGGTCAAGCCGTTCACCCTTCAGCACGGTTAACAGATTTTCACTGGATTGAAATCCCATATTGCGGAAGGATTTGTTGGACATGCCGCCGATGTGGGTGGTAAAGATAATATTGTCCAGCTCGAATAATGGATTTTCCATTTCCGGCGGCTCTTTCTGAAATGCATCCAGCGCAGCACCCGCCAGATGTCCGTTTTGCAACGCCTCATGTAAATCTACCTCATTCACAATTCCACCCCGTGCCGTATTGATGATATAGCTGCCCGGCTTCATTGTAGCGATGGAGTTTTTGTTTACCAGGTTTTGCGTCTCCGGCGTTAGCGGACTGTGAATACTCAAAATATCTGATAGAGGAAATACCGCTTCAGGCGAATCGACCTTTGAGATATGAGTCGGTAGTTCCTCGGATGTGTTTGACGGGTGATAAACGACTACGTTCATACCGAGCGGTGCTACCAGTTTAGCGAGATGCCGGGCAATGCTGCCGAAGCCAATTAACCCGAGTGTTTTTCCGGTTAGTTCCTCACCATCGTAGCTCTTTTTATCGAAGATGCCCTGACGAATACGTGTGTTCTCAGACGGTATGCGACGTGCCAGGCCGAGAATAAGCGCCAGCGTATGTTGGGCAACAGCCTCGAAATTAGCATTCGGCGTATAGGTGACCGGGATCCCGCGCTGGGTAGCTGCTTCCTTATCGATATTGTCGGTACCCACACCATGTTTGCTGATGATCTTCAGATTTGGTGCAGCATCCTGTACCTCAGCGGTAATTTTACCCTGCCGCACGATTATGCCGTCCGGATTAAATGCTTTAAACTTGCGTATTAAGTCTTCAATACTATCTCGCGGATCACCGACTTCAGTAATGCAGCCTTCACTTTCCAGATACGCAACCGCTTCCGTCGCAATACCGGAGCCGGTTAGGAATACTCGGTAGCTCATATCAATTTCCTTTGTGAGAACTTCGTTTTATCAAGATTGTCTATATTATTACTAACGGATTGGAATGCAGAGTGCATAACATACGTATGTGTGAATAGGAGTTCAAAGTTCAAAGTTCAGAGTTAATACTACCCTGAGCCCTCCACTTTGTCATCCTGAGCTCTTCGCCTGTCATCCTGAGCCCTTCGGCAAGCTCAGGATAAACTCAGTCGAAGGATCAGGGGTAACTCCTTGTAGATGTAAACTCTTAATACCATATCGAATGGAGAATCAATGGGTAATGTGCTGGGTTTTGAAATCGGTGGAACCAAGCTGCAGGTTGGTATTGGTCCTCGGAACGGTCTGCCGGAGCAGATTCTACGCACAACAGTTGTACCGCAAAACGGTGCTGCAGGAATACGCCATCAGCTTGAAGAACTCGTAGAGAATATCGTTTTATCCACTGGCGGTTGGAATAGAGTGAATCGCATCGGTATCGGTTTTGGCGGACCAGTATCGGCATCCGGAGTTATTTTGAAGTCGTTTCAGATTGAGGGTTGGAATAATTTTCCACTTCGGGAATGGGCTGAAGAGCGTTGGAATATCCCGGTCGCCGTGCAGAATGATGCCAGCACTGCAGCCCTTGCCGAAGCGCGACACGGAGCAGGCCGCAATAGTGGCCGCTTCATTTATATCACCATCGGTAGCGGAGTGGGCGGTGGCTATGTCGTAAATGGTGAAATTGACGTGGGACAGGGATTGGGCGCATTGGAAATCGGCCATACCTGGGTGCCGCACCCTGAAAATACTGCACCGGTGGAACTTGAAAATCTTTGCTCCGGCTGGGCGATTGGGCGCCGGGCTCGCGAGGCGGCTGCCAGCGAAAAATCGACTATGTCCGATTTGGCAGGCAGTATTGAAGCAATCGATGCAAAAGTCGTTTATCGTGCTGCCGAAGAGGGAGATGCCGTTGCGTTGCGACTCCTGCAGGAAACCTGCAGCGGCCTGGGCATAGCGCTTGGAAATGTGGTGAACCTGCTACATCCGGAGCGCCTGGTTATCGGTGGCGGGGTTTCGCTGATGGGAGGGTTATTCTGGAATTTATTACGAACGGAAATACAAAAACGCATGCTGCCCCTATTCCAACCTAAAGTAGAACTCCTTCCTGCTGAGCTTGGCGAAGATGTTGTTGTCGTCGGTGCGCTGAGTTTGTAAATCATATGACATAGTGCAATGGGCAATTTACCTTAGTAAACGGTGAACGGTGAACGGTGAACTTTGCCCCTTCGACGAAGTTTATCCTGAGCTTGCCGAAGGGCTCAGGATGACAAAGTGGTGGGCTCAGGGTGACATGAACTTTGAACTTTGAACTGTGAATTGTGAAGCCATGGCTTTTGTGGTAGTTCAATAATATGATAACCCATATGTAGCCCTTGGGATTTTTACCGATGTCCCCAATCATCCGGATCATCGCTATTGCCCGGTGAGAGTCCGATAATATCTCCCTCGGTTGTGACGCCCAAACCCACCACCGTGCGATTCACGTAGTTGAAATAGCTTACCACCTGGTTTATCTCCAGAATCTCACCGTCACTGAATCCTGTATTTCGCAGGGTGCTAATATCATCCTGAGTGATGTCTTTGTGATTCAAGGTCAGCTTCTTGGCATGTCGCATACCAATTCGGTAACGTTTTTCTTCGAAGAAGTCCACTATGTTTTCTGTTGGCAAAGTTTTATAAAATGCTTCCGCTCTCGAATCGTTATTGATTAATCGCTTGAAACCGGCAAAGTGGTGCTGTAAGCAGTAGTCGCAATGATTCAGATAACTTACATAAACTCCCAGCGCTTCCAGATACCACTTCGGTAGGGTATTATTGGAGTTGTGCAGCACATTTTTATACAGCTGCATATGGCCGGTCATGGAATGAGGGCGCAGCGAATGTATCAGCATCACGTTGTCTACATTATTATCCGGTCCCTTTATGCGGTCGTAGAGCTTCTTTAAAGGACCCTCGGCTTCTTCATAGGGAATTGTTTTTATCCAGCTCAAGATGTCTCCTTATTTGTATCTTTAATTATCAGTTTCCAGGAAATTTTCTGAATTTGCAAGAGATGAATCGTATGGAAGTCCACTCTTGTTGGAGAATATGAGTTCTCTAACATTTAAAGTCTTAGTAACGCTATGATTCGAAGAATCTTATCGGTGAAAACGTCAAACTGAGCGGAAATGTCACACTGAGCGGAGTCGAAGTGCACATTTTCGCCATGACCAGGATGCGAACCGATAATTTATTATTTATACAAACGGAGTACGCTATGTCTAAAACAGCATTGACCAACCTTTTATTCGTTCTCATTTTTTCTCTTACTGCATTTGCCCAGCAGGATGGTCAGCTGGTAAACAAAACGTACATTGCAGATTTTGCTGCGCTGGAGAATTACATCGAGCAAACCGAGCAGCGCGATTCGCTGGGACTGCACGCCGAAAGATACGAGCGCCTGGCAGACGTGAACCTCTACGGTATTACCTACTACAGTGACGGTCTTAAAGTAAAGGGTTTTATACTAACGCCGAAAGGGGAGGGGCCATATCCGGCGATTCTGTATAACCGCGGTGGCAGCCTGGAGTGGGGTTCGCTAACTCATTGGGTGTCCTCCATCGGATTAGGTGAGCTGGCCGAGCTGGCTATGCAGGGGTACGTGATTGCCGCCAGCCAGTATCGCGGCAATGGTGGTGGTGAAGGCCGGGAAGAATATGGCGGAGCAGACATAAACGATATTATGAACCTGAAGCACGTTTTGGCTGCAACGCCGGAAGCCGATACCTCTCGCATCGGCATGTTCGGCTGGAGTCGCGGCGGGATGATGAGTTTTGTGACTCTCCGGCGCTTTCCGAAAACGCACGGGCTAAAGGCAGTGGTTGTCGGTGGTCCCGGCACAAATCTGGTGCAGGGAGTGATTGATCGTCCCGAGCTAAATGAAAACTGGTCGATGATTATCCCAGGCTATGCGGAAGATCGAACTGCAGCACTGAAGGAGCGTTCAGTACTCTACTGGGCTGATGAGCTGCCGCGAAATGTCCCGATTCTGCTGCTGCAGGGCATGGCGGACTGGCATCTGCGACCGGATGAAACCCTTGAGCTGGCCATTAAGCTGCAAAAGAATAAGGTGCCGTTTCGCCTGGTGGCATTTGAAGGTGCCGAACATGCCATTCGTGAACACCATGATGAAAAGATGCGGCAGATTGTCAGCTGGTTCGATCGGTTTCTGAAGCAGGGGGAAAAGCTGCCGAAAATCCGAAAGTAGGGGACAACCTGAGTATCGTTTCAATTATTTGATTGTGGGCAAGGCAGCAGTCGCTACGCTCCTTTTGAGCGGTCACTGCGTTCCCTGTGAGTGTTCGCTTCGCTCACGGGCAGTAAACGATGGTCAGGGGGGCGGTTTTAAGATTACATTATTGCAGAACAGCCTCTTAGAGTTACGGTTGGACAAAGGACAAAGGACAAAGGATGATTTATCTTTGCCGATTCCCGATTCCCGATTCCCAATTATTTATAGAACGCTTGGCTTCGACTCCGCTCAGCCTGACGCTTACTAATACTTGCTGTTTTTTGCCGTTTGTTTTTTGCCGTTTGTTTTGCTGTTCTTTCATTCCCCGCTGCCCGCTGCCCGCTGCCCACTTCACCTTTGCCTTTTCACATTTCACAATTTTTTAATCCTGAACCAACTTTTCCCTTGACATTTCTAGAATCTACTAGTATGTTAGTATCAACTAATTAACTAGTAGTTTGTGGAGATTATTATGTTGAAAAAACGTCTTGGAGATGTGGAGCTGGAAATCTACAACATCGTCTGCAGTCTAAAGGAAGCAGCGGTTCAGGAAGTGGTAGATGAAATTAACAAAACCCGTAAAACCGCCTATACCTCGGTAATGACAACCATGAAAATCCTTGCCGACAAGGGGTATTTATCCTACGAACGGATCGGTAAAAAGTTTGTGTATTCTCCGGCTGTCCAGCCGGGTGAGCTTCGACGTAGCCTTCTGGAGCGAACCCTTGAGAGCGTCTTCAACGGATCAGCACTGGATCTGGTGCAGTCCCTGGTTAAATCAGAGAAGATCAGCAAGGCCGAGCTGGATGAAATTCGTAAGATGCTAAACGAAATGGAGGATGAATAATGGATTATCTTCTGACATCACGTGACTGGATCTTTTATTTCCTCCAGGTTAACCTGATATGGTGTATCGGATTTGCGCTGCTATATCTGCTGCTAAGAAGGGCAAGTCCGGCAATGCAATACAAGGGTTACACTGCTTTTCACCTCTTGCTACCACTCGGATTATTGGTATCGCTACTCGTCAATATTCCAGTCCAGGACTCCACTATTATACCCGAAGAAGCAACCTATAGCGTTTTTTATGAAGCGCCGGTTGTAAGCGAACTTTTACAAGTCGATGCCTCTTCCGACCAGGGCACGAAGGAGAGCCAGATTTTCACGACGGTTCTTTTGCTGATAGCAGGGATTGTTTTATTACTGCTTGGTAAATTTACATTGCAATGCATTCATCTTTTTCGCTTTGCCGGAGATGAGGATCAGGAGTTAAAAGAGATGGTTGCTGAATTGTCTACTGAGATAGGCGTTGCAAGACAGGTTCAACTGCTGTTAACCCGCTTTGCCATCACCCCGTTTAGTTTTGGTTGGCGGCGTCCACTCATTATTCTACCGGATCTGGTGAAAGAAAAATGTTCTCCCGAGCAAGTAAGAATAATTTTACGTCATGAGCTGGTGCATATCGTTCGCCAGGATTTCCTGATGAACCTGCCGCAAAAACTGATCCGAATACTTTTTGTCTATAACCCGCTAATCCATCTTAGCGATCGCCTGATTGATGATGCCAGAGAAATGATCTGTGATCAGCAGGTGCTGAAGTTAAGGGGAGTCTCCCGCAAGGCCTATGCGTCAACACTGCTTCATATGAATGATGTTCTCTATCCGGGAAATCCACTAACGGCAGCGGTGCCATTTTATCGAAAATTTTCACAGTTGAAAGGGAGAATTACCATGATTAAAAATGCCTCAACCATGCAAACGTCCGGATTTCAAAAGCTCTTTGTGCCGATCATCTTACTCTTCAGCTTTGTTGCGATAACCTTAACGGCACTGCAGGCTGCTGAGGATAAAAAAGAGCAGATTTTTGAATCCAATGATCAAAAAGTAAAAATGACCAGCACTTATGTGGAGATCAGCAGGGACGGTCAGGAAAATCGCTATGGCAAAGACTCAGCTGAATATCTGATGTGGCAGAAGCGTTTTTCGATGATGGAGATTTCTAACGAAGAACTGTTGCAGAAAGAAGCTTTAATAAAAGCTGACTATGAGGCTAATATCGAACAAAAGCGGCGGCAGCTGGAAGAGCAGCGTATACAGACTGAGCTTCTTATCAAACAATTAAAGCAAGAGGAATTAGCTGCAAAGCAATCTATTGCGGATAGAAAAAGTGGAAGTGCGCAGCTCGAGCAAGATCAGCAGGCACTGAAGGAAATGCAGCAGAAAACGACGCAGGTGATCGATGAACTTCAGCGAAGGGTGATGGAGCTATCAGCCAAACTTGAGAAAAGAGAAAAATCAGGTGTCAAATCCATTAAGGATAAACAGTCTTCAAACGTTAACGAGATGGACATTATTATCAATGCCTTGCGTGGTCGACTACAAAAGGACGGTTTGATTAAGAAGAATGCGAAATACTTTAAATTCCACATGGAAGCGAATGGCATAGAAGTAAACGATAAGCGGATTGATGATCGCTATTTTGAAAGCTATCGGGAACTGATCGAGTATATCAAAGGCAAGAAAATGAAGTTTCCTTATACGGCAAGTGTTACAAAGAGCTGACGAGGGATGAAGGACGGACAAAGGACAAGGGACAAAAGACGGACAAAAAACAAAAGACAGGGAACGGCCCGTGTGTCGTTCCTAAATTTTCGTGTCGTTCCAAAAAAGACAGGTGAATGAGGCAATAAGGCAATCGTAGCGCAGCGAAGATCCCGGCTTGTCGGGATGAGGCAAATTGTTACAATATATTGCTACTCACGATCAGTTCTCACCTGCCTAAAATATCTTTCTTCTGCTTGCTCACCATCACTGCAAAACCTCCTTACAATTCCTTTATTAAAAGCAACACTTAACCTTTCTTCCAAACATCCCCGTTATTGAACCCCGGACCCGTACCGTGGGTTATAACCCACGCGACCCCGGACCCAAATGCTACATTTGTGCAAATGCCTGCAACATAGTTGAAAGAATTTCGCTCCCCAGTCTGCTAGCTTATACCAGTTGTTGAAACTGAAAAAGCTGAAATCAATTTATTCTAATCATAAATAGCGGATTAACATTAAGGAGTATCATCATGCAGGCAGTATTATCCCAAGAAAAAATTAGCTGGAGTGACTTAACCCATGAACTGGGCAAAGAGTTTGCCTCCCGCGAAGCAGAAACTGATCTGAATGGAGAATTTGTTCAGCAAAATTATTTACGCCTGAAAGAGCATCGCTATTTTGCTGCGCTGGTTCCGAAAGAACTGGGGGGTGAAGGTGTATCTCATCAACAGATGGCAGATATCCTGAGGATCCTGGCGCATTACAGCCCCTCTACTGCGCTGGCGCTTTCAATGCACCAGCACCTGGTAGCTGCGAATGTCTGGAAATTCCGTCTTGGCAAGGGTGGAGAACCGGTTCTGCGTAAGGTTGCCGAGAAGCAGATTGTATTGGTTAGCACCGGTGCCGGAGACTGGCTGTCTTCTAACGGTAAGATGGTTAAGGTAGATGGTGGTTATCGCGTTTCGGCAACCAAACACTTTGCCAGTCAGTCCGCCATTGCAGATGTCATGGTAACCAGTGCCATCTTTAACGACCCTGATAACGGCCCACAGGTGCTACACTTTCCGGTACCTTTTAATACTGATGGTGTAACGGTTATGGATAATTGGAATACCCTCGGAATGCGCGGGACGGGATCAAACTCCATCAAACTGGAACATGTTTTTGTGCCGGATGAGGTTATAGCACTTGCACGACCGCAGGGGGAATTTCATCCGGTTTGGAATGTTGTGCTTACCGTAGCCATGCCGCTGATTATGGCAGTATATGTTGGGATCGCCGAACGCGCAGCTGAAATCGCTGTGGAGCGTGCGAAGAGGAATCAAAAACCCTATACGCTGAATCAGATTGGTGCGATGAATAATGAGCTCGTCACCTGCCGAGTCATGTTTCAGGACATGCTGCGATCGTGCAACAACTTTGATTTTCAGCCTGTGAATAGCCAGGCACATGAAATCCTGTCGCGTAAGACAGTTGTTGCAAAGACTGCAATGAAGACCGTGCAGAAAGCTGTAGAAATTGTTGGTGGTCAGAGCTTCTTCCGTTCATCGGAGATCGAACAGCTTTTCCGAGATGTTCAGGCTGCGCAGTATCATCCACTACAAGAAAAAGAGCAGGAAATTTTTTGCGGGGAGTATTTGCTTAATGGATGATGGCAAATCGCAAATCGTATTTCTGAAAAAACCTGAGAGCTTTTTGATATGCAGGTTCTCTGTAAGAGTCCTATGAAAAAGCAGTTGCGCTGAGACCGAAACATTTGACGCTCCTGCCTATTAAGAAACAAAGACGTAAGGAAGTGGAAATGAAATTATCAACACTTGGCTGGATAATCGCTATCCTGCTGATCACAACCTTTGGTTACCTGACATTCTCTACAGAGGTAGCTGCAGATTCAGATATCGCCGAATCTGAAAAATACTATGACATCGGCGATTTTCATCAGCCCGTAACAACAGATTCTGAAAAAGCTCAAATCTGGTTTAACCGTGGGCTGGCTATGTGCTATGCCTTTAATCATGAAGAAGCTGCTCGTTGTTTTCAAAATGCCATTGCAGAAGATCCGAATATGGCGATGGCTTATTGGGGATGGGCGTATGCTCTCGGACCGAATATCAATAATCTGGAAATTCCAGCAGCAGATATTGCAAGTGCAGATTCCTTGTTGACAATTGCTGCCGGATATGCAGAGAAAACTTCGGAAACCGAAAAGCAGCTTATTAAGGCCCTTGCCAGGCGCTATACCCAGGATGCACCGGATGATCGTCAGCCTTTGAATACTGACTACTCCAATTCAATGCGTGAGCTTTATAAACAGGATTCGAACAATCCCTTAATCGCCTCACTCTTTGCTGAATCGCTAATGATACTGCGTCCATGGAAGCACTGGTCCCCGGAAGGTGTGCCGGCTGAGGAGACGCCGGAGATCATCTCTATTCTCGAGGCTGCACTGGAAAAAAGCCCGGATTACGCTATGCTATCGCATCTTTATATTCACGTAATGGAAGCATCACCAACTCCGGAGAAAGCGCTGGAAGCAGCAAATAGCCTGCAGGACGTAATGCCGGGTGTCGGACACCTGGTTCATATGCCGTCGCATATCTACGTGCTGGTAGGCGATTATGAAAAAGCAATCATCTCGAACCAAAAGGCGATTGTAGCAGATGAATTGTATCTGGAGCGAGAGGGAGCTGAGAACTTTTATTCCCTGTATCGCATTCATAATTATCACTTCCTGGTTTATGGTGCCATGTTTGACGGTCAAAGTGAACTGGCGCTTCAGGCAGCACGCGATATTTCAAAGCAGGTTCCTGAGTCGATGCTAAAAGAATGGTCAGATTTTCTGGATGCTTTTATGCCCACTGCCCTGCACGTGCTAATCCGTTTTGGGCGCTGGGAAGATATTCTGAATGAGCCTGAACCGGCTGAATATCTGCCTGTGTCTCGGTCGATGCGTCATTATGCCCGCGCTGTTGCTTATGCGGCAACGAATCGCGTGCCGGAAGCTGAAGCAGAATATAAGGCGTTCCATTTAGAGCGTAAGCGCGTTCCGGAAACCAGCATCCTCTTCAATAATACATCGCTGAGCATCCTGGGTGTTGCAGACAAAATGGCTGCCGGTGAAATTGCTTATCGAAAAGGGGAGTATGAGACTGCCTTTGCATTATTGCGTGAAGCGGTACAGCGGGATGATGCGCTTAACTATGATGAGCCGTGGGGATGGATGCAGCCGGCGCGTCATGCGCTTGGCGCACTGCTGATGGAGCAAAACCGTATTGAAGAAGCAGTGGCTGTTTATCGGAAAGACCTGAAAAGGCATCCCAAAAACGTCTGGGCTCTGCAGGGCCTTGCCGAATGTCTTGAACGTCAGGGTAACACAAAGGAAGCACAGCAGTATAAAGATATGCGTACTGCCGCCGCTGCACGTGCTGATGTGAAGGTTGACCGATCCTGCTTTTGCCGAACGGATGTAAAATAGAAAGTTGCACATTGTTGTTGATGATTCGGGGCTCCAGAATTGGAGCCTCTGAGTCATTGCAGGCTGCTTATTCGCTTTAATTGAAATTTTTTACCATCATCATTGTTACCAATTGGAATAAGGCCAAAGATTAGATATGCGAAAGTATGATGGTGCTTAATTACTACTTCATCTTCTGGTAGAGGGGTAAGATAAAATTTGTCGGTGCTATAGATAAACATTGCATTCCCCTGATGTTTGAAATCTCTATCTGTCTTACTTGAGAACTTTCCATGTGATATTTTTCCATCAAGGACATAGGTGTCGAGTACTTTTTTCTGTTTGAATAAGATTAGCTGTAATTCGTTGGTTGATAATACTGAAATGCCCAATGCGTCAGGCACAGGAAGCTTCTTGGCAGAGCCATCAGTAACAGAACGCCAGAGAGTTTGGTAATCTTCTGCTACCATGGAATCATCTGTATCTTTCAAAACATAAATTCCATTCAAAACTTCTTGAGTATAGATGTCGAGTGATTCTAGATCTTTGAATATAGGGCGTGGTTGAAGACTAGAACATGCGGACAGCATAAACACAACCAAAATGCCAACGACTCTCAGATACTTTTGTATCATTGTAGCAAATCCTTTTAACGTTTTCTCCCTTGTATTTACCATGGAAAGAAAGATTCTGAATTTTCCAGATAATTCAATGATCGATCCCGCAGGGATCGCAAGTTGCTACTCAAAACCCTGCATAAATCTCTACGACCCCATCGGGGCCGAATATCTTCTTCTCCGAATTATCTAGCTATGTGCGAATCCTTCGGATTCGGTACGATCGATGATATCTAGCCTTGAATATTTTTTATAGAGAAGCTTTACATTTTTCATCCTATCTTATCGATCCCGAAGGGATCACATGACACTAACCTGAAACTGGCCACCATACCTACGACCCCGTCGGGGTCGAATGTCTTCTTATCCGAATAATCTAGCTATGTGCGAATCCTTCGGATTCGGTACTGAACTCGATGACAGACCTTCTTTCTTCTATATTTCAAAATTTCACGTTTTTTTCGGAATAAGATGATAGGATGAAAGAGACTCCATGTTTGGAAACAACATTAGCATAGTAAGGCTTGACTTATGCCGGATAGAAAATTACATTTCCACATATTATGTGGAGATGCCGTTCGCATGAAAAATATTACATTAGCCATCGATGAAAAGCTGCTTGAGAAGGGGCGTGAGTATGCCCGAAGGCATCAATTATCCTTGAACGGACTCATTCGTAAACTGTTGGAAGAAACAGTAAACGAAAGCGGTGAAAAACGGCTTGAAAGCTGTTTTAAGCTGATGGATAAGGAAAACGTCTCATCAGAAGGCAAGAAGTGGACGCGTGACGATCTCTATGAGCGCTAAATACTTTATCGACACTAATATCCTGATTTATACGCTGGATAAGCATGATCCCGACAAGCAAGAGATGGCCAGAGAGCTGTTGAAATTGGGGGGAAAGGATAGAGTAATTTCACTCTCAACTCAGGTTCTGCAGGAATTCTATGTAGCTGCAACGCGCAAGCTGGGAGTAAAGCCAGTTGCTGCGAAACAGATGGTCTCGGATTTTTCAATTTTTGAAACCATAACAATTAGTGTTGAGATGATACATGAGGCGATAGATTGTTCCGCACTAAACAGCATCTCATTTTGGGATGCTCTTATCGTTGTTGCCGCTGGATCCCTGAATTGCTCGGAGATTTGGTCGGAAGATCTGAACGATGGTCAGTTAATCCGCGGTGTTTTAATCCGTAATCCGTTCAGGCATTTTGATGAATTGGCATCTCGTTTTTAAAACTTCCGATCCCGCTGGGATCGCATACCATTAACCTGAAACCAGCCACCATACCTACGACCCCAACGGGGTCGAATATCTCCCATACCTGAATTTTCTAGCTATGTGCGAATCCTTCGGATTCGGTACGATCGATGATATCTAGCCTTGAATATCTTTTCTAGAGAAGCTCTACATTTTTCATCCTATCTTATCGATCCCGAAGGGATCGCATACCGCTAACCTGAAACCAGCCACCAAACCTACGACCCCATTGGGGTCGAATATCTCTGTTATCTGAAATATCTAGCTATGTGCGAATCCTTCGGATTCGCTCGGAAACCATTATCGGTATTTTTAGAAAACCTATTTTTCAGAATCCCTTATTCAACCTATAATCTGTTATAAAAATCTAGATAATCATCTTTAAGCATGAAGCTAATCTACCTTCCCAAAACACAGTATCGTTATCGTCGTGAGGTTGATGGGCCAAATCGAAAACGTTTCGATCGGCACTGGATGAGTCGGGCACATCGACGGCAGCGTTATTGGGGTTTGATGCATTCGTTTTTGCTGTTTGCTTTCCTGATTGTTGCCGTCAGAGTTGCTTTTGCATCGCTAAGCTGCATTAGACCCGAATCCCAAAGTGGACTATCCGTAGAAACACCGAGGGCGTTAAATGCGGTGCCAATTCAAAATGAAACACCGCGCCTGAATATTAGAATCGATAGAGATGGACGTTTTCAGGTGGGACGTAAAAATATTGTGACACTAAACAATTTATCTTACCTGTTATATGATCGTTATGATCAGTATCCGGATGAAATTCCGGTGATTATTGCCGATTACTATGCTTCCATGAATGATATCATTTATGTGGTTCGCTCGCTGGAAATAGCCGGATACAAGAAGATCATTTTTCGTACGCATTCACCCGGTTTAATGTCGAGATAAAGTCTGTTTTTTGAATTAAAGGATTTTCCAATACTTACAGATTGTTTCTTATCCTAGGATTTGGGAGCTATTCTTTTAAAATACATCGTTGCGAATCCTGTTGCTCCATAAAGAGGTAAGACTCCCAGAAGAAGAGGGATACCTCCCCGATGTTCTTCAATAACCAACTCAGTTTTACCTTTAACCATAAAGTTGAAACGCTTGGAGTGGTAGCCCAAAAAAACATATTCAAAATGCTCGAAACCGCTATAAGACCTGCTCACAAAATAGCCTTCACGTAAACTACCTCTGATTGTCGCTGAGTCTGTTGATCCATCCTTACGGAAGAAAACCAGCTTAATTTTACGTTTGGAAATAGGTTGAATCTCAAGTTTGTCTAAATCATAATCCGAGGGCTTTTTTCCTAGAAATACTTCAATATAGTCGCCTATACCCGGTCTATCAAACATGCCGCTGGTATACTGTAAGTGATATTGGCCTTTAAGGATTGGTAGCGAGGTTTCGGTTAAGTGCTGAATATTGTGTCTGTCAACGACCGTTGAATAGCCGATACCACAAGAAGAAAATAGCAGAATTATAAGCAAAAAAGATTGTATGAAGATAAAACGTATCATATCACCTTCCCCGGTTCGTGTTATGATACATTATTCAAATCATGAGCCTTGCTTAAAAATATTTACTCAGATTTAGTATGCTCAATGTTTATAGAGTCTAAAAAGTGACGCAATAAATGTGTCAACTCGCTTATCTCTGTTGAATTGAGGCCCGCCAAAGTTGAGCGTGCCTCGGCAAACCGAACCTCAATTGCCCGGTCAATTAACTCAATTCCCTCCTTTGTCAGCTTGACTGCTTTTACGCGGCCGTCATCCGGGTCGGGTTCACGGGTAATGTGTCCGGCTTTTTCCAGCCGGTTTAGAAGAGTTGTCATAGCGCCCGAGGTGAGCAGCACCGAGTTTAAAAGCTCTGTGGGCGTAAGGCAATAGGGAGTACCAGAGCGGCGCAGGGTTGCCAAGACGTCCAGGTCTGTATAGTGCATGCCAAAGGGTTTCAGAGCCTCCCCGGCGCGCTTCTGAAGCAAATTGCCGAGCGTAATTATTCTCCCGACTACCCCCATAGCGCTCGCATCCAATTCCGGTCGTTCTGCTTTCCATTCGTCTATCAGTCTGTCGATTAAGTCGTGCATATCTTTACCTAAAGTTCAAAGTTCAAAGTTCAAGGTCCGAGGTTTCAGGCTTTAAGCCCATGACTTTGGTCGTGGGTGGATTAGGCATGAGGTGATTTGTAAAGGTGAATTGTGAATAGCAAAAGATGTGAATAATGACATCACCGCCAAACTGCCCGACTCTCACTGTTTCTGCCGTTTATTATCTGCCGTTTCTCACCGTCTCTGCCGTTCTTTCCCCGCCGTCCATTAATTACCGTCTGTTAACTGCCGTATTTTATCTGCCGTCTGTTAACTGCCGTCTGTTAACTGCCGTATTTTATCTGCCGTTTTTTTACCCACTCACCCAATCTCCCATTCATCCGCTCTGTGCTCTGTGCTCTGTGCTCTGTATTCTAAAAATTTGAAACCTTTTCCCAAAACTTACGATATCTTGATATAAAGATAATTTACCTTGATGTAAAGATAAATATAGAGATTTAACAATATCGTGTAAAGGGGCAAAAATGAAACAAGGTATTACAAACATCTTCCAGTGTATAACTCGACTCTCGCTATTCATCTGTGTTCTGCTTGTTTCTACAAGTTATTCACAAACAAAGGAGCCAAAGCATGGTTCCATATTGCTAAACCCAATCGAGTTTGATCGAGAGGGGGTGGATCTGGTTGGCGAAGAAGGGTTTATCTTTGTTCCTGAAAATCGAGCTGCCGATAAAAGCCGCATGATCAGCGTTCACTTCTATCGATTTCCGGCAAAGCAAAATTCCGGATTGGCTCCGGTGTTTATCCTGCCCGGCGGCCCGGGTGGCTCCTTTACTTACCGCAGTTTCTACAAGCACTTCAGCGGTATACGGGCAGAGTTCTGGGTAAAGGAGCTGAAGGCATTAAATCAGAAACGCGATGTCGTCATCGTGAATCAGCGCGGAAATATGCGTCCACCCGGATTAAATACCGGTGACTGGCGCTGGGGTGTAGAAAAAGCGCCGGTGGATAAGCTGGAAACGTCTAAGCAGGCACTCGCTCGCTATGCCAAAGGTGTAAGAGAAGGTGTGGAACAGTGGACAAAAAACGGCGTTGATCTTGCCGGTTACGATATTATGAATATCAGTGAAGATCTGGAGGATCTGCGCATATCGCTTGGATATGAGAAGATCGCTTTGCGAGGAAACAGCTTTGGCTCGCAATGGTCGCTGGCTTATATGAAGCGCTGGCCGCAACACGTAGATCGCGCAATGCTGGCTGGTGTGGAGCCGTTGGATTTTGCCTGGGATAGTGCTGACTGGCTTTGGAAAGCGCTGGAGAGATTGGAAAAACGCGCCTCTGCAACGCGAAGGGCCAATATTCCCGAAGGAGGTTTTCTGAATGCTTTTAAATCAGTCGTCGCAAAACTTGAGGAAAAGGGAATAGAAGTAGAGCTGAAAACGGAAAAGGATACGATGAAGGTAATGGTAGGGGCTGACGATGTCCGTTCGGCAATTACCAGTCGTATGGGTAGAACACGACGACAGTCATTAGAAAATTGGCCCCGCTTTATCAAGGATTTGCAGAAGGGCGATTTCCGGTTTTTGGCACATAACGTGGCTGACGATAAAGAATCCATCTATGGTGGGTCGATGATAACGGCTCTCATAGACAACAGTCTGGGAATTAGCGATAAGCGGGAAAACGTGTTAAACGCCGAAGCCGCAATCCAATGGTTGGGCGATCCGAATGGCTATTATAAAGCAACCCGCAAGATTACGCCCACACCTGAGGTAAGCGATGACTTCCGCTTTGAGACGCCGATAGATATACCGGTGCTGATGATTCAAGGAGACCTGGATTTTAGCACGCCGTATGAAAATGCGCTACACCTGAAGAAATTTTTAAAAAATGGGCATCTTATAACCATTGTAGATGGTACACACTCGGCTGTCGGGGAGGCCATTCTTCATAATGAGAGTGAAGCAATGAAAATGTTTGCGTTCATGGATGCGGACTTTTCGAAGACCGTTCCCTCGAGGGTGTTCGAGTCAATTCCTGAGAGAATTGAAATGCCGGCGCTGGATTTCAACTATTCGGATGAGAAATCGCTGTATGAATTGATGGTAGAAGTGTATTAATTGCATCAGTATATCAGTGTAAGAAAGAAGCCCTCCGGTTATTTACCGGAGGGCTTTTTATTGAAACAGAGCTATTGAGTTCATAGCGAACAGGTTTCGAATAGCGGGTATTTTCGTACGTTTAGACGATACATAGATTAAGATGATAACCGGTTTGTGCATTGATTTTATAATAAATTTAATAGTAACTACTTAAGGAGTTGCGAAAAATATTCGCATTAAGTTCGGCAGTAATTAAGTTTTTTGTTAATAATTTAGGTTTTTTGTTGTTTTTGTCTAAATTTTGCAAAGTTTTTACTTGCATCTTAAGTTTTGATCCTTATACTTAGTGTCAAATTTACGGCTTCTGCCGAAATGCCGGGAGGTCGGCAGGCGAAGCAAACGATTTAACATCACGTTTATATAAAGGGATTGAAATGAACAGGTTGCTTGGCTGTAGCATTTTACTAATGGTCTTTGGAAGTGGAACTGCATTTGCCGAAGAAGTTTCACAAGAAATGTTTGTTGCGAATAATACCTGGATGCTGGTTGCAGCATTTCTTGTATTTTTAATGCACCTTGGATTTGCCTCGCTGGAAGCAGGGATGACCCGGCAAAAAAACACCGTAAATATTCTTTTTAAAAATACCGCTATCATGGCAATCGGACTGCTTACCTATGCAGCAGTAGGATTCAACCTGATGTATCCGGGTGATTTTTCGATCGGTGAAATTTTCGGTTTTGCCGGCTTTGGCATTGGTACGGACCCCACTGGTGTAACCAGTGCATACAATGTAGGCTATACGTACTGGACGGATTTTATCTTCCAGGCTATGTTTGCAGCAACTTGTGCCACGATTGTTTCCGGAGCGGTTGCAGAGCGTATTAAACTTTCCAGCTTCCTTATTTTTACCACCATATTTGTGGCATTTGCTTACCCGGTTATCGGTTCCTGGAAATGGGGAGCGGGCTGGCTTGAAACTCAGGGTTTCCATGATTTCGCCGGTTCAACAATCGTGCACGCTGTTGGGGGCTGGGCGGCCCTGGCAGGTGTTTTACTTCTTGGACCGCGAATCGGTAAGTATACCCGTGGTAAGATTAATACGATACCGGGACACAGTATGCCGCTGGCAACAATTGGCGTTTTCCTGCTATGGCTGGGTTGGTTCGGCTTTAACGGCGGCTCTGTGCTCTCGGCAGATCCCGGTATGGTATCTTACGTATTTGTTACCACTGCACTCGCTGCAGCAGCTGGAATTATGGGAGCAATGATTGTCTCCTGGAACGTTCAGAAAAAGCCGGATCTTGGAATGGTGCTTAACGGTGCTTTGGCAGGACTGGTAGGAATAACCGCCGGTGCGGATACCGTGACTATTATGTCTGCGATCGTGATTGGGTTTATTGCCGGACTGCTGGTTGTAGCCTCTGTTCTGGCCTTTGACCGACTAAAGATTGATGATCCGGTAGGCGCAATTTCTGTCCACCTGGTCTGTGGAATCTGGGGAACATTAGCAGTTGGTATCTTTAGCGTTAACCCGGAGCATACATTCTTGACGCAGCTCATTGGGACAGCAGCGATGGGAGCAGCAGGATTTATCTCTGCCCTGGCGATCTTTGGTGCCATTAAAGCTACTATTGGTCTGCGCGTTAGTAAAGAAGAAGAAATTGAGGGACTTGACAACGGTGAGCACGGCATGGATGCCTATCCTGAAGTCATCCTCAATCCAGTACCGGAGCCTGCCTCCTAACATTATTGCCCGGTGCGTTTGGGATAGGCGGTGTTGCTATTTGCAGCACCGCCATTTTTTTGTACGATAAACTGTAATTTTCTCGGATTGTTTTTTCTTGGAAGCTGTATTATATTCTTCATCTTATGTGCGGATTTCTTATAATGCCGCTGGAAATAGTCGAAAAAACGAAGTGTAGATACATAGATTTCTCAGACAGGAGACCTTAAGAGATGTTAAAGGCAAAGAAAAAAATCTCCAAGAAGGAGCTAAAAGAAGACCAGTTTGTTCTCTTTACTATGCAGGCACAGGATTTTCTGCAAAAATACGTTAAAGAAATTGCTATGGGTGTTGCCGGTGTAATTGCGGTAATCTTTCTTGGGTATTGGATGATAAGCAGCAGTGCAGCTTCCGAAAGCACAGCAGCAACGTTACTTTCCCGTGCACAGCAGCAGCTCGCTACCGGTCAAAAGGATGTCGCTCTTAACGCTATGGCTTCGGTCTTAACCGACTATTCCGGTTCCGAGGCAGCTGAAAAGGCCTGCTTTTATCTTGCCGAGCAGCATCTTGCTGATGGCAATCTGGAAGAGGCTAAGGCCTATCTAACTACATTTATCAGCGACTATTCCTCAGCCAATGTAATGACCCAGGCAGCATATGCGAATCTGGCGAATGTTTTGATGCAGGAAAAAGATTTTGCCGGTGCAGCTTCTAACTTTGAGAAGGCAGCGAATATGGACAAGGACTTTCCGCGCACTCCTGCTTATGTTTATGCGGCAGCTGTCGCATGGAAAGATGCTGACAACAATGAAAAAGCTGCGGCCCTTGCTCAGTCTTTAATAGACGGTTACAAGGACACGCATAACGACTTTCAGCTGAAGGAACGTGCAGACGTTTTGCTGAACATGGTAAAATAAGTTTACAACAGGTGCCTATGGCACCTGTATTTGCATCTCGCCGTCAATTAGAATAGCCTGCCCGTCGATTTTCAGGGTAGGCTTTTTTAGTATCCCATCTACGTGAAATCCAACGTTTACCGTTCCGCCCATCGATACGTTATTCCCAAGTGCCAGATGAACTGTGCCTAGCACTTTTTCATCCTCCAGCACCGTACCTTTAATTTCGGCCTGGTCATTCGTGCCTACTCCCAGCTCAGCAAGGTTGCGTGCTTGTGGGCCGGCTTTGTCTACCAGCGAGTTAAACAACTTCGCCTGTTCACCGCCTTCGATAGCAACCGCCATTCCTTTTTCAATGGTGATGCGAATCGGCTCATCGGTGATAAGGCCTACACCAGCAAGTGAGCCGTCTACCACGTAAACACCTTCAGCCTCATTCTCTCTGGGCATCAGAAAGGCTTCGCCGGAGGGAAGATTCCCATAAGCTCCGCTTTCCAGCACTAACCCGGTGGATGGTTTGGCGTTATAGCCTTTTATCGGCAGCATAATATCGGTGCCGGCGGGAGTGGTAATGGTGGCCACTTCTCCAGCCGTAAGCAGCTCGGCAATTTTTTCAGTCAGCCGCGCGATCTTATGATAGTCTGCCCGCATACAGCGAATCATGACGTCTTCGGTAATGCCCGGCATGGTTCCAACCCGCGATCCGGCGGCACAGGCATTTCTGCGGGCATCGGTATGCGTAAGAGAAGTAGAGGTAGCGCAAATCGATACGTCTACGTGCTTCATTGCTTCAGCAACAGCCTTTGGCGGTTCCTGACCGTTTAGTTGCAGAGGCTGCATTTCCATAAGCGTAACCTGATCGGCCAGATCGTTACATACATACTGCAGCGCCTGTGCAATACTTAGTGTTGGGGTGTCGGTGACAATTAAAACGGACTCGTTTTTCTGGATTCCCAGACAATCCCGTGCAGCGATAAGTGCGGCTTCCTGAAGTGGTGTCATTATGATTGCTCCATTTCTATATGTTGCTGTATGTAAGACATTTCTTTTCAGACAGATATTTTCAATTGCAAAATACAGCAAATGGCTGCATCTTTCAATGAAAAGAAAATAAGCGCTTTTGTGTTTTTTACCATTGCGTTCCGCCTTATTATCGGCTTTATTTAGTAAGACCAGCACAAACAGCTCGCCCCGCTGAATTGTTCAGTCTGGTAAAGTTTTAATAGCAATTTCCGTTTATTTAGCTCAGGAAAAACCCGTAAACAACTTTTTGACCACCAAGGCTATGTCAGATAGCCTTTTTTTGTCGATAAATCTCTGAGTCACTATGCATGCAATAGATCATTCTGAAGAGAAATATCAGGATTTGCGAAAACGGCTGGATCCGTTTTTTGCCGATATACTGGATCGGATTGCCGAGTATAACAAAACCTATAACAAGGAGCTGCTTCAGCAGGCCTATGAGTTTGGGCTTTGGGCTCATCGCAACCAGGCGCGTAAATCGGGTGAACCCTATTTTGAGCACTGTCTACACGTCGCTTTGCTGCTAACGGAGCTGCGTATGGATAGTGTAACAATTGCAGCGGCTCTACTCCATGACGTGGTGGAAGATACCGGCTATACGCGGGAAGATATTGCGGAGGGATTTGGTGATGATGTTGCGCTTCTGGTCGACGGCGTTACAAAAATTACCGAGTTTAGCGGCATTAAAAATTTAGGCTATGAATCCCGCCAGGCAGAGACGTTTCGCAAGATGCTGCTTTCCATGGCAAAGGACGTACGGGTCATTATTATTAAGTTTGCCGACCGTCTGCATAATATGCGGACTCTTCAGCACGTTCCGGCAAAAAATCGCATCCGCATATCCATCGAAACCCGTGATGTGTATGCACCGTTGGCGCATCGGTTCGGTATGGCGAAAATTAAAAGCGAACTGGAAGACCTTGCATTTAAATATACCCGGAATAAGGAATTTACTGAGCTAGCAAATCGACTGAACCAAAAGCGGGAAATGCGCGAAGCCTACGTAAAAACCATTGTTAAGCCGATTAAAACCGATTTGGAAGAGCATAAAATTGATGCGGAGGTTTTTGGTAGACCGAAGCATATCTCTTCGATCTTTCGTAAAATGACGGTCCGTAATAAGCCCTTTGAGGAAATTTACGATCTGTTTGCCATACGCATAATCGTCGAGAAAGTGGAAGAGTGCTATTATGTGCTCGGAATTGTTCATAACTGCTTTACTCCCGTCTACGAGCGTTTTAAAGATTATATCGCTATGCCGAAGTTTAACGGATATCAATCTTTACACACAACCGTTGTGGATAAAGAAGGGCATATGGTGGAGATTCAGATTCGCACCCGGGAAATGCACCGCGTTGCCGAAATGGGGATTGCTGCACATTGGCTCTATAAAGATGGTGGACCGGTAAGAAAAAAAGACGATGTCGAGAACCGGCTGGACTGGGTAAGGCAGCTTCTGGATCAGTATAAAGAAAATGAAATGGTAGATGCTCAGGACTTCCTGGAGTCTCTGAAAATTAACCTCTACCAGGACGAAGTATTTGTCTTTACGCCGCAGGGAGATGTACATCGGCTCCCGGTGGAAGCGACTCCGGTGGACTTTGCATTTTCAGTCCATACCAATATCGGAATGAACTGTATCGGTGCCAAGGTGAACGGCAAGATGGTACCGCTGAAATATCAGCTGCATAGCGGGGAGTCGGTAGAGATTATTACCAGCGCGAACCAACATCCCAATCAGGATTGGCTAACATTTGTAAAAACCAGCAAGGCGCGTCATCACATCCGCAGGTTTCTGCGCGAAGAACAGTTTGAGCATAGCGTAAAACTGGGTGATGAAATCATCAATAAATACAGCAAGCGCTATAAGGTAAAACTGGATGACGATAAGCTGAATGAAGCCGCTGTTAAATTAAATTTCGATGATACCAGAAATCTGCGTGCCGCGGTGGGGCGAGGTGAGGTAACATTTGAAAAAGTTGCCTCTGCAGTAAGTGAAGAACCGGTGCAGGAGCGTAAGAGCTCTATTTTTAAAACCATCCTGCCGGGGAGCAAGAAGCCCTATGCCGTTCAGGTGCAGGGGATGGATAACGTGATGATCAATGTTGGAAAATGTTGTCATCCGGTTCCGGGAGATGATATTATCGGCTATATTACCCGAGGTCGAGGCGTAACCATCCATCGCAGTAACTGTCCGAATATGCAGAGTCTGGTTGATGTAAAGGACCGCACTATACAGGTGAACTGGACGGTTGAGGTAGAAGAAACCTTCCACGTTCAGCTTTCTCTGCTCGGTGAGGATAGAAAAAACATGATTCGCGACCTGGCTCAGGCCATTGCGAACACCAATACCAATATATTAAATATGGACATCAAATCGCGCGATAGGCTGGCGATTGGTAAACTATTTGTTGAAGTACGGAATCTGCCGCATCTAACGCGGGTTATTAACGCGATGAATCAGGTAAAGGGAATTATCAGCGTTGAACGCGTAGAATCCGGCTCATCAAAAAAGATTTAGTCAACAAGGATTGAAAAAAGATATCATGCTCGAAGTGGAGGATTATAATGTCTGAATATTTGTATCTATCAAAAGCAATGTTGCAAAAGCTCAAAGATGAGCTGCATGAAATGAAGACCGTTAAGCGTCCGGAACTTTCTGAAAAGATTGCTACCGCACGTGATTTCGGTGACCTTAAGGAAAATGCGGAATACCATGCCGCGAAAGAAGAACTGGGACTGCTGGAATCCCGTATCAGCCAGATGGAGGGTAAAATATCCATTGCGCGGGTTATCGATCCCAAAACGATTTCCACGGATAAAGTGGCGATCTATACTACTGTTTCTTTAAATGATCTTAAGCGCAAGATGGAAGTGCAGTTTTCTCTGGTATCGCCGGAGGAATCCGACTTCGCCAAAAAACGAATCTCCTATACTTCTCCGGTTGGCAAAGCGCTGCTCGGCAAGGAAGTTGGTGAGACCGTTGAGGTAAAAGTACCTGCCGGTATGATGAAGTATGAAGTGCTGAAAATAGAAGCATACGAGGAATAGCTGAAACAATTTCTACAGATCTGCGTGCTTTTAAATAGAGTTAACAAGCACTGAGGAAATAAAAATGACTGAAGAAATAAAAACTGTGAAGCACCTTTATCGTTCCCGCATCGACCGCTATGCCGGTGGTGTTTGTGGCGGACTTGCGGAGTATTTTAATATCGACAGCATGCTGGTTCGCGTGCTGTTCGTTATCTCCGGATTGATTGGCGGACTGAGTATTCTGGTTTATCTGGCGGCACTGGTTATTGTGCCGGAAGATGCCCGCGATATTTCAACCACCGATCTGCAACAGCATAAAAAACCGGAAGGCAGCTTAATGTGGGGAGCAGGACTTATTGTGCTCGGCATATTGCTGCTTCTGCGTGAGACCGGCATATTTAGCTATTTCGATTTCGACGATATTTCATGGAGCAGCGTTTGGGCAATCCTGTTAATTGTCGGTGGTATTGCTCTGCTCTTTGCTCGTACGAATGAAAGTGAAGAAACCGGGAATTCGGTTCCGACGATCGTCCGTCCACATACTGATCGCAAATTGGCTGGGGTTTGTGCCGGTATTGCAAACTATTACAATATTGATGCGTCTATGGTTCGTCTTGGCTGGATTCTTACCACCCTGATTTCCAGTGGAGTCGCGATACTGGTTTATATCGCTTTAATATTTGTCTTCCCGGAAGAGAATACAACAACCCTTTCGGTGGATAATTAATTTGTTTAGTAGCGTGGGTCATGACCCACACTACTAAACAATCCGCTATCAGCGAACATAGTAGGCGATTTATGACCTACAGCATTTTTTTTTAACTCTCCCTGCACTATTTTCCCTACGTAAAGCAAGTTTCCCGAAATCAAAAAACTTCTTTCTTCATCTGCACTCTGAATGTAGCTTATGCTATTGATTCGCATAGCTTAATGGAAGGTCTCTGAATTGGATAATTTTGGTCTGCACGATAAAATCGATATTGATAATCGCGAGTTTCATGTCCACACCGGTACGCTGATTGAATACCGCAAGGTCATCTCCGAAGTGTTTGAAAAAGGTATGTTTCTGATTTCACGTGAGCATGAAATCAAACTTCGCAATGCCAACCAGCCGATAGATTACGATTTTCTGAATCATATTACTGAGCAGTTTCATCAGGGCGTGATGGATGAGCTGGAGGCCCTTTACAATATTGAAGCCAAGCTGGAACGCTATCGTCATCCCAAATCTCATTATTACCTGGGCGTGCTCTTTCTGAAGCGCCACCTGTATGAAGAAGCGATTAAGCAGTTTAAGCTGGCTATCGAGCAGGATAACAGCTTCGTGAAGGCCTACATGGCCCTTGGTATAAGCTATTTGAAGTTCCGCCAGTTCAAGGCGGCACTGAACACCTTCGAGCGCGCACTTTCCGTATCCGAGAAATATCCGGACTTCCTGAACTACTATGGCCTGGCATATCTTTTCCTCGGCGATTACGATAATGCGACTTCTCTATTTAAAGAAGCTATTCGCCTGAACCCCAGCTATGTGGAAGCACAGTTTAACCTCGGGGTTGTTCTTTACAAATCCGCGCTCGATGGCGTGAAAGATCCCAAAGCGGTTGCTGTTCCGGCCCGTGTGTCGATCTATCTGAAGCAGGTGCGGGATCTTAAAAAATACCACATGTATCATTGGCAGAAAGAGTTTAATCAGCTTCTGGAACTGCTGAAGGATAATAATCACGAAGCGATTATCCCACAGCTGGAACAGTTTCAGCTAAGACTGGTGGATCTGGTTTCCGAGCGCGAAAAAATTTACGAGTTCTACCTGCGTTTTCTGTTTGGTGGTAAAGAGCTGGATATGGATACCATTAACAAATATGAGCGCTTCTTTTTTGATACGCGCGCTGAGCATAGCCACTATCCGGATTACTGGAATGATCTGGGAACCTTCAACCTGATTAAGAGTCGCAGCCTCTACCTACAGGCGATGAAGGAATTTGAAAAGACGCTGGAGCTGGCACCGGATTATGAAGATGCCCAGCACAATCTGGAGCGCACCCGTAGTCACCAGCAGGGATTCCTGATTCTACTGCGCGCCATTTTGAAGTAAGACCCTCCGCCATATTGCGGTGAAGCATGAGCATATCGATATGTCCCACGTACTGATCGTTGATAACGAAGAAAAATTCTGCAAGGTCATCAAAGCATCCCTTGAGCTGGATGACCTTGATGTTGCTTATTGCACCTCCGGGGAGGCCGCACTGGAATACCTGGCTGCTAATCCGGTAGACGTGGTTGTTACCGATTTGCGCATGGACGGTATGACTGGCATCGATCTCCTTGAAGCCATCAAAAAAAACTATCCCTCCGTAGAATCTATGCTGATGACGGCATATGCTACCCAAAAAACCGCTATCGAAGCTCTGAAAAAAGGCGCTAGCGATTATCTGATCAAACCCTTTGAAATGGATGAGCTGACGATTCGCGTAAAGCGAATTCTGGAGCAGCAGCAGATTGTTGCAGAAAACAAGCGACTAAAGCAAAGCGGTAGTGATACTCCGGTATACTTCGACAAGATTATCGGTAAGAGCAAGAAAATGACCGAGATCTATCGCCTGATTAAAAAGGGAAGTGCCAACGACGCTACAGTACTCGTCCGCGGTGAAAGCGGTACCGGTAAAGAACTCGTAGCCAATGCTATTCATGAAAGTAGCGAGAGGGCAGGGGAAGCATTTATTACCGTGAACTGTGCTGCGCTGCCGGAAAACCTGTTGGAAAGCGAGCTTTTTGGTTTTGAAAAGGGGGCTTTTACGGGGGCCACCCAGCGACGCATCGGTAAGTTCGAGCAGGCAAATAACGGCAGTATCTTTCTCGATGAAATCGGCGATATGAGTTTGTCTACCCAGGCTAAGATGCTGCGCGTACTGCAGAATAAGGAAATCTATCGCCTTGGCGGGAACGAGCGTATTTTAGTAAATGTGCGAATAATCGCAGCGACCCATCAGAACCTGGAAAAGATGGTAGAAGCTGGTGAGTTCCGCCAGGACCTCTATTACCGTCTGAACGTATTTCCTATTACCCTGCCGCCGGTGCGTGAGCGCAAGGAAGATATTCCGGCATTGATTCATCATTTTATTGAGATGTCCACTGCGAAAGGAATTGATCGCGCTGCGCTAATTCCAATGATTGATTACGACTGGCCGGGAAACGTGCGTGAAATTCAAAACGCCATTGAGCGTGCGGCGATTGTCAGCAATGGAATTATTGCGGCTTCCGATATTCCGGGCTCAATAACCAATCCGCTGTTCTCCGGTCAACCATCAGGCGGCGATCCGTTTGCCCTGCCCGCTGAAGGGCTGAAGCTAGATGAACTGGAGCAAAATTTAATACGCCAGGCCATTCAAATGGCAGAGGGCAATAAAACCCGCGCTGCCGAACTTCTGGGCATCACCCGCCGCCGTCTTTATTCCATGATGGAACGATTCAATATCGAATAATCCCTTTCCGTCGCATAATCATGCGACGCTACGTTTCTCGTCGCATAATCATGCGACGCTACGTCTTTCTAATATATATTTCTACTGCCTACTGCCTACTGCCTACTGCCTACTGCCTACTGCCTACTGCCTACTGCCTACTGTCTACTGCCTACTGCCCACTGCCTACTGCCCGTTTAATCCTGCCAATTCAACCCCACTTCTGAAAAAATGACAGACATTTCCTGACAATTATTTTCCCTCCCAGGATATTCAATTCTTTCTATCTTCAAATTTATCAACGCCTTGTGCATCAGATCAACTCTTGGCATTGAATTTGATTACTATCTTACTGTAGAACTCTGAAAAAAAGACTATGAAGCAATAGAGGAAGAGGTGGATAACATGAAGATGGATAAATTTACCGTCAAAGCGCAGGAAGCGATTGCCGAAGCTCAGCAGATGGTTAGCGAGCTTGGCCAGCAGCACCTTGAAACCGAGCATATTTTAGCAACGCTACTGAAAGATAGCGACGGACTTGTGCCGCTGATTCTGAAAAGGATAGGTGCGCAAATAGACTTAGTGCAGGATGGCCTACAGCAGGAAATCAATAAGTTTCCAAAAGTATACGGTACGGCAGGTCAAATATATGCCTCACCGCGTTTTAATCAGGTATTGGTTCAGGCAACAACCGAGGCACGTGAACTTAAGGACGATTATATATCAACCGAGCACATGCTGCTGGCAATTCTTGCAGCGAAGGATGCAGCTCCCGGAAGAATACTGAATAGCGCCGGAGTAGATCGTGAAAAGATCATGGCTGCCCTAAAGGAAATTCGTGGAAGTCAGCGGGTCACCGATCAGAATCCGGAAGGAAAATACATGGCGCTGGAGCGCTATGCGCGAGATTTAACAGAACTGGCGCGTCAGGGCAAGCTGGACCCGGTTATCGGACGTGATGAAGAAATTCGTCGCGTGATGCGCGTTCTTTCACGTCGAACTAAAAACAACCCGGCGCTTATTGGTGAACCGGGAGTAGGGAAGACCGCTGTAGTAGAAGGTATCGCCCAGCGTATTGTAAACGGCGATATCCCGGAATCGCTGCGGGACAAGCAAATCGTCGCGCTCGACCTTGGTGCATTGATTGCCGGGGCAAAATTCCGCGGTGAGTTTGAGGAGCGCCTCAAAGCCGTGTTGAAAGAGGTGCAGGAGTCCGGCGGACAAATAATCCTGTTTATCGATGAAATTCATACCCTTGTTGGTGCCGGTGCCGCAGAGGGCTCGATGGATGCCTCCAACATGCTGAAGCCTGCACTGGCACGTGGTGAAATCCACTGTATTGGGGCAACCACCATTGATGAATATCGCAAGTATATCGAAAAAGATGCGGCATTGGAAAGACGATTTCAAACCATATCGGTTGATGAACCGTCGGTGGAGGACACCATCTCAATGCTGCGTGGATTGAAAGAAAAGTACGAGGTGCATCACGGGGTAAAGATCACCGACGACGCGTTGATTTCTGCTGCAACGTTATCGGCACGCTACATAACCGAGCGCTTTTTGCCGGATAAGGCTATCGATTTAATCGATGAAGCAGCCGCAAAGCTGCGTATTGAAGTAGATTCCCTGCCCCAGGAACTGGACGAAATTGAGCGCCGCATCAAGCAGCTGGAAATTGAGCAGGTTGCTTTAAAGAAAGAAAAGGGTAATGATGCCCGCAAGCGTCTGGAAAACCTGGAGCGCGAGCTGGCAAATTTAAAAGAGTCCCGCAATGAACTGCAGGGACACTGGATGATGGAGAAAGAAACCATTCAGGAAATTCGCGAAAATAAGGCCCGCATCGAGCAGCTGCGTAGCGAGATGGAGAAGGCCGAACGTGAAGGCCTGCTGGAAAAGGTCGCCGAAATCAAATATGGTAAAATCCCGGCGCACGAGAAGAGTCTCCAGGAACTAACCGGCAAGCTACAGGAAGTGCAAAAGGACAGCAAGATGCTGAAGGAGGAAGTGGACGAAGAGCAAATTGCCGAGATTATTTCCCGCTGGACCGGTATCCCGGTGTCGCGCATGCTGGAGAGTGAGCGCGTGAAGCTGTTGAAAATCGAAGAACGCCTGGAAAAACGCGTTATTGGACAGGCCGAAGCAGTAGAGGCGGTGAGTAATGCGATTCGTCGTTCGCGTGCCGGACTTGCAGATAAGAATCGACCGATTGGCTCATTTATTTTCCTTGGTCCGACCGGTGTTGGAAAAACCGAGCTGGCACGTGCGTTAGCTGAGTTCCTCTTTGATGATGAGAACGCCATGGTGCGTATCGATATGTCGGAATATATGGAGCGACATTCTGTCTCAAGACTGATAGGCGCCCCTCCCGGATACGTCGGGTATGATGAAGGCGGTCAGTTAACGGAAGCCGTTCGCAGAAAACCATACTCGGTTGTCCTGCTGGATGAGATTGAAAAAGCGCATCCGGAGGTGTTTAATATCCTGCTTCAGGTGCTGGATGATGGTCGACTGACGGATAATCAGGGTAATACGGTCAATTTTCGCAATGCGATTATTATTATGACGTCCAATATCGGAGCGCCGCTAATATTGGAAAAATCGCGACATGTTACGGAAGAAAATCGCGAAAGTGTTTCCTGGGAAATTCAGGAAGAGGTCATGAACCTGCTTAAGCAGGAGCTTCGCCCGGAATTCCTGAATCGTATAGACGAGACGATTGTATTCCATACTCTCTTGCGCGAGCATATCAAGGAAATTGTGGAGCTTCAGACAAAACGGCTGCATCAACAGCTAGCTGAACAGGGACTCACGCTTCAGCTTACGGATGAGGCAAAGGACTATATTGCCAAAATGGGTTATGAACCCTCATTTGGTGCCAGACCGCTGAAGCGCGTTATTCAGCGTAAGCTGGTCGATCAACTGTCTAAAGAGATCCTTGCCGGACACCTTGTGAAAGGGGATACGGTGAAGGTAGATTACAGCAATTATAAGATGACGTTTAAAAAGATTGTGAAACGTAAGAAGAAAATACCGGTTGCTTAATCGCTGTTTTTTTTTTGTTTAAAGCCCCGTATTTTCGAATTTGGAAAATACGGGGCTTTCTTAAATATTTTCGGAACATTTTAAATACTACAGGCGTAGATTAATCAGATTTAGCATGAAAAACCTACGTCAATAGTTTGAAGGAGAAAATAAAATGAGTAAGAGAAGTTTTCGTGGATATGGCCTGTTGCTGATCCTGTGCGGCGTAGTAATTGGCCTGGTTCTGGCCTCCGGATTGGGCATTTCGAATAGCGTTGGAGCTGCACCGGAATCTCCTGAGACGCCGAATAGTGCTCCGGCCCCGGTTACGCCATCTTTACAAACCATGAGTAATACCTTTGCCGATGTGGCCGAGCGGGTCAACCCGGCAGTAGTAACAATTTCTACAGAAACCATTCGCAATTCCCGGCAGCGAAATCCGTTTAGCGGATCGCCGTTTGAGGACTTTTTCCGAAACATGATTCCGGATCAAAACCAGCGTATGCAGGGATTGGGATCCGGTGTAATTGTCCGCAGTAGCGGAGTTATTCTAACCAATAACCACGTAATTGATAAAGCAGATAACATCACAGTTCGCCTTACCGACGGACGTGAATATGAAGCTGAGGTGAAAGGTACTGATCCTCGAACCGATTTGGCGGTTCTGCGGATTGATGCTGAAAACCTGCCATCCGTTTCTATCGGCAACTCCGATGCGATGCGAGTTGGTGAGTGGGTAATGGCTATTGGTTCCCCCCTTCAGGCAGAATTTGCCAGTACGGTAACGGCTGGCATCGTTAGCGCGAAAGGACGAACCGGTGTTGGCCTTACGCAGTATGAAGATTTTATTCAAACCGATGCGGCAATTAATCCCGGTAACAGCGGCGGTGCCCTGGTTAACCTTAAAGGTGAGCTGATCGGTATCAATACGGCTATTGCCAGCCGCTCTGGTGGAAGCATCGGTATTGGATTCGCCATTCCGTCTAATCTGGCGAATAAGATTATGAATGATATTGTTGAGAAGGGGAAAGTGGTTCGCGGATGGCTTGGAGTTGGAATTGCCGAGGTAACCCCGGGTCTTGCAGACATGTATGATCTGCCGAATAGTGAAGGTGTTATGGTGAGCCAGGTGCTGGGTGACGGACCGGCAGAGCGAGCTGGAATCGAAGCAGGAGACTTGATTACCGCAATTGACGGCAAGCGCCTGAAAAACCCGACTGAGCTGACGACCAAGATTGGGTCAACAACTCCGGGAACGCGTCTCGAGCTTACTATCTTCCGTGACGGCAACACCATGAAAATTCCGGTAACGCTGGACGAGTACAAAGATGACGAGCAGCCGATTGCATCTTCACCTGAAGTAAATCGCAGCTTTGACTCTCTGGGACTGGAGCTACGCAGCGTCGATAATAATCTTCGACAGCGTTATAACCTGCGCCGCTCTGACGTTGGCGCTGTTGTGACTGCTATCGAAGCAGGAAGTGTAGCTGAACGCGTCGGTCTGCAGGTCGGCGATATTATTCAGCGCCTGAACCGCCGGTCAATCGAGAGCCTGAACGACTTCATGGCTGTAATGACAGATCTTGAGCCGGGTGATACCGTTGCGATGTATATCAAGCGTGACGGACGACGGTTATTCACAACCTTTGAATTACCGCGATAATATATTACAGGGGCGAATCCATGTGTTCGCCATATTTCGAATTTATATTAAGGGGCAGTCACGCAGGACTGCCCCTTAATATTTTTTTCACAAAGTTTTTTCGTGGTTGATAATCCTGCCCGATTGTTTTATATATCAGAAGCGCTACGTCTTGGGTAGCGCTTTTGCTTTTCATATATGCATCTAATCAACACAAATTAAGTTATACCGCGGTCTGGTCGATTCTGTTTACAATGAACCTCGACCTGACATATGCGGCATCCGTGGCGGACGACCCAATTATTGCGGAGGATTCCATGAGTGAATTCGTGATGACCTTAAACCGGCATCTTGTGGATCAGGAAAGGCTTTATCCTGACGCAACCGGTGCCTTCACCAACCTTTTATCAGATATTGCAATCGGTGCAAAACTTATTTCTCACCAGGTTAACAAAGCCGGACTACTTGATATTATGGGTGCCGTGGGCACCGAAAATGTATTCGGCGAAGATCAGCAGAAACTGGACGTGTATGCTGATGAAGTAATGATTCGTGCAATGGCTTTTGGAGGTAATCTCTGTGCCATGGCGTCCGAAGAAAATGAAGATTTTCTGGTTATTCCGGATGACCGCCCGAAAGGAAAGTACGTCTGTTGTTTCGACCCGCTTGATGGATCCTCCAACATTGATGTGAACGTTAGTATCGGAACGATTTTTTCCATCTTTCGCCGTTCGACATCGGATAGCAATCCGGTCTCTCTTGAAGAGGACATCCTACAGCCCGGTTACAGTCAGGTTTGCGCAGGTTATGTGATTTATGGATCCAGCACGATGATGGTCTATACAACCGGTGCCGGAGTTCATGGTTTTACTCTGGATCCATCTTACGGGAGTTTTATCCTCTCGCATCCCAAAATGAAGATTCCTTCCACCGGAAAAATCTACAGCGCTAACGGTGCAAATTACAATAAATGGGATGAAGGAATGCGGAACTATATGCGTTTTCTGCTGAATCCCAATAATAAGAAATCCAGTCGCTATATTGGCTCGCTGGTTGCCGATTTTCATCGCAATCTGTTGAAGGGCGGTATTTTTATGTATCCGGGAGATGTGAAAAATCCCAATGGAAAGCTGCGACTAATGTATGAGGCCAATCCACTGGCGTTTATTGTAGAGCAGGCCGGGGGTAAGGCAACTGACGGAAATCGTCGCATAATGGATATCAAACCGCACGAACTCCACCAGCGGGTGCCTCTGTTTATCGGTAGCCCGGAAGATGTGGATATTGCCGAAGATTTTCTTCAAGGGCGCAGAACGTAAAAAATATTGTCTGTGGGGATGCAATGCCTTGCGTCCCCACAAAATGCCCTGCATCCCCGTAATTGCCCGTTTCTCAACACCTATTCCCTCCTTATATTGACCTATCAATTTCTCCATTCATAACACAACTCCACGAGGCCGGCATGAAACTCTTTCTTCAGCCCGATCCGGTGAATCTTGAACAGGTTCCGACATACCTGCAGGACATCATCAATTTTAAACTCTTCGAAGTTAATCAAACTCCGGTAACTGTTCTGTCAATTTTGCTCTTCACCGGTGTGCTGCTTCTTTTTTATCTGCTTTCAAGATTTTTTCGTCGCATAATCCTTTCCAAGATTGTTAACCGAGTCAATATCGAAGAAGGGTTGCGCTATAACCTTTCACGTATAGTGCACTATATCGTGATGGTCATTGGATTCCTGGTGGCCTTCCAGTTTGTCGGAATTGATTTTAGCGGACTGGCGGTAATATTCGGATTTCTATCGGTCGGTATTGGTTTTGGTTTGCAAAACGTAACCTCCAATTTTATCTCGGGACTTATTCTCCTTTTCGAACGTCCTATTACGGTTGGCGACCGGGTAACGGTTAATAACGTTGCCGGGGACGTGAAGGAAATCAATATTCGATCGACAACGATTCGCACTCTGGACAATATTTCCATTATCGTACCCAACTCGGAGTTCGTCTCCTCAACCGTTACCAACTGGTCTCATGGAGATCCAAGGGTACGGCTGAACATACAGGTTGGAGTCTCATACGATTCCGATCTCGATACCGTTATTAAAGCAATGATGGAGGTAGCGAAAGAGAACAGGCAGGTATTAAAGAACCCGGAGCCGCAGGTCCATTTACGCTCTTTTGGAGATTCTGCCTGGAATATGGAGCTAAGAGTCTGGTTAGCGGGAGCTGAGGATTTTGAGCAGGTGCGCAATCAGCTTAACTGTTCAGTCGTCAGAAAATTCAAGATTACCAATATCGTAATTCCTTTCCCGCAAAGAGATCTACATCTGCGGAGTGGCTTCAATTCACTTGCTGCGACAAACCAGGAGCCGGCGTAGGCCTTTAGACCGAGAAAAGGGTTGATTTCAGATGGCCTATTGGTTATAATTTTTGCTGCTGATATCTACGCAATTGCTGATGTGAAAAAGGAATACTTATGGAAAAAGTGACTATTAAGCAGGTTTATCGGGACCCGAAAGCCTATATCGGAAAAAAAGTTCAGCTTCGCGGCTGGATTCGAACCTTACGCTCTTCAAAAGCTTTTGGATTTATCGAACTTAACGACGGCTCTTTTTTTAAAGGGCTTCAGGTCGTGTTTGATGAAAAGCTCAATAATTTTGAAGAGATCGGCAAGTTTACCATTGCATCGTCGCTTATTTGCGAAGGCGAAATTGTAGAGTCGCAGGGTGCAAAGCAGCCTTTCGAGATGCAGGCGACATCCATCGAGCTGGTTGGTGCGGCAGATGCGGATTATCCTTTGCAAAAGAAGCGTCATAGTTTTGAATACCTGCGAACCATCGCTCACCTGCGTCCGCGCAGCAATACCTATTCTGCCGTTTTCAGAGTGCGCTCTATACTGTCTTATGCTATTCACAAGTTCTTTCAGGAGCGTGATTTCGTTTACACCCATACGCCGATAATTACCGGATCGGACACTGAAGGTGCTGGGGAGATGTTCCGCGTGACCACGCTGGACCCGCAGAAGCCGCCGCGCACCAAGGACGGCGACATCGATTACAAGAAAGATTTTTTCAGTCGCGAAACCAATCTGACGGTGAGCGGGCAGCTGGCGGTAGAGACCCACTGTATGGCCTTCCGTAATGTTTATACATTTGGCCCGACTTTCCGTGCTGAGAATTCCAACACAACCCGCCATGCTTCAGAATTCTGGATGATTGAGCCGGAGATCGCCTTCGCCGATTTGAAAGACGATATGGCGCTGGCGGAAGATATGATGCGTGAAACCTTCTCCTACGTTATGGAGCAGGCCCCGGAAGAAATGGAGTTCTTTAATCGCTTTATCGATAAGGGACTTCTGGAGCGCCTGGATAATGTGGTTAATTCAGAATTCGGACATATCACGTATACCGAAGCGATAGACCTGCTGCAAAAGGCCAACAAAAAGTTTGAATATCCGGTAGAGTGGGGGAGTGATCTGCAAACGGAGCACGAACGCTACATTACTGAAGAGGTTTTCAAAAAGCCGGTCTTCGTTACCGACTATCCGAAAGATATCAAAGCGTTTTATATGCGCATGAATGATGATGAGAAAACCGTTGCGGCTATGGACCTGCTGGTGCCGGGAGTCGGAGAAATTATCGGCGGAAGCCAGCGTGAGGAAAGATTAGACGCTCTTAAAGCACGCATTAAGGAAATGGACCTACCGGAAGAAGAATACTGGTGGTATCTCGATACGCGTCGCTACGGAACGGTGCCTCATGCCGGGTATGGCCTCGGATTTTCACGTGCCGTTATGTATGTTACCGGTATGGAAAACATACGGGATGTGATTCCTTTTCCCAGAACGCCACGCAATGCGGATTTCTAATTATGGCTGCAAAAAAGAAAAATGAAGATATAGAGGTTGCCGCCGTGCTGGCCCGTATCACCGGTCAGGTTCAAGGCGTTGGTTTTCGCTATTACACCATGGTAAAAGCCCGCAGTTATGAGCTTACCGGCTACGTAAAGAATTTGTCCGACGGCTCTGTTGAAGCCTATGCCGAGGGCGATAAAGAAAAGCTGGAAAAGCTGATGCGCGATTTAAATCGTGGTCCTATCGGCTCAAAAGTCGAGGAAGTGAAGGAAACCTGGCGGGATGCCAAAAATCATCACGAAGAATTCAATATTGATTTTTGATTAAACCTGGAGCTGCCGGACATGGCCATGACCAACTTTGAAGATTTTATTCGCAACGTGCCCAATTTTCCTATTGAGGGAATTCAGTATAAGGATATCACAACGCTGCTAAAAAGCGGCTCTATGTTTCCTGCAGCAATCGATGCGATGTGCGAGCCCTTTAAAGATCGCGATATTACGGCGATAGTCGGAATTGAATCGCGCGGATTTATCTTTGGCGCTGCCATGTCTTATAAGATGGGTGTTGGATTTGTTCCGGTGAGAAAGCCGGGTAAGCTACCCGCCGAAACTATGGTTGAAGAATACCAGCTGGAATACGGTACCGATAGCCTGGAGATTCATGTCGATGGTTTAAAACAGGACGATGAAGTGTTAATCGTCGATGACGTGCTGGCAACCGGTGGAACAGCTGCTGCAACCTGCAGGCTGATCGAACGCCTGGGAGCCAATATTACTGCAGTGTCTTTCCTGATTGAGCTGTCCTTTCTAAACGGCCGCGAGAAGCTCGGCGACCGGGAAGTTCATTCGCTGATCACCTATTGACGTTAGCTTGGGTTAAGTCGTCGCGTGGGTTATAACCCACGCGATCAGTGCCATTAAGCGGACTTAACCATCTTTGACAGTATCAATCCCACAATAATCCACGAGACGGTCATATCCGCTACCATGACCATCGTAAAGTCGGCAGGATAATACCACCAGTTCCAGTTAGCCAGTGGTCCTACCAGCATGCCGATAGTCCCTACCGTTAACATAAACAACACTTTTTCCATCGTGCTGTTTAGCTTTGGCAATGCCATAAGCAGCAGCCAGGCAGCGGCAATCCCGGTAAGAATATTGAGTATCAGGCTGGAGAGAAAGTTCATTGGCGACATTGGGTCAACCCCATTGGGGTTATAGACCATGAAGTGCATGTTTGGTCCCTGCTTCATCCTGTTGAAAGCTGCTTCCATGGCAGATTCGGATTCCTCCAGCGGAAATCCGGGATAGTGATAAACTTGATGTTCGGTTAGACTCTGCTTCATTAATGCAGCGATTTCTTCGCCATTCGGCATGTTGTTGATCGTGGCATTATGCCAGGGGATTACCATCCATGAAACGGCTGCCCAGATAAATAGAGCAAACCCTGCTACGACTCCCGGAACAATTACGTTCTTCATGTGCCTTCTCCTTTTGTTGAATAAGGTTTTTCGTCCACTATGTCGACGATATGATTATTGCCCATTCAACCCACGTCGTAAAAGATAGCAAGTAGGGGGGATTTACACAAACGACTCCGGGGCATGCATTTTAGATTGGGATTGCAATTGATTTTGTCCGAGACGTATATTTTCACGTTAAGATGCAATAATACGGCTCAATCTATGTCATAGAGTCGCTCCAAAAATTTCTTTCAAACCTCTATTAGAAGCCATAGGACTCCATGGATACTGTAAAATACGACCTTAAAAACAAAATCCGCATCGTTACGGCTGCCTCCCTTTTTGACGGTCACGATGCCAGTATCAACATTATGCGCCGCATTCTGCAAAGCTCCGGTGCCGAGGTGATTCACCTTGGCCATAATCGCAGCGTGCAGGAAATTGTAGACTGTGCGATTCAGGAAGACGCTCAGGCGATAGCGCTTACCAGCTACCAGGGTGGGCATGTCGAGTATTTGAAGTATATGTATGACCTGTTGAATGAGCGTGGTGCCGGACATATTCGTATTTTTGCCGGTGGGGGTGGAACCATATTCCCGGATGAAATTGCCGAGCTACACGACTATGGAATTACCCGCATCTACTCACCGGCAGACGGCAGCAAGCTGGGATTGCAGGGCATGATCGATGACCTGCTCAGTAAAAGCGATTATGAAACCATCACTTCGCTGAACGGGCAGCTAAAAAAACTTGAAAGTCGCGATCCTGGTGCAATTGCACAAACCATTTCGTTTATCGAAAACTATCCCGATAAAGCTGCAGATGTAATTGCGGATATCGAAAAGAAAGCAGATAAAAGTAGTACGCCGGTGTTGGGTATAACCGGAACAGGTGGTGCAGGAAAATCGTCACTAACTGATGAGTTGATACGTCGTTTTATTACCGACTTCGACGATAAGCATATCGCTGTTATTTCAGTCGATCCTTCCAAACGCAAGACCGGCGGTGCGCTGCTCGGCGACCGAATTCGCATGAATTCGATTTATCATCCGCGGGTTTACATGCGGTCCTTTGCGACACGTCAGGCACACCTGGCACTGAATACCACTATCGTACCGGCTGTGAATGTTTTGAAAGCAGCCGGATTTGATCTGGTGATTGTGGAGACCGCTGGGATCGGACAGAGCGATTCGGAAATCACTGAAATATCTGATGTTTCTGTTTACGTGATGACACCGGAATATGGTGCCGCTACGCAGCTTGAGAAAATCGACATGATTGACTATGCCGATCTGATCGCGATTAATAAGTTTGATAAACGCGGCGCTTTGGATGCCCGCCGTGATGTGCAAAAGCAGTTTCAGCGCGGACGCGGATTATGGGATCAGAAGCCCGCTAACATGCCGGTTTACGGCAGCATCGCTTCGCAGTTTAACGACCCCGGCACCAACACCCTGTATCGCGCGGTAATCGATAAGCTGGTTGAGAAAATGAATCTGGACTGGCAGTCAAAGTATGAAATAACCGACGAAATGAGTGAGAAAATTCATATCATCCCGCCGGATCGCGTACGTTATCTGGCTGAAATTGCCGAGCTGCACGATCGCTTCAAAAACTATGTCGAGAAGCAAACTGATATTGCCCGCAAGGCTTATCAGCTGAAAGGAACCATCGACTTATTGAAGTCTCAGGACAAAGACCCGGGGCAGTTGGAAGAACTCTATAATGAATTCGACCGCTCTCTGGATAAAGACTGTAAAGACGTTTTGGACAATTGGGAAGCAACCCGCCAGAAATATCGCGAAGAGTTCTTCACCTACACCGTTCGCGGAAAAGAGATCAAGGTTGAGAATTATACCGAGTCGCTTAGTCACTCCCAGATTCCCAAGGTCGTTCTGCCTTCGTATAAAGACTGGGGCGATATCCTGAAGTGGGCACTGACGGAAAACGTGCCGGGTTCATTTCCTTATACTGCCGGAGTCTATCCGTTTAAGAGAACTGGTGAAGACCCGACCCGTATGTTTGCCGGTGAAGGAACACCAGAGCGCACCAACCGCCGCTTTCACTATCTCAGCGATGGTATGCCGGCTGCCAGACTTAGCACCGCTTTCGATTCGGTAACGCTGTATGGCGAAGACCCGGATCATCGTCCGGATATCTATGGAAAAATCGGAAACTCCGGTGTGTCTATTGCAACGGTGGATGATGCCAAGAAGCTGTATTCCGGATTCGATCTGAGTAAGAAAACCACCTCGGTTTCCATGACCATCAATGGACCGGCTCCAATGCTGCTGGCATTCTTTATGAATGCGGCGATTGATCAGCAGTGTGAGAAATATATTCGCGAGAACGGACTTGAAAAAGACGTTACGAAAAAGATCGACGCGCTCTATAAAGGCCGCGAGAAGCTGCGACCTGGTTATGAAGGTGATCTGCCGAAGGGCAATGACGGGCTTGGTCTGATGCTGCTTGGAGTGAGCGGTGATCAGGTGCTTCCAAAGGATGTGTATGAGAAAATTAAGGCTGAAACCATGTCTGCAGTGCGTGGAACCGTGCAGGCCGATATCCTGAAGGAAGATCAGGCGCAGAACACCTGTATCTTCTCAACCGAATTTGCACTTCGCATGATGGGCGATATTCAAAGCTATTTTGTGGACAATAACGTGCGTAATTTTTATTCGGTTTCAATATCCGGTTATCACATTGCCGAGGCTGGTGCCAATCCAATTACCCAGCTCGCCTTTACGCTGGCTAATGGATTTACCTTTGTTGAGTTCTATCTTAGTCGCGGTATGGACATTAATAGCTTTGCGCCGAACCTGTCCTTCTTCTTCAGCAACGGTGTTGATCCGGAATATTCGGTGATTGGTCGCGTCGCAAGGCGAATCTGGGCCAAGGCTATCAAATACAAGTATAGTGGCAATGCTCGCTCGCAGATGTTGAAGTATCATATTCAAACCTCCGGTCGTTCACTGCATGCACAGGAAATCGACTTTAACGATATCCGTACGACGCTACAGGCGCTATATGCGATTTATGATAACTGTAACTCGCTGCATACAAATGCATATGATGAGGCGATTACTACGCCGACGGAAGAATCTGTCCGAAGAGCCGTAGCGATTCAGCTGATTATCAACAAAGAGCTGGGGCTTGCAAAGAATGAGAATCCGCTGCAGGGAGCTTTCATTATCGAAGAGCTGACTGATCTGGTCGAAGAAGCGGTGATGACGGAGTTCCGTCGCATTACTGATCGAGGTGGCGTGTTGGGTGCTATGGAGACCATGTATCAGCGCAATAAAATCCAGGAAGAGTCGCTGCATTACGAATCGCTGAAGCATAGTGGAGAACTGCCCATCATTGGAGTGAATACATTCCTGAATGAAAAGGGCGGGGAAGTGGAGATGCCGAAAGAGGTAGCACGTTCTACTACCGAAGAGAAAAAAGATCAGATTGATGCAGTTCATGCTTTTCAGCAGCGTAATGAAAAAGACACGGCTGCAGCACTGGAGCGTCTGAAAGAAGCCGCGGTTCAGAATCGCAATGTCTTTGAAGAACTGATGGAAGTAGCAAAGGTGGCTTCGCTTGGGCAAATTAGTGACGCGCTGTATATGGTTGGTGGGCAGTATCGTAGAAATATGTAAACCACACCTTCGGTGCTGGTAGTTTGTAGTTCGTCACTTCGGGACTTGTAGGTTATAGGATGTAGGCACCCACAAGCGAGTGAAACGAGCGGCCTACAACCCACACACTACGAGCGAAGCGACCTAAGTCCCATAAGCGCACAAGCGAGTGAAACGAGCGGCCTACATACTAAATTGGGAGAGTGTGATGTCGAACTTAAAGACAGCTTTGAATGACGGCAGTGTCGAAGACTTCCTGAATTCTGTGGAGGATGAAAAGAAACGGGAAGATTCGAATAACATTCTTAATCTGATGCAAGACATAACCGGTGAAGAGCCTAAAATGTGGGGTGATAGCATTGTCGGTTTTGGCAGCTATCACTATAAATATGCCAGTGGTCGGGAAGGAGACTGGTTTCAAACCGGTTTCTCTCCGCGTAAGCAGAACATGACCCTCTACATTATGGCCGGTTTCGATCGCTACGAGGAATTGCTTGCTAAACTCGGTAAATACAAGACGGGAAAATCCTGCCTCTACGTTAAAAAACTTGAGGATGTGGATCAGGATGTCTTGCGTGAGCTGGTGACCCAATCTGTAGCGTACGTGAAAGCTAATGATGCTTCCAAATAATCCGGTCTTAAAAAGATCCTGACTATGAATATCGGAATCCTATATACCGGCGGTACAATCGGATCCGTCGGCGAGCCGCTCGCTCCGCTCAGCGAAGAACGCTTTGCCGCTTCCTTTCTCAAGAAACTGGCCCCTGTTGTTCAGGAGCGCTATCCAGCCTGCATCATGCAGTTTATTCCTTTCGGACTCAGCATTGATAGCACCAACGTACAGCCTAAAGACTGGTGTAGTATGGCCCAGGCGGTGCTTGATAATTATATGGAGTTCGATGCTTTTATCATTCTGCACGGTACTGATACAATGGCCTGGTCTGCTTCAGCATTGTCATTTTTGCTCACCGGACTAAACAGTGATGGCTATCCGAATGCAGTACTTAGTAGACCGGTTGTCTTTACCGGAGCTCAACTGCCGCTCTTTAAAGAGAGCGACGGAGAGTTGAACTTACTATTTAATACCGATGCCTTTCAAAATGTCTGCGGAGCCTTTGCTGCAGCACTCGCCGGGGTGCAGGAAGTCTGCCTTTACTTTAACGATAACCTGTATCGCGGAAATCGCACTGTTAAAACCAGCGCATCGGACTTTAGCGCCTTTTTATCACCCAACTTCCCGCCACTTGGCAGTAACGGAACAGAGTTTTTTCTACAAAACGATCATATTCAACACCTGCCCGCAACGGCGAGTATCTCTCTGGACGATTCATCTGCCCGAGCATTATTAAGAGAACAACTGAACTATATCACAGAGAATATTTCCGATACCACCGTTATGCCTTTTCTGGCATTTCCGGCAACCTACAGCTCATCTGAAAACGGCAATGACTTTTTCCTAAATTCCCTGCTCGAAGTGTCTCTTGCACAGGGTGTTGAAGGACTGATTTTGCAGGCCTACGGTGAGGGAAATTTTCCATCCGGAAACCCGGAGAATCCGCATCAGGGGGCATTGTTTAAAACGCTAAAGAACGCGCATAACTCCGGCACGCTGCTCATCGACTGTTCGCAGGTCTTAAACGGCGTAGTGGATTCACAATCTTATGCCGCGGGTTCATGGCTTGGAGACACCGGTGCCATCGGTGCATTCGATATGACGCCAGTGGCGGTAATGACTAAGATGACCTATCTCCTGACACTGAGAGACTACGCCGATTTTAACTGGGATCAGCGCACGCTCGAACGACTTATGCTTACCAACCTGATTGGCGAGATTATGGATGTAAATCGTCTGGACACACGTGGAAAAGAATTTCTGGCGCCCGGTGAGTCGATCGTTTCTCTTGATGGTAGCGTAAGCCTGTTGAATCATCGCAGTCTTGGACCGATCTTATTGAGGAATGCAGACAAAGAAATCCTCTGGAGTGCTTTGAATGAGCCGGATGGAAGCATGCCGGGCCGGCTGTATATGCAGGCAGATGGTAATCTGGTTTTCTACGACGGTTCGAATACCGCTCTGTATGAGTCCGATACTGCGCAAACCTCCGATGCCACCTCGATGCTGGTGCTGGACGGTATTTCCAGTGGAATCGGCATCAGGCTGTACCTGTATAATTATGCCAGGGGAGAGTTAAGCAGGGTACTTTTTCAAGAAGGTAACTAAAGTTCGAGCTTCTTCAGATGCTGGTAAAACTGCGCCAGCGGAAATCCCATCACGTTATAATAACATCCCTTAATTTCCTTAATGAAAACAGAGGCAAGTCCCTGTATGCCGTATGCACCGGCTTTATCGAATGGCTCCCCAGAGTTAAGATAGGCCTCGATTTCATGCCCGGAAAGCTGGTTGAAGGTTACTTCAGTCGCCGCATGATCAATAATTTCGGTTTGATTGGTAAGCAGACAAAAAGCGGAGATGACCTGATGCGTATTGTTGCTCAGTCGCTTAAGAGTTGCTGCCGCCTCTTCGCGTGATGCCGGCTTCTCGAAAATTTCACCATCCATGGCAACAATCGTATCTGCCGAGATAATAAGATCCGCATTTACGCGATCACTAATCCAGCGCGCTTTATTTGACGCATTTTGCCGGGCATAGTCTATCTCATCGTGATAATGCTTTGGGTTTTCGTCAATTCCGGCCGGATGAATTTCAAAAGATAAACCGATATTGCGCAAAAGCTCAACCCGTCGAGGTGACTGACTGGCCAGGACAATTTTTTTCTCGTTCAGATGTAGGAGTTCGTTTAGGAATTTCATATTTACAAAAGTTCAAAGTTCAAAGTTCAAAGTTCATGTCACCCTGAGCGAAGTCGAAGGGTCAAAGTTCAGAGTCGCGTGGGTTATAACCCACGGTACGTTAATCAGGCCTCGGGCCTCGGGCCTCGGGCCTCGGGCCTCGGGCCTCGGGCCTCGGGCCTCGGGCCTCGGGCCTCGGGCCTCGGGCCTCGGGCCTCGGGCATCGAATTATGAGATTGCAGAGTATATTGTCAAACATTTTTTTTCTCTCACCGCTCACCGCTCACCGCTCACCGTTTTATACCTTGTCACCAACTAGCGTCTCGACAGGCTCGACGTGACAAAATGAACCTGGCCAGCGTTATGCTACAGGCCACCCGCCACTTATCTAAAATATACGGCTAAAAGTCCCACCAACATATCAGCTTTTAGTAAATTACTGAGAAAATTCAGTTGTTTTGGAGTTGGCTCTCCTTTTAAAATGGACAGGCAGTAAGTCAGAACCGGATAGACACCCAGCAAGACTATCCACATATAGATGGAGCCATACTCGCCTTGAAGCCAGGGAATAAGCGTCGCGATTGTCAGTAGAATGAAATTTATCCAGATAAGCTTTTTGGCCGCACCCGTACCATAAAGAAGAGGTAGAGTGCGGGCACCGGCTGCTTGATCGCCTTCCATATCCTCCATGTCTTTAATGATCTCACGACCGAAATGAAAGAAAAAAGCAAATATTGCCGGATAGATCGTTTCGGTATAGTTGTTAACGGCAATGCCGCCATAGATAAACGCAGCAGCAGTAGATATACTGACTACGGCATTTCCGCTGAGCGGCTGCCGCTTAAAATAGCTTGCATAAATCCAGGTTAGCGCAGAGAAAAATGCTGCCATAGCCAATGCCGGCAGGGAAATAAATGCTGCTATTGCGATGCCTGGCAGATATTCCAAAATGGACGCTAATCTTGCTATAGATGGCTCAATTGCCCCGCTGGCTAACGGACGCTCCGGTTTATTAATGCGATCGATTTCGATATCGTAATAGTCGTTTATTGTATTTGCCGCTGCCGCGATTAGCCCGGCGGAAACCATTGCCAGGCCCAGCTGCCAGCCATAATCGCCGATTCCCGCAATAATTCCCGCCACGCCAATCGATAGTGCGGTTATCAGCACGTTTATGGGGCGGGAGAGGCGGAGTAGGTTTACTATCAGTGTGTTATTTATCATATTTGCGTCATATAAGATATTGCTTCTTAAAGTTAGATCGGGGGAGCGGGGGAGCGGGGGATCAGGAGCAAGATTAAGTAAAATGAGAAACAGTGAGTAACAGGCAGAAACGGTGATTAGTGAACAGCGATCGAAGGCACTGCTCCACAACTTTCTGCGCAACTAAAGACCAAAAGCTGTCCGTGAGTGAAGCGAACACTCACAGAGAACGTAGTGACCGCTCACAAGGAGCGCAGCGACTGCTGTCCGCTACTTGCTCACCGCTGAGTTATTTTTAACGTTTTTACTTTTGCCTTTTCACTTTTTATTTCTACAAGTCACCCAGTCACCCAGTCACCCAGTCACCCAGTCACCCAGTCACCCGCTCTTAGGAAAACGCCCCATAATACTTATGACCACTACCGGTATTAAATAGCACCACCCGATCGTCTTCCTTAATCCATCCATCTTCACGGAGCTTGTTGAAAGCTGCCAGCGTAGCACCACCCTCCGGACTGACAAAAAGGCCTTCGGTTTTGCCGATCAGATTGGCGCACGTAATCATATCCTCATCCGAAACTGCTACGGCTGATCCATTGCTTTCACGAATAGCATTAAGGATGAGAAAATCTCCAACGGCAGCGGGTACCCTCAAGCCATCTGCTTTGGTGTGCGCGTTTTCCCATGGAGTAGCGAATTGATCTCCATTTTCAAAGGCGCGAACCATCGGTGCGCAACCTGCTGCCTGGACGCTTACCATTCGCGGACGAAAGCTGTCTATCCATCCGAGAGCCTCCATTTCATCAAATGCCTTCCACATGCCGATCAGACCGGTTCCGCCCCCTGTTGGGTAAATGATCACATCCGGAAGCGTCCATCCTAATTGTTCTGCCACCTCATAACCCATCGTCTTTTTTCCTTCAAGGCGAAAGGGTTCCTTCAGAGTGGAGACATCGAATCGCCCGTGTTTCTCAAGCTCCTGTGCTGCAATACGTCCGCAGTCGGTAATCAATCCGTCGACCAGTGTAACTTGCGCTCCAAGTGCGCGGCATTCGGCGATAAACGGGCCGGGTACATCCTGCGGCATAAAGACATGCGACTCCAGTTCTGCTACGGCAGCATAGGCGCTCATGGCTCCGGCAGCGTTACCTGCAGAAGGAATCGAAACCGCCGTTACACCCAGTTCTTTTGCTTTTGAAATAGCCATTGCCAACCCACGTGCTTTAAAGGACGTTGTAGGGTTTACGCCTTCTTCCTTTATATACAGTCCCTTGAAGTCTATTGATTTTCTTAGCCGTTCTGCAGCAATTAGTGGCGTCCAGCCTTCGCCGAGCGAGACGATATTGCTATCATCAAGAACCGGCAGAACCTCCCTATAGCGCCACATATTGGGAGCGCGATTGGCTATCTCCTCACGGGTAACACTCTTCTTAATCAAGTCCAAATCATAACGTGCCAGCAGGGGTTTTCCGGTTTCGGGACAGAGATTCCAAAGTTTGTTAATCGGATAGGTAGATTGGTTTGCAGAACTTTCCAGGTGCGTATAATATTTAGACATGTATTACCTCTTTATAGTAGAACACAGAATACAGATCGCTTCGCTGTCGGAAGTCAGAAACGATGAAAAACAGGCAGTAGCGGTGAGCAGTGAACGGTGATCGGTGATCGGTGATCGAAATATGTAACGTGCGTCATGACCCACGCAACTAAGAACCGGAGGATACACACTGCTCGAGAGCGGAGCGAACACTCACAGGGAACATCGTGACCGCTCACAAGGAGCACAGCGACTGCTGCCTATTGCTTTATTGCCTCATTAATCCACGACTAAAGTCATCAACCCAGAACCCAGAACTCTGAACTCTGAACTCTGAACTTTGAACTTTGAACTTCCAATCCCAAACATACTAATCCTAAACCTAACATCCCATTAAGAAAAGAACTGCTATGGCAGCATGATTTTGTTAATACAACCAATAGCGTTATGTTTTAGCAGTTAACAAATGCCGGAAGGTTTTACTGAGTAAATTCGGAGAAGTTTATGTCCAGCATTGATATGCGATCCTTAATTTTGTTTGCCGTTTCGTCGATTCTATCGATCACTCTTTACAGCTTACCGGCCGAGTCCTTTGCCGGCATCAATTCTTCCTTTGTTCAGCTTGTGCGTGGCGCCTTGATTATTTTTGCCCTCTACCTGCTTTTCGAAAAGCTGTTCAAAATGGAGCTGCATACCAAAATTCTGCTGGGGATGGTTTTGGGAGCGCTGGCTGGCTGGTTATTCAGAGAGAGTATTGTTGAAATTAAACCGGTGGGAACGGCCTTCATTCGTCTTATCCAAATGATAGTCGTACCACTGGTATTGTCTTCGTTGATTACCGGTACTGCGAGTCTCGGAGATGTGAACAAAATGAAGCGTATTGGCTCCAAGACGCTTACGTATTATCTCTTTTCAACGGCATTCGCAATTACGATTGGATTGGTGCTGGCGAATGTTATCCAGCCCGGTGACGGCCTAAATCCTGAAGTCAAGGCAGAGCTCTTACAAAACTACAGCAGTATGGCGGACCAAAAGGTAACCAGTGCGCAGGAAAACCGCGTTTCACCGGTAGACACCTTTCTAAATATGATTCCAAAAAACCCATTCGACGCTCTGGGTAATGCACGAATGTTGCAGATCATCTTTTTCGCGATTTTTGTCGGAATTGCCCTTACCATGATCTCCCGGGAAAAAGCGAGGCCCGTCCTGGCATTCTTCGAAGGGGTGGATGAGGTAATGATAAAGATTGTTACCATCGCAATAGAATTAGCGCCCTATGGAGTTTTTGCATTAATTGCCGATGCTATAGGTGTATTCGGAATAGATATTCTGGCAGTATTGGCGAAGTACACCGTGACTGTTGCCATCGGACTGATCATAATGTTGATCATATACCCGACGATCGCCAGTCGATTTGCCGGTGTTAAAGTCTCCCAGTTTCTGGAAGATATTCGACCAGCACAGCTCATTGCTTTCAGTAGCAGCTCCAGCGGAGCGACTCTGCCGGTTACAATGGAGGTTGCAGAAGAGAAAGTTGGCGTTTCAAATGAAATATCCAGCTTTGTGCTGCCGCTTGGAGCAACGGTTAATATGGATGGAACGGCCCTTTATCAGGGTGTGGCAACTGTGTTTATTGCTCAGGTCTATGGAATTCCGCTGGACATTAGCGCACAGCTAACCATTGTATTAACAGCGACGCTTGCATCTATTGGGACTGCGGCAGCTCCAGGTGTAGGCATGATTATGCTGGTAATGGTGCTTCAGCAGGTGGGAATTCCGCTGGAGGGAATTGCCCTGATCTTAGCGGTAGACAGGCTTCTGGATATGATTCGAACAACAGTGAACGTCACCAGTGACGTGACCGCAGCAACACTGATTGCAGCTTCCGAAGGTCAACTAAAAAGACCGGAGGATGCTTAAAGAAAAATAGTATTGTGAATGTCAATTAGAAACCCTATTATCAGCATGTAGTTAGGGATAAGTGCCACCAAAAAGGAATTAGGACCTTCGGGTTATTAGAATACTTAGAATTATTTGTTGATTTAAATCATCTTATCAACTTGACGGTATGTCTATTATCTTAGCAGTGCTTAGAAACCCGGATGGTAGTGCGACATATGAATTTTAAGCAATATGATTACACGAAAGTATTTTTTCGCCGGCCGATTTGGACCGAAGGTAATGTCAGAATTTTGGCTTTTCTGATACCTGTTGCCCTGGTCTTCTTTATGCTCACCTTCTTTTCCGTACGCTATTATAATAGCTATCCGGATTACAAAATTCGCTCACAGATCAAGCAGAACTACATTGCTCGCGTTATAGCGCAGTATGCTAATGAAGCTCCTGTTCAGAACTTTGATTCTGAAAAGATTGATCTGGCATCTTATGGTATTGATTTATCGGATCTTGAAGCGGGTGATGATGACATCGTTGATGCGGTAACAGAAGCGATTCGTGAAGAAAACTCTGAGGAAAGCTCAATTGCCGGTAAACCGCGGGTTCGAAAGCGAACCGCATTAGCTGAAGAGAAGAAGCCTGAATATGATCAGTCACTTTCTGCTTTTCTTCGATCTCCCTCGCAAACAAGTCTTCATGTGCAGAACGCAATTCAGAGTATACCCAATATAATTTCGCCCAGCACCTCAGAACGCTTTTCGCCGTTGCAGCCTTACAATACCCGAAAAAAGGCGTATGAATCGGGCACCAAGCAGTTTACGGCAGAAGCAGGTGGCGGCAAGATTGACATTGCCAGTGCCGAGTTTACGGACTTCGAGATTGTAAAAGGAATTCGCGATTACGAGGAGACCATTACCATCGCCAAGGATAATCAGAAGTTTGTGAAACACTGTATTGATCGTGCATTCCGTGATGATCCAACCGTTCGTGGTAATATTGAGGTAAGATTCAATATTCACCCGGAAGGGTACGTTCTTTCCGAAAGCGTACGGATTTTACGATCTGATGTGAAGGATGTGCGGGTTCTGAAATGTATTAAACGTACCATTCGCCGCTGGCGCAATTTCCCTCGCGTCAAATACGAGAATGGTGAATACGTGATGACACAGAAATATATTTTCTAAAAAAGTTCAAAGTTCAAAGTTTGTTTTCGTAGCGTTGCGCGATTGCGCGACGTTTTTGTTTTACTGCCGTCTTTAATCTGCCGTTTGTAAATTGCTGCCCGCTGCCCGCTGCCCGCTGCCCGCTCACCCATAATACGACAGTATAAAATCCCGCGAGTTTAGCGGATTCACCTTATCCTCGAATTCAAATATAATCGCTTCGATATTCGGTCTGGTTTTTTGCAGAAAGTTGAAGATCTCATTATAGGGCATGTATCCCTCACCCAGCGTGCAAAAGCTGGAGCGTTGCTGCTCCTCGGATGTTGCATCAATTAAATGAAGCAGCATGGGAATGCGGCGATTGCCGAAGAAATTGACCATTTGAAACGTCCACTCAATCCCTTCCTGAATGGTAAAGCCCACCTCCTTTTTAAAAAGGCGCGGTAGGTCTAATACCGGATAAATTGGGTTCCCAAAGTTGGAAGAGAGCGTAAAAAGAGCCAGAAATTTTTTAAGATTCTTTTCGGCATTCTCCTTACCCTCAAGGGAGAAATAGTTTTCCAGGTAAATACGCACGTTCTCTTTCGAGACGGTCTCGGTAAGCTTGATTAACGAATCGATACTGGAAGTCTCATCGAAATGTGTAATGAAATTGGGATTTTCCAGAGTACCAAGAAATTCGAATAAAGACTTCTGATAAGCTGTTCCCCAAAAAGCATCGTTATACAATCCTTCAGCATGGTAAAACATTCTGGTTTGATCCTCTTTGCGAAGCTTATCCAGAGTTTTTGAATCTGCCAGAACATCTTTATTCAAATAGATTTGAATTGCCTCAAAATTGCTCTGATGGGCATACTTTATAGCATCAAGTGGATCAAACTTATGATTTGCTGAAACCGAGTTTGCAACACCAATAGGTGGATGAACAGACATATTGCTCCTTTAATTTTTCCCAGCCCAAAATAATGATTCCTGATTGGAATAGCCAGCATTAAGCCAAACAAAAAAAACTTCAAAAAATCGCGACTTTTTTCTAAGAGAAGGTAGAGAAGAGAATTTTGCATGATTTTTTGAGGAACTGGAATTTATGATAGCCCGAATATATTCAGCAGCACTGCTTGGAATTGATGCCTATCCCGTGGAAGTGGAAATAAGTCTGGAAAGGGGATTAATGACGGTGGCAATTGTAGGGTTACCGGACTCAGCGGTGCGGGAAAGTCGAGAGCGTGTGATTGCCGCGGTTCGAAACAGTGGCTATGAGTTTCCGAATAGACGCATAACCGTCAATTTAGCACCGGCTGATATACGCAAAGAAGGATCCGGTTATGATCTGCCGATCGCTGTCGGTATCCTTACGGCTAGTGGCGTAATTGCGGAAACGCGTCTGGCTGAAACCTGGATTATCGGTGAGCTGGCACTCGATGGGGCTCTGCGGCCGGTTCATGGTGTCCTGTCTCTGGCCTGGGAGGCGAGGAAAAATGGTATAAAATCTATTTTAGTCCCTCCGAAGAATGCCCCGGAAGCGGCGATGGTACAGGAGGTAAACGTCTATCCGGTGGAAACGCTAAGGGAGGCAGTAGATTATTTAAATCATGACAGTAATCCCGATCCCTTTACGGTGGATGTAGAACAGCTATTTGAAGAGGAACGGAAATACCTTGTGGATTTTCACGATGTGAAAGGACAGGAGCACGTCAAGCGGGCACTGGAAGTGGCAGCAGCTGGTGGACATAATATTATTATGGTTGGGCCACCCGGTTCCGGGAAAACCATGCTGGCTAAGCGATTGCCCACTATCCTGCCTTCTATGACTTTAGAGGAGGCGCTGGAGACGACAAAAATATATTCTGTTGCCGGTTTACTGCCGCCAGATCAGGCAATGATTGCCGGGAGACCGTATCGGGCGCCACATCATACCATTAGCGATGCCGGGTTGATTGGCGGTGGAAAATATCCGCGGCCGGGCGAAGTGAGCCTTAGTCATCATGGCGTGTTGTTTCTTGATGAACTGCCGGAGTTTAAGAAAAACGTTTTGGAAGTACTTCGCCAACCATTAGAGGACGCCTCGGTTACCATTGCCAGGGCAGCGCTTACCATCTCTTACCCGGCCAATCTCATGTTGGCTGCAGCTATGAATCCCTGCCCATGCGGCTACTACACTGACACCACGCGCGAGTGCCAGTGTCCACAGCCGCTGGTGCAGCGTTATATGCAGCGTATTAGCGGGCCGCTGCTGGATCGCATTGATATTCACGTTGAAGTACCTGCAGTACAGTATGACAAGCTGACAGGGCAGGGGGGTGGTGAATCATCAGCGACTATCCGATCTCGTGTTCAGAAGGCCCGCGAGCTGCAAACCACTCGCTTTAAAGAGCAAAAGCACCTTTATTGCAATGCCGACATGCAGCCACGGGAAATCCGTAAATTCTGCAAGGTTGATACCGAAGGCTCGCAGCTCTTGCGCTCAGCCATCGAGCGCCTCGGTCTCTCTGCTCGCGCCTACGACCGTATCCTGAAGGTGAGCCGCACCATCGCTGATCTGTCAGGCAGTGAAAAAATTCTGCCCGATCACGTTGGCGAGGCGATACAGTATCGAGGACTGGATAGAGAGGTGAAAGCATGATTTTTACTGCTTAAACTGCTTTGAAAACCAGGCCACGGTTTTCGACGGTAGCCATGCGCCGTCGATATTTCCTTTGAATACCTGTGGCGGGGTATAGAGCCCTGCGGTTTCCAGATGCTTCACAAGGTCCGGAGATATAGACTGATAGCCAAGATCCTGTCGTAGGTGCCTGTAATAATGCCAGTGGCGGTGAAAATGATGGTTTGGCACGCCGAAAGCAGCAAAAATTGAGAACTTGGAGCCAGTGAAATGACTACCGGTATGCACCGTTCTGGGATCGAACAGCACAGCATCTCCGGGGTTCGTGGCGATCCATTCCGAATGCTCTTTGATAGGATCACTCTTGCCCAGAACCTGAACAAGCGTATTAAATTTACCCAAGCGCTTCTCAACCTGCTGATGAATGGCGTTCGTCAGGTAAATATCCGGGCGGTGGCTACCCGGTATCATACCAAGCTCAAATCCACTCTTATCATAATCCTGCAGATAAATTCCACAGCGCATCAGACGATATGGCTCTTCCTGCTCATTCCAATCGGCATACTTTCCAAAATTGCGGTTAAAGCTATCGCGATGCCAGGCAGGAGAAGAAAATCCAACATGCAAATCGTTATGCTGCAAGAAGCTGGCGGAAGAACCGAAAATTTCTCTGACTGCTTTAACTAGTTCAGGATGCGTAATTATCGACCAGAATTCTTTTGCCTTACACAGCCCATCCGGTAAAGTCCAGTTCTTTTGCCGGTCCCCGGCCAGTTCTTTCAGGTGCTGAACGTATTTTTCAATGTCACTTTTTTGCAGAAGCCCGCGAAGAACAACAAATCCCTTTTCGTCAAATTCCAGTTTAAGATTTTGAGTTGCCATTTCTGATCTCCAACAGCGTTATTTGGATAAATGCAGTTCTGAACGATTGCTTGAAAAGGTTTCCGGTATTAGCGGATTATTCGGCTGATAAACTGTAAGCTGTCTTCGTCTCAGCAAATATTCCCCATAGTCCCATTGAACAGGTGTATCGAGATCGATAGCATATTCAGAGTCTATCTGAAACGCCCTTATATCTGTTCCAGTCATGCTGTGCTTCTGAAGAATCGTATCCCGATGTATTACCTCCAGATGTCCTGTTTGCCAGAACGTCGCAGGCAGGCTTTGCCGGGGCATGTTGTACGCTTCCGCATAAGAGGTTTCAATCAGAGGACGCATGCGACCGTCGGAAATTTGCCACATTTTGTAGGGGTTTTGACCGCTTTCCGTTACGCTCCGAACACAATCCGGCTGGTGGACCAGCGCATCATGAATGGCTTCTTCGATGCAGTTGATCGGCCGAATCGGTGAGGTACAGCGCAGTTGCACAACCCACTCCGGTTTGTAGCCCTCAACGTCGGCAAGCCATCTTAAGGCATGCTGGAAAACCGGAAGGTCGCTAATCCTGTCACCGGCAAGTTCGTCCGGGCGCATAAATGGTGTTTCCGCACCCCATTGTCTGGCAATGTCAGCAATTTCCACATCATCAGTGGAGACGATTACTCTGTGAATGCTTTCGGTGCAAAGCGCTGCAATAATGCTGTAGGCAATTAACGGAAAACCGTTAAACAATTTGATGTTCTTGCGCGGTATTGATTTTGATCCACCACGTGCCGGAATAATGGCTACGACTTTTGACTTACTGTAATCCATCTCTAATCCTTTCGACATTCTATAGGCTCCGCTACTCGAAGCTCACTGCTGAGTAGAATTGCTCGCTTTTCCCGCGCTGCCTTTTTAGCCGCAATTGCGATTTTTAATCCGGCAATTCCGTCATCTAAGGTGCAGTCCGGAGTTATGTTCTCATCTATACAACGGATAAAATGTTGCAGTTCATCTTTAAACATTTGGTTTCGGGTGAACTCCTTCGGTAGGTGAAAACTTGAGGATTCACGTCCCTTCGCATCTTTTAATATTGCCGGGCCATCCGGACGCCAGTCAATACGTCCTTCCTGACCGATGATGGTTAAAAAATGCCTTTGAGGGTATTCGCAATAGTTCAAATGGACATTCCCAAGTACGTCATTCTCGAAGCGCAACAGGATTTGTGCCGTATCTTCTGTGTCAATTTCCAGGCCTGATCGGTATCCCAGCATGGCACTCACTTCTGCTATCTCACCAATTAACCAGCGTAGATAATCAAGAGGGTGACAGAGCGTGAGCAGAACTCCGCCTCCGAGATCATGCCTGGCGCTGTAACCTTTTCTGTAATCTTCCCAGGGATGCCAGGAGGGTAAATATTCTCCCCAATGACTTTCAACGTGTATCAGATGGCCGATACGTTCTTCAAGCAGCCATTTTTTTACGGTTTGTAAGCCCGGATGGAAGCGGAATTGGAATCCGGATTGCACGATCAGCTGCTTTTCAATACAAATACGATGCAGCTCATCTATACCCTTCAAAGAATGGGAAATCGGTTTTTCTATAAATAAATGAGCCCCATTCTCTGCTGCTGCGAGGGCCGTCTCCATATGTGAAGCTGTCGGATTGGCAATAATAACCGCATCCGGGTGGAGTGATAGGGCATCCTCCAAACTCTCTCCAAAATGAATTTTACCTGAAGGGAGTTCCGGAAGAGTTTTTGGCCGTGGACTATGCAGGATGAACGATTGTTGGCCCAATGCGACCAGATTTCCGAGATGCCGCTGTCCTATAGATCCAAGTCCGCTAATGAGGAATGTATATTGTGTTCTGCTCAATGGTCATACTTCAGTTATGATTTCTAAAGGTTACCCCTCTCGTATTGCATGTTGATTGCTATTTTATAACCGTCCCTCGCAAAATTGTAACTATTGCATGTCAAAAGCCCTGTTGTTCCTTTGCAAATCATAGCCATAGACTCGTAACCGGATGGAAACAGACGGTGAATATCAGGTGTTTAAATTGGTCAGGAATTTCTGAATTACAGCATTCAAGTTGAGGTAAAATGAAGATCTTATTTATTTGTGGTACTCTGAACCAAACCACTCAAATGCATCAAATTTCCGAATACCTGTCGGAATACGATTTATACTTCACGCCGCATTACGCCGATGGCCTCGAAAAGGTGCTTAGTAAACTGTATATGACCGAGTTTACCGTTATTGGGCACAAGCTGGTGGCTAAGTGCATGGAATACCTACAGGCGAACAATCTGAAAATTGACGTAGGTGGAAAGCTGCATAACTATGATTTGGTCGTGAGCTGTTCAGATATGATTGTACAAAAGAACATTCGCGATCTGCCGGTGGTATTGGTTCAGGAGGGAATAACAGACCCCGAAAGATTTACTTATCATCTTGTGAAAGCATTGCCCTTCCTGCCTCGCTGGATAGCAGGAACATCAGTTGCCGGGCTTGGCCATTCATACGAGGCATTCTGTGTTGCCAGTGAGGGCTATCGTAATCTTTTTATGTCGAAAGGAGTAATACCCGAAAAGCTGCGCGTTACGGGAATTCCCAACTTTGATAACTGTAAGCGATTTTATGAAAACGATTTTCCTTACAAGGGCTATGCGTTGGTTTGCACTTCTGATCTTCGGGAAAAACTGCGTTTTGAGAACCGTCGTGGCTTTATTGAAGATGCTGTTCGTATCGCTGCTGGTAGACGATTAGTATTCAAACTGCATCCGAATGAAAATGCAAAGCGTGCCACAGCTGAAATCGAGCGTTATGCACCCGGAGCGTTGGTTTATTCTTCGGGGAGTGCCGAAGAAATGATTGCTAATTGTGATGTCTTGATTACAAGCTATTCCACTACTGTATTCGTCGGATTGGCGCTCGGTAAAGAGGTTTATTCGAAACTGGATATGGCGGAGTTGAAGCGCCTTACCCCTCTTCAAAACGGAGGAAGTTCGGCTGAAGTTATCGCACAGATTTGCCGCGATGTAATGTATAAGAATGTTGAGAAATTGCTGAATGATTCTAAGACATAAATGATGTATAACCAGTCCTTCGTTTTGCTCAGGACAGACTCTTTGGTGAGGCTAAGAGGTGTATTCCTAATCTCCTCGACAAGCCTGGGGTGACAAAAAATAAATTTGCATTAGCATTTATTCTGCTTGACCGGCAGCAATAATAAATTCGGCAAACTCCCGGAATGCTCCATGACCACCCGGTAGCTTGCAAACATAATCTGCGACCTCTGCTATAGCCGGAAATGCATCAACCGGGCAGGCGGTAAGACCGGCATGCTTGATAATTTCCAGATCATTCATGTCGTCGCCAATGTAGGCAATTTGCTCTGCAGAAAGACCACGTAGCTCCAGGATCTGCCTCAGAACAGCCAGCTTGTCTTTTATGCCGAGATGCAGTTCGGTGATTTGCAGTTTTTTAGCTCTGGCAGCAACAGCTCCGGAATTCTCTCCGGTAATTAGTCCTACCTCGATATCCACATTCCTCAATCGCTCCACGCCCATGCCGTCTCTAAGCGAAAAACGCTTTAACTCTTCGCCTTCAGCAGAGTAATAAACGCCGGCGTCTGTAAGCACTCCATCATTATCCGTAAGGAGCAACTTTATTTGCCGGGCTTTTGATTTTAGCTCTATGTATGTGTCGTAGTCTTTTACCATGCTGTCCATCCTCCGTCTACAATCAAATTTGCACCTGTCATATAAGAAGATGCATCACTGGAAAGAAAAACTATCGCACCCTGATAATCCGTCATTGTTGCCATTCGCCCAAGTGGCGTTCGGCTGCTGTATTTTTCTATGAAAAACTCTTCCTGACCATTTTGCACGCCTCCGGGGGATAAGGTGTTTACCCGAACTCCTTGTTTGCCCCAATAAGCAGCCAAAAAGCGGGTAAAGGATATAACCGCACCTTTGGTTGTCGGGTAGGCAGCAGTTTTAAAGAAATTTTGTTCTCCATCTGCTGTTTGATATAAGTCCTGATTTGGTGCGACGACACCATAGGTTGAGGCAATATTAATAATGGAACCGCGGTTCTGTTTTGCCATTTGGCTACCGATAATCTGGCAGGTATTAAATATCCCGGTAACATTCACATCAATGGAGCGTTGCCACTGCTCGATAGGGTAATTCTCAAAACGCGACTGTTCCGCTGCTGCTTCGGGAGATTCAAACTTGTCATTTATGGCGGCATTATTCACCAGAATATCAATGCGGTCGTATTGTTTAAGACAAATATCAAGCACGCGCTGAATCGAATTCCGATCAGCTACATTCATTCCGGCACCGATAGCTTCCCCGGGAAGGGTTCCTGTAAATTCACGACAACCTTCTTCATCAAGGTCACAAGCGACGACAATCGCTCCGGCTTCTGCCAGTGCTTTACAATGTGCTTGACCCAGAAGACCAAGTGCGCCGGTTACAATTGCGACTCTGTCTGTTAACATAAACTTTTGAATGCTCATTTCGACTCCAAATTCGTTTAAAGGCAGAGTCTAGCGGCTTGGTATTAACTCCGTAATAAGAGCCTATTACAGGCCGGCAACCTTCTGGTTATAATCCGGTGGTTTGTAAATCCTTTTTGTATGTAAATGAACCCGGTTTTTGAAGACAATATGCCCAAAAGGTTTCGATTCACACATCACATTCTCACAAACCATTTATAAAAATGCAATCTGACGATAGCCAACGCTAAATGTTTGCCATCTAATTTTTGACGTCTTCAACTGATTCAGCATTTGACAAACAGACAAACTTTTCGGAAGGGTGACAGATGAGCCATTCGCTTCGATTTACCAGAAACGATGATTATTCGCAAAAGCTGGTGGATGTAAAGGATATCCCGCGCTACAAAGATGATGGGTATCAGGTAATAGACTTTCACCTGCACACAACCGCATCTTATGATGTATTGCCATCATCCGTTGTTCAACCAAAGAATCTTTACAAAGAGATGATGGGCAACGGCTGGGATTATGTTACGTTTACGGACCATGACACCCTGGATGCATTTGATCTGATTGATGAAGCATCTCCCAACCTTATCCCCGGGGTAGAAATAAAGATCAAGCCGCTGAAAATCGGTAGTTATAAAGATGCACATACGTTGCACATTAACGTATATTGCCTGACGAAACGTCAATTCCGGGACCTTGAAGAACTGGCTCAAAAGCGCGATTTCTATGGATTCAAAGCATACCTTGATGAAGCTGACCTGCCTTATCAATTAAATCATCCTACCTGGACAGAAATTGATGATACGCCTGATTGGCGCTTTCTGCCTGATATCGTGCGTGAATTTGACGTTATCGAAGTGATAAATCATAAGAGGCCTCAGAGACATAATCTCATTGCCCTTAAGCATTTGGCAGAGGCTTTTGGCAAAGGAATTACTGCTGGCTCTGATAGCCATATCGGCGAACCGGAAATGGCGACTCTCTGTCGGGGAGCTGACTTCAGAGAGATCTGGGAAAATATTAAGGCTGGAGATTCTCTGGTTGTAAGGCAGGCTGATATCCCACCCATTAATAAGGGCGATATTCTTAGCAGAGTGGAGCAAATTCGAGAGCTTATTGTTGATTCCGGTAACCCGGTTGAATTTCCAAACCGACTCGGAGATGCACCCGATAAATGGGTGAAGCTACTCCTTGAAATGTTGAACTCGAGTCCATTGGTGGTGAAGCGTTTGCACTGTGCTTTTCTGAGAGGTCTTGCACATGTCGCCGGTGATATGATCATACGCAAGGTATATTTAAACCGGCAGGATCAATACGCCAATACAATTGAGTTTGAGCTGAATAGAAAATCATCGCTTGAACCGGCCTTTTTCATGAATACATCCGCCGAGATTTCTGTCCAATAAAAGATATTCATAATTACGTATACGAGATATGGCTACTGTATTTAATCGGTTGATGGATAAACTCCTGCTTATTATTCCGATAGGAGTAATCGGTAATCTGTTGTTCGTATACTTTTGGACGGAAGATAAAGAATTCGGACTATCAAACTTTTCTATACCGTATTTATTGCTTGCAATGGGCCTGGCTTTTTTTCCATGGATAGCACATGCGTTACGCGTTCTGTTGTGGGCACGCTTTTTAGAGCATCGGTTTAACTTTATTGATTCATTGAGGATTGTGGTAAACGCCGAATTGGCTGCGGCTCTTAGCCCAACCGTTATCGGTGGAAGTCCGATGAAGTGGGGGATGCTGGTAAAGAAAGGGGTAAAGCCCGGAGCAGCTGCCACCTTAACAACTATTAATCTATTTGAAGAGGTTATCCTTTTTACAATAGTTATTCCGGTTGTACTTACATTAACGCAGGCCTGGGACTTACCGCAGCTTCAGCTGCTGTTATCGGAGTTCTTTAAATTCTTCTCATTTAACGGAAGTAGCGAAACCGTCGGTGCTTTATTAATTTTCCTACCGTCATTTTTCCTGTTTACTCAAATATCAGCGAAATCGCGCCCAACAGGACGGTTGGGTCGCTTCTTTGCTAAAGTTGCTGATAAGTTCAGATCTTTCTCTGCTGAGATGAGGCAGGCAGCTATTTTTATCTGGAGATACGGCAAATCATTGTTTGCGCTTAGCATGTTGATTACGGCTTCTCAATGGATATGTCGATGCTCTGTTGCGACAGCGCTCATTTGGGGACTGGGCATAGCCGTAAACCCCATAGAAATGTTCATTCTACAGTGGATCGTGTTTCTTACGATGGTCATTGTGCCGACCCCCGGGGCTATTGGAGGAGCCGAATTCAGCTTTTATCTCATCTTTGAGTCTGTTATTCCCGCCGGTGCAATCGGTCTTGTTTTAGGAGCCTGGCGATTCCTTTCCTATTACTGTCAGCTTGCTGTTGGTGCGCTGCTTAGTTACCTGCTTAGAGATAACCCTCCGCAATAGTTTTTAACAGGTTTGATACAATTTCCGGCTGCTTTCCTTAATTCAATTGAGTGGTTTTGTTAACACACTGTAAAGGAACTGTTATCATAGGCTGGCTATTATTATCCGACTCAGTCAAACAGAAATTCATCAACGGAATGGTTTGAAGGCAGATATGGGTAAGAAAAAAATACTCTTTATTGGCGGTTCTCTGAATCAGACAACCATTGCTGAGGCGGTAGCGATTCATCTCTCCAGGGATTATGATTGCTACTTCACGCCTTATTACAGTGATGGGCTGCTTGGGAAATTAGCTGAAATGGGTTGGCTGGATTTTACGGCTCTGGGTGGTAAGGCTCGTTTCGATACTGAGACCTATCTGAAAGAGCGCAACTTAAAGGTTGATTTTGGCGGTAAGCAACATGATTATGATCTGATTGTTACAACCTCGGATTTACTTATTCAAAAGAACCTGCGTGGTAAGAAGGTTATCCTGATCCAGGAAGGTATGACGGATCCGGAAAATCTTATGTATTACCTGGTTAAATATCTAAGGCTTCCGCGTTATCTCGCAAGTACTTCCGTTACCGGTCTTTCCCATGCCTATGATCATTTCTGTGTGGCTTCTAATGGCTACCGGGATCTGTTTGTGCGAAAGGGTGTTGATCGAAAGAAAATCGTTGTTACCGGTATTCCCAACTTCGACAACATGGCTGTGCATCTGAACAATGACTTCTCTCAAAGAGGGTATGTGCTGGTAGCAACTTCTGATGCCCGCGAGACCCTGAAGTTTGACAATCGTAAAAAATTTATTCGTCAGGCGATGAAAATTGCCGCTGGCAGGGAGATGATCTTCAAACTGCATCCCAATGAAAACTACGATCGTGCCGTCAAAGAGATTAATCATATTGCACCACAGGCTCAGGTCTTTCACAGTGGAGATACGAACCACATGATAGCCAACTGCGACGTATTAATTACCCAGTATTCTTCGGTGGTATACGTTGGAATGGCGCTGGGCAAGGAAGTCTACTCTTATTTCGACAAAACTCAGCTTGAGAAGTTAGTGCCGCTGCAGAATGGTGGGAAATCCGGTGAAAACATTGCCGGTGTTTGCCGTAGCGTGGTTGAACGACAGCCCCCCAATACCGTCAAGGCTAAGACGCGCTTATATCCTGTTAAAGAGAGTCCGGTTTATGAAGCCATGTAATGTAGTTACGGTTATTCAGGCACGCCGGGGATCGAGCAGATTACCCGATAAGGTATTACGCGACATATGCGGAAAGCCGCTTTTAATTCGCATGGTCGAGAGGGTAAAAGCGGCAAAGCTGGCCGGCACCGTGGTTGTTGCGACTACGGTTCAGACGCAGGATGATCGAATTGAAGAAGTCTGTAAGTCGGAAGGCATTCTTTGTTTTCGCGGTGATGAAATGAATTTACTCGATCGTCATTTTAAAGCCGGAATGGCTTTTAATGCCGATGCAGTCGTGAAAATTCCATCGGATTGTCCGCTCATTGATCCCAAGATAATCGATCAGGTGATTGGTAAGTATTTAGCCGACCCGGAAGCATATGACTACGTTAGTAATCTGCACCCACCCACCTGGCCGGATGGTAATGACGTGGAAATTATGTCCATGAATGCCCTGTCGACCGCAATAGAAGAGGCAACCCTCGAACATCATCTTGAGCATACGACACCCTTCTTTTGGATGAATCCTGAGAGATTCAGAATTGCCAATGTTTCCTGGGAAACCGGGTTGGATTATTCTGAAAGCCATCGTTGGACAATCGACTATGAAGAGGATTATCAGCTTATTTCGTCTGTCTATGATGAGCTTTATCCGCAAAAGCCGCTTTTTGGGCTGGAAGATATTTTGAATTTGCTGACTGCACATCCTGAAATAAATGCAGTGAATCGAGCATATTTGGGAGAGGGCTGGTTTAAAAGTTACCTCCAGGAAAATAACAATTAATCGCGCCGAGAAATCGGACAGAGGAAGAAAAATGAACATGCAGAATGCTGATAAAACAAACGACATAAACGTTCATGAACTGCGATCGACTGCGCTCCGTGTAAATGAACATATTATCCGCATGGCAGGAAAAGGTGGATGCTTTATCGGTGCTTCACTTTCATGCACAGACCTAATGGTATATCTATATAAACAGTTCCTGAAAATAGATCCCTATAAGCCGGACGATCCAAACCGGGATTACTTTTTTCTTTCCAAAGGCCATGCTGTACCGGCCCTATACGGCACGCTTGCCGAAATAGGCATGATGGACAGTGCACGTTTCGAAAATCATCTGAAAACCAACGACGATATTTACTGGCATCCGAATCCGAAAATTGCTGGAGTCGAATTTCCCTCCGGTTCTCTCGGGCATTTACTTCCTGTTGCAGTTGGAGTTGCAATGGATATCAAGATGAGCGGACAGTCCAATAAAGTTGTTGTGGTCACTGGAGACGGTGAGCTGAACGAAGGCTCAAACTGGGAAGCCTGTTTGATTGCTGCCGCAAAAGGACTGGATAATCTGGTTATAGTCGTAGATCGCAACTTCTTTCAGGCAAATGAGCAGACAGAAAACTTAATACCGATAGAACCACTGGAAGAGAAGTTTTTCTCCTTTGGCTGTTCATCCATCACGTTGAATGGACATGATTATGAGGATCTGCACACCGTTTTTAGTCGAATTCCATTTCGAAAGGGCAGTCCCAATGTCGTTATCGCAGAAACTGTTCGCGGAAATGGTGTGCCGAGCATTGAAGCCAGAGCGGATCGCTGGTTCTATAATATTACCGATGAAACGGTTGAAGAACTTTTAGCCGAGCTGCATAACGAGCATTCTGATCTGTTAGTACCGGAGGTAGCAGCGATATGATGAAAAATGGTAAACCAAACCCGTTAACGACTTACGAAAGAGCACTCACTAACGTTATTCTTGATGATGATCGCTATGTAGTGATGACCGCTGAAAATCATTCTGCTATTCGCAATTTGCCGCCACTATTGAAGGAGCGCTTTGTTGATACCGGTATTACCGAGCAAGGGATGATTGGTGCCGCAGCAGGGCTTGCGTTACGTGGCCGCGTTCCGGTTGTGCATGGCCTGGCTGCATTTATTACCATGCGAGGCTTTGAGTTTATACGCACGGATGTTGGCCTGGGCAACCAACCTGTAAAGCTGGTTGGAACTTTTTCCGGGTTTCATTCCGAAGCAAACGGTGCAACACACCAGTCGCTGGAAGACATCAGTCTGCTGCGCACAATTCCCAATATGAAGATTGTTTGTCCTGCTGATGAGAAAGATCTGGAAATCGCCTTACCCGTGATTTTGCAGGATGAGAGTCCCTGTTATATCCGTTTTACAGATAGTCCGGCGGTAATTCAGCACGATCCGGAGTTCAGATTTGGTGAAGCAGAAATTATTACCGAAGGCTCGGATATTACCATCCTTACCTACGGTATGTTACTGAACCAGGCATATCAGGCTCAGCAGGTATTGGAAAGCCGTGGTATCTCGGTTCGTCTGTTAAATATGCGATCCTTAAAGCCGGTAGACGAAAGAGCTATCCTAAAAGCCGCCAGAGAAACCGAGATGCTGGTCGTGCTGGAAGATCATTTTCAGACTGGTGGGTTGTATTCTATTCTTTGCGAAGTGCTGGTGAAAAATCAGATGATCTGTGAAGTAATGCCGTATAGCCTGAACAATCGCTGGTTTAAGCCCGGGCTTTTGGAAGACGTTTTAGCCTATGAAAAGTTTGCAGCATCTGATATTGTGGATACGATTTTTAAACGCTGGCTAAGAGATTTTTGTTAAAGAAAGGAAATGAAGAATGCCGAATCAGGTGAGATCCAACATCAACTACCCGTCTATCTCTAATTCCGATCTTTTGCATTCCAGAGCTGAAGGTCTGATGCCGGCGTTTTCACAAACGCTTGCCAAAGGTCCGACGCAATATGTGAAAGGCATTGCACCTAAATACCTGCAGCGCGGAAAAGGGGCCCGCGTTTGGGATGTCGATGGTAATGAATTCATCGACTATAACATGGGGATTGGTCCTGTCATTCTGGGGTATGCCTACGATAGAGTCGATGAGGCAATAAAAGAACAGCTATCTGACGGAATCAGTTTTTCTCTGACGCATCCGCTGGAGGTTGAGGTCTCAGAATTGATTCGTGAGGTAATTCCCGGAGCAGAATCCGTTCGCTTTAGCAAGACGGGTGCGGACGTTACCAGTGCTGCTGTTCGTCTTGCTCGCGCGTTTACCGGAAGGGAAAAAGTACTTTGCTGTGGCTATCACGGCTGGCATGATTGGTATATCGGCACGACCCCTCGCGATATGGGAGTACCATATCATGCCAAAGACCTTATCCGAAAATTTACATATAACGATATCGACTCTATTATCCCGCTTATGGACTCTGATGTCGCTTGTGTCATCATGGAACCGATGATTTTCGAGTATCCCAATGCCGACTTTCTTCAGCGCGTCAAACAGCTGTGCGAGGAAAACGGAACGCTGCTGATCTTTGATGAAATGTGGACCGGTTTTCGTCTCTCAACCGGTGGTGCCCAGGCTTACTTTGATGTAACTGCTGATCTGGCCACCTTTTCCAAGGCGATTGCGAACGGTATGCCGCTATCGGTGCTGTGTGGTCGCCAGGATGTTATGGAGCTTTTAAGTGACGACGTATTCTTTTTTACCACGTTTGGCGGAGAAGCACTATCGCTTGCTGCTGCCAAAGCGACGATTCATGAGCTGCGCGAAAAAGACGTGCAGCTTTCTATAGCTGCCCGGGGAGATAAGCTGGTTAAAGGTGTAAATGAAATTGTGCGAGAGCTGGGGCTTGATCCGTATATACAGTGCTTTGGAGCTCCCAGTCGTTCTATCGTTACGTTTGATGCCAGCGCTGGTGATCCGCTGCTGCTAAAATCACTGCTTCAACAAGAGCTGATCCGTTGCGGAATCCTCTGGTCCGGTTTTCACAATCTTTCCTATTCTCATAGTGAAGAAGATATAAACTACACGCTTGATGTCTATCGAGAAGTCCTTCCTTTAATGAAGAAAGCGATACTTGAAGGAAATGTGGAAGCAAACCTGATCGGTGAGCCGGTGCAGGCAGTATTTCGCAAAACGGTGGAAGTGAAATAAATAAACCCTTCTGCAGGTGGATAAGAAGCCTGCAGGATATAATTTTGCTAACAAAGGTGAAAACTCATGTCTGAATTAAATCGAGTAAAAGTCGGTGACCGTTACATCGGCTCCGGTGAGCCGGTCTTCGTAATTGCTGAAATTGGTATCAACCATAATGGTTCGATGGAGATCGCAAAGAAAATTATTGATGGAGCTCTTTTTGCCGGTTGTGACGCGGTGAAGTTTCAGAAGCGCACACCCGAACTCTGCGTGCCGCAGGATCAGTGGGGTATAGAGCGCGATACGCCTTGGGGACGGATGACCTATATCGACTATCGCCGTAAGGTTGAGTTTGGCCAGGATGAGTTTGAAGAAATTGATGGATATTGCCGTGACAGGGGCATTCTCTGGCTGGCATCCTGCTGGGATGAGGAGTCGGTAAAGTTTGTTGAGCAGTTCGATGTCTCATTCTACAAAGCTGCTTCCGCTTCACTTACCGATCATAGCCTGTTGCGCTGCATGAAAGATACCGGTAAACCGCTGATGATCTCTACCGGAATGTCTACTATGGAAGAAATCGAAACCGGTGTAGAAGCTGTTGGTAAAGAGGACCTGATGATCGCTCACTCTACGTCTGCCTATCCCTGTAAGCTGGATGAGCTGAATTTGCGCATGATCGAAACGCTTGGTCAGAAATATCCGAACGTGCCGATCGGTTATTCCGGGCATGAAGTTGGACTGGCAACCACCTGGGCCTCCGTTGCAATGGGCGCAACCTTTATCGAAAGGCATATTACGCTGGACCGCGCGATGTGGGGCAGCGATCAGGCTGCGTCTGTCGAAATTATCGGTATGCATCGTCTGGTGAGTAATATCCGCGATATCGAAAAAGCGCTGGGCGACGGCGTGAAAAAAGTATATGACAGTGAAATTGGTCCCCGCAAGAAACTGCGCCGGGTACAAAGCACGGATTCTGTAACGGTATAGCTTGTTCTATGGATTTATCAACGCTGCGTATTGTTTGTGGTGTTATCACCATCGTCGGGGCGATCGTTCTGATCGCCCTTGAACGAATCATCCCCTATAACAAAGAGCAGACATTCTTTCGGGAAGGTTTTTTTACCGACTTCTTTTGGTATACCATCTTTCAGAGTTTTGTAATGGGGGTATTGATTTCCTACCTCATTCACTATATCGATACGGCAACCAGTCTTTCCCGGATTGAATGGATACGCGAATGGCCCCTGTGGGGACAAATGATCTTCTTTCTCCTCCTGCATGACTTCTACATTTATTGGTTCCATCGCTGGCAGCATCACAATAAATTCCTCTGGCGTATCCACGAGGCGCATCATTCGGTGAAGGATCTGGATTGGCTGGGTGGTGCCCGCTCTCATGCTGCTGAAATCATGATTAACCAAACCATAGAGTTTGCCCCGATTATCCTCCTGGGCTCGCCGGAGATTGCGGTAATGAAGGGAACGATCGATACAGTTTGGGGAATGTATATTCATTCCAATATTGATGTTCGTTCCGGTAAGCTGCAGTATTTTATTAACGGCCCGGAAATGCATCGCTGGCATCATTGTGATCGGCACGAGGCGCATAACCGCAATTTTTCCACCAAACTTGCCATCTGGGACTGGATGTTCAGGACCGACTACTTTCCGTCTGATCGCAAAGCCGATAAGTATGGCCTCAGCGATGTGGAATTCCCGGAAGGCTATTTTCGCCAGTTTGTATTCGCGTTCCGATCGTTTTTTAGTAAGTAGATGAAATGCCAAATGTGTTTCATGTCTCGTCAAGCTTGTCGAGAGTGAAGAAGCCCTAATAGAGCTTCTACTAACTCAGCACGGCAGTCAATTTACTATGCTTAATTTGAAAACTTTTTCAAGTAATTATTAAGAGACTATCAATGTTTCGACACCCATCGATGATATGCAACAGGCCAGGCCTATGGAGAGAAGTTGCCCTGTTCGCGTATCGTGTTTTACAATCATTTATAGTTTCACCTTAACGATACGGTCACCAGCAAAAGTGCCGATTAGCATGGATCCGTCCTGTAGCATTAGACCAACAGTTCCTGCTCCGCTAGGGGTTCCGTAACCACCTTCATAAATAGTATACGTTTCGAGCGTCAGCGGATTTACCTCAAGAATAGCAAAAGCCCCCGGGCAGTTACCCTGTTCCGGATTCGAACAGGCCATCATTTCCATAATGTTCCCTATAGCCCCTGCAACCAACAACCTGCCGTCAGGGGTCCAGGTAATGTTGTCGAGAGGTGGTAAAGACGTATTGCGCATTTCGATTGTATCGCTGTTAAGGTTAATTCGACGAACCTCACCCCGAAGACTGTAATTTATGAAGACCTCTTCTCCATCAGGTGATATTTCAATCCCGTTAGGCATAACTCCAACACTACTGGCAAGCTTACTAAAACCTCTATTTGGATGCCAGGCAAGTACGTGACCGCTTTGAATTCCCAGCACACCGGCTTTAATTAATTCATATGTTTGTCCCAAAGTACTGGTCTTCTTAGGTAGCATATTTGTAACGAGAAAACCATCTTCGGGTGTAGCTACAACATCGTTCAGCGTGCATCCTGCTGGTGCAATTACACCACCACGCCAATGAAGAGTCCAGCTCTCTACGGTTTTTTCAACTTCGAACAGCTCTACCGATTCTCTGCCACCATGCTGCACCGCTAGCAGCTGCATTCGTCCATCTTTACGGTAACCAAGGTGTATACCATGAGGGCTAAATACGCCTATTGCGACCTCCGCGCAATCCGGGTTACCCCAAGCACCTGCATACTGGCTGGAACCTCCGGCATAGAGCACTTCCCTGGTATCTGTCTCCAGGTCAAGTAGTGATAATACACCGGGGCTTTCCCCATTCATTCCGCCATATTCGCTTACAATTACATGACGCCCATCAGGAAGCGCAACCATATCTTCAGGGTTTTGCCATCCACACAAGGGGCGAGCATTGCCAATTGGTTCGCACGAGGTGATAAGCTTGACTGAATTATAAGAGTGGACTGAAATAGCTATTATTGTCAACAAAGCTAGTAGTGTTGTTATTAAAAGTATCTTTCTCATAATTCTCTCCATTAGAGTGTAACATTTGTGATCCGCTCTCGGCGGTATGGTTTCTGAAGCGGGGAACCATATTTATCAAATTGTATTGCTTTCATGTTCTTCTCCAGAATTGATATAACGCAACGGTGATAACTTTTTGGTCTATAATGAACAAGTGTTATTGATTGTTGTGTAGGGAAGTTATATCGGCAATGATACCTGATGCATCATCCGTAAGGTGTATTTAGGGGTGTATTCTGGGGGTGTAAATGGGGATTTACAGCAAATTCAACTCGTTTGCCCGCGCAACAGCCTCGGTACGATGGGAAACGTTGAGCTTGCCATATATATTCGCTACGTGTCGTTTCACGGTCGCCAGGCTAATAAAAAGCTGATCAGCTATTTCTTTGTTTCGCAATCCTGATGCAATCAGGCGCAGGATCTCTAATTCTCTTAACGTTAACTGCTCGACCAGCTCGGATGTGGTTACCCGGGGTGCACCGGAAAGATTGGTTTTGAGCGGAGGCTCGAAGGTGCTTAGAAGGTGCCTGGTATAGGTGCCGCCAATTCCCGCGGCAGCAGCGTCACGAAGGAGGTTACGCATTGAGATGCCCTCAGACAGAAATATTTGAATAAAGCCTTCCGGCTCAGCCAGGGATAAGGCATGTGCTAGAGATTCAAGTGCAGCCGGTAGATTATCTACTGCCTGGTTAGCCATTGCTTCCAGCACCAGGATCTCGATTAGGCTTCCTTTTCGTTTACCCTTTTCAGCGGCCTCTCTAAGGCGAGATAATAGTTCCAATGCGGTTTGAATATCTTTCGCATTTTGGCCGGTTTGAAATTGGGCTAGCAGTATCCTCGCTAAAGTAATATGTTCGAATTCGCGTATATAGTTAAGGTCATCCGATGGGGAAATACCCTGCTCGTGAACCCATTCGAGGGCATTGTCCAGTTGACCCTGTGCGATCCATATACGGGCTTTTTGCGCTGGAATTGGGTGTATATTGGGAATTGGAATTTGATAGTATAGCCGCTCGGCATCATTGAGTCGATCGAGAGCCTCATCAAGTTCTCCTTTTGCTATCTTGATCCGCGCTTGCACTACAGGCCAAAAGTAGTTATAGCCAGGGTATGATGCTGCTTCCCTTATTGCCATTCCTTTAAGCAGAAATTCCTCGGCAGATTTGATATTTCCCTGCGAGACATACAGATCACTTAACTCCAAATACATCTCCGCTAACCCGTGTACTGCTTTATTACTGGAATCAACGAGTAACCTTATAGAGTTTTGATATGCATTCAGTGCATCTTTCAGGCGTCCTTGTGCTTTCCTTATCATGGCAAGTATCAGAACGCCTCCTTCATCAGCTATATTACTTCCGCCTTTATCAAGATATGTCAAACCGTCGGCAAAAGATTGGTATGCAGCATTCAGATCTCCGCTACTCCAGAAAGCAAACGCCAAAAGTGCGGAGGTTGTGCCTCGCTCATAGTAGTTTTCCTCTGGCAGTAGATCGAGCGCCTGTCGGGCATAGTTCACCGTAGCGTCTGCATCGCCAAGAGACTGTGCACTGTATGCTCGCGCATTGGCTATTGATGCCGGTAGCGATTGAAACTGTCTTTCGTCTATGACGGTTCCCTCTGGTGCCGATGGTCTTGCCTGCTTGTCTTTTCCCCCTCCCATTTCCAGATACTTTTCAGCGTCCTGCAAGCGTTTTTCAGCGGCCTCATACTCACCGTTATTCAGTAGGGCCCAGGCATAATTGACGTTGAGTACGGGCCGATTTTGAATGCGCTCTTCAGGCAAAGATCTTACCCGGTCAAGATAGGATATTTCCTGGTTGTTTCTGCGCATCTCTGGCCAGATTAACTCAATCAGGTCTGCTGCTCTCTCAAAATCTTCTGCCGCAAGTGCATGGAAAACCGCATCTAACGAAAAACCATTTTTTTGATACCATTCGCTTGCCAGTCGGTGAAGCGTTGTTACCTGATCCGGTCGATCTTCAATGAGATTCTTTAGGAGTACATCAGCAAAAAGGTGGTGATAACGGTACCAAATGCGTTTATCGTCGAGCGGAACGACAAAGAGATTGCTGCGCTCCAGATCCTCCAACATTGTTTTACTATCATCCCGCCCGGTAAGCGCATCGCAGAGTTGCGCGTTTAGCCGTTTGAGAATAGCTGTTTTAAGCAAAAAGCTACGAATCTCATTGGGTTGACGCTGCAGGACTTCCTCAACCAGATAGTCTGCAATGTAACGGTCATCCCCTGCAAAAGTAGCGATAAACGCCTGAGCGTCTGTTCGCCCCCGGACCGAGAGAGCTGCTAATTGTAGGCCGGCAATCCAGCCTTCGGTTCTTTTTTCCAGGGCGGAGATGTCGCCGGCGGTTAAGTCTAATCCCATTTTCTCATTAAGAAAGGTTGCTGCTTCTTCCGGTGTGAAGCGAAGATCAGATGCGCGTAGTTCTGCAGACTCACCGCGGGCCCGCATTCGAGCCAGTGGGAATGGTGGGTCCGATCGGCTGGCGATCACTAGGTGCATCTGCGGGGGGAGATGATCAATAAGAAAGATAAGGCCATGGTGAATCGACTTGCTGTTGATAACATGATAATCATCGAGGATAAGAGCCAGATTCTCTTCAATCGTATTTAGACTATTTATTAGTGCTGTTAGAATTGTGGTGATTTGCTGTTGCTGGGGGGAATGCAGCATTTGAAGGGCTTCAGTACCAATACCATTTCGAACTTTTTGTAATGCGCGTATCGTATATGACCAAAATAACGTCGGATCATTATCGTTTTGGTCCAGTGATACCCATGCGGTGGATCGCGCTTTCTCCTCGTCGTAAACCAGTGACTCTGCAAGTAGCGTGGATTTACCGAAACCTGCAGGTGCAGATATAAGCATCAGCTTTCTCTCACTTCCCTGATGCATTTGTTTAAGCAATCGTGGGCGCGATACCAAACCGGGACGCCATCTGGGGCTGTAAAGTTTCGTCTCCAGTATCGGGAGTGCTGTAACCTGGTTATCGGGTAATTCAGGCATGGAAAAGAATCTCTATTTAAAATCGCCGATATGGTCAATCAACTTAAAGCCATGCCGGCGAAAATTTCATTTTGCATAAACAATGCTCTTCATAACCTCTTTGATCGCAAAATGTCCTGCTAAAAAATAGATTTGAAAATTTAGGTGTATCGCCAGGTTTCTGCGTAAAAAGAACTATTCGTATAAGAATATAGAATGGATGTGTAAATAATGAAAATACTAAAGCTTCTGGGAATCTTTTTAAATCGCTGCGCTAAAAGCAGCAATACCTGAGAGCCTTTGCTCAGTAATAAGCTTTCATGCGTATATCGTACAATTCTCATTAAAGATGTTGACAAGATTCGTTTTTACTAATATCTTAGTAAAAACGAATCGATTAGTAGAAGTAAAAGGAAATAGTAGTGAAACGCTTCCTGATATGCTTGATGATTATTCTCTTGTTTTTGGGAGGATGGTATTTTCTCTTTCCCGCTGAGGATGTTCCACGTTCAAATAACGGGCTAAATGAAAAAGAAACGTTTGAGCTGGAAGATAAAATTGGCTGGTATCGCGCTGAAGATAGAACAGACTGGATGATAACTTGGAGCGCGAATTCTGATCTTCAGCTAAATTGCTTCAAGCCCCTGCGCAATAGGCGATTAACAGTCCTGTCGGATTCCTGCTTTCAATGGCAGCGAACCAAAAAAACGACTAAAATCTGCTTTCAATACGATTCCACAGAGACCGTTCGCAGTTTATCCATCGCTGATTCTTCCCTCCAATATATGCAGCGGCTACCGGATAAGTATTATACTCAGCAGGAAGTGCGCTATTTCAATCTCAAGGACAGTCTTGACTTTACTGCAACTCTCCTTAAGCCTCTTGGGCCTGCTCCACATCCGGTGGCCGTTTTTGTGCACGGCTCCGGGGTAAGCGACCGCGATAACTTTTGGTATCTCTATCAGGCTGATTTCCTTGCAAAACAGGGGATTGCGGTACTGCTGCCTGATAAGCGGGGATGTGGAAAGTCACAAGGCGAGTGGCATACCAGCAGCATTCAGAATTTTAGTGAAGACGTGCTGGCAGCTGTTGATTATTTGGATCGGAATGGATACGCAGATGCACATATCGGACTAGTCGGCTTTAGCCAGGGCGGATGGGTTGCCCCGCTTGCAGCGTCCCGATCCGATAAAGTCTCATTTTGCATAGCCGTATCGGCAAGTGCGTTTCCCCCGAATCAGCAGCTAAGCTACGAGATAAAAACAGACATCATTAATTCCGGAGCACCGAGCTTTATTGCATCGATGATAACGCCGCTTTTTGCATACCGGGTAACACAGAAACGAAAACGCTGGTGGATACTGAATAGCGACTTCGATCCAATGCCGTATTGGGGGAATCTGCAAATACCGGTATTGATGATATTAGGGGAGAATGACAGCCAGGTATGGGTGGAAGGAAGCAGTAACCGGTTTATTAAAGTTGTAGATGAATCGAATGTTTCTTCATCCGAGGTGAAAATTTATGTCGGTACCGGGCATGCATTTATCGATCCGGAATCCGGCTGGATCCGTCAGGACTATCTGGAGTTTATGAGCAGCTGGATCTTAAATCAGAATCAGTAGCTTCAGCTTCTTATAATGCTTCTCACTTATTTTTAGCATACGCTAAAATGAAATTTCATATTATCGCACTTAATTGATTGAAGAAATACAATAGATTTTTCATAACCTGAATAGATTCATCGTTTTATTAAAACAAATACCCAACTCCAATATACAGCGCAAAGTTTGTGTCCTCGCTCCTCCCGGCATTTACGGATATGATAAAGCTTTCGTCCCAACCAAGTTGAACCCCACCTCCCTGACCGGCATGGAACGTATCAGTTGAGATGGCTTCAAGCGTATTCCAGGCGCCGCCAAAATCATAGAATCCACTAAGCGATAGGAAAAAGCTCTGCCCGATCATGCTGAAATCTATTAGTCGCCAGCGCAGTTCAAAATTACCGAATGCCTCAACCGGCCCCAGGTAGCGGTTTTTCAATAGTCCGCGAACGCTTTTTGAGCCGCCGATGCCTTCTTCAATGCGGAAGGTGCTGGCAATAAAAGCGGTCTCGTAAAAGGGGATGTTTCCCCAGCTTTGAATGAAGGCAAGCCGTTGGGCGAACACCAGCCTTTTGCTTAGGGAAAAATACTGTCGCTGATTCAGCGTTAATCGACGATAGTTATAGTCGCTGGCGATTGCTTTGTCTGATAATTCAAACACCGCATCGATCCATGAACCTGTGCTCGGTGCCGGCTCAAAATCGCGTGTATCATAAATCAACCCCAGCTTCAGGTAGTTTGTATAGCCACCTTCTTTACCTGAAATGATATCATCATCTCCGAGTAATGTCGTGCCGTCCAGTAAAGTCACATCGGTATGGTTAATGCCGAATCCAGCCAGAGCACGAATCTTTCCCAGGCTGCGCTGGTAATCCAACCAGCCGGTAATGCGCTTGCGACCGAATCGATAATAATCCTCATTGATAAAGGCAGGGTCTTCGGTGTCGGTGAGCGCGTCTTCAAATACCGACATAGCTCCCAGGCCGTAATAGGGTGTGAAATCATTATCCTGGTAGCGGACTTCACCGGTCAAACGATTCCCCTCACCAAGTAGAAAGGGGGAATCGAAGAAAACGAAGACTTCCTTCTGGCCTTCGGTGGTGAAGGATACCTGTGTATCAATCAGATAAAGATAGGGATTGTATCCACCTTCACCATAACTGAATATCGATGCCCTTGCACCATAGCCAAACCCTTCATCCGAATTGAATTTCAGCACGGGGATTCCGGTGATGTTGAACCCTTTTGGTGTTGGTAGCTGTTGTTCCTGAGCCATTAGTAATGGCTGAATAAGTAAAACGACTATAAGGTATATTGAGCGAATCATGCTATGCTTCCAATATTTTCTACTCTTGAAATGAGATGGATTACTCTCTCTTTCCCGGTAGTTGAAGGTATAAGATGAATTCATCCCTATCTGTGTAATATGATAATGCAATTTCCCTTTTGATCGGTGGATAAGTCCAATAATGGTTGTATTCAAAGTCCTCATCACCGCCTGTTGGGGCAACACGTACCGGTGCTTCTCCCAATCTCTCGTTAAAGTAATCTACCATTTGTTCATAAAACCTATCCATTCGCAACTTGTCGGTATTCCTCCAGCGGATTTGAGCATTGTGAGTTGTTGAAATATACCTGAGAATTACTATCCCTGTCTCTTCGTAAACTGATAGGGTATCCTTTATACTAAACTTGCTGAATTCACCCATTGGCGGCAAGTAATCATACACTTCTCGTAATTTGGATCTGGTTAGGTTGCTCAATTCCAGCATGTTTTCGCTGGATATATTAAATCTATTCAGAACTTGTAGAGAGTAAGTTCTGTCTATAGCAAAGTTCTGATCGTCATCTTTATCAGGTACTTTTTCAGTACAAGCTGAAATGCTTAAAAATAACAGAACTAAAACAATTGGATTCCTATGGTAAATGAGATTTATAAAATCCACTTACGATATCCTTTCAATACATGAAATACTTAACCGTTTCTAATCTAAAGGTGAAAATAATATATAAATTTTGAACGATATTTGAAGGCAACATAAAATCCAAACTTTAAGCGACATGCTCCGTATTATTATAGAAATATTGGACTTAAAAAAGCAGGTTATGATGAAACAAGTAAGTTACATCCTTTTATTTGCGTTTCTGCCAATAGGTTTATTTGCTCAGGAATCAGATTCACCACAACCGGAACCTTATTTTACAGCTTTGATTGTCGGTAATATCGATACCTCATTGGCCTGGTACACCAAAAATCTCGGTTATGAGCTGTTGAATCAGGTTGATCTAAAAGAGCGTGGGCTGCGGATGGCAAACCTGAGAAGCGGTGAAGGTTGGATTGAGTTAATCGAAATTAAAGATGCTGTTTCGCCACAAGAGCTTCAAAATGATGCATCAAAGAAAACCCGATTTATTGGAATATTTAAATTTGGTTTTTTAGTAAACGATTTAGACCAATGGGTAAAACGCCTAACCGATTCTGGAGTTGAATTTAGCGGCAACATTGTAGAAGATTCAAATAACGGCATGAGGATGATTATCATAAGAGATCCTGACGGTAATCGCGTTCAGCTGTTTGAAAAAAAATCATAATCCCTATTTCGGACTGTTGACCTGCAATAATACTCTCTCCTTCTTTTCTGTTCATATTCCCTTCGACTCGATGAGTCGAGGCGAAATAGAAACCAAATCGAATGGCGGATACATTGATCAGAAATTTTTTGAATGTAATTGTACTGATAATGATTATCTCTTTTCCCGCCTTTGCCCAGGTTGGTGGCATTACGGGTAAAGTTGTTTATGTAAAGGATAACCAGGTACGTGCGCATCAGCTGGGTGACTCAGTATATGTTGAACTGGGTAGGGGAGACTTTGCGCGCTGGAGTCCGGATGGCGAGAGAGTTGCTGTTAAAGATGGCAGCAAGATTTATGTCGTTGATGCCGACGGTATGAACCGGATTGAATTAGCAGATAATGCCGAGGAAGATAAAAATTGTCCGCTGGAGTTTCATCCCAACGGCAACGAAGTGCTATATATTATGGACGATATGGTAATGGCGGTTGATATCCACCTCCAGGAGCAGAGAGCGCTTGTTGACTTCGTGGACTGTACCGGAGAGATCGGCATGTCTGCAGAGCAAAACCGCCTGGTTTGTCGAGATGGGCATATCCTTCGTGCAATAGATCTCGATACCCGAACGCACATTGAATATCACGATGATAACTGCTCAGCAGGCATCTCTCCAGATGGGCAGTTTATTACCTTTAACGATAACAGTAAACCTCACCACCTGAACGTTTTTATCAACAAGCTGAACCGCACGAATACCAGCTTCAAACTGCATCGCACCATCTCTCATAGCGTCATGCCGGGAGAAAGAATGGGCGATAACCATCACTGGTCGAATCACCCCGACTGGATTACCTGTGAAGGCGATAAGAAGCGCAAAGGCGTGCCGTTTATGATCAACGTGACGACGCAGGAAGGTTTTGTTATGGTGGACGTTGAGGATACGGTTTATCCGGATTTGTGGGTTGAGTATAAGCAGTGAGCAGGCAGCGGGCAGCATTAAACGGGAAATACCTCCCTACTGCCTACTGCCTAGCTAGCGTCTCGACAGGCTCGACGTGACAAAACTACTACCTCCTGCCTACTAACTCCTGCCTCCTGCCTACCGAAGGTTGCCTCCTTTCCAACTTTTCCGCATCCAAAGAGTAATTAAAACTGAAAGGATGTAGAAATGACTCAATCTAAAAACACCTCGATACTCAATATCAAGCCGTTGGGATTTCCCTGGGAAACACAAGATCCCTTCTTGTTCTGCGTGCATCATCGCGATGAATATCCAAAGGGTAACAATCAACTTGGACCGGATGCATCTCTGAGCGGTCGCGCGATCGGACAGGATTTCACGATCAAAGATGGCTGGCGCATGTATCATGGCAAGACCGTGCCGGGTTTCCCTTATCACCCGCATCGCGGCTTTGAGACGGTAACGATTGTAAAAGAAGGTTGGGTAGACCATACCGACTCTATGGGCGCTGCCGGTCGTTTTGGCGCCGGGGACGTACAGTGGATGACCGCCGGTAAGGGCGTGCTGCATTCCGAGATGTTTCCCCTGCTGCATCAGGATAAGGAAAACCCGATGGAGCTGTTTCAGCTGTGGCTAAATCTGCCAAAGAAAAGTAAGTTTGTGGAGCCGCATTTCCGCATGCTTTGGTCGGATAATATTCCTGCTATCAAAAAAGCAGATGTAAACGGAAAGTCGATAGAGCTAAACTTGATTGCCGGGAAAATGGGGGAGAATACCGCTCCGGATCCAACGCCCGATTCCTGGGCAGCTGATCCGAATAACCAGGTGGTAATCATGACGATCCATCTGGAAGCCGGAGCCACTTATGCCTTACCAGCAGCATCAGCTGAGGTAAATCGTTCTCTTTATTTTTATCGCGGCGCTACTCTGGAGGCTGCAGGAGAAACCGTGCCGGTGAATCGTTCAATCCAATTAAAGCCTGATGCTGAAGTTCATCTAATAGCCGGAGAAGAAGATTGTTTTCTACTATTTCTACAGGGAAAACCCATCAATGAACCGGTGGTGCAGCATGGTCCGTTTGTTATGAATACGCAGGAAGAAATTCAGGAGGCCTTTGCCGAATATCGCCGCACCCAGTTTGGCGGCTGGCCCTGGCCGAAAGAAGAGCAGGTGCACGATCGTGATAAAGGTCGTTTTGCACTGCACGGAGACGGTCGAGAGGAAATACCAAAATAGGGGACGACCTTCGTGTCGTCCCAGGCAGTAGGCAGCGGTGAACAGTGAACGAACGCCATAGAGGGGGCGACCTGCGTGTCGCCCCCGAAGCTGCGTGTCGTCCCTTTTAATACACAACCACTTCCTTCGTGTACTCCGAATAATCTTCAGAACGAAGAGAATTGCTATAACGAACCGTTACTTCACATCTTCCCGCTTTTTGAAAGAGCAGGGGAATCATGTGGGTCAGCTGTACGAATGCACTCGTACAAACCGGGTCTCCATTTGGGAATTTATCGTAAGGAATAATCAGGAAGCCGTCACTCCTTCTTCTTATTTCATCACGACCTTTTTCCCAGCAGCCATTTGAGCCGGAACTCACAAGGATAATGGTTGCCATATGACCGGCTTTAACACTATCAGGAATATTGAACTCAAAGACATTTGCAATATATTCTTCGTGAGAGTTCATCTCAAAACAGGAGACTGTAAGGGATAATAGCAAGCAGGTTATTGCAAAAGGTCCTAATTTCCGCGACATAATATTTATGCCTGTTCAGTTTATAGTTACTGAAGTTGATTGAGCCCGATGATTTAATACTAAGATGCTGATTTAAATATGTCAATCAAGTTCAAAATTCAGTACGTAAAAACGCCCTGCAAATTTCTTACAGGACGTTTTTAAGCAAACAGCATATTTAGATTCAGACTTCAGACTTCAGACTTCAGACTTCAGACTTCAGACTTCAGACTTCAGACTTCAGACTTCAGACTTCAGCATTTTGCCTACTGCCTATCGTATTATATTCCCCTTCTGCCCGGAATACAGAATATTCTGCACATTCTCCTGCAGCAGGAAATCATGCGGGAAACCGAGCTCAATTTCGCTTACCGTATTCAGCTCTGCCATCAGTTCGTCCGGTATCACCAGATCAGCGCTTCCGAGACTGTCTTCCATCTGAGACACCTTTCGTCCACCGACAATCGGAATCGAGGTGAACTCCTGCTGCATGGTCCAGCGAAGCGCTACCTGGGCCGGTGATGCGCCTAGCTTCTCAGCTACTTCCACAACTTTTTTGGTAATAGTCGTTGAACGCTCATTGCGACGCAGGCTACCTTCCTTCACACGTCCTTCTTCACCACGTAGATACTTTCCGGTAAGTGCGCCACCGGCAAGTGGTGCCCAGGGAGTAACGGCCAGTCCAAGCGCTTTCGCCATCGGTGTTAAGTCACGCTCCGGCGTGCGCTGGATGAGGCTGTATTCCACTTGAAGTGCCACAAAGGGGGCCCAGCCGCGCAGTTCGGCAATGGTGTTGGCTCGCGATACTACCCAGGCCGGCGTATCGGAAATACCGATATAGTGAACCTTGCCGGAACTGACCAGGTCATCCAGTCCGCGCATCACTTCTTCGATAGGCGTCATATCGTCCCAGGCATGTAGCCAGAGCAGATCGATATAATCGGTTTGCAGTCGCTTAAGGCTACCCTCTACCGAGCGCATTAAATTCTTGCGGCTATTTCCGGCAAAGCTGGGATCGCCTTCGCGATCAAACAGCGAATACTTGGTTCCGAGAACAAAATGATCCCGGTCGCTCTTGATAAACTCGCCAACAAACTTCTCACTGGTACCGTTAGTATAGAGATTGGCTGTATCGAGGAAGTTCCCGCCGGCATTGGCGTAGGCATCGAACATTTTCTTACTCTCTTCCTTATCGCCACCCCAGCCCCATTCGGTACCGAAGGTCATGGTGCCTAGTGAAATTTCCGATACGCGCAAACCGCTATTGCCCAATAGTCTGTATTTCATTTTACCTGCCTGTGGTTTAATATTGGATTTGAATTGATTGCTGTGTGTTAGTGTAAGATGCTTCACAGGAGTTCTGTGTTACCAAGTTTTTTGTATTTGGGTGTTGAAAAGGAATAGTTTAAATAAGCTGATCATGTCACACCGAGCTTGTCGAGGTGCTGGAATAGCTCTCAATAGCCCCGACGCGTCGGGGTGACTAACCTTAGAGACATTAATAGGGCAAATAATTTTTATTGAAGCACTTAAGATAAATTCTTCAGGAGTAGCTGTTGTTTTCTATCATCGGGGTTCCTTATCTTTTCCAATGAAATTTAACTTTGGTCCCCGCAGCTCTATCCTTCTTATCTTTTTCGTCCATGGGATCATCTATTCTGTTCTCCTTCTGCGAAAAGGAATACTTTTTTCGAATACTTCGGCCAGATTACTTTCGGTATTTGTTCTGCTCTGCTGTCTTTATATCTGTCCCTGGATGCTGGGGCATGCTGGTTGGTACAGTACTCAGCCTTACCGGGATATTATGTTTTATATCCCTTTTCAACAGGTGCTGTTTCTGGGACCGCTTATTTATTTTTATACGCAAAGCCTGCTGAATAAATCATTCCGATTTTCGAAAACCGATTTATATCATTTCTTACCAGGAATATTATATCTCATCTATTCGTTGATCGTTTTTGTTACCGATAAAGTTGTTCTTGGTGAGTATTATTTTTACGCAGATGAGAGAGATAAAGACCTGTCGAAATGGTATCAAATCACCGGTCTGATTTCAATGTTTACTTACTTTGTGTTAAGCCTGAAGGTATACTACTCCTACAAAAAGCTGGTTTATCAGCTGCTAAGTTATGCGGATAGCGTTCTGTTTGAATGGATGAAACGATTTCTGTTTGCATTTTTGATGATGCAAATAGCCCGATTGGTTTTTCTGTTCCTATTTCCTGATTGGGGTTCATTCCCACTGAAGTGGTGGTATTACCTGATTTTTGCTGCTCTGTTTTACTACATCGCAATTGTCGGATATTCTTCGACAGAAAAAACAGTTATCCCACTTGATCCATCTAATACTACGAATAAGGAAAATGAGACTCTTTCTGATACAGTTGATTTAGAAATTGAGAACCTCTCTGATACCTCGAACCCCATGACAAGCGAGCTTGTTGAGCTTAAAGAAAAAATTGAACAGTTGATGCTTACAGAAAAAGTTTATCGCGATTCTCAACTCACTCTTGGTGATCTTGCTGCAAAACTCAATACCAATCCCAGAAATATCTCACAGGCCATTAATCGCGGATTCGATATGAACTTTAACGATTATATAAATTATCATCGCGTTGAGGCAGTTAAGCGAGCGATGAATGAAGAGGAGCATACCCAACATACTTTGCTTGCCATCGCTTTGGACAGCGGATTTAACTCCAAGGCGACGTTCAATCGCGCATTTAAAAAGCATACCTCCTTCACCCCTAAAAAATACCTTTCGAACCCAAATAAGCCTATTTAGGGATGAACTGCATGGATCATATCATGATTTGAGACGATTATTACCTACCGCAAACCTATCTTGTCAGCAAATAACCCGATAACCCAAATCGAAAGACTCATCATGAAGATGCTACTTCAATTTATTTTGATCCTCCTCCCACTTACCCTTTCGCCACAAAGTCTTGCGCCGGATATTCAGCAAAAGCTCAATGCTAAAATCGATTCCAGTAGTAGCGGGCTTGCTCCGGGTGTAGCGGTTGGAATTGTACAGAATGGCAAAGTTGTTTACGAGGGATTTAGCGGCTATGCAAATCTGGAGCACCAGGTAAAAATAGATGGAAAGACGCGATTTAATATTGCCTCATGTGCAAAGCAGTTTACCGCTTTAACGGCTTTGATGCTTACTGAAGAAAAGAAGCTCAGTCTACAGGACGACATTCGAAAGCACCTTCCGGAATTGTATCAGGAGCTAGATAGGAAAATAACAATTGAGCAGCTCATCACGCATTCCAGTGGCGTTCGCAGTTACGATAACCTTTTAGCACTACAGGGAAAAACCTGGTGGAAGATTGTTTATCTGAATAATCATGATGTACTTAAACTGTTGGAGAAGCAGCGCTCGCTCGATTTTAATCCCGGAACGGCATTTAACTACAGCAACAGCAATTACGTGCTGCTAACCGAGATTGTAGGAAGAAGCGTAAAACAGGATTTTAAGCTCTTCAGCGATACTCTGTTTCAGTCCCTCAATATGCCTGCCACCTCATACAATAATGATATCGGCGTCGTATTGCCCAATAAGGCCAGACCATATGGAAATTGGGGAAGCTGGATCGAGTATCCCTACGTTACGGAGGTGATTGGTGACGGCGCTCTGTTCTCAACATTGGAAGACCTGCTGAACTGGGAAATATTGCTTCAGTCCGGAAAATCGAAGGTTTTATCTGCAGAGCTAATTAACAAAAGTCAGCAGCGCATTTCCGGTTCGGCAAACCCTGAATACGGATATGGCCTGGAGTTTGGAGCGTATCGCGGTATGGATTATCGGTATCACGACGGTTCAACGGGGGCTTTTCGGGCTTCTATGTTACGATTCCCGGATCAGAATACAGCCTTTGTGGTGCTAACGAATAGTGGTCAGGTCAATACGAACAGTTTGGCCAAGGCCTGTGCAGATCTGGTGCTGGACTTTACAAACTATCAAGCAGAGTCATATCTTGCCAGACCAAAATGGACAGGTAAAAGAGCTACTCCGGATGAGCTTGCCGGAATCTATCAATCCCAGGAAGGAGCCTACATCCATATTGAACCAGATGATAAAGATTTGATATGGCGATTATATCCATATAATCCGATTCGCTTGATTCTTGTGGAAGGCAACGTCTATCACTTTGAGGGTAATAAAAACGTAGAAGTTCTTTTCGATCAGGGAAAAGACGCGAACTTTACGGTTTACAACCCCGGCACCAAACCACGCACTCATCCGAAAAGACCGGATTTTAAGTTAAATACGAAATTGCTCGCTTCATTAAATGGAAAGTATATGAACGACGAGACGGAAACCGGAATGGTAATTGAATATCTGGCTGCAGATTCGTTATCTATTCAAATTAATGGTAATCAGCAAGTCGGGAAACTGGTCTATACAGATCAGATTATCGCCGGTTCCTACTCTCTTCGGGTTGATTCTAAAGATGGAAAGCCTGTAACAATTTACCTTGGGGATAGTCGTCTGAAAAACGTTGCCTTTCAACCGATCCAGCCATAGAGTGCTTAAGGGAGCTTTTTGCTGAAGATAATTTGAATCCTTTTCATGACTTTCACGAATACCTTTAACAGGGGAGGTGAAACCATGAAAAGGAGTGAGAATAATGCGACAGCAAAAGCAACGGTCGGATTTGGGGAAGCGGGTTCAATTGCGTCGACAGGAAAAAGGATTTACTCAGGAAATGCTGGCTGAGGAGTCCGGCGTTTCACTGCGGACTATCCAGCGCATCGAGCAGGGAAGCGTCAAACCTCAACCGTATACCCTTAAGGCAATCTCTTCCAGCTTGAATTACCAGTTTCCAATGCCGGTTATTCACTATCAGGGTGTTGAAGAAAAAGCTGATCAGGATCTACAGCCGGTAAAACGAATGATCCTGAGCTCCCTGGTTTTTTTCTTACCGATTATTGCAAATGTGTTTATCCCGATGGTGATTTGGTATCGCCATCGGCATCTTCCAAAAATCCGTGAATACGGCGGAATACTGCTTAGCTCCCAAATCCTTTGGAGTATTATCACTCTCACCCTTTTGGTGTTGACACCGGGAGTTGCCCAGGCTGTTTTCGGTGAGTCTAATCCTGGAAATTTTCATCCACTGCTCGCAGTTTATATGCTGATGATCGGTTTAAACTCGTTTTTGCTGATGCAGCTTGGGGTCCAGTTGGAAAAAAGGCAGTCGCTGGATCTGAAACTCATTCCAAATTTTTTCTAATATTGCAAATGGCATAAAGATGACGTCGTAGTGACGCAGGGTTTTCGCTTCTAATGCATTAGGTTCTGTCTGCAATTAATAACGAACCAATTCAGGAGCGGAAATGAAATCACTCACCAAATTACTGCCAACACTGATAATCTCTATCCTTCTGTTCGGATGCCATAAGCGTCCAGCCAATCTTGCCGAACTAATGGAAAACTATGCACAGCAGGGGCAGAATAATAAAATATCAAGCCCCTTCAGCGGTGCGGTTTTAGTTGCCAAAAACGGGGCGGTCGTATTTGAGAATGCTTATGGCTATCTAAATCGTGAAGGGGAGCAGCCAAATACAATTCATACCCGTTTCCCGATTGCCTCAGTAACCAAGCAGTTTACCGCAATGCTGGTGCTGCAGTTTGTTGAAGAGGGAAAAATACATCTCGCAGATCGTGTCGATAAACATCTTACCTATCTGGACTCATCTGAAACAGGCTCTTTGACAATCCATCAGCTGCTGTCTCACTCTTCAGGCTTGCCTCATTACGAGGGTTTTGAAGAACTTGGACTAGATGAAGCGACATTTTCTTCATCATCTTATACCCCACGAGAGCTGGTGATGCTGGTTGATAAAACAAAGCTATTATTTAAGCCCGGCGAGGATGCATCATACAGTAGCCTTGGATATATGCTGCTCGGTACTATACTGGAAAAGATAAGCGGGCAAACCTATGCGGAACTAATTCAGAAGCGTATTGCTGAACCACTGGGGTTAAAAAACACCGGTTATGCCGATAACGAATTTGCACGGGATAGTCTTGCAAAAGGCTATACCTATCTTGAAGCCGAAGGCATCGATTGGCTGTATAAAAAATATGGCGGCTATATTGAGCCGGCACCGTTCCGCGATCAATCATCTAAATACTCAACTGGAGGTATGCATTCTACGGTTAGAGAGCTTTTTGTCTGGAGTGAAGCGATACGTCATAATAGGCTACTATCAGAAACGTATTCCCGACTCTTATACAAGGCAAACCTTGGTGGTTTCGCTTATGGCTGGATTCGCAACTGGGATGATCTGATTGAGCGGAACACTCATGTGCAAATGATTAATCACGGTGGTGCACTGCGCGGTTATCGTTCTTCAATTACCCTGTTTGATGATGGGACAACGATCATTTTTCAGTGCAATATTAGCCCAATTAAACATCAGGAACTGGTTCATCAGCTCTACTTAATGACACATGGGATTGAGACTCCTGAGGGGTTAAGCGGATATCCGGAATGGAATTCTGCAGCTGAGTTTGAACGTAATGGCGGACTGAAGGCTCTGGATGCCTACTTTACAGAGCTGTCGAGGCTATGTGGATATGAAGTCTTACCGTCCGACCGTTCGATGATGGGAATCCTGTTCGTATATCTGGATGCCGGGATGTATCAGAAAGCAGAAACGGTTATGCAGCGGTTGCTGGGAAGAAAATCTATCAGCCCGCAATTTGTTAATTCGATGGGATATTATTTACTGCGAGAGGGATATGTAGAAGAGGCGATGATTTGCTTCAAGCGCAATGCTGAAGAGCGATCACATGCTGCAAATAGCTGGGACAGCCTGGGCGATGGATATAAGGCATCCGGGGATATGACGCGCGCTGTAGAAAGCTATAAGAAAGCAGTGCGCATTGCAGAACTAAATAATGATCCGGCTGTTGGACTCTATCGTAAAAATCTGCTTTCCGTACAACCTATACGAAGATGAATTTGATTTCGTAATTAGGCTTGTCTTCTATCCACGAAGAATGTTATGTTTTAGCCATACATAACGAATAGGCAGGATATGAAAAATAAAGAGCTGGACAGAGATACGATAGACCGCATTGTTGAGATGGCCTGGGAAGATCGCACCACTTTTGATGCAATTGAAGCACAGTTTGGATTGAAGGAAAAAGAAGTAAAGGCCTTAATGCGTAGTGAGATGAAACCGTCCAGCTATAAGATGTGGCGCAAGCGCGTTACAGGACGTGCAACGAAACATCAGGAGAAGCGCTCATTTGAAAAAGGGCGCTTTAAGTCGAAGAATCAGAAAATGCTGTAGTTGTAAGAAAAACCGAATATAACCTGATATCCGCTGGGATAATCCTCACCTGCTATAGAGTAACGCACTCCTGTCTCAATCTGAAAGTCTTTATATAGTTCGAATAATACCATAGGCGCAATGCTTAGCAGTTCTCTCCTCCAAAGAAGGGGTTGATCGAATGCAAAGAGTGTCGGCCTGCTACCGCGTAACCAATCCAGGTCTGATTTTATCAAAAGCTTTTCCAGCAGGTAATAACCTGCTTCGGCTCGTAAGATGAACTCGTTTTCTACCGACTGCTCAAAGTTGACGTTATCTTCACGTATTCGATAGCCGATACCGATTCCGGCATAGCCATCCACTGGCCAGAATGATTTACTGATTTCACCCAGAAATTCTATATCCCACTGGCCCTCGCTAACGTTGACTATCTCTGCGTCATTGGTAAACTCACCGGTAGGGCTTTTAAGCGTGACGCTGAGTGCGGAAACGATCGGCTGCTCAGACGTGCGCAGCTTCAATCTAAAACGCAGGTCTCCGAAATTGGTGGTGGGTGATCGATCCGGATCAGATAGATTGGTGAAACCTATTCGGTAGAAAGGAAGCTGTAGGCCAGCCTCAAAGTAATCAGTAATACCATAAGCCAACTCGGTATAGATAGCCGTAGCTGTTAGTTCACCTCCGATAAAAGGATCAAAAGCACTGCGATGTCCGGCTTCATTACAGCCGATTTGCTGAAATGCCAAAGAAGTGGCATCCTGGCCGTTGCAAAACCGTTCGTTAGTGGACTGATGAAAGACGGCAGACTTTATCCAGAGCTTACTCTTGGGCTGCGTCCAGCCACCGGCTTTAAGAATTAACGGGAGAAATAGAAAGACAATGATTAGGTAGAAATTTCTTCGGGATGAGAAAATGTCATGCTGAGTTTCTCGACGAATCTCGAAATTGACTTTGCCGAGGCATGTATTTGCCGTGTTAGATAATTCAATTCCAAACCGCACTCTTAAAATACCTCGGTATCCGGCCAGAAGGCTGCCCATGCAAACCAGAATGCATTATATGCTGCGATCTTTTCCAACTGCTGTCCTTGAAGAGTACCGCCGGTTGCTTCGCCAAGTATATTCCAGGTGCTTCCGGTTTCAGCATCTGTCATTACAAATGGATCGGTTCCGGTGCGGGTGAATGTCAGGGTTTGACCGTTTACGTCACGGAGATAGGGGAGGGCAAGCCGTTCATCAATATCGGATACGATAAGGACATTTTCACCCTCAAAAATGTCATTGACTGTAGCTGAAGAAGACAGCTTGTCGAAGGTATAGGCTTTTTGAGTGGTCTCACCAATTAATCCTATCACCATTCGCTTGGGTGGAAAGCGCTGATCAATGTCTCCGCTTCTCAGGTTGAACAGCGGCGTGCTGTCTTCATCTCTATAATTGCCGTAAGGGTAGCTGGTATAATTACGATCGAAGCCGGTTTCAGCAGAGATCACCATGGTTTCCGGATAGAGGGTTTTCCAGTTTTGCCAGGTTGTTTCAACAACCGGTAATGGGGTAAAGGCGCCTATATTGTCTCCATCTACCGGCTTCTCGAATAGAATTCCACTGCCGGTTAGCGGACAGAGCGTCATGATAATATCCTTGCCTCCAACCTGATCGTTGGCAATCTCATGCCACCAGAGAATATTATGCGGATACGCTTTTACCTCTCCATTTATCTCAACGCCAAGAATCAGATCATCATTTGCCAGGTAAGTGGCTTCCGGTGATCCCGGCTCTACAAATTTAGGATTGACCAGTGCCGGTATACCATCCCGGTTGACTCCGCCGGAAACCAGAAAGTTCTCCGGAAAGTCGTTCCATACCGGAAAATTTTCTTCATCAAGGCGAGTCATATACATCTGTGAGAACAGTTCGGTACGTTCACCGGAATTCTCCCGATACCATAATACCAGATTGTTCTCAAAAAGAATACCCGAAACACCGTATCCAACACGAGGCAGATTTGACCCGATTCGGGTAGGTTCATTTTCTGAACAGCTTTGAAGCACTGGAATTGATAAAAGTAAAGAGGTGATAATCAGAATTGAAAATTTGCTATATTTGATGGACAATTCCTTTATAATACTGGATAGTCTCATGGATGTCTCCTCAGGGTAAATAATACTAAACATGAGTTGAGAAATGACTCAGGTTAGTAATGGAACTTTCTACTGTTCCCCTCGGCTGAGCTCGGGGAACGCGCAAGCCCGCTTCCTGAGCGTAGTCGAAGGAAGTGAGATTGCAATATTCATGAAATTCTCAATCTATGAGTCACATAAATAGAGTATCCTGAAACATAAACTGAAGTTATCACAAGAGATTCACGGATGTGTAAAGATTGTGAGTATCTATAAGGAAGGAAAACCAAATGCCAAGACCTAAATCCAAAGAAGATCTCCTGGAGCTGAGTCAGGCAAACTATCACAAGCTATTTGAGCTTATTGACACACTTACACCTGAAGAGAAAGGAGCGAATTTCCCTGAAGGTTTATCCATGCAGCGGAACGTACGCGATGTATTGTCACATCTGCACCACTGGCATCTGATGTTAATAGACTGGTATGATATTGGAATGGCTGGGAAAAAGCCGGAAATGCCTGCTCCCGGCTACACCTGGAAAACCACTTCAGAGCTGAATTACAAAATTCGCGATATGTACGAAGATCTATCGCTGGATGAGATGAGCAAACGTTTTACCGGATCTTATCAGAAGGTTCAGAACATCATAAAACGCCATAATCAGGAAGAATTATTTACAAAAAAGTGCTATGCATGGACAGGCAGCACGTCGCTCGGTGCCTACCTCATCTCTGCGACCTCCAGTCACTATGACTGGGCGATAAAGGTAATGAAGAAATATAAAAAACACCTCAAGGCATATCCACAAAATTAGGTGCGGGTAAATAAGCGTAGGTAAGTCATAAAACGTACAGATTCGCGTCAGACTGAGTCCTTCAACAAGTTCAGGATAAACTCCATCAAAGTCGAGATTCCTCTTTTACCTCTTTAGATATTCATTATCGTTTGAGAGAATTATTCCTCTGGTGAAATCATTCATTTACAGGCAATCGCCTGAAACGGATGTGATTATAAAGAGGAAAATCAAATGACGCTTACCAAAACGCTGCTGCTCTTCAGCGGCCTTTTCTTAATGCTGGGAATCATTATTACCACCTATGTAATGGGCGAGGTGAGAAATAACCTCCCGGCGCTGTACGACTTTCAGCCTAAATCATTCAAATTCAATTCTACAAAGCCAATCTACATTTTTAGTGATGGAAAACTGTATCATAATGTAGATGGCAAGATTCAATTAAATACCGAACCTATTCGTAAACTCAGCGGAAAGTTACGTGCTCCACTCGTTTCACCGGACTCACGCTTTATTGCTTACAACGAAGATAACGAACGTATTGTCATTTTATCTGCTGATGGTGTTGAGCTGGGACGTATCGCCCCCCTGAATGCCAGTATGTTGGGAGGAGACCGCGAGAGCGGACGATTTTGGGGACAGCACTACCAGTGGAACAAAGAATCTGATCGACTTTACGTAATGTCGGATAAGGTCTGGGTAGAAAACTACAGTCCGGAAAATCGTTCCAGCCTCCTCTATTATTCTCTGAAGGATCAGAAGCTTGTTCATGTGCTGGATCTCCCGGAGGAATGTTATCGCTCGTTTTATCTAAGTTCGGATGAGGCCTCCGTATATTACAGCTTCTCGGATGAGAAAGGCCGGATTGCCTATAAGCAGATGAAGATTACAACTGGAGAGGTGGAGAACGTCTTTTATAAAGACGATAAAGGGCGTATAGGAATTCCTTCTGCGGAAATCTACATCAATTATCGCAATGAACAGTTTGGTAATTTCAGTAATGATTTTCATCGATTGGTTACCGCGGTCGGTACTACGAATCGGGGTGAGGATACGAAAGTTGGTCTCTTTACCTATGTGGACAAAGAAGCGGAACGAATTATTCGTGGCAGTTATGGACAGGGTAATATCAAAGAATATGTTTATTCTTTCCTGAAAGACGGTAGCTTTCTTCCCGGGAATCGCTACTATGTAGGCGAGTTAGAGGCCGGAGAGCTATCCGGGACGATTATCGTGGACACCGAAACCGGAGAATATGATTTCCTGTCGCAGACAATGCAGATTTTCTCGGCGATTAGCAGTGAAGAACAGCCGGATTTTGTGTTTGACATGGAGCTGGCACCAAATATTCCCTGGGAAAGCGATATTCAGAAAAGTATCCGCGAGCAGGTTGAACAACGGTGAACGGGTAACAGAGGGAACGACCTGCGTGTCGTTCCGTGTATATGACCTGCGCGTCACAGATCGGGTGATTGGGTGCCGGGGTGAGCGGGCGTAATACCACTGAGTCATTTAGCCAAAATCGTCGAACCCGAAGGGTTCGCATATTTCTAGCTGGATATCAATACGACATATCCGACCCCATCGGGGTCGCATGTTTTGTGCGCGGTTTATGGTAATGGTATATGATCCCTTCGGGATCAGGAAAGATTTTGATGCGTCGTAGATGAATCTGAAGGATTCGCATATATCCAACTAGCAAATTCGACCCCGTAGGGGTCATATATTTTTAGCTGGATTTCGAAAGGACATATCCGACCCCATCGGGGTCGCATGTTTTGTGCGCGGTTTATGGTAATGGTATATGATCCCTTCGGGATCAGGAAAGATTTTGATGCGTCGTAGATGAATCTGAAGGATTCGCATATATCCAACTAGCAAATTCGACCCCGTAGGGGTCATATATTTTTAGCTGGATTTCGAAAGGACATATCCGACCCCATCGGGGTCGCATGTTTTGTGCGCGGTTTATG